>ERZ1106969.35-NODE-35-length-152231-cov-47.234196_pt1 | contig 152231 bp, 130 predicted proteins | sample MGYA00403685_ERZ1106969 | MGnify/ENA primary metagenome ERZ1106969 (study PRJEB35170, sample SAMEA104062416) | human gut metagenome | biome: human gut; feature: human-associated habitat; material: faeces | place: Denmark | collected 2012-05-18 ...
CCCGCGACCCCCTCCTTGGCAAGGAGGTGCTCCACCACTGAGCCACTCGCGCATATGATATTAAGTTTATCACTTGCATCCGTCAATGACGAACGCAAGTGATACTATACTAGATTTTTTTCTATTTGTCAACTACTTTTCAACTACTTTTTCCCATTCCTGCAAAATATTTTTAAATACTGCAAGTGCATCAGCCACAACCTTAGGACTGTTCATGTCTATTCCGCACAATTTCAGAAGTTCAATTGGGTGCATGCTGCTTCCCCCTGATAAGAACTTCTTATAGCCTTTAAGTACATTTTCATCTCCTGAAAGTATTCCTGCCGCTATCGCTATAGCTGCTGAAAATCCTGTTGCATACTGATATACATAGAAAGGTGTATAAAAATGTGGTATTCTTGCCCATTCATAACTTATCTGCTCATCAATGTACATATCAGTGCCAAAATATTTTTCATTAAGCTCCTTGTACATTCTGCATAACATATCTGCGTTAAGCACTTCGCCTTTTTCTGCTGCCGCATGAGCATTCATCTCAAATTCTGCAAACATTGTCTGTCTGAACAATGTACCCTTAAACTGTTCAAGATAATGATTTAACAGATATTTTTTCTCCTTAATATCTGTACAATTATCAAGAAGATATCTTATAAGCAGTGCTTCATTGCATGTAGATGCCACTTCAGCGACAAAAATCTTATATCCTGCATATTCATACGGCTGATTTGAATTAGAATAATAGGTATGCATAGCATGACCCATCTCATGTACAACGGTAAATATATCATTAAGGGTACCTGTAAAATTTAAAAATACATATGGATGTGTTCCATAAGCACCCCATGAAAATGCACCTGTTCTCTTTCCAACATTTTCGTATACATCTACCCAGCCTGTTTCAAAGCCCTCTTTAACCTTATCGGTATATTCTTTACCCAGTGGCGCAAGCGCTTTTAATGTAATATCTTTAGCCTCCTCATATGACACCTGTATTGTATAATCTTCCACCATAGGTGCATATATATCATAAAAATGCAGTTCTGATACGCCAAGTGCCTTCTTTCTTATTGCAACATATTTATGCATCAGATCAAGATTATCGTTGACCGTGCTGATGAGGTTAGTGTATACAGTCTTAGGAATAAATGAACCTGACAGATACATATCAAGTGTCGATTCATATTTTCTTGCTTCCGCATAAAATACAGCCTGCTTGACATTTCCATAAAATGCTGCTGCCAGAGTATTTATATAGTCGCCATATCCCTTATATAAGCTGTAAAATGCTGACTTTCTTACTTCCCTGTTTCTGCTTTCCATAAACATTGAATATTTGCCATTGGTAAGCTCCACTTCGTTGCCATTTTCATCTTTAATTGTTGAAAATTTAACATCAGCATTATTGAATTTAGAAAATATCTCATTAGGTACAGAAGATATCTGTCCGCATTTTGCGAGCAGTTCCTCTTCCTTTTCCGAGAGCGAATGCTGCTTTTGTTCAAGCATATCTTCTATTATATGTTTATATTTTATTATTCTTTCGTCCTCAAGATACTTCTGCATGGTTTCATCAGAAATTGTAAGTATCTCAGGCTCAAGAAATGCGTATTTCTCAGACAGCTTTATCATGACAAGCTGAGCCTTGCCTGACATTGTCTGATATACCGGATTAGATGTATCCTCATAATATTTCATAAATGCATAGACATATATACGTTCTGACATATATTCAGTCTCGTAATATTCTTTAAGTGCATTATAAAATATATCTTCTCCTTTGCTAAGCTTTCCTTTGTAAGCACAAGCTGTTTCCGATATTGTTACCGCCTCTTTATAGTCGCTTTCCCAGGCTTCATCAGATGCATAAATATCGTTAACTCTCCACTTATCTTTATCATTAATTTCACTTCGCAATGGTGTTTTATTTTCCATATTATTTACTTTGATCCTCCGGAATATATGCTGAAGCTGCTATTGCCAAAGCCCCATATCCTATGTGGCAGGCAACACTAAGTGACAATGGATCCATATTAAAATCAAACTGTGGATATGTTTCCTTTATAAGCTCTGCCCATTCATTGGCTTCTTCTTCATTACCTGCATAAGCTGCCTCTATATGAATTCTTCCTGCCTTTGCAAATTCGCTGAATCGTCCGTCTAAATCGTCCTGCATAGCTTTAAGCATAATCTTCTTGGCTGATGCCTTTCCTCTTGTTTTAGAAAATGCATCAAGCTTTTCTCCCTGTATCTGAAGTACCGGCTTTAAATTAAGAACTGTACCTATAGCTGCTGCCGCAGGTGTAATTCTTCCACCCTTCTTCAGATATTTAAGTGTTTCCAATGTTATATATATGCTTGATTCCATTTTATGTTCTTCAAGTATCGCCTTAATCTGTGCTGCTGTTTTGCCCTGATTTGCAAGTAATAACGCATCAAGAACAGACTGTCTCATAGTAACCGAAATCCTCTGATTATTTACCACGCAGACCTTTCCGTCATAGTCTTCTGCAAGCATTGTTGCTGTCTGGCATGTACCACTAAGTCCGCTTGACATAGGTATGAACACAATCTCATCGTATTCCTTAAGAAGTTCGTCCCATTTGTCCTGAAGTTCGCCTACTGAAGGCTGTGATGTTGATATATCAGCATCAGTTTTTAATTTCTCATAAAACTCTTCCTGTGAAAGATTAATTCCTTCAAAATACTGCTCACCATCAATAAAAAATGGCATAGGAATAACATATATCCCCAACTGTGCCGCCTGCTGCTGTGTTATTCCGCTATTGCTGTCTGTTAATATTGCTACTTTACTCATAATCTAATCTTGCCTCTCAAATTTAAACGAATTTAATTCTGTTGTACTTTATTTTTACGTTTGCTACAATATGTAATTGTATAGTATTTTTAGCGTTTTGTCCACTATAACACAATCCAAGGCAGGAAGATTTAATTATGAATTATGTTGGAAAATTGGAATTTAAATTAATAGAAAATTTTACGGAAGATACAAAGAATAAGCTTTTACAGCTCATTGATTCCGACCCTGACGGATATGAACCATTTTATGATTTTGAAAATGATAATATTTTACAATTTGGAGCATTTGATAATTCAGGGCAGATGATAGCTTTTTTATCTGTTCTAAGTGATGAATTAACAGCACTTGTACACCCTGATTACAGAAAATGCGGCATCTTTAATGCGCTGTTTCGCTATGCAAGTAACACAATTTCTGATTATCTTAAAGTTAATAATATTCCTTGCAGCAATCTTCTTGTGTGTCTGCCTGATTATATGAAAAAGTCCTCTTTTTCTGTTAATCCTGCTTTTAATGAATTATTAATGATGTTGACAGAAACTGATTATCTTAAGGTTTCAAATTCAGAATACAGTAAGAATTCCAATACTATTAAAAATATTTATCCTGATATTGAATCAACTTTTCTTGATGATAATCTTACCTATGTGTGTTATAAAAATGAGACTGACGATGAACCATGTGCCGTACTTAATATTGACTTTCAGACATCTTTCACAAACATTTATGGTGTTTATGTTGATGAAGAATACAGACATCTGGGGATTGGAAGATTTCTTATGACTAATTTTATAAAAGATTATTTTGAAGATTGCAAGCTGCCTTTAGTTCTTAATGTGCGTGATAATAATAAAGCAGCCAGCACCCTTTATAGAAAACTTGGTTTCGTAGAAAAAGGAAATGCCGGCTACTATTATCTTAATATTTAATTATTTGGCTGCTATCACATCGCCCATATCATACATTCCGGCTTCTTTGCCTTTAAGGAACTTAGCTGCTTCTACAGCTCCCTTTGCAAATACAGCCTTTGAATATGCAGTATGCTTAAATTCTATAACCTCATCTTCTCCTGCGAAGATTACTTCGTGCTCGCCTACGATTGTTCCACCTCTTACAGCACTGATTCCTATTTCCTTAGGATCACGTTTCTGTCTTACGCTGCTTCTGTCATATACATAATGATAATCATCATCCAGAACTTCTTTTATTGAATCAGCAAGTGCAAGCGCTGTTCCGCTTGGAGCATCAAGCTTTTTGTTGTGATGTTTCTCAACTATCTCAATATCAAATCCGGCAGGTGCAAATATCTTGGCTGCATCCTGTAAAAGCTTGAATAATGTGTTAATTCCAAGAGACATATTTGCTGACTTTAATACTGCTGTCTGCTTAGAAGTGTTATGAATATGTTCAATCTGTTCATCACTTAAACCTGTTGTACACACAACTACAGGTGTCTTGTGGGCTGCACAATAATCCATAAGTGCATCCTCTGCTTTTGCTGAAGCAAAATCTATAATTACATCTGCCTCAACATCACATTTATCTATTGATGGAAATACCGGATAATCGTTATGTTCGTCATCAAATGGGTCTATTCCGGCAACAATCTCTGCATCAGGATCTGCTGCAACTATACCTGTTATAACCTGACCCATATGTCCATTACAACCATGCATTATAATCTTAGTCATAGTTTCCTCCTATATATCTGCTTTATTTGTCAAGTATGCCATAGTTAATCATAGCATTTTTAAGCCTTAAAAGATTAGCATCCTCCATAGCACACAATGGACTTCTTAATGGTCCCATATCCCATCCCATAAGATTAAGTGCATGCTTAACAGGAATTGGATTAACCTCGCAGAATAATGCATCTACAAGCTCAAGTGCCTCAAACTGAAGCTTAGCAGCCTTTGCCACATCTCCGGCTGCAAATGTAGCACAGATATCATGAGTCTGCTTTGGTGCTACATTGGAAAGTACAGAAATAACACCCTTAGCTCCTATTGACATAAGAGGAACAATAAGTCCGTCTTCACCTGAATACATATCAAGACATCCTTCTGCTAATGCCATTGTCTTGGTTTCCTGTGCAAGATTACCTGTTGCTGCCTTAATACCAACAATATTGTCAACGCTCTTGGCAAGCTTAACTGCTGTTTCAGGCTGTATATTGCATCCTGTACGTCCTGGAACATTGTACATGATTATAGGAAGGTCTACTGATTTGGCAACTGCTGTATAGTGCTCTATAAGACCTTTCTGTGTTGCCTTATTATAATAAGGTGTAACTACAAGGCAGCCGTCAACTCCTGCCTTCTGTGCCTCCTGTGAAAGGTAAATAGCTGTTTCTGTGCAGTTAGAACCTGTTCCTGCTATAACCGGAACTCTCTTTTTAACATAGTCTGCTGTAAATCTTATTGCCTCAACATGCTCTTCATGTGTAATAGTTGAAGCTTCTCCTGTTGTTCCGCATATAACGATAGCATCTGTAGAATTAGCTATCTGATAATCAAGGAATTCTCCAAGCTTATCGTAATTAACTTCTCCGTTAGCTTTCATTGGTGTAATGATTGCAACACCAGCACCTGTAAATACTGACATATCATCCTTCTTTCTGCTGTAATCAGCTATAAAAATTGCAGTTGTCATACCATGACTACGAAGCACTTTACCTACCCTATGCCGGCAGTATCATATCTAATTAAAGTAATATATAAATGCTGTTTTATATACATTTTCTTATAGAAATACTGTCAGCAAAAGAAAAAAAGACTGATCCGATGTATTAGACCAGTCTTAAAGAAATCAATATAATCTTTAAGTAGCCCTCCATCTTAATAAGATGACAGTCGTGAAGCTGTTGACTTCACGCCCAGCAAGGAGCTTCCAGACACTCTTCACTTCGGCGTCATCCCCTTTCACCGATATTCATCTGTCTCTGGAACATCATATCGGGTACTATTGAATAACGCGACCTCTACTATCATAGTATATCTGCTGTTAAATTATATACTGACTATAGCACTTGCATATATCAATGTCAACTACTCTTCATCCTCAACGAGGTCTATCTTGCTGACTGATACTTCATATGCAACACGCTTTTCTACTTCATTTTCATCTATCTTCTTTGTGTATTCCCTGCTCTGCACTCTTCCACTTATCTTTAAATGGCCTCCAACCTGGATTCCTGATGCAAATCTGGCATTTCTTCCCCATGCTATACATGGTATGTAATCAGATTTGCCATATGGACGGTTAACGGCAATGAGAATATCAGCAATCTCTCTTCCTAATGGCGTTTTTCTGTATATCGGTGGCTTACAAACATAACCATCCAGATATATCTGATTAGACTTAGACTGTTCTTCAGGTATATCCTCTTCCTCAACAAATGCAAGTTCCCTTACAAATATAGAAAGAACGAGTTTGTTTCTTGTTCCCTCATGTCTGTTATATGAACGGAACTGACCCTGCACTTCAATCTTCTGTCCTCTGTAATCTTTGGTAACGTCAATTAATCTCTCAGAAATCATAAGTGGAATTATATCCACCATGTCACTAAGTCTGTTAACCGATACATTAACAATGTAGAAGCCTTCTCCAAATACTTCATGACTAAATGTGAACTCAGATACAACCTCTCCTATAATACTTACCCTGTTGTTTTCAATTACCTTATCAAGCATTTTGTATTTCTCCCTTCTTTTCCGGCTAATCCATACCGGTGTTGTGCTTTATTTTAAGTTCTTAATATGTATATGTATCAGTTTGCAAATATATTACAAAAAATTTTTGTACCAAATGTGTTCAAATCATAAAATTTTTATTTATTTACTTAAATTAAATTTTATAAATGGCTTATCTATGGCATTTTGCACCATATAACGCGATAAAAATGTGAACTTTTTTTAAATTTTTTAAAATTGTTCTTTTAATTGAACAATATTTATTATATTATATGTATTGTATTTTGAAATTATTGTGATAGAATATAAAAGTTGCTAATCCTAACGCGACTTATACGTTATTTCAGAAAGGACTTTTTTACAATGAAAACAAAGCGTGAAGATATTAGAAATATCGCCATTATTGCTCACGTTGACCACGGTAAAACAACTCTTGTAGATGAGCTGTTAAAGCAGAGTGGAACTTTCCGTGCCAATCAGGAAGTTGCAGAGCGTGTAATGGACTCTAACGATATTGAAAGAGAAAGAGGTATCACTATTCTTTCAAAGAATACTGCTATCACATACAAAGACACAAAGATTAATATCATTGATACTCCGGGTCATGCTGATTTCGGTGGCGAGGTTGAGCGTGTACTTAAGATGGTTAATGGTGTTGTACTTGTTGTCGATGCATTTGAAGGTGTTATGCCTCAGACAAAGTTTGTTCTTCAGAAGGCACTTGATCTTAACTTATCTGTTATAGTCTGCATCAACAAGATTGACAGACCGGAGGCAAGACCTAATGAAGTTATTGATGAAATCCTTGAATTATTCATCGACCTTGATGCTAATGAAGACCAGCTTGACTGTCCATTCATTTTCGCATCTGCTAAATCAGGATATGCTGTTGCAGATCTTAATGATGAAAAGAAGGACATGCAGCCATTATTTGACTGTATCGTAAATAACATTCCTGCACCAGAAGGAGATCCTGATGCAGATACACAGATGCTTATATCTACTATCGACTATAACGAATTCGTAGGAAGAATCGGTGTAGGTAAGATTGATAACGGTAGTCTCAAGGTTAATCAGGAAGTTATGATTGTAAACCATCATGACCCAAGTGTTAAGAAGCGTGTACGTGTAACAAAGCTTTACACATTTAACGGTCTTAACAAGGTAGAAGTTCCTGAAGCAGGAATTGGTGAAATCGTTGCAGTTTCAGGTATTGCTGATATTCATATCGGTGATACATTATGTTCAGTAGACAACCCTGTTGCAATTCCATTCCAGAAGATTTCTGAGCCTACTCTTTCTATGGACTTCATGGTTAATGACAGCCCACTTGCAGGTAAGGAAGGTAAGTTCGTTACTTCAAGACACATAAGAGACAGACTCTTCAGAGAATTAAATACAGATGTCAGCTTAAGAGTTGAAGAAAATCCGGGCTCTGAGAACTCATTTAAGGTTTCAGGACGTGGTGAGCTTCATTTATCTGTTTTAATTGAAAACATGAGACGTGAAGGTTATGAATTCGCTGTAAGTAAGGCAGAAGTTCTTTACCATACAGACGAAAGAGGCAAGAAGCTTGAGCCTATCGAACTTGCATATGTTGATGTTCCTGATGAATTCTCAGGTTCAGTAATACAGAAGTTAAGCCAGAGAAAGGGTGAACTCCTCGGAATGACTCCTATTAACGGTGGTTATACAAGACTTCAGTTCTCTATTCCATCAAGAGGTCTTATCGGATACAGAGGAGAATTCCTTACAGATACTAAGGGTAACGGTATTATCAATACATCATTTGAAGGATATGAAGAATATAAGGGAGACATTTCTTACAGAAAGACAGGTTCTCTTATTGCCTATGAAGATGGTGAAGCTGTTACTTACGGTCTTTTCAATGCACAGGACCGTGGTACTTTATTTATCGGACCTGGCGAAAAGGTATATGCAGGTATGATAGTTGGTGAGAACCCAAGAACTGAGGATATTGAAGTTAATGTATGTAAGACAAAGCATCTTACTAATACACGTTCATCAAGTGCTGATGAGGCACTCCGCCTTGTTCCACCTAAGGTTTTAAGTCTTGAACAGGCACTCGATTATATTGATACAGATGAACTTCTTGAGGTAACACCAACCAAATTAAGAATCAGAAAGAAAATTCTTGATTCAACAGCAAGATACAGAGCTAATAAGAAGTAATTATATTTATATATATTTTACTCTTAAACACTATAACAAAATAATATTTATAAAATGGAGGTACATTAATTATGATGGACAGCGATTTAGGAGCAAAGGTTAAAAAGTTGAGAATTTCTCACGGACTTACACAGGAGGACGTAGCAAAGGCATTAGATGTTACACCTGGTTATATCAGTAACGTAGAAAACGGTCGTAATCTTATGACACTTAGAATGCTTTCTTACTATGCAGAGCTTACAGGAGTTTCTTTGGATTATCTTGCAGGAAGCGTAGACAAGAGCTATGAAAACACAGCACTTGACAACGAAATCATGCAGATTCTCCAGAAAGTAGATGAGAAGGATAAGGAAAAGATCATTTCTACATTAAGAATCTGGTTCAAGGATTGATTAAAGTATTAAAGTTAAAGGAGCTGTCCGCTATGAATTAGCGCGGCAGCTCCTTTTTTGTGTGTTTATTAATTTACTGTTTTAATTTACTGTTCTGAATAAATTTCACCAGAAACGGATATACAATTCATAATTGCCAAACCGTTATCTATAAGTCATATATATAATTATAAATTCATATATAATTTTAATTCCTAGCTCTGAATAGATTTCATCTGGTAGAATTCGCCCTTAAGTGCCATAAGCTCATCAAAGGTTCCGTATTCCACGCAATGTCCGTCTGCTATTACCGCTATCTTATCAGCGCCTTTTATTGTTGATAATCTGTGAGCAACAATGAACGTTGTTCTGTTCTGTGTAAGATTGTTAAGAGCTTCCTGTATCAGCTGCTCTGATATACTGTCTAACGCTGATGTCGCCTCATCAAGAACAATTACCTTTGGATTTCTTATAAGTGCCCTTGCAATAGAAATTCTTTGTCTCTGACCGCCTGACAGCTTTCCACCATGCTCTCCGACCATAGTATCAAGTCCGTTTGGAAGAGATTTCACAAGGTCGGACAGATTAGCTGCTTCAACAACTTCATTAAGCATATCCTCGTCAACATTTTCTATTCCATAAGTTATATTATCTCTTATAGTTCCTGAGAATAATATTGAAGTCTGAGGTACAACTGCCAGATGCTTACGATATGTTCTTAAATCTATATCGCGTATATCTGTTCCATCCACCTTAACGCTTCCTTCTGTTGCAAAGTTAAAGCCTATAACAAGATTAAGAATAGTCGACTTTCCGGCTCCTGATTCTCCAACCAAAGCAATAGTCTCTCCCTGCTTTACATGCAGGTTAAGGTTGTTAAGCACATTCTTTTCTGAATTATTATATTTAAATTTAACATTTTCAAAATCAAATGTTCCATCAACATCTTTCAGTTCAAGCTTTCCGTCATTATGCTCTATATCTTCCTCAAGAAGTACTTCTCCTATAGAATTAACAGATTCAACACCCTTGGCAATCGTTGGTATAAGTGACATAAGCGATGATACCTGACTTACTATTGTTGCAAAATAACTCTGATACAGAGTTATATCTCCCGGAAGTACTCTTCCTTTAAGTGCAAGAAATCCTGTAAATGCAAGACATACTATCTGGAATACCTGAAATACTGCCCAGCCAACTGAACCAAATAATGACTGTATAATATCAAGTTTATAGCCTTTTTCTGCAACAGCAAACAACTGTCCGCTCATTTTCTCAACTTCTTCCTCTTCAAGCGCATGTGCTCTTGTAACAGGAATAAGTTCAACCATTTCCATTACTCTTGCAGATGTCTCTTCCATTTCATGACGGAATTCTGAATTACGCTTGCGCATTATATTTCTGAAAAAAACCATTGTAAGCGCTGCTATTGGTGTTGTAAGCAGAAAGAATACGAATACAACCATACTTTTGCTTACAGTTACAACAAGCGCAATTCCTATATTCAGCGCAATATTTAATATGCTTAAAAACATCTGTGTCGAAAGCGTTTCAACAGCCTCAACATCTCTCATTATCTTGGATTGGAGTCTTCCTGACTGTGTATCCTTATGATAATTAATTGAAAGCTGCTGCAACTTTCTTACCAATGCCTTACGCAGACCTGTTTCGGCATACCTTGTAGCAAGTGATTTATATCTTGTATACATATAATTGGTAGGTATATTCAGTGCAATCAGAATAACCATAATTACTGACTGCATGATTATACTGCTGTATACGCCTTCCGCACCACTTGTAATATCATTTATAATGTTTGCGGTTACTATTGGCAGCACCCATACAGGACTGTGTTTTATAAAGAAAAATACTACAGCAAGAAAGAATTTATTATAGTTTCCTTTATAAAGGCCTATTAATATTCTTAATGGGTGTCCTTTATGTTTTCGATAACATTCTATGAACCAGTTTTCTACATCTATCCCCTTAGGTGCGTGTAGATTCATGTGTTAATCAATCCTTTCTTATTATCTCGTCAACATTTTCTGCTACGATTGCTTCGCCCTCACAGCCATTAATATTAACATTGTTAAGAACTAATTTTTCGATATTGCTTACAACAAGTCCCTGTTTACTTCCTTCATCGCAGCCAAGCATCATTGCTGCAACTCCTGATTTTGCATTTTCGGCATAACTGAAATTGATATTTTCAAATGTAAGCCTCTCAATCTTGCTCTCAGGAAGTCCGCAGATATAAGCACCTGCAACATGGCAGTTAGTGGCATTAATATCTTTAAATGTCAGCTTCTTGATTGATGGTGTTCTGTCATCAACAGGAAGTGGTTTCTTAGAACCTACATACTCTGTCTTTCCGTCAGGATCACAGAAATAAAAGCTGTTAACAACAAATGGAGTCATAACATTATCCATATCTATATTTTCAAATGAAATATCATCAAGAACTGATAATTTGCCTCTTCCACGTCTTGTCTTAACTCTGAGTCCTCTGTCTGTATTCATGAACAGGCAGTCTCTTATATGTACATCATTTACACCGGCAGCAATTTCGCTTCCTACAGTTACAGCGCCATGTCCGTCTCTCATACAGCACTGACGTACAATCATGTTAGATGTAGGTGTTTTGTACTTTTCAGCCATATATATCTTTCCTGACTTTATCGCAATGCAGTCATCTCCAACTGAAATATATGTACCAAGTACAAGCACGTCCTGACAGCTTTCAGGGTCAAGACCGTCTGTATTATGTGAATTTGCAGGATTCTTGATTTTAACATCAATGAATTTCAAATGATTACTGAAATATGGATGGATTGTCCATGATGGTGAATTCTGTACAGTAATTCCGTGCATCATAACATTATTACAATGATTGATGAAGAATAATCTTGGTCTCCATGCAGTATCTCTTACCTTACAGTTGTTCCACCAGTTTTCAAAGCTTGTATTTCCGTCTATTATACCTTCACCTGTAATAACAACATTTTCACAATTTATTCCGCATATTATTGCAGAAAATGCATCAAGAGGGTTTCCTTCCCATGAGCCAAGATTATAATATGACTTCTCATCATAAGACTCTATCATACCCGGAAGAATTGGGAATTTGCTTCTGTCTGTAAATGCTGAAAGCACTGCTCCTTTTGCAAGTTCTAAAGTTAAATCGTCTTTTAAGAAAATGCTTGATATCTTGTAAACGCCCTCAGGTACTAACACTCTTGACTTCTTAGGGCATGCCATAATAGCACACTGGATTGCATTAGTATCATCATGCTCACCATCTCCATATGCTCCGAATTCACGAACATTAAGTGTCACAAATTCTTCGTCTGTATGAACTTTTATAGATTCTGTTTTATTTCCGTTATATAATGCTGATATTTCATATTCTGTATCAGGTGAAAGGTCATATATTGTTGTTATTACCTTTTCACTTTCCATGTACTCGCTGCCATTTACCAGGAGTGTATATTTCTCTTTTGTGTAAAATTTACCACCATCGGAAAGCTCTACAACTATGCTTCTTGCTGTTTTTGTAACTAACTTTAATTCCATAATACGCCTCCTCTTGTTCTTCCATAATCCTGATATTCTCTATTCTTTACTGCTTCTGCCATACAAAGAGTTAATGCAGCAACATATCCTGATTTGGTTGTTTCATCATCAATAACATTTATTTTTGTTATGGCATCCTCAACGACTGCATCGACAATATTTTCATATTTCTCTGTATGGATTGCCTTCATCCTGCATCCTTTAAGAACTGCATATGCATATAAAAGCACAGCAGATTTATTATCAAATTCATCAACTGATTTCTTATTAACCACATTTTCCTTTATATCATTTACTGCAAGTTTATAATAATCCCTAACCTTGCCAAATATTTCATATAATGCCTGGTCCATAACTTCCATTGTGTCTATGGCTGCTGCTGTAAAATATATTTTTGATACATCAAAAGAAGATTCTCTCTCTCTTAAAAATGCTGCTGCAAGGCTGTTATACTGTGCACATACGTCATTGTAATGCTCTTTTCCACCATTCTTTGTTTCATAATTCATATAGAAAGAAAGGTTTTCATACGCGCTGCATAAACATTCCTTACCTTCAGATGTAAAGAAAAATCCTTTTGGAGAACGTTCCATATTCTTAAATCTGTCTGCAAGTGTAACAGCTGCTGTCTCATATTTATCTTCCCCTGTAAATGCTTTGGCAAGGTATAACGCATTACCAAGCATTACATTTTCACTATCAAGACCTGATGCTAATATCTCATCTACTCTTTTTATAAATGTATCACAGAGCTTGTCTGTATCTTTTAAATCATTCTGCTTTCCTGCTCCTATCAATTGTGCAGCTGCATTAAGCAAGTCTGCTCTCTCCCATGATGAAAGCTTATTTAAATCTGCTTTTGCAAGATACTTTTCAATCGGGTTAATTAAATCAACGCTTTTTGTAAATTCTTTTAATTTGTTCAACTCATTGACCTCCTGTTTTTATTTTTTGTTAAATTAAATTTTTAGTTTTAATTTTTATTTTTTTAATTTAATCTTTTGTTATAATTTTTTATTTTAGTTTTTTATTTAAATCTGATTTATTTTCTTAATTACTTCTCCTTGAATTTCTCTGGATTTTATTTAATGTAATTAAAATAATCAAATTCTGCATACATGATATCACTTCCATGTCTGCCATATTCATCTGTATATCTGCTTCCATGCTCACCTGCATAAGCATACATTCCAACCATCGCACCGGTAAAGCGTTTTCCTTTTTTCAGACCTTCGTCACATAAATAATATACATTATCAAGCGCTGCTGATTTTATGTATTCCTTGTTATCATAGCTGAACTTAAATGTACGCCTTAAATAATTGGTTTCTATTCTGAGGTAAATATATTTCTGTCTGTAATCAAGCTCTGTTTCTTCATGCTCTATTACTTTATCACCTATGCGCTCAACTACTTTTATAACAAGCCTTGGTTTTTCTTCGTCAGTTGCAAAGATTCCGAATTTAAGATATGTATTTTCATCGTAATAGCATGTAAGACCTGCATTCTGTCCCGGATATAATTCAAGCATTTTCATTTTGCTTTCTACTGAAAATCTGAAATGCTGCTGTCTTCTAAGCAAAATATTTCTTGCATACATACTGTCTAAATCTTCTTTGCTGCCTTTAACTTTAACATATGAGTTAGACAATACTATTCCATCCATTTCCGGAACTCTTGGGAATGTCCAGTCTGAGCTTAAATAGCTCTCATTAAAATCATCCTCATAGCCATCTTCACACTCGTATTCCGGCAAATCCGGTTTTATCTGAAGTGCGCTCGGTCCATCAAGATTATTTACTATAGGCCATCCATCCGCAGTCCATGTTATAGGATCCAGTGCAGTCTCTCTGCCTAAAATACTACATGGCTCACCATTCTTGCCTACTATCTTTCTGCCACAAAGATATACCATATACCACTGTCCATTTTGTGTCTGGACTGGTTTTCCATGTCCACATCTTTGTATTATCGCATCCTCATCATTCTGCCTCATAATCGGATTGTATGGGCATGGTTCATATATTCCTTTTAACTCTTTACTTCTTGAAACAGTTATTCTATGTCCGGCTCCGGTTCCTCCCTCTGCCTCAAAAAGATAATAATAACCATCTTTCTTTAGCAGATGTGGTCCTTCCGATGCTCTTTTATTATCTCCGTAATACAGCAGAGTTGCTTCTGATATCTGCCTTGTAGCATCCTCATTTAATTCAAAAATTCTTGCGCCTCTGTTAAGAAGCATATATCTTCTTCCGTCATCATCATTAAATATTGACGGATCTATTCCATCCTCATCTATTATTGCCGGTTTGCTGTATGGTCCCTCCGGATTCTCTGAACTCACTACTATCTGTTTTCTATAAACATTTCCATCATCGTTAAGTCTGTATGTAGCTGTTATATAAAATCTGCCTTTATAATAAGATATATCCGGCGCCCAATAGCCTCGTCCACCTTCAAGCTCATTTACTCCTGCCCACTCAGGATTTGTAATCGCATAGCCTATTATTTTCCAATGAACCAAATCTGTTGAATGTGACACAGGTATGCATGGATAATATATAAAAGAAGAATTGACCATATAATAATCATTGCCAACCCTTACTATTGAAGGATCCGGATACATTCCCGTTCTTATCGGATTATGGTACATTTTATCAAGTGGCACACCAACAACTTCTTTAAAATACTCCTCTAACTCTATAAATCTGTTATCATGGGCTATTTCATACGGTGTAATAAGATTATTATCGCCCTCTAAAGGTGATAATCCAACTCTTTCCACAAGGTATCTGCATGTCTTGACATTGCCAGACATTGCTGCGTAATGCAACATTCCTCTGTGGAAATTATCGTGTATATTCATATGTGCTCTTGAATATTCAACTATATACCTGACAAGCTCCAAATTTCCTGTCTTAGCCGCCAAAAGTGCCATCAAAACTCCATTCTCATCTTTTTCATCAATAAGTGATGGCTCATTTTCAAGTATTCTTTTGACCGAATCAAGTTTTTCAAGATATATAGCATCTTTAATGGACTCTATCATACAATCTCCATTTCTGAGCATTTATCCCGCAAAATACGATATGGTAACTGTCTGCAACGGTTTTTATATGCTCTTTCTATTACTCTTTTATCTATTAATCAGTATAACATTTCCTAATTGTGGTTTCTACATATTAACTAATTATATTTAGCTTAAATACTAAAAAAGTATCACAATTAAACACCATCGCCTCCAATTGCGCGAGTAGCTCAGGCTCCAGCGCTTCGCACTGTCGCTGTCGCGGTGCTCCTCGAAACCTTCCTCAATTCAACCAACTTGTGCAAGCACAGTTGGTTTCCTTTCGGCAGTTTTCTCATCGCTACTCGTGCAAAAAAAGAGCTGTTGCAGTTGGCAACAGCTCTTGTGTAAGCAATTAGTATTAAATTACTCTTTAACGGCACCTACGTTAACACCCTGTACGAAGTACTTCTGGCAGAATGGGTAGATGATTGTGAATGGTAAGATAGCTACGATTGTAGCAGCATTACCAATCATTGTCTTACTGATTGTACCATCATCTGGAGCATCATCGTTAATAATAATACTACGAAGCTTCATCTGGAAGTTGTACAATGATGGTTTACTGATATAAATCTTGAAGTTTGTATAATCATTCCAGAATGCAACCGCAAACATCAAACCGATAGAAGCGATAGCAGCCTTTGAAAGTGGAAGTACAATTCTGAAGAATGTTCCCATTGGAGAACAACCATCAATCTCTGCAGCTTCAAACAAACTCTCTGGAATACCTTCAAAGAAGTTTCTCATAAGAACTAAGTTATATACATTAATACTTAATGGTAAAATAACTGCCCATAATGTATTAAGTAAGTGTAAGTCTCTCATAACGAGGTACTTAGGAATCATACCACCATCGAAAATCATTGTAAACAATAACATGTAAGCGAAGAAGTTTCTACCTGGCATCTCCCACTGAATAAGTACATAAGCACCTAATGTAGAAAGGAGAAGACCTAAGAAAGCACCTACAACAGTTGTAATACATGAAATAAAGAATGGTCTGTATAATGCTGAACGTGTAACAATAAGTCTATAAGCTCCAATTGAAGGATCATGTGGCCAGAAGTTAAGACCTCCTGCACTTGATAAATCAATTGAGTCTACTATAACCTTCCAAATTGGTAAAAGAATAAATAAAGAGAAAATTATGAATAATAATCCATTAACCAAAGGGAAGACTTTAAATTTCTTTTTCTTCTTGTTTAATACTATACCCTCAACCTGTGGGGTTTTATTCTTAGCCATAAATCTTTCCCTCCTTATACAATTCCTCTACCACGTACTTTCTTGCTTAAGTAGTTACATGAAAGTACGAGTATCATACCAATAAATGACTTAAACAAACCGACTGCTGTTGTATAACCGAAGTCTGACAAACCAGCACCGAATGTCTTATTATATACGAATGTCTGTAATACGTTAGACTGATCCATAACGGCTGAGTTCTGTAATACGAATACTGATTCGAAAAGGTTCATAACCTTAGCAAGGTTAAGAATGAATACAGTAATAATTGTATTAGCCAAAGCTGGAAGTGTTATATAGATAAGTCTCTTCCAACGGTTAGCACCATCAATCTGTGCAGCTTCGTAAAGGTCTGGACTGATACCTGATAATGTAGCAAGGAAAAGAATTGTTCCCCATCCTGTATCCTTCCATACATTGATTACGAAGAATGCGCCTGTCCATGTATCAATATTACCAAGGAAATAAATTCCTTCATTTAAAACACCCATCTTAATAAGAAGAGAGTTTACAATACCATCTGCGTTAGGAGAAAGAATTGTTCTCCAGATAGCTGCTGTAACAACCCATGACATGAAGTGAGGGAGATAGATAATTGTCTGTACTGTCTTCTTGAATAAAAGGTTTACAATTTCATTAAGCAAAAGTGAGATAATAACAGCTGCTCCTGTGTTAAGGATTAACTTAACAATAGAAAGGAACAATGTGTTAGTAAATGCATGCCAGAAATAAACATCATTAGTAAGCATGCTGTGGAAATGCTTAATACCTATGTAATAAGGATTCTGTATAAGATATTTAGTAAATGCATAACGACATCCAGTCATTGGTAAATAGTTAAATAAGATAACCATTACAAGAACTGGTAAGAACATAACATAGAACCATCTATGATACTTAATCTTAGTAGACATCTTCTTGTTAATAGAGTTACTCATGTACTTAGCATTTACATTGTTTTCTTTCTTAAATAATGCAAGGACATCAATAAATACACCTGCAATGGCAAGTATAATACCGATTACTAAAACATAAAAACCAAGTCCTAAAGCATAATGCTCTCCACTGCTTCCACCATTGCTAAGAAGATCCATTATATTAACAGGTTTCTTAGACTTACCGAATAAATAGTTAGAAGCAAATAATGATACTACAAATATAACTCCAGCAATTGCTGTTGGAATTATTGAAATAATTTCTTTTTTAACAGAAACTAATACAATAGCTGCAATGACAACTATCATAAAAAGATACCATAAAAATGACATCTCGATGTTCATGAAACTGTAGGCATCTGAAATGCTCTCTTTAAAATCAGTATTCTGAACAAAAGGTAATAATCCGCCGATGAACATCATTACTAAGCCAATGATAGCAATAACTTTAATATTCTCGGACTTCTTCTTACCAACGAATGCGCCGCACTTAGGACATATCTTCGCATGCTTTGGTAATTCTGTTTTGCAAGACTCACATTGCATCTTCATACCTTCTTTCATAATATTATAGTAAATTCATCAGCCTACTTAAAAATAATAAATAAGCCATAACAACAATTAAAATCGCTCCCGGGGTATAACCCCGGAAGTGATTTTATTTTAAATCAGGTGAATTAATTACTTGTTGTAAGAAGCAAGAACCTTTTCTACCTTATCGCCAACTGTCTTCTTGTACTCAGCGATACCATCTGCTGGAGATAATGTACCGATAGCAACCTTACCAACGATTGACTTTCTGCATGTATTGATATCACCAATTAACTCTACATATTCATCTGTAGCTGGAAGTGGTGTAACAACTTCTGAATGATCAGCGAAGAACTGCTCATCTGTCTTAGCGATTTCAGATACTGATGAAGCACCTGGATCCTTATCCTTGAATGTACCAAGTGAAAGTGATGGATCAATGTGGTTCTTCTTCATTAATGATGTAGGTGTCTGAGGTGATGGTAAGAAGTGGAATTCGCCTTCCTTATATGTTGTAGGCTTATCTTCCTTACCCTGAATTGTTACTGATTCTGCCTTATCATCCCAGTGCGTTCCCTTTGCACCATATGTCCAAAGTGTCTGAACTTCGCCACCATCAAGGAACTTATCGATGAAGTATGTGAATACGCCTTCTGGGTTATCACAAGCTGTTGTGATAGACCAAACTGGAGAAAGTCTCTCCTGATACTTTCCTAATTCCTTAATTGGCATCATTGTTACAAGTTCTGTATCAAGCTTGTTAGATGCAAGATTATCAATGATTGTCTGCTTCCATGTACCAGCCCAGTATGTAAATACACCAGTCTCAACTGAAGTACCCTTCTTGCCATAGAACTTATCACGAGCACCTGATGTCTTCTGTCCATCAGATTCCTTATCGATGATTCCGTCCTTAACACCATTCTGGATACGCTGTAAAGCTGTCTCCATAGCCTTCTCTGAGAATCCATCAACATACTTTCCTGTTGAATCCTTGTAGAATGTGAAGTTAGCACCAGCATAGAATTCTGGTAAGTAGTTTGTATAAGGTGCTTCATCAGAAACATAACCAGGAGCAGAAATAACTGCACGGCCCTTTGTTTCCTGCATCTTCTTTAACATTGAATAGTAATCGTTCCAAGAAATTGACTCTGTGCCAAGCTTTTTGATATAAGCATCATCATAGCCAGCATCCTTTAACCAAGCCTTCTTAACGAATGTTACACAACCGTTACCACGAGCTGCTGTAAATCCGTACATTCCCTTTGTTCCTTCTCCACCGTTAACAACTAATGAATCATATACTGCATTAGCTGTAGAGATAAGTCTACCAGAGTTCTTTGTCTCTGAGTTGTTCCATGCATCTGTCATATCCCAAAGGAGTCCTGACTGAGCATATACAGCATACTTATCTGCTGAAAGGATAACTACGTCTGGCATTGTTGATGTAGATGTAAATGCCTGAGCAACCTGATCATAGTATCCTGAGTGGTCTGGCTGGATCCATTCGATGCATCCCTTAAGATCAAGAGCTTCCTCTAACTGATCTCTGAATGCCTGTCCACCATTGTCTTCGATAACTACTGTGTTATCCATCATAACTGAGAATTTTTCTGGCTTTGTAGCCTCTTTCTTTGAGCTGCTGTTATCTTTGTTTCCACAAGCAGCTAAGCTCATAACTGAAGTAAGTGTTAAACCTACAGCAGCAAGCTTCTTTACTGTCTTTTTCATAAACCTGTAAACCCTCCTTTTTGGTTATCAGGGGTCTTGCCCCCAGTTCATATGTTTTTGACACAAGTATATTAACATTTTTGTACTATTTTAACAAGACTATTTTAAACAAATATTGTATTTTTTTTGCATTTTTTGTGAACACTAGTATTTATGCGCCTTCCAGCGTTCACATTTTTGATACATTTTATTCAAATTACGCCTTTTGTATTTGAATAGTTTAATTTTTTCACTCATAGCTTTTGTAATTTTATGTAAATTTTGCACTATGTAAATGAAAAAATAATGCATTTTTTACATCACTTTAACAATAAACGACATAGTTTTTTAAAATAAACCATTTTAATTGTGCTTATTTACTAATGTTAATTTTTTGTTCATAATTTTACATAAGGTATACGGTCCCGTCTTTACCAAGACAGTAGTTTTGTTTTTTATTTTCTTCAAATGCATCGGCACCGGAATATAAATCCTGTACTCTTTTCTCAAATCTTCCAAACACTTCTTTATTCATCACCATTTTAACAAGCACTTTGTCTTCATATTGTATGTCTACTATATTTATTCCAAGTTCACCACATATGTACTGTATCTTTCCAAACATTGTATAATCAGGTCGCATAACTATATAAATGCCTTCTGTAAGCTCTGCTATGTCGCTTTCCTTAATTCCTTCCTTGGCTGCCGCCTGATATGCTCTCACAAGTCCTCCAGTGCCAAGAAGTATTCCTCCGAAATATCTTGTAACTATAACAAGGCAGTTTGTAATCTCTTCTTTTATAAGAATGTCAAGCAATGGCTTTCCCGCCGTTCCCTGTGGCTCACCGTCATCCGAAAATCTTTGCAGTTCGTTATTATCCCCGCAAACATATGCAAAACAGTTATGTCTTGCATCCCAGTATTGTTTTTTTATTTCATTAATATATGAAACCGCCTGCTCTTCATTTTCTATCTTATATATATGTGCTATAAAACGTGATTTTTTCTCAACAATTTCGCCAACGCCATTTTTTAAAACTATATTAGACATATTTACCGTCGCCTTTCGTCACTCTTTCATTAATATAATATCGCCAGAATATAATGCCATCAGAGTAAATGCTTTAAATACTTCAAATTATATACATTACACTATGATTATTTGTCAAACATTCCTTTTTATGATATAATATCATGACTTTATTAAGGAGGACAATATATGAATTATGGCAGAAAAGGCATTAAACATAAGAAAAAGCTGCTAAATTCAGCAACCACCAAGCTTGGAACCAAGTTCGGGCTGTTTGCAGTTAAGCTTTTGCTGGTTATTGCTGTAGCCTTAGTTGTTAGTGCATCATGTCTGGCGTTTGGCTCAATTCAGGGCATCATCGAAAGCGCACCGGATATTGCGTCAATAGATGTATCACCTGAAGGGTATGCTACCAAGATATTTGATTGCAATGAAAATGAAATCCAGACATTATCAACAGAAGGCTCTAACAGAATATCTGTTGGCATTGACCAGATTCCTTCCAATCTTCAGCATGCATTTATCGCTATTGAAGATGAACGTTTTTATGAACACAACGGTATTGATATAAAAGGTATTATGAGAGCCGGTGCTTTGATATTCTCGTCAGGCAAAATGTCTCAGGGAGCCAGTACGATAACACAGCAGCTCATTAAGAATAACGTTTTCGACGGTGCGTTTAACGAAACCGATATAGAGAAGGTTAAGCGTAAAGTACAGGAACAATATCTGGCAGTTAAGCTGGAAACCAAAATGAGCAAAGATGAAATTCTTGAAAACTATCTTAATACTATCAGTTTAGGTAACGGCTATTATGGTGTTCAGGCCGCAGCCAACGGATATTTTAATAAAGATGTTTCAGAACTTACTCTTAGTGAATGTGCAGTAATAGCTTCTATAACAAAAAGTCCTACAGGTCTTAATCCATTAAAGAATCCTGACAGAAACAGAACACGTCAGCTTCAGGTATTAAGCAACATGAAAGAACAGGGATATATTTCAGATGAAGAATACAATGAAGCCGTTGAAGATGATGTTTATGCAAGACTTCAGGGAATTGAAGTTGTAAACAGTAATTCAACTAACTCTTATTTTGTTGATAAGGTAATTGATGAACTGGTAAGTGACCTTATGTCACAGAAGGGTTATACAGAAGCTCAGGCTACCAACCTTATTTACAAAGGTGGTCTTCAGGTTTATACAACACAGGATATGGATATGCAGAACATTGCAGACAGTGTTTTAAATGATCCTTCATATTATCCTTCAAGAACAGAATTTTCTATAAATTATTCTTTAACTGTTAAAGATGCTGATGGCAAATACCATTACTATAACCACAACACATTAAACACATGGTTTAAGAGTACTCAGGGAATGTCTAACTTCAGTCTTACACAGACCGATGAGGAAAAAGCCCAAAGCTATGTTGACCAGTATAAGGAAGCAATGACTGCTGATGGCGGCACTGTTACTTATGAATCATTGACATATACAATGCAGCCTCAGATTTCATTTACATTAATGGATCAGCACACCGGTTATGTAAAAGTAATAGTCGGCGGCCGAGGCGAAAAGACAGCAAACAGAACTCTTAACCGTGCAACCAATACAACAAGACAGCCGGGTTCTTCTATCAAGCCTCTTGTTGCTTACGGTCCGGGAATTGATACAGGTGCTATATCTCTTGCTTCTGCTATTGATGATGCTCCTTATTATTACAGTGGAACCGATGCAAAGCTTGTTAAGAACTATACCGAGGGTGATTACAGAGGTCTTATGACAGTAAGAGAAGCTCTTGCAGCTTCACAAAACGTACCTGCTGTTAAAGTCCTTACTCAGATTACTCCACAGGTAGGCTTTAGTTACCTTGAAAAATTCGGACTTTCCACTCTTGTATCTCCAAAGAATGCAATTAATGGAAATCACGATGTAGTTCAGTCTCTTGCACTCGGTGGTATGACAAAGGGTGTAACCAATATGGATATGACTGCTGCTTATGCAGCAATCGCTAATAAAGGTGAATATACAAAACCTATTTATTACACTAAAGTATTAGACAGTAACGGAGAGATTATCATTGATAATTCGCAGAAAGAAACTCACAGAGTTCTTAAAGAAACTTCTGCATGGCTCCTTACAAGTGCAATGGAATCAGTTATAACATCCGGTACCGGTACTGCCGCAAGATTATCTAATCAGCCTGTTGCAGGTAAAACAGGTACAACCCAGTTTAATACAGACAGCTGGTTCTGTGCCTTTACTCCTTACTATACAGCTTCAATCTGGACAGGTTACGATGATAACTCCAAGACAATTTCTGTAAATCATACAAGAATATGGAAAGATATAATGTCACAGATACATGAATCTCTTCCTACCGGTACATTTGAAAAGCCGGAAGATATTGTGGAAGCTGCCGTATGCTCAAAATCAGGAAAGCTTCCTGTAGAAGGCCTGTGTGATTCAGATCCTCGTGGAAGCCAGATTATAACAGAATACTTTGCAGCTGATGCTGTTCCTACAGAAAGCTGCAATACTCACGTGAAGGTAAATATATGTAATGTATCAGGTCTTGTAGCTTCTTCAGGATGCTCAAGCATAACAACCAAGATTTATATCAAGAAACCTGCTTCTAACACAATCGGAAGCAATGAATCAGGATATACAACAAAGGATGCAGAATATGTAATTACCGATGAAACATTGTCAAAGATATGTACAATGCATAAGGCCGGAAGTTCTTCTTCAAGCGGAAGTTCATCAACCACCAAGCCTACAAATTCATCAACGGAAAGCACCAAGAAACCTTCTGAAAGCTCCTCAGCAAATTCTTCAGCAAGTTCCTCAAGTCAGAACCGAGCTGGAAGTTCACAGGTTAATGAATAAACTTAATAGTTAAATGCAATAACAGCGGGTACCAAAGAATCACTTGGTATCCGCTGTTATATTTTAATTTCCGATTATCTCTTCTTCATCTTAGGTTCAAATATCCACGATGCAATATATCCAAAAATCAACGCCGCTGACACTCCTACAGCGCAGGATTGAAATCCGCCTTTAAAAAGTCCTATAAATCCATCCTTATCTACAGCTGCTTTCATGCCTTTCCACAATGTATTTCCAAAACCGGTAAGCGGAACCGAGGCTCCTGCTCCTGCAAATTCAAGCAGCGGCTCATACAAGCCAAAAACGCCCAGCACTATTCCTGTAGTTACAAGTACAACCATTATTCTTCCCGGCATCAGTTTAGTTTTTTCCATTAATATCTGTGTCAGAACACATATTATTCCCCCGACAACAAATGCTTTTATAAATTCCATTAATCATCACACCTTTCCAGCATAATTCCATGTGCTATTCCCGGAACACTCTTGCCCTCATTGTAGCTTACTGTTGACAACAGTGCTCCTGTCGGAACAAATAAAACTCTTTTATATCTTTTTTCTTTCATTTTCTTAATAATGAAAGCTTCAAGCATGGTAGCACTACAGCCGCATCCACTTCCACCTGACTGTGTTCCCTGACTATCCGAATCGTATATCTCTATTCCGCAGTCTGTATATTTGTGCGCTATATCAATTCCTTTTTCTTTAAGCAAATCAAGTAAAATGGTTTTTCCTGTATAGCCCAGATCTCCTGTCACAATCAAATCATAATATTTCTCATCTATATCAAAGTCTTTAAAATTATTCTCAATCAGGTCTGCTGCCGCAGGTGCCATGCACGCCCCCATATTCATCGAATCTTTTACTCCATAGTCAATTATTTTTCCTGTCGTAATTCCCTTTATAGCTATATCGCTTTGTATTTTTGTACTTACTATATATGCGCCACACCCTGTAACTGTCCACGTAGATGCTTTAGGCCTTTGGTTTCCATATTCCAGTGGAAACCTGAACTGTTTCTCAGCACTTGCAAAATGACTTGATGCCATTGCTATAACATTATCTGCATACCCTGCATTAACAGTCATTGCTGCAAGAGATAACGATTCAGCCATTGTTGAACATGCTCCATACAGCCCAAATACGGGTATATTGTATTTCTCTAACGCAAATGATGTCGCAATAAGCTGCCCCAGTAAATCCCCTGCGAAAATATATCTTATGTCATCCTTGGCAAGTTCCGACTTAATAAAAAGCTTGTCTATTGCCATCTGTTGCAATTTACTTTCAGCTTCTTCCCAGCTGTTCATTCCAAACAAGTCATCTTTTCCTACAATATCAAATTCCTTCCCATATGGACCTTCGCTTTCCTTCTTGCCTGCCACGGTTGCCCCGAAGCTTATATATACAGGTTTATCGAAGGAAATGCTTTGTTTACCCGCTTTATTTTCTGACATAAAAAACCTCCTGCAAAATACCGCTTTCTGTCAGTATTTCCACAGGAGGAAATTTTTATGCATATATAAACTTTCTATTTATATATCTTCTATGTGTTACAATACACATCAGTCTTTTTGTAATATATCAAGTGTATGCGCGCCGGCACCTATTATATCCTGTCTTTCACATGTTGCAAGCTGATACTCTATAAACTTTTCAAATTCATCCTCATCCAGCTTGTTAAGAAAAGGTCTCATGTAATTAGCAGGACCATCCGGTGATATTATCTTATATCTCTTAAGCCCCGCTTCCTCATTCAAGGCATTGATATCCTCTATGCGCATGTAATCATACAGGTCCTTTTGCTCCGAAATGCTGTGAAAATCATCCGTAAGTCTTTTTTCTTCAACACACTCCCTGATATGTCTTTCCTTGAATGCATAGGTAATTACGCCATACTCATTCATGCAATATGCAACAAGTATATATCCCCCCGGCTTAGTAACTCTTTTAGCCTCAAGCAGGGCACGCATTTTATCTTCATTCGTAAACAAATGATACATAGGTCCAAACAACAATGTAACATCAAATGTTTCATCAGAAAATCTTTTGAGTTTTAATGCATTTCCCTGATAAGCCTTAACCTTATCTGACTTAGACTTTAATATTCCAAGATTATGTTTAACAAGCTCTACTGCTGTAACGTCATAGCCTTCTTCTGCAAGTGCTATTGAATATTTACCTGTACCGGCACCTATATCAAGTATTTTTAACCTGTTATTATTATCGCTGTTATTATCATTACTTAAAATGCTATTGCCGGTATTGTCATCACTTATATTGTCATTATCATTGATATTGCGGGTGATGTTATTCTTATAGTCTGCAATACTGTCAGCAATACGGTTAGCAATACACTCATGTATATACTTCATGGAGGTTGTATATTCAACTCTGCCATGTCTTGATTCCAGTCTTTTTTCTTCGTTAAACTTATTGTAATACTGTTCCAATTCAGTCATTGACATATAAACAATGCTCCTGTCTTTTGTCATTAATCCTGCTGTCTGAATTCTATAGTTCCTGTCTTCCAATCCATAGATTCAACTATCGCAAGAGATTCCAACTGGATTCCTTTCTTTCTTATAGCATCTCCGCCCTGCTGGAAACCTTTTTCTATAGCAATACCGATTCCTTCAACCTCTGCTCCCGATTCTTTAATTATATCAAGCAATCCCATAAGCGCGCAGCCATTGGCAAGAAAATCGTCAATGATTAGCACTTTATCCTCAGGTCCTAAATACTTCTTAGAAACAATAACATCGTATACCTTGTTATGTGTAAATGACTGTATCTTAGTGCAATAATTATTATTATCAAGGTTGATACTCTGTGACTTCTTTGCAAATACAACAGGAACATCAAACTCTCTTGCAACTATGGCTGCAATGCCAATTCCACTTGCCTCTATTGTAAGGATTTTATTAATCTGCTTATCTGCAAATAATCTCTTCCATTCTTTTGCCATCTGTTCAAAAAGCTTTATATCCATCTGGTGATTAATAAAGCTGTCAACCTTAAGTACATTTCCTTCTCTTATTATGCCTTCTTTTCTTATACGTTCTTCTAATTCACGCATTACAATTCTCCTTGTGTAACATTTGTTAACCGCATATCAAAACATGCCGTTTTTATTATAGTAATTGTATGCTATACAGAGGATTTTATCAAACCTTTTTTGATATTTTCTAAGTTTTTCTTATTATTGGAACCGGCATTATAAAAATCCTCCTTAAGCCTTAAAATATGCTCACTAGCCAAATGTCAGTTTAGTCCCGACTTTCAGGTAGCGTCTCATTTTAAATGCTTTTGGAGGATTTTTAATCTTTTAAAATTCTTTGTTTTATTATCAGTTTAAATATTTTGTTTAAATATTATATTATTTTATGCAGAAATTTTTATTTTTTCTGTTTAATAACACAACTGTTCCTGCTGATAATATAATCATCATAATATATACCCATACTATAGATGCTGCATTATCGCCTGTGTCAACACTTCCGTTAACAACATCTTCTTCATAAGCAATTGCATATGTTGAAAATCTGTCTGTTCTGAATGTTATTGTATCAGGATTATCGTCGAGGTCTTCAAGTATGTCGCATACTCCGTCATGATTTCTCATTATATAGTATATTGCTTTGCCTCTAATTTCCTTAGGAACATCAATCGTTATCTCGATTTCATTATTAAGCTTTTCAATATTTGTATAGCTTTCACCATTTTTCTTAAGTTCATATTTAAGGTTCAGATACTCGCCTATAACAAATTTTTTCTGTGATGTAGATAATGAATCTGCTTTGTCCTGAATTGTATTTTTGTCAGGTATATTTACATTTTCCATTATCTTCACAATAGTGAGTTTTAAGAATATATTGTCGCCTTTCTCTATTGCAGAAATTCCCATTTCACCAACTGCCGCCTTTATAAACTCATACGCACTGGCTATCTTAACTCCTGAAATAGCATTTTCACTATCTTTATCAGCCTTATCAAGCGTATCTATTATAATAGTTACTTCGCCTTGTTCCATGCCTGCGACAACTGAACTTCCAATTGACATATCCTTGTCTTTTGATATTACTTCATTAGTAACATTGTCTTTAACATCACCTGAGCCGCTTATATTTTCCTGACCTGTAATATTGCCCTTTATTGTAATACTGCCGTTATTATCAATAATGCCGGAATTCGTAATGTCTCCATTGCCCTTTATATCAGCTTTCTCATCGTTTGCAATATTGCCGTTATTATTGAGTGTTCCATTATTAATGGTTGTATTCTTATTATCTACCTTACCATTGTTGTCTACAGTTCCCTCGTTTATAATCTCGCCTTCGTTAACAAGGTTACCATTATTTTCAACTGTTCCTTCATTTTCAAGCTTTCCATCTTTCTTGACTTCAATTACACCGTTATTAATAAGCTTTACGTCTTTTGGAACTTTAATCTTGGCATCTTCGTTTATTATTATCTTGATGCCTTCAGGAACTTCAATTGTAACATCTGATGGTATTTCGATATCTTTCTTGATTTCAATATCTTTTTCAATTTTGATAGTGCTGCCCTTTGGAGCATTCTTTATCGCTTCATCAAGTGAACCCGAATACTTCTTTCCATCTGAACCTGTCCATGTGGCTTCTGCATCAATCTTTCCATTACCAGTATTTGAAACAGAGGCGCCGATTGAACCGGTGTTATCAATATTTCCGGAATTGTTAACATTTCCTTCACCTGAAATGTTAGCACCTGAATTGTTATTCAAATCCTTGTTATTATTTAATTCACCATCATTTTTAATGCTTCCATCGTTATCTACGACTCCATTATTATTTACGGTTCCATGTTCTCCATTACTTAAGTTTCCTTCGTTTCCTAATGTTCCGTTATTGTCTAACTTTCCATTATTGTTGAAGTCAGAGTTTTCTTTATTCTGGATATTTCCGTCATTCTTGATGGCTCCGGTATTATCTACGGTTCCGGTATTACTTACAGTTCCGCCATTCTTGAAAGAACCATCATTACCAAAGGCTCCGTTATTATTGAAAGTTCCATCATTATTAAATTCACCATCATTCTTGACATTGCCATTATTATCTAATGTACTGCCTTCTTCTAAATCAAGTGAGCTTCCTTTTGGAACAGTTATCGAACCATTTTCACCTATTGTAAGTTTATTTGGATTCTTAACAGTTAAATTAGTACCCTCAGGCAAAACCTTATCATCATTTATAGTAACATCGTTCTGAATATTTATATCTGTCTTTGATGATGGATCTTTTTCATGCTCCTGTTCGGCATATTTTAACGCATCGTCCAATGAACCAAAATGTTCATTTCCGTCCTTATCAGTCCAGTTAGCTTCAAATGAAGACTTTAACTTCCATTTTGCATATAAAGTTACATCACCGTCATTAACCGTATCATTTGCAAAATCCCATATACTTTCGCAAGATGCTTCCTTATACCATCCCATAAAGTAATAATCTTCATCTGTTGGTCTTTCAGGTTCTTTAATTGTATCTCCTGAAACAACATTCTCGATAGGACTTGTCTGTGTTCCATGTCCATTATTGTCAAATGTAACAGTATATTTAAGGATTTCTAATTTTGCCACTTCACTTGCTGTGGCATTGTAGTTAGTACTATCTGCTATAGTAAGCTTTGCATAATACGTTCCTGTTTCTACCGGTGCTGCACCTTCCGTTAATGCTCCACTATTATCGTGTGTAGTTTTATTTGTACATTCAGCATCAGTATAATATGTAACAACAGGAGTTATTCCTGAATTGCTTACGTTTTCTGAGCCGGCAAATCCTGTTACTGTATATGACAATTCTTTTGGATTTCCATCATAGCTTACCTTGGCATCTGTCAAAGAAGCTGTAAGGTTAAGTTTATTAATAACAATATTTCTGCTGCTTGATATTGTCTGGAAACCATCCTTAGAAACAGTAAAATATATTGTATATTTTCCGGCGTCTTTTATCTGAATTGGCTCCTGTGTCTCCTGTCCATCTGCACCAAGTTTATAAGTTATCTTATAACCTGTTGATGGATTTTTAACATTTATATTTACCTTATGGTATGCAGAATCATAATCGGCAATATAATCACCTGAAACTTCATAATCAAAGTTCTCAAGCCATTGCGCATATAATGTTAAATCTGAATTTAATTTATATATATCACCAGGTTTGTATGTTGTTCCTTTACCATCTTTACTTGTGTTCCAGCCTGCAAACGTATAGCCTGTTCTTGATGGTGCAATATTAGAAAGTGTCAAATTCTGATTTTCAACCTTATACTGTGTTGAAGGCACATTTTTTATTGTATCATCAGTAGCATTAGCATCATAATTCACGCTAAAGCCATTAACTACTGTAAATGTCTTAGATACAGCAGCTGAATCTTTTCCATTAGTTGCATACATTGAAACTTTGTAAGTTCCGGCATTTAATCCGCTTAAAGGAATTGTTATAACAGACCCCGGTGCATTTTCTTTTATTGACTCACTGTATGATGAAGGTCCTGTAATTGTATAATTAACAGTAAAATCTGTTGAACCGTCAAGTGCATATGATTTATCCGTTATTGATACATTGGAATTAATTCCTTTAATATACTGACCTGATGATAATTCAAATGTTCCATATGGCGCTATCTTTTCTGATGATGTTGTTTTTCTTATCTGTTGAACCGCATTTGTTTCAACGCCATCTGCATCTGTAACTGTCATCCTGATCATCCATGTATCGCTTCCAACACTTGAAGGAGCATCTGTTGTCCATGACGGATTAGAATCTGAAAGGTTTCTATATTCTATCTTAGTGCTCTTAATACCATCACTTATACTTCCTGTTGCAGATGATATATCTTTGCAGAACTCAGGATCATAGGATTTATTCTTTATTATAATCTTATCTGTATCAGAGTCTATTGAAGCTGTAAATACAGCCACCGGAGCTTCATGTATTCTAATCTTTGCCTTTGGAGAATCTGTGACTCCATTGTAATACACTTCATAATATCCCGATAACGCAAATGATGCATTAGATAAATCCTGATATGTACTTATATTATTCTTTGCTTCAGAATATGAATTCTTACTATATCCAACGCTCCAGTTACCATCATTTAATGTTGCATTTGTAGCCTTAAATGTAAAGTTGTCCGTTGTTAAGAATTTATACTCTGAGCCCTGTGAAACAGCTGCAAGCTTATTAGCTATTACTCTTGCAATTTCGTCCACCTGTAATTTACGTGAAGCTTTACTATAAACATCACTTCCGGTGCTCATTAATGAACCATTGATATTAACCAGCGCACTTCCATTACCTACACCATCCACAAACACATTTGATGCTGAATAATTCTTGTCACCGCACCAGCCAATATATGTTATATCATCATCAGTAAGACGATTAATAATCTCACCTGTTGTGTATTCACTACTGAAATCTTTTATTTCATCCTCATTAAGATTAACAAGAAAGCTCTGCTTATCTTCATTCCAATTTGTTGATCTTATAATTTCAGTTAAAGAACGAACATACTCTGAGTCCATCTTAAGATTCGAGAGTGTAAGGCTTGTTATCTGTGAACAACCATGTGACTGATATGAAATAAGAGGTCCAAATCCGCCTCTATATGTTGTATTGTTATCATATCCTGCCGTAAGCGGATACTGTGTATATGTTGTTCCTGAAGAAACTGAATTCCATGTAACAATATTGCTGTCACTAAGCTCCGTACCATAAACAGAGGATGTTGTGCCTGAATCCAACCATAACTGCAAATAAGTAGGCATTATTTCTATTCTTACTTTACGATACATATTCTTAGCACTTGAAGCATATGCTGAAGATGTTGCAATAAGTTTAATTGTTCCACCAAATGCAGTACTTCCACTTGAACTAATGCTGCTAAGGTCCGTTGTTGTTCCATGATGTAATTTATATGCATTAACTCCTTCAAGAGAAAATATCTTAATGCTGCTTCCCTTTGCACGACTATACTGGAAAAACACCATATATCCATTTATAACCTGATTACCACTCTCATATGAACCTGTTATAGATGTATTAACAAAAAATCCCACTCCGTCAAGTGCATCATATGGCGCCTCTGAAAGTGTAAATTCAATCGTCTTCTTAGTTGACTGTGTATTAGGAAGATAATAAAAATCTTTATATGCGTAACTTCCATATCCGTTAAATGTCATTGAATTAGATGATGGAGAATATATATGATTTCCACCGGCAGCATAATATTTACTGCTTGAACTTGTATAATTTAAATCTCCCTCATCACTTGAACTTCCGGCATTTTTTTCATAATAAATATGACTGGTATCATTAATATTAGAAGATTTGCTATTTGGAACGTGATCATACTTCCACCATGCAAAATTGCTCGTAGAATCAGATGCCATTCCCTGCGCCTCGACAAAACTTACTCTGTCCTCATCTATTCCACGATTCTTTAAAGCCTCCTTAAGTTCTTTCTCAAATTCGGAATAATCGACTTTAGTGTTACCTACAGCTAAAGCTATCTCTGCTTTTGAGTTGGTATCAACCTGTAATGCCACACTCTGTCCACTTCCCGATGATTCATTTGAATCGCCTGATGCAGCTGTCTTTGATGCACCGCTATAGACTGTATTAGTGTTTTCTGTCATTCCGGCATATGTAACCGTTATATTAGTTAATACAGTACACATAACCAAAACCGTGGCAATCAGTATTCCTCCTATTCTTTGTAAATTGTAATTTTTCTTCATAGTATCTCTCCTTTTTCTATAATATATTTAAATAATAACAATCAAAGAAGGACAAAAAAAGGACAAATCACCCACTGCTTTTCAGCATTTACGGACAATTTGCCACTTAAATTTCACATTTTTGCTTATATCTCTTATTAAATTATGTTTTAATTTTATCAAGTATTGTTTATCAATCTTCCCAGTGTTTCTTCAGCCCAGCTATACTGCGACATATATTCTCCTCTGAAATTATTCATAGCCTCCGGAATACCATTTTCATAGTCATATAAATCACATTTAAATGCATCTGTATTAACAGCATAATAATTTCTTTGTTTACGCAAAATATTTGATGCTCCCGCTTCTTTCAGAGACAAAAACATGTTACGAAGCATTTTATTCACATAATCCTGGACTTTTCTTGAATACTCCTCATCTTCAAATAATACAGAGGCTATCTCTTTTTTGGTAACACCACTTCCATGCCTGTCTATAAGGTATGCCAATATTTCCTTTGAACGGCTTCTTTTAAACATAACCGGATTTCCATTAACCAATATATCAAACGAGCCAAAAGTTACAGCTTCTATCCCACTTCTTTTACCTGTAGGTACAACATTTTCTCCATCTAAATTATCAAGTTCTCTTTTTATATCTTCCAACGAAACAGGTTTTAATATATAACCGCTTGCCCTTACAGTAAATGCCTCATATGCGTATTCTCTATAAGCTGTTGTAAAAATAACTTTCATCAGGGGATTAATCTTTTTTAACTCCTTGGCAAGCTCTATCCCATTTATCTGTGGCATTTCAACATCAAGAAATGCCACATCTATATTATTATGCTGTGCATACGAAAGTGCCTCCATAGGAAAGAGGAATCCAACAACCTCTGCATTCCTTCCGGTGTTTTTTATTTCATCCATCAGCAGATTAAGTGCCATTTTTTCGTCATCAACTGCAAGTATTACCATTAACGTTTCCCATTCCATTCTCTAGTATTTTTACAATCCATTTGTATATTTATTATAACATTTAATATTTCAAAAGCAATCATCACATAGCTATTACCTTAGTTATCCAGTATACCAGTCCCGCAAGCCAACTAAAAAATATTCCGTACAATATTACCGGACCTGCTATTGTAAATATCTTGCATCCGATTCCAAAAACCTGGCCTTCTTTTTTATATTCAATAGCCGGAGCCGCAACGCTGTTAGCAAAACCTGTTATAGGCACAAGACTTCCCGCACCTCCCCAGGTTGTTATAAGCGGATATATTCCAAGTCCTGTAAGTAATGCACTTAAAGCCACCAGTGAAATTGTTGTCAAAAGAGAGGTATTTTCCTTATCAAAGCCACAGGTAGTATATATTTTTATAAAAACCTGGCCGATTGTACAGATAATGCCTCCTGTAATAAATGCTTTGACACAGTTAAGCACACAGCTTGCCTTCGGTGTAACACTCTCTACATATTTGTTATAGCTTTTATTTCTTTTAGAAACATCTGTCGCAGAGCTTCTCTCCTTCTGATCCATCACATATCCCTCCATATCCATTTATCTTCCATTTTACCTATCTATTCCTTCATCTGTTTTAACTGTTTATCTATTCATTCATCTGTTTATCTATTCATTCACTTATTCATCCGCCATTTTCCATCTTGCATGTTATTAAATCTTTATTTAATTTTATTTTATAATAAATCTGCATAACCGTAGTTCCTTGCAATACATATCTTTTTTTATTCAGTAGCTTAATACAATTTAAGGTAATACAATAAATGTCCAAAAGCTTTTCCGGCAGCTACCGCAAGGATTATAAATCCAAGTCCATCACCTATCCTTACTCTTCTTATAAATATAGGAAGACTCTTCATTGTCTCTGCCAGGCAAATAAGAAAGCAGCCTATAAATATGCCGGCAATCAGTCCATAAATAAGGCATCCTGCCATCCCCAGGTATATCTTAACATCAAATATATAAAAAATATTTCCTAGCACTGCGCCAAGTATTATCATTTCCTCGTATAGAATCAGCTTATTACAGGTATTACTTACGTCTGCAAATCTGTTAATAAGTCCGACCGATGAAATAAGAGCAAACAATCCCGTCGCTGTAATCGAGCCTGCTGCCAGTCCAAACAGCAATAATACCGCCCATTTTACAATAATTGCAATTATCCCTGTCATTTTTCGTGACACCTCACACTTCCACCGGACACCTGTATTCTTCCGTTATTATAGCTGTCATCAATCAACGCATCACTTATCTCATCCGAATACTTGTCCATCTCCACCTCAACAGGTGTCGGGTCCTTAGAAAACTTATGTCCTGCAAAATGGTCATAGAATATAACTATTCCAAGAAAAAGTCCTATCGCATATGCAACTTCAATCACATTCAAATCGGATAACTCGGATGCGCCCATAAGCTCATACACCTTTTCAAATATCTCAATAGTCCCGACATCATTGTTATATGCCATTATTCCATACGCAGTACCAACAAATGTTATAACGCATATGCAGAATACGATTAATGCAGACAGCCATTTTTTCTTAGGTTTAGGCTTAATATAATCGACAACAAAGTCACTCTCTCCAATATTATTTACATCCACCTGCGGATTTTCTTTGCTAATCAAATCAATAACACGCATAACCGAAACACAAATACGCGTCTTCTTTACATCAGGTATCGATAGAAGCTTTATATTTTTTATCTTTGCCGCAAGCTGCTTGTCGCTGCACAAAACAAATGCAATATCCGATATATAAATCTGTCTTTTGTTAACCTTAATATTCTTATTAATTTTAAGATAAACCGTCTGCTGCATATAAATTCTGCTCCTTAGAAATACTATTTAACCTTTATATCAAAGTATTTCCGGTTCACATCTTTTTATTCACAACAATACATCATTTATACATTTGTATATTAATAGATTTTATATTCTTCATATTATATTTTTATATTTCATTTTACATGTCACACAAGCTTGCTTCTCATTGTGCCAAGTATTTTCTTTTCCATACGTGATACCTGAACCTGCGAAATTCCAAGCTTGTCTGCCACCTGTGTCTGCGTCATTTCGTCAAAATATCTCATTATAATTATATTTTTTTCACACTCTGTCAAATCTTCAAGCAGCTCCCTTACGACTATGGAATTAAGCAGTTCCTCGTGTCTGCTTACATTATCTTCTATTTTGTCCATAAGCAAAACCTCATTTCCATCGCCCTGATATATCACCTTATTAAGTGATTCAACCTCCGATGATGCGCTTATTGACATAACAATATCTTCTGTTTCAAGTCCTGATTTTTTAGCTATTTCCTCAATGGTAGGCTCTTTACAGTTATCTTTTCTTAACTCCTCCACCGCTTTAGCGCATTTCACTGCATTTTCCTTAATTGTTCTGCTGACCTTTATAATTCCGTCATCCCTGAGAAAACGCCTTATTTCCCCTGTTATCATAGGAACAGCGTATGTTGAAAATTTCACGTCATAAGAAATATCAAAATTATCAACAGCCTTAATCAGTCCTATACTTCCTATCTGAAACAAATCCTCCTGCTCATATCCTCTCCCCACAAATCTCTTAACAATGCTTCCTATCAGCCCCATATTTTCCGTAACCAGTCTTTCACGGGCTTTCATATCTCCTTTGTGTGCCATTTCAATCAGTTCTTTCGTATGATCCATAGCATCACACCCTATCTACTAATTTATTTATTCACACCTATTTTCTTCTTCATAATTACCGTTGTACCTTCGCTTTTGTTCGATATTACATCCAGGCTGTCCATAAATGCTTCCATAAATGAAAATCCCATGCCTGACCTCTCCAGTTCCGGCTTAGATGTATACAAAGGTTCCATTGCCTTTGGTATATTGTCTATTCCGACTCCGTCGTCATGTATTTCAACTATAAATGTGTCCTGCTTCAGGTAACAACGCATCCTTATAATGCCATCCCCTCCGTCATATCCATGAACAACGCAATTCGTAACAGCCTCCGATACAGCAGTTTTAATATCCGATATTTCTTCTATTGTAGGATCAAGCTTTGCACAAAATGCAGCTGCAACAACTCTTGCCAGTCCTTCATTTTCTGATTTTGAATCAAATGTTATTTCCATACGATTATCATATATCTTTTTCATTTTCTTCCTCCATTTATAACAGCACTCTGCAAATTATCATATATTCTGACTATCTTATGAAGTCCGGATATAAGTAAAATCCTTTTAATACTTTCATTCACACCCGCTACGGATATTGAACCTATATCACGTATTTTTTTATATCTTCCCATAATAAGTCCTATTCCTGCGCTGTCCATAAAATCTATTCTCGAAAAATCAAATATAATTCTTTTAACCCCTCGCTTATCTATTACCTCATCAATAACCTCCCTCATTTCATCCGCAAGATGATGGTCTAGCTCAGCATTAAGGCTTATTATAAGATTTTCATCCGAAACCATGTATATGTAATCCATATGTTTTGTTTCATCTTCATTTACATATTGTAATTCGTCTGTTTTTCCGTTGATTTTTTCATTTTCCATTATTCCCATCCTCCATTTCGCACATTACAGCAATACATTTCATAAAATAGTAAACCCCCGGCGGACATTTAATCCGTCGGGGGTTATCGTTAAAGTACATTAAACTAATGCGATGATACATATGCACTAGCTTCTCTGTAGTATCCACTTGTTGAAAAATCATCAACTATATACTTGTAGTATTTCTTTGCATTATCTGTCTGTCCGAGTGCTTCATAACATTTTGCCGCATAATAAACATAATTAACGTTATTCTTATCACATTTGTATGCCTTAACAAGGTACTCAACCGCTGTAGAATATGATGCTTTGTAATATTCCTGCATTCCCTTGTTATTAAACTCGCTTGCAGCCATTGAAAATGTTGCCGCAGAAAGCTTGTTGTACAATTCTTTGGATGTATCGTTAGGAAGTGCACTAACATCTACATCTATAAGGTTCTCTGCTGTCTTTGAAGTATCTCCTGCAATATAGGCATTAGCAGCATCTACAACAGATATAAGAAGCTTATTGCTTCCACCGGTTCCGCTAAGCTGCGATACCTGTGCCTCTAATGCTTCTTTATCCTTCTTAACTTCCTCAAGCTGTCTTGTCAATGAGTTAAGCTCAACATTACCTGATGAAAGCTGCTCACTGTACTGTGCAATAGTATTGTTATACTCCTCTGTAAGCCCTCTGTTTCTTGATGGCATTATAAGGAACCATATAACAGCAGCACCGATTACTATTCCCACTAACACATTGATTATAGTGATAGCACCATTACTTGGTTCTCTGTATGATGACCTTGGAAGGATTACATCATTACCACTTAATGGCTTGGAATCATTATCCTTTAATTTTCTCTTTGGAAGGAAGCTATTCTCAACATCCTTACTCTTTAACTGGGCTGCCTTACTTATCTCATTAAGGTATCTGATTGCAATTATATTATTTCTGTCTATCTTTAAAACATGGTTAAGAAGCTTCTTGGCTCTTGAATTATCTCCCTCTTTGATATAAAGAAGTGCAAGGAGCTGATATGCCTTAATAAGCTGTGGATTCTGTGTAACAACCTTTTTAAGCTGTATTACAGCCATATCTATGTTGCCTTCTTTTGCATATTTTAATGAAAGATTGTATTTTTTGATTGTATTGGTAACAAGCTCAAATCTGTTCTGATTAGACTGTATTCTCTTAATATAATCTCCTGCCACATTATCCTCAGGGAAAAGATTCTTGCTTATAACCCATTCGCTTAAGGCATTAACAACCTCACCCATCTCAAGGTAAACAAGTCCCAAAAGATTACGCGCTTCTATATTATATTTATTAATCATAATACTTGTCTTTAAGCTCTCAACCGCTCCTGTAAGGTCTCTTACCTGTGCCTTGGCAAGTCCCTTATTATAGTATGCATTAGATACCTTGGCCGTTTCTTTGTATACAGATACATCTGTATTACATTTAGGGCATGTATCATTAGCAGTAAGAAGACTGCCGCATTTAAAACATTTCATATATCCACCTCTGATTAGTTCTTATCTGAAACATCGCTGATTATTCTGTTAATCAAATCAGTAATATCCGGTATATCATTGTTATATATAGCATCTTCTGCATCTTCTACTTCCAGACTTGGCTGAAACTTCTGAATTTCCTCATCAAAATCTATCATACTGCTTTATTCTCCTGTTCATTATTAGTTAGTATCTTTTCAATATCTCCTGTAAGATATAACGAGCCTGTACAAAAAACAAGCTCATTCTTACATTTAACATAATTAAATGCTTCTTCAAAATCATCAAATGCAGCTATTGCACTATCAGATTCCTTGTACTCTTCAAAGGCTTTTTTAATTGTATCAAGTGAACGCTTTCGTGCACCACCTGTGCATGTAATAACATATTCCTTAAAGCATCCGCTTTCGCAAAGTGTCCTGACCATTTCCTTATAGTTCTTATCACTCACTACCGAAAACATCAGCACCGCCTTATGTTTATTATTCTTATCATCATCTGTTGCAAGCATCTGTTGTACAGAAACTGTAAATGCCTTAATTCCCTGGGGATTGTGTGCACCGTCCACATAAATGTTGTGTCCCAATGCCTCCATTCTTCCTGCCCAGTGGGTATTGGCAACTGCATTTTTAAGAGTTTCTTCATTAATACTGATTATATTATTCTCTTTAAGAACCCCTATTGCTGTGAGCGCCAGACTACAATTTTCAACCTGGTACAAAGCGGTAGTTCCTATTCTTATGCAATCATTCTTATAATACTCATTGTGCAGCAAAAAATCAATATATACGCCCGAGTTTTTAATATTTTCATAATCAAAATGCAGCTTAAGCACTGTATAATCTTTACTGCTTACAGGTATTGCCACCGCGCCTGATTTACCGGCTTCATTTTCTATAACCTGCGATGCATCTTTATTGTCAGCCTGATAAACTACAGGCACATTTTTCTTAATTATTCCGGCTTTTTCCGATGCAATCTTTGCGATTGTATCTCCTAATATTGCTGTATGTTCAAGACTTATCGTCGTTATAACCGTAAGAACCGGAGAAGCTATTGCATTAGTTGCATCAAGTTTTCCACCAAGTCCGGTTTCAAGCACGCAGAAATCCACATTTTCAGCTTTATAATAAAGCATTGCTATTCCAAGAAAATAATCAAAATATGCAAGCTTAAGTCCTGTACTACGCGCAATATTATATATTTCATTAAAATATTTAACAAAATCCTCTTCGCTTATTATTCTGCCATCTATCCTTATTCTTTCACGCATTGTTTTCAAATGCGGAGATGTGAAAAGCCCGGTCTTATAGCCTGATGCAGTTAATACTTCCGATATGTAAGAGCATACAGAGCCTTTCCCGTTAGTTCCTGCCACATGTATTATCTTAAAACTCTCTTCGGGATTCCCTATTTGTGCGAGAAGTTTTCTTCCTCTTTGTACCCCGGTTCCTTCAACAAACTGGGGAATACCGTCTAAAAACTGTTCTATCTCAGACAATTTCAAAAATATTGTGTCCTTCATATTTGACTGTGGCATATTTCTTTACTCCTACATATACTTTCTTTATATATACTGTTTCTGTTTCCTGCTCGTTGATATTTTCTGTTATATTATCCTCCGGATTCTGACCGTTGACATTCTTTGTTATATTATCTTCCGGTTCCTGACCGTTGACATTCTTTGTTATATTATCTTCCGGATTCTGACCGTTGATGCTTTCTGTGACACTGTCTTCATCTTCTGTTTCTGCTATATCCGTTTCCGACTTCTTTGGCACCTGTTCTGTGTCATCAGCAACGCTATTCATTTTCTTACAGTCCATAAGCTCCTTAAGAGCTGCCTCAAGCTGCAAAATCTCAGACTTCTTGTAAGATGTTACAACTGATTTAAACACCTTATTATCAAATGTAAATTTATAAAAATATGCCTGCCATAGTCTCATAAGCGCAGTCGCCTTTATCTCTGTGCTTCTGTCACTCATTGCACTTATATCTGCATATTTCTGCTTAGCTTCATCAAGCTGTGTAAGAAGTCTGTTTACGTTCTCCTTCTGCTGTTCATATCTGTTATTTCTTCTGTCATATTCCTCTTTATTATTATCAAGACTTCTCTTAGCGCTGTTCACGCTGCTATAATAACTCTTTGTTTCTGTCTCAGGACGATTATTATTAAGATATTCTTCCTTTTTTTGTTCAAGTTCAGAAAATGTCTGATTGCTTGAATCCATTTTTTCTTTCTGTTTGTTTAACTCATTTTCATATTTTTCAAGTATTTCAAGCTGTCTGTTATACTCTCTTTCCAATTTTTCGACTGCCTGTCCATCACTTTTTCTGCCTTCCAGCAGCACTATGTATTCCTTCTCCTCTTTTTCCTGTGCTGACTTTAAATCAGCGGGAACGTATGATGGAAGTAAATCTTCGCTTATATAAAATTTCTTTCCATATTTTAATGAAACCTTCCATGTAAATCTTGCAAGCTGTATGGATGACATTCTGTTAAGTCCTTTCATAAGCTCTATCATGGTTCTTACTTCTGCACTTATATAATCAAATGCCTCCACACCGAGAATATTAACAGCATATTCAAGCTTTCTTGTTCCTTTTTCTTTTCTAAGAACCATAAGTATTCCCTTGCTGTTAAACTCAGTCGGAACAAGCTGTGTCTGCAACTGCCTCTTTGATTCTAACGATACCTTTGCAAGACGTTCTCCAAGTATTTTCATTGAAACTTCAAATTCCTCTACAGTCATTTTGACAAGCTGTGTATGTAATGCTTTCAAAAATGCATTGTTATATTCTATGCTTATCTCCTCTATTTTATGTGCAGTAGTTTTATATTTATTAATGCCAAAACATCCACTTGCATCATCAGTTATTTTCTTTGACATTAAATCAGGATTATCTTCCTCTGCATTCAGGCCGCTAAGATTCTTTATCCTTGTTATAAGCATTTTCTCAAGTTCTTCCCTGCTTAATGCCTTTAACTTTATATATTCATCAGTAACCATATCAGATACTCTCTTTACTTCATATTCAAATGGAGTTTTTCTGCTGAACGCTTCTGTAAATGCATTTGCCATGTCCGCGAGTCCTGATATTATTCTATAACCTGTTTCCTTCGCGGCATTCACAAGGTTAACACAGCTAATAAGTGCAAGCTGCATTCTCATATCATCATCTGATAAATATTTAAAACCATCTGTCAAATTAGCCATATTTTCCTCCTATGTCAATTCGTAAATTCTATAATATCAATAAGTTTATAATACCAATAAGCTCTATAATATCAATAAGCTTTATAATATTCACTATAATCTTAATATAATCTCATCTTTTCATAATCACTTAACTAATAATCAAGAAAACGCCAGCAGGGATAAATTATTCAAATGTACCTCCTGTGGCGTTTCAAATTCTTAAATCACAATTTAATTATTAGTTTACCTTGAATGAAGCCATTACTGATGCGGCTTCAGCGTCATCAAGTCCTGCCTGTGTTGCACTTGCATAAGTAATAACATATGCATTTCCCTTAGCAACTACATATATCTGCTTGCAGTAATAAGTAGCAGTTCCCTGCTTTACCTGACATATTAATGATGTAGCATTATAACCATTGACGTTGTATCTGCCGTCGCTGATTATTGTATAAGTGTCAGGACTCTTCTGGAACTGTGTCTTGGCAGCAAGTAAATAGCTGTCAGCTGTAAATGATGTTCCATAAGCACTTACATCTTCTATTGTAACATTAAGGTTAGCAACAAATGTTGTATTAACTGCTCCCTTTGTGTCATAAAGAACAATATCTGTTCCTGATGCCTGACTCTGTGCCCAATCTGCCGGAGCTGTAAGTGTATATCCAGTTCCCTGATATGTTGTACCTGTTGCAGGTATCGCAAGTGTTGGAGCCTCTGCATTATTAGCAGTCTGCGTTGTAGCTTCTGTCTTAGACTCACCTGCATTCTGTGTACTGTCCTTAGTTGTATCCTGTGTTGAAGAAAGCACGCTGTTTCCTGAACCTGTTCCCTCACTCTTTCCACATGCTGCCATACTAAATACCATAACTGATATTGCTGCAACAGTGATAACCTTAGTTAACTTTCTCATATCAATCCTCCCGTATTTTGAAAATGATTTACATCATTTTAATTATAATATAATACGTGGGAAAAGACAAGGTTTTTAAACTTTTGTTTAAAAACCTTGTCTTTCCCTTTTTATCCTCATGAGGCTATTGGCTTAAAACTATGTTTTTGCGCAACAGCCTCTTTTGTTTGGAATTAATATTTTACATTTATAAGTGTTGTAAAATTCACTGCAGCTGATTAGCAAACGCCCTGTGCAAGCATAGCGTCAACAACCTTCTCGAAACCAGCGATGTTAGCACCGGCAACGTAGTCTGTCTTTCCACCAACTGTCATGTTGTATCTCTTAGCAGCATCTGAAATGTTAGCGTAGATTGTTTCCATGATTCCCTTAAGCTTTCCATCAACTTCTTCGAATGTCCATGAAAGTCTCTCTGAGTTCTGGCTCATTTCAAGTGCAGATGTAGCAACACCACCGGCATTAGCAGCCTTACCACCTACGAAGAGAACTCCGTTCTCCTGAAGGTACTTAGTAGCTTCTAATGTTGTAGGCATGTTAGCACCCTCTGTTACAGATACAACGCCGTTAGCAACAAGCATCTTAGCATCTTCGATGTCTAATTCATTCTGTGTAGCGCATGGAAGAGCAAGATCTACCTTGTACTGCCATACTCCGTGCTCACCATTCTGCTTAGCAAAGTACTGAGCTGATGGCTTAGCAGCTGCATATTCTGTAAGACGTGCTCTCTTAACTTCCTTAACTTCCTTAAGAAGTGCAACATCGATTCCTTCTGGATCATAAATCCAACCTGTTGAATCTGAGCATGTAACAACCTTAACACCTAACTGCTGTGCCTTCTGAATAGCGTAGATAGCAACATTACCTGAACCTGATACAGCTGCTGTCTTGCCTTCAAGTGACATACCATTATCTTTCCATAATGCATTTGTAAGATATAATAAACCATATCCTGTAGCTTCTGTTCTTGCAAGTGAGCCACCGTATGTAAGTCCCTTACCTGTAAGTACGCCTTCGAACATACCACGGATTCTCTTGTACTGACCAAACATAAATCCAATTTCTCTTGCGCCTGTTCCGATATCTCCGGCTGGAACATCGACATCAGCACCAATATATTTACAAAGTTCTGTCATAAAGCTCTGGCAGAATGCCATGATTTCTCTGTCTGACTTACCCTTAGGATCGAAATCAGAACCACCTTTACCACCACCGATTGGAAGAGTTGTAAGTGAGTTCTTGAATACCTGCTCGAAACCTAAGAATTTGATAATACCTAAGTTTACTGAAGGATGTAATCTTAAACCACCCTTGTATGGTCCGATAGCATTATTGAACTGTACACGGAAACCTCTGTTTACCTGTACCTGTCCCTTGTCATCTACCCAAGGAACTCTGAACATGATCTGACGATCTGGTTCTGTAATTCTTTCAAGAATTGCGTTCTTTCTGTAAACTTCCTCGTTAGCATCAACGACTGGTCTTAAAGACTCAAGAACCTCTGTAACTGCCTGTAAGAATTCAGGCTGATCTGCATTCTTCTTAGACACAATGTCTAATACTTCATCAACATATCCCATAACCTTTATAACTCCTTTTGTTTTTTACTTACGCAGATAAACATAAAATCCGTTTCATTTATCTGCGCTGACATTAAATATTATATAAAGCATGCTTAATTTTTGCAAGTTTTTTGTGTGTTCCGCTTAATTAAATTGATGTTTTTTGAATATTTTAAACTTTTTTAAAGGCAAATCCTCTTTTCAGATAGTTTTTCACTTAATATTATTAAGTGCTCGTTTTTTGTCAGAATTTCATTTATTTTCACATTAATTTATAATTAATTTATATCATTCGGTTCATTTATATTTCATCTGATTTTTTATTTATCTTTATCTAAATTTAACTTTCATTTTTATTAATTTTGTGATACATTTATAAGAGGCATTTTTGCTAATTTATCTAATTTTTTTATTTCTTAAATTTTTGAATGCTTTTTTACCCAATAATAAATATATTATTTACTATTGCAGATATTAATTTTAATAATTTTACTTTCGGATGGAGGATTTTATGGCTGGTTTTTTTACAAGAACTAAGGGGGACATGAAATATCTTTTTAAGAACAAACAGGATTTATCCAAAAAGGAACGCAGACGGAAGAGACGTGGCTGGAGTACCATTATTGGTATTGTACTCGTACTTATCCAGCTGGTAATGACAGTACTGTTTCTTCTTAAATTATACAAGCTCGATATGCTTCCTCTTAAATATATAATTATGGTGGATATCATACTTGTATTGATTGCTTTGTATAATTTCACATCGCAGTTTACCAAGGCACATATATTTGGTAAGGTCCTGTCGGTGCTGATGGCTGGTATATTGACATTTACATTTTTATTTGCATCAAAGCTTGATTCGACTCTTTCATCAATTACCAATACGATTACACAGACTGATGTTATTAATGTAGTTGTTTTAAAAGATGATAAAGCTGCTTCTATAAGCGATGCTTTAAGTTATACTTTCGGATATAATAAGTCAGTAAATGAAACCAATACCAAAAAAGCGATTGAAGATATTAACTCTGATAATAATACAACCATTGCAACTAAAGAATATACTGAATGGAACGATGTCATCAGCGCATTATATTCAGGTACAGAAATCAAAGCAATGATTTTTAACAATTCATTGTATACTACTCTTAACGAACAGTTTACTGATTTCAAAGAAAAAACTAAAGTTATAGGAACTGTTGAAATCACAACCAAGATTAAAGTTGAACAGGGTGAAAAGAAGGTTAACGGAGAACCATTTATACTTTATATCTCAGGTAATGACGGCGAAGGCGAAATTGCATCACAGGGACATTCAGATGTAAATATTCTTGTCTGCATTAATCCTAAGACAAGACAGGTACTTCTTATTTCAACACCTAGAGATTCATATGTAAAAATGCATAACGCAGATGGAAGAGAAGGTCTTGATAAGCTTACACATGCCGGCAATCCTGGCATTGAATATTCAATTGATGCCATCGAGAACCTTTATGGAATAAATATTGATTATTATATGAAGATTAACTTTACAGGATGTATCGAAGTTGTTGATGCACTTGGTGGAATAACTATTAACTCATCAGTTGAGTTCCATAACGGATATGAAGCTTATGATAAGACTTTCTATTATAATATAGGACCTAATGAATGTAACGGTGAACAGACTCTTGCATTTGTAAGAGAAAGAAAAGCTTTCGGTGCAGGAGATTTCCAGCGAGGCAAGAACCAGCAGGCTGCCATAACAGGTATTATTAATAAGATTACTTCTCCATCAATACTTGCAAATTATGGACCACTTCTTGATTCACTTAATAAGGTTGTTGTTACAAATATGTCTACAGATACCATTTCATCACTTGTTAAGGCACAGTTAAGTGACTCTCGTGCATGGAATGTACAGTCATACAGCATTGAAGGTACAACAGGTTCAAGAAACGGACAGGTTTATGATGTTTATGGAATGTCAGTAGTTCTTCCATATAGCGACAGCATTAACCTTGCAATACAGCTTATGAGCAAGGTACAGAATGGTGATGTATTCGATGTAGATGAATATGTTGAGCAGTCTAAGGCTGAAGCATCATCAAGCGCAAGCAACTAACAGATAATTTAACAAAGACAAATAAAAAAGGTGTTGCACTAAGAAATTAGTGCGACACCTTTTTATTTGTCAGAACGTTATATAAGTTCATGTGGCTCAGGCACATTTTCACTGCCCTTACCTTTAAACGGATACTAATTCAGTATATATTTATCTATAATATATGCCACACCATTTTCATCATTTGATGGTGCTATAACATCCGCATATTCCTTAACTGCATCATAAGCATTTGACATTGCAACCGGAAGTCCTGCAATCTTAAGCATTGGAATATCATTCATTCCATCGCCACATGCTATAAGTTTCTTTTCTTCTATATCAAGTATCTTTAAAAGCTCCTTTAAGGACTCGTCTTTTGCCACTCCGGCAGGAACAAACTCAAGGAAGTAATCCTCAGAGAAAAATACGTTTATAATATCTCCATATTTTTCAAGCATTTTCTGCTGTATAGGAACAAGTCTTGAATGTTCCCCGGCAACAAGAATCTTTGCAACCGGATAGTTTACAAATTTTTCCAAATCATCTATCTTTTTTATCTGAGCACTGTTACAGGTTGCCTCCCTTATAACATATTCATCTGTATCACTTTCCGCAATAACAACATCGTTATAATAAGTCAATGCATACACGCCATTTTCTCTTGATAATCTGCAAATATCAGGAATACATACCTCCGGAAGCACATTTCCGTATATCAGCTGTCCTGTTTTACAGTCAATTATATTTCCTCCATTGTAAGACAATACATATCCGCCTTTTTTATCAAGTTCAAGTTCATATGCAACAGGCATTACACCAAATGTTGGTCTCCCTGAAGCCAAAATAACCTTAACTCCTTTATCAATCGCATCTGATACTGCCTTTTTATTTACATCTGACACTCTCTTTTTGCTGTCAGTTAATGTTCCGTCTAAATCAAGTGCTAATGCCTTGTATTTCATAAATAATCTTCCTCCGTCTTATGATATAAACATATAAACACATCAATTTATACCATATTCATCTGCTATATGTCAAAGCATCATATGCCTGTTTAATATATTCTTAGCTGGTTAAACGACTGGAACACATCGAGTTTTCCGTAGCCCTGCTGCCTGTTTGGGAAATTTTGTCCCTCATCTCTTCTTGCCCCACGTATCAGCAATGATTTTATTTCGCTGTTACCTATTCTCAATGCATTTCTTTGCGTAACGCCCCAGCTTAAAAATAACGCCGCTGCTCCCGCAACATGTGCAGCTGCCACGCTTGTTCCACTCTTAGTCGTATAACCGCCGCCTGCCCGTGTTCCATAAACATTTACACCCGGTGCAACTATATCCGGTTTCACTCTCTCATCAGGAGTGTAGCCTCTTCCGCTATCTATATACATTCCCTGTGTATAATGATTATATGCGCCAACGCTTATAACTCTTGATGCAGCCGCAGGTTCTATAAGCGTTATATCAGGATTAGGCTCTAAGAAAAATACCTCCGATGTCATAAACTGTTTTAGCGAAAGCCATGCATTAAAGATGCCTCTCAAATTGGTAAGACTGTATACATTAACTCTCCATATGCCCTCCGACGGCGTTACAAATCTTATGAAAATATTTTCATATCCCGAAACAGTTTCCGAAAGCTGATAATCAACTGTTATTTCAGAATTCTCCAAAAGAAACCTGAAGCGCCGGGTTTCACCTGCCCTTGCAGGTATCCTGTCAATCATTTCCCCGGTTGGCGATATTATAGAAACAGATAATACGTCAAGACTTCCCGCCCATATTTCAAGTATAAATCCCTTACTATTATTTTCTACATTTATCTCTATAAGCGCCGGTGTATTATTCTCATATTCCGCAATACCACTGTAATGTGTTCTTGCATTTGCCTCATTTCCCATTGCCGTGACTACTACCGTATTCTCAACTTTTGTAACGCTGTCAAGATAATCATCCAATGGAGTTGTTCCAACGCGGCTTCCCTGTGCACTTCCAAGTCCAAGACACACAACCAACGGAAGCCCTTTAAATGCCGCATATACCTGTAAAAATCTTACAGCAAGCATAATGTCTGTCTCCTGAAATACGGCCACATCATCTCTGACAAAATAAAAATCTTTAAGATATTTCTTGGCACCTTTAAGTTTTACTACTGCTATCTCAGATTCAGGAGCCGCACCGGTGTAATCTCTTCCCCTTGAAGCACACGCAACTCCTGCAATAAATGTACCATGCCCCAGTTCATCTCTTTCATTAACAACCTCATACGGATTGCCACCCCTGTCATTAATATTTATAGCTGCATTTATCTGCTCTTCCGTGTATATTCTTCCGTAAGGAAAATTGCTGCCTCCACCACTTCCTTCACCTTCTAAATCTGTCTGATCCCATATCACGCCTATTCTTGTCTTGCCTGATGAATTTCTGAAATCTGTGTGCAGATAGTCAATTCCGGTATCAACAAATCCCACAATAACTCCCTGTCCGCTTGTGTTTAAATACGGCTGATTTAATATTGAAGTTATTCCTGAATCGTCAAAGCTGGTTGTATCCATAAGTCCGAACAGCTTCGGTATAGTATAATAGCTTAATGAACTTACATTTAACTGTCTGTCAGCCGGTAAAACTGTGTGTGCAATAAGCCAGCGGCTGTCCACCCGCTCTGCACAAATACTAGGATTTTCCAGTATTTGTTCAAATCTGCCGGGGACAGCCGCCATAATATAATCATATATATCTTCAGATACTATCATTTCGCCACATTTTGACATATTTCCACCATATAAATAATCAATATATTTTATTATATGATGTCGGTCTGCAAAGTATAAATATACTTATTTATCTTTTGCATCAGCCTCTCATCTGTATTAATGGTGCACCTTTTCCGTTAACATAATCTCCTGTTATAGTCACCATGCCTATGTTTTCATCTTTAGGTATCTCATACATAACATCAAGCATGAACTCTTCTATTATTGAACGGAGTGCTCTCGCACCTGTCTTCTTATCAAGTGCCTTCTTTGCAATTGCCTCATATGCACTATCGTCAAATACAAGTTTAACTTCATCAAGTTCAAGAAGCTTCTGATACTGTCTTAATATTGCATTCTTAGGCTCCTTTAAAATTCTTATAAGCATATCTTCCGTTAAACCTTCAAGTGTAAATACAATAGGGAGTCTTCCAAGGAATTCCGGTATCATTCCATACTCTCTTAAATCATCAAATGTTACTTTTGAAAGAATATTCTTGTCATTATCATATTTATCCTTCAAATCTGCGTTAAATCCTATAGATGACTGCTTATTAAGTCTTGATTTAATAATTTCTTCCAAATCAGGAAATGCTCCGCCACATATAAATAATATATTAGATGTATTAACTGTGACCTGTGGAACCATAGCATTTTTGCTTGTTGCACCAACCGGCACTTCAACATCACTGCCTTCTAACAGTTTTAACATTCCCTGCTGTACTGATTCTCCACTTACATCACGGCTTCTTGTTTCTTTCTTTTTAGCTATTTTATCTATCTCATCAATGAATATTATTCCGTGTTCAGCTTTTTCAACGTCATTATCTGCTGCCTGTAAAAGCTTGGAAACAACGCTCTCTATATCATCACCTATGTAACCTGCCTCTGTAAGTGAAGTCGCATCAGCTATAGCTAATGGAACCTGAAGCAGTCTTGCAAGAGTCTTTACAAGATATGTTTTACCACTTCCTGTAGGTCCAATCATAAGCATATTTGACTTATCAATCTCTATTTCCTGCATTGTATTGGTTGCTACTCTCTTATAGTGATTATATACTGCAACAGACATAACCTTTTTTGCATAATCCTGACCTACTACATATTCATCTAACATCTTTTTAATCTCATGTGGTGCAGGAATTGATTTTAAATCAATAACAGGTTCTGTCTTTTCTTTCTTTTTCTTAATCTTCTGCTTATCAGGCACGCTCATGTCTCCCATGTTCATTCCGAACATTCCCATATTAGGCATGTTGAAATTAGACATGTTTGGCATGTTCTTCATCATTTCATCATAATTGAAATCACCACTGTTTAATGTGTCAAAGGTTTTCTGCATACAATCAGGGCAAACGTATATATTTCCCGGCATGCTTATCATCTTCCCTGTTTTTCTTTCAGGTCTTCTGCATATATAACATACCTTTTCATATTCATCTTTATCGTTATCTGAAGAAGTATTATTCTTATTGTCCTTAACTTCTTCCATACTCTCTAAATCTTTAGTTGTTTCTGTTGTTTTATCTTTGTTATCTTCCATATTATCCTCATTCTTACTACTTTTTATGAAATATTAAGCTGCCAGGCTTTCAACGAAATTTCCCATACAACAAAAATATTTCGTGTGGTTATTATAACATAAACTCACACGAAATATTTTTAAATTTGAATTATTTATGAAAATTTAACTTTAATACTATAACGTACCTTTAAATCTGCTTTTAAACTAATTCTTACTTCCTAATGTTACCTCAACAGATTTCTTTACATATTCGTTCTTTTCAAGATGATAATACTCAATCGTTACTGTTTCGCCTGCTTCATAGTACTGTAATGTTGATGTAAGTCCAGTCATTGTTGTTACTGTCTGGTCATCGAAACCTACGATTATATCATATGCAGATAATCCGGCTTTTTCTGCTGGAGAACCTTCTGCAACCTTTCTTATAAGAACGCCCTGTGGATAACCATACATAGATGTAACTGAAGCTGTAACGTCAATTCCGGCTATTCCGAGATATGACTGTTTATCACTGCTTACTTTATTTCTTGTCTGTCTGTTCATCAAAGAGTCTATAAGATCCTTTACATTAGATACAGGGATTGAATATGCCATACCTTCTACACCGTCTTCTGATGTCTTTGCGAAGTTAATTGCTATAACCTTTCCGGATGCATTAAGCAACGCACCACCACTGTTTCCTGAATTAATTGCTGCATCTGTCATTATAAGCCCTGAAAATGTTGTGTTATTAACAGTTATAGAACGATCCATAGCACTTATAATACCTGTTGTTACAGACTGACCTTCACCAAGAGCGTTACCAATAGCAACTACCTGCTGACCTACTGAAAGGCTTGTTGAATCTCCAAGTTCTGCTATTGCTATCTTTGAAGCTGTATCACTCTTTATATCTGAAAGATTAGCAGATACAACAGCAATATCCTGATCTGACTTAGAACCCTTTACAGAACAGCTTACTGATTCTCCATCTATAAATACACATTTTAAATTGCTGACATCTTTAACAACATGCGCGTTAGTAAGTATGAGAAGCTCTGTATCGTTCTTTCCTACAATAATTCCTGTTCCGCTTGTAGTTGCCTCATATGTCTGGCCTCCGAAACCTCCGTATGATGAAGACGATGTATAAGTTGTAGTTCCGTTAAGCTCAACCATTGCAGGTAATGCAGCCTGAGCTACTGCCTGAACATTCATTGTTGTGCCTACATTTGTAAGGTCTGTATCGTCTGCTGAAACATTAGCCGTCACAGATGCTATATTCTCGGCAACCGTAGAAATATTCTCTGTTGTTGCTGTCTTTTTGGTTGGGAATAAAACGCTTCCTGCATAATATACACCATACATTGTAGAGCCTGCCACTGCGCCAAGAAGAACTGCTGCAACTACTGCCGCACATGCCTTTTTTACAAAGCCCTTTGACTTCTTTTTATTTTTCTTCTTAGAAGCATTTACATTTCCTTCTGTCTGGAAATTACCGTATGATGAATTATTATTCATATTGTTCGTGTTATTCATATTACTGCAATATGTTTCTCTATTGTAGTTTTCCTGGTTGTAAGCACTGTTATTACCTGTACTATTTCCATATGCTTCGTTACTATATGTTTCATTATTATATGGGATATTGCTTCCACTGTATCTGTACTGTGAGTTGTCATTATTCTCACCATTCATATTATTATCCATAACCACACACTCCTTTGTTATATAATCCAGCGCATTAATAAAAATGAACACATCTCGCTGTCATTATCTGTAGTATAGACGCGAAATGTGTTCATATTGTGTTTTTGTTGTTAAAAAAGTCTGAACGAATTATTGTTTATTGATTACTGACCGATTTCAGCCATAACTGCATCTGTAAGTTCAGCAAGCTTCTTTTCAGCATCTTCAAGGTTAGTTCCCTTAACACCCATGTAGAACTTAATCTTAGGCTCTGTTCCTGATGGTCTTGCACAGCACCAAGCCTGATCTGTTAAATCAAAATACAATACATTAGATGTTGGAAGTCCTGTTGGCTTCTTTTCTCCTGTTGCTAAATCTATGCACTCATCCTTTTTGTAATCTCTGAATTCTTTAACGTCCCAAGAACCAAATTTCTTAGGTGGATTACTTCTTAACTTGTCCATCATGGCAGCTATCTTGGCAGCTCCGTCAGCACCCTTCATTGTTATAGCCTTCTGACCTTCTTTGAAGTAACCATACTTTTCAAATATATTAATCATCTGATCCCAAAGTGTAAGACCTTTTGATTTGTAATAAGCAGCAGCTTCACATAATGCCATAACAGCAACGATAGCATCCTTATCTCTTGCATGTGTTCCTACAAGGCAGCCATAGCTCTCTTCAAAACCAAATTCATATTCATATGTATTCTGCTGTTCAAAGAACTTAATCTGCTCACCGATATACTTAAATCCTGTAAGTACTTCAATAAGCTTTATGTTATATTCCTTAGCAATTGCATCCGCCATGTTAGTAGAAACTATAGTCTTTACAAATGCTCCGTTATCATGTATAAGTCCTCTTTCCTTTCTCTGTGAAAGAAGATATTCTGCGATAAGCATACCTGACATATTACCTGTAAATGACTGATATTCGCCTGTCTTTGTATCCTTAGAATATACACCAAGTCTGTCTGCATCAGGATCTGTCGCAAGAATTATATCTGCATCCTTCTCCTTTGCAAGCTTTAATGCAAGTGTAAATGCCTTAGGATCTTCTGGGTTAGGATAATCAAGAGTTGTAAAATCAGGATCCGGTTTTTCCTGTTCCTTTACAATGTATACATGCTTAAATCCAAGTTCCTTTAAGATTCTTCTTACAGGTACATTACCTGTTCCATGGAATGGTGTGTATACAATCTTAATATCATCTGCAACCTTTTTGATAAGTTCGCCGTTAAGACTCATTTTCTTTAATGCAGCTATATACTTATTATCCATTTCATATCCGATTACGTTGTAAAGTCCGCAAGCCTCAGCTTCGTCCTTCTCCATTGTCTTTACAGTATTGTAATCTGTTACTGCTTCTACTTCTGTTATAATCTGAACATCCTTAGGTGGTGTTACCTGTGCGCCATCTTCCCAATATACCTTATATCCGTTGTATTCAGGTGGATTATGGCTTGCTGTAATAACAATACCAGCTATACAGCCAAGTTCTCTTAATGCAAATGAAAGTTCAGGTGTTGGACGAAGAGATGGGAATATGTATGCTTTGATTCCGTTAGCTGCAAGACATAATGCTGCTTCATCTGCAAATTCAGGTGACATTCTTCTTGAATCAAATGCTATAGCAACTCCTCTTTCGGCTCCGTTCTCCTTAAGGATAAAATTAGCAAGTCCCTGTGTTGCTTTTCTTACGGTATAAACATTCATTCTGTTTGTACCATTACCGATTACGCCTCTTAATCCTCCTGTACCAAATTCCAAATCCTTGTAAAATCTATCTTCTATTTCTTTTTCGTTACCTGCGATAGATTTAAGCTCTGCACGTGTTTCCTCACTGAAATATTCGTTGTCACACCATGCCTTATAAGTCTCCATATAACCCATAACTGCTACCTCTTTCTTGTTTTATTTGGAATATCCATCCTTAATTAATACTATGTTAATTATAATACAAACCTGTTGTCAAATCAATCCTGTAAAGAAGCAATAAAGTTATCAGCAACTTCCTTTATAGCAGCCTCTTCGTCCGGTCCTTCAGCAATAAGTTCAATCTCATCACCGCATTTTACACCGGATGCAAGTATTGATATAACACTTTTTGCATTAGCTTCTTTTCCTTCTGCATATTTAAATGTTATCTTTGACTGGTACTTTACCGCTGCATCGCACATAGCTCCTGCCGGTCTTAAATGAATTCCTAATGCACTTCCTACTATTATCTTTCTGCTTACCATAATTATGCCACCTTTTCCTTAATTCTGCCTTGTACCCTGAGTGTCCGATGAGGTTGTCTGTTCTGTGCTGTTCTGTGTTTTTGATACATTCACATCAACCTTGTAAGTTCCGATTACAGAACAATTTCCAGTAACCGAGAAATTTATCTCTAAAGAATGTGTACCCTGTGCAAGACCTTTCACATTAACAGTCATTGTTACATCAGTCGCAGTAACTGAGGATATTACATCCGGATTGCCCGACACAGTAATCACTATGTCCTGAGGATTGGAAATTGTTGCAGTACCTGCATCCCCTAATCCGGTAATATTAATATTACCTGTATTAACCGTAAGTGTCTTCTGCCCAGCCGATGTTACTTTAACAGTCACTTTAAGCTGTGCATTGCCTACAACAGTAACACCCTTTCCCACATACTTTGAAAGATCAAATGTATATATCATATCTGATGATATTCCATTTATATTTAAATTCTCCGCTGGAATTGATATTTCGGTAATCTTATTAACAAGTTCAGAGCTTCCCGTTATTGCTACTGTAGTCAGATTCTGTTCCGTATTAAGAACCGCGTATCCGTTAGCCGGTGTACCACTTATTTCATATTTGACAGGTACCGTCTTGGTTCTGTCTATTGAAATGGTGTAATTCATGGTATCCTTTGACAGCTCAATTCCTGTACTCTCTATAACATTGCCTTCTTCATCATATAATACAAATGCAGTTTCTCCTGATATGTTACCTGTCGACCCTGTAACATCACAGGTTCCCTTAACGCTGTCTATTGCATTGATAATATTGGAAGCTCCGGTAATCTGTATGCTTGTTGGTGAAAATGTCTTTCCTGATACCGCATATCCTTCAGCCGGTGTTCCTGTAATATCCAAATCAACATTAAAACTCTGTGTAACCCTGTTTTCAATATTAAGCCTTACTGCTGTTGTCTTAGGGCTTGCATCGACATCCGTAAGCACCTTACCGTCTTTAACAACCTTTACATCAATATCAACATAATCGGCAAATGCAGATATCTTGCTTAAATCCGCAGTCGCAACAATATCACTGGCCTTTAAATCTGTAACTACACTCTTAGGACCGTTCACATAAACTGAAATCTTACCGCCATCAAGAACCTCATATACATATCCTTTATCAGTAAGACTTTCCGTGTTTATCAGCTGCACAGTTACATTGCTGAATGTATATCCCGTATTAGGATCATAAATGTTAACTATTACTGTCCATAATATAACAGCAAATACAGCAGATATGATTTTCAGGCTGAAATTCTTAAATATCTTTTCTTTCATTCTTCAACCTGCCTCTCCATATCTTAAAAGACTTAACATCAATTGTACGTTTTCTAAGATATTCTAACTTATTAAGCAATGAATCTTCATCTATATCTTCTATAAGCTCTCCACCTACAGCAACAGAAACCTTTCCTGTCTCTTCAGAAACAATAATTGTCAAACTGTCTGTAACTTCGCTTATACCTACTCCGGCTCTGTGTCTTGTTCCGAGTGCCTTGCTAAGGCTTACATTATCTGATAAAGGAAGATAACAGGTTGCAGCTACAACTCTGTTTCCTCGTATTATAACAGCTCCGTCATGAAGAGGAGTATTATGTTCAAATATATTAATAAGTAACTGGCTGGTAACAACACCATCCACCTCTATACCTGTCTTAACATATTCTTCAAGAACCATATCCTGCTCTATGACCATAAGCGCACCGGTATTAACCGCACCCATTTCATAAGCTGCTTTCACTATTGCTTTCGCTGTATCCGAACTGAATCTTTCTCCCTTGTCCTGATTATTACCAAAGTTAAAAAATCCGATAATAAGTTTCTTTCGTCCCAGCTGCTCTAACGCCCTTCTAAGTTCGGGCTGGAATATGATAACCAGTGCAATAATTCCTACGCTGATTGTCTTTCCTGCAATCCACAATATTGTTTTAAGGTTAAGAACATATGCAACAGCCGCAAAAAGTACAACTACTATTATACCTTTTAACAACGCCCATGCTTTAGTATTCATAATCCATACAAGTATGTTATACAATACTACCGCAATAATAATTATCTCAATAAAATCAGTCCATTCCAGTCTGGGTATATACAGTCTGGAAAAATAATTCTGCAAAAAATTATTAGCTGTTGACACGCTCTCACCCCTTTATTTTATTATTGTAAGTAATGATTATAAAAATTGCTCCATTACATTCTGTAATGCATTCTGCTTTGCAATCCGCATTGCATTCTACAATGCATTTTGCTTTGCAATCAGTGCAATGATTTATTTATCAAAAACTATGAAATCATCGTCACCTTCTTCTGTAGCTGCATTATTATTAGAATGTGCAGGTCTGAATTCCTTGGCATCATTAGTCTTTTTGGTTTTTCTCGCATTAATCTGCTTTACCCTTACATCCGCCCCTGCAATATTAATCTTAGGAACTGCCTTTACATAATAATAATATTCATCATCCTCATACTGAACATATTCTGTTCTCTTATAATCAACTGAAAAGAATAATACCTGACATATATATCCTACTACAGCTCCAAGAATTGTTCCTATTATTATAAGTACAACATTAAGGCTGGCTTTGAATGCTATATTTCCAACCATAAGGATTATAAGCTGTACAATACTTCCTGTAATTACTGCATATGTCCATGAATAATCAACCTTGAGTCTTCTTATTACATAAACTGCTATTATTGTTACTGAAACTGCAAGAAGTAAAACGAGCATCTGCTTATTCTTAACCATTCCTTCAACAACATATGTTATCTGCTGTACGCTTGAAGAAACTGACTGGCCTGTAATGGCAGCCTCATACTCGCTTGCTGTTTTAATTATAAAATATATTATTATTCCAAATCCTACAGGTATTACAGCAAGTGCAGTTGAACACAAACCTACTGCAACCGGTATAAGATATGGCATCTTAATCCAGCACAGCATTGCTGTTATAACCAATAAATATCCTGACTTTGGTGTAAATCTGAAATACAAAAGATACATAAGTGCTATAACGCAAAGAGCAATAAGTGCAAACTCTGCCGAAATAGCATAAAGATGAACCAGCATAAACACTGATAATATAACAACCATTGCTCCATTTGGAAGAAATGCACATAACAATGCTATCAAAAGTGCAAATACCGGATTCTTTAACTTAGACATATATCCGATACTTGAATTAAGCATCAATACTGCAATTAATGTCACTATAAATTTCATAACTGGAACAATGTATGCATCATATTTGTTATAAAATCTTTTTAACTTTTCTTTTAACTCCAACAAAATTATCATCAATATCCTCCGGTGTTATCTCTTATTCTGTCCATTATAAAAACGTTCAAGCTTATTAAGCCTTGAAAAATATCTTTTAAGACCTTTTCTTGAATGTTCGTATTTATAATTATAAACAGCGGCCGCTATCGCAGTAAATATTATTAACATTAATACATAATAAACAGCCACTTTGCGCCCAAGTGCCATATAATCCATGCTGTTAATCTGGTTCATAAGACCCTCTGCATTGCATAATACATAAAGAAGAACAATTATAACAAATGCTATTGTCGTGGTAATTATTGTCTTTAATATACCGAATGCTATAAAATCGCCTTTAAAATACTTGGCTGTCTTAAGCATTGTTTTGCCTTCATTCTTCTCATATATAGCCATTTTGGTCATCATCTTGACTTTATTCTCGTTAAGCAAATCTTTCACCTCATTTAGATGTGTATTTGTATACCGCCCATTTATGGACAGTGCAAATGATTATATAATATATTAACATATTTTTTGCTAATTGTATATTACAATTTGTGAATGTCCACCGCCTGCGGCTGTGACTATTCTTACTTTTCTTCCGCTGACGGTAAATGTTCTGTCAGATGTTGCTGAAACATAATTATTCCAGACCTGTGAACTCTCGGATGACAGCAGCTCTGAAAGTACTGTCTGTATCTTTGCATCAAAGCCTGAGCTTCTCTGCTTTATGTAAATAATAGTTACGTTAGGCTGTGTTATTATCTCTCCGCAGTATGTACCGTTATCATTACATACATATACGTTGGACATAATCTGTTCAAATCCGTTTCCTGGAAGAATCTGTGAAATATCATCACTTCCTGTTCCACCGGAATTACCTGTATCTGATGTATTCTGTGAATTATTGCCTGTATTTCCTGAATCAGTATTATTACCGGAACTACTGTTATCTCCGGCATTTCCGCTGTTTCCATTGTTTCCGTTATTTCCACTGTTTCCCGAATTGCTGCTATTGTTACCGGAATCTGCGCTGTTTCCTGAATTATCTCCTGAGCTGCCATTTCCCGAACTGCCCTGATTTCCTGAATTGCCGTTATTATAAGAACTGCCTGAAGCACCGGAGTTTCCTGCATTTCCTTGGCTGCCTGAGTTTCCGGAACTGACTGTATTTCCCGCAGAGCTTGTATTTTTTATGATATTTCCCGAACTTGTAATAACAGGATAATTATTAACAGAACCTGATGCAATATTTTCAATTCCCTCTATCGCAACCGCATCTGAAACATCTCCTATTGTCGCTGTAAGTGCTGCTGTTCCTTTACCTGTTATAGTTACTACACCATCCTTATCAACTTTGAACACGTTCTCATTGCTACTGCTCCATACAAGTGCTTTGGCAGTATTGGCAGGGCTTACCAGCGCAGTTGCCTGAAACACCGTACCTATCTGTGCAGCAGTATCATCCATAAGAATCTCTACTGTAGTTTTTTCTGTCACCGGAACCGTAACATCTTCATTTTTCAAATCTGTCTGGTTGAAGGTAATCTGCGCACTGTTATCCTCTTTCTTATTCTTAGAGGCTTTGACTACATTTATTGTAACTGCCGCTATTATCAGAATTACAATCACAGCCGCTATTATCACCGGAACCGGTTTAACCACAAGTTTACTCTTTTTGCCGCTCATATGTTTTCCTCTTTATTTAGTGTATTATAGAAAAAAAGAAAGAGAAGCCTTCAATGTACCCAATATATAATAATGAGTATAAATGATTTGCATTTCTCTTTCATATCTTCTGTTTATTAAGACCGATATATTAATTATCGTCAATTATACAATTTTGTCAAGTTTTATAGGTATTTGTTTTCAAATTCTTTAACACTTACAGGTCTTGAAAAATAGTATCCCTGGGAAATATCGCATCCCATATCTGTAAGGAAATCTACTTGTTCTTTATTTTCAACGCCCTCTGTTATAACCGGCATTTTAAGCTGCTTTGCCATGGATATTATCATATTTAATATAATTCTGCTTCTTTCCTCATTATCTGTTTCCTTTAAAAATACCATGTCGACCTTTAATACATCGGCATTAATGTCTTTTAACATATTAAGTGAAGAATATCCGCTTCCGAAGTCATCTATCTCTATGGCAAATCCATATGACTGTAATCTCAGTAATATCTCATTTATTCTTGGAACATCCATTATTATCGCAGTTTCTGTTATTTCAAGATTAAGCTTATGAGGATCTATTTCATATTTTTCGACAAGGCTTGTAAATTCCTTATATATATCAACATAGAAAAAATCCTTAGGCGATATGTTAACTGATATATGCAGATTCTCAAGTCCGGCATCCTTCCATTGTTTAAGCTTCTTTGCTGCCATTTCCCAGATATATTTATCAAGTTTATAAATAAGGCCTGTATTTTCAAGAACTCCGATAAAACTTACCGGAGGAACCACGGTTCCGTCTTCATGTACCCACCTTACCAATGCTTCTGCTCCAAGTAATTTCTGTTCCACCGAAATCTGTGGCTGCAAATACATCTGAAACTCATTATCTTTAAGTGCCTTATCAAATTCGGCTACTATATTCTTTTCATGAAGCATTTTATTCAGCAATTCTTCGTTATAATATGCTATACATCTGTCATAGCTGCCACGTATCGAATTAATTCAAGACTTGCCTTATCACACATAGCCTGTATGGGTTCGTCATTATCATTAATCTCATACACACCGAAATATATCTGAATTTTATAAACATTGTTATCTACTATTTTCTTAACCTCTTCAATGCAGTTTTCAAAATGTTTTTCCGTATATAAATCTTTAAGAATCAGAACTGCGAATCTGTCATCAGCAATCCTTCCATAGACCATGTCTTTATCTGCTGATTTCTCTATCATCTCTGCCTGCTTCTTTAATACTGCGTTTCCTGTCTTTCTTCCAAACAATTCATTTACAAGCTTAAAATCAATAATATCCGAACATATAAGATATCTTTTTCTTCCATCTGCAAGCGCCTTTTTTGCCTTTTCTATAAAATGCTGATAATTACATATTCCTGTAAGTTCATCATGAGTTATTAAATGTCTTTCTTTTTTGTAACTCATTTTTACATCTGTCTGGTCAATTATGTAAATATAGCTTCCCGAAAGCATATCACCATTGTATAAACGCTTATGTTCAACATGGAAATATCTTCCGTCCTTTAATGTATCCCATGCTTCAGGACAGTTATTATATGTTTTTCCTTTGTTCTTCCAGTATTCGGTTATTATATCCAAAGTACTGTCATTCTGAGGGAATTTATACCACTCATATATCTGCTCATTGGCATAAATACATTTCTCATTTTTATCAAAACATATTATGCCGGCATTCAGATGCTCTACGATATCGGACTGGAACTTCTCTATATTCTTAAGACACACTTTTTCTCTCCTTAAGGCTCTTATATTCCATTTTATCTTTATACATGTGTTCATCTGCACGTTTTGTCAATTCATCAACAACATAATAATGCTCTTTGGTGCTTATTTCATAACCCTTGGCATATGAAAGCTTCAGGCGGCTTGTCTCATTATATTCCTGTGTAAGCGCTGCCATTCTGTCAATAACATGACGGACTTCGACTTCGTTAGTCTGCTGTATAATCATCATAAATTCGTCACCACCGACTCTGTAGGCTGTACAGTTTTTGTTCTGCATTTCATTCTTTGCCTGCATAAGCAGTCTTGCGAAGCTCTGGATAAGTTCATCGCCCTTCTCATGTCCGAGGTTATCATTCACTCTCTTTAGATTATTAAGGTCAAACATTATTACAGATACCTGATAGGTATTTTCCGCATTTTCTATTTCTTTTAACTTCTCAAGGCATGCTCTTTTGTTATCTATTCCTAATTTTCTGTACTTTGTATCTTTCATATCTATATATCCTTTAAAATCTTAAACAATAAAAATATCAACCGACTATTATTCTCTTTGCCAGCTCTTTTCCAATGGCAATACGGCTTCCCTTTAATGACACAACAAAATTACCGTTAACTTCCGATAACACAACAAGTTCAACATTATCAACAAAACCGAGGCTTTCAAGATAATGTCTGACGTCATCCGGTCCGGTAACTCTCTCAAGTGTGTAACTCACACCCTTATCAACAATATTAAGTGGCATAAATCCCTCCTGATTCACTTTATCGTTTTGCTAAGCAAATTTATGTTAACCGTGTATGATTATGGTTAGTATCAGCTAACTTTTTGTATATTATAGTACTTTCTTACTGCTCTGCAAGATTTATTCGCATTTTGGGTGTATTATTTTAAGAACAAATTTTCATTAAATATATATAATATAAATTTTCTAATATGAATTTTCATCAAAAAAGCGGCTCCATATTCGTAATGAAATTTTTTCATGTTGAAAATTTTTCATACTGAAAATGGAACCGCTATTTTTATATTTTTCTTTGCGTTTTATTTTATATTTTGTATTTTGCTCTGATATTTTACTATTAACTCTGATTAGTTTTCGCTTTTAGCACTTGCAGCCTCAAATTCTTCCTGAATTGATTTATCAGGTGCTGCTGTTACAAGGCTTACAACTATTATAAGTACCAAAGACACGATAAATGCAGGAAGCAACTCATATATATTCCATGCTCCGCCTAATGGTCTTACAACGTATTTCCATACAAACACTGTAACACCTCCGCCAATCATTCCGGCAAGAGCACCCCATTTGTTGCTTCTCTTCCAGAATAATGCGCACAATGTAACTGCACCAAAGGCTCCACCAAAGCCTGCCCATGCAAATGATACGATACCAAATACACTTGAATTAGGATCTCTTGCAATAAATACACCTATAAGACTTATTGCAACTATTGTTAATCTTGCAACTAAAAGGCTCTTCTTTTCTGATATTTTTATCTTTAAGAAATCCTGAACAATATTCTGTGAAACACTAGAAGCTGCTGCAAGCATCTGGCTGTCAGCAGTTGACATTGTTGCTGCAAGTATTCCTGCGAGAATAAGTCCTGCTATGATTGCTGGGAAAATGCCATGTGAACTTATAAGTCCTGCTATCTTTACAATTACAGTTTCGCTGTTACTTCCCTGTAAAACTTCAAGCTCTGAAGCCTTTGTCATTCCAAGACCTACAACACCGATAAATATAGCTACTGTCATAGCAATAAATACCCATATTGTTGCAATTCTTCTTGAAAGTACAAGCTTCTTTTCATTTTCAATAGCCATAAATCTTAAAAGAATATGTGGCATACCAAAATATCCAAGTCCCCAGGCAAGGGTAGATATTATAGTTATTATTCCATATGGACTTGATGACTGTGTATCAACTATATATGAGGCATTCATCGAAAGATATCCCGGAAGGCTCTTTGCATTATCAATTACCGCATTCATTCCGCCTGCTTTATTAACACCAAAGCATACAACAACTATAAGTGCAAGTGTCATTACAATACTCTGCACAAGGTCTGTTGTTGATACAGCCTTAAATCCGCCCATTATAGTGTAGCTTACAATTACTGCCGCAGAAATAACCATTGCCACCATATAATTAACACCAAAAAGGCTTGAAAAAAGCTTTCCGCACGCTGCAAAGCCTGATGCTGTGTATGGCACGAAAAATATAATTATTACAAGTGCTGCTATCGCATTTAATACATTTTTATCATCATGATATCTCTTTGAATAAAAATCAGGAACTGTTATGGCATTAATATTAGCTGAATATCTTCTTATCTTTCTGGCAACCAAAAGCCAGTTAAGCCATGTTCCTATTCCAAGTCCTATAGCTGTCCACGCAGGATCACATATACCACTTAAATATGCAAGTCCCGGCATACCCATAAGAAGCCAGCTTGACATATCACTAGCCTCAGCACTCATGGCTGTTACTATAGGTCCCATTTTTCTACCTCCAAGGTAGAAATCCGTACTGTCACTGTTGTTTTTGCTGAATACAAAACCAATTGCCAACATAACAAGCAAATAAACCACTATTGTCGCAATCAGGCAGAAATTAATTGTTGATATCATTGTTTAGTCCCTTTCAAAGTTTTTAGTATGTATATTATTCACTTTCAATATATGATTATTGTCGCGGCAAACATTGTTTCCCTTGCACATATATGAAAATATTAAGTTAAATAATACCATACATAAGACCTGCTGGCAAATTGTTATGTATAATTATTCACTTAATTATCTTAATTATTATCTGCAATTCTTGATTCTATTGCCTTTTTTAACTTAGTTGAACTTGTGCTCTGTGTATATGAGAAAAATACCATTGTTGAGCCATTTTCTTCCAGAAATGCCTTCTCAGAAAGCCAGTATGGATTATTTTCATAATCACTTCCCGAAAATTGGACATCAAAATGATATATTTTAAACATATCCCTTGTTCCGGCAAAATCCAGCGGAAGCTTAACTGCTTCATCGACATATCTGCATGAACGCACCATTTCTATTCTTTCCTCAAATGGAACAAATGGCTCTGCCTGCTTGTTAAGGCGTACTCCTTCATCCGAAACAACTCCGACTATAAGGTAATTGCACATTTCCTTAGCTCTCTTAAACATATTAAGATGCCCTATGTGGAATAAATCAAACACTCCGGCAATATAGCCTATATTGTAAGGTTTAGACTTCTTATGTGTATCATCGGAAACATTTGTCATATCCGATTGTGCTTCTTTGTCGGCTGCTGCCAGACGTTTATAGATATTTTCCCTGCTCTTATTAGGATAGTCATTATTAGGATCAAATATATGGTAATCGGTAATTCCCATCTGTTCAAGCTGCTTTACAACTCCATAATATTTCTTTATGCATATAATAAGATGCAGTTCCTTATCCGGTATTGATTTCAGAAAATCCGGTGGATTTATAGGTATTCCTTCTATCTGTGTACCCCATTTATCGCTGTTGTTATCTATGATTGAATAGATTTTATAATTATTACCAAACTGTGCAATAAAGTTTTTGGTAAACTGACCTGAGCCAAACAGCACAAGCTTTTTAGAAGCAGTATCCAATTCCTTAAATATATCTATAAAAATGTGCTGATAGTCTTTCGCGCTGTAGTTGATTTTCTCACGGTTAGTATAGGTTGTCCTTGCATTGCACCTTTTCTTTCTGAAATAAGGTTCTAATATGTCAACATTACGAAGTGTATCTGTGAATCTTGATGACATGCGGGGCCATATATCCATACATTCTGTAAGTCCGTATCTTTCAAATAACTGCTCCTTTGGAACAAGCTTTTCAAATTCCTTATCCGTGCTGTCATAAATAATTATTATTGACCTGTATAAAATAGCCTTCGCCGGGCAGTTTTCCCAAAAGAATTCCTGGTCATAAAATATAAATCTTTCTTTAGGGTTCTGTCTTGTGCTGTCATAAAAGCAATTAAGAGCTACCATATCTATATATCCCTTTGAAAGAATCGGACCTAAATCTCTTCCGTTAGCACTCGCCTTATCTTTTTCGGATATGGTTGTTGTATGCTCTGAAGACTGCAATATGAGTTCATAAAGAGCATCCATGGATTTGATAAATTCATCCTTATTTTGTTTGGCAACCTCTTTAAGTTCAATCATTGCAACCGGCAAATCAATATATGGCATAATAAATCTGTTGCCATCAATATATGAATCTACAACTCTTATTCCTCTTGCCCTTAATTCCTCTAAATTATCCTGCATAGCTTTGAGCTTAGCAAGACCTTCCTTATATACAGGCATTTTGCATACACTCAAATTGTTATTCATTTCTATGTCTGTAACCATTGCATTTTCCGGACCACGTTCCATGGAAACAGTTGCATGCAATGTTGTATCAAATGTTCCGTCAATACTGCTTTCTATAATAAATGCATTAGCCATTGTGTGAAACATATTATTCTTTATCAGCGTAGTATAAAGATAGGCTTCGTCAAGAAATACGCTGTCAGGATAATTGTACATAGGAAAATATCTCATGGACAGTTCTTCCTTAGGGTCATACTCTTCGGCATATACAAGCTGTGTTTCCTGCAAATCCGGCATGACCGAATAGAATTTATTATGAACAAGCCCTGCTTTATTTAACATTTCACTTAGCTCATTCTTTGCGTAGCAGCGGCCTTTAATCTCCTTTTTGTCTGCTTCGATTATGCTCCTGTAATTATCTATCCCATCAAAATTGTGATTGGTATAAGGGTCCCTGTCACCGCAGAAATACTTAACAGCCAGACGGTTCTGCGCACCAAGAATAAGCCTGCCATGTGGTGACAGCAGGCTCTTAATTTTCTTAAGAAGCTGTGTCGGGTTATCGTCCGGCTCTATTATGTTTAGGGCTATTATGTAGTCGTAAGTATCTGTCTGTTTATCTGCCATCTGTTTATCTGCTTCCGGCAATTCTTCTATATCACATATATTGCAGGCTATTGCTTTGCCCTTGCTTTTAAGAAACTTTTCTATAACACAGTCTTTTTGTTCTGAATAAATGTATAAAATTTTACTGTCAGGTTTGAAACCATACCAGACAATAGCTCCTTTAGTCAGTTCTTTAGATAATTTTTCTTCTAAATTATCCTCTGTATTACCAGTATAATCTTCTTTTATTATATTAATATTCTTTTCTTTATTATCCGGCATAGTTTAACGCTCCTGGGTTAGTAAAATTGTAATGTCATTTGTTCATAAGTTTTTTCTTCTTTTATTTCTTTAACAAATTCTTCGAGATGAGAAAACTGTTTTATTATTTTAGCCTTAGCACTTTCTTCTAAATATTTATTTCCTGTTGAATTTTCTAATAATTTATAGTAATAACTGGCCAATCTTTTGTATTGTCCAATTGCAAAATCAACAGTATGCATCGTTCCACTATTTTTATCCGCCTCAATTACTATTACTCCATGACTTATTCCACTTTGTAATCTATCTCTTTCTACATAATTATACTTCTTTAATGGCGTTCCTACTGCATATTCACTTAATAAACAACCACCATTATTTATAATCTCTTCTGCTAATTTCTGATTTGATTTTGGTTGAATGTTATCTAATCCACATGGTAACCAGACTATACACTTTCCATTATTATCAAGAGCTCCCCTTAATGCCGCCTTATCGCACCCCAAAGCCAATCCATTTACAACGTTAATATTTTCTTTCGCTATATATTTTCCTGTATCATAGGATAGCTTTTCTCCATATAAAGAACAATTTCTACTACCGATAACAGCTATGTTCTTGTATTTATTTGCAATTTCAATATTTCCTTTATAGTAAATTACTGCAGGAGGATTCTTTATATTGTTCAATTCAATAGGATAATTACTATTATCTCTTGTACAATAAAAAATTCCATTACTCTCATTTACTTTTTTGTTATTTTGAGCAATATTAATCTTTTCTATTTCTTTATCCGAATATATATTGGTCATCTATACAGCCTTTCCAAGAGCAAACATCTTTACACTTCTAGCACCTTTTGCCATCAATATTTCTTTACAAGCATATAATGAATTTCCTGTAGTAGTAACATCGTCCATCAAAAGTATTATATCTCCTGTTATTTCAACATCATCCAACGTTGTGATTGTCTTCATATGCACATCCTTACTTCTGTTTCCACCAAGTGCCAATTTATCAATACTTTTAGTTCGTCTTAAATAATATACTTTATTAATTCTACCATTAGATGCAAGCATATCCCCCAACATACCTATTCCCGATTCTATCTTATTAGAATCACTTGAAGGCACCACACATATTGTAACACCATCACATATTTCATCATTCAATAAATTATAAAAATATCTTACAGCTGATTGTTTCCCCTCTTTCAGATCAAGAATTTTTCCACTAAAAACATCAAAAAGAGGATTTTTAATTCTCAGTTCCTTATTTTGCCAATATTTATGATAATTACTATATACAACTATTCCATCAATATCATTCCACTCTTCATTTACAAAAACCATATTCCCTCCATAACAATATCAATACTCCAGAAACATATAGTAATTATAACATATGATTTAAATACATGCAAACATTTGTTCCCTCAGTCTATAATTTACGCAACATGCTTATAAATGCTTTATATTAACACTTTTCCTGTTTATATAAATCTATAAGTTTCAGCCACCCATCAAGATTATCAAAAACCTTTATATTCTCCTCTGTTACTCCTAATGATTTTAGCTGTTTCTTTAATTCCACGGAATAATTTTTATTAGCAACTATATATACATTATCTTTATCATCATTATTACTTATATTCTCCAACGGCTCAATTACATGTCCATTAAATATATTCCCTGTCTTAGCTGCCGAATTATCATATACCGCAGTTACGTCTACTTTCATATATTTCATTAACAACATGATTCTGTTAGCATATGTACCGGCACTTACTATACTGTATCTGCATCCCTTTTTTAGTGTATCAATAAGCAAATGTGCCATATCTGTTTTTGCTTTATCTATATAATCCGTAACTCTGATATCACTTATTAAATCATCTAAAATGCATTTATTATTACTGTCAAGCCACTGATAAAACGTTTCATTTTCTTTAAACTCTTTCATTTCTTCCAATATCTGTTCTCTGAACTGGCTGCCTGATTCTATACTTAGCCTGTTATAATTCCAGCTATAGGCTCTCATTTTAGCTTTATTTAATTCAAATACAACTGCTTCTTTTGCATCTTTATCAACAAATCTGTCCAAATAATTAAATTCGTCAATTATGCAGTTGATTTTACTATCAGACTTAACAGATGAGCCTTCGTTGTCCACCCTGTAACAATAAAACGCATCATTTGTATAAATACAGCTGTCAGCAAATAATCCAACAAGAATCGAAAAGCTTGTATCCTGAAAAGATGCCCCTTTAGTCTCATTAAATTTTATATTGTTATCAATAAGAAAATCTTTTCTGTACAGCCCCGACCAGATATGTACCGTATCTATAAATCTTGCCTTTATATCACCATTTAAATCCAGCCTTTTGTTTACATATTCCTGTGGTAATACTCTGACATTTTCATAATTGATGATATTTTCTACACCATTTGATACAAATTCTTTATATCCACTCTTTACAAAATCAACGTCATACGCTTCTGCCAGTTCATACAAAGCTGCAAACATATTTTCATCCACAAAATCATCTGTTTCCACTATCCCTATGTATTTCCCATTAGCAGCCTGAATGCCTAAATTCATCTGATATCCGTAGCTTTTAATATCTGATACAATAACTTTTATTCTATTATCTTTCTTTTCATAATCTCTTAATATTTCTAATGTACCATCTGTCGAGCCTGCATCCACGCATATTATCTCAATATCTTTTAAGGTCTGTGATAATACGCTGTTAATACATGGTTGTATATAATCTACAACGTTCAACGATGGCATAATAACACTTACATTATTCATACATTTATTCAATATCACTCCACACTCACCCAATCATCCAACAATGGTTGTATTGAACATTTCTCCCATTCCATAGGATTATCAACACAATACGTACATAACGGTATTTTTTTATTTAATTTCTCACACAACTCTTGTGCACTTGTATTATCATTCAATGAATATATCCCATCTGTTGGAAAATTCACATTGAATCTTTCATTTAATTTATGAATATACATAACTAATGGACATTTAGATATTTTTCCATTATATACATTTACACAACCTTCATTTATACATTTTTTTAATAATTTTGTACTATTGTTAGCAGACAGCGGTTTGTTAAACTTTATATTTTCTTCTTCTAAATTAATAATATAGTGTATTTCATATTCCTGTAATGTATCTTTTATTTTCTTCATTATTTTCTTTGTAGGAGCATATGCTGTCACAGAAACTATTACATTATTATCTTTTATACATTTTAATTTTTCATATGACAAATTAGGAATTAATAATCCATTTGTAAATAACTCCAGTCTTGTTTCTGGATAGTATTTTCTTACTTCATTTATATAATCTACTAACAAATCTGATAATAGCGGTTCTCCTCCCAATAATCTAAACTCTATAATATGTGGAAAAAATTTTTTCAATGCATATATATCTTTAATCCTATCCCTATCTAATGAAATATTATTCTCAAATAATGCTGAAAAATGTGTGCAGCCTTTACAATTTAAGTTACAAATATCTGTAACATGCATTTCTACATATGGCATAGTATTCTCATCCCAGTTATTACATGGCACACAAAAATCCTCTATAAAACTGCTATTTTTATTTAAACTTATACTATTATACCAAAATATATTGCCAATTCTATTTTCTCGTAATTTTAAATATATCTCTTTTGCAAACCTAGCATGTGCTGTTATCACAACTTTTTCATTTTCTTTATAATTTTCTAAAAACTCTTCAAACGAATACACCTTAATTCCATTAAAAATATTTTTCTTTTTGCTATCTATATATCCATTAAATTCATTTGAATCCTTATAATATTTATTATAATTTTCAAGTGCTAATTTTCCCCATAATCCTGCTCCATAAAATAACATTTAATTGCTCTCCTTATTTAAAACTTTAACATATTTAAACATATTTGTATTTTTTTCTAATCTATTTGTTGAAAATACATTAATTCCACCTTTAAATACTCCTATATCACTCTTCCATCCACCTGAACATGCTTTTCCCTTTGCGCATCTATCCATAAATTCATATATACTCTTAGTATAATAATGATAAATAGCAATAAAATTTGTTGAATTGTATTTTGAAAAACAAGTCAACGCTCCTATTTTTTCTTTTTTTTCATTTACAACACCATCATTATCATAATAACTAAAATAATGGGGATTTTTACATATTTTACATTTATCAGTATTAACAATACTTTTAATATGAAGATTTTTATAATGTTTCAAAGGCAGGCATTCCGTATAATTAGAAATTACAAGACCTTTAGGTTTGTATATATGACCAGAAGGTCCAAATGTAATCCAATTCACGCCCAATCCATTAAATTCAATATAATCTTTCAAAAAAGCATTTAAATCAACGCATAACCCATTTATATATATAAACTCATCAGCATCTATAAATACAATCCATTGGGTATCTTCTCTATGCTTTTCAAGGCAATCATTATACGCATCTATCTGTCTGTCAGAACCATATATCAAATTTAATTCTACAATCTCACTATCTATATAAGGCTTTAACCTCTCCATTGTATCATCAGTCGAACCATTATCATACAAATAAAACTTCTGTATATTTAATATCCTATTATGATAATCTATCCATTCTTCAATATAGTCCCCTTCATCCTTAATGATTGCACATATTGCACTATATACTTTTTTATCCATATAAACATGTCCACCTATCATCACCAATATACTACTATGTATAAAATTCCTCTATATAAATAGGTTTTTGAAATATTATTTTATCAATTCGTATATTCTTATTTATTAATTCATATTTTATCTCTTCCGCCATTTTTTCGCTATTGACAGCGATTAATATATAGTCAAACTCTATTGTATTTAATATATCTGGAGATTCAACCTTTACATTGATATATTCTCTTTTATTCTTATAATTCTTGTCTACCCATATTAGCTCTTCACATAAATTTTCTTTTTTTATCTGTCTAATATAATCAGAGCCAACTTTCCCAGCTCCATATATAACAACCCTTTTGCCTGCTATCATTTTTTTATATGGAATAATATATTTTATAAATAAATTCTTATTTTGAAATCCCATAACTTCATCAGCAAGCCTTATATGTCCGGCAATCCATTTTTCCAACTGAGGCATAAGTTCATTCTTATAGACACTCATCCCAAAAGCTTCTTTTAGTGAACTATATAACTTATTAATATTTATTAAAAAATTTTCATGCGTTCTATGGGTAACAGACTGATTATTCATCCTATAACAATAACCACAATAATTAGTCACGCAAACATTTTTGCAATTAAGAATATATTTATAAACAAATTCTCCATCTTCTCCATGAAATATATCCGTATCGATATTTTTAATCACTTTTTTAGCAATATGCGTCTCAAATAATTTTCCACACATATTCGTTAATATTCCTCTAGTTATATTATCATCTAAATATATCATATTCTTTATCACTGGACTATTTGAATCCACTATATATTTTCCCTCTTTTATACCATCAAGCATTATCTTTTTTGTATATGATAACCCAGATGTTACCAATTGACTTCCTTCCGAATATGAAATTAGTGTTTCTATATAATCATCTACTATATAATCATCAGAATCAACAAATGTAATATAATCTCCAACAGCATAATTTATACCATTTCTTCTAGCCCATGACGCTCCTGAATTGCTCTCTTCAATTACAGTTATTCTACAATCTCTCTTTTGAAATTCTTTGCATAATTTAAGACTATCATCAGTAGAACCATCATCTACAATTATTAATTGTATGTCTTTATATGTCTGATTAATTATGCTTTCTACACATTCTTTTATATATTTTTGTGAGTTAAACATAGGGACTACTATACTTACAATTTTATTATTCATTTATAAATTTAAAAATCTCCTCATCAATAGACTCTGTTCTTCTTCCCTTATCAAGCCAACTAGCATCATAATGATGTATAACTTTCGTGTAGTCTTTCAGCTTAATCCGTCTAGTTGCTAAACTTTTTCCGCACATTAACTTTTCAGGATATATTACAATATCTTTTAAAATCTGATATTGTCCATTTACTTTTAAACCATTTTCCTTTAATACCATTGTTTGAAACACTGGACTTGGCGTTAAATCTAAATTTCCTTGAGAATCATAAAAATTTATTTTATCATAAAAATCACGCATTGTTTTTATTAGAATATTTCCCTTTTGTGCGCCAAAACCAGATCCAAGATTCACATAATTGTCACTTTCAAATCCCGCAAATGCGTTTTCATATAACAAGTCATCCAAATTGCCAACAAGTTCTATATCTGTATCCAAATATATACCACCATAATTATATATAATATCAAGCCTTGCATAATCTGGTACAAATCCCCATTTTTTTGCTCTATATGCATCATACATATATTTATTTTTTGTTATATCATAATTATCTTCATTCCACTCTATTATTTCATAGTCAGGACAATATTTTTTCCAACTCTCCATCCATTTCTTATATTTATCAGGTAAAGAATTTCCTCCAAACCAGCAATAATGAATTTTTTTTGGTATCAACATTTTATCAGATAAACGTATATTGTCAGGAATTTTCTTTGACATAGCTATATCTTCCATATAAAGAGCTTTTATATGTGACAAACAATATATATCTATATTCTCATATAACCCCATTATTTTTAACTGTTCAACTATATCATAGTACCCTTCTGCAACTGTAATCAGGATAACCATGTTCTTAAGATTATATCCTTTTAACTGTTCAACAGATGTTACTATCAATCGTTGAGAACCTATCTCTACTAATGTTCCCTGTTTATGCTTATTATTATCAGCGATATATTTTATGCTATCTAAATATTCATCTGTAACAGGCAATTGCGCCATATTAGTCAACCTTTTTCCAGCACCGATACAAACAACGCCCTTACATTTCATTGCTAAATCCATAAATTCATTCCATTTAATTAGTTTAAGCATAAAACCTATCTCCCTTAGTATTTACATAAAATTGCTTTCCGGTATTTCCCAAATTATTTTTTTCTCTGAGATTCCTAATCTGCGCAGCATCTCTATTATTTCATCAGACATAGCTTTATTTAAAACACCTATAATTATAATATCATATTCCTTATCAAGCAAAACACTCACATTATCTACATTTATATACTTATATTCATACTTCTCTGGGTGGCTATCAACCCACGCAACTATACTACAATTACTGTATCTGCTTATCTGTGAATAATAATTTCTTCCTACATGACCTGCACCAAAAATTACTATTTTTTTATTTTCCAAAATTTCTGGTTTGGGAAACAAATATTTTTGTACAACAAATTCACTTTTACTATCTTTTTCCATTGCTGTAATCATGTGTTCTTTCAAAAAATTATTATATAAATACTGTTTTTCTTCCCAATAATTATTTTCGCATAAAACTCTCTTTACTGCTTCACATAAATTAAATTCTTTCTTTAACGTATCTCCTTTTTTATTGTGAGAAATAGAACCTTCTCTTTCTATATAATGATAGAATGCTTCTTCTATAACCAAAATTCTATATCTTTTTGTAATCATTGTGATAAAACATATTAAATCCTCTCCATAAGATAAATCATTATTAATATTTTTATAACAATCTTTAATTATATTTTTTTTAAATAATTTAGACCATATACTTGGAGCTATATGATTTTTTACTAAAAATATATTATCTAATAAAACACTGTAATCATTTTTATTCTTAATTATACTTCTATTATATCCTTTAATTTTCTTTTCTTTTCCATTCTTATTGCTAAAATATGATGAATGAACTATATCAACTTTTTCTTTTAACATATTATCTAACAAACATTCATACATATTTTCGTCAATATAATCATCCCCATCAACAAATCCTATATAATCTCCATTTGATACATTTAGCCCTGCCTTCCTGGCACTAACTAACCCGCCGTTCTGTTTATGTATAACTACAATTCTAGGATCAAGCTTTTTATAATTATCACATATCAATCCAGAGCCATCTGTAGAGCCATCATCAACCAAAATAATTTCTAACTTTTTATGTGATTGATTCATTATACTTTCAATACATTTTTTTAAATATTTTTCTACATTAAATATAGGCACAATTATACTTATAACTATATCTTCATTTATCATTACGTTTTATCCCCTTCATTAATATGCTGTCAAATTTAAATATAATTTTTATCAACATATCCTAATTTTGACCTACATTATTTTTGCTATTATCTGTTTATTATACTCTATATTATCTATATCTTTTATTTCCATTTCAGGTAAATGTAACACATATTTATATGGATTAGGCGTTTTAATTTCCTGCCCTTTAAGATACCAAGCATAATACATGTCTACTTGACCTATATCTACAACTTGATACCCTAAATTAAACATATCATATGCAAGACATTTCCCTGCCGATCCTAAAACTATTAACACAAGTTCATTTTTATCTATTCTCACAGCCTCATTCAAAATTTTATCATAAACATCATATACATTTTTTGTAGATGCTAAAATTCTTTTTATTTCTTTAGCATTATCAAACAGGTCATTGCTAACACCACTTCTTGTCAATAAATATAACACAAGTTTATAAATCCAACCTTTTTCTACATAAACATCTTAATATATACTAATCTTTTTATAAAATGCATTTTACATAAATTTATAAATCATTTTTCAAATGAAGATTTTTGCGGCATAACACTTTCAAATGCGCTATTTATTTCATCTCTTACAATTTCAAATTTTTCTAGAGGTATATCTGCATTTTCATCAACACTAACTAGAGGAAATTTTTTTGTTCTTATTGCATCTGCTATTTCCTTATAATTCTGCTCAGATACAGTAAATGCTTTTCCCTTATGCTTACGTGGAATAAAATTACCTTCAAATATATTCCAATATCTTATAACATACTGAGTCACATCTGATTCATTTCTAAACTTATTATTAGATGCAATATCCAATAATTCAGGTTCATATTCCCATATTTTCTCGCATATATCTTTTCTTAATAAAAAAGGTTCATGTGGATTCCGCAATCCTTCAAACATATTAAAATAATTCATAATTATATTACGTATAATATCTTTCCCATAAGCAACATTATACCATTTAATCCAATTTTCTTTTTTTACCTTTTTCTTATCAAAATACTTATTAATAATCCATGCATTATTAATCATATTCTTTGAATATATAAGATGTGGTCGACCTATAATTCTTTCTATAGCTTCATCACATGGTTTGCCATTTTTAATAAAATAGCTTTTGGGAATCGGTTCAATAACAAACGTATCATCATTAAATAGTAATACATTTTGAGCAATTCCCTTTATTCTAAAAAGGTTCATTTCTATTGTATTAGAATTGAAAGTTGGCAAATATTTTTTTGGAATATAATCTTCGTGATTTATTATAACTAATTTTTCATTTTTTACATTTAAAAAATCTGGTATTTGACCGCAGGTCACAAAATAAACCTTTCTAACCCAAGGCATGTAAAGCTCAATTCCTCTAAATATATATTTCAAATTATTCCAATTTCTATATCTTTGGATTCCATTTACTCTTGCTTGTATTTCATTGTTATAAACAGCATATTTCTGACGCATTTTATTCCATTCTTGGTCATCTCCATCCACCCAGGTTAAAAATATATCTACCGTATCTTCCATAAGTTTCATTCACCTTTCAAGTACTTTATTTAATCAATTTTACCGTAATTACCATCTGATATTGTTTATCAGAATATTCAAAATCCTCTTGTTTCATATCCCGCAAACATAATCCATACAATAATGCAAAACACGTTTTTATATTTCCAAAAGATTTCACTTCAATTTTATCCAAATCAAACCCTGCCTTTACAGCCATTTCTTTTGCTACACTATCAGTGAATCTCCACCTATCTCCCCAATTATTATAATCCCTTATGCATATTTGTGTTATTCCTGGTAAAGTTATAAGAGCTACGCCATTTTTTTTAAGTAATTTCTTTATATTTTTCATTGCCTTATCAATGTTATATATAGTTTGTAATGTTTGTGTTAAAATAAGACAATCAATTGAGTTTTCTGTTATTCCTTCTCCAGTTTCAAGATTAACTCTTTTAGCTCCATTTAACCCTTCAACATGATAAATATAAGATTCTTTTACGTCTGTACCATACTTTAAAGTATATGTATTTTCTGCTATTTCAGCTACATCTCCTCGAATATATTTTTTGTTATCATCCAAAAACTTTTCTATGTAGTACCTATCTATTGGTACTCCCCTCTCTGCCCCAAACCTTCTACTAAATGGTTTATCATTCATTTCTGCTATATATTGAATGTATTTATCATTTTCTCTTTGCTTTTCGACAAAAAAATCTTCTAAATCTTTCTCATTATTCATCATATAATCTTTTTGTTTATAATTTATGATTATTTTTTTATTTTTTATAAAAATCTTCCCCCCTGTTGACAATAGCAGTTCTTCATTAGCATCAAACGTAGGTTTAATATTGAACCCAAATTTAATTTTTTCTTCATTAGCTCCTAGTTCCAATAATTGATTTGCTATAGAATAAATATATCTTTTAGATACCATTATAAAAATGTAATCATATTTAATACATTTTATATACTTAGGGTTATATAATTTAATTCCATCACATAATACATCGTTATCTTCACATTTATTATCTATTGCTGCAACTATTTTATAGTTTTCCATTAAATGTTTAATTTTATATTTAAAATAATCTCCGATTCCAAATATAACTACATTGTTCATAACTTATTTTTTCTCCATATCAATATTTATCCACAAAAACTTTATGTATCCTATCGGAAGCTTCATTTTCTTCTGGTGTTGATGATGCATATCTTAAGTCAAACACTTCCAAATCAGCTATCCTATTATATGTATGTACACCTGTATAATTTTTTGATGAATCAATTTTTAAATTGTTAATATATACTCTGTTTATTTCTTTTTCTTTATATATTGGCCAAACAGACTCAATCTCATAAAAAATCAGTCCTTTACCATATTCCGTTGTACAATCTTGACCAACTCTTATTTTTCTTCCATTATCATATATTATTCTTCCTCCACATCTTGTTCCTTCTAAGCTATCAGATAATACCTGATATTCACCTGTACTTAATTTATACAATAATCCCCTACCTTCTGGACTTTTTATACCTCTTTCAAATGTGAACATATATGTTTCACCATCTTCTTCTATAAATGTTGAATCACAATACTCTACATTATCCAATATAACTTTTACTTTTTCCCATTTATCAGGAAACTGTTTTAATTTATATAGAGCCACTTCTTCTAACTGATATGATTCTGGAATCATATATAATTCGTTATCTTTTACAAATACATTTGGATAAGATAAATGCCAATGTTTGTCCATTGTAATATTCCATTCTGAAAAATTCCCATCTTTGTATTCACAATATCCTATCACTCCATTTCTCTCTGACAAATATAAAAATATTTCCGCAAAAAGAAAAATTTTTCCTTTAAATTCCACTAAAAATGGATCCGCTATCCATCCATATGCAGGTGTATTTACAAATTTAAATTTATCTTCACCAATTTTCCTATATACAATATCATAATGATGAAATACTTTCACTCTCATTCTCCTTTACTTTGCAAACTTTCATTAAATTATTTTTAAACGCATCCATTGAAAAAAACTTTTCATATATTGTCCTTGCTTTTGTTCCCATTTCCTTTGCCAATAATGGATTATTAATAAAAGTCCTTATTTTTTCGGCCAAATCCTCTTCATCTTCACTATTAAAAACCAACGAATGATATCCAGATATTATATAACCCGCTGTACCTATTGCATCTGACATTATACATGCAATTGAATTCTGAAAAGCCTCAATTGTGACTATTGGTAACATATCTTCCCTTGATGAGGATATTAGTACATCTATTTCATTATATAATTTCATTACTTCTTCATGATTTTTTTTACCAAGCCATTTTACACATTCTAAGCCTTTTGATAATAAATGCATCTCTTTTGCATACTTACTATCAATTTCATCTCCTATAATCCATATTTCAATTTTATTTTTCTCAATATCAGAAAGCTTATTTACAGATTTAAGTAATACATCAACACCTTTTACAGGTACGACTGCTCCTACAATTGCAAAAATCATTTTTTCATGATTAATTTTTTTATTTTTTTCAAATGGTGTCTCAGGAATTCCAAATGGCAACAGACCAATTTTTCCACCTGAACTATTTATTCTATATGCCTCCTGAACAATATTACTAACACCATATACTTCTATGTTATTCATATCTGAATTTTTACATAATAACGGATAATTTTTGTATATAGATGCACCTGTATGTAACCACCACACAATTTTCTTATCATCGCATTTTGATAAATATGGAGTTAAATAACTATAATACAACCCATTTAAGAAAATAATTTTACATTCAGAAATCAAATTCCATAAAAGTTCATTTTCCCCACTTACGTCAGGCGTAATAATAATATCGGCTCCTTTTTTTTCAAATTCCGTTCTTACTTCACCATCACAAGGACTTATTACAGTAATACTTTTATATATTTCCATCAACATACTAACTGCATAATATGCAGCTCTTATTCCACCACTATTATAAAAATTGGGAACAAAATATGCTATTTTATTTTTTATAATATTACCTGATGACTTTATAACAATCTTTTTATTCTCTTTTTTAGAAAAATAATCAATATCATTATTGTAAATTTTTTCTTCATTTATTCCTAACCGGATTAATTGCTGTTTTATTTCTAGAGATTTGCTGTAGCCTGTCATTATACATATTGCATCATATTGTAGCGTAATTAATTCCATAGGATTTATAATACAAATATCATTTATTGTCTTTCCCCACATATTTTTATTATTATCTGAAAAAGCAATTACATTTTCATCCTCAAAGCAACACAGTCTCTTTTTACAATACTGTCCAACCCCAAAAATTATTATTTTATTGGACATACAAACCTCCCATATACCATATTATATTAAAAATTTACTTTTAATTATTTTTTGTGTATCATTTAATTCTTTAATTATCTTCCTAGAAACAATCTTTTCTTTAACAACTTCCTTACTCATAACTGCATCCTCACCAGAAATCTCAAAGCAGTTACTGTACTTTTTAGCATCATAAATATCACATGACATATCATTCAAGCCAAAATAAACGCCTAATGAAAATCTGTGTGTTCCATCTATCAGAATTCCATTCTCTAATATATCGATACTCTTTGTATCATCATATCCAAGTTTTTCCCAATCTTTAATCAATTCTATAAATGTTGAGAGTCTTTTTACAGCAGTTTCATGAGAAGTATGTAATTCCATTAATTTAAGATAAATATCATAGCCTATTGTATTCTTTCCATAATAGTTTTCTATTGCCAAATATCTTACCGCAATTCTATAGTCATCTAAGTTACTTTCAAGTATTTTTTTTACCGGAATTTTAACATTTTCCATGATTGGATTTCCAATTATAAGGGAATGAAGAACAGGATATATCCATATATAATTATATATTTCATTTGCTTCTAAATTTTTTATTATTTCATCTTTATTAGATTCATGCACAGCTATACATATTACGGAATTCTGTAGTTTCTTTATATCTTTTAATGGTTTTAGCTCTATTCCATCAACAATACCATTCCCACTAACAGCAGTCTTTGTAAAACACACCACCTTTTCTTCCATGCCAATAAGACGGAGTGTTTTTAAAAACTGTTTTCCGACATAACCATCACCATATATAATTATATCTTTTCCTTCCACAGCTTTAAAAAACTGCTCATTGTTTAATAAATCCATTTGTTTATCCTTTTATTTTCCTATATGTTCATTTATCAATCCAACTACTCTTTTGCTTGCCTTGCCATCCTCATACACTTCTTCCCTGTCCAGCAGCTCTTCTATATTTTTCTTATAATCATTATAATTAAAATCTTCTATTTCTTTCTCTAATTCATCATTGTTACTTGATATTGAAAATGGTAATTCATCCATTTCCCACAATAGCTTTCCGCGGTCTTTTGTATATTCCTTTATGTCATCAGCATATAAAAGTACCGGAATGTATGCATAACAGGCATCAAATGCTGCGCTTGAATAATCTGTAATCATCAAATCACATGCTGCTAAAATCATATTCATATCAGGTTCTTTACTTACATCTATCACCAGATTTTCTTTATTTACACATTTGTGACTGTCAGCAAGCTGAGGATGTAATCTTAAAAATACAACCCAATTTCCACCCCAGCAGTCTTTAAGCTTTTTTGTGAGTCTCTCATAATCAAGTGAATACTCTTCTTCATACACTTTTCTTACATTCTGCTGTCCGCCTCCACGGAATGTCGGAGCATACATCACTATCTTATAATCTTTTGGAATATTATATTTTTCCCTTACCAATCTGTATCTTTCCTTTTTTTGTTCCTTATCAATCAACACGTCACATCTTGGTGAACCTGCTCTCAGTGTATTTCCCACTGTAAAAATCATATCCTCATATATGTCATCACACCACTTTGAATTAGTAAGAACATAATCTGCCATCTTTGAATCCTTAGAACTTATTAAATAAGCAATTTTAGGAAATGACTGCCTTAAATTGCCTGCCGGTTTAAAGCCAAGTGTCGCGTGCCAGGTCTGTATATACATTTGTCTCTTTCTTTTTAATGTTCCTAATGGTTTTCTGCTGTTATCAACCCATACATTAGCTGTAGACAAATGGTATGCTCTGTTCCATATATTGTTCTTTATTACCTTAATCTGTTTAGGAAATGGTTTCGATATGTCATTTACTATCCAATACATATCATACGAAAGCCCTTCATTTATAATTTCCTGTGCTATATACCTTGGATTGCAGCTGTAACCACTCTGTCCCTCTATACTTGTAAAAACTATTTTATTTTTCTTAATAGGAAAAACTCGCATCATAACAAATAATATTGAAGTTCCCAAACCTTTAACTCTTCTATATAACAAATACAATTCATTTTTCATAAATCAGGTCATCCTCGTTAATAAAATATAAGCCCTGCATCCTCAAATGCAGGGCTTCACATAATCATATCAATTACTTATAATCATCCTGAAAAGCGACTCCATTCGCAGCTTCATTTATTATAAATCTTAATATTACAGATTTACATATCCAATATATTACATATATCGGTAATTAACCAGCAAAATTAAGTCTTTATTTAGATTTATAACTTTCCAGTTCTGCCTTTAATTTGCTTATCTGCTCTTCATACTGCTGCTTTATGTCATCACGTTCTTTTATTATACTATCGCGTTCCTCCTTAATGTTATCACGTTCTTCCTTGATACTGTCACATTCTTCCTTGATGTTATCACGTTCTTCCTTGATGTTATCGCGTTCTTCCTTGATGTTATCGCGTTCTTCTTTCGCCAGTTCTATCTCCTGTTTCATCTGTTCTGCCTCCTTACGGTATTCATCTACCATAAGCATGGCTGTATTTCTGTCCATAATTCTTAATGCTTCCGAAAACATTCCCAACACCTCCTTAGGTCTTACAAGATATGAATCCATATCATTGAATATCTCCGTTAATTCAGGGAATATTTTTCTTAATAATATAACATCCTCTGTATTTTCAACCGAAAAAAGCGATAAATATTTCAGTCTGTTATATTTCATTTTATCTGTTACAGGCTTTTGATACATACTGTCATCATAGTCATATTCCACATAATTAACGTCTCCATTTATAATATCAGAATATCTGTATTTCCTGAATGTGTCAAGACTAATAAGATGATATTCCTGCAAAAGTTCCAGCTCAATTTTGCTGTTAAAAATTGTCTTTCCAACATGAAAATAATTCTTTACATTTTCCCTGCTTATCAAATTATTATTACTTTTTTCAAAGAAAATAATAGTGTGCACTTTCCTCATATCTTTATAAGAAAACACTTTGTTTTTCTTTGCCGACAAATGTCTGTACTGCCTCATTACCAAATCCGAAGAATAGCATGAAATCCTTTCTGCCGGGAACATATAAGGAACCTTCTGGATTTCTATGTTAGCAATGCTGCCATCAGACATTCTTACAACCATATCCATAATTATCAAAGTTCCTAAAAAACTTGAGCTTTCATTTGGCAGCACTTCAAGAACCGTAACCTCCTGTCCAAGGATACAGCTCAACAATTCAGACAGTCTTCCTGCATGAATATCCGGATTAAATATATTTTTAAAAAATGGATCATATAAAAGGGGAAGAGTCTTTCGCCCCTTAAGATAGTCGTGAAAACGTTCTTTCCACTCCTCATCATGCGACAGATAAGAATACTCATTATAACTATAAGTATCTTTTATAATTGTTTCAATAACCTCATTGTAATAATTTCTGTTGTATCCCATCAACTATTAAAACATCGATGTCCTTCCTCCTGATAATTATTCTAAGCTTAGCTAAATGATAATTAAATATATTATGCTTTTTACATATTAATAAGTTGCTATTATATTACTATTATATTTTATTAATGATGTTGATATATTTAAATTATCTTAATTATATTATACATATATCAGTTATTTATTTCAACTACTTTTATAATATTTTTATTAATATAAACAAGATAATATCATCGAATCCACTCAATTCCGCCTCTTCTAAAAACAGCTGGATTTCCTGCACAAGTTACATTGTTCAATACTTCTTTATTAACCAATGAAGATGCTCCAATAATACTGCCATCTCCAACCGAACACCCTGGAAGTATCGTAACTCCCATACCACACCATACGTGATTTCCAATTATAATTTTCCTTCTATTTGTAATTTCTTTTTTGGAATTTTTTTCTATTATTTTATGACTTCCTACATTTATTTTTATGTAATATGAAAACATACATTCTTTGCCAATAATAATACACGACTTATCACTCACCATAAACAAAAAATCATAAATTGTTGTATTCTCTCCAATTTCAATTAAACCATTATTATAACAGCCTAGTACACAATTCCTACCTATATAAGTTTCATCCTTAATTATAATATTAGAATTATTAGAACCTGAAATTCTGCTTAATTCATCTATATTGCATCCATTACCCATAAACAGCTTACTTACATTGTCTAACGATACAACGACTCTTTTGGCAAGTTGAACCTTTTCATTCATAATATAATCAGATTTATTTTTAACTAATATTCTACATTCATCATGTATAGATATCATATTTTTCATATTTATATTTGAAGAATTCGATACCGAAATAAAAACATTCTTACCTAAAACACTTTGTGAATTAATATATAAACATGAATTATTGTCAACTAATATCACACTGCCACTATTAATTACGACTCCACTTTCTATAATTAATTCAGAGCTTTCATCCACAACAATCTGAACATTATCTGCAATATAAGCTCTATCAGATATAATACATCTTCCTAAAATAACCCGACATGATAAAAAATCATCATCCATCATTGGATGAATTATTAATAATTTCTCTATATCATATTTTAAAAGTTCATCTCTAACTTTCCATACGTTTGCTCCACTTACCGCTACAATTACACATTCATAATGTATCTTTTCTTCTTCAATTCTTAATACTGTTTTGCCCATAAGTTCCTTAGGATTCTCATATTTATTTGATACTAAAAATGCTTTCGAATCTATCCCCTTAAAATTCAAAAACCTTTCAGTTCTCATTGCTACAGTTTTTGCTCCATATATGTACACATTTTCATTTTCTACTTCTTCATATAATTGTGAAGTATTACCAATCAATATTTCAATCATTTTTATCCTCTTAATTATTATTTTATCCTATTATATCTTATATTTTTATTTTTTCAACAATATATCTATTCTGCGCTTCTTAATTTGACATAATTTTGTCTTGAATATATTATGATATAAATAAATTTATTTTTTGCGAAATGAGGTTTTCTATGATTAATTATCCTGATAATTACTTTGATGCCGAGACAAGAGACGGCTTTTATATAGAAGAAAAAATGAAACGCGCCTGGGCGGCACAGATTGAAGTACTGGACGAAATCCGCCGTGTATGCAGAAAGCTTGAAATTCCATTCTTTGCAGATTGGGGAACACTGCTGGGAGCAGTACGCCATAAGGGCTTTATCCCTTGGGACGATGACCTTGATATAGGCATGTTAAGAAATGATTATACACGTTTTTTAAATGAAGCTCCGGCTATACTTGACAATTATTTTGAGCTGAAAAGCCTATACAATGACCCTACACATGATAATGTAAAATGTCGTGTTATAAGTGGAAGACATATGAATTTTGATAAAGATTACCTGAACAGATTCCACGGCTGTCCTTATGTAGTCGGAATCGACATATTTCCAATCGATTATATTCCTAAAGATAAAGAAAAATGTGACAACCAGCTTCATATGATTGAACTTGTTTTATCCGCAGCTTCAAGTATCCCACAGAATCCGCCTTACAATGATGAAGTTATTAATCTTTTATCAAGCATAGAACATTCATTTAATGTAAGTTTTAACAAAAACAACAGACCATTTCATGAATTAAAAAAGCTTGTAGACATTCTGTGTGCAACCTGCCCACCAGATGAATCCAAAGAAGTATGCTCAATGATAGACCTTGCCGGCGGGTGGGATTATCATATACCGGTTGAAATGTATGGCCGCACAATCGAAATGCCATTTGAAACCACAACCATCCCGGTTCCTGTAGGTTACGATACTATCTTAAGAACGAAATACGGCGCTGATTACATGACTCCTATAAACCGCAGCAGCTCACATGATTATCCATTTTATAAAAAACAAGAAGCTGCATTGAAAGAAGTCATAGAAAATGAATTTCACACTACACTTTCCGATTCAGATTTCAACCAGCTTCTTGCCATGAAACTTAAGCAATAATTTATATTTTACTATCTGTCTGCCTTATTATTTATCCAGATAATTTTGCGGGATATTAGTAAATATATCCGTTGCACCCCATGCACAATATTCGGTCAGATTATCTTCCTTTAAAGACCTTCCATCCTTATAGAAAGGCTCATCCGCGTTCCACGCCCTTACCGGCATACCGGCACAATAATCCGGCAGTTCATACGCCATGCCTCCAATATAAGGATGAAGTGCATCTGCTCCTGTCTTTCCAGCCAATGCTATACATTCTTCTAAAGAAACTGCAAGTATTGCCGTCTTAGCCTCTTTGGCAATATTTTTAATCATAGCAACCGACTCAGGTAAAAATGAAGACCACACAATATATTTCTGCATATTCATCTTCTCTACAAGTTCACAGGCTTTTTCTTCAATTCCAGAATACCTTACAACACCTGTTTTTAATTCAATGTTAATTAGTAAATCATTCTTCTCGCAATAAGGTTTCATCGCAGTAAGCACTTCCAAAAGAGTCGGTATATGACACTTTCTGCCATTTTCTTTGGTATCTCCAAGAAATTCCAGCCTTTGTAATTCCTCTAACGTACTATCCTTGATAGCACAGCTGACTCCTGTAACTCTCTTTGTATTTTCATCATGAACTACTACTATTTCCCCATCCTTTGATAACTGGATATCAAGCTCTATTCCTTTTATTCCTCTAAGCTCTGCCGCTGCTTTAAAACTCTCAACTGTATTTTCAGGATATAATGTACAGCATCCACGATGTGCCCATATTCCCGGTAAACGCTTCTTGCTTTCTATCTGCTTACTTATAAATTTGCTTTTTTGTCCGAGTGATGCTTTCGCATTCCAGTCCATAAACTTTTCGATAACTCCGGCCATGCACACACTGACATCCTCCATGCGCACACTCGCATCCCCTGTATACACGTCTTCACATCCCACACGCCTGTAATCACTGTATCTGTCCGCATCATCTTCTTTATCAGATATTATCTTCAACGCATTTACACGATTCACAAATTCTTCTATCTCATATTGAAGTCCGCTTCCCACATACTCATAACTATAATGCTCAACCTTTCCTGCATCCTCATATCTTACGTCAAATTCCTTTGTAAGCCACCATGGCGATTTTGCAAGAATATACCCATTAGTTCCTGAAATGAGTAACTGTCCTTCAGTCTTTACTGCCAGACCTGTTTTGACTGTTGCCATTCTTTCATCGCTATAATTAAAAAATGCTTTAGTATATGCATCAGCTCCATTCTGCGCTCTTTTCGAGCAAAATGTCACATCATCATAATCGGTTCCCAGCAGTTTTATAACCGGAAGCAGCACATAGCTTGCAAATTCAAGAAAACTGCCATTATATATTTCATTCTTATATTCTCTTGTATTAATTGGTGTTAATCTTGAAAATGCTGCTTCAACATCTACTATTCTTCCGATCCTTCCGCTTTCTGCAACTTCCATAAGTGCCTTAAATCCCGGACAATAAGCAGTCTTTAAGCCTTCCATAAACACAAGATTTCTTGCCCTTGCAAGACTATATATCTTCAATGATTCCGGCCTTGACAATGTTGCCGGTTTCTCACACAATACATGCTTATCATTCTTTAAGAAAAATTGTGAATACTCAAAATGTGTCTCATGTGGAGAAGCCACATAAACAGCATCTATATAATCAAGAAATTCATTTTTATCGTTCGTATATACTTCAATGTCATACTGTTTTGCAAACTTCTTTGCACTTTCTATATTCGGATTATAAATACATCCTACCGAAATCCCTTTCATTTTAGATACAGTATCAACAAATCTTCCGGCAATTCTGCCGGTTCCAACTACACCAATTTTCATACAATCTTACCTGCAAAATATTTTCCTATCTCATATATTGAATTAAGCACCGTTCCTGACATTTCTCTCGGAAAACTGTTAACACACGGAAATGTCTCAAAGCTTAATGTTCCGTCAAAGCCTATCTCCTTAAGAGCTTTGCAAAACATATCCCAATCCTGTCCCTGAATATCCTTATTTCCAAATGAAAACGGCATCTGATGAAGATCACCTATCATATCATTTTCATGAATATGCAATGCTTTAAGCCTTTTCCCCAGCTTAGTTATAAAATCATAAGGCGTTCTGTTTACAAGCTGCAAATGTCCCGTGTCAAGACAGAAGCCGAAAAGTTCTTCCCCTGCATAATCATTCAGCGTATCAATATACCATATGGCATCTTCAGGATTTGCGCATACGCCTTCCCTCATTCTGTTATAATAACCTTCATATAAATTTTCAAAGCATACTCCGACCTTGCACTGTTTAAGCAGTGGTACAAGCAGTTTAAAATAAGCCACATTCTCCTGGCGTTCTCTTTCTCTTCCATAAATATACTGCATTTTAAACGGGTGAACTACAACCCATGGAACTCCCAGAATTTCTGCTATTAATATGCTCTTAGGAATAACTACTCCCTGCATATATTCATTCTGTTTATCCTTGCCTTCAACCCTTACAGGATATGGCGCATGCATCTGTGATGGTTTAAGTCCATATTTGTCCATTGCCTGCTTATACTGATAAAAATATACACACAGCTCCTCTGCCGATGCATTAAAAAATTCATTTGTCTTCCCTGCATACAGGTCCGTATTTTTCAAAAAAACATCAATATTAATATCAACTCTGTTAAAGCCTGCTTCTTTTATCATAGAAAATGCTTTATCTATCTGCATATCAGGCAAAAGTCCTTTAGTCTGAACTCCTATATCCAACATATATCCTTAAATTCCTTTCAATTATAAATCTCTGTCTTCTACATGGCATAAATAAAATAGTGGTCGTAATAACATCTGTACTTAATTCCCATTTTTTCAAGCTGCTTTCCTATTGCATTATAGTATGTATTACAAATCCACACATTTCTTTTATCCTCCGGAATTAAGAGTATATCTTCAGGAGATTTTACAGGGATTCCAAACCTTTCTTTTCCCCACAATTCTTCGTTGTTATCTACAATAAAAGCCGGCATATATTTATCCTTCCAGGCTTCAAGATAAGAACTTACCATTCTTCCCGCTCCGAACAAAACAAGAGTTTTTTCCGGCTGGTTAAGATTATCTTCAACAGCAAAGCAATTCTGCTTCCATTCTTTTACAATCGCATCACATATATTAATAACAACGCTATGCAGTTCTTCAGGGAATTTTTCAAATGCACCCTTAACATCAAAAATAATATATCCGTCAAATCCGATTCTATTAAGGCTGCCTATATAATGAGTCCACTCAGTTGTTAATATTCCTCTTCCTGTTGTAAAAGTAAAAGGAAGCTGGTGCTGATCTGTTAATGTATCATTATCGCTTGCATGCACAAGTCCTATTAAACCCTTGCTTTCCTCAATAAAATTCTTTATATTAACCGACAGTAAATTAGCATGTCCAATATTAAGGCACATTTCAAATGCATTAACTCCACACATTTCATTTAAAGCTGCCAGCTGCTTTTTTAATGCTGCTACATCAGAATATGGGTTGTGATAAAACTTCCCTCTGCTTACCATATAACCGTTTTCGATAAATATTTTGTTAGTATTGTAAGAAACATAGTCCACAATACTGTCCTTACAATCACAAACAAACTTATCTAACAGACGTGTAGAGTCCGTCTCTTCTGTGTCAATCGCTATGTATTTAATTCCTGACTCTTTGGCAGTATCAATTATTTCTTTAAATACCTCTGACTGTGAATCATTTAATGCACTCAGTTTTAAACATATCCCGGATATGCCCGGATTATTTTTAATCATATCTTTAATTGCATTTCCTAATATATTTTTATCAAGATATAACTCAATGCAATCTAAATTATCACCCGATGCTCCCGTTTCATGAAACGCAGCCTTACCGTCTGTCATATATTGAATTCCTGTCTTCATTTATGTTCACTTAATCCTTCCCTGTTTCTTCATAAACATTTCTATAAATTCTGACATAAATACAGATTCTTCCGCTGTAAGTTTATAATCCTTCTTATCTGTTCCGTTAATCTTTGATACAAAATCGCTTATCTCATATCTAAGCCCATCTCCTTGGAATCTAGGCTCAAAATGTTCTATCATGCTTGAATCCTCATATCTTACATCAAACTGTTTCATAAGCCACCATGGAGACGGAGCAATTATATATCCTTTAGTTCCCGAAACAACAAGCTGTCCTTCACTCTTTACTCCCACACCTGTTTTAATTGTCGCAAAGCCCTTTGGATACCTGATGTTTACCTTGGTATAAATATCAACGCCATTCTCATCATAAAGGCTCTCAAAATCCACCTTTTCATAATTAACTCCGAGAAGCTTAAGTACCGGAAGTAATACACTTGGTCCAAATTCAAGAAATGCACCGCCATACAAAGCATCTCTTCTCTCACGCGAATCAAGATTGGCAAGTCTTGTAAAAGAAGCCTCTACATCGATTATCTCACCTATCTTTCCGCTCTTTGCCACATTTATTAACTGTAGGAAGCCCGGACAATACGCAGCCTTTACTGCCTCCATAAGCACTACCTGCTTTCTTTTGGCTTCTTTGTAAAGCTCCTCACTTTCTTTCCTTGTAAACGAAAGCGGTTTTTCGGACAACACATGTTTTCCTGCCTGCACGGCCTTCCTTGCATACTCGTAATGTGTCTCGTTAGGCGATGCTATGTAAACAGCATCAACCTTTTCAAGAAAGGATTCATAATCCTCATTCATGCATTTAATTTTCTCATTCTTCTCAAATGCTTCCGCACTTTTTCTGTCAGGATTAAATGCATATTCTATTGTAAGTCCACTTACATACTTGGACTCTGCGACAAATCTTGGAGCTATACGTCCTGTTCCCACTATTCCGATTCTTACGATTTTAAACTGGTTCTTTCTTAACAAGGTAGACGAAATATTCGGTGTCCTGTCAAGATAAACAACCTCGCAGAACTGCTTTATATAGTCAAATGTACCTACCCAGTCGGAGCCTACCGTAAATATATCAACTCCGTATTTCTGGATATCCTCTATCTTCTGTCCCTCGTGGTCTTCAACTATAATCATGTCGGCAAATCCGGTTTTCTTTACATTTTCAATTCTTTCCATAATCGGGTCAACAACATTGACTTTACCTCTTGCCTCGTCAAAATGTTCAGTAGTAACACCGACTATCAAATAATCTCCAAGCTCTTTTGCTCTTTTTAAAAGACTGTAGTGCCCCTGATGGAACAAATCAAATGTCCCATATGTAATAACTTTTTTCATATTTTTATTCCTATATTTTAATACCTAACTGTGAATACAATTCACGTTTCTGCTGCATGTAAAATGGATAATTATGACTTGCCGCACCCACTCTTGGAGTCATGTAATCATCTCCATACTTCTGTCTTAAAATAGCATCGTAACCGACAGGCACCGGTATTGTTGTATATTCAAAAGGCATCATAATTGCTTCACTGTAATATTCTTTAGGATATACATCAAGCGGTCTTGGGCCTGCATGGTCTATCATCAGCGCTATTCTGTCAGATTCTTCATCTGTAAACATTCCGGCCAGTCTGTCAATAAGTTTTAAAAGCTGACGTTTAAGGGGTGCATTATAATCAAATCTAACGCCACACATCTGCTCAATCTGCTTTGCACTCTGCACTATTTCTTCAGCTGTCCCATCATCAAGATTATTAGAAAAATAGTCGACTATCCTCATCATCTGACAACGCATTTCATCTTCCTCATCAGAAGGACCTATGAAATCCAGCGGAAACAAATCAAGTCCCACAACCCATGGACTGCCATGATATTTTGTAAGAAATTCATCATCAAATCTTATTCTTGTTCCGTTAACCACTCTTGTTGTAAGTCTGTCGCAATCGTCCTTAGTGTAAATATTGTATATCACAATTCCATCAAGCTCTTTCTCGGCAATCTGGCAAAACCTCTCGTAATCCGGTCTTTTCATTGTAATATCAACATCGTCATCCCATGGTATAAAGCCTTTATGTCTGACAGCGCCAAGTAATGTTCCCCAGTCAGCAAAATATTGTATTCCATGTTTTTTACACAGCTTATCAACTTCATTTAATACTTCTATCTGGGCTGCCCATACACTCTTCATCATATTTTCGACATAAAAGCTGTTGCGAATTTCGCCCTTTAAGAAATCATCAGGAATCTGCATTCTTTAGTACTCCTCATCTTTTATTATTTACAAAAATTTATCAAGCTCTGTTTCAGTCTCGGCATCTTTCTTTAACTTTGAAATATTTATTAATTTTCCGGAAGCCATAACCATACTTACATTACGAAGTGCAGTAATGTCATCCAAAGGATTATTCTTTGTTGCAATAATGTCCGCACACAGTCCTTCTTTTATGCTGCCGATTTCATTATCCATTCCAAGTATCTCTGCATTTCTTTTGGTTGCTGTATATAATGCAAATGAATTAGTAACTCCGCAGTATTTGTGGAAGTAATATAACTCTCTCCACATATCATAATGTGTTATGTATGGACAGCCTGTATCGGTCCCAAGTCCTACAGGTATTCCCTCCTTTAGACATTTCTTGGAGCACTCAACAATTCCGTCAAATACAATCTTTCCGTTATACTGCTGTTCTTCTGTTGCACGGCTTACCGAACGGTCAAACAAAGCATATGGAAGAGCCGGAGATATAGTTGTTATTAATGCTGCTTTCTTAGTTTTAAATAAATTAATAATCTCTTCATCAGGCTTTGCACCATGTTCTATGGTGTCAACTCCATTTTCAAGTGCTACTCTTACGCCTTCTGTACTCTCAACATGGGCAGCCACCTTAAGTCCAAGCTTATGTGACTCATCACAGGCTGCTTTAATATATTCAGGCGGCATTTTAAGTACTCCCGGTTCTCCCCTCTTGGTCGCATCTAATACTCCGCCTGTAATCATTAATTTAATAATATCAGGCTTTGTTGCTGCTACCTTTCTTACATATTCGACAGCACTCTCTACACTATCGGCTTCATATGCAAGTGAACCTGCCATATGCCCTCCAGGAACAGATACTGCCATATTTGCTGCAATTATACGTGGTCCTGTCAGCTTTCCTGCATTTATCTCATCCCTGAGTCTTGAATCATAATCAAGTATTCCGCCAACTGTTCTGATTGTAGTCACTCCGCTGTATACTTCAGGTCTTACTAAGGATGCGCACAGTTTATATGAAAACTTTCTCATAAGCGCATTAGCTGTCACCTTTTTAACAAGCTTCTTAACATCCGTAGGCTTTTTCTTTGGCTTACCTGTACCCGGAATATGTACATGCATATTAATAAGTCCCGGCATAATGTACTGTCCGTCCATATCAATAATCTCATATTCCTTAAGCTCCTGTTCGCTTTTATTATCTGCTATTGATTTTATAATTCCGTTTTCTACCAATATAACTTTATCTTTGACAGGCTTCATATCTTTATTTCCGTCTAAAATAATACCATTAATAATTGCATATTTACTTGCCATACACATTTACACTCCTTTTAATTAATATTTCGTACAAACTGCCTTTTTATTTTAATGATTTACGCAATAATTCAGACAATATTTTACGAATTCATTTACATCATAAATTACACAACAATTCTATTTATTATAGTATAAATCAAAATAACATTTATTGGAACTGATTAATACACAATTTAAGTAAATAGTTTAAGCAAATAGTGATTATTTCCTTGTAGAAATAACAATCTTCTGTTAAAATAACCTACGTGATTTTTATATAGATAGCTGTTTGTGGGCAAAGCAGATTGTCTTCATAACTTTTAGCAATAATGTAATTACGCCCGGAAATGAGGATTAGAATGAATTTATACGATACAGATAATGACACATTTATTGACGAATATGAACCGGTTACTCATCATAAACCATCAGGCACCAGATACTCTCATACCGGTACACATAGAAAAAGACGCCGCAAAAAGAGAATGCCTCGTCAGAAAAAAATACTTATAACATGCTGCGTTTTACTTGCAGTAGTTTTACTTGGTGGCATTTCAGCAATCAGCGTAAAAAAAGAAATAACAACCGTTAAGCAGCAGGCTACAACATTAAAAACGGATTTAAAAGATATATTATCATGTCTTAAAGCAAAGGATACCGATGGTGCTGAAACTGCTGTCGCAAAGCTTGATAATTCAGTGGCCGACCTTAAAAAGACTCTTTCAAGACCTTTATGGAAAATGGCTTCACATATGCCGGTAGCAAATAAGTATATGAAATCAGTAAACAAGCTTATTGCAACGGTTGATGATGCATCAGACAATATAATAAAACCGGCAATTGAAGTAATGAAGGATTATCCTTTAACAGAATTAAAGGCAGGCGACGGATTTAATATAACAATTATCAATGCCTATCTTTCATTATTAGATGACATAGAACCTAAGATAGATGAAATGCTTGCAACAATGGAAACAATTGATCTCCCAATGGGCATGAACAGCATGATATCCGAATACTCTGAAAAGATAGCAGGCATGACCGGATCTTATTCTGAGTTAAAAGAATATCTTCCGTTATTTAAAGCATTTATAGGAAGCGGAGAAGATAAGACTTATCTTTTAGTAGCACAGAATTCATCTGAAATCCGTGCAGCAGGCGGTTTCCCCGGTTCAATAGGAACTATTAAAATAAGAGACGGAATATTAAGTATCGGCGATTTCAAACCTGTAAGAGAAGTGCTCGCTGCAAAAGCTTCGCCTGATGCCAATGTCACATCACTTGAAGAAAAAATCTTCTGTAGCTGGGTTACTTCAGCACCTGATGCAAGTTTTATTCCTGCTTTTGACAGAGTTGGTCTTATATGGGCTCTTGCCTACGAAGAAGAAGCTAATGAAGCTGTTGATGGTGTTGTTTCATTAACTCCATCTATTATACAAAGCGTTCTCTCATACTCAGATGCAGTAACACTTTCAGATGGTACTGTATTAAGTGGTGATAATGCAACCCAGATCTTACAGCATGACTTATATTATCAATATATGCCAAGCAATAGTGCATCAAGCGAAGGAAATGAAATTGTAGATGCATTATTTGCTGAGACAGCAAAGGTAACAATGGCAAATCTTGTTGCTAACTTTGATGTCAACAAAGTTGCAGAATATTTTTCTATATTTGCTAATGGTGCAAAAGACAGAACTATCATGATGTGGATGGCCGATGAGGCTAATGAAGAACTTGTTAAGAATGCCGGATGTTCAGGCATGTTAAACTACGATGCCAACGAACCTGAAATAGGGGTATTCTTTAGTTTCTTTGATCCTTGTAAATTAGGCTGGTTCCTTGGTATTGATTCTACCGTAAGTGAACCTGTTGTAAATGAAGACGGCTCAAGAACTTATGACGTATCTGTAGTCTTCTCAAACTCAATATCTGCTGAAGAAAGAAGAACTTCTTCATATATAAGAGGTAATTACAGCGGAAGTATATTAGGACATATTCAGATTTTCGCACCTGCTGGTGGAACTATTACAGATTATAATAATAATGCCGGTGACAGATTCAGAGAAGAAGAATATAAAGATTTGCAGTTAATCTACAAACTTTCAGCTCTTATAAGGCCTGATGATGCATATGAGGTGACATTCAAAATTACTACGGCACCGGGTGTAACAGCAGTACCTAAGGTTATAACTACTCCAACCTTACAGAAATACAGAGAATAGTCTTTTTAAGAATAATCTTTTTAAATAGTTCAATTTGCACCAAATAGTTCAAATTGAACCAAATGCTTAAGTGCTGAATTTTTTTACAAATGAATATACAAAAAACGTGGAATGTTATTATACTTCATTAATAGAAATAATACATTCCACGTTTTTATTTAAATTAGAGTTACAGAACAAAAATCATTTAGAACTCAATACCATTAACTTTAAGAAGTTCCCTTGCGCTCTCTAATGAATCTTTTCCAGTTTTATTTTTTATTGGAGCAAATTCATACTCTCTTTCAACTTCATATGGTACACAGTTGTCCATCATTTCTACCATATCAAGCACTAACTGTTCAAACTTGTAACCATTAGGAGTTTCCGGCTTAACAAGATTATCATTCTCATCTATATAAGGAATCTTCTTCTCCACAATATGAAGGGGAAGCTTCTTTCCTGCAATATCCACCAGCTTATCATAGCTGAATAAATAATTAAGAATAACACCAAATCCATATGTAAGCTCACCATCTGTTCTTCTTAAATTAGCAAGTTCTTCTGACATTTCATAATATTCAATTATAGAAGGATGACCATTTACTTTACACATAACGCCAACCTTCTCATCAGGCGCAACCTTTCTTACTACCTTAGAGCCACATTCTGCTCCAGAAAGAATAGTTGCTCCTACGAATGATGGATCTGCTATTCTTTGTAAAATATTATCTACAGCGAAAACATTTACCCATTCTACGCCCTTATCTTTCATGTCTTTATCAAGTCCTGCTGCCATAAGAGATAAGAACCATCCGCCGTTACCATTAGGTGACATAGCAAGGCTGTCTGTGCTCTCCATATAAAGCTTTCCATTATAGTCTACAGACGGAACCATTGCCTGAATAAAAAACTTAACATAATCACTATCATATCCAAAGAAATCATGCTCTTTGAAGAATGCAACAGTATCATCATTATTCTTATCACTTGTCATTATATATAAAGGAACCCATGCCCCTGATTCATTAACAACATCCATAAGATTATTGATAAGCTGTTCAAATAAATAAAGTGTCTTATTCACTCCAACATTAAGCGTTCCCTTTGGCTTATCAAGCCCAAGTCTTGTTCCCTGTCCTCCGGCAAGTAAAACTGCTGCCACTTTTCCGGCTTTAATTGCCTCAATTCCGGCCTGTGTATATTTTTCTTTATTAGCTTTGATATCTTTGATTTCTACAGCTTCCAATGGCTCAATCTTTCTTTCTGCCTGGTTCCCTTTATCAGCCTTGTCAAGCACGCTTTCAACAACATCCCACTCAATGCCTTCAACCTGCTTCATAAGCTTAGCTGCTGATGTTTCATCAAGTTTTTCCAGTCTTTTAACGACCTCATCCTGATTATGTTCTTTTAAAACATTAATAATTTCCTGCTTATTCATTTTTCAATTTCCCTTTTGTTATTTTATTGTTATTATAGCATGATGTCTATTATACCACAACTTTACCATTTTACTGAGCATTATTTTTATCAAGATTTTCAATTATATAGTTAAGCTGTAATTCTTTGTAATATCTCTCAAATAATTCCCCAAAAAATCCGGCATATTTCTTATCAAGACGTGTTTCAGATTCAAATTTATATTCCATTGTCTCTCTTGAATAATGTGAAACTACGCCTTTATAGGCAAGATCCAGAAAAGCCTCCGCTAAATCTGTCATAGTTTTTTCATCTATATTAAACTGAGCATGGCTTTTAAACATTTTCATATCATAACGCACAATTCCATTAGTGAAGATTGTTTCAAACAGCATCTTAGCCGAAATATCATCCATATTCTTCACCTTAGCAGCCTCACATACATAAAATGGCTGTAAAGCATAGTCTTCCAAGCTGATTATTTCCTGCATCAATTCTTTACTCTCAAGGTTCTTCTCCACTTCTTCATATGTCTTATCTTTACCTGATTTTATGATGCTCTCCTTAATGCAATCAAGGAGTTCGCTTATTAAATCTCCATTAGAGCCATTAAACAAATCTATAAGCTTTTCGTTCTGCCAGTTTTTTTCCTTCTTTGCCAAATCTTTCACTATAGTCGCTAAATTTCTCATCGTCTTTTCTCCTTTTTTCTATAATCCATACATTTTGTGGCTGTTCCCGCATCTGCTTTACATTATAATCTATCTTCCATGTGTCACTTAGCTTAGCATACCTATAATACTCAACTCTGAGCTCGCTTCTGTAATACTCAGCCATGCGCGAAGTCAGTTCATAATAAGAATATTTTCCATCTTTGTATTTAACTATAATATCTCCATCAATAAGATTTTTCATTAATTCAGTAAGAAAATTAGCTTTTATATTAAGCTTTTCGCACAACTGCGTATGTCTTATATCGGGTTTATCATACACATATTCAATAATATTTTTTACATATTTTCTTTTAAGAAGATTATTGGTCTTTCTTTTGAAATCTTCATCCACGCATATTATACTATAAATATTTTTTGACATCATCGAGATTGAATTTGTCGCACCTATAGCACTATATAACTTGCTTAAATCATCGCTCATCTTATACATCCGTAAAAGCTTACGTCTAAATTTTTCAAATTCATACATATCCTCGCTTATTTCATCAAGCTTCCTGTCTACCAGTTTATGCGAAATATAATTAGAATAATACTTATTAATCATCTCTATATTCTTTACCAATTCCGCTTGGTTCTGCAGTTCATCAATCTGAGATGCTAAATTCTTAAAATCATTCATAATTATTCTCCTTTTCTCATCAACAAAAATTCTATTTCATATTGCAAAATACAATCTTGTCTACAGGTGTCCTCACATATATGCTTACATGGACCTCTTTTGTCTATTTTATCACTTTTCCCTTTCATTGGAACCTTCGATAAAAAGCTTATATGTTTAAAATTATCACTCTTTTCTTCCGTATATGCAGCACAGGTATTGAGCCATAAAACGCAGCAGCTTTTTGACTTACAAATATTTGCTATATTATTAAAATCAAATTCTCCTATCGAATGTGACGGAACTAATAACAATGTTACTTTGTATAATCTCAAAATGTCATTGATATAATCCTCATTCAAAAAATCCCTGCATATTACAACTACAACTCTGCCTACTCCCTGCCAGTGAATAACATTGACTTCTATGGGGCTTTTACATACAATATCCTCCTTATATGTTACTCCTTCCCTGACATCATTATACGAAAAATGTTTTTTCTGTTCAAAAAGCTTCATACCATATGAATCCAGTACATTTGCTGAATTAACTTTATCATTCCAATACGACGGTAACACTATAAGAGACGGTATGGTATTATCTCCATCCTGGGAAAGTTCTGTCCCGATATCATCCTCCATACCCTTATAGCCTCTTATCTCAGGAAACATTATAATATCATTACCTTTGGCAGATAATATCTTATCTGTAACAAACCTTGAGTCCTTTCCTTTATCTCCGGCATACTCCATATCAAATCTGCATATGTCCTCATTATAATAACGAAAATTATAGTTATCTTTATTAGAATACGGTATAGCTGCTATCTTAAGACTCTCCCTATTCCTTCTGTTATAATCTCCTGTAATATAAAAATGATGATCTTCATACTTGGATTTGACACTGCTATAATCAATAACAAGAAAATTTCTAATAAAATTCTCAACAACAATATGATTAATAGCGCCTCTCGACTTTCTTTCCCAGCTACATTCACATCTTGGATATAACTTAATACCGGTTTCACTAACATTATCATTCAACGATGCTATCTCACCTATGGATTGCTCCGAATCAAATTCGCCGTACAAAATAGTCTTTAATGCCATATCCAGAGTTTCTACAAGATACATCTGCATTACATAATCCTTATTATTAACGAGTTCTTCTGCATAAATAAGGAGCTTATTCTTCAACTGTAAAAGCTGTTTAATATCTAAAGTCTTCACAGCCCCACTCTTATCGAATTGCAATCCGGTTGCATCTGAAAGCTTAATCCTGTTATTATTTCTGTTTTCCGGAGAAATACAACTATAATTCTGTACAAAATCTTCACCCGTGTTATTAATTATATTCCTCAAAATGCCGGCAATCATATTATATAGCCATGCCAATCTCCTTCACCTTCTAATCTATTGTATATTTCTATCCCATAAATCTCTATCTCTTAATTATTATTCAGTTATTGTTCAGTTATTATAGAACAAAATTGGATAAAAAGCAACAAAAAAGAACTATTTTATATAGTAATTAAACATTTAGTTTACTTGCTATATAAAATAGTTCTTTTATTTAGTCTTTAATATCCTTTCCACTAGATGGAAAATTTCTAAAATCCATTGCCCATTGTCTTCCAGATGTATCATGATCCTGCGTATGAAGAATGATACCGGTTATATTTTTATCTTCTTCTGTATTAAATAAATACTTCGTTATCGTTACAGGAATAGCAATAATTGTTGAAACAAACCCAACCATTGAAGTAATCAATATCGGAAGCGATTCCAATATCTCGCTTACATCATCAGTCTGCAAAATTCGTCCAAATAATTTATATGTAATAATTGATAATACAATAATTGAAACTATAATAGTAAGATAAAATGTCCACTTAAAAAATTCCTTTACATAATTTCTTACTCTTGTTATAACTAAAAAATGTTTCAATAAATTAGTATATTCTTTATCTCTTGAAGTAATTTCATCAGTTGTTCTCGCTCTAAATGTTTTATCATCATCGTTAGATAATGCTCTGATTTCCCCGTCAGAATTATTACCATTTAAAACATTAAAAATAGTATCATAATAATTCTGTTCTTCTGTTTTCTCATTCCCCATAAATCTACTCTTTTATTAATCCTAATGTTAATAAATCCTCCATTCTTTTATTAACCTTATTCCTTGTAACATTAAATATCTTAGACAATACCATTGTTGTAAAGCCTCTGTCATTCCCCCCTATATTATTCAATATATCATAATATTTTTTGAAAATATCCAATGGCATCAATATGCTTCTGGCAAAATAGTCTGCCTCTAATTCTATAGGCTCCGTTCTATGATATGTGTCCCTATGAGCATAAATAGGCTTTCCTTTTTCCTTATGCAGAATATAATGTCCATATTCATGCGCTGTAATAAACCGGCTCTTTTTGAAAACAACATCTTCCTCATTATCTGGGTTCTTAAAAACCTTATTAACCAGAATCATTCTATTATCCCCATTAACATATAATACTCCTGTTGTTTCCTCATCCATTAATGTTGGTGTCACGGTAAAATTATCAGACTTTACCAATTTAGTAATATCTATGCAAGGATTCACCTTAAAATCAATATCTTTGATTATATTTTTTACCTTGTTTTCAATATCCCACATTCTGTCCTTGCTTATGTACTCCATATAATAATCATCTCCCACGTAACAATTCTTTCTCTTAAATGTAATTATACGTTCCATATACCCCTCTAATAATCAATTGATAATTACATATTACACAAATAAATAAAAGAAAGAAATAAAAATCATCCTACAAAAAACGACATCATAAAGTTCTATAAATCCATTTCAGCTTTGATATTTTGATAGAAATAATTATAGCATATAAGAATATAGTGTGCAAGCTATATTTAATTCCTTCAAATCAATCCATGCTGCTTACCTGTCTATCTCCTATAATTCTTTCTAATCCACTCAAGACTCCCTTTATTACCTATATCATACCTCTTTCCAGGCATCTCATAGGCATATACAGGACGCCTTTTACAGAACCACTCTATAAATCCACCGGGAGCATCAAGGTTAATTTCCTCACTATTAACACATTCAACTATAACTGACAAATCATCGCTTCCATAAACATAAAATGGTGGTACTGCCCAATTACTTTTAGGTTCTTTTGGTTTTTCTTCCATAGAAATCACCTTATCTTCATCATCAACCTCAACAACGCCTGTCCGCTGTAATTTTTCTATTGATGACTCAAAATGTCTCATTATGCAGGTTGTTTTCTTATCATTATAAAAATCAAGAAATCCCTTAATTGAAAAATCAAGTAAATTATCTCCTGCAAGCACTAAAACATCACTATCAAGATTACATTGATTAATTGCAAAAGCAATATCCCTGACAGCTCCCAATCTATTATCGTTATCTGTTGAGCCATCATCAAGTATAGTAAGTTTAAGCCCCTGCAATCTATCTGCTGCCCCATTCGCCCACTTATTAAAAATATCACAAAACTTATGATTAGAGACAACTATAACCTCATCAATCATACCTGTTGACTGAACATCTTCCAAAAGCCAGTCCAATATACTTTTTCCACTAACCTCCAATAAAGGCTTTGGAAAATTCTGTGTTAAAGGATATAATCTAGTTGCATATCCCGCAGCTAATACTATACATTTCATAATCTTTTAAACCTCACAACTTCGCTTAAGTAATAAATATAATTAACGTTATACAGCATATTTTTTTACTGCATTAGATATTGATTCTTTCTTTGATTCATCCATATTTTCGACTCTGACTCTATTAACTTCTAAATCAAAAATATTCTTATCAAATAATTTACCAACTGCATTATTTAAAAAAGCCGTATTAACCAATTCAATTCCTTTAAAATCAAGAACTACAGTTTTTCCATTTTCTTTAGTCGCATCCAATATTGCATTAAATAATTTATTACCATTAACATCATCAAATGCAACTTTTGAATCAATTATTGTTTTTACATTCAAACGGATCTTATCTTCCATACAGTTCATCTCCTTATCATTCTACAAGAATATCATTCAACACTGTATATAATTCATATAAATGAATTTTTCCATAATCAGTATCACAATATGGATTATTATCTGTTGATACCTCGCCATTTATATCATTATCTGTTATTATATCAATTTTACTTATATCTATAGGAACCGTCAATTGAATTTTATGCCCTCAATCTTCTCTAGATTTCGCCTTTATCAATCATCATGCGCACCTTACGTACTAAATAACAATCATCATTTTTGCAGCTATCTGCAACATATTGTCTGGTAGTTTCATCAATTCCTTCCATTTTTTCAATCTGCCTTTGAATAAGATTCTTGATAGAAATACTTTCATTTCCAATAAGAGTAGCTATTTTCTGATTAATCACTTCTTTGTTGGATTTATTCCTTAACAGCATTAACATAATATATGTTGCATTCCATTTGATTTCTTCTCTTTCGAGCAATAGCCATTGAAAAACATTTTGCAAAATTATAAGTTCAATCATTTGTGGAAACTTTATACTTTCGTCTATGTTTAAATAATCCCTTATCATTATTACGACCTTGTTTATTGTTGGTATATCACTCTGGATATATGGCATACTGCTTAGAAACTCATCATACATATCCTGTTTCATTGCTATTCCTAAAAGACACATTCCAATTTTAACTGCCATTTTATCAATATTAGAAATTATTCCTCTGCCACAATGATTATATATTTCTTCTCTTGCATCCAAAATATCATTATATATTTTTACATTTCTATTGTAAATCTCCGGGTATTTATGGATAATCGTTATGAGCAATGTAATGGCATCAATTTTATTATTTATATCTTCTTTTGACTTAATTAAAGTATCCGATAAAGTTATAATTAAATCATCTATACAATCGATTTCCGGTTTGAATCCATCTGTCAAAACAAGCGCCCTGATTGTTTCAATATTACATGTACATGACATATAATATCTTCCATTTTTCCCTTGATTTTCATTATCTTTCTTTATACGCGCATTATATTCCCTAACAAAAAAATTATAATCTTCATTTATATTCTCAGTAGTTTCTATCATATATGCATCATTATAAAATTCGGGCATTTTATTCTTTATGATTAGATTTAATTCTTCAGTTAATTCTTTATTTTGATTTCTAAGTACATATAGACATTCTGGTGCTCTGTTAATCCATAAACGTTCATCATCATTATTAACAACTGAAACCAGATATTCAACAAGTTTTTTCCCTTTAGAATCACTTACACTATCTAATTTTATATGTTTTCCAATAAATTTAAATACATCCGCATATAAACCTACAATGTGCTTCTCGAAAATATTACAACAGATTTGTACAAGAATATCTTGTTCCATTCTATAAGATACAGTACTAAGGCTTTTAAAAATAGATGTTCCAATCAAAGCTATCCGATTTTCTTTACAAATCCAATTATTAATATCAGTTATTATTTTTTTCTGATATTTTTCAAATACCGAATCATCCAGATAAAGACCTACCACATCAAATGCTAATAACCGGCTTATTACTTTTCTGTATTTTATAGGATGAATTTCTGTAAAATCCATAATTTCCATTGCTTCATTTGCATTTAGATTGTTTATTATTTCCGGATATGTATTACACACGCCATTTACGTCATTAACCTTTGCCTCATATATAATAAATTTCAATAATTGTTTTCTTAAATTTCTATCATCATATTTGCTACATGAATAAAACAACGTTTCCCTAATATTCTTGTAAAATTGCAATATATGAGATAACGAACCATTATACATAGCTACTGCAATAATATCTATTATATCTTTTAAACATGACTCAAAATCACTCCCATACGTTACTGCATATGGAGACTGCATTTTCTTCTTATACATGCCTTCAATATATCTATTTTTTAAATTTTCCTTAATTCTGTCTATCAAAGGATATTGTATTGGTTCATTAAGTTTATCTATTCTATCTTGTGCCTTTAACTCCTCATACGAATTATTTTCCTCACAGAAAAATAATTCCTGATTTCTTATATCTATCAAAATATCATTAATTACCCATGATGCCTGATTAGTCGATTCTGCCATGTGTAATGCTTTATATAACATAGAAATACACTTGCTGTTATTTCCACGAAAATACTCAACAATAGCATTCCAACGCTCATTTACCACTCTATTATACGTTTCTTCCTGTTGCTTTTTTACTTCTTCAATAAATTCATCTTTATTAAACTGTTCTATAGATTCTCCCTCTAACAAAACCTTTAAGAATGACAAAACCCATTCATCTAAAGAAATCGTCTTCTCTGTAGCAATTATTAATTCCTTTTTCCCCAATTCATCAATCTTATTCTTAGACACATATTTTCTTCCAAGAATAAATGTTTGTAAATAATCTACTGACTTTTCTATATTTTCTAAAACATTTTTATTTATTCCAATCTCTTTATAAGCATTACTATTTATATTTTCAATATTATTTATTGTGTTAAAATTGGATACATCTATAATATCAACTGAAGGAAACGCAATGTCTGTCACTTTTCCTATTCTTCCCTTACTATAATTGTGATAAATATATGTAATATCATCAATCATTGCCTGAGCACTATCAGTTGCAATAGCACTAAATTTATGCACAACTTTGCTCTTTGCAAATTCTGCACCCATCATTTCCTTTTCTAATATTGTTTTTTGTTTTTCATGTTCATCACAAAAATAAAATAATGCTTTTATATTATTATCTTTTATTTCATTAATTTCACGCTGCACGCCAGAAGTTATACCATCTTTATTATCAATAATAACAATACATACATCACTATCCCTTAATTCCCATAAATAATGATCTCCAGCCGGCAATGTTGAGGCACCCTTTGATTCAAAAGTATATACTCGTATAAAATTAGTCTGCTCCAAACGTTTCTTTAACTGTTCCCTCAACTTGTCATATCTTCCATTATCACCACATATAGAGCTTATAAAAACTTTAATTTTATCACTTGGTGTGATTATTTCATTATGATGCATATATTGTCTTCCACTCATATTTATATTTCCTCTTCCCTTAACTTCTTCTGTTCCTTTGTCATATATTTTCTTGATAATTTCCATATACCATCAATCGAATCCTATATATACACTTCACCAGATGTTCTTTTTTCATCGTCCCATTCAATATTCGTTATAACAAAGTCTGACATTCTGGATTCACTATAAACATCAAATTCAGCCCCTAATAATGTTGCATGTATAGATCCCTCTATAAAACTGGCATCAATAACTTCTTTTCCTATATTTTTTTCAAATTCCTCTTCTTTTATCTCTATGCCACCAATATGGAAATGATTAAATGGATGTTTCCAAATTATCTTTTTATTATTCAAAATACATTGATTCAGATGAGCGAATAACTCTGCATCCTCTTCTATTTATCCGCACAAATATACAATTTCATCCAATAAGCGTTCAATAAGTTTATAAATATCTACAGCAGGATTCATCCGTGTAATATCCTTATCCATATCTTTTCCAGCTTCTTTCCAATGCTTTTCCAGTAATTTAGCATTTTCTATTGCCGCTCTTATTTTTTCATTGCCATTACTTCCCAATATTCTTCCTATAGTTCCTTTGGACGCTTTCATTTTCTTTGTATATCTTGTTACATTCAAATAATCTCTCATTAACTTTAATATAACTCTTTTACTGTTATCCTTATCCGGTTCTAAGTTCTGGAAATGCATAACCAACCATGTCTCAAACAATAAATTTGAATAATCCAATATATAATTGTTTTCGGAAGCTTTCATTAAAGCAATTACTTCCTGAATATTTTCTGGAGCATCACAGTCAAACACTAAATGTTTTTCATAGTGCAAATACTTACTTGAATTTTCATCTGTTCCCAAAAATTTTTCCGCATAATTATATACATGCATAGCATTTCCCTCTGCATTAATTGGCTCAATAACTATGTCTGAATATTTTGCATGCAAATTATTATCAATATAATTTGTGATTTTTCTTTCACCATTTACTAATCTTGGCATAACCACTCACCTACCGTTTCTGCATATATATTATCATCCGACAATACAGGAATAGCCCCATACTTACCTGACATATAATCCTTTGAAAAGCTTGCATCTGATCTCGCTTTAATATCTGCCAATGTGTAAAGTGACGATTCTCCTTTTTTATTTTTCTCAACAAAAGCTATTTCATCTCTTCTAAATTGATTTCTATTCATTAATGAAATATCATGCGTTGTGAAAATCAATTGTGCTCTTTTATTCATCTTATCTTGGAATAAATCCACAATAAATTTTGTCAATATCGGATGTAATCTCGCAGACATTTCATCTACTATAAATACTCCCCCATCTTCAATAACATTTAAAATATACTGAATTAAAGAGAAATATCTATTTGTTCCTGAAGATTCCATATTTAATTCAAATTTTTCTTCACGTATAATCTCTCCAGCATCATTATATACATTGTGAATCGTTTTAACTTCATAAGGATTTCTGTCTTTTGTTTTTTCATCCTTATTTTCTTCTATACTTAAACCAACTATTCCAACATCAGCAACCCTTATAAATTTTTCTATAGTTTTTCTATACTTATCATCCTCTACAATTCTTTTTGAGAAACTTACTCCAGACACTAACCCTTTTACACTGCCCTCTAGAATCAATTCGAAATGTACATTAAATTTATGTTTTAAATAATCTTTAAATTCATCTACAATTTTCTTTACTTCCCCTTCCGCAAAATAATCCAAAACACCTATATACAATCTATCTTGTCTTTGTCTGTCAATATTTTTCAATTCACTTTCATACTTTTTACCAAATGAAATAATATCTTGCTGTCTGTCAAATACTTGCTTATCATCAACTAATAACCACTCCTCCTTAATACTATATTTCTTTTCTTCCGGTATATCATGAATGACAAAACCGTATTGATAAGTCTTATTATTCTGACTAAATAAGATTTCAAATTCCGAATCATCATTCGCAGTTTCACCTAATTTAAAAGTACTTCTCTTAACATTAGGCATTCTATCACCTAAGTCGACCTCATCATCTCTATTACCTGCATCAAAAAATTGATTATACACAAAACTTTCAAAATAATAGAGAGCACTTATCAAATTGGATTTTCCACTAGCATTTTTTCCATATAATGCCAATGTCTTAACAACCTTATTTTTTCCAATTTCCAACACATGATTTTTCATATCCTTATAAGAAATTGCACGCATATCTAAAATCACTTCATCTTTAAAAGATGCAAAATTTTTAACTCTAAACATTATTAACATAAGCGTATCTCCATTTCTATTATTCTAATTAATAATATACACTAATCCTTCTCTGAAAATCAATAAAATATTCGCCTTTTACGAATATTTTATTGTTTTAACCCTTTGTTATCCCTTTATTTCTTTTTTATTATCGTTTTTTTCGATTTTTAAAAAGGACTCCTGATTCATCACATCAGAAGTCCATATTACCAATTATTCGTCCATTATATAACTAATTATATTGTTCTTATTATTCCCCTATCTTCATTCCGTCTGCCGTATTCACAAACACAAGCTTAAAATCCTTTTCAAGTGCAGGATGTCTCTTTACATACTCACGTTTAACTTTATCTGCAATCTCGTCCTTCTTATCCGGATTGACAAGTGCTATACTTGAGCCATTAAATCCGGCTCCTGAAAATCTTCCGCCATAAATTCCATCTACACTCTCAAAAATATCCTGTAAATCCTTAAGATTTTCCGAACCTGTTTCATAAAGCTCTATAGAACTTCTTCCCGATTCAAACATAAGCTGTCCAAATTTATCAATATCACCTTTTTTCCATGCTTTAACGCCATCTTTAACTCTCTGGCGCTCACCGAAGAAATGATCTGCCCTCTTTCGCCAATTCTCAGGAAGCCTGTCCTTGTATTCCAGATAAACGCCAACCGGAACATCCCTTAAATAAGTGTCCTTAAAATTCCCATAATCCATGCCTGCAAATGCCTGAAGTGCATATGCTGCTGATTTGCATTCGTCAACTCTGGTATTATAAGCTGAGCCTGCCAGCTGTCTTTCTTTTCCTCCGAATACAATCATAATCTCAAATGGTTTCATAATTGGATTAACAGGTATAATTTCATTGGAATCGTCAAATGTATCTAAATAAAGAAGTCCATTTTTTCTGCAATAAATCTCACAGCTCTGATCCAGTTTACCAACATTTACACCAATATAATTACGTTCAGCCCATATCGCGTTACTTATAATCTCAGGTCTTGTAATCTGAATATCATTAGCTATGCACAAAGCATTAAGATATGTAAGAATAACCGCTGCTGAAGATGAAAGGCCTCCAACAGGAAGAGTACCCTCTATCACACCCTTTAAGCCTTTTTTAAGCTCATACCTTCTTGAAAGAGCAGCAATAGCAGCCTTAATGAAATCTCCCCAGACCATCTCTCTTTCAAGCTCATCTGAATAGGCAAACTGAGCATGTCCCGGGTAATTCCTGCTCACAATATCAAATATTCCATCTTCCGTTGTTTCAAATTCTAACCTAACCCCTTTATCAATAGCAAAGCCTGTCACCTACCCTAGCTGATGGTCAACGTGGGCGCCTAAAGGACATATACGGTAGGGGTAAAAATAGTGTATTTCATTATTAATCTCCTGTTCTAATGTTTCATATCATTCAACTCTGCTAATTTCTTTGCAAAGAAACCTATCTGACGATTCTCGTCCAAGAACCAATTTTCTTTAATATGCCTGTCAATATCCAGACATTCTTTCTCTATTTCAGCTATTTTCTCAATGCTTGTTATTTTAAGGTTCTCTGCATCTATATCATACTTTGACATAACCAGACCTGTTATTATATATAACGAATGATATTTACTTTCTATTAAATTAATACTCCTATCACCAAGATAATATATAAGCCAATTTATTGTTTCTACAATTATTCCATTCAATTTTTTCACAAATTTACTTATCTTGTCTTTTGTGTGATTCTCGGAATATAACATATCTACAGCTTTAACAATTCTATTAGAAGATAAGCTTATTATTGAAGAATATAATTCAAATGCTATTGTATCGTTATCATAATATTTCTTATTATTATCTTTATACTCAACATACCGTGCGCGTTTCTTGTAAGCTGAATAATTAAATACACGATCACTATCTTTAATACAACATATAATATTATTTAGCCCTATTAAATTCTTAAATATATCAAACTGGCCTTTATCTTTAACCGCACCAATCTCATAATCTTCCTTAATTAATTCAAGTTCTCTTAAAAATGCATCATACTCATTTACAAGTATTGTTTCATTAAGATAATAATTAATCCATACTGACTGCAATATTTCATATTGAGATAACGCAACGCTGCCTGTATTAATATTTTTGAACAATTCCGGCAAATCTTCTTTATCACCTTTATATATAATAAGAACAATATCATCATGCATTATTCTTATATTCATTTGTAATATTTCCAGTAATTTGGCAACTAAATCCAAATCACTCATATACTTGAAAATATCTTCTTTCTCTTTTATTTTGTTATAAAGAATGGTGATTTTTTCATATTCATACAATTCATTAAGTCCCTCATACCATTCTTTTATGCAGCTTTTCAGCTTGCCTTCTCTTATATTCAAATCATTATTTGTCATAAACGATTTAATATCATCAGATATTTTACTATAATACTCTTTAAATCCTACTATTTTAGATGGACTTGAGAGATACTGCTGCAAAGTATTAATTCTTTGCAATCCATCAATAATATAATATTGCCCCTCGTCTTCATAAAGCGTCAATGCCCCTATCGGAAATCCCTTGAACAATGAGGATATAAGCTGATATTTCTTATTATTTTTCCAAACAAAGCTTCTTTGAAAATCTGGTATAGTTAGCTTATACGCTGTTAAAAGCTTTTTAATTGTTGTCTGATCCAATACAAACTCCTTCGTCTTATTCTCCATTGTTTTCTATTCTCCTTTTATAATATGTAAAAATGGACAAAAATATTATCCTTGCTGAACTCTTATCACTATTTTTTAGTATATCATAATATCTATCATCATTTACAATATCTCTGAAAAAATCTCTTCTATCATCCTCCAAATCAGGCCTGTTTAACTTATATAATTTTATCATATAATCAGCTTTTTCTTCTTCACTTTTAGTTAAACCTTTTGCAATATTTATTGTTCCATCCATCTTAAATTCAAAATATCTTGATATATCTTCAACTTTTGTAGGATCTAAATACTTATCCTTATCATATGGCTCATCATTTCTTTTGGAATTACAAGTTCTACAGGAACATAAAAGATTATTCCATTCAAATATTTTAGATGGTGTGCTTACCTTAGTCTGTATATGTTCAACCGTCATTTCTGAATTAAAATCCATAATCCTTCTTGTGCAAAATGAACATCTTCCACCTGTCATTTTAAAAAACTCTTCCTTTGTTTCTGGTGTATTGTATTTATACTTCCATTTTTTATCATTGTAAAATTGGTATGCTTCATCAACCGTCATATCTTTTATCAGTTCATCAAATTCGTCTTTTGTCTTTTTAAGATCCTTTAATAAGACTTTCCTTCTTTGTATATATTCCATTACTATTCTACTCCCAATTTAACCTCAGCTTTAGCAACCAATCCCGGATATTTGGCTCTTATATTTGCATACTTATTATTTAAAACTTTCAAATCGTTCAGGATAACATCTCTATTATACACTTTCCCACAAATATAATCTCCAAGCCTGTTAATAATCTCCCCAGCCTCTTTAGGAAATTCGTTGACATTAAAATATGCCTCATAAATATTATCCAGATCTTTATAATACAAGTCCGCATTTATTTCATTTAAAATCCCATCTTCTAATTGAAACTTTCTTATATCATAATATCTTGATAACAACAGCGGCGAATGTGTTGTAAATACAAATGAACACTTTAAAAAATCTTCTTTAAACTTCTGCAACATACGGCTCTGCACATAAACATGCAAAAACGCCTCAATTTCATCTATCATAACAACCGCATATGTATTACGCAAATTCTGCTTAAATTCATCATATCCAATACTTTCAATATCCTTATCCCATGTAAAAAGCCATATAATGCTGCAATAAATATTTATAATATTCTCAACACCATCACTCTGCCTTTTATCAAAACCAAATTCATAATCTTCCCCAAACATATATATTATAGCATTTTTAATAAATTGTCTTACTACATTATTTCTTAACAAACTCTCCCTTATCTGCCTTAAATGCAAATCAAATTCATTATAACTATCTTTTTTATACCCGAGAAATTCTTCTATATCTTTTATAGCTGTGCTACTTGTATGCGCCTGCCGTACAATTACCCTGTTCGTAGGAATAAAAAGCGATCTTATATATTCTCCATCATTTACAATACACTTAATATTCTGTTCATCTATAATTTTATCTAACTCTTTAAGAATCGTCGTTTTCCCAGAATTATTATACCCATAAATCCCCATTATTGATTCTGTTATCTCTATATCCTGTTCCTTAATAATGCCATTACCATTTAATTTAAAAACCATTATATCCACCTCTCATTCATCAGTATTCAATCAAATATTTCAGGTGCAAACGTCTCTTCAAACTCTTATACACTTAATAGATTCATCCTTATAATAAACTACAACATCATCAAGTCCCAGACTGATATTCCCCTGAAAAGCAACAGCTTCTATATTGCTTTCCTCATACAACATATCTAATAAGTACTTTTCTCCAACAGACCACTCATACCAATAAGGATTGCTCTTTCCTGGTTTAGTTGTTAATGTGTAACTGTAATTCATAATTCCCCATTTATCTTTTCACAAATGCTATTGTTCCGTAAGCTCTGCATATACTATTGCACTTGAAGCTGTTCCCTTTACTGTATCGTGAAATAGAAAATCGCATTTTGCTAACACCTCAAACTGATTATTGATTTTTAAACTTATATTTTCCTTTTCCGTGTCCGGATATCGGCTCAATAATATCCGCCTGTACTAAATTTGAAAGAAGTTTTGATGCACTTGAGTTTTTCAAATCAAGCAAATCCGTAACTGCACTTCTGCCGAATACTTCATCATATCCGAATTTTTCAAACATTCTACGGATATGAACTGCCGTTTTAATAGAGAAATCTTTCCCTGTTGTCGAAAGTGCACTTTCAATGTCTACTTTTTCATCTTGAATGTCTACTTTTTTATCTTGAATGTCTACTTTTTCAATTTCAATGTCTACTTTTTTGCCGTTCAAAAGTCCACTTATATGCAAATCCCGGTTATGAAGCTCATTTTTCTCGTTCAAAAGTAGATTTCTAAGGAACGCTTCGAGATATTCTGTGGTTTCGTGAATATCTTTTTGCAAATTAGTATAATTGGCACGAACAAGTGCATTTCTGAAATACCACGCATTTTCTGCAAAAATATCATTGGTTGCTGGAAAACCAAGCATTCTAAGATATTTGATAAAGAACACCGCTGTTGTCCTCGTATTGCCTTCTCCGAAAATATGAATTTGCCAAAGTCTTGAAATAAACACTGCAAGGTGATGTATGATTTCATCCATTGAAAGCCCTTTATAACTAAAGTCTTTTTCCTGAGAAAAGTCATATTCAAGAGTTGCTCTAAGTTCCGAAGCACTGCCGTACATTACAGTTGCACCATCAAGCACCCACTCTTTCTTCGTGATATTATAATCTCTGATTTTTCCGGCGTGCTTATATATTCCCCGAAAGAGTTTACGATGGATAGAAATGTACTCATTCGGAGAAAATGAAAATGCCGTTTCGGAAAGTATCTCTGCAATACGGGAAGAAACCTTATCTGCTTCCTCTGTGCGTTGCTCATCTGACCAATGCACCGGACGTTCCTCATAATAGCTGTCGATAAGACTCTGTGCTTCCTTCATTGTGATTTTGCCTTCAATATTTTGAATCGCAGTATCTATTAAATATTTTGACGGTTTGAGTCCATCCACAGCCTGAAGCCCGATTGCAGTACTCCAAGCGTAACCTTTTCCTGCTTTGTCAGGCTCTGATTCTCTCAAATATTCCTTGAATGGGTCTTTTTCCATTTTCGCTACCTCACTTCACAAATTTCTTGATTTCGTAACAATCTATTTAATTCTCATCTTCCTGCATATCCTCATTAGCTTCTGCAATCATTCTTTAATTGGCTGTTATCATCAAGTTCCTTTGTTCTGTGTATATGAATCGGATTCACTATAACGAATCTGATATTTTTGCCACTCGGGAACTGTCCAATGTTGAACCAGTAATGACCTGTGGGTTCGAATCCAACCAGAATCTCTTCTAGGTCATATCTAGAAAAGTATTCTTAAAATACAACTTTTTTCACAGCATTTAGTAATATAAAATCTCTTTTATATAATTATACGCTCGCAAAAAAAACATAAACACTGCTTAGGAAATTTTAATCTTAGCTAATAATATATTTAGTGCCTTTGCCTTTTCCTTCCACTGTAATCACACCTTTTTGACACATTTCTTTTAGCAGCTTTGTTGTCTTTGATTTACCAAAAGGTGCATATGGTGCAACTTCACTGATTGGCTTTAGCATCGTCTTGCTTAAAAGTTTATAGATAACGATTTCATCTTCTGTCAGATCAGCATTTTTTTCAAATATCGGAAGCACAATTTTTATAGTATTTTCTGAAACATCAAAATCCGGTTTTATCAAGCCTTCCGCATACAGTTGTTTTATTCTTGTGATTCCTGTTCCGAATATCTCTACAAATCCCAATCTGTAAAATACATTTGCAAGATTTCTATTTCTTAAAACAGAAAGTTTACCAGACATATATTCTTCCTCTGTTATTCCGGACGTCACCCCGCCTGGAGAAACTATTTCGATCCGATTATCAAACATCGAAACCCTGATTTGCGAATCCACATCCCATACCCTATGAATCAGAGCATTTGCAATTGCTTCTCGGAAAGCTGCTTCCGGTATTTTCTCCATCTTCTTTCGATCAGCACCTTGTATTACTTCATATTGGTAATAGTCTCTGAATACATCGATTGCCTTTTCATATACCTCTAAAACCGATATATTTTCAAAAGTTAATCTCTTTTGAATTATGCTGATGTTTTCTCCGAATTTGACAATATCAATTCCCGGAAAATCATTTTTATCTGCTAAAAGCCCTGCTGCATTATTAAATCCATTTACATCGTCATATAGGTTCAATGTCTTTAGTGTATCCTTGTCAAAATTTTCAATCCGGACAGTTTCTTTCAGCTTACGATGTAAAATTTCAAAGGACAACTCCTGATATTGGCAAGGCAATTCCTCGAATCGAATATTTTTTCCATCCAATACGAGCCTTGAAAACTCTAATGTATCTACCTCTATCGTTGCTGTATCATTCCGCTTGTATGCTTTCGATTTATATAGATACGGCTTCTGAAGTCCGCTTTTCACAGTAAGTTTTATCGTCTGGTCATTATTCTGTGTCTCAAGCGTATAGTCCGGCTGCGGTGTAATACTGTCATTGATTTTATTTTCAATATCCAGACAAGCTTGCTTTACATCTGACAAACCTTTTATATTCCCATCATCATCCACTCCAAAAAGGATTATTCCGCCGTCATAATTTGAAAAGGCACTGACTGTTTTTAAAAATGTGTTCGTAATCGTTTCTTTGAACTCTAATGTCCTTGTTTCACGCATATCAATCGTCTCCTTTTCACTCTTATAGAATATATTATATGCAGAAACACGCAAAAAAGCAATCGTATTTTTTTACGATTGCTTTTTGCGTGTAAAACTATGGTTATTTTCCCTTATCCACTCTTTACTTATATGTTTCATAATACTTTTTACTATATAATATAATGCTATTACGCTCCCAATGTTCTTAATCCTTCTCCTTTCACTCCTCTTCATCCAGTCCGGCAAAATGCAGCAACTTGCATAAAATCAATGAAAAATTATATACAAGCCATGTTATACCCAGATTCTCACCCGCAAAAAAAACATTTCCTTTTTTATACTCAGGGAATCTGAAATATTCGACATAATTATCTTCTATATTTTCACAGTATTTTTTGCAGAAAGCATCTACATATTCCATATATTCATAATCTTTATTATGTTTATAATCTATATTATATTCTGAAAACAATTCTGCTGCCAATTCGCCCAAATCATGAGTATTTTTAAAATTATAATTCTTCTTTTTCAAAAGGTATTTAATTCCAATCTCTGTCGCCTGACGACCAATATAAATAGTTACAACAGATTCTGGCAGAACTTTCTTCATATGTTCAAAAGCATTGATATACTCCAGCCAATAGTTCTCCCATCTCACTATTTTTTCTTCTTTTTTCAAATTTCTTACAGTATCTGTATCTTGTTCTTTTTTATCGCATTTCATTATTTCGTTTGCCGGTCTGCCATTAAACTCCGGCGACTTGCCATAATTAGCATGGCAAGAAGCATGTGCCCCATCAAGCTGAATTATTTCTTTGTAATTCACTTTTCGGTCATATCTCATCTCTATATACATCCCCATATATCTGCCTCCATACCTATCTTCCAAAAGCCAATTCTATATACTTTTACCATTAACCTCCTGTAATGGCTTAGGAAAATTCATTTTCATTATATCATCATTAAGATATACCATTTAGTTTTTCTTTATATTTTTCTTTAGCACTTACGTAAATTACAAATATTCTTTATAAAATAAAAGACACCCGCAATAAATAATGCGAGTGCCTTTCAACCAAAATCAATATAGTTATCTCTATAATAGTAGATTTAATTACAATAAATTTTCAAATTTGTTTCTATTTTTTAACTTTTTAATCAAATGTATTGTAATTAATTTTTTCTTTTTTAACTCAACCGATATCTTTAAATCATCAATGTCTTTTATATAGGGTTACAATTGATGTAAGACTTTTCTATATACAAAAGCGGTTGAGTACTATAAAATGTTAATCACCACAAAAACAATCATAGAAAGGACCTCAACCGCCATGAATACTATAACATACTCACAGCGATATTTTCCACATGAACTTTCAACAAAATACTATGCAGTTAAACTTTATCATACCTGTGTAGGTGTTTCTTTTGTATGCAGGCGCTACCATATTTCAAAATTCTCCCTTATGCGTTGGAATAAAATTTGATAGCACCAAAGAATCCCTAATTGATAAATCACACCGCCCCACAGTAAGCACCCTAATGCTCATACGGATGAAGAAATCAAGTGGATTAAAGATTATCACAGACGAAATTCCAAGATATCAGTATGTGAATTATATGGCAAACTTCGTACCTGCAAAGGATATCGAACGCACCCCGGAGCACTATACCGTATATACCGTCGGCTTGGATATCCAAGTACTGCTCCCTCTACCCAAAAGATGAGCAATCCAAAACCTTATGATACTCCATCCCGTTTAGGCATCAAATGGCAGTTGGATGTTAAATATGTTCCTTCTGTATGTTACAAGGGCTCTGTTCCTCAAAAATTCTATCAGTATACTATGATTGATGAAGCTTCCAGAAAACATTTTATATATCCATATATGGAACAGAGTTCCTACTCTACAATAGACTTTGTTAAACGGGCAATTACATTCTTTGATTATAAGCCGCTCATTATACAAACAGATAATGGTGCTGAATTCACCCATCTCACAAAAGCAAAACGAATTCATCCATTTGATGTATTTTGCCGTGAAATAAATATCGCCCACAAACTAATCAGACCACACACACCTCGTCATAATGGCAAAGTAGAACGAAGCCACAGGAACGATCAGGAACACTTTTATAATCATATGTCTTTCTATAGTTATCATGATCTGATGATACAAATGAAACGCTATCTTAACCGTTCCAATAACATACCAATGCAGGTATTAGGCTGGCTGTCACCTTTACAGAAGCATCTCGAACTCGAGACACTATAATTTTTATTCCGCTTAATTATAAATTTCTTGCTGGGGTATATATCTGTCAATGATGCAATGCATCGCGTTGCGACTGTAACCATTGACAGATATATACCAAACAAGCATAAGTCAGTTAAGTGGAATAAGAATTAACGCTGAACACAAACCGCATTCCTTACATTAACATTTATATAGCATACCGTTTCTTTTATTTTTTAGAATCTGGTATCACATCATTGACTAATATACGACATAATTCTTTCAAAAAACATTTCGCCATATAAAATTCCATTCATAATATATTCCATATCTCGTTGTTAGAGCATTTAGTTTTAATATTTATCATAGCAATAATATCTTTTTTCAAAAAATTATCTTAGATATTCGCTTGTTTTGAAGTAAATTATAAAATACAACTGGTACAATTAAAACCCATATGTATATTATCCAATTCCAACACAGATTTATAAGGCCTAAAATTCTCAGAATCTTTTGTCCTATACATATTAATCCATATTGCATTAAATATATCGCTGAGCTATAACCTGCCAAACTAACTTTTCTAATTTGTGGATTCCACTCTTTAATAAAAGCAAGAAAAAATAATATTAATATAGGTAATAAAAAATACATACTCCTATCTGCATTATCAGACACATGCAAGCCTGTATACGAAATCTCTACTATTGTTAAAATTGAAGCTATAATCAAATTGTATATTGACCTTCTAGTTTTCCATACCATTTCTCCAATACACATGAGTGGGAAGGTAAAAAAAAGGCCATTTCTTGTTGAAATAAATATTTTCCAATACAATCCTGTACCACCACCCGAAATCCATTGATAGTTTTCCCCAAAAAATGTTCCTACAAACAATAATATTGCGGCAAAGCTATACTTAACTAACCTTCTTTTTATGAGGCAAAATGGCAATATTGCAAAAAGCATAGAGCTTAAATACCAAAGATATCCTGGTGTCAAAAATAAATACTCATTAATAGAATAATTACTGATTCTAAATAATGGAAAATAAATACAAAACCATATACATAACATTCGCCCAATTCTACAAAACTGTCTTTTCATTGCTTCTAAATATCCATTCTCAACAATGTTCTTTGATAAGAACATTCCCGATACAGCAAAGAAAAATGGGACTCCCAATCTTGAGATATATTGTCGCACAATATGAAGAGGCATAGAATTCGGAAGACTAATATGTAATAATGGAATAAGGCATGCAAATATTACTCGAAATATATCTATTCCAGTATACCTAATCTTCATTTATCATTTTCTCCTTCCTAATTTAAGCATTTATTCTTAAATGTTTTTATAAGATATGATGTACTCATAATACTTGTAATCATAATAACTAATACTGTAGCATAAGCAGCTCCCATGGAACCCCACCATTTAATAAAATAATAATCAGCAAAAATATTTACTACACTCGACATAAATGCCACATAAAAATTAAATTTTAACTTCCTCTGTGTTACTAATAAGTTACCTGAAATTATTCTAAATGTACCTGAAAAAAAGTAACTTAATGCCAATATTCTAAATACAGGTACACAATCTAAATATTGACTGCCATACAATATTCTAATTATTAAAGGAGCAAGTACACATAACCCAATGGAAATACATGCATTGACTCCTCCAAACCATACCAATATTTGTTTATAACGATTAATGCACCATTGTCCATCATCTTTATGCTCAGCAAAATATGGGTAAACATACATAATTAAAGATAAAGGAATAAAAGCTAACGCTGTCGGAATCATAGTAGCAACCTTATAACTAGCCAGAATTGTTTCTTCAGGAGCTACTATTCCAATTACAAAGACATCAATCAAATACATTAGTTGAGATAAACCATTATTAAGCATTGATATTATAGAAATTTTTAACAATACTTTTTTATCTTCTTTCAAATCTTTTTTTTCTCGACAAAGAAGATGTATTCTATAATATATTGCCCCCATTAAACAAGCTACAATATATGCAAGATAATGTCCTATAATCAATCCAATTTCTCGAAATAAATTTGCAAACAAAACTGACGCAATAAAAAGAATAATTGTATTAGTAACCGTTAAATTTGCATATTCCTTATTCATCTTCTGTGACCTCAAATATGTTGAATACATATTAAAAAGAAATTGAAAAAAAGGCAGTATAGACATTAAACATATTAGTTCTCCTGCACCATTAATTGTTAATGGTACAAACAGACCAATACACAAAGTTATTATTGAAAGACCTATATTAAAAGTAAGACCTACTCGAGTGCCGTAATCACTAATTTGCCTTGCATACTCTTCATTACCACTATGCTCACTAGCAAGCTGTAAAGTACCAGATTCAGCTCCCATACCATTAAATATTGCAATTATACAATAAATATTCCACGAGTATGTGAATGCACCATATTCTGTTTTTGACAAAATTCTAACCAAGACTATACTGCTCATAAAGCTAATAATCTTATTTATCACATTACTGCCAAATACATGAAAAAAACCTGTATTCAATAATTTTTTAATTATTTGTCTTATTATACTCATCTACTTTCTCCAAAAAACAGCTTTGCTGATGATAATACAGTAAGTACCATTGTTTTTTCAATTGCACTTCCATTTTTATATAGATAATGCATATCCTCTTTTAATTGCTCACTCACATTATCTGGCAAATAATTGTATCCTTTTTCTTCATATGAATCCATATACTCCTTTAAGCTTGTATTAGTATGTACCCAATAATCTAATGGATTCATTCCCTTTTTATCAATAATTTTTATTCCTAATATTTTACTAATCTTGCGATATACTCTTTTAGAAAGATTCTTAAATATAACCATTAATCGTGGAGAAGTAATTTTAGCATTAATTTTTTCCCATTTGAATTCAGCAGCTTTTGGATATTTCCTAAGAATCCACTTTTTGTAAATATCATGATTCAATCTAAATTCTACTGGAATATCATAACACATCTGCATAAACTCTACATTTAAAAAAGGAGAGCCAACTTCTGTGTAATTCCTTCTAATCAAATGCGAATTACATGCTCCATGAAATCCGCGTACATACATTAAATATATCTCATAATTATCATAATTATTGTAAAGTTCCGTAATTCTCTTTGGTAACCTATATGCAAGCTTTTCAGAGTACCTACCAGTTGGTGTCTTATTTTCCATTTCATGTAAATTATGATAAAATGATCCTAGAATTGCATCTCCAACCATTCCTGTATGTTCAATACCATAATTTTCAAGATTAGCAAACATAAGCATTCTTCGTCCACCTGTTATTCCAGAATATAAGCTACCTCCACCAAGCATTTCTGTTGCTATATCAATATCATATAAGAAAGATGCATCATCAAGAGGTTTAAATACAAGTTCGTCTTTCCAATAATATGCAATTTGCTCTGAAATTATCTCATCTAAATATCCTGACTGTGAATAAGTCAAGATATTTGCATGCACTGATTTCAATTCATGTGCGACCCATAAATTCATTCTTGAATCAAGGCCACCACTCAAATCTACTATATGCTGATATCCATATTCATCATCTTTATCCCATTCAAGTTGTACAGCGTTTTTAAAATTTTGGTCTATTATATCAATGAGTTCATCTTCACTATAATCCCTAAAAGATTCTGTATTACTATGGAAACGGTGATACTGTTTAACACTTAATACTCCTTTTTCACGTAACAGATAATCACCACCATGAAGTCTTTTGATTTCTTTTGCATAAGTATCATCTGATGCCATAAAAGCATAAGTAAGCATTTGATATGCCGCCTCTTCATTAAATGACAGCTTCAAGTTCATTGTATGACACATTTCCAGAACATACTTCACCTCAGAGCCAGCCGCAAAAATTCCGTCCTTATCATAATAAAATACTGGATTATCACCAACTTGATTGGTATAAATAATCCATTTATCTTGCTTTCTATCTATAATTGCCCCAGAAAAGCATCCTCGGAATTCTTCAAAAAAAGAGTTTCCTTTCTTTTCATACATCTGTATTATAAGCATAGTCACATCAGATACGTCATATTTAATCAAAAGTTCTCTCTTATTCAAAAGATAGCCTTCTAATACTATCATATATTTATTATCAGTGTAAAAAGCTTTGTCCTTCATAAATTTATTGAGAGTGCTTCTTTTTACAATTCCAAAATCTTTACATGAAATTGCTTCCTTCACAAGTTTTTCACTGTGTACATCTTTTAACTCTATATCCTCTTTTCTATTTGAAATATAAAATCCTGGCATTCTTTCCTCCTAAAACTTCTTACACTATTGATCATAAAATTATAATCTCCAAAAACGCATTCCCGAGGCATTTAATTCGTCAACTCTGTACAGACTCTTAACATCTATAAATACTCTTTCTTCATTCTTTAATTCTTTTTTATATAAATCTCCAATTTGCTTCATAGACATTGATCTATATTCATTATGTCCCACTGCCACAATAACACAATCAGCTTTAGGTATCTTATCAAAATCCACCAATTCAATATTATATTCACTTTTAGCAACATAATTGTCAGCCCAAGAATCTGTTACGACAGGATTTATTTCATATTGTTTTAACCTATTAACAATATCTACAACTTTACTATTTCGTGTATCCGGACAATTTTCTTTGAATGTTATTCCCAAAACTACAACTGTTGCTTTTTTTGGTGCCATTCCTGCTTCAATCATCTCTTTAATGGCAGCGTCTGCCACAAATGTTCCCATACTATCATTTACTTTTCTGCCATTTGATATAATTTGGCTATGATAGCCTAATTTTTCCGCTACATTCGTTAAATAATAAGGATCTACACCTATACAATGGCCTCCAACTAAACCTGGTCTGAAGCCTAAAGCATTCCATTTTGTATTCATTCCTTTAAGCACTTCATCTGTATCTATTCCCATCCGATCACATATCATAGCTATTTCGTTCATAAATGCTATATTAATATCTCTCTGACTGTTCTCAACCACTTTTACAGCCTCCGCTGTTTTTATTGTTGAAACTGGAAAAGTACCTGCTTTTATTACAATATCGTATACTTTTTTTATTTCTGTAACAGTTTCTTCATCCATTCCAGATACAATTTTTTGAATATTTGTTAATGTGTGCACCCTGTCTCCAGGATTAATTCTCTCTGGAGAATATCCTATTTTCCAATCTTCCCCACATTTTAATCCTGATTCTTTTTCAATAATTGGTATACAAATATCTTCTGTCACTCCTGGATAAACTGTTGATTCAAACACAACAATAGTTCCTGCTTTAATATTTTGTCCAACAGTTTTAGATGCACCTTCGATTGGACTTAAATCTGGACTATTATCACTTTTTACTGGTGTAGGTACCGCAACAATTATAAACTTAGCCTCGCCTAATTTTTCTGGATTTGATGTAAACTCAACCGCAGTATTCTTTATTGCCCCACCTATTTCGTTCGTAGCATCAATTCCATTCTTATATTCATCAACTCTTTTTTTATTAATATCATATCCAATTACAGAAACATGTTTTGCAAATTCCACTGCTATTGGCATTCCAACATATCCCAGTCCAACTAGTGCTAATTTCTCTTTTCCAGAAATTAAATCATTATAAATATTATTATACTTCATTTGATTATTTTCTCCTTGTCTAATATAACATTATTTTTCTGAGGACATTTTCAACACTCTTCTATCTATTTGCAATAAAAATATTAATCTTTAAAATTGTTCTTTCAGTAAAATATCACATACATTATCAACCTCAGATTCTGTCATATAAGGGTGCATAGGTAAACTTAACACCCTGTTTGTTGCTTCAACAGTGTTAGGATAATCTATATCATTTAATTCCATATATTTATATGCTTTTTGTTGATGTAAACCTCTTGGATAATAAATCATAGATGGAATATTATGTTCCTTCAATTTTATTTGCATTTTGTCTCTCAATTCTTTGTTTTCTAGAAGAATCGTATATTGAGCCCAGCTTGAAATATAATCTTTAAGAACTGTTGGGGTAGTGAATTTCTTATTAAGTCGCATATTATACCATTCTGCAACTTGATTAACAGCCTGTAATTCATATTTTTCAAATGCATCTAATTTAACTAATAGAATAGCTGCTTGTATTGTATCTAATCTACTATTTATTCCAATTTCTCTATTATCATATTTATCAGATGGAGATTTTCCTTGTGCTCTAAGACTAACTAATCTTTGCTTTATATTATCATCATCCACAAAAATTGCTCCACCATCTCCATAGCATCCTAATGGCTTTGCTGGAAAAAATGATGTAGTGGATATATCTCCAAAATTTCCAGCCTTTTTCCCCCTTATTTCTCCTCCAAATCCTTGAGCTGCGTCTTCAATTATCTTCAAATTATATTTTTGGGCAATAGGGATTATTTTATCATAATTTGCAGGTTGTCCAAATAAATCAACTGGTATTATTGCCTTTGGAGTTAGTTTGTTATCCAATATTATTTTTTGTATATTTTTTTCTAATGACTCTGGACTCATATTATATGTTGATAAATCTATATCTACTAATATTGGCGTTGCCCCCAAAATTGACGATGTCCCTGCTGATGCAAAGTATGTAAAATCAGTAGTAAATACTGCATCTCCCTTCCCTATGTCTAATGCCATAAGTGAAAGTTGCAGAGCATCTGTACCACTTGCACATGTAACACAATGTTTTCTTCCAACATACCTAGCTAGTTTTTCTTCTAATTCTAGAACTTCATCACCTAAAATAAAATCTGCTTTTTCAATAACTTTTTGTATAGCGCTATCAATCTCTGGTTTTAGTTTTCTGTACTGTGCTTGTAAATCTCTAAATCGCATCATATATCTCCTTTAACCCATGCTGACTCTTTTTATATTTTCTTCTACATAATTTACATTTATAACTACTATCTAGTAAATTTCCACATTCACAAACCCATCCTTTTATTTTTGCTGGAATTCCTACTACTAATGCATGATTAGGTACATCCGATGTAACAACAGCCCCCGCCCCAATCAGTGACCAACTTCCTATAGTATGTCCGCATACAATAGTTGCATTAGCTCCTATTGAAGCCCCCTCTTTTACTATTGTTTTTTTATAACCCTTTGCACCTTTAGGATACTTTGCCCTTGGGGTTAAATCATTTGTAAATACACAAGATGGACCACAAAATACATAATCTTCCAATTCTACTCCTTCATATAATGAAACATTATTTTGTATTTTACATCCATTACCTATCCTTACATTGTTTGACACATTTACATTCTGCCCTAGTGAACAATTATTTCCTATTCTTGCATTTGACTGTATGTGACAAAAATGCCATATTTTTGTACCTGTACCAATATCTACATCATCATCAATTACACTACTAGAATGCACATAATACTCACTCATACTATCAGAATTCCCCCTCCATATCCGCACTTGCAAAATCTTTTAATGGTAATTTAACTGGCTCACCTATTTTCATACTTTTATAGATTGCCAAAACCATTTCTAATGCATTTCTTCCAGCCACAGCATCTACATATGGTTTGTGATTATTCTTTATTGAATCTATTACATCTGCATATAAAAGTGTATGACCATTTCCATAAACATTGCTTGTTTGTTCCACTAATCCTTTATTATAAGCATCTTCTTCTGTTTCATCTTCAAATTCCCAAACATCAATATTGTTTGTTGACGTTCCTCCAATTTTAACTGTTCCTTTTTCACCAAAAATATATAATGTTTCCTCAAGATTTTTGGGATAAACATTTGTTGTACCTTCTATTGTAGCAATTGCACCATTTTTAAAAGTAACAACTGCCATTCCTACATCTTCCGCTTCCAAATAATTATGAAATTGCTGTTTTGTAACACCATATACAGTATCCACTTCATTTCCCATCATCCATCTTAATAAATCAATTCCATGAATACACTGATTCATAAGACACCCACCGTCTTGCTCCCATGTACCTCTCCACTGCGCTTGATTGTAATAGTCTTTGTTTCTATTCCATCTCACATGAATACTTCCATGACTTAATTTCCCAAAACGCCCTGATTCTATTGCATTCCTTGTTTTTTGAACTGCAACATTAAAACGATTCTGATGACATGCACATACAACTACGCCCTTCTCTTGACTCATTCTAACAATTTCATCTGCATCTTTCATACTCATTGCCATTGGCTTTTCTATAATCACATTAATGCCATGATTTATACAATACAGTGCAATCTCCGCATGGATTCCACTTTCGGTTGCTATTGCTATTAAATCTATTTCAGGATGTTTATCAATCATTTCTTTATAATCAACAAATCTATCAGGATTTCCTCTATAATTCGTTTTTTCAAACAATCTATCAATTTGACCAAGATCTAAATCACAAGCAGCAACAAATTCTAAACTATTATTAATAATTGCTTTTACATGATTCACAGCAATTCTTCCACATCCAATTAAAGCATACTTCATTTTCTTTTCTCCCATTCATTAATAATTTTGCATATTTTTTCTGCTGCATGTCCGTCTCCAAATGGTTGATACATCGAATCCACTATCTGTTCTTTCTGTAGTTTTTCTAAAATATCCTGTTTATTTGCCTTTGCTAATTGATTTCTATTTCCAACCATGGTTTCTGGCCATACAATATAATCCAATACAAATACGCACTGTACTCCAGCATAAAAAGCCTCACATTGCACCCCTCCTGAATCAGTTACTATCTTCTTTGCATTTTTTATCAAATGAACTGAATCAGAATATCCCACTGGCTGTACAAGAATAATATTTTTGAATCTGTTTTTCTTGCATATTCTTTCTGCTCTTTCATGATTTCTTGGATGAACTGGGTAAATAGTGGGAGCATCTAGAGACTCCATTGCGTTCAATATTTCCGTCAACGGTTCATCACTATATGTATTTTCTTGTCTATGACATGTCATATAATAATATTCTTTTGGGACTTTTATTTTATTACCTTTAAAATCCTCAATATTTGTGTTTTCATCTGGTTTATTTGCAAAATGAAGAAACGAATCATACATGATATTACCTACACAATATGATCTATCTATTAACCCTTCAGCTGATAATTTAGATAATGCATCTTCCGTTGCACAGAAATTTATAGTTGCAATATGATCTGTAACAATTCTATTTACTTCTTCTGGATTATTTAATGTTCCAAGTCGGTATCCTGCTTCCACATGAAACACTGGTATCCTAAGCTTTACTGCACTTAACGCTGCTGATAGTGTTGAATTTGTATCTCCATAAACTAGCAATGCATCCGGTTCTTCTTTTATTAGTATTTTTTCAATTTCAACTAACATTCTAGCTGTCATTTCCGCATGACTTCCTCCAGAAATTCCAAGATTATAATCTGGTTTTGGAATGCTCAATTCTTCAAAAAAAACATCTGACATATTTTTATCAAAATGCTGTCCTGTATGTACTAATATTTCTTTATGATATTTTCTTATTTCCCGTGAACCTGCCGCAGCTTTAATAAATTGTGGGCGTGCTCCAACTACAGTTACAATTTTCATATATTTTCTCCCATTTATATCATATTATTTATTTCATTATAAAATTTATTATAATTATTTTTTGCATCAAATTTATTTTCCCATACTTTTCTTGCATTTTCTCGCATTTCTTTCTTTTGTGATTGTTCCAATGTTTTATACCCTATTATTATTTTTTTTAAATCCTCAATTTTAAATTCTTTATCTATTATAAATCCATTAACTCCATCATAAACAATTTCGGCTGTACCTCCAACATCTGTTGCTATCACTGGAATTCCAAAAGAGATAGCTTCCATAATGGAAACTGGTAATCCTTCTGATTCACTCACATTTATAAATAAATCAATATGTTGTTCTTGATATTGTTTCATAATCGCATCATTGCTTAGATAACCTTTGAATTCCCACTCAATATTGGATGGTAAATTATTCTCTGCTAAATGCATCAATTTTTCCATCTCACTACCGCCCCCATAATGCACCCATGATATCTTATATTCTGTAATTATACTTAATGTTTTAATTATTAATTCAACCCTTTTTACAGGTATAAGATTTGAACAACTAACAATTATAAAATCATCTTTCCCCACATCAGGATTAATACCATAATGTTCTGTTCCAAGATAAGACACAATTATTTTATTACAGATAATATTTTTATATTTGCTAATTAAATAATTTTTGCCATCTTCAGATATTGAATATATTTTGTCATTATATTTTAATACATCTTTTCTAAAAGGTAAGAAGCCTTTATCTGCTCTATACTCATAAAGATCATATCCATGGCATCTAGTTATACACTCACCACCAAAAAATTTTTTTAATTTTATTGCAACATATGACTGTTCATGCATCCAATACGAATAAAATAAAAGCTTATCTTCTTTTTTTATCTCCTTTTTTAGCAACTTTACTATTTTATTAAAGCAATACTGCGCATGCATGTATGAGTACAATATATTTTTTAATATATGAGCAGAAAATTTTTTTTGATATATAGCTTTTCCAATTTCATTATATACATTCCTGTTTAATATCATTTGAATAATTATTTTAGTATTAATGTATTCGCCTTGTTTTATCGGCATTGAGATAACTTTATCATATTTGTTGGCTTTATTATTTTTAAAATCATCTGCATATATCGGAAAAACATATATTCTTTCTGCTGCATTTATCATATATTTTATTTCATTCGCAAGAAAATTTTCACCTTTTCCAAAAGGATAATATGAATCAATTAATATAATCTTATCATACATTATGTTTTTTCCCCCTCATATATATCAATTTAGCTACAATCCAAACGATAATATTAGCTAATATTGCATTAAATGAAAAGATCTTCATAAAAGGACCAATAGCTGTTGATCTAGGCGCATAAATTAATCCCACTATCATATAGCAAATAAACATATTAACCAAATATTCATTTTTTTTAACAAATTTCGCATTTTTCATTAATATGCCATAAACTATATTAATCATTATTATTCCAAACCATCCGTAATCTTGCATTACTTCGGCTATATAAGAAGATCCATATCCTCTTCCAGCTAAATATTCACTTTTTAATGCAATATATGAAATTGTCTGACCAAAAGAATGACCATATTGAGCCATTGCTATTGTGTTCTGTGAATATAATTTCGTATGAAAAATAAATTGTGAAAAGACATTTCTTGTAACGAAAGTCCATAATTCACCAAATGTAAAATTTTGGTTCATAATTAAATTATCTTTATAAAATTGTTGATAAGCTAATACATTGCATGTATTTCCCTGGCTATTAAATAAATCATAAATTGTATTTAATAAACCTGATGTTTCATAATTCTGACCAATTCTTGTATAGCCATATGTAACAATAAAGACTAAAATAATTGGAATTGCTATCAAAAAAATAGTTTTTTCCTTTTTCTCAATCCATGATTTATCATATATACTCCTAAGAACAAAATAAATAACAACGAATGCTACCCTCAAAAGTACTTGATTTCTCTGTCCCATAGCAATCGTTAAAATTCCTTCTCCTAAGAACAATATAACCGGTAAATATATTTTTTTCTTTTTTATCAGGCATGCACATATTCCGTAAAAAAAATATTCGTTCATTTGAGACAACTTAACAATTGCTGTAGGAATATTTAAATCTGCTGTATAATATCCAAAATATCCATACTGATAATATGCTCGAATTTTCATTATTGTTTCAATTATATTAAAAATCACAGTTACATAAAAGAAAATAGTAAATGTCTTAGCTAACACATCAACAAATCCTATTTCCGTATCATTATTATTTTTAATCAAAACATATTTTCGTTTAAATAAAAATCTTGGCATACGAACTGTTATAATTAATACTAGTTGTGATACATACATCATCAAAATAACTGTCCTAATTATGCTATCGGTAAACTGTAAACCATAATTTTTATAAAACAAAAAATTTATTGTGGGATATCCTAATAAAAAAGTAAAAAATGTTACTTGAAAGGACAAGAATACAATATTTTGTCTTGCTGTAATAAGTCCATAAATTGTATTCGAAATATACAACATTACACACGCTAACAATAGTACTGATAAATCTTTTGTCAGCTCTCCATATATAACAAATCCTAACGAAATGATAAAAAGAAAATATTCAAATACTTCACCTAATAATTTTATAATTTTTGTATCTCTCATTTCGGTCCCTTTTACATAATGTCTATAATATACTTATATAATTTATTGTAATTATAGCTTCTACTATAAAACAATTTTTTTTCATTTGAAGAATCTAAAATAAATTCTGGTAATTTGTTTATTTTTTCTATAGCGTTTACAATTTCTGTTTCTGTATTGCAAACGTATCCATTTTCAAATTTTCTTGTTAATTTGGCCTGTTCGCCGTCTAAATAAGGATTTATAGTAATAATTGGTCTATTTATCCATATGTAGTCAAATATTTTTGTCCCCAATGCCTCTTTTTGAAAACTAGTTGCAATAACAACAGAACATTCATTTAATGCTATAATATCATTTTCATAACCATTAGTAGGAATATACTTATAAGCATCATTTAACTCATATTTTCTAAAGCACGCCTCAAATTTATCTTCCCTAACACCAAATTGCAATATTTTAGCATTTATCCCTCTCCTTTTTAGTTCTACAAACGCTTTTGCTATAATTTGATAATATTTATCATCATAAAATCCGTATTTACCAAAAACGCCTATATCTATAGCATTTTTCTTATAATTTTTCTTTATATTGACACCGTTTAATTGATTTTGCAAGTCTATTGTTGTAGTTATATCATCATACCCATTTGGTATACAAATAAATTTATCATTATATATATCATATCTATTTTTATAAAAGTCATTCATCTGCTCGGAAACAGTTAGACACATATCCGCTTTTTCTACAGCTTTTCTTTCTATTCTAATATCAACATTATATCCAATTTTCTGCATAATACTAACTTTTCTTGTACTGCATTGTGATCCATCCAATATATCTCTAAAATCTATTATACACTTTACATTTGGATATTTTTCTTTTATTATCGAGATTATTTTCAAATAATTGAAAGGTCCTGCTGATATAATAACAACCTGAATATGTTTATTTTTTATTATATCATTAACCTTATTCCAATATAATTTTACTCTCATTATTTTTTTTAAAACTTTATTATCATAGTTACTGTCAAGAGAAACTACTTCTAATCCCTCTGTCAGATTTTTGTTTAATACAACATTATCACCATATTCTTGATCATTTGCCTTTAATACAAAAACATTATTTCCTTTATTTTTAAGATATACAGATAATGCCGTCATTCTTTTTGCCCCTACTCCTGAAAAAGGCGCAAAAAAATGTGATATTATTAAAAAATTACTCATGTTAATTATATTCCCTCTTCCAACATTTTAATATCTTTTCTTGATATCTTATTTGATCTCCAATTTAGCAAAAAATCAGGGCAAATAACTTTAAGTTTTCTTATTAAATTAGTTTTGCTGCTCGTCCATGACGATGAATAGTGATGTATACAATACGTATTATTAGTAATATTACTCTTTTTGGTATCAAAATTAATAGGGTTAAAATAATCAACAGGATACACTGTAATTCCATTTAAATATTGTACATTATTCATATTTTTTTTCCCTGTTTTCAAACCACATTTTTTTAATGCAACAGTATTCCTAGCAGGACATGGTAGCATATTCATTTTTCCATTTTCAGATTTAAAATGACAATTCACATACATATCAAGCATAGTTTTTATACATTCATTCCCCTTTTCTGCACTGAATCCCAATCCCGTAGTAATTTGTTCATTGTTCTGAAATCCAATAAATCCATCCCCATCTTTTACTAACTTTCTGATATCTTTTATCATCTCTACATCTGTATCTAAATATATTCCGCCATTATCATATATTATTTTTAGACGAGCATAATCTGAAACAAACGCCCATTTACCTGCCGCATATGCTTCTCTACAATAATCATTAGATGTCACATCAAAATTTTTTTCATTCCATTCTTTTATCTCATAATCCGGACAAAATTTACGCCATGTTTCAATATAACTTAAATATTTTTCTGGTAAAGGATTATTTCCAAACCAACAATAATGTATAACCTTTGGTATCATCTAAATTTCCTTTCTAAACTAATTAAGCACCTTTAATTCACATCATATTTTGCTAACTTTTTTCTCAAAAACTTATTAGAAATCGCTTTCATCATTTTATCTGGTACTATCCAGAAAAACACTTCTGCCACAGAAATAATTATAAAATCAAAAAGTGTACATCCTTTTCTTCTCCAATGTCTTCTATAAACATATATAGCAGACTTCATATTTTCCTTGCTTTTTCGCCTTTTATAATTATCATCATCTGCCCTATACAAATATAATGATTCATCTATATTTCTTACATAATGCCCTGATGTTACTATTCTTGAGAAAAGATCAAAATCTTCTTTTCTCCTCAAACAAATATAACCACCACATTCTTCTATAACACTTTTTCTTATCATAACTGTAGGATGATTAAATGGCTGCCGCTTTTTAAAAAATTTAACTATATCCTTGTATTCGCTTGGTACTATTCTTGATTGCTTGACTATTTGGTTATCACTAGAAAATTCATCAATATTACAACCACATACTGCCAAATCACCATATTTTTCGAACATTTTTAATTCTTTTTCGCATCTATTCGGCAATGAAATATCATCAGCATCCATTCTTGCAATCAAATCATTTTCGGCATACTTAAGTCCTTCATTTAGCGCATTTGCCAACCCCATATTTTTCTCAATCTTTATAATTTTGAATAAGTCTGGATATTTATCTTTATATGATTTTATCATTTTTTCTGTATCAACTTTTAATTTTCCATCTTCAACAATAATATATTGATTCGGATAAATAGTCTGATTCAACATACTATCTATACTCATTTTTACATATTGAGCAATATCATTTTTATACACTGACATTAATACACTATATTTTTCCATATGTGTTATCACATGATATCTTAATCCTTTATCATGTATTCCTTTCACTATCAACTCATTATATTAACTTATTATTCTTTATCCTCATCTTCCCTAGTAACCGCACTTTCCAGCTCCGCCAAATCATGCATTTTACCATATTCATTCATTATTCTGCTATTTTCCTCAGTAAAACCTTCCGTGCTTTCCTTGCTGAATATAATCTTTACTGTTTCAAGCGCTATCTGAAAATCTAATAATAATGAGTAATTAACCACATATATCAAATCCATCTTGAGCTTATCGTAAGATGTTGTATTATATCTTCCATAAACCTGCGCATATCCTGTAAGTCCGCCCTTAACCTTAAGTCTGTAAGCAAATTCAGGTAAATCGTCTGTATACTTTGCCACATGCTCAATTCTTTCAGGTCTTGGTCCTACAATACTCATGTTACCAATCCATATATCCACCAGCTGTGGAAGTTCATCTATTCTTGTTGCTCTTATAAACTTACCGACCTTTGTAATTCTGTCATCGTCCGAAGTTGCAGGGTGTGGTTTTCCGTCTTTTTCGGCATCCTCTTTCATACTTCTGAACTTATGTATACGGAATACTTTTCCACCATATGTACATCTATCCTGCATAAAGAATACTTTGCCGCCGTCTTCTAATTTTATCATTATTGCCACGATAAGAAATATCGGTGATAATATTACAAGACCTAATGTTGAGCCTATAATATCTATAGTCCTCTTAATAAATGCCTGTCCGGTTGTCATGCCTATATTCTTAGATAAGAAAAGAGGTGTATCAAAAAGGTTAATCTCTTCTGAACCTCTTACCATAATATCCTGTATTTTGGGTGTGTAATAAACCGGTATATCCTTTTCAAAACAGAATTTCAACATTTCTTTTCTTTCATTATTAGGTATATCATTAAGAAGAACCGCACCGTATTCTTCTATTTTACTGCGTATTAAATCCATATCTTCATGTATGGAAATTTCCTCGCATATCTCATACTTATCACTTCTGTTTGAAATTTTCATTCTTAAATGATTTTCATAATCACCGTTAATCTGCAATATTTTCATAGGCGGGAATATTAAAAGATATATTCTTATACCAATAAGGTCATATATAATGCAGAACACAAAATCAATTAACAACGATAATGCAATATATAAAGCAATTTTCCCAAGATGCTGAACACTTCCTGATGTAAGTGCTATAATCAGATACTCTCCGATTCCTATAGTTATAAGTGCAAAAAACTGTGACAATACAAGATTGACAAGTTTTATGTATCCCAGCTTAAATCCACCCCACATCTTCAACGATATGAATACCAGCAAAAACATTGTAAATACCATTAATGTATTGCCTTTGCCATGAAACGGTTCTCTTAACATGGCATTGTAATAATGATTCCAGTTGTATGCAATGTGCATTGTAAATAATACAAGCATAATAAGATTAAATGTGCCAACATATAAGCTTATATTCTTATTTCTTGCTTTATTACTCTTTCTTTCTTTCATAAGTATTTCCTCTCTCATATTTTTTCTATCGTCTATCCCACTTCTACATACACAAATACGGAGCTATTCATAAGTGGAATAGGCAAGCCCGCTTTATTAAATTAGCGCTCTGCCCCCCCCCACGAAATTTTGCTCCGTATACATATTTCTCATTATTTGTTATCTTCCCCATATTTACCGTAATATTTACCATAATACTTACCGTAATATTTGCCATAGTAGCTATTGCCTGTCATGTCTACTTTGTTAAGTACACATCCGAGTATCTTGCAGTCTGCCATCTCAAGCTGTTCCTTTGATTTCTTGGCAAATTTATAACTTATATCCCCACATCCTATTACAAGTATGCCGCCATCACAGAACTTAGATATTACTGCTGCATCAATAACACTTCCTATAGGAGGTGTATCTATGATAACTATATCAAATGCCTCTCTGGCATCATCTATCATTTTCTTAAATCTGTCATTGCCAACAAGTTCACTAGGGTTAGGTGGTACCGGTCCTGCAAATACCATGCAAAAGTTAGGTACATCACTTATGCACAAAACATCTTTAAATTCATTTTTTCCTGAAAGATAGTGTGTAAGACCATATCTTATCTTTCCCTTCTTGCCTCTTGCCTTCATAACTGACTTTCTAAGGTCGGCATCTATAAGAAGTGTCTTCATTCCATTCTGTGCAAAGGAAAGTGCAAGTTCAAATGATACTGTACTTTTTCCTTCACTAGGTGTTGAACTTGTAAGGAATATTACTTTATTATTATCGCCTGAGAACTCAATATTAGTTCTCAGCATCTTATATGCCTCTGAAGTTCTAAAATCCAGATTACTCTGTTTTACCACAAATTCCTGCATTTTCTTCTCCTTACTCTCTAGTTCATTCTGTCTTCGATAAACTCTATACCATCAAGGTCTTCCATTGATATATTGTTATTAGGTTTATTCTGTGTTGTTTTCTTGTTAACTGTGTTAGATGACTGTCTGTTCTTTCCCTGTGCCGGCTTTGAGTCCGCCTTAATCTTTCTGCTTGAAGGCTGGCTGTCCTTTAATTCTACATTCTCTGACCGGCCTGTACTGGGTGTCTTATATTTCTTGTTATTAGCTGTCTTTTCATCATTCATAGGAATTAATGCAAGTGTGCTTAACCCAAGATATTTTTCTATATCATCTGAGCTCTTGATTGTATCGTCTAACAGATATTTTATAACAATAACTGCTGCCACAATCAATATTCCGATAAATGCAAATATTATTGTCCACTTAGAAACTGAAGGTGATACAGGTGATGATGGAAGGTTAGCTGAATCAACAACATTAACCGCTTCAATATCCATAACATCTGTTATATGCTTTGCTGCGGCATCTCTTACCGCATTAGCTACCTTCTGTGCCTTTTCAGGATCAGGGTCTGTAACTGATATTGATATGATACGTGTATCAGTTGCGCTCGATACTGATACCTTTCCTGAAAGACTTTCATATGTATCATTAAGTCCTAACTGTCTTATTACGCTCTCAAGAACTGTTCTGCTCTTAACAAGTTCAAGGTAATCCTTAGATAATGTTGATGATAACTGAACATCACTGTAGGTTACGGTACCTGTAGACTGCTTGTTAAGAATATATGCCTTAGTAGTAGACTGATATTTAGGTGTTATTACAAGCGAACTTATTGCAAATCCTGCCACGCCGCAAAGCACTCCTGCAACGATGATAAGCCAGATTTTATGAAGGAGTAAACCAAATATTTCACCTAAATTGATTTCTATCTCTTCATTCTTTTCTCTTTCTTGCATTTTATTTCTCCTCTTAAATTATGCTTATATTCCCTGATTACTCAAAGAAATCATTCATCGCATTGCGATATAAAACATCATTAACATATTCCTCATCATACTTCTTATACATAAGCGCTGCACACTCTTTCATAAGAGGAGTTCTTGAACCCTCGCATCTGTGTGCATCTGTACCTATATAATCTATAAGCTGCTCCTTAAGAAGCTGATGTGTAAATTTCTTAATGTCCTTGCCTATACTGCCTGTTATACTTGATGCATTTGTCTGAATTTTAACACCGAGTCTTTTTAACTCCCTTACATTTTCAATATCATCAACCATACAGCCGTATCTTTCAACATGCGCAAGAACCGGCTGGTAGCCCTCTCCTGCAACATCATCCAGCGCATTTCTTATATATCGGAATGAATCCGTCGGCATAAATTCTATAAGAACATAATCTGTATTATTCATTGTGCTTATTCTGCCTTCATTCAAGGCTTCGCACATTTCGTCATAATACATAACTTCATTGCCCTGATATATAGAAATATTTATTCCTATTTCTTTCGCCGCAGCCTTAACTTTTTTAAGAAGTTCATTTACTTTCTGCGGACTTGCATTTCGATGATTAATTTTAAAATGTGGCGTTGCCAGCATATGAGTTATTCCCTCATCCCTTGCTATTGCGAGCATCTTAAGGGTTTCCTCCAGACTCTGCGAGCCATCGTCAACTCCCGGTGTTATGTGGCAATGTACATCAAATATGTATTCGGCTTGTTTCTTTCTGCTAAATATCATGTCTGTCCTCTACTTAAACTAAACCTATTACCTCAAATTAATCTTAAACATTTTATCAGCCTTTACATATAGTGTCAATATACCTTGTTGAAATTTGTTCTTTTTTTGTCATTAAAATAAGGGGCATTCTCTATATCAATTTGTTCACGTCTTGTCCATCATATAAAAATCTTCTTATTTCCATAATCTTATCACGCCCTTCATCATCTATAACAACATAATAAATCACAAAATTTTTGTAATTTCTCTGCAATATATACAATTTTCTCTTCTAAATCTTCATAAAATAAGGGAAGATAACGCAATATATATTTTGTATTAGCCATTTATCCTCCTTCTAAGATTAGTAAAAACTTCTTCATGTGTATACCTTCTGTTATCTTCCTCGGCATATTTATCAGCCTCATCAAGAGCTGCATCAACACCATCTGTTAATCTTGAGTATGCTTCCAAACTAAGTACAACCATCGCTCCGTAACCATTTTTTGTCAAATATACCGGTTCACCACACGCAACCGCTTTTTCTACTTCAGGAAACTTATTTCTTAAATCTGAAACTGGTCTAATCTGTATCATATACAAACCTCCTTGTAATTTTTATCATAACTTTATCATAATATTATCATTATTTAAATTATAACCTATCAGTCTTACTTTCACAACCAAAAACTTTCTGCCGCTCCTATCAGTGAAAAAGCAAAAAATCAAAACAAAAACCTCGACCACCCTATAAACGTCTTTATCAGCTTTATTCTTCTCTTATTCTTATCTGTAATCTCAATCGGTGTCACATTGTACGGATTATAATAACTACCGTCTTTATTTGCTTTTCTTGAAACCTTCTCATACGAATCCATTGCATCAGAAAGCATTTTATTAATTTCTTTACTATCTATAACAAGCATAAGCTCAGTATCAAGATACGCACTTCTCATATCCATGTTAAAAGAACCTACTATAGAAATATTGTCATCTATAAGCACACTCTTTCCATGATACGAATATCCGCCCTCGTATTCCCACACTTCAAGCCCTGTATCAAGTATCTTGTCCTTATAAGTGTAATAATCAGCAGCTCCAAATGGATTACCATTATTCCCCACCGAATTAGTCATAAGTGTTACATTATCAACATTGTCACACACCTCTTTAAGGCTGTCATACATATAGTTATTACATATTATATATGGTGTATGTATCTTAACTCTGCTGTCAGCATTCTTCATCAGCGAACACATCTGGTACCACACAACCGGTTTCTTAGCCTGATATCCTGTCGGATTGCTTAATATGGCAATTCCGTTAACCTGCACGGTCTGTGATGTATAGTCCTTATCCCTAAGTCTGTCACTATATTTGCTGCAATATTCAGAATAAATGTTGTCTATATCTTTTCTCGCATTCTTCACGTCCTCTTTTTGTGCAAGCTTCTCATCATTATGAAAATAGCTGCACTCTTTATAATTCCATATACCCTCAAAATAACTTTTCAGCTCACTGACTGATGTTTTCTCGTCAGGTTCCTCACAATAAACCAGCACATCACGGTCATAATTCTTATGACCCGGATAATCCCCAAGGAAGAAATTAAATGTATTACGACCGCCCAAAATATAAATATTATCATCACCTACAAGATACTTATCATGCAGTCTTCCCATTGATTTCCAAGGCACAAGCGGATTAACGACATTATATAATTTAACCTCAACATTTTTATGTGATGACAGCGCGTAAAATGAATCATTCCACTCCATAGATGTCCAGCTTTCCGCGCCATCCACAAGCACCTTTACCTTAACGCCACTGTCAGCCGCATTAAGCAGCGCTCCCATCATTATCTTTCCACTTTCATCCGCATGGAATGCAAATGTTGACATTACTATCTCATTTTTTGCATTATTAATAAGCCTTATTCTTTCAATTAAAGCTTCGTTATTATCTTCAATTATGGCAGCTCTTTCTACAGCATTTCTGTCACCCCATATATTCTTCTCATCAAGTTCCTTAATATCCTCGTCACTAAGCTTGGGCTGCTTTGTATATGCCGCAAAACCTCCTATAAGCATATACGCAACAAGCACAAGAATAACAGCAAGAACAGAAAGCACTACCCTCTTAATTATCTTAATCTTCATATTCTGTATCCTTTTATAAATTTTACATCATCGTGTTTAATACGCATCGTCAAGTGTCGCAATCATCCTTTGATACTCACATCATATTATTTATTCAAAACATATTCAATACATAGTAGAGATATTTATTAAAAATTTAATTAATTGCTTGCGGCACGCCCCTTATATTTAATTTAATTGCTCAAAATTAACAAAAACATTCAAGACACGCTTCCGCTACGTGTCGCACGCAACGGTACTAAGAAGTCAGACACAACTAAAGTCGCATCTGACTTCCAAGTGCCGGCGGCTCCCCAGTGTCTTTCATGTGTTTTGTTAATTTTTCACAATTCAATTTACTAATTAGAGCGTGTCGCAAGCAATTAATTAAATTTTCAACAAATAAAAAGAACCGATATCCGTACCGACCTCCAATCGTTAGATTTTTAGGTCTAACTTTTGGGGGCTGTACAAAAACCGGTTCTTTTTATTTATGTTTTATGTTTTTATGTCCTTGATAATTTATGCTGTCATAATAACTATTATTACTTATTCTTCTCATTTTTTGCAAAGAATTTCTTAGTTTCCTTAACGACAACTCCGCTGAGTGCGAATAACGCAATCATGTTAGGGAGTGCCATAAGTCCGTTAAATATATCGGCAATTGTCCATACAGCACTTACTGTCATGTATGGTCCGATAAATACTGCAAGAATATATATCCATCTGTATATCTTAACATGCTTCATGTTACCACCGCTAAGATATTCAAGACATCTTTCGCTGTAATAATCCCATCCGAGAATAGTTGTAAATGCAAAGAATACAAGGCATGACATCAATACAAAAGATGATACCTGAGCAGGGAATGGAAGTCCTGTCTGGAAAGCATATGTAGTAACCGCAACACCCTCAAGACCTTCTACCTGCCATGCACCTGTAATAACAATTGAAAGACCTGTTAATGTACAGATAACGATTGTATCGATAAATGTACCTGTCATACTTACAAGCCCCTGACGAACAGGTTCCTTAGTCTGAGCTGCTGCTGCTGCGATAGGTGCGCTACCAAGTCCTGCCTCGTTAGAGAAAATACCTCTGGCAACACCCTTCTGCATTGCAACTATCATACTGCCGACTGCACCACCTGTAATTGCCTCAGGAGTAAATGCTGCCTCAACAATAATCTTAAATGCATGTGGAACCTCTGTAATATTACATACAACAAGAATTCCAACAAAAATAACATAGATAATAGCCATAAATGGTACAATAATCTGGCTTACACTCGCAATTCTCTTAACTCCACCAATAAGTACTGCTGCAACGCATACTGATAATACAAGTGAAGCTATAACTACTGACCATGAATACTCACCCAAAAAAGGTATGTTTACACTATGGGTATTCTGTGGGTCAAAGAAACCATTAACAGCACTTGAGATACCGTTTACCTGACTGAATGTACCAATACCAAAAAGTCCAACGCAAACACCAAAGAATGCAAAAATCTTAGCAAGCCATTTCCACTTAGCTCCCATACCCTGTTCAATATAATAGAAAGGTCCGCCAAGACTGTGTCCGTCCTTGGCAACAACTCTGTACTTTACAGCAAGCAGGCCCTCTGAATACTTAGTTGCCATACCAAAAAATGCAGCAACAACCATCCAGAATAATGCACCCGGACCACCGGCACATACTGCGGTTGCAACACCTACGATATTACCTGTACCTATGGTTGCACTAAGCGCGGTACACAAAGCTGCAAAGCTTGATATTTCGCCTTCTCCCTCTTCCTCATTCTTAACCATCCATTTCAAAGCAAGTGGAAGTTTTCTGACCTGCAATAAACCAAGTCTTACTGTGAGTAATATACCACCGGCAATAATAAGCACCATCAATGGTACGCCCCACACAAAATTGTCCACGCTTACAAGGAAACTGTTAATTGCGTTCCACATTTTAATTACCTCTCATGTTCTTATGTTTATTAAATTTTCGATATAACGGGAACCCTGTTCGGATAACATTAATAATCAATGTGAGCCAAACACAAGTTGTCTACATTGACAATAATATTAACTGATAAGACTGATTTATGAATAAATCAGAATTAGAATAATATTATCTTCTCTGTCCTTTTGCCTGAGAGATTCATACCGGATTAATCCGGTGTGTTGCACCTTCGGCCCCTGCACTAAGTCAGGACTCTCCAGAGAGTCGATCCATCTACAGTTGCGCCGGTATTGCCAGCACCTGAGAGTTTTACTCCTTCGGTAGACATCTGTCTTTTCCTGCAAACTTCTTATCGAAAATTTTTTATTAACTATAACTTTTATTATAATATTTTTCAAGTATGTTTATAAATATTACAATTACTTACAATTTCTGTTTCATATTACAAAACAATAACTGTCTTTAGTCAATATATATTTCAAAAACCGCCATAAATATGTTATATTATTAAGTAAGATGATGTAAATATCATAAGTATAGAATTGTTTTTTCACAATTTTTTTACATCATAAAACCATAACCATAAGATTAAATAATAGGAGATTTACATAATGCTAGTATATGATTCATCAAATTCAGGTGCAGCAGGTTCAACATTTGAATGCACTTATACAACATTTTCATCTAACAGCCACATAGCAACAGCCGAAAGTCCAATACTTATTCTGGATAATTCAGAACGTGAGTGGGAACACAATTCAAACGGCCTGTTTGCCAATCCTTATAAAAAGACAGCCTTTGAATTTCAGATTGACGGTGCAACTGTTACAAGCAATATTTTAAAAATCGATTCACGTTTCACAAGCCTTATTAAATGGCTTGGTGAAAACCGCGTTAAGGTTAAGCTTACAGGCGATAACACTCCTGAGGGCTACGCTGTCTACAAAATCCGCGAGGTTGCTTTCAGTAACACCAGCAAATTATCAGCAGAAGACGGTTTTCTTCAGTTTATGATTGAAAGGCTTCTTGAAAGTGATGCACACGCTGATGAAATCTCAGATGATGAGCCTGATGAGTCTGCTGACAGCATGAAGCTTACAAGCCTTACAAGTATATCGGATTTTCTTAACTGTGCAGGTATTACCTTGCCTGAAAATATAAGATTATGGGCAAGACGTAATCTCGTAGTAGCACGTTCAAGTGAAGTCACACCTGAAGAAAAAAGACATGCGCAGCGCGCACTTTCAATAATGCTTAACATCAAATGGAAAAGCAATTATTTTGAATCAATTGACCCTGTTGAAGCCAGACGAATATTGGATGCAGAACTGTTCGGTATGGAAAGTGTCAAGCAGCGGATTATAGAGACTGTTATACAGATTAACAGAACACATACTCTCCCTGCTTACGGTATTCTTCTTGTAGGTCCTGCAGGAACAGGTAAATCGCAGATTGCATACCTTGTCGCCAAGATTTTAAAAATGCCTTGGACAACTCTTGATATGAGTTCAATAAATGATGCAGAACAGCTTACAGGAAGCTCAAGAATTTATTCTAATGCCAAACCGGGAATTATCATGGAAGCCTTTAATATGGCCGGAGAATCTAACCTTGTATTTATCATAAACGAGCTTGATAAGGCAACTTCAAGTAACGGAAATGCAAACCCTGCCGATGTTTTGCTTACACTTCTTGATAATTTAGGATTTACTGATAATTACATGGAATGCCTGATTCCTACATCCGGTGTATATCCTATTGCAACAGCCAATGATAAGGATAAGATAAGCGCACCTCTTCTCTCGCGTTTTGCTGTAATCGATATACCTGATTATACAAGAGAAGAAAAGAAAACCATTTTCCAGAAATATTCTATGCCTAAGGTTCTTAAAAGAATCAGTCTTAAGGACAACGAATGTATCGTTCCTGATGACGGACTCGACGTCGTTCTTGATATTTTTGAAAACACAACAGGTATAAGAGATTTAGAGCAGGCTGCAGAACATCTTGCTGCACATGCACTTTATATGATTGAGGTCGAACACGCCACAGAAGTTGTATACAATGCACAGATGGTTCACGAGCTTTTTAAATAATTATTATTGTAAGGGCAGATATAATGTGAATACTTTTTCTGTACTTCATGCCATAAATCACTAGAAATTATAATTTAATTACAGTATTATTATAAATAAAAGATGCTGATTGGTAATTTTATAATAAGGAGTAAATTATGGCAGATTCACAAAAAGGAAAGATTGATATGACTACAGGTCATATCATGAGAAATATTATACTGTTTGCGATACCGATTATTATAGGAAATGTTTTGCAGCAGTTATATACAACGGTTGATGCACTTGTAATAGGCAAATACTGTGGCGATACATCTCTAGCTGCAGTAGGAACAAGTTCACAGCCGGTTGAAGTATTATTATGTATTTTTTTAGGAATAGGAACCGGTGTATCCATTCTTATTTCACAATATACCGGGGCTAAAGAAGCAGGTAAGGTTGTTTCCATATGCGGAACTTCAATAACATTTATATATATTATAGGTATTCCTATTGGAATTCTTGGATGGTTTGCAACTCTGTATATTCTGGAATTTATGAAAGTGCCACAGGATGTATGGGATGCCGCATTAATCTATACAAGAATTGTATTCCTGGGTACGCTGGGTAATCTGGGCTATAATATGAATGCCGGGATTTTAAGAGGACTCGGGGATAGCAAGGCTTCGCTATGGTTTCTCGTTGTGTCATGTATCTCTAATATAGTATTTGATTTATTGTTTGTCGCAGGCTTTGGAATGGATGTTGCCGGAGCAGCTCTTTCTACAAGTATTGCCATGTTTATTTCATGGATTGTAAGCATTGTTTATATAAGAAAGAAGTTTCCGGAGATACAGTTTACATTTTTGCCAAGAAGATTTTCCGGAACAATGATGAAAGATATTCTGGCTATTGGTCTGCCTATTGGTCTTAATAATTCGCTTTATTCATTAGGACATGTTGCATTACAGACCTTTAATAACTCACAGGGTGCTGTATTTATGGCCGGAGGTGCAGTAGCTGGAAGAATTACAGGATGCTCTAACATAGCAATTACCGGATTATCTTCAGCAGCCACTACATTTTCAGGACAGAATTATGGTGCGAAGAAATATGCAAGAATTAAAGAAGGACACTGGAGAATTCCATTGTGTTCAGGTCTGATTACATTAAGTTTTGGTTTGTTTTTTATAATGATACATAAATCTATAATCCGTTTCTTTTCATCGGATGAAATGGTATTGATGTATGCGAGCAGGCATGTTATTGTCATGCTGCTTTCACAGTGGTTTTTTGCTATTTTTAACTGTATAATATCTATTGTAAACGGAACTGGAAAGGTACGTTATACTACAATTGTCAACATTCTTATGCTTTGGGCAGTCAGAATTCCAAGTGCCTATATTATTAACAGATACTTTGATGGAACATGGGTAATGTTGTGCTTCCCAATTTCTTTCAGCTTCGGAATGTTTGCAATGATAGGTTATTATCTGTTCTCACCAGCATGGAAAGAAGTTATGAGAATGGCAGGAAATAAACTAAATGAAAATGAGCAGAATCCAGCATAAGGCAGATTGCAGCCTTGCAGATTCATACCTATAGGGCAAAAACTTTTATATGCTTTCTCCTAGTAGATTAAATATAGAGCGTTATAATAAATATAATTCTAAATTATGCAAAATAAGAACGGCCACCATATCTATAATCATTAAATACAGTGACCGTTCTACTCTTCTTCGTTATTCAATTTTCTAATTCCTTTCAATTATGGTATTGTGTTCTCAGCTTGTTAATTCAATATCTTAATACATTACCTACATACTATAAGTCCTATACTATCAGGTTATATATTCGATTGTTATTATTGAAAGTTCTGAATTACCTTATTCTTTCACTCATTCATTGAGAAATATCAATAAAATTAATTATTATAATTCTCTTATTAAAGGCTTCTGTTACTTTCTTATTGCTGGAACTGAAATCATATACCCATCGGAGTGTACCTTCCTTTCTCAATTCCTTTTGTTAAGGTCTTGTTTTTGTTAACTGTATATTAACATTCATCTTATATATTGTCAAGCTTTTTTCGAAATATTTTTAAAATTATTTATTTTTATCTTTATATTCAATTTCTTTCTGTAAATTGTGTGTGAATTGTTAAATTGCATATAAATTGTTTATTCTTCTTTTTTCTTTATTGGACTATGCAGCGTTCTGTCTTTCCGACTATCTGGCTCTGATTATATAATTCTCTAATTGTAATAACTGTTGATACCCTCCAGCAAGCCTGCTGCCAGTCTGTTTAGTGTTTCCTCGCTGTGATCGGAGCTTGCATTTCCAAGCTCTATATCCACCGATGGAATTGTGCTGTATGAAGTCTGAGTTAAATCTATGCTCATTTTTCCACTTCCACATACCTTTACACCCTGATTTGAAAGTCCGCTAACAAGCGACTCGCCCAATCTGTCATGTTTCTGCCAGTATGCCGCTACTGGCTGCATATTTTTTATTCCATCTGGAACTGCTATATAAAACACTCCTTTGTCATAGCTTAAGCCGTCTCCGTCCCAATGTAATGCTATATGACAGTCAGAGGTATTATTGGCAATCACGCTTCTGGCGACATTATCAAGCTGTACATCCGTGTCATCCCTTAACATCAGGACATCATAGCCCTGTGCCAGCAAAGCATCCCTTAGTATCTGCGCCATTCTTAATGTAACGCTGCTTTCAGGTGTTCCATCGTAAAATGTCATTCCTCCCGATACAGCTGTCGCGGTTGAAGCCCCCTGTGCCGTACTTCCGCCTGTGGTTTTAGGTGAACCGTCCGGATGACATAATGTTCTTACAGATGAACCTCCCGATGTGCCATGTCCTGCATTGACAGCCACCGTGATATTTTTCCTGTCAGATGCAGCCTTATACATAACAGCACTTCCTGAATTAATCATTGAGTAGTCTGCGTATTCCCATGACGAATTAAGTGCTATATTTTGCATATTTTCATAGAGGTTGCCCTGCTTATTTGTATTATTCTGTGTATTACCCTGTGAGGCATTGCCATCAATGATATTTCCTAACCCATCCGTACCCGAAGGACCTTCATTCTCGTCTGAGTTCTCGTCTGAGTTCTTGTCTGAGTTCTTGTCTGAATTCTCATTTTGGTTCTTGTCATCAAGCTTATCATCTGAATTTCCTGACACCCCGGTGTTATCAGAAACCTCTCCATCTGATGATGTTCCTTTTGTTTTGCACGCCGATACAGAAAATGCTGTTCCCACCAACAATATACTCATTATAAATGCTGCAACTCTCATTTTTTTATATTTATGCATTTTCTTGTATCTCCTCTTCTAATTCTGATATATACCAGCTGCTTCCTTCATCAAGTCCCATTTTTACAAGCCAGCTGTCATTCACGGTAATATATTTTCTTTCTCCTACTTCATTTTCAAGCATAACAGAAACCTTGGTTTCTCCATTTTCCTCAGGCTCTTCGCATCCGTATTCCCCATCAAATATCTGTTTTATTTTCCACATTTTATCTGTTGTCTCTCCTGTTTTATCTGCATATTTTTTCTTATCTTGCACTTGTTTTTATTTTATACTACACCAATCCCTGCTCAAAAACAAATACATAAAAATAACACCGATATATCCGGCCTTTCTTTACCTGCCATTGCTCACAGCTTGTAAAGACCTGTCTTATGTATCGGTGTCCAGCGCTTTTATGATGACTTATCCAATTTTATTAATTAAAAACTTTCAATCATAATATTATGATTATTATATATTTGCGATTTTACTTTTTAAAATCCGTTTGCATGTCCATTAGAAAATGCTGCGTACTGCAACACAAGTCCCTGCTGTGCAAACTGTACTGATATGTTAAATGTGTAATCATTTTTGCTATCAGAATATGTAACCGCAGCCGTAAAGAAATCCTTCTTCTCATTATATGACATTATATTAACTCTTCTCAATTTACAGTTAGGCATATGCTCCTGAAACATTTTATTGCTTCTGATCTTATTCTGATTATCATCTGCCTGTCCCGGAATTGTGTTGTTAATAATTCCGTTTACAACATTTACCGCTGCCTGCTTAATTGACTCATCTGTATACTCCGGATGCGCTTTTACAAGCTTCTTAACAACCATTGTGTTGACATTGCCTTCAACCACTGTTCCATAAATATTGGAATCATCAAGTCCGAATTTGCCTCTTATCTGATTGGAAGCTCTGTTTTTTAACTTGCCAATTCCTATACTTGCCGCTATAAATGCTGCAACTATCACTATTAATATTAATATAACTACTATCATATTTTGCCCTCACATTTTCTTTAATTTAGTTTCTTGTTTTTAATTGTTTAATTGGATTTTCCTTCAGGAAGCTGATTGGCAATCATCATCTGTACATACATATATTATTCTTTATATAATGACATTTCAAGTTATAAATATGCACATTTGAATGTATAAAAATGCAGGTGATGAACTTTTATATTTAATACTAATATTGCTGAATGTTAATATCCTAAAAATTCTTCCCAGAAACTTTTGTTTTCTCCAAATGAAAAATCAGCATCTTTTCCAAGGCTGTCAAGATAATCCCAAACTTTCTGGTAGTCGCCTTCGTTTCGGTAATCCATGCTCCATAACAAAGTTTCCTGTCCGTCCTTAAACTGTTTGCAGATTATTCCCTGCTCTGTGTATGCGGTTACAACCCATGTTTTCTCTTCTTCGTCTGACTTGGATGCACACTCTCTCGTGTTCTCTGTCTTACTTACTCCCTGTGTTGTGCTGCCTGTCAACTGAACCTCCTGCATCTTGGTCATGCTGTCCTTAGCCACTTCATTAGCCTTAGCTGCTTTATTCAGGATTGTCTGGTCCTGTGTTTTCATGTCATATGTCCAGCTGTTTTCTTTTATCCATTCTGCATCATCGGTTTTTACATCAGTTGAAAATCCATTGGCAGCCGCGCCAAGTGCCGCACTTGCAGCTGCTGTGGCTTTCTGTCCGGACGGTGCCTCGGTAGCTGCTTCCTTTGCAGCCTTTTCCTGTATCTCAATTAACTTTTTAATATGTTCCTTAATTGCATCAATATTGTCATCAACACTCTTTATCAGCTTGTCCCATTCTTTATCGGACATATCACGCCAGTCCTTATCCTCTAAATCCTCTGCTGTAAGTGTGTGATTTTTCTCAAGCATTTCCAATAAATCTTTTGCTGTGTATGTTTCTCCTGTAGACATTTTCTCAATTCCTATGTCCGAATTGGCAAGCGCAAAATCCCAATTTTTCTTATCTGTGACAGCCTCATCCAGAGTATTATATTCAAATTTGCCTCCAACAGGAGTAGATAAATGCTTCAAAGCATTCCATGTTCCCCATTTTCCGAGTTTCTCATTATTGGAATCCATGTACTGGCAATACGCAAACATTTCTATTGCTATTGCACTTTTAGTATTAACCTTTGATAAGTTTACCTCGTATTCCTTGCTTTCATTCTCATCCAACTGTACAGTAACTTTTACAATAACATCCTTGGAATCGGATTTTACAACCTGTGTTGCGCTCATTCCATAGCCCATTTCACCGACATTTAAAAAGCCTATTCCCAATGGTTTGTACTGAACATTTTCCCTTTTTTGTGACAGTACACTGTCAAATGATGCATTATCCGTTTTGTTTGTCTGGTCCGTTTTAGTCTGTGACTGTTCTTCGCCGGACTTTGTTTTTTGCGTGGTTCTAAAGCTGTAGCTTTCATACCCCGCCGCAGTCATCTGTGCATTAATATTCATATTCAACCCTTTCTGCAGTCAATCCGTCATTCATGACTGCTCCACTCCCCATATCGGTCCGAATGGATAATAATTTATTAATCAAAAAAGTACATTTACCCAACGTTCTTGTCTAATCAGTCCGTTGAATAAATGTACTTCCCTGTTATTAATGTATCGGCATTACCGTCTATTAAATTAATATGTCCACTAAATTTGTTTAATAATTATATGAACAAGCATTTAAAAATCATGCGGACAAAGCAGACAAATCCAAACAATAATATAAATGTTAGTATCAAATAATTATGAAACTGCTATTTATACTTATAGAAGCCTTCACCTGATGACATTCCAAGCTTTCCTTCATCTATGTACTTCTTAAGTATTGCCTCCATTTTCTTAAAGTTATAAGGCATCATCATCTTCTTAAGAAGTGGTGAGAATATTCCTGGAACACTCTGATACTGATGAACAATGTTATAAGCTGTGTTAAGTCCTACTGTATCAAATATCTGGAATGGTCCCTTAGGTGCGCCTGTTCCTCTTGTCCATGCTATATCTATACTCTCAGGGTCAGATATTCCTGCCGCATATAAATCAAGTCCGCTAAGTAAGAATGGAACAAGCATTGAATTAAGTAAATATCCGCTTTTTTCCTTTCTGACAGGAAGTCCAATCATTCTGATATCATTGGCAAACTGCATAACCTCATTAAAATACTGCTCTTTTGTCTGTGACTGTGTCATAACCTCAGCAGTATTGTTCTTCCATATAGAATTGGCAAAATGCAGTGAAAGATATTTGTCTGGTCTGCCTGTATATTTTGCAAACATCGATGGAAGAAGTGTTGAGGAATTGGTTACAATAACTGTCTTTTCAGGTAAAAGTGGAGCAAGCTTCTCATAAAATGCTATCTTATCCTTCTCATTCTCTGCCATTGACTCTATTACAAGATCAGCGTCAGAAACAGCCTTTGCCATATCAAGCTCTAACTTAAGATTAGAATATGCTGCCTCCACCTTTTTCAAGCACTCTTCCTTATCAAAATTATCTTCATCCGCAATTCCTGCACACCATGCATTCTTATCTTCTGCCATCTTATTGATTGCATCTATATAAGTCTGCTTCAGATTATCAATCTTAGGCTGTGTACGTCCTATAGAGCCTTCACTTCTTAACCATATGGTTACATTGAATCCACAATACGCTGCCTGAAAAGCAATCTGGCTTCCTAATACGCCGCCTCCAGCAACTACTACGTTAGAATATTTCATAATTGGTTCCTCCCTTGGGTTATATATTTTTATGGCTAATTTGCCTTTTTATCTGATACTAATCCAGTGTTTTTAAAAATCTCTTCATCATAAATGAACAAAAATATGGAAAAGTATAAATATTATTATTAAATCCTATATTAGAATCTCCTAATTTTATTCCGTACTTTATATCCTTATAATTATCATTTTTTATAAGATTACTAAGAGATTTAGAACTATTCTTATTTGATTTAACCTCTACAGGAATAAGTTCATTCTTAGACCTCACAAAAAAATCCTCTTCAAGAGTTGAGTTTTCTTTTTTATAATAAAAAAGTCCTAATCCCTGTTTAACAAAGGCTTCTGCTACGAAATTTTCATATAATGCACCTTTATATACTCCAAGATTTTTATTAACCCTTAAATCCTCCTGAGCTTCTTCATCCAATGCTGAAACAAGTAATCCTGTATCCGGATAATACAGTTTATATTTACTTTGCTCAACATTTCCTTTTAACGGCAGCTCTGGAAAAGTAAGGCAATTACACTCTGTAACAACGCCCGCATCTATCAGCCATTCAATGCAACCGGTATATTCTCTTGACCTCGCATTCTTTTCAACCTTACTAAATTGGAACTTCTTGTTTTCTTTTGCTAATTGTGCAGGAATACTTCTGTATACGCCTATTATTTTCGTTTGGTCTAACCCTTGTGCATATTTTCTAACATCCTCTTCATAATCCAATCTGATTTGTTCCTGAACTTCTAGTGAATCTGAAAATGTCCCTGTCTCAATATATCCACGAACCACATCCGGCATTCCGCCTAAAACGCAATACTCTAAAAACAATGACTTATATACTTTCATTTCCATATCGCTGAATGCAGTTACAGAAACCATATGATTCAGAATGTTTTCTATTTGTTCCGTTTGATATCCTTTTGCCCACAGAAATTCCTCAAAATCCATTGAAAACATTTCGTAATCAGTCTTGTTTCCTACGCTGTTACTATGAATTTTCTTATAATTAATACCTAACATAGAACCACTGCATATCACATCAAATCTTCCATCTATGCGAAATGCTTTTAAAGTTGTTGCAACATCCGGATATTCTTGAATTTCATCAAATATTATTATTGTTTTCCCTGATATAAATCGAATTGATGGATTTGCCAACGTAATATTTTTTATTACTGTTTCCACATCATATCCATCATTTACTATCGCACTGTATTTTTTCTCAAGTGCAAAATTTATATACACAACATTATTATATTGTTCGTGTGCAAAATGCAATATTGATTCTGTTTTTCCGATTTGTCTTGCGCCCTTTATTATCAATGGCTTATGTGCAGGATCATTCTTCCACTGAATCAGAAATTTATCAACTTTTCTTTTAAAATACATTCAATGCACCTCCACTCAAATACTATCACAAAAAAATAATACATTCAATTCTTTTCTCACATTTTATGAGCCACTTTTTAGTTTTTTTCACATTTCATGAGGGATATTTATGTTATTTTTCATATTTCATGAGGGATATTTGTATCTTTCCTCACATTTTATGAGCCATTTTCATGTATTTTCTCACATTTCATGAAAAATCATATCCTATTTATATTTCCCGTACCAAATAGAATTATTCTGTTCTTCCTTAAATAAAAAAGAATCCCATTTCTGCATCTTAATAAAAATGGGATTCCTGTTTCGATATTTATGTATTTATATATTTCTATATCACTTCATTCCTATGCTGCTTCATACTACACTGCTGTAACTTCAATTATATCAACATTTTCTGTATTGCCGCTATTATTGGTGCAAGCATTTCCGGTTGTCTTAGATGTCTCAGACTTTGCTTCGTTATAATTTCTTGCCATTGATACTGATTTTAAGAAAATCACAGTTCCTATGCAGAATAAAACTGCTATCATTCCGACACCTATACTGATATTTCCTGTTATCTGCGAAATCACGCTTACAATGGTTGTTCCGACAAATGAAGCTCCCTTTCCACATATATCCATAAGCCCAAAATACTCGCCTGAACGTTCCTCAGGAATAATCTTTGTGAAATATGACCTCGACAATGCCTGAATACCACCCTGAAACATTCCGACAAGCAATTTTTTCACTTAAGAAGTATAAAATATGTCGTGTAAAATCTGATAGCAGCGGAGGGTAAAGGGAAAGTAAATTAAATTTGATTTGATAATTTGTTTATACGCATATTCAATTCGATATTTTGTTATAACGTATCTAAACGGACATTTTTCTGGTATACTTTATATAAAAGGTTACTGATTATAAATTTGATAGTGTCAAATGACATATGAAAAAACAAAAAGACACTTTTGTACATTGAAAAC
>ERZ1106969.37-NODE-37-length-147789-cov-29.160660_pt1 | contig 147789 bp, 126 predicted proteins | sample MGYA00403685_ERZ1106969 | MGnify/ENA primary metagenome ERZ1106969 (study PRJEB35170, sample SAMEA104062416) | human gut metagenome | biome: human gut; feature: human-associated habitat; material: faeces | place: Denmark | collected 2012-05-18 ...
GAAAACGGACAGACCGCCTATATAAAGCCGCAGAACTATGAGATTTCGAAGACCCGAAAATACAAAAAAGACATCAGTAGAAGGGAAAACATGGAGTACCATGCAGACAGAGACAGCTACATCTGCCTCAACGGAAGGGAACTAACTGTCACAAATGAACGCAGAAGTAAAACAACTAGCGGATATGTCAGTGTAAAAACTTATTACAGAAGCCCAGACTGCACTGGTTGTCCTTATAAAACGGAATGTATCAAGGGAAACAACTGCAAAACACCTATGGAAAAGCGCAATAAAGTGCTGATGGTTTCAAAAACAATGAGCCAGAAACGCGCAGAAGATCTGGAACGGATCACAAGTGAGTATGGAACGATGCTCCGTATGAATCGCAGTATTCAGGCAGAAGGTTCTTTTGCTGACGTAAAAGAGGACATGAATTTTCGAAGATATCTGTATCGTGGAAAGGCAAATGCACTGGCAGAGAGCATCCTTCTGGCGATGGGACGAAATATCAATAAGCTTCATTGCAAGATTCAGACCGGAAGAACGGGAAGTTATCTTTTTCCATTAAAAAGGGCATAGATTTTGATAGTTGAAAACAAAACAGCCTGAAATAAGGCATGCCGAAAGGGATGCCTGGGAATGAACTGCGTTTATAAAGAATGGCATCGAAAACGTGACCGATTTCGATGCCATTTGGGCATAAAGCAGGGCTGCCGCCCAGCAAAAAATATTTGCTAATGCGACAGCCCCATTTTTATGAGCATATATCCGGTTTCCCTGTATACAAAAAAGAGTCTGAGACGTTGCATAAAAGTAAGCTCTTTTCCATTAAGAAAAATCCCCCGGCACTTTCCATACCGGGGGATTTTTCTTAATTTACGCGAAGCGTGTTTTCATTTACATCATGGCATTTTCTGTAAATTCTGACTGTGATCCGCTCGCTTTATTCTGCTTTTCTCTTCTTCATCTCTTCGATCATCACCGGAAGAACCTTTGTGACATCTCCGACAATTCCGACATCGGCCACATCAAAGATGGATGCGTCCTCATCTTTATTGATCGCTACGATATATCCGGAACCGATCATACCGGATACGTGCTGGGTCGCACCGGAGATTCCGCATGCGATGTAGAGCTTCGGAGCGACGATCTTGCCGGACTGTCCGACCTGGTGGGCTCTGGATACCCAGCCCTCCTCGATCGCCGGTCTTGTAGCGCCTACAACGCCTCCAAGTACCTCTGCAAGCTGTTCCACAAGAGCAAAATTATCCTTGCTTCCCATTCCTCTTCCGCCGGATACGATGACCTGGGCTTCCTCGAGGTTGACGCTCTCAGCGATCTCCTTTACAGTCTCAACGACCTTTGTGTGGACATCCTCTGCTGTCACATCCTCATCTGCAACCTCTCCGCTCCTGCTCTCATCCAGATTCTTTGCGAAGGATCCGGAACGGACAGTCGCGATATGCGGAAGGTTCTCTCCCATCTTCATGTCGTTTAATACATTTCCGTTGTAGGAAAGTGTTGTGTAAACACCGTCTGCAGTGATCCCTGTCACATCCGTCGCACAGCCGGACTCAAACGCTGCCGCAACTGCCGGAGCGATCATCTTTCCTTCCGGTGTTCCTGCCATGTAGAGAGCCTTCGGCTGATATTTTTCCACAAGCTTTGTAAGGATCTCTGCTTTCTCTGCTGCCTGAAGCTCATTGCTTCCTGCTGTGAGGACTTTTGCCGCTCCTGCTGCGATCACAGGCTTTGTATCGGTATCTTTCCCGAATACGACTGCGAGGACTTCCTCTTCTGCTGCTTTCGCAAGCTCTGCTGCCTTGCTGACTGTCTCGAGTGCAGCTCCGATCGCAGCGCCGTCTGCGCTCTGGACGCAGACCATGATATTCTTTCCATCTGTATATTTCATTTTTTCATTTCCTTCCACGACTAGATTGCTGCAGTTCATGAACATTTCTGCCATGAACTGCATTCAGACCGGCAAATCAGGCAGTCTTAGAGCGCCTTTGCCTCATCCATCATGGCAAGTGCCTGGTGCACTGCCTCCTCCGGATCTTCCACCTTGATCTTTGTTCCTGCAGCTCTCTTTGCCGGCTCATAGACCTTGAGGACCGTTACCTGAGCCTCTGCCTTTTCTGCCGCTGCGAGCTCCTCGATCGGTTTCTTTCTCGCTGCCATCTTGCTCTTGATCGTCGGATAGCGCGGGTCATACTCCGGCTTATTGACGGTCACAACGCACGGAAGAACGGACTCGATCATGCGGTAACCTTCCTCAGTCTCCTGTTTTGCTGTCACTTTGCCCTCGCCGGCTGTGATATCAACGATGTCAGCAGTTACCGGAACGTCAAGCTCCTTTGCGAGGATCGTTCCAACCTGTCCGGATGCAAAGTCTGTAGTCTCCTTGCCGCAGAATACGATGTCAAATTTCTTTCCTGTCTTCTCCTCGATCTCTGCTTTTGCGGCCTGGAGTTCTTTTGCGATGACCTCCGGATCCGCATTCTGATATGCGTCATCTGCTGCCAGATATGCATAGTCAGCGCCGACTGCCAGACAGTTCTTTAAAGAGTTCTTAACGCTCTCATCACCGATAGAAAGAACTGTGACCTCTCCTCCTGCTGCCTCTTTTAAGCGGACTGCCATCTCCAGTGCATATGTATCAAATGCGTTTACGACCGGTGTCACACCGTCGAGCGCCGGTGCGCCTGTCTTCGGATCCAGAGCGATCTCTACGGAATCGTCCGGAACCTGTTTTACACAAACTAAAATTTCCATGTTATCCTCCAAACTTATTCGCAGCTGTTCAGTCCCCTCACAGGTATTACGGTCAGCGCAGCAAGTGCGCAGACCTGCTGAACAGTTCCCTTATTTCATTATTTATTTCCCGATCACATTATTTGCAACAACGATCTTCTGTACCTCGTTGGTGCCCTCAAAGATCTGGAAGATCTTCGCATCTCTTAAGAGCTTCTCGACCGGGTATTCTCTGCTGTAGCCGTAACCGCCGAACATCTGGATCGCCTCGGAAGCAACTTCCATCGCAATGTCGGATGCGTAGCATTTCGCGATCGCGGATTCCTTGCTGTACGGAAGTCCCATATCCATCTTTGTCAGGGCATGTGCGACCATCTGACGGGCAGTCTCGGTCTTGATCTCCATATCGGCTACCTTAAACTGTAATGCCTGGTTCTTGATGATCGGTTTGCCGAACTGGATCCTCTCTTTGCCGTATGCGACAGCCTCATTGATGCCTCTCTGTGCAATACCGGTCGCCACGCAGCCCATCCATGCACGCGCCTGGTCGAGCGTCTTCATTGCGATGCCAAAGCCCTTTCCTTCCTCACCGATGAGGTTCGCTGCCGGGATCCTGCAGTCTTCCAGAACAACATCGCAGGTGTTGGAAGTACGGATTCCCATCTTGTTCTCCTCATGGCCGGTGGAGAGACCCGGAGTCCCTGCATCGATCAGGAACATGGAGATTCCCTTTACGCCTTTGGACTTATCTGTCATCGCCGTTACACAGTAGAAGGAAGCGACGCCGCCGTTTGTGATGAAGCACTTTCTTCCGTTTAATACATACTCATCGCCGTCTTTGACTGCAGTCGTCTTGCCTGCACTGGCATCGGAACCTGCACCCGGCTCTGTTAAGCAGAATGCACCGAAACCGCCGTCGAGAACGAGGTCGCAGACATGCTGTTTCTGCTCTTCATTTCCTGCGATCAGAACCGGCTTCATTCCAAGGCCGCTCGCAGAGATCGTGGTCGCAAATCCGGCATCTGCGATCGCCATCTGCTCGATGAGTGCTGCTACATCCACACGGGAAAGTCCCGGTCCGCCGTACTCTTCCGGAACCTCGAGAGCCTGATATCCCTGCTCGATCGCTTTCTCATAAATTGCCTTCGGCCATTCGCCGGAAACATCGTATTCTTTGCACTGTTCAACAACTTCTTTGTCACAGAAATTTTTTACATCCTGCAGGAGATCCTGCGCTTCTTCAGAAATTAAATATGCCATAATCGATTTCCTTTCGTGTCTCTTTTTGTTTGACCGGTGCGTGGGAGCACACCGGCCGGCAGTTATTTGACAAATATGGTGTACGGCGGCTGCCAAATGGGGAGGAAAGCGGCTGCCGCCGGGGGAATCATAAACGGATCGTTATGCCTCTTCCTTCGGGTCATAACAGATCTTGCCCGGATTTAAGATCATCTTCGGGTCGAAGGTCTCCTTGATACCGCGCATCAGGCGCATGTTGACCGGACCGGCAAACTCTGCGAGGTAGCCTTTCTTTCCGAAGCCGATCCCGTGCTCACCGGAGATCAGGCCGCCGAGTTCTGCTGCCTTCTTGTAGATGTCTGCCATAAACTCGGAAACTTCTTTCTTGAAGGTCTCCTCATCCAGATCGTTCGCGCAGGTGTAGATATGTAAGTTGCCGTCTCCTGCATGTCCGAAGCTCTTGACTGCGAAATCATATTTCTCGGAAACACCTTTGACATATGTCAGATATTTTGCGATCTGGTTGACCGGAACAACAACGTCGCACTCGTCGAGGAGTTTTGTCTCCGCCTCGATCGCCTCGAGGAAGGAGCTTCTCGCTGCCCATGCATCTTTCTTCTTTGCAGGTGTGTCCGCAACGAGAACATCGACTGCTCCCGCGTCAAGAACAATTTCAGCAACCTGCTCGGTGAGCTCTTCCAGCTGGTCCATGCTGTCACCATCGAATGTCACAAGAAGGTAAGCACCGATGTCAACACCTTCGACCTGCTTCGGGAATACGCTCTTTCCGAGATAACGCTCGGAAGCGAGGACGATCTCTTTCTCCATGAACTCCACTGCCTGCGGCTGGAAATGATTCATGAAGAACTTCGGAACGGTCGCGATACAGTCTTCCAGGTTCTCATACGGGATGATCAGGCTGATCGTCTCCTTCGGAGCCGGGATGAGTTTTAAGGTGAGCTCGGTGATGATGCCGAGTGTTCCCTCAGAACCGATCATCAGGTTCAGCAGGCTGTAGCCGGTACTTGTCTTGGAGACCGTCGCGCCCATTTTTACGATCTCACCTGTCGGAAGGACAACCGTCATCGCGCGCACGTAATCTCTTGTGCATCCATATTTTACTGCGCGCATGCCGCCTGCATTTGTGGAAACATTGCCGCCGAGTGTTGCGAATTTTTCACCCGGATCCGGCGGATATAAGAGTCCCTGTTTCTGTGCGTCTTCCGCGAGGTCGTTTAACAGAACGCCCGGCTCTACGCGGACAACAAAGTTTTCAAGGTCATATCCGAGGATCTTGTTCATCTTGGTCATGTCGATCATGACGCCGCCATCAACAGCAACCGCCGCTCCGGTAAGACCGGTTCCTGCTCCTCTCGGGATCACCGGGATGGAGTTCTCATAACAGACTTTCACGATCGCTGCAATGTCCTCTGTGGTTGTCGCCTCGATCACAACCTCCGGGATTCCCTTTCCGTAGATCGGCATCTCATCATGAAAATAGTCGCTGTTGATCTCCTCACCTGCGTATACTTTTCCCGGAACGATCGCTTTGAACTGTTCCAGGATCTCAGGCGTCACCTGATTGTACTTCTTTGCTTCCATGTTTGTTTCTCCTCTTCTCATATCCTAAATTTTCAGTCATTCCGTATTGCTGTCTTTCTATTTTTTCGTGTTTCTCACGATCACGGATACCCCGTCCGGGATCACGGTGATCCCCGCATCCGTTTTGCCAAGGTACGCATCCGCCATCCGGATCGCTTTCTCCACACTTTCCGCGTAATCCATCTGCATATCCCGCACCATGGATTCCGGTGCACCGGTCACCATGATCACCTTGTGTTTTAAAAGGATCCTGCACAGGATCTGTGCTTCCCACTGATCCGGGATCGTCTTCTCCATCGGTGTGTCGAGAAACTGCTTCATAATCTCATTTTTGTCTCTTCCGCCTGCAAAGGTGTCATAGAGAGACTGACCGCCGTGACCCTGTCCGCACTCTGCGACCATGATGATCACTCCGCCCGGATTGCAGGTGGCCTCCGCAGCCGTCATTCCCTTTACCGACTGGTAAATGTTCTGGTCGAGCGGGTAACCTCCGTTTGTGGAGATCACGATGTCTGCCGGGATCGCGTCAACTCCGGAAAGTTTATCGACGAAGCGGCATCCTTCTCTGTGTGCCTGATCGAAGTCCCCGGCATACGCCCGGATGACTTTCTTGTTCTCATCGAGGACCACATTGACGATGAAGGCAAGCTTCAGGGTCTTTGCCGCAAATACCATATCTTTGTGGATCGGATTTCCATCAAGGATTCCCGTTCTTGCATTCGGACTGTCGATAAATTTGGAGCAGTGGTTTGCCATGACCGTCTCCGCACTGGAAACTCCCGGAAGAATGCTCTTTCGCCCTCCGGAAAATCCGGCAAAGAAATGCGGTTCGATAAAGCCCTCCGAGATCAGAAGATCCGCCTCCGCAGCGATCCGGTTGACCTTTAAGATCCCGCCGGACGGGAGAACTCCCATCTCCTTCATCTCCTCTTTGTTGTGGCTTTTATGTACCACAAAGCGGATATCGTCGCGGTCCAGATATTCCTCACCGAACTTATCTGCCAGCTCCTCTCTCGTGGTCTCCCTGTGGAAACCTGTCGCGATCAGAACTGTTAATTTCGCATTCGGATTGCCTTCCTTGATCTCCTTTAACATTTCCGGAAAAATCACTTTGCTCGGGACCGGTCTCGTGTGGTCACTTGCGATCAGGACGATGTTGTCTTTTCCCTTCGCAAGTTCTCTCAGACAAGGTGATCCGATCGGGTGCTCCATCGCATCCCTCACGATCTCGCGCTCCTGTTTCTCTGCATGGTATCCATGCGCTCCGGAAACCAGGATCCCCCGCAGCCGCTCGTCCGGAATACAGACCGTCTTGTTCTCTCTTCCGTACGGAAGTGTGATGTTTGCCATATTCCCCTCCAGTCTGACATGAAATGTCGTTTCCTGTCTTTCCTGTCCTTTTCCTGCTATCTTTTTGATCGTATCGATCATCGTTTTTATTGGTAGGACCAATCATATTGTTTTTAAAACGATGTGAACATTTGTTTTTACTATGCGCACATTGTTGTTTCTTCGCTTCTTATTGGTAGAACCAATTAGTCTTAAAAAATAACTGCTCTCATAAGCAGTGTATTTTTTCTGATACAAGGATAGCGCTGTCTTGTATTTTTGTCAAGACATTTTGTTTTTCTTTGCATGAATTTCGCACAGATTGTCTGATTTTTGTCAATCTCAGGAAGTCTGCTCCTCTTTTCTTTCTCCGTGCTCTGCAGGCCGGATCTCTTTCCAGTTCCTCTGAATCGTTTACGATTCCTGATTCCGGTTCTCTCCTGCTCCTTACATATACTGATAAATATAATGGAAATGGAGTTTCAGTCCCTCTCGTGCCTTCTCGATATTTCCTTCCGCAAAACCTTCCGCCAGCGTCCGGTGCGCACGGCTCAAAAACTGTTCGCTGTGCATTCCTTCGATAATCTTTCCGCGCATCTTCGGGATATACTCATCCATGATCTTATTGAGTGCTTTATAGTTCGCGATCATGCAGAGATTCCCGCCCGCCTCGATCAGAAGATAGTGGATCGCCTTGTCCCAGCGGACACGCTCCTCCTCCGTCTCAGCATTCTCCAGATTTTCCAGATATGTCATCATTTTTTCGCGCTGCTCCGCGGTTGCCTGACGGACCCCGTTCTCAAGCGCTCCCCATTCCAGGGTGGACCGGAATTCCGTGATCTTATCCACATCGATCTTTTTTAAGATGAACATGAATGAGAGCATCTCCGCGAGGATCTCATCAAAATTTCCGGAGACATAATTCCCGGCTCCCTGCTGGCTCTCCAGGACTCCCATGTTCTCCAGGATCCGGAGTCCTTCTCTTGCAGAGTTGCGGCTGATCTCCAGTTTCTGGGCGAGCTCCCGCTCCGGAAGAAGTTTTTCTCCCGCCTGGATCTCTCCGCTTCCGATCCCTTTCTTTACATATTCAATGACTTTTTCATAGGATTTCTCCATCGTTTCTGATCCTTTCCCCAAAATCATTTCCTGTCCGGAACCGTCATGCCTTTCACGCTCCGCATTCCGAATCGGCAAAATCCGCGACCCCATTGGTATCATACGGAATTTTTCCTATTCAGGACAGAAAAAAGGAATGTGCCATGGCACATTCGTATGTCCTTCGCAGCCGCCGGCAGCTCCTTTCGGATACATGATAATTGAAAGCTGCAGCCGGTATCATGTACCGGCTGTAGTCTTTCACGCCTTTCCGTTATTACGCTTCCATTGCCTTTTTGATCGCATCAAATAATTCGTCATATGTCTCATATGCCGCAAGCTCCGGGTGATCCTTTTTGATCTGCTCCGTGCTGCGGAATAAGAATCCCGCCTTGCTCGCCTCGATCATTCCGAGGTCATTGTAGCTGTCGCCGCTCGCGATCGTCTCAAATCCGATCGACTGGAGCGCCTTTACCGTCGTATACTTCGACTTCTCGATCCGCATTTTAAACCCTGTGATCGTTCCGTCCGGGGCAACCTCCAGAGAGTTGCAGAAGATCGTCGGCCAGCCGAGTTTTTTCATCAGCGGCTTTGCAAACTGCGTGAAGGTGTCACTGATGATGATAACCTGTCCCATCTCACGAAGCTTGTCCAAAAACTCTTTCGCGCCCGGGAGCGGGTCGATCTTTGCGATCGTCTCCTGGATCTCCTTCAGACCAAGACCGTGTTCCTTTAAAATTCCAAGTCTCCAGTTCATCAATTTATCATAATCCGGCTCATCTCTCGTCGTTTTCTTAAGCTCTGGGATCCCGCTCTCCTCCGCGAATGCGATCCAGATCTCCGGCACGAGAACTCCTTCCAGGTCAAGACACACGATATCCATAATCAGTTCCTCCTCATTGATCGTACTTCTATGTCGCAATGGAGATATTATACCATCATCCACTGTAAAAATCCAGAACTGCTTTCTGATCGTGTCCACAGAATTTCACCCGGAATTTCATTGTGCACCGAATTTTTCTCCTGCATGTACCCGAAGGCACCACACTCAAACTCACTGCCTATTCCTGTCCCTGCAAACTGGCGACTGTTTTCAGATATTCATACATCACCCGCGCCCCGTCACAGATACTTGAAATTTCTGTGTGCTCGGATGGGTTATGGGAAATTCCGCCACGACACGGGATGAATACCATGCCAGTGTCGCAGATATCTGCAAAAGACATGGAATCATGGCCGGCACCGCTCGGCATTCTCCGGCTCGAGATCCCGAGCTTCTTTGCCGCCTGTTCCAGGCCGTCTTCCACCTCGGAGCTCATCCTGATCGGCGGGATGCTGTTGATCTTTTCCGCCACATACTCAACGCCGCGCTTTTTGCAGCTTTCCCGCACAGCGGCCTTGAAATTCCGTTCCATGCAGTTTAAGCTGTCCTGATCGATCCCGCGCATGTCCACGCCGATCTCTACACGTCCCGGGATCACATTTAAAACGTTCGGATAATTCTGGATCACGCCGACGGTCGCAACGGACTGGTACGCAGATTCCTGCTTTCCGATCTTTTCTAACTCCAGGATAATCTCCGCCGCCGTACACAGCGCGTCACTCCTCATGTCCATCGGCGTCGCTCCGGAATGTTCCGCCATTCCTCTCAAATACACCCGGTACCGGATCGGTCCCGCGACCGTGCCGACGATCCCGACCTCCGTCTGATATTCCTCGAGGACCTTTCCCTGCTCGATATGGAGTTCCAGATAACGCCCCACACCGGAGATCTGTTTCGGATGAAGGTTCAGACCGCGGCTGGCAAAGATCTGCTCCAGAGTCTCCCCGTTTTTCGCAGTCAGATGTCCGATATCCTGCTTGTAGACTTCCTTCGTGATCAGTCCGCTTCCGATCGTACAGCAGCCGAAATTGCTCGACTCCTCACAGCGGAATGCACCGACCCGCAGCGGGATCCGGAGACCGTCCTCCTTCGCCCACTTCATCACCATAAGTCCCGCGATCACACCCGCGACGCCGTCATAGCGGCCGCCGTCGATTACGGAATCGAGATGCGAACCGATCAGCGTATACCCCATCTCATCCGTATTGGCCACATAAGTATTTCCGACCTCATCCGTATGGATCGATCCGCCGAGTTCCCTGCCGAGTCCTTTGAAGACCTCATGCATCGCGTCCTCCGTCTCCGTATAGCCAAGTCTTGTCACACCTCCCTGCGGCGTGCTCCCGATCTCATAAAAACTCTGAAACAGTCTTTCACAGTACTGAATATCCTTGGGTTTATGCTTCATATGCGCTTCCTCCTGCGTATGCTCATGTTTATCGTAACTGTCCGCCTGTTCTCCTTCAGGAAACAGATTTCCAGTATGCTTTTTCTGATAATATCATTATAAACGCAAAATACTCAGAATCATATGTGTATTACGACAAAAAAAGAGGATTGTTTTTGGCGTTACAGACAAACAACGCCTTCCACCCGGATCATGGTTTTCCGTTTTTCATTTTCAGGGAATCGAAGTCATGTAAACCAAGAAAGAACCCTGCATTCTATACTGCTATACCCCCGCTCCCAGCTTCCACGCCAGTACCGCCATATAGATCATAAAATTGTCCTCCGGTTTCTTAAGATCCAGCCCCGTGAGCGCCTGGATCCGCCCCAGGCGGTATTTCACGGTATTCTTATGTGCATGGAGAAGTTCCGCTGCCTGATCGAGGTTTCCGGAACAGCTAAAATAAGTTGCAAGTGTATCGAGGAACTCCTGACTCTCCACAGGTTTTAAGATTTCTTCAAATGTTTTTCCCCTTCCGGATTCAAAAAACTCCTGAAGCGCACAGAATGCCCGGACTTTTTCATACTGACAGACACTCGTCTCCGGCCAGAGCTTTCTCTGGACCCGGATCGCCTGAAACGCATCGCTGTATGTATCCCGGATCCCGGTAAGACCTCTCCGGACCGATCCGGCCGCACAGACGATCCGGTCCGCCCCGGCATCCCAGAGTTCCCGGATCTTCTCCTCCGTAAACAGATCCGCAAGGACCATCCTGACCTTGTCCTCCGTCTCTCCCTCTGCCAGGAGAAGATATCCCTTCTTTAACGGGATCCGGATACACTCCGTGATCTCCGCTCTCTCCCTAAAGAGTCCAAGAACCGCTCTGGCAAGAAAACGGATCCCCTTCCAATCCTGCTCGTCCGGCACGACCATCTTCCTAAAATTGATCACGACCGCCGCAAACCAGTCATGCTCCACATCCATCCCAAAAAGTCTCCCGCGCTCCGCCATCAGGACCCTGTCACTGTAATTCTCGTAGAGAATATCCTTCACATACTTCTCCAGGATCGCCGAATTTCCTTCCTCCTCGAAGATCAGGTTCATCACGTTCACGATAATATCAATATAAGGAAGAGCTTCCGGCAGCTCCAGGATCGGCAGCCCCACTTTATCCGCCTCTTCCCGCACACGCTCTGAGATACACGCCACATACGGCCCCGTCTTCACCGCGATACAACAGCAAATATCCGCGACCTCCCGGATCAGCGCACACTGCTCCTCCTCACTCTTCCTCACAGAATAAAAACTCGTGATCAGAAAATCATTCCCCTTCAACCACTGCCTGATCTCCGGGACCTCCATCACCGTCACATGCTCCACTTTCCCAGAAAGCCCCGCTTCCCCTGCAAGGACACGCACTCCCCGCATGACCGGAAGCTTCAAAACATCACTCACCTTCGCCATAAACGATTCTGTCTCCTTCTGTCAGTCATCCCACACCATATCCATACGATAGACTCCCCACATACAGCATCCCCTCCATGAGCCATCCATCTTCCTCCGCTCCGGCAACACTGACCAGTATTCTCATAATGTATGATTATAACGTGTATTCGCAAAAGATTCCATGTATTTTTACATGCCGCCATCACTCTTTATCCCCTGGAGAAGAAACATCCTTTACTGTGCAAAATCATCTATCATACCTCCTCATCTCCCCACATTCCAAACATCCGCGCCTTTTTGCCCTTCCAGGATAAGTCAGCGCAAGTCCTCCTGCGTCAGCAATTTCCAAACATCCGCGCCTTTTTGCCCTTCCAGGGCAAAAACAGCCCACCCATGCCAATACACAGCGGCGGGGAGACTCCGGGCACGGACCGCCTGATTCCGGGAGCTGGCTTCCTCTTGGCTCGCAGGAGAATGCGTTGGATAGCTGCGGACACTTGTCTGAGCGCAGCGAGTTGTGTCCGCAGCTATCCGCCTTTAGCATTCTTCTGCAAGCCTAGAGGAACCCTCCCGGAATCCACCAAGCGTCCGCGCCCGGAGTCTCCCCGCCGCGTACCCCCCTATTCCTTCATCCCCGGCCGAAACACGATCGCCCCCAGATACCCAAACACCAGCGCCCCGCTGATCCCGACCGCACTCGCCGTAAATCCTCCCTTAAAGATTCCCAGCACACCATCCTCGCTCATCGCCTTCACAACGCCTTTCCACAGCGTATTTCCAAACCCTAAAAGCGGAACCGTCGCTCCGGCCCCCGCCCACTCTGCAAATGGCTCATAAACGCCAAGGAATCCCAGAACACTCCCGCTGACCACCAGCAACACCATGATTCTCCCCGGCATCATCTTTGTCTTTTCCATCAGGATCTGCACCAGCATGCAGATCAATCCACCGACCACAAACGCTTTTATATATTCCATAGTGACACCTTCTCCCATTGTGATTCTCTAATACTGAATTCTCTTGCAGCTTATCCGGTCATCCTGTCTCCAGCACCACCGCATGCGCGATCCCCGGCACACTCTTCCCCTCATTGAAACTCACCGTCGAAAGCAGCGCTCCCGTAGGCAGAAACAGCACCCGCTTCCACTCCCCGCTCCGGATCTTCGGCAGAATATATCCGCACAATACCGCAGCCGAACACCCGCAGCCGCTTCCTCCGGCGTGGGTATCCTGCTCCTCCGGTGAAAACATCTCAATCCCGCAGTCCATATACCGGCTCTCGATCCGGTATCCCGCCTGCATGAGATAATCGAGAAGAAGTCTCCTTCCGACAGTCCCGAGATCACCGGTGATGATCTGATCGTAATGCGTCTCATCCACCCCGAGATCCCGGAAATTCCTGACGATCGTATCGAGCGCCGCCATCGCCATCGCCGCGCCCATGTTCATGGAATCATGAAAATCCATGTCCACGATCTTTCCGGTCGTCACCGCCGTGATCTTCGCAAGCGGCGGCTCCTCTCCCCGATAACTCCCGGAAGATAGGATCACCGCACCACAGCCTGTCACCGTCCATGTCGCCGAATACGGCCGCTGATTCCCATACTCCAACGGAAACCGGAACTGCTTTTCCGCCGAGGCAAAATGGCTGGACGCGCTCACGAGCACATGGTCTGCGAATCCGCCCTCCACGCACATGGCACCCAGCCCCAGTCCTTCTCCCATCGTGGAACAGGCCCCGTAAAGTCCGAACATCGGGATCTCCAGATTCACATTCCCGAACGACGTCGCAATGAGCTGAGCCAGAAGATCGCCCGCAAACGAGTACCGGATCTCCTCCCTGGAAAGCCCGCTCTTTTCGATCACAAGCCCCGCAGTCCTGCTCTGAAGCTCGCTCTCCGCCTCCTCCCACGTTTTCTTCCCCAGCATGGGATCCAGCTCCACCCGGTCAAAACATGTCCCCAACGGCCCGTCCCCCTCCTTCTTTCCCACGGTTGAAGCTGCGGCGGTAATCACTGGCGGAGTTTCAAATACAATGCTCGCCCGACCCCGCTGTTTTTTTCCTTCTCCTGTTTTTCCTTTCATTTCATTCCTGCTCCTGTCTTTTATTTCTCAGCGGATATTTGCAATCCGCTTTCGCTGCCTGCTCATAGCCAAACAACCGTTCCGCAACTTCTCCCATATGATCTGCTGCTCCGGTTTTCCCGTTGCCATTCATGGTCAAGAAGTTTCCGTACACTGTGACAGCATGCAAATGTTTGATACCGATATCTTCCCCAAAATGAAAAAAAAGATGCGGAAATCCAGCACTCTCTGAATTTCAGCATCTTTTTCATTTCCATATTTTATTTCCATATCTGCGTTTCGCGCGTTACGATCAGCCCTCAAACGGCTTTACATCTTTGACTGCTTCATTCGGAATGATCTCATGGTCCTCATCATCGATATCGATGAGTTTATACTTGTCGTTGCCCATGTGGAGTTCCTTCATATAGGAAAGCTGGCGAAGACCATGGCGGGTCTCCATGCGCTCTACGAGATCTTTATGCTGATCTTCCTTTAATGCGTACACAAGGTCCACGGAAGCCTGATCCGCGGCAAGGATATCGCGGGACGCAACAATTCCGATGTTCGGTGTTACGACCGGAGCAGCCGCACATCCTTCACAGTCACAAGATACGGACATGTTGCGGAGAACATTCACGAATGTGATGTGTTCACCGAAATGGTCCACAACTGATTTCGTGGATTCCGCGATGCGCTCCATAAGCTCTTCCATGCTGATGCTCCACATATTGTCGGAACCCTCTACTGTATGGATCATTCCCTTTCCGATCCGTCCGTCCGCACAGCCGATCCCGATATTCTTATTGGAACCGCCGAAACCGCCCATCGTGTGACCTTTAAAGTGAGTCAGGACAACCAGGGAATCATAATCTGCAAGATCTTTTCCCACAGACATCTCGGTAAACCATTTTCCGCCCTTTACCGGGAACATCGTCGTTCCGTTCTCATCCAGGATATCCACCGGGCAGAATGTCCAGCCATTGACCTTTAAAGTCTCTCTGTGCTGTTCTGTCGTATAGCGGTCTCCCTCATAATATGTATTCGTCTCCACGATCGCTGCATCCGGAAGATCCTTCTCGACCAGTTCCTTCACCCATGTATGCGGGATGATATTCGGACCGTTCTTCTCGCCTGTGTGGAGCTTGATCCCGATCTTTCCCTCGATCTTCTCATTGACGCGCTCGTAGATCTTTCTCAGACCTTCCGGGGAGAGATCTCTTGTAAAGTATACAACAGACTCCTCCCCCGTTCTCTCTTCATATGGAATATAATGTTCTCCGCCGGTTCCCGGTAAAATTTTCTGTGCCACAATGTCCTCCTTTTTGTGATAAAAAGTTTGCGGCTGTTCTTTTACACAGCCGCATAAGTTCATTTTCTGATATGATTATAAAACTTAAACTTAGATTTAAGTCAAGGACTTTTTAGCTAAAATATTGTAAAATACAAAAGCATACGAAGAGACCGTTCGACTGTATAAGATCCGAATTTTCCTAGAATCTCCAGAAAAATTTCACCATTCCGAGTACCCAGCTCGCAAAGACCCCATAGAGGATCACCGGTCCGGCGATCGTAAAGATCTTGCAGCCGATCCCGAAGACATGGCCCTCCGCCTTATATTCGATTGCCGGCGAAACCACCGAATTTGCAAAACCGGTGATCGGAACGAGCGCTCCGGCACCGCCGAATTTTACGATTTTCTGGTATATATGGGTTCCCGTGAGGATCACGCTGAGTCCGATGAGACTTAAGGTTGTCCATGATGCAGCGCTCTCTTTTTCGATACCGAAAGACATATAGACAGAAGTCAGAATCTGCCCCAGCATGCAGATCAGTCCGCCGACCAGGAATGCGCGCCAGAGATTTTTCCAGGTGTTGTGGACCGGCGTCACCTGCTTTACATAGTTTCCGTATTCTTTTTTGTCGATCTCCATAAGTTTCACCTCATAATCTTCAACTCAGACACACATACACTCCGGCGCAGAATTTCAACCGCCACAGAGGCTGACAGGCACTTTGCAGGATTTCTCTGCAGCCATGGGCTTTTTGCTGCCCGAAAGCAGCTTTTCATTATCCAAAATCTCTTATAAAATACACTGCTGCCCCAAACGCTTTCCCCGCTGCCACAGCCAGGATCACATACTGAAGTCCCACCGCAAGCCGGATCCGTCTGTTTAAAACAGGGAGCGCCTTTAACGTCTCCGCAAGTGACATCACGAGACAACCGACAAAGATCCCCACAGACATGCCGCATATTACAAGCACGATTCTCCCAGGAAACGGAAACGGTACACGGTAGAGATCCGCCAGATTTCCCCATACTCCCCCGAGGATCAGCAGTGTCTCATAGAGCAGCACATGTTCTGCCGTGTGCGTCACACCGATGAGCCGCGGAAAAACACCAATGATCGCAAGAAAGGCAAAGATTCCGGCCGCAATGACAGCACCCGCTCCGAGACCCGCAAACGCCAGGAGTCCAAGTCTAAGATACATCGATCCCCGACTCCTTTCTCCCGCCGTTTTTGATCAGCGTCTTATTCAGGTTTTCCTCGTACAGGCGCATCTCCACCTCGATCGGAGTCGGATCCACCGTGATCTTCCAGGATGCAAAATGATTGAAAAACAGCAGGATCCCCACTGCAAGTCCTACGGAGTAAGATGCCTCGAGGATCGTCGGCCCGTCCGCCCGTGTCCCAATGACCATCTCGTAGAGCTTCGCGAATACATCCGTCACATTGGCGTCATTGTTGAAGGTCATGATCGCAAATGCTGCCCCGAAAAAAGCCACCGCAGAGACAAGTCCCGTCTTCATCCACTCCCAGAGGCGGCTTTTCCTCCTTTTCGCCCGGTATGTGACAACAAAATCTGTTTCTCCGAGATTGTCCACCTGGATATTCTGCCCGGCCTTCTCGATCTTTTCCACAAGATCCATGACGTTTCCGACATAGGCCGCCTCCTTTCCCTCTCCGGAAAATGAGGTGACCTTCACGGCTTTCGCCTTCGCCTCTGCAGCCCTGTCGCTGCTGTGGACATCTGCGATCATCCCCAGATACACTTCTGTCTCGTAAACCTCTTTCACCTGAGGGATTTTTAAGTAGACAGTCGTACTGCTCATGCCTTCCACGGCTTTCTTTCCACGTCCTCAAGTGTCTTTAAGATCCCTGTGACACTCCCTTTCCGGACTGGAGCTTCCGCCCCCGGAACCATCACAAACGTCCCGGACTGCTCCGCATGTTTCGCCGGAACCGCCACAAGAAAATACCAGAACACAAACACCAGAGCCGCCAGCGCCAGCACCGCAAAAATAATCTCCACATAGTCTTTCAACGGTTTCATTTCACATTCCACCTTTTCATCCAAACTTTTCTGTCAGGAGAAGGATGCGCAGGATGGAATGGTTTTATGCAAGGTTTTCTGAAGCAGCATCAAATTCGCCATCATGGTCTTTCGCCATTCAAACTGCTGATATAATCATCAATATCCTTAACAATATAATCGTCTCCCATTGTATGAAGTGATTCAAAATATTTTGTTATATATCTATAGATTCCATACCTGTCAAAAATTTTTGCCACATCTGCTCCTGAAAGGCCTTTAAAATAGCGATATCGTTCCATGCAATAGATCAAAAAGTTGGATTCCGCACTCATTTTCATGTCTCCTCCGGATAATCATAAGATCCCGTTAAAAGTTCATCCTGATACATGGTATATAGGGTCATAGGACTATAATGCCACAGTTTTGATTTTTCGTCCGAGAGTTCCTGATAAAGTTTTGATTTATAAAACAGAGAAATTGCCTTGTCAGTGTCCAGATTACTATTCTTTATAATCAGCTCAATAATATGCGGCACGATGATTGCAAGCATTGCATTAAACTGATTTTCATTCATACAAGCTCACTCCCTTCAAAATGCAAATATCTCAGTGACATTTCTGTTGCAAATACTAATTGATTGAACAATTTTTTTATTTTAAGTGCTTCAAGAGCCTGCTTCTTATCTAAAATTCCCGTCATATATAAAGTAATGGTACGATACACATTATCATTTGCAACCGCGCCATAAATCATATCATAGTGCTTGCCATTGTATGTACCCTGCCGATTTGCAGATACATATTCCAACCACGCCTAATCCGGACTATTAAAGCGGAGCAGACTGCACTCTTTAAACGCCACCGCTTCATCAACTGAATACATATTCAACGTAGCAAGTCCGTTTTTGCGCCGTTCCGTCACCTTCTGCGCAAAATTAACCGCCTGTTCGCGATTTGTGGTTGTATAAAACCCATAATCAAAATCCAGATATCGATTTTGACGGACCAATTTTGGATGATCTACAGTAACATTGCTTCCGTGATACGAAATCATTTGTAAGCCCCTTTCCTTCACTTTAATATCATTATTTTTATCTCTTCTTCGGCTTAATCACCTGTGATTTTGTCAAGGCCCGTAGAAAATCAGCTCATCGGCCATCATTCCCCTAATTAATCTCCCTCTTTATGTGCGGCAGCAATCTACTGAGCCAAATTCAGCAATTTTTCGATCACCTGCTCATTCCACGGATACTCCGGTTCTGTGCTGTATTGTTGTTTACACCAACCAAATACTTCTTGTCGTGTCATTCACTACTCAACTACTTTATAACCTGCATTTGTAATTACACAAATTGTATCGCTTTTTCTTTCAATATATTTGGCTTGCAGACAAGCATTCAACGCTTCATCCCAAATAGCATATTGCCGTCTATCTGGATATTCCTTTGCCACTACTTCGCCACCAATCTGAATGTATGTACCTGATTCCAAATCAACATCTATCAATATCTGTCCTTCTGGTACGGTTGCTACTTTTCTAAGGAGTTGCTTCATTTCTTCTGTGACTGTCACTGATGCAGACGTCATATTATCTTGTTTTCCTAAAGTCGGATCATTTATTTCACGGATAAACTTGTCTCTTGCATCTTCCCAAATAATATCCTCGTTATCTGAAATATCAAATTCTGCTTCTAATTCCCGTCTTAACTGATTCAAACGATCTTTTACTTCTGACTGATCCCCATCCAACTTAATAGCAATGCTGTCGCTACCAATCACACCTTTCATTCCAGAAAAATCAAAACCTGGAAGAAGTAGTGAGGTTGCATTAGATTTCAGCACCCATGCAGCACCCATCTCATTCAAGCTCACTGCACTTTCATAATATTCTGGTGAGTGTACGAAAATAATATGCAAATCATAGTTAAGAAATCGTTCTCTTAAAAAGTCAAAGATATTAGCTCCATTTGGTATTCCATATCCCGGAAGGGAACTACAAAAAATATCCCTGCGAGGACTTAAATTGATTGAGCGAAGTAATTCAGCAATTTTCGCAACGTGAGCTTTATTCTTAGAAGAATGACTTATGAAAATAAGTGGCTTCTTTTTCACCTCCGATGCACCTCCTTGTGATTGTGACAGCTCTGGTACTTCTTTTCCCGCTGGGTAGTATTTATCAATGTGTTTTCTAATAGCCTGAAGTTTTCCAACAAGTTCAATAAAATATTTTTTCTCCGTAAAACCATCCAGACGCTTACCACACAAATTTACGGTTTCCCAAACGAAAGTATCATGAGTTCTGTCATAAATTTCCTGCAATTCCAATTTTATTTCCTGAATCCAGCTCTGAAACTCAGGCACATCACTGATTCGCTCAAAAGAGATACCCATACCACCGTTAGAAGGGTGAAACATTTTCTCTATTTCTTTTTGTGAATCTATAAGTTCGATCAAATCTTTCTTCAATTATTCAACCCCCAATGCCTTAAACACAGCATCCTCCGCACTCTGGTACGGAATCAGCTGAAATGCACTCATCAGATCAGCCGGAACACTTGCGAAATCCACAAACGATGTACTCGGTATCAGAACCTTCTTTGCTCCGCTGTCCAGGCATACCTGAAGCGTATTTGCAAGCTCATCCACTTTTATCATCGTTCCACTGATTGTAATATCACCCAGCACCGCCAGATTGCTGACGACTGGTTTTCCCAGTGCAATCGAACAAAGGGCAATCAATGTAGGAAGTGCCAGTTTCTCGGTCATGCCGATACCCTGCAAATCCTGATAATTGATAATGTAATCCTTGGTCGATGTGCTGATAGAGCCGCTGATCCGGTTGCCATTTGCTTTCAAATAATTAAATGCCGTATTCACTGCTTCCTTGCACTTAGAATCACTGCCTAAGCCTGTCCGTTCAATCTTGCCATTTCCCGGAAGCATCTGACTTTCCAGGCGGAACACGCCTATCATGCCGCTTTTTCCTCTGGACACAGTATAAACCTGTCCCGGATTGCACATTCCATCCGGGATCAGCTTACCGCCGCCCTGTTCCGGTACAGAAACATAATGCTCTGACATATCTTCCAAATCAATGTAAGAGAAGTTTACATCGTAAAACTCCATACCACCCAGCTTTTTCAACTGTTCTTTGACACGGCGGCGCATTTCCAGTGTAATCTGAATGACTTCTTCCAGTTCTTCTTTTGTAAACTCACCATTCGGATACATCAGCTTCAGATAACCGTCTACCATGCGGCGGACTGCAATCGTATCACGCTGATTGAGATTCCGTCCCAGGCGGAAATAGTGGTCAAGTGCGTCACCGTACTGTTCCTTACGAAGTTCCCGGATAAACTCTGCCAGATAATCACTGATAAAACCGTAATCATCAGTAAAATGTTCTGGCCTGAACTTCGGAATCTCCCAACCTGGAAGATAACAGTGCATACGATCAAGAAATGCTGTATCTGTTCCCATTTCTGGCGGGAAAGGTGCAAATAAACTAGATGTTTTCAACAGCACATCCACGCTCTGATTAATGTTTCCTACAAAAACCATGGAAGCAGTGGCAGCCTTTTCTTCTTTGCCACGTGCAAAAGAACCGGATGCCATGTAGTCCTTCATAATCTGGATGCCATCTTTATCCTTGAACTTGATACCCGCTACTTCATCAAAAGCAACGCAATCCCACAAACCAACCAGTCCGACGGTTTTGCGCCCCATATTGTAAAAGAGATTTGCAACTGTTGTCTGTCCACCGGAAATCAAAATACTGTTGGGAGAAATCTCTTTGAAGAGATGTGACTTACCAGTACTTCTCGGTCCCAACTCGCAAAGATTAAAATTGTTCTCAACCAATGGAATCATACGAGTCAAGAGTAGCCATTTCTCACGGTATGTAAATTCATCCGGCTCCATGCCGATAGACCTAAGAAGAATATCCAGCCATTCATCCTTGGTAAAAGCTCTTCGCCCCTGCTTCAGCTCGTCAATATCAATATGTGGCATCTGGATCGGTGTCAGCTTTCGGATACTAATTGGAGAAATATCTTTTTGCTTTTTCTGTTTGGAACGAAGCGGCTTCCCGTCAATGTCCTCAATACCAAAGTTATTGTCGCCTTCAACCTCATAATCCAGCTGAACAATACACCAGATACCGCCACATAGCAGACGATCAAATTTTTCCGGGTATTCATCGGCAATCGGTACATTGCTAACTCCCAGATTGGAAAACTCTGCAAAAAAGCAGTCCTTTTTCATATCCAGTCGTGCAGTCACCATATCAATGATTGTGTGACTGCCTTTCTTTCTCAACTGAGACAGAATCTTCTGTGATTCATCTGGGCGTACAAAGTTGTCAGCAAGAATCCGTTTTACATTCTGTACGCCTTTTTCAATGACCGTTTCATCATCTGAGCTGCAATACTGCCCCAACAGGAACTCCAGGACATATACTGGAACATTTGCACCTTCCTTGATCTTCTTTGTCAGATCTTTCCGAACAATCTTACCGTCAAAGTTCTGACGGAGCTTGTTCTTTATTTCTTCACGGGTGCTTTCACCCTCTGTAAATTGCTCCATCTTTCTATCCTCCTGCGGTATTAACTAAAGAAATCGAACTCATCCACTGCAAAGGCGATGTCAATCTGGAACGGCTCACGCTGCGGCATCTGCAATCCCTGCTCATCTGCAATTACCAAATAGTAAGTAGCAGTATTACTGTATTTCAGAGACTTCAGATTAAACTGGCAGCGGAAAGTTCTTTCTGCACCGTTGTCACTGATCTTATCTGCAATAATCTTCTGAACATCACTGATCTGCTTGCCGTTTTCGTCCGTAAAGTAAACCTGATAAGTAGCCGCTTCACGGTTTGCACTGACCGCATCCTTCTGATAGAAATTCAATGAGAAAATCATATTGCTGATTTTACGGTTTGCGGACAGCAGATTGACTGTTACAGGCTTGGTATCATATTTCTGTTTATTACGCTTGTATTCCATAGAATCATTGCGGAGATAATGGTACTCGATCACCGGAACAACCATTTCCTGCAAGCTGATACCACCGTGCACAAAGTTCATGCCACCACCATTCATCTTGATACGGATACTTTCTCTCGGCGCGAATCCATCAAATTCTGTATTGCCGTCCAGAAATTTCACTGGCAGCAGATAATTCGGCTGTACGCCTTTCTTCATGATTGCATAGCGCCTGCCATATTCTACACAGCGTCTCGCGCTTTCCATTTTTAGATCACTGGTATTTTTCTTGTCCGCATCATAAAATTCATTTTTCCCCACTTTGTCATCTTCACTCAGCGGGCTATATGTATAAAGAAATCCATGATCGGCTGTGATCAGAATATTCGTGCCACCAAATTCATTTACAATAATACGCACAAGATTCTTCAATTCCGAAATTGCCTTATTACAGGCTGCAAAAACGGCAGTATCAGAAGTATGACTGGCTTCATCGATCGTATCGTGATAAATATAGACCACATCCATACCCTTTACCAGCGCACTTCGTTCCGCACGTTTCATTGCGATAATATCATTGTATTTCAATGCTACACTTGCCGGATTTTCTGCCTTCAGGACTTTATCTCGACAACCACTTGCTGTAGACTGGCCATCCGCCAGAACTGTCAAAATATCATTCCGAACCTCTGCCGTCAGTTCTTTATGCGGTAGTAACGCTGCCATGCCAAATTTTGTGATAGAAGGGAAGATGCTCTGCATACTGCTGATGGAAACCTTGCTCTGTGTTTCCCTCTGGAGCTGATCCGCCATAGTGGCTGCCACTTCATACCGCATGGCATCTGAAATAATTACAAACACTCTTGTATCCGATGTCTTAATGCGGGAACGATAAAAATCTTCCTGCTGCGGGACTTCCCAAACCTTACCAGAGGCCGCCAGTTCATCCGCACACACATCCGACCAGTTATTACCCAACTCACCTAAGAACCAATGCGTATAGAGTCCTTCCACTTTGTCGACAACGTGCTTGAACAAATCATCCAGCAGAATATTGGAAGTCTCCAGACTCTTTTGGAAACTCAGATGGAACAAACGGTAGTAGGTATCCATCTGATAGTAGCTTTCCGTGTATTCTTTCCAGATACCTTTTGCTTCTGCGGTATGGAAACCGCCGGAGTGTTCCTTGAAGAAACTCTGCATATTCGCCACTTGTAGGATACCGTCATAAAAGTTCTCAAACGGCTCATACCATGCGCAAGCTCTCCTCTTTTCAACGGTAGAAGTTATGGTATCCACATCAATGATATGATCGCTGATCTCTGTCATCAGTTTTGTCAAAATCACTTCGTTGATGCACGGAAAGCACTCGGTTCCTACCAGATCGTCCACCGTCAGCTTTTCAAACCGCTGATGCAGACGAGCTTCATCTTCAACATACCGTGCCACATCATATAACTGCTGAATATCCTCTCTGTGAAGCCATTCGGAAATAAAATCATAGCAATATGCCTGATGCGGCATGGAAATAAAACTGTCCAATCCGGCAAGATACTCCTGCCGCATGGTACGGGTAGCGGCAGTCAGCAGCAAATGAATTGCCAGTCGTCCAAGATCTGGTTCTTCCTCCACAAATCCGCTCCCCTGTCGAACCATCGACCAGAAAGCATCGTCTGCATGATATTTTACAAAATCCTGATAAATTACATTATTATTCAAATCCAGACCAGCCCGGAATACGCTGCGAAGAATCTTATTCGGCTGTGCTTCTTTCAAGCCGCAAATTGCCGCCATAACAGCCATGTGCAGCTGCGCCGGAGTTGCCGGAACTTTATTCTGTGTGCTGACCTTCAAGCGACGTTCTTTCGCATTGAAATAAGCACGATAATTCTTTACCTGCTTCCGCATGGCCGGATTCGATACAAGCCCCATCTCATCCATCCAGATGGAAATCAGGTCCGCCCGGAACTCCTCACTGTAAAGCTCCACATCCAGAAGCCAGTTATCATCCAGGCGATTATAGATACACGGACTGTAAACCAGATAGTTTGTAGTCAGATCATCTACCAAAAGCAGTTTCTTCACAGAAAACGCATTATTGCCAGTCAGAGCAATCACCTTTGCATTTTCCAGAACTACTTCATCCAGCTTATCCTCAAATTCCTTATCCTCATCATACCAGAAGATGATACGACGCTGATAAAACTCCGGCAGAGGTGCGGCAAATCTGCGGTTTAAGTCCTGTATTACTTTGTCTGTATCCATGCTGCTCCTCCTACCTTATAATTGTCCATTTAGCTTTTTTCGTTGTTCCATTCTGTACCAGTCTGCCGTTTTTCTGTAAGGAAGCGAACATACGAGAGACCGTTCTTTTGGATACACCCATTTCTTCTGCATAATATGCCTGAGTTGCAGATGGTTTTTTCTCTATAATCTGCAGCAGTTTTTCCAACTGTTTCTGTTCCTTATTAAGCAGTGCTTCACTTCCATTAATGCCATTTTCGTTGCTATTAACGCCATTTCCGGCACTGCCAACATCATTTTTGGCGTCGTTGGCGTCGTTTTTGGCATCGTTGGCGTCGTTTTTGGCGTCGTTTGTATCAATCTGACCTCGATAAATATTGATACGCAAATCAACTTCGCCACCAATGAACTCCGGCTCCCGCAGTCCGGCAGCTTTTACTTTATCAATAATTCTCGGAATACCGCTTCCCCAATGCTCAATCAGATTCATGTAAGCAAACGCATGAGCAAGAGCTTCATTTCTGATTTTGGAGTAGCCCTCTTTCATACGCTCCATAGTTTGTCCCATCGGCAGCTTTCCTGGAGAAGTGATTTCCAACCGGTTGTCATATACCGCAACCTGTATCGTCCCATGATCCAGATAACTGCGGTGCACCATCGCATTAATAATCAACTCACGAATAGCATCCGGCGGAATCTCATAAATATCCTGCCGATAAATCCCCACAATAGTAGCACCCAAATGAATATTTCTCAGAACAAACTGAAATGCTTCATCTATCTGCTCCCAAAGCGGTCCGGTATATTCTCTGCGGTCAACAAATACCGCTTTCGTTGTACCTTTAAATACGCCACATTGCGTTGCAACATGAAGCCCACCGTTGCCGGTCAAAATAGCAAAGGCATTGGACGGATAATCTTTTCCATCGCGCTCGATCAAAACTCCCCAGGAGCGCAGCTGCTGTCTGCCCACATCTTTGATGGATGCTTTCTGCTCCTCATTGTGGGCATTCTTGACTGCCTGCTCCTTCATTGCTTTACAGAGAGCATCAATATCTTCATCTGTAATATTCAGCCCGTTACACAAAGCCTGATCGTAATAGCGGTTACTTCCCTCAAACAGCAGCTCCTTTACCATATACTCGTCGGCAAGGCGGGTAGTTCCAGCAACACGGACATATACGCCGCCATCTCTGCCCAGAGCTTTGATATAATATGGACGCTGTCTGCCCTCAGAAACCTCTACCACAATAACAGTTTTACCTTCAACTGTCTGTAAAGTAATGTCTGGGATGATTGCCGGTTCACAGCTGTCTGATACGGCATTGGCAATGGCATCCATTTTCTTGAACACATCTTCATTGTCAAAGCCAACAACTTCTCTGGTTTTATCCGCAATTCCGAAAATGATTTTTCCTCCGGTTCCATTTGCGAAGGCAACCACAGATTTCATATATTTGATGCTTTTCTCCGGCAGGTTCTCTTTGAACTCCACATTTTTCGATTCTCCTGCAAGAATTTCTTCTATGGTCATCATAACACCTCGCTCTTTCACAGTTTTAACTGTTGTTACGATAGCATTGGTCCAACAAATTGAATCAAAGCCGCAACTGCCGATCCAAATTCGACAGTTCCTTTTATAGCTTGTAACGAAGCTATTGCCGTTTTTATCATAGATTTCTTTGGCTTTTCAGATATAACTTCTGCTTCTATAACTTCCAGGCTTTCAGATGCCGCTTCTTTATCTTCATCTGATGTAAGGGTGTCCATCTTCGTCCTAACAGCGGCAATCAACTGTTCTATATCGTTTGCTGTTGCCCCAATATTTGTAGTTGCCGTAACAGATGAATTATCATTTGCAATAATAGCTTGACCATTCTGCACCGTCACATTATAAATATTCTTTTCATCTATTCCCATATCAATACCTACTTTCGTTAAGTAGCTTTCTACATGGCGAATTAACACCATAACAAATCGTTCATTAAAACCTTTGATCTTATCCTGCCATTTAGATGAAGAAGAGTATCCCATAGCAATATGGCAATATACAGGACTGTTATTTTCTACTAAATATTTTAAAACAGCATACACATTTCGTATTTCCTCTCCATCAGTTTCGCCCAATGAAAAAACCAGGCGTCCATACGCTCCTTGTACTTCATTAATTTCATTTTCTATATCCAAATCACAATTGCCGCAATCATGGATATAATCACTTATAATCGGAGTGCTATCTATGTATTTCACAAATTTTGCAAGCACATCAGAATAATCTTCATAGTTTGCATGAAGTAGTCGATTAGAGCAGCTATTAAAATCATATTGAATTTTTCGCAAATCTTTTCTATTCAATTTCATAATTTTTCACCCCACAAAACGGGCAATATGCACCCGTCATCTTTAGTAATGGTTTGATTTTCGCAGTACGATTACAACACGGGAAATTACAAATTTCCATTGCTTCTATGCCTGAACGAATAGGATCTTCATTTTCATGCTTCGGACGTTTTCCAGCTTTGAATGTAATGATTCCTTTTTTGCTATGCCGTTCCAATTTTTTAAATTCATTATAAATCATATCATTGACGGCATTCGTAACCATTTTCATGGCAAGTTCAAGTACATCCTCAGTAACATAGTTTTCGCTTATTAAACCGCAACTTGGACAAAATATATGAAGAACCCCGTCATCCTCTAAATCAGAAGGAGTTGCCTTAAAATATGTGCCACAATGCTCGCATTGCAAAAGAACATAGCCATCATCATCTGTGGGGATAGAAATCGTCATATTGATCTCATCACTCATACGATTCTCTCTCCCTTACTTAATCTTCGCCAGCACATCCTGGAACATCTCGTAATTCTTCTTCACACCATCATCCAAATCAATGGAGATCATCTGGTCGGCAAGGTGATGAATCTTTTCCTCGTAGTCTCTGATTTCGGCATCCTGTGCCTGCAAAGTGGTTAGTTTTTTGTTTAACTTCACACGCTCGCCGGTGGAAGCATTGGCAATGCGCTGTTCCAGATCGGCAAGGGCAGTGCGATAACGAGCCTGCTGTTCATGCACATAATCGGTACGAATACGAGCAATGGTGTCCGGCTGATAGCGGTGCATATAGATCAGAGCCTTAAAGCCGTTCTTCTTGCCGCTGTCAAACAGCCAGTAGATCGGGCGTTTCTGATAAATCTTGCAATGGTCGGAGTAGAAGTCGCTCAGGAAATAATTCCGAATCACATTCTTCGGCTGACCCTTGCCGCCGAGGGCATCCGCAATGAATTTCAGATTTTCGTCCAGTGTATCTGCGCCGTAAACGGTTTTCACGAACTTCACGAACAGACCGACAATATCATCCTCAAAATATTCATCGTCGCAAATCGGGATAATGTTATCCTTATCCGCAGCGAAAGAAGCATACTTGCTATTGTCCCATTCATCGCCTGCATAGGCAAGCCCATCCACATCCAGAGAATAGCGACCAAACATACAGCCAACCGCATAGGAAATGAAAGAGCGAATATCTCTGCCAAGGTCGGCTTTGCGGACGGTAACATCCTTGTTCTCAATTTCATAGGACATCTCATTATACATTCCGTATGCTGAAATGAATAATTCATTTAATTTTTCCTCAGCCTCTTTCTGACAACGAAAACGTTTTTCGCACATCTCATTCCATATGTTAAATGCTTGCTCGACTGACCTTGCATTGCCACTTGAAGCAATTTCAACCAACGGATGTTTTATGAAATCCCAAGATATTTCAAATGAATCCCAATCATCTTCAGCCAATTTTAGATTTTCCTCAGATAAACGAGTTATCATATCTTTTTCATCTTCCTTGAGTATAAGAGGAAGTCCTGTAACATCTCCGACATTTTTACAAACGCTCGGATTCAATAATTCCATCATTGAGCGAGTGATTGGAGTGTTCAAAAAAGCCATTATGATTGCAAGTTGTTCTTTATCATCAATTAAAATTGCTGGAGAAGCTGTTTCAAATAATGTGTCTTCTCGCAAATATCTTGCCGCAAATCCTTTGCTCGTTGCAATGTGATTCCAGCATATACCTTTTCTAAACCAAATATATTCAGGTGCAATACGAGCAACTTTATCTGCTCTATAATGCTGTCTGGCTTCATCACTCCAGTCAATAAGATCAAGAACATTTCCGTACCATTTTCTCGAATCTCCACCTTTAGCAATTAAAGCCCATTTTTTCCCTTGTCCAATTTTTTCCCTTTCTACCTCCCAAATATTTCTCATATATAAATCATTATTTCCTGTTTTGGTTTGACCATCCGAAACAATATATCTTTCAATCTTAGGAGCTGCAAATGCAGATAGCATTGCATTGCTAAAAGAATATGTAATCGCATGATTAGGTATATTTACAAACATCGAACTCTTAGCAACATGACCTTCATTTCTTTCAGCAAAAAAAGCTACTTCTTTTTCACTGGAAGGCGGATAATTGCTATTAAGGTCTAAAAATCTCGATTCATAATCCTGATGAGGTATAGCAAACATTACAAAAGCTGCTCCCAGAGCTACCTTTGAATTGAGTTCAGGAAAAGAATTGAAGCCAATATGGATTAGGTTAACTAACCGATCTGTTACAACTTTATCTCTAAATTTAGCAAATGATGGTGTAAATAAAAAGGCTTGCTGTGTTATCATTGCTTGTAATCCTGTTGTATTAAGCATAGATAATCCTTTTTCCATAAACACTGCAAACAAATCAGCTTTTGCTTCTGGAAATCTTTTCTTTACATATTCGTTTACTTTTCCACCTGCGTTGCTAACTGCCATATATGGCGGATTCGTCACAACCACATCATACTTCTGCGCCAATGCTTCTGCTACCTGTACCAACGGCAATAATTCTCTCAATGTCGTCTCACGGGACATATTTATATCTTCCGTAATCTCCGCAAAACGATTATACAATACAGCCCAATCCTGCGGTGTTACCGTCAAAATCGAACCATATTCCTTTGCATCATGCAGTTCTTTAATGATGGTATCCATAGCCACCATGAGCCTCATATCACCACTACAAAAATAATCCAATGGAAATTTATCTACATGGTTGCTCTCCACAATCGCATACACATGGGGCTGAATGCCACGGCTTAAGAAACGGCGGTCATACTGGCGTGCCTTCATCATTACCGCAAAATAAGCCAGCTGTGCCGCACGGTCATCAATATCCAGTCCATAAAGATTATTCTCCACAATACTTGCCACCGCTTCACGGGTGGTATAGCCATAGGATTCATAAATCTTCATCAGCACATCAAACATATATGCAAGAATATGACCGGAACCGCAGCATGGGTCAATGACCTTCAGCTGATCCGGTGTCAGTGCGGCATATTCTTTGCGAATCTCTGCGAGCTGTGCCTGAACTTCTGGCTCCTGCTCGGCTTCTTCCAGATAGTAGTGCCATTTGGTATCCTCCGGGTCACGGTTTCCGGCAACATAGGCAGCCTGTTCTTCCTCTGTCGGTAAAAGCTGATCCTTGACGTCCGGGTGTCCCTCCAGCCATAAACGGCCAAGGCTGTTCTCTACCATGTAGCGGACAATCCAGTCCGGTGTGAAAAGCTGGGTTGCCGCGGGGATGTTCTCTTTCGTGATTTTCACATTCTTTTTCAGTGCTGCAAAAACGTCATCCTTTTTTTCGCTATTATAATACTGATACAACCAGCCGATGATCTGGACAGCATCTTTCCAGTCATCCTCCGGTATCAACTCGATCATCTGCTGAATCACACTACCTTCACGAAGCAGATTGTCCGGCAGAAGAAGCTCTGTATAATCTGCAATTTTCTGGAACATTCCCGGCAGAATCTTATTCAAATCGTTACACTGCACGATCAACAGATATTTATACAGTTCTTCGGTCTTTTCGGTCTCTTTCAGCTCATAGACCTTTTCCATATTGAGTCCATCTAAATCCAGATGAATGGCTTCGGTTATAATCTGCGGCTTAAAGTTGTTTTCCTCGTCCGTAAACACACGCACATGGGAAGGAAGATAGCCATTAACTTCCATGAATCGCAGCGCAGAGAAGCGGTTGAACCAAGTGTATGCAACCTCTTCCATGACCTGCTTATATCCTTTATCGTTGATCTCGGCAATACAAGCCCTTCGCTGTTTCTTTTCGTCAGCAGTGAGGACTTTACCGCCGATGCTGTCTGCATTGACATCCTCAATATTGTCCTCTGTAATACCGTATTCCACACCTTTCAGGGAAACACGGGCGATCAGCTCTTTTCTTGCCCAGACAGCAAATTTTTTTATAGCATTTTTATCCATTTATGTTCTCCCATTCCTGGCTTATCTTTTTTATACTTAGGCATATTCATTTAATGAGTTATATTTTGCTGATTTTCCTTTATTTGAATATTTTTACTAATTTCTACTTCCTAATTCCTCTGATTTAATATATTGACATATAACTGGAGCCGTTTCAAACGCACTATTATATCTATACTCTCTGAAATTTCCTTTCTGCATTTCTGTTTCAATTTCAATATATTTTTTCTTGAATTCTTCAGTATTTGAAAAGCCCATTATTTTAGCTACTTCTTGTAAATGTTCTTTTGATTTTAAGCGAACCACAAACTGGTTAAAAGGACTATTTCCATATTCTAATTTACCATATACATATGTCAGTGGGAACCAAAACCAACTGCTTGTATAATTTTCAACAAAAATAGCAGCATTATAGCAAAAAATATCAGCAAATACAAATTCATTTTTATTGCATATTTCTACATTAATATTGTTAATCCAATAATTTGCTGTTCCTGAATAATATTGTTGATTATCCTTCTGTGATACTGCTCTATCGAGATTAGTATTATTATCATAAAATGCATCAAAGCTTTGATCTTGACTATATCCATATTTGCCCACAAAATATGTTTTTGACAGGATATAAGATAATGCATTATAATCTTTATTTTTCAAATAATATGCTACCACATAAATGAATAATTCATGTAGCAAAGTTCTCATAACTTCTCCTTCATATCCATTTTTATTTTTTACTCCTACACATATCTCTTCCAGAACAGATGCTATAATTTTATATGATTCCGGAATATAAATGGAATACTTTAACAAATATAAAAATTCATCCCTATACAATCTCGTGTCATCATATAAGCTTATGTACTCCTCTGCTGATATATTATTACCAAATTCATCCTTAGTAAAATCCACTATTTTTTCTTTTATAGCTAATAAAAAATTCTTAAATTCATCTTTTTTTACACTATCGGATTTTTGTTGCTTTAATCCTTCATATCCAGAACGTGTTTTTGTCGGTATGGTTGACCTTTCGTCTAACCATGATGGTTTCTTGCCCAATTCTGGTTTCTCTACAATTTCTATTCCATATAATCGTTTTACTAATCTTCGATATTCTAAATCATATTTTTCTTCCTGCGTCAAATCAAAATGAAGCATAGTTTTTAAATACTGCGGTTTGGGAATTTCTCCTTTTATTCCTCGTTCAAAAATTACTGGTAGGAATTTTTCCTGTTTAACTTTATTGTAAATTTCAGGTGAAATGATTTGCGTTTCCGTTCCTACCCCACCATCTCTTCCATTAGCTTTTTTCTCATAAACTGGATCAAGCAATATTAATACATTTGTTATCGTTGGATCTGTTGCACTTTGCTCCATGAATGCATATGTATCATTTCCTTCCTTTAATGACCACTGATCTAAAATGACTTCAATGCCATCATTCATTAAATCTGTCGCAAAAGAAAGAACTTTTATTTTATAATCTTCTGATCCCCATGCATAAGAAATAAAAACTTTTGGATGTTCTATTCTATTCCTCATAACTTCTCCTTTAGTTCAGCTTGATTTCGTCGCAATTCTTCAACAACTGTTTCAACTGAGAACGAATCTTCTCTACATAATCATCAATATCCGCCTCGGACTGTAAGGTCTTTGCCTGGAATACAACCTGACGATTATAAGCCCGAACCACTTTTTTCTTTGCCGGAGCTGCTTCTTTCCCTGGCTGTGTCGGCTGTACCTGTGGCTTCGGTGCAGGCGGAGCCAGAACAGCCTCAATATTGCTGACTGTATCATCCTTATACTGGCACATCGGCAGGAACATAGCATCCAGAAGGGCAAGACTCTTTAATTCTGCAATTTTTCCCTTGCACTGGCTGAAATACCGGTCTGACTTTTCAATCAGATGGGATGCCTTGGAATCGCCGTTTGCGACAGTGTGGGTTGCTTCCATACACTGACGAACCGTTTCCAGAACCTCGGCACGTTTTTCTTCCAGCATCTTATCATGGGCAGTACGAACTGTATCCATCAACGGATTGAGTTCACGAATCCGGTTATAGTTGAACTTGCTTCCGGTCTGAACCATAGTGATCAGGCGAATCGTATTCAGTGCCTTATGTGCTTCCTCATTTTCCGCAATGCGGTCAATGTCATCGTGCAGAGATTTTTCAAACTGAACTGCCTGATCAAATACTGTTACCTGGGTCTTGAAGAAATTTTCAATACCGCTGCTCATGGCTTCCTTATTATCAAAGAGCTCATCCTCTTTTTTCAGCACACGATCAATCAGGGCAATATTATCTTTCTTCTGAGAAAGTACCTCGTCCAGCAGATGAACAGCTTCCTGCACTAATACACGATCTGGATATTTATGTCCGTCATAACGGGTATCCAACGATGCATAGTAGTTACGCTGTTCCGTATACTTCTCGGTTATAAAACGAACTAAACCATCTTCATCATCCGGCACATCCATGATGTCAAAATACTCACGGAGCATTGCTTTTACATCTCGCATCATCGTAGCAGAAATGGTTTTACGTTTGCTGATGGAGGTTTTCCCGATCTCGCTTTTTTTACGGAGCATATCCGGCAATTTCGGGTCATCCGGTTGAATAGTATTGCCTGCATACTTGATCGTCACCTTCTGAGAATAAATCAGCTGTGCCGTAACTGCAGCAATATCGATTTCTTTCCAGCCATATGGGATCGCACTGTATTTGCCCTGAATATCTGCCATAGAAGTCGGCAGTTTTTTCGCATCCTGCATCTCCAGATACTCTTCCATAGCAGAAGCAGCATCACGGTTCGGTTCCATGCCCGGAAGTGCTGTTACCGCACCTGTCAGAATCGCAATAATATCTGCGTCACTGCCTGCATTATCTGTAATCAGGTCGAGCTTGCTATATACATGAGCAACCAGATATTCAAGAGACTGGTCAATCTTGCTCTTGGCATTTCCGGCTTTGATTTCCAAATGCTCACCATCTACATAGAACTGCGCCCCTTCAATGGCATTTTGCAATTCAGTCATAGCACTCAGCTCATATTTTCCGGCTTCGTCCTGCTGATCGCTGATGATTTTCTGCACACTCTTAGGAAGCTGGCTTACATTTCTCTGTTTTACATACTTACGAATCTTCATGGCAGATTCCAGAGATTCATAATAAGGCGTATCAGCCAGAACCACGATTGCTTCATTACCTTTGGACTCTGCCATCAGACGGTAATCTGTTTTTTCAATGGCATCAGTAGCAACGGTCAGGAAACGCAGACGCATACCCCCTGTTGCCACTCCAACTGTAATGCCGTCCACCATCTGGTCAAATGCAAAGTCATATTTTCCATACCGAAACTTCTTGGTCGTGAAAATATCGCCGTAAATCATCTGCGCAATGCGCTCTACGATAGAAGCGGTATCCACATTGGTGTCTCTGATTTCACGCTGAATATCCTGTTCTTCATCAGTTAGGAAGTTATAAGTGTCACCAGTTCTGCCGATATAGTTCTGGCTCATCAGACGGTCGAGACATCCGCGGACAGCTTCACGCATGATAATCTTATCGACACGAATATCATCTGCCATGAGAATCACGATATTATCCAGATTAGAAGGAATATCATCAATATAGCGAACCAGATACAGAAGTTTCAGCACATCCACATCCTGCTGTTCGATCCCATCGCCGTTATCGGCCGCCTTCTGGCAACGTTCGATCACTCGGCGGATCGAACCGTCCAGAAAAGTATGTACAGTATCATAGAAACGGAAGAATGGAACAATCGCATACTCGTCCCGCTTCTGAATTTCCTGTGCAGCTTCCTGGAAACCAGACAGCATGGAACGCTCACCACCGGACAGATGTTTGCCAGAATTTCCATGTTTGCGAATTTCGGCAAATACTTTCTGCATGATAATGAACTGATATGGAATAAACGGGAAATTTTCCGCAAATTCTAATGGTCCTGTAAAACCTTTCTTTATATCAACGATATCTGTTCTAAAGCTGAACAAATTGCGAAGTACAGAATCGTTTTCTTCATATACTTTTTCCAACATTTTTTCGGACTCTGGTTTCTTTTTCAGAATACGCTTCTGGATAACTTCATCCACGGAGGAAGAAGACAAGCTCAATCTTGTTTTAAAACGAGCCTGGATTCGTGAAAACTCATCTGCACGGACTTTGATGATTTCGTCAATGGCTTCCTGCCCGGTGCAGATCACCCAAATCTTACCTTCACACTCACTTCCGATTTTTTCAATCAGAGACTGGAGGTTCAAAAGCATATCGGTATCTGTACCAACATACTGACCAACCTCGTCGATCATAAACAATAGACGGAAGTTCGCAGGTTTTGTATTCACATAAGCTTTCATATCTTCCACAAGCTGTGCAATCGAGATTTCAGTTGCCGTCTTATCATTGAACCACGCTTTAGCATCGTCCTCGCTCATATCCAGAACTTCCATCAATGTCGGGATGATGAACTTACCATTGAAAGCAAAGGCACGACGCATTTCCAGCCAAGACTTACCCTTTTTTTCTTCAAAAACGCTACGGAACTCTTCTGTCTTCCCCTGCTGGTCAATATAACGCTCCATCATGGCAACTTTCAGGTTCTCACCGTAAAATCCCAGATGGTTGTAGAACATTTTGGCAAATACACGAAGAACAGCCGTCTTGTCCTTATTGCTGAATCCCTCAATATCAATATTGAACAAAATTGTCTCCGTCGGTCCCTTTGTGGCACGGTCGATCAGCATAAAGGTTGCCGGATCATCCTCAAACTTTTTACGGAAACGCTCTACACTGCGGATGCCTTTTACCTCTTTGTTCTCCAGAAGGTAGGAAAGCATTTTCAGGAAGTGAGATTTACCACTTCCAAAGAATCCGGAAATCCAAACGCCCATATCAGCGGTAGGCTGGTCAAAGGCATCTCCATAATAGTTGAAGAAAGTAATGAAGTGTTTCTTCAATTCTCTGGTGATGACATATTCATTTAATTCCTGATCAATCACATCGTCAGCAGCCTGGTCAACTTTAATAACACCATTGATTTTGCGGTTGATGTCATCCGCAAACATATCTCGAATCATCATGGATTTATCCCCCTTAATCGATCACATTGAATGCCCGGTAATAATCATTTGGTGTCAAACGATTGAACAGTTTTACATGGCGACCGTCAAATTCACCCGGATACATAACCAAAATCGGAACATTCGAAAAATACGGCTGCAAAGCTTCCAGTAACGTATGAATTCTCATAAACGGAAACACCTCGCCTACCCCTGTCAACATGAGTACATCGCCCGGTTCGTGCGGCTCATATTGGATTTTATCAATGAACTCTCTATTGCCGATTGCGGAGTTCAGCTGCTCTAAAAGATAAGCACTTCCGTCAGCTTCTTCCATATCGGGAATCGCATCTGTGATGTCCATATCATCGCAGATAGAGAGAAATGTTTTATATAAATTACAAACGATCAAATGGCAATCTAAGGACTGATCGGTTTCCAGCTGATTCACAAAATGGCGGACAACCATTTCATTCTCCGGTTCATAACAGAAGATTCTGATATTCACCTCATTGCTGAGTCCTTTGCCTTTCAGGAACTCCGGTTCCTGGATCAATGCCCGAACTTTGTCCAGACGTTCTTTTATACGGCCCAGGCCGCTCTCTCTTTCAGCTGCGCTGAAATTCACCTTGTCACTCATCAGACTACCTCCTATGAAAAGCAATTAAACGCTGGCAGTATCGCCGTGTCGCCATTGCTTCTGATGGCATTCTCTAAAACAGGATGCAGCCATACTGGATTCAAATGATCTGCCCCCCGATTGTCGAGATATTCTGTCTCGACAAGTACTTTGGCGATGATCTGTTTTAACTTTATTATTGTAGTATCGCTCCAGGAAGCCACGGTATCATTCTGCTCCTGTAAACGCATAAAGAATGTATTCAAATCTATTTTACCAAAAGACATTTCTCTTAATCTGTACTTCTCGCCAATGACGGTCAACATAAATTCCCAGACCAGTCTGCTCTGCTTCATCAATGCATACAGACAAATCTGTTTTGCCACATCCGTCGGCTGTGAAGCAATCGCAGAAACCAGAGAATCATCTTCTAACGCATGAAGCCTTTTGATACAGGCTTTTGCCATCCGGGTAATCGACTTTTCCGTTGGATACTGGAAAAGATTCTGCCGAACAATTTCTTCTGCAATCGCTTCATCGGAAAGTCCTTCGCTCATCAGCTTTGCTGTGGAACGCATCTCATAAAAAAGGAACGGTTCTCTGGTCAAAGATGCACTATAAGGATACGAATGATCCATAATGGTATGCCTCCTTACTGTTCCTCTTTTTTATCAGGTATGAACTCCATGATGTCTCCAACATCGCAATTTAACACGGTACAAATTTTTTCAATTACATCCATACTGACATTTTCATCCTTAGACAGCTTTGACATAGTTGTCGTGCTGAAACCAGTCTGCAGGCGTAAATCCTTTTTTATCATATCTTTATCGATCAACATTTTCCAAAGTTTTTTATAGCACACTGCCATATTGTCACCTCTTACCATTATCTATTTCATCTTCAGTATTTCACTTCTTTTATCATACCATAGGAATGCGAACAGTACAATCGATACAGCACTTTTTCGTATCCATGCTTTACAAACTCGCATTTTAAATTTATTCTGACTGCAATTCTGATCTGCAAATGTGATCTTTCTTTACCTGCTGTTCGTTCCAACAAAAAAGTGTATCAGCTACAGCCAATACACTCTTATCATTTTCCTTAAATCACTCTATAATGTCCCCTTCACCCCATCATCCTCTCCCGCATCTCCCGCAGGATCTTCTTCTCCAGCCGTGACACCTGAACCTGTGAAATTCCAAGTCGGGATGCGATTGCAGTCTGGGTCTGGTTTTCAAAATAGCGCAGCTTTATGAGCTGCTGTTCCCGCTCCCCGAGGTCAGAGAGAAGCTCTGACAAAACGATCCTGTCCAGGACGCGGTCGTTCTCCGATGTCTTTTCCACGATCTTATCGGCCAGACAGCCGCCGGTCCCGTCCCCGGGATCAAACGGTTCATAGATGGAGCCGACTCTCGCCCCGGCTTCCATGGATGCCGCCACCTCCTCACGGCTCGCCCCCACGGACTTTGCAAGTTCCTCCACGGTCGGCTCCCGCCCGAGATCCGCTTCCAGCTTCTCTCTCGCCGCTCCGACCTTCCCGGCAAGCTCCTTTAACGGCCTGCTGACCTTGATCATGCCGTCGTCGCGGAGAAACCGGCGGATCTCCCCGAGGATCATCGGCACCGCATACGTTGAAAACCGGACGCCAAGCTCTGTGTCAAACCGGTCAATGGCCTTCATGAGCCCGATATTTCCGATCTGGAACAGATCTTCCACTTCCGTTCCACGGCCCGCAAACCTCTTTACAATACTCCAGACAAGTCCTGCATTCTCCATAACGAGCCGGTCTCTCGCCTCTTTATCCCCTGCGTGTGAACATTTTAAAAGTTCCGCAGTGTCCGCCATCTCGTCACCTGCCGATCTTCTTTTTCATCGTGACGGAGGTTCCCTTTCCCGGCGCGGAGACGACCTCCACCTGGTCCATAAACGCCTCCATGAAGGAAAATCCCATGCCGGACCGACCGTCCTCCGGGCATGTCGTGAACATCGGCTCCATCGCCTGCTCCACATCCGCGATCCCGACGCCCTCGTCCCGGACTGTCACGGAAAACAGCCGCTCTTTCTCCCATGCTGTCGCAGCGAGAGTTATTTTCCCTTTCCCGCCCCGGTATCCGTGGATCACCGCATTCGTTACCGCCTCCGAGACTGCCGTTTTGATGTCATCCAGCTCTTCCAGGGTCGGATCCAGGCGGCTCGCAAAGACAGCCGCGACAACTCTCGCAAACTCCTCATTCTCGGACCGGCTCTCCATCACGAGTTCCATCGTCTCACACGCCGCCGTCTCCTCGCCTTTCCCATTCTGCACATTCTTCACCGTCGTCTCCATCCCTATACCTCCCTGCTGTAGATCGCTTCTTCCTTTGACTCATACTGGTGCATCAGTCCCAGGATCCCCGCAACCTTCAGAACGCGCATGACCTGCGGGCAGGCGCCGTAAAAGCTTGTGTGCCCCGCCTTCATCTGCTTGTAGCGGTTTAAGAGGACCCCAATGCCGGAGCTGTCCATAAACCGCGTCCGCGTAAAATCAAAGATGATCCTGGAAACATAATTTTCCGCCATCAGAAGATCTGTCTCATAACGCAGATTCCTGCAGTTATGGTGGTCAAACTCCTTCGGCAGATGAATGATAAGTGTCGGACCTTTCGCCTCGTATACAAATGAATCTTCCATATGTTCTTCCTCTCCTTTTCTATAATCTGATTATTTCCGGCCAAACAAAAAGAGACCTCACAGCTTTTCTTCTGTAAAGTCTCTTGATCATTTTTATTTGATTTCTAGTATCCCCGCTCCGTCTTCGCCTTCTCCGCAAACTCCGAATCCGCAAAGTTCATGATGACCTGTCCGAACATCTGGTTCGCATTGTCGGTGTCGCCCTTTGACTTGTACACCATGCCCATGTCGTAGATGACTTCCGGGTTCTTGTCGTCGATCTCCATGTATTTTTCATAATAGTGGAGCGCTGTGTCATAGTCACCAGCAGCTGTGGACTGAGCAGCCGCCGCCATAAGGACCGCCGGGGCATTTGTGTCCATGTCCGCTTTGATCTCATTTAAGATCGCCACAGAACTGTCATCCGTGATCTTCGACTGATCCATGTCCACATAGCTTAAAACCGCCGTGTTCATGTCCCCTTTTCGGTACGCATCGAGGATCTTTGCGAGTGTCGCATACTGGTTTACCGTGCTTCCTGAATCCCCCTTCAGGTCATTTAACTGACCTTCCGCGTCCTCCTTCTGCTTCTGGTAATCCTCAACCTGGAGCTTTAACTTGTCCGTCTCCTGGTTTGCGAGATTCAGCTTATCCGTGTAGGACTGCATCTCCTGATTATGTTCATAATTGAGCGCCCGCTCTCTCGCCGGCATGATGAGGAATACGACCATGACCGCGCCCAGGACAAGACCGATGCCGATATTGATGATCGACTGCCAGCCTGTATTCTCCTTATAAGTCGGCGGCAGGATCACATCATCATCCTGCATTTCCCGGTGGGAGAACGCATTTTTCAGCTTTCTCTTTTCCACCTCCGCCTTTCCGGTATGCTCTTTTACATACTCCATGTACCGGGTGGCCTTCTCGTTGTTATTGTCGATCTGGAGCACCTTGACCAGGGACTTTCCCGCCTTCACATAATCGCCGTGCTCCATGTAGAGGAGCGCGAGGAGCAGATGCGCCTTCACGAAATTCGGCTTCTCGTCGACGATCCTCTTTAACTGCAGAACTGCGAGATCATCGCTGTCATTCTGCGCATAAAACAGTGCCTGGTTGAATTTCTTCACCATCTGGCTCGCGATCTCCAGCTGTCCCGGCTTTCTCTGCACCTCGTCGAGGTAATGGTCCGCGCGGTTGTTGTCCGGCTGGAGATTGATGCTGATGACCCACTGGATCAGCGCATCCGACGTCTCCCCCATCTCGTAAAAGATGAGTCCCAGAAGGTTTCTGGCATCCGTGTGGTATTTATTAAACTGCAGGGCGCGTTTTAAAAATCTCGCCGCCCCGGAAAGGTTTCTCTCCTTTGCCATTTCCAGACCACGGTTATAATAGCTGTTCGCCGCGTACTGGATCTTCTGCATTTCATCCATATATTACTTTTCCTTCTTGATATCCTTCATGATGTCCATCATGATGTCAGCCATATCTGTGAGGTCACTCTTTACGATCGCATCGCTGACCGCCTCGACCTCCAGACTCGGTTTAAAACGCTCGATCTCTTCTTCAAAATTGATCATATCTGTCTCTCCTTTATCGCTGCAGTCCGTTCCATGCACGAGACCGCCGCTTCTGCTGCCGCTTTCGTATCTTCCGCGGCATCCGTTATCACTTTTCTCAGCCTGAGTTCCCGAAACACTCCTTCACTTCCCCCGCCAGATACAGCGATCCGGCAATCAAAGTCAGATCATGCTCCCCGTGAATGCGGAACAGACGGTTTAACGCCTCTTTCACATCCGGACAAACCAGGATTTCCGTTTTTTTCCCGCATTCCTGATCGGCAAGCACTTTTGCCGCCTCCTCCAGTTCCCTGACGGAAAGCGTCCGATGGGACTCCATCTTCGCAAGGATCCAGAAATCCGGCTGCAGATGCTCTCTGATCTCAGCCAGCATCTCCGGGTACTTCTTGTCCGCGGAGACCGCAAACAGGATCCTCACATGATCCGGATCCCGCAATTTCTTCAGCCTGCAGGCCGCATCCAGGAACGCCCGGATCCCATCCTCATTGTGCGCCCCGTCAAGGTATACGCCCGGACAGATCTGTTCCATCCGCGCGGGCCATTTTGCTTTCCGAACCCCTGCCTTCGCCTGCTCCGGCGTCACCGGAAGTCCCGAGATATCTAACGCCCGGATCGCCAGCGCCGCGTTCATAAACTGGTAAGGCGCCTCAAACGGGATCTCAAACAGCACATCTCTTCCGCGGTAAGACAGCTCCAGCAGATTTCTGTCCAGCCGGGCAGCCGTATCAGCCTCCATACCCGCGAGACGGGTTCGGATCCCGCGACCTGCCGTCTCCGGCGTCACAGGAAACTTTTGTACTCCCAGCTCCTCAGCCTTCGCAGAAATCACCGCTGCCGCCTCCGGAGAACTGCAGTCATATACCACAGGATGGCCCCGCTTTATGATCCCCGCCTTGTGCGCCGCGATCTCCGCGATCGTCGATCCCAGAAACGCCGTGTGATCGATGCTGATGGACGTGATGACCGAAACAAGCGGATCCTCCACCACGTTCGTCACATCATATGTACCTCCCATTCCCGTCTCCAGGACCAGAACCTCCACACCGGCATTCCGGAAAATACAAAGTCCCATGTAAAACAAAAACTCAAAGTAGGTAGGATGAAGCGTTCCCCGCGCAGTCCATTTCTCACAGGCAGCCTGCACCTCCAGAAACGCCCTTACAAAATCCGCCTCCGGGACCATCACCCCGCCGATCAGAAACCGCTCCCGGATATCCACCAGATGCGGCGAAACAAACGTTCCGCACGGGATTCCCGCTTCGCAGAGCATCGATGTCAAAAAAGCACAAACCGAACCCTTTCCGTTCGTCCCGGCAACATGGATCACCTGAAACTCCCGGTCCGGATCGCCCAAAAGCCCGAGAAACTCCCGTATCTTCGGGATCCCGCTCTTCTTCCTCGCATACCCCGGGATTGCCTCGATCTGATCCCACGCCTCCTGCATCGTTATGTACTCCAAGAAAACTCCTCCTCGTCGTGACCTGCTTCTCTCACATATGATACCCGTTTCTCCTGCGTTTTGCAACCCAAACATATCGGAACAATTCGACGCATTCCAGCAAAACTCACCACCACCAAGCAAAGCGCCAGCGAGCGACCCATATATCATTGCCAGCCACCAGCGGTGAGCATCCGGACAGGAGTGCCCGGACGCTCACCGCGTACTTCCGCCAACCTCTCAGACAACCTTCCCTTCAAAACAGAACAGCCACAGGTAATAAACACCTGCGGCTGCCCCTATATCATCAGCACTTTCGCGCTATCACTTACTTTCTAAGCTGCGCCAACCGAGTCTTCACCTGCTCCATCATCTCTGTATACTTCTGAAGCTTCGCTCTCTCCTCATCGATCTTCGCCTGCGGCGCCTTGCTCACAAACTTCTCATTCGCAAGCATTCCGTTTACACGCGCAAGCTCCTTCGTAAGACGCTCCTCTTCCTTCTTCAGGCGCTCCGTCTCTTTCTCGATATCAACAAGCTCCGCAAACGGCATATAGATCGCTGCCTTCGGGATCACTGCGGATACGGCATCCTCGCCGATTCCTGTCTTATCCTTCTGGATCACAACCTCATTCGCAGAAGCAAGCGTGCTGAAGAATACACGGCTGTTCTCAAAAATCTTTGTGAGATCAGCATCCTCAGTCACAACGAACACCTTCGCCTTTCTGCTCGGCGGAACATTCATGGATGTACGCACATTACGGATCGCGCGGACAGCCTCCTTGATGACCTCGACTGCATGCTCATCCTCGGCGAAATTCCACTCTTCCTTATATACCGGCCAGGAGGAGATCATGATGGACGGCTCATCATCCTGTAAATTGCAGAAGATCTCTTCCGTGATGAACGGCATGAACGGATGTAAAAGCTTTAAGGAATTGATCAGGACTGTCTTTAATGTCCAGATCGCCGCTGCCTTCGTCTGGTCCTCATCGTTCCAGAGACGCGGTTTTACCATCTCGATGTACCAGTCACAGAACTCCTCCCAAACGAAATCGTAGACCTTCTGGAGAGCGATTCCGAGCTCGTACTTGTCCATGTTTTCCGTTACTTCCTTCGCGAGGTCGTTGACCTTGGAGAGGATCCATTTATCTGCTGCCGTGAGGTCTGTAAGCTTTGCCTCGCCTGCCGGCGCTTTCTCGATATTCATCATGATGAAACGGCTCGCGTTCCATACCTTGTTTGCGAAGTTTCTGCTGGCCTCGACTCTCTCCCAGTAGAAACGCATATCGTTGCCCGGTGCGTTTCCTGTCATAAGTGTCATACGGAGAGCATCTGCGCCGTACTTGTCGATCACCTCTAACGGATCGATACCGTTTCCTAAGGACTTACTCATCTTGCGTCCCTGAGAATCGCGGACAAGACCATGGATCAGGACAGTATTGAACGGGCACTCGCCTGTCTGCTCAAGTCCGGAGAATACCATGCGGATGACCCAGAAGAAGATGATATCGTATCCGGTAACGAGAACGTCTGTCGGATAGAAGTACTTCATCTCATCTGTATCCTTCGGCCAGCCCAGTGTGGAGAACGGCCATAACGCGGAGGAGAACCAGGTATCAAGGGTGTCCTCATCCTGCTTTAAATGTGTGCAGCCGCACTTCGGGCACTTCTCCGGCATCATCTTCGCAACCGTCATCTCGCCGCACTCTTCACAGTAGTAAGCCGGGATCCTGTGTCCCCACCAGAGCTGTCTGGAGATACACCAGTCGCGGATCCCCTCAAGCCAGTGGAGATATGTCTTACCGAAGCTCTCCGGAACGAATCTTAATTTGCCGCTCTTTAAAGCCTCGATGGCCGGTTTTGCCATCTCGTCCATCTTTACGAACCACTGCGGTTTTACCATCGGCTCTACGGTTGTGCCGCAGCGGTCGTGGGTACCGACATTGTGGCTGTGCGGAACAACTTTCACGAGAAGTCCCATTTCCTTCAAATCCTCGACCATGGCTTTTCTCGCCTCATAGCGGTCCATGCCGAAGTATTTGCCCGGAACATTGATCGTCGCATCGTCGTTCATGATGCAGATCTCTTCCAGGTTGTGGCGTTTTCCGACCTCGAAGTCGTTCGGGTCGTGAGCCGGTGTGATCTTTACGCAGCCGGTTCCGAATTCCTTGTCAACATACTCATCTGCGATCACCGGGATCTCGCGGTCTGTGAGCGGAAGCTTTAACATCTTTCCGATGATGTCTTTGTAGCGCTCGTCCTCCGGATTTACGGCAACGGCTGTATCGCCGAGCAGTGTCTCCGGTCTTGTCGTCGCAATCTCAACGAATCTTCCCTCTTCGCCTACGATCGGGTAGTTGATGTGCCAGAAGAAGCCGTCCTGCTCCTTGTGCTCAACCTCAGCGTCGGAGATGGATGTCTTGCAGACCGGGCACCAGTTGATAATCCTGGATCCTTTATAGATATATCCTTTCTCATAGAGGCGTGTAAATACCTCTAAAACAGCCTCGGAGCAGCCTGCGTCCATCGTGAAGCGCTCTCTGTCCCAATCCGCGGAGGAACCGAGCTTGTGGAGCTGTTTGATGATCCGTGTGCCGTACTCATCTTTCCATTTCCAAGCCTCTTTTAAGAATCCCTCACGTCCGAGGTCGTTCTTGTTGATGCCCTCTTTCTTTAACTTGTCGATAACCTTGACCTCGGTAGCGATGGCTGCGTGGTCAGTACCCGGCTGCCAGAGTGCCTCGTAGCCCTGCATTCTCTTGTAACGGATCAGGATATCCTGCATCGTGTTGTCAAGAGCGTGTCCCATATGAAGCTGTCCTGTGATGTTTGGCGGCGGCATTACGATCGTGAACGGCTTCTTGCCCTCACGTCTTCCTCTCTCCGCATCTGCATGGAAATACTTGTTGTCCAGCCATTTCTGGTACAGGCGGTCTTCAATGTCCGCCGGATTGTAGGTCTTTTCCAGTTCTTTCATGGTCTTCTCCTTATTCTTTTCTACATCTGTTTTCTTACGATGGCATATTCATCATCAAGCTGGTAGAACCCGCAGGAAAAATCACTTCCCCGAAGGAACGCAGACATCTCGTCCTCGTCCAGATCTGCCTCGCAGACGTAGTAGCCATACTCTTCATCATATGTGTAAAAGGCGCAGGTCTCGCAGTTTGTGATTTGTACTTTTTTCTGTTTGGAATCTTTCTTTGTCATCGTTTTGTACTCCTGTTGCCGGTGCCTTTTGTTTTTCCGGAAATCCTGCCGGACTTTCCCGCTAAAACAAAAACGCCCTCTGCACATTCATGCAAAGGGCGAATCACCGCGTTACCACCTTTATTCACCATCCCCAGGACCTTCCGATCCTTCAGACAGTATCTCATTTGTTCTTAACGAGGTTTCTCCCCGGGAACAGCTACTTTCCGTTCACTGCTCCGGCTCCGAAGCTACCTTCCATTTCCGCATTTCCAAACCGTCTTCCAGCCAATGGACAGTTCTCTCTGGAGGCGCAAAAAATGTACTCCTCTTCTTCCCAGCTTTTCACTTGTTTCCCAGACCGGCTCTTTCTTTCATCCGGTTCGCTTCACAGCCGCAAATATTTTCCGACTGCTCTTTCCTAATATAGTAGAATCCTGATAAAATGTCAAGGAAAAAGTCAGCAAAATCCACCACTGTCCCTGTATCACACAGGATTTTCCGGTCCAAAAACTTCTGCCCGTGAAAATGATCTTACAGCATTCTCCTGTATTCCATCTTCCAGCGGTTCAGCACATCCCCCGCCGCCGCGATCCGGCCAGCCGGGTCTTTCTCGAACACAGCGGCAAGTTTTAAGGTCTCCGGCGCTTTTTCCGCCTCTTCCCTTGCCTCCTTCACTTCCTGATCCCAGACTTCCTTGTCATCCTCCCCGATCATCTCCTGGAACTTATCTTTTAATTTAAGCTCCGGATTCAGCGCCGTGAGGAAGTACATGCGCTTCACATACTCCGCCTCCGCCTTTGCATTCCAGGCGTTCTCGTAGGCATGCATCGCCTTCTGGTAGCAGAAAAGCTTCGCATAGCAGGCTGCAATGTTGTTCCAGACTTTCCCGCGGAAATCCCCGGAGAGATGGCGTCCTGCCCCGTCTAAGATCTGCTCGTAGATCGTGACTGCTTTTCCGAAGAGATCAAGACCGTAAAAATAATCCGCACGGCGTTTCTTGTATTCTTCCTCCGTGAGTTTCTTTAATCCGTTTACCGTCTGACGGTAAGCAGCCTGCTCCTTCGGGGAATAATAGTTGCACTCCTGAAGGATCAGATACAGGATCTCCTCCGTCGCACCGCGGCTCTCCATCCATTTTTCGATCTTCTCCGCGAGGAACGGCATGCGCAGCTCACTCCGGAGGAACTCCGTGAGGCGGCTGTCGATAAAGTCCTCCAGAACCAGCAGCGGGTTATTGTAGATCACATAGCAGAGCTCCTGGGAAGAATAGATATGGATCCCAAGATCTTCGATATAAAGAGGAATCTTCACAGGCTCCTGTCTGCAGAGAATCAGACTCATAACGTCACCTCCTGGCGGACCACCGCGTCCGTCTTCGGGAACAGCTCCCCGAATCCCTGGTCTGTGAGCTTGACCACCATCGTCTTCTCATCGATGAAGCCGACAGCCACCCGGATCTTCGTCGTCTTATTCGGACGCTCCGGGAATCCGTCAAGGGCAACCTTCACCTGGCGTTTCTTTTTCGGCTCCTGCTGCGGCGTGATCGTAAACGTGATCGCACGTTCCCCGTCCGGGATCACTTCGACCACACTTCTCGCCTCATACCAGCTCTCACCGGCAGATGCCAGGACGAGCTCCGACTTCGCGTCCCGCTTCATGACCTCCATGGAGACCGTGGACCATAATTTGCCCTCACAGAGGCAGACAAATGACGGGGAATCGCTCTCGTTTAAGTATTCTTCCGCCTTCATGGCAGCGCCCTTCGCAAAGAGAGCCGTCTCCACAAAGACTCTTCTCCTGTTGCAGATCTGTTTCATGAATTCCGGCGCCCAGTCTGTTCTCGCAAAGCCTTTTCCCGTCAGGAAGATCGAGGAAAAGATCTTTTTCTGCAGAAAACGCTCCCCGCAGGCGCAGAGGATCTTATCCGCCATCTTTGCCCCGGAGCCTGTATCCAGGACGCTCAGGCTAAAGCCCTCTTCCAGCTCCTCGTGCTCCGCCATGGCCGTCATCTGGCGGGGTCCTCTCGTGACCTTCAGTTCATAGTAGCGCAGATCTTCATCCGACAGGGAGAACATCCCCACCTGGCCTCCCCAGACGTCTCTCCTCTGGTTTAACACATAGTGGACAAAACATTCCGTGTGGCTTGCGATATGGATGCATCCCTTCGGAACGCCTAGGGCCTCCACGCTGGCCGTAAGACCTTCTAAAAGCTTCATCTCCATGTTTTTCAGGCTGATGACCAGCTCGTCGATCTTCTGCCCGCCGTACTCTGCCCGGACCATGGCGAGGATGCTGCCCAGGAATCTCTGCAGCAGCTCCATTCCGCCGTATTTCACGCCTCCGATAGTGGACGTTCCTTCTTTTGCCGCCAGGCTCAGGAGCTTGTCAACGATGACTCCCTCGCCCACCAGCGTATATTTGTACGCATCTTCCCCCACATACCACTCTTCCGCAGCCTTCTTTCTGCAGATGACGGTCGGGAGCATCCACGCATCCTCACGCCCCAGGACAGCTGCCTGGGTGTAGTTATCGCAGAGGTCGATGCCAATGATCAGTTTCTCCATTCCTTTGTCCTCGTTACGCCAGACGGAACAGTTTTTTCGCGATCTGACTGTCCGTCACATATTCTGTCATGCTTTCTTTCAATTTCCGGTCATCCTTCATTCCGAGATAGAGATTCATGGAATTCAGAGCCGTAAAGCGGTTGCCTTTGTCCCCGGTCGCCGGTTCGCTGCAGGTCACTTCGCCCTCCGCCTTCTTCACCATCGTTCCGTCCTCATTCTCCCAGATCTCGTATTCCATGATCTCGCCGTCAAATAAGAGCTTCTGACGCACATAGATCCCCTTATAGACCATGTTCATCTCTTCCTCATGGAACTCTTCCTCATCCGGCAGGATCCGGATCTTTAAGATCGGTCTTCCGTCCGGCCGTCCATGGTACTCAATGATCTCCTTGTCCATGACTTCGCCCGGCATTTCCACATATCTCGCCAGATCCTTATACCACGCAAATACCATGCCGCGTGCGGAGAGAATATCCATCATCCGGGAGAGAAGCTCTTTCTGCTCCTCGGAGATGGATGCCTGGCCAGAGTAGAATTTTGCCAGTGCCAGAAGATAGATTTCCGGGACTTTCCGAAGCTCCATCCCATGGATTGCGCCTTCCAGGTACGCAAACACTTTATCCCCCGGGACGACATCCCGCAGAAAATACTCCGTACACTTCACCGTAAAGTACGCCTTCACAATCACATCGCTGGTCTCTTTTCTCGACGCATAGAGATCAAATACCGTGTCCATATGTTTCTCACAGCCGGAGAACAGGTACTGGGCAAGCAGGCGCTCCTCCAGATCGTATGTCTCCACATGGGTCTTCACAGCCTCCGCAAGGATCCGGTACATGGATTCGCCGCTACCGTTATAATGTTCACAGAGATAATCAAGGATCACGCTGTCTCCGTGACCGTCCGCGAATACGCGGCCCGCGAGGTGGAGAAGCAGCTCATCCTCCTCGAACATCCGGTCCAGGATCAGCTGGGATACAAGGGCCGCAAGCCGTTTCACGCGGATCTGCTCCTCGCCGAACTCTTTGATCATCTCGTAGGCCTGGACCATGTAACTCTGGACGATCAGAGTCTCGCAGACATCCACACGCTCCGGTCTGGAGAGTGTCTTTTTATCAAGTTTTAAGAGGTACGCACCGCCCTCCGCGTCCATCACCTCATCATCGCCTGAGAGAGCCGCGCGGTAATAGGAAATGATCCTCGTCAGCATCTTCTGCTGATAGGCAGGTTTCACCGGGAGGTTGTCCAGAGCCGTCTCGAGCTCAGTCACATCCTCTTTATCGAGATCTTTTTTCTTCATGATCTCCAGGCACGCCTTCATCTTTAACATCGGGTGCTCCGGATACATCTCAAAGCATTTTTCTTCCAGTTCTTTCTCGTCGAGAACCGGTTCTTTCGTATATTCCACGTCCAGATACCTGTTTCCGAAGGTATCCTGGAACATGATCACACTGTCCTCAAAAAACAGCGGCACATAGGCCGTCTGGTCCTGCAGTGGGTAAGCGTCCTCGCCGGTCAGGATCTCGTTGGAGACGATCACATATTTCATCGCCGAATCTTTGACCCGGATCCGGTTCGCCTTTAAGATCCCCGGTAAGACCCGCGCCACCTGTTCATCGATGATGTCCCGGTAGATGATATGTTTGTAGATCACCGCGAGTCTCTTATTGATCCGGGACTCGAACAGCTGCTCCATGGCAAACTTTTCCATCTCGCGCTCGTATTTTTTATAGAGCGGATCATCCTGAGGAATATAGGCAGCCACGTTCGCGTAGAGAGCCGCCCGGCTCTTCTGGTCCAGGTGGGCGCTCTCGTAGGAGAAGTATAAAAGGACCTGGCGCGGCATCATCTGCTCGTAGGAATCCGGAAGCGCATAGAGGAAATATTCATAGATCCTCGTGAGACTGATCTCCTGGCTGATCCCCTTTTCATACCACGAAAAGCTCTCTTTTCCGCGGACATTTCCCTTGATCAGGAGACAGCATACCGCAGTCAGCATCTCCTTCGTCGGATACTTTTCATAAAGCTTTGCGAGCAGTCTGTAATACAGGCAGTGGAAGAATTTCGCCCCCGGCGCCAGCGCACAGATCCGCTCCGCCAGTTCCTCCCCCACAAGTCCGTTCATCGCCCCGTAGTAGAGAGCGTGGATCTCAAAGACATCCATCGTCTTTAAAAGCTCCGGGTTCTTCCCGAAAAGCCGGATCGTCTCGATATAGAGGAACGGGCTGCGGCAGCCGTTCTTATACTGCATCTTAAAGCTCTCCGCGAGCGCTTCCTCCTCCTCATACATCTCCGGCATCATTTTCAGCTGTAAAAGCTGCAGATAAAATCTTCCGTTGGCATCCTCCAGTTTCTTCCGGAACAGGCGGATCACCGCGTCCTTTTTCTCCTCATCCGGCTCCAACCGGTACTGAAGGTACTGATAGTAGCAGTAAAGTGTTCCGAGACGGTCTCTCAGAGCCGCGACCGTCTCCCAGGAATCATCCAGGCATAACGCTGCCTGATCCGGTCTTCCCGCATCCAGATACGTCTCCGCCTGGAGTAAGGACAGGATCACGGAACCGCCGTTTGCGCCGCGGATCGCATCCAGCTCATTCTGGATCTTTCCGAGAACGAGTTTTTTGTCGTAAAGTCCGCTCTCATAAGCTTCGCGGAGTTTCATATACCGGCAGACACCGGCCTTGCTGATCTCGCCCTCGGCGCGCTTTTTCTCCGGTTCCTCTCCCATCGCCTCGATCCGGATCACCGTATCTCCGTGGACCGTGAGAAGACGGATCGCACCCAGGTTCTTTCCGCGGTGCATCCGCTCCGGATGGATCCGGAAGCGGAGATCCAGACGGTCATCCTCAAAATCCGCCTGAGTGATGACTTTTTTCGGGATCTCGATGAAATCACCGTCAGCACGGACTTCCATATAGATATATCCCCAGGTGTTCTTCCGGAGGACTACTTTATCGCTCACGATATCCTTCGGTCTGTCGTAGACCTTTTTCGCCGTCGAAAGAGTCAGTTCGATCGGCTCCTTCACGCCTGCTGCCAGGAAGAACTCTTCCAATGCATTCTGGCGGTTTCCATGTCCCTTCAATCCCTCATAGATCGTGCGGATCTTCAGGTCCTTAAAGAACGGCGCTTCCGTAAAATCCCGGTACTCCATAAGTCGCAGCGCCAGATCCATATCTCTTTTTGCCAGCTCCACAAAGTCTTCCATCGTCTTCAGGGTTGACAGGACACGGACGGACTCGATCATCTCGACACGAAAAAGAAAAGGAACCTCCAGTTCTCCGCTGTTCGTGACAAGCGTGAAGTTTCCCCTGATCAGGTCTCCGTTCTCGCACCAGGAGGTGTCGACCTCGTAGACAATATGGTTTCTTAAGCCTCCGAAGGCACTCTTTAAGATCCTTACACGGCTGTGGCTTGAGTAGGCAAGACCTTTGATATACAAATTATTCTCGCTTGCCAGGTATAGTTCTCTTTTATAAACTGTATCGCTCCCCAGAGTCTCCTCGACCTTCGCAGGTTCAAGGAACAGCTTCGGCGTCTCCGCGTCCACGATTCCTCTGGAAAGGCGCATGATCCGTTCTCTCATATATTCATTCACCTTAAATTCATTATCCGATACCCGATCGCTCTGCGCCCCGCGCTTTTGCGATCTGCTGAAATATTCGTGGTATCATCATAGCACATTTTCCGTTCAAATTCACTACAATTTTCGACCTTTTTCATGGGAAGCCGGAAAAAGGACTTGAATCCGTTCAGTGAAACCTGTAAAATAGATGTATTCGCAAAGATTTTTACAGACTCTAAAATAAAGGAGCAACCCCTATGTTATCTGATCCGATCACGCTCTACAAACTGATGATCTTATATATGCTGGACCATGTCAACTTTCCGCTGACAAACTCCCAGCTCACGGATTTTTTCCTGGATCATGAATATACAACGTATTTTACGCTCCAGCAGGCATTAAATGAGCTGAAAGAGGCGGGGCTGATCCGGATGGAATCCACCCACAATTCCTCCCGCTACGAGATCACAAAAGAGGGTGACGACACGCTCTCCTTCTTCGGAAACAATATCTCCCCCGCGATCATCGAGGATATCGACAGCTACTTAAAAGAGAACAAATTCCGCCTCCGCAACGAGGTTGGCGTCATCTCCGACTTCTATAAATCAACAAACCAGGACTACATCGTTCACTGCGAAGTCCGGGAGGGAAAATCCATCCTCATCGGCTTCGATCTCTCCGTCCCCGACAAAGACCAGGCTGAGACGATGGCCAGCCACTGGAAGGAGCAGAGCCAGGAGATCTACTCCTATGTGATGAAAACGCTGATGAAGGGATGATATTCAAAAGCGGCATTTCCACAGATCATGTTCTGTGGCAATGCCGCTTTTTTGTTTACATTCTCTTATTCCTGTTCCTTCTTTGCGTTTTCCGCTTCCTTCGCAGCCTTTTTCGCAGCCCATTCCGCGGCTTTCTCCGCCTGGATCTCCTCCTCGGCGGTCAGAAGATCTTCTCCGGCAGCCATCTTATCGATGAGCGTCCAGATATCCTCTCTTCCCTGCTTGGTCTCAGCGGAGAACGGGATCAGGATATCCTGTTTCTCCATTCCGAGACCGGTCCGGATGAGTTTTACCTGTTTCTGGATCTGGCTCCGCTTGATCTTGTCAAGCTTCGTCGCAATGATGACCGGGCGGAAGCCGTTGTAAACGATCCAGTCGTACATAGTCTTATCGTTGGCAGACGGCTCATGACGGATGTCCACGAGAAGAAAGACGCATTTTAACATCTGGGACTTATGGAGATAATTCTCGATCATCTTGCCCCATTTTACCTTCTCAGACTGCGGAACTTTCGCGTAACCGTAGCCGGGGAGATCCACGTAATAGAGATCTCCGTTGATGTTATAAAAGTTGATCGTCTGGGTCTTTCCCGGCTGGGAGGACGTTCTCGCCAACGCTTTCCGGTTCATGAGTGCGTTGATCAGGGAAGATTTTCCCACGTTTGATTTTCCCGCGAACGCGAACTCCGGCAGCGTATTCTCCGGCAGTGTGCTCGTCACACCGCAGACGGTCTCAAGTTCCACATTTCTGATAACCATTCCTATTCTCCTTCTATCTGGCTGGTGCAGCTTTCCTGTATCACGCGAACGCTTCGCGCACCACGTCGTCCATGGTCTTCACGAACACGATCTCCATGCCCTTCGTGATCTCCTTCGAGATCTCCGCCATATCCGGCCGGTTCTTGTCCGGCACGAGCACCTTCTTCATATGTGCCATTCTCGCCGCAAGTGTCTTTTCCTTTAAGCCTCCGATCGGCAGTACACGCCCCCGCAGAGTGATCTCGCCGGTCATTGCAACGCTGGCGAGGACCTTTTTGCCGGTCACTGCGGAGAGCATCGCAGTCGCCATCGTGATGCCCGCGGACGGGCCATCCTTCGGCACCGCCCCTTCCGGAATATGAAGATGCAGATCATGTTCCTTAAAATATTTGCTTTCCACACCGTACCGGTCAGCCACAGATCTTACATACGTCAGTGCGATTTGCGCGGATTCCTTCATGACATCGCCCATCTGGCCTGTCATCTGGAGTTTTCCGTCGCCCGGCATCACATTCACTTCGATCTGGAGAGTATCCCCGCCAACGCTGGTCCATGCGAGACCTCTCACGATCCCGACTTCATCCTCCTCGTTGGCATTCTCGAAGGTGATCTTTTCTTTTCCGAGATACTTCTGAAGATTTCCCTCTGTGATATGCACGGATTTCCGTTTTTTCTCAAAGAATTCTCTTGCCGCCTTCCGGCAGATCTCGCCGATCCGGCGCTCTAAGTTCCTGACTCCGGCTTCCCTCGTGTAGTTGTGGATGATCTTTTCCAGCGCTTTATCGCTGAAGGAGAGCATTTCCCCTGTGAGTCCGTTTCTCTCTAACTGCTTCGGAACGAGATATTTCTTCGCGATATGGAACTTCTCATTCTCCGTGTAACTGGACACTTCAATCACTTCCATACGGTCAAGGAGCGGTCTCGGGATCGTGGACACATCGTTGGCCGTCGCGATAAAGAGGACTCCGGAAAGGTCTAACGGGATTTCCAGATAGTGGTCGCGGAATTTCCCATTCTGCTCTCCGTCAAGGACCTCAAGGAGCGCAGACGAGACATCTCCCCTGTAGTCCGCGGAGACCTTATCGATCTCGTCCAGGAGCATCAGCGGGTTCGCCACGCCTGCCTGGCGCATCGCATCGGCGATCCGGCCCGGCATCGCGCCGACATACGTCTTTCTGTGGCCGCGGATCTCCGCCTCATCGTGAATGCCGCCGAGGCTGATCCTTACATACTTCTTTCCGAGCGCGCGGGCCACGGATCTCGCAATGGAGGTCTTACCTGTTCCCGGCGGTCCCACAAGGCAGAGGATCGGGCTTGTGCCTTTCTTTGTGAGGGCGCGGACCGCAAGGAATTCCAGAACGCGGTCTTTTACCTGCTCCAGACCATAGTGATCTTCCTCCAGCACTTCCTTCGCATGGATGATGTCCTGATTGTCCCTGGACGTCTTCTTCCACGGCATCTCGAGGACCGTCTCGATATAGGTGCGCAGGACATTTGCCTCCTGGCTTCCGCCCGGCATGCCTTTGAAACGCTGGATCTCTTTTTTGATCTTCTCCTTTGTCTCCTTATCCGCATTCAGCTTTTCAAGCTGTTCCAGATACCCGTCAGCGTCCTCCGCCCCGGCATCATCTCCCAGCTCCTCACGGATGACCTTCAGCTCTTCCCTCAGGATGTAGTCGCGCTGGTTCTTATCGATATGTTCCTTTACTTTTCCCTGATAATCACGCTTGATCATCAGGATCTCGATCTCACGCATCAGATAATACACGATCCGGTCGTAGAGGTGGCTTACATAGTCACATTCCAGAAGCTCCTGCTTTACAGCAAAATCCCACGGGAATTCGTTCGCTGTCTGGGTCAGGAGCGGCTCCAGGTCTGTGATCACGAGGAGACTTCCGATAAAGTCCTTCACCGCCTTCGGGTTCGCGTTTCCAAACTCCTCAAGTTTTTCCTTGACGATCCGGCTCATCGCTTCCTTCACGGTATCCGAGAGCTGCTCCTCCTGCATCGGAGCGTCCTCGATCTCCGCCTCCAGATACTGTCCGTCTTCGAACAGTGTGAGAAGAGCCGCTCTCTCTAATCCTTCCACCATCACGCGCAGGATCCCGTTCGGCATTTTCACGATCTGTTTGATCTGGGATACCGTTCCCATCTGATACAGATCTGCGGCCGTCGGCACCTCCTGCTGTGGATTCCGCTGCGTCACAAGGTAGACCTTCTGGTCTCCCATCATGGCTGTCTCCACCGCGCGGACAGATTTTTCCCGGCTGATATCAAAATGCTGCACCATTCCCGGGAGGATCGTAAGTCCCCGGAGTGCCACAGCCGGCATCGTAATTTTCTTATCTTCCATTCATTTCTCCTGAGCGGAAATCCGTTTCCGACATTCCGATCGTCGTGATTTCCGCCTTTTTCTATGAGACAGTTTCAGACAGGTCAGCGCATCCCATCGGATAATGCGGCTGTCCTATCGATCGTATTTGTAAAAAACGTCTCCGGCAGTTTCCGGATACATTGCGTCAAAAAGGCTGCCGTGACATTTCTGTGCGCAGCAGCCCCTCTTATCTGCGGGATACGGGTCCTGCAGGTTCATTTTGTAAGGAGAGCCGTTCTCTTACGCGATCTCCCCGTTTCCATCTTTTCTGGATCTTCCGGACAACGCCTTTTTCGGCACCGTCACATCGCGGTATACGACTTCCGGCTTTTCCTTTCCGTCCACCGCATCCTTCGTAACGGTACAGATACCCACGTTGGAATCGGACGGAACCTCGTACATCGTATCCATCATGACAGATTCCATGATCGCACGGAGTCCTCTTGCTCCCGTCTTTCTCTCCACCGCCATATGGGCGATCTCGTGGACAGCCTCCGGAGTGAACTCCAGCTTCACGTCATCCAGCTCAAATAACTTCTGATACTGTTTTACGAGCGCGTTCTTCGGCTCCGTGAGGATCCGCACAAGGGCATCCTCATCCAGAAGATCTAAGGATACCATCACCGGGACTCTTCCGACAAACTCCGGGATCAGACCAAATTTCGTAAGATCCTGCGGCATCGCCTGCTTCAACAGCTTGCTGATATCCGTATTTTTCTTATCCACGATCTTCGCGCCGAAGCCGATGGAACTTGTCTCCAGTCTGGACTCGATAATTCTCTCAAGGCCATCGAAAGCACCGCCGCAGATGAACAGGATGTTCGTCGTATCGATCTGGATCAGCTCCTGCTGCGGATGCTTTCTGCCGCCCTGAGGCGGAACGCTTGCAACAGTACCTTCCAGGATCTTTAACAGCGCCTGCTGGACGCCCTCGCCGGAAACATCACGGGTAATGGACACATTCTCGGATTTTTTTGTGATCTTATCGATCTCATCGATGTAAATAATACCGTACTCCGCACGGCTCACATCATTATCTGCTGCCTGGATCAATTTTAAGAGGATGTTCTCCACGTCCTCGCCGACATAACCGGCCTCAGTCAGCGTCGTTGCATCTGCGATCGCAAACGGAACACCTAAAAGCTTCGCAAGTGTCTGCGCAAGATAAGTCTTGCCGGATCCGGTCGGACCGAGCATCAGGATATTGCTCTTCTGAAGATCAACATCACTTTCCTTCTTCGATGTGATTCTCTTATAATGATTGTAAACAGCCACGGAAAGAACTTTCTTCGCCTCATCCTGTCCGATCACATAGTCGTCCAGAAATTCTTTGATCTCCTTCGGTTTTAAGAGGTTGATTCCGGAGAAATCCGGTCTTTCCTCCTCCTCGTTTCCGAGTTCTTCCTCAAGGATCTCACTGCAGAGTTCGATACACTCATCACAGATATAGACGCCGTTGGAGCCGGCTATCATTTTTCTTACCTGATCCTGATTCTTTCCGCAGAAGGAACATCTGATCTTTTCCTCAGGTCTTACTGGCATGTTCGCACCTCAATTCTAAATTTATAACCGGACCTAGTGTCCTGTGATCACGCGGTCGATCAGGCCGTATGCGGCTGCCTCTTCCGCTGTCATATAATTATCTCTCTCCGTATCGCGGGCGATCACGTCGAGCGGCTGCCCTGTGTTTGCAGCCAGGATCTTGTTGAGCTTTTCTTTTGTCTTTAAGATCTGCTCCGCAACGATCTTGATCTCCGTCGCCTGACCCTGTGCCCCGCCGGACGGCTGATGGATCATGACCTCAGCGTTCGGAAGCGCAAAACGTTTGCCCTTCGCACCGCTGGAGAGAAGGAATGCTCCCATGCTTGCAGCCATACCGATGCAGGTCGTGCATACGTCGCATTTAATATAGTTCATCGTATCATAGATCGCCATACCGGCCGTTACGGAACCGCCCGGGCTGTTGATATAAAGGTTGATGTCCTTATTCGGATCCTCGGATTCCAGGAACAGGAGCTGAGCCACAACAAGGCTCGCGCTCACATCGTTTACTTCCTCACCGAGGAAAATAATACGGTCTTTTAATAATCTGGAATAGATATCGTAGGAACGCTCTCCTCTGCTTGTAGATTCAAGCACATAAGGTACTAAGCTCATATTATTTCCTCCATCTTTTCTTTTATGATCGCGGCACACAGAAATATCTGTCCGGAACCTGTGCTCACCGTCAAAATTCCGGCTGTCTGCACACATTTCGGAACTATCCCTGTATAACCGACTGGGGATTGCCGCGAAAAGCTCTCCGCAGCAACCCCCTCTGAATGCGGGTCATGGTCCGTCATCGGACCACTTTCCACCATGTTTTCTGTGCAGATCCGTCTAAAGTATGTTGCCCTGATTAGTCAACGAACTTTGCCTCAGCTACAAGGAAGTCGATCGCTTTCTGTACAGCAAGGTCTTCTTTTAACTGTGCCATCTGCTCTTCACCAAACATACCCTTGATCTGTTCTTTATCCATCTTGAAGTCTGCAGCCATCTTGTCGAACTGCTCCTCAACTGCAGCATCGTCAGCCTGGATGTTCTCAGCCTTTACAACTGCCTCGAGAACAAGTCTTGTCTGAATTCTCTTGATCGCCTGCGGCTTCATCTGCTCGCCGATCTTCTCAGCTGTCATGCCTGTGATCTCAACATACTGCTTGAAGGAGATACCCTGGCTCTCAAGTCTGCGCGCATAGTCGTTGACCATACCGTTAACCTGCTCCTCAACCATCTGATCCGGGATCTCCATTGTTGCGTTCTCGATTACCTTAGCAACGACCTTATCCTCGTCTGCTGTCTTAGCTGCTTCAATCTTCTCAGCCTGTAATTTCTCTGTAAGGTCTTTCTTGTACTCTTCCATTGTATCGAAATCAGATACTTCGCTTGCGAACTCATCGTTTGCTTCCGGAAGCTCTTTTCTCTGGATCTCTTTTACTTTTACTTTGAATACAGCCGGTTTGTTCTTTAACTCTTCTACATGGTACTCAGCCGGGAATGTTACGTTTACTTCGCACTCTTCGCCGGTCTTCTTGCCGATGAGCTGCTCCTCAAAGTTGTCGATGAATGTATGGGAACCGATCGTAAGCGGATAGTCCTCAGCCTTGCCGCCCTCGAATCTCTTTCCGTCTACGGAACCGTCGAAGTCGATCGTTACCTGATCGCCATCCTCAACGCCTCTGTCCTCAACTGTGATCAGGCGGGAGTTTTTCTCTCTTGCGCGCTTGATCTCTGTCTCGATATCTTCCTCTGTAACGTCAGATTTTGTCTTCTGAACCTCTACGCCCCTGTACTGGCCAAGAGTAACTTCCGGCTTAACAGCAACCTTTGCTGTGTAGATGAAGGACTTTCCTTCCTCGATCTGCTCGATGGAAACAGCCGGACGGGAAACGATCTCAAGTCCGCTCTCCTTTGCAGCATCCGGATAGCTTGCGTCGATCACTTCATCAACGGCATCCTCGTAGAATACGCCAACACCATACATCTTCTTGATCATGTTGAACGGAGCTTTTCCTTTTCTGAAGCCCGGGATATTGAATTTACCCTTATTCTTATTATAGGAATGCTGTACAGCCTCCTCAAACTTTTCTGCCGGCACTTCGATTGTAAGTTTTGCCGTATTCTTCTCTAAATTCTCAACCTGTACGCTCATTTTATGAGTTCCTCCTTAAATATATCGATAGCGGGGATCGGATGGTCCCGCCCGTATGATCTCGTAACTGCCGCTTTTTGGGCGTTACACGTTTTCCGGCATTATGATGGCCGCTCAGCGAAAAATCCGCCCGCAGGCATCACTTCTCCGTCACGCGCACATAGCGCCGCATGAAATTATAACATAAGACGCATAAAAAGACCAGACCTAAATTACAAAAAATCCAGAAAATACGGGATATTCTTGCTGCAAATACCTGCATTCTCTCCCCACGCCTGCCAGTCCATACCATTCCCGGCACACCACGCTCACATAACGCGCCTGCCCCACAGCGGTGAGTATCCAGGCAGGCGCACCTTGATCCGGGGATGGTTCCGCTAAGCTTGCGTGTGCCTGCCCGGATACTCACCGCGTACCTCAGCCAACACCCTCAGCGAGTCTATTTATCTCTCATACTGGATCGCCTTCCTGATCTTCTCCGCCTCATTCTCACTCACCAGAATACGGATCAGCTCCAACCCAAGGTCGATCGCCCATCCCATTCCGCGTCCGGTACTGATCAGCCGGTCCGTCACCACACCGTCGCCGCGGCAGTCCGCACCCTTCATCTGATTCTCAAACCCCGGATAGCAGGTCGCACGATGGCCTTCGACAAGACCGAGCTCCCCTAAAACACTCGGAGCCGCACAGATCGCCGCAAGCCGCTTTCCTGCTGCAGCATGGGCCTTCAGCATCTCTGCCAGACCTCTGTGCGCCTTCAGGTTATTCGTTCCGACAAGTCCGCCCGGGAGGAACAGCACATCTGCGTCATCCCCGATCTCCTCGAACAGACAGTCCGCCTCAATCTTAAAACCGTGGGATCCCGTCACCATCTTTCTTCCCATGATGGAGACCAGTTTCACATCCACTTTCGCTCTTCTCAGGCAGTCACACACCGCGAGGCACTCCACCTCTTCCATTCCGTCTGCCACAAACGCATATACTCTTGCCATTTTCATTTACGCACCTTTCTGATCGCAGTGCGGGGGAAATCCCTGCCTTATAACGCAGTAGAAATCCCCCGCAAATCTCATTTTTTCGTAACTGTTCAGTACCCTCACAGTTACGAGCAAAAATCCATTCCAGATCGGCTTCGCCGATGGGATTTTTGCCTCCAGGCCTGTGCTTTATTACGGTCAGCGCAGCAAGTGCGCAGACCTACTGAATAGTTACATTTTTTCAACATCACTGTCCGTCTTTCTCATCATCCGTATACGGATAAAATTTCCCGTTCAGATAATATCCGCGTCCAGGTCCGCCCTCCGACCGTTTTACTTCTGTTCCGCGATCCTCTGCATCCGCCTGCTGCTGTGCGGAAGAATCCACGGTCTGCTCTGGTCCATGATACTGATACGGCTCCTGCGGCATATCATTCCAGCTGTCCGAGGCGCTGTTCTGTCCCTGTCCGTACGAATAACCGGTTCCGCCATTCTGTCCATAGCCGCCGTTCATATTTCCGGTTCCATACGCACCGTATCCGCCGCCCGGGTTTTCATTCCCACCGACATCTCTCACACTGTCCGGTTCCACATACTGTCCGCCATAGCGCGCGTTATTCTGTACAAACGGTTCCCCTCCGAATCCATTCAGGCGTCCCGAATATGGTCCGCGAAGCACTGCGTAAAGCTCCGCAAAGGTTGCATCCACATACGGCTGGACGAAGAAGGTTCCGATACCGCAGAGCAGGGTTCCTAAAAGCTGCCATCCCAGGAAGGAAAGGCCGAGTACAAAGGCGTTCCATTTCTGTCCATCCATCATCTCTTTCGAGAGTCTTAAAACTTCCATCGTCTTCATATCCGGGTTTTCAGCAAGAATATATGGAACCATCAGATAGCAGTACTGGAAATAAACAGAAACAAAAGCTCCTATCGTAGCGCATATCATTACTGCCCAAAATACACTACCGATCCATTCAACACCATTAAACAAGATCGCAAGAAATCCCAACAGACTGGCCAGGATCACAACACTCTCTGTGATCAGTCCCCGAAGGAACTGGGTTCCCACGATCTTTAAATATCCATTGGAAAATCCCCAGAAGATCTTTCCGACACCCGCCGACTGCCCCGTCACACGGCTTTCCAGATAGAACCGGTTCCGTCCGACTTCAAACAATGGCTGTACAAAAATTCCGATCACGACAGAGACGATCACAATAACGACCACCGCTCCCGCGAAAAGACGGTAAAACAGGTTGCTCGCAACCATGGATCCGGCATTTCCGGCTCCCGGTCCGTAAGCGTCGCCAAGTCCAGGGACAAGCTCGATCCCGCTGGCAAGACCACTCTGGGTACTTCCACTGAGGCTGCCGTCGCCTCCTAATTCACCGATCAAAAGACCGCTCTGGTCATCCCGGCTGCTTCCCGTCGCATTCTGCTCCAGGTAGCTTGTAACTCTCTGCGTGTTTGCATTCGATCCGCCGAATCCGCTGAGGATCGCAAAGATCAGGCTCACCGCAAATGCCGCCCAGTAATATCTGCTCAAACACATTTTTGCACGGTTCTTTAACTCTGCCCTTGTCCACATACGCACTCCTCCTTTTTTCATGAACGGTGTTGACCGATATGCAAAAACAGGACATTCTCCCGGATTCCGCATACTGGAACCGCTGAACTTTCATCTACATTTGTTTACTGATATTGTAACATGTTTTTTTACAAAAGACCTTACTTTTTCCTTGCGATATGATATGATTTATTACAGTTTGTTTCAATCACTGCCGGTAATTTCATAAGAACTGGCGATCAAATCTTCTGCCGCAACCGCCGGCATCCCAGAAAGGATATTTATCATGGAAATCGAACGCAAATTTCTCGTCACGACACCTCCTGAAAACTATGGGTCCTTCCCTCTTCATGAGATCGAACAGGCATACCTCTGCACCGAACCTGTGGTGAGGATCCGGAAGGAAGATGACAACTACTACCTCACCTACAAATCCAAAGGACTTCTCGCGAGGGAAGAATATAATCTTCCGCTCACAAAAGAGGCCTACGCCCACCTGCTCACAAAAGCGGACGGGAACGTCCTCACGAAAAAACGCTACCTGCTCCCTGTCCCGGGACGCGAGGATCTCACCGTGGAATTCGATGTCTTTGAAGGAAAATTCGCCGGACTCATGCTCGCGGAGATTGAGTTTTCCTCCGAGGAGGACGCAAAAGCCTTTCCTCCGCTCCCCTGGTTTGACCGGGATGTGACCTGGTCCGGAGAATACCAGAACAGCAAGCTTTCAAAAATGCCGTAACTTGTAAAAAAAGACCACCGACGGCCCAAAGAACCGCCGATGGTCTTATTTATTTTCATTCAGATTGCACGGATCCGGAAGAAATTACATCATTCCGCCCATTCCGCCTGCGCCTGCCGGCATTGCCGGAGTCTCTTCTTTGATGTTTGCAACAACGGACTCTGTTGTAAGGAGTGTGGAAGCAACACTTGTTGCGTTCTGTAATGCACTTCTTGTAACCTTAGCCGGATCAAGGATACCAGCTTTGATCATATCAACAAACTCTTCGTTGTAAGCATCGAAGCCCTGGCCAACCGGAAGCTCTTTTACTTTATTTACGATCACAGCACCCTCAAGACCTGCGTTGGATACGATGTGGAATAACGGAGCTTCGAGAGCCTTTAAGATGATCTTTCCGCCGGTCTTCTCATCGCCTTCCATGCCGTTTACAAGAGCTGCAACCTTCTCTGCTGCATGAACATAAGCAGATCCGCCGCCTGCGATGATACCTTCTTCAACAGCTGCCTTTGTAGCTGCAAGAGCATCTTCCATACGAAGCTTTGCTTCTTTCATCTCTGTCTCAGTAGCAGCACCTACACGGATAACAGCTACGCCGCCAGCGAGTTTTGCAAGTCTCTCCTGAAGTTTCTCTCTGTCGAAATCGGATTTTGTCTCTTCGATCTGACCTTTGATCTGGGCAACTCTGTCAGCGATGGCTTTCTTGTCACCGAGACCGTCAACGATGATCGTGTTCTCTTTCTGAACCTTAACGGATTTTGCACGTCCAAGCTGCTCCATTGTAGCATCCTTGAGGTCAAGACCGAGTTCATCAGAGATCACAGTACCGCCTGTTAAGATCGCGATATCCTTTAACATCTCTTTTCTTCTGTCGCCGTAGCCCGGTGCCTTAACGCCAACTACGCTGAATGTACCTCTTAACTTGTTGACGATAAGAGTTGTAAGAGCCTCGCCTTCGATATCCTCAGCGATGATGAGAAGCTTTGCACCTGTCTTAACGATCTGCTCGAGTAACGGAAGAATATCGTTGATGTTTGCGATCTTCTTATCTGTGATCAAGATATACGGGTCATCAAGAGTTGCCTCCATCTTCTCCATATCTGTGCACATATATGCGGAAATGTATCCACGGTCGAACTGCATACCTTCTACAAGGTCAAGCTCTGTTTTCATGGTCTTGGACTCTTCGATTGTGATAACGCCGTCGTTTGTAACTTTCTCCATTGCGTCTGCAACCATCTCGCCGACCTCATCGCTTGCTGCGGAGATTGCTGCAACTCTTGCGATCTGGTCCTTGCTGCTGATCGGCTCACTCATCTCTGCGATCGCCTTAACAGCTTCGTCGGTAGCTTTCTTCATACCTTTTCTTAATACGATCGGGTTTGCACCTGCTGCCAGGTTCTTCATACCTTCATTTACCATAGCCTGTGCAAGAACGGTAGCGGTTGTTGTACCATCACCGGCAACATCGTTTGTCTTTGTTGCAACTTCTTTTAACAGCTGTGCGCCCATGTTCTCAAACGGGTCTTCCAGTTCGATCTCTTTTGCGATCGTAACACCATCGTTTGTGATGAGCGGAGCACCGAAGGATTTGTCGAGAACAACGTTTCTTCCTTTCGGTCCGATCGTTACGCGAACGGTATCAGCAAGTTTATTTACACCAGCTTCAAGAGCTTTTCTGGCCTCAACGCCATATTCAATTTCCTTAGCCATGTTAAGATTCCTCCAATCAATAATAAGTGATTATTCGATCACTGCAAGAATATCATTCTGTTTTACGATGATGTAATCTTCTTCCTCAACTTTTACTTCTGTTCCGGAGTATTTGGAGTAGATGACCTTATCGCCCGGTTTTACCTGCATCTTGATCTCTTTTCCGTCAACAACTCCGCCAGGACCAACAGCGATCACTTCTGCCTGCTGCGGTTTTTCCTTTGCCTGACCCGGAAGAACGATACCGGATTTTGTGGTCTCTTCTGCAACTAACTGTTTTAAAACAACTCTGTCAAATAATGGTACTAATTTCATTACTGACTCCTCCTTGTCATTTTACAAGCTCTTGTGACCGCTCTGTAATTTTCAGTCACAATTCTTTTTTTCTTTTATCTTATTCAGTCTGACTAAGGTCTTTTCCCTGACCCCTCGTCACAAATCATGTTATAGCACATGTTGTTAGCACTGTCAAGTCATGAGTGCTAATTATTTTATGAAAAATTTGTGACCTATGAATTTTCTGCATTTTCCTCCGTCAATCGTTCAATATATATCAATTTACGCGGAGAATCTTCATACAGACAAGCCTTCCGGGAATCTTCCTGTTACAGTAGGCGGGCATGGAATGTCCGTATACTGTAAAAACTTTTCATTGGTTTTATACATTTTTTTAACTTTTTTCATAATTATCTCTTTCTTTTTCCCATGAATTCGATTATGATTATAAATAGCAGACTGGCGGCTGCAGGCAGGATCTTCGATCCTCTGGATGCAGCGGAAAGGAGAATGAACCATGTCAAAAAAGAAATCAGGCCTTCTTATCGCATTTGGCGCGATGCTCGGCGGCGCAGTTGCGGCCGGTATCTCCTACTATCTGAAATTAAAATCCTTCAATGATGAGCTCGATCAGGATTTTCACGAATACGAGGAAGAAGATTCCCCTTCTGATGAAAATGAAGAGAAAGCGGAAAATGCTCCGGAAAGAACTTATATTACGATCAACTCCGGAAAAGACGCAGAGACCGCCGATGATCCTGCAGCAGAAAAAAAAGAAGATCCCGATACAGCAGAATGTTCAGCAGCAGAGGGAACCTGCGAAACAGCAGCAGACAGCAGCTCTGCGGCAGAGGGATCTGCAGCAAATGAAAAAACATCCTCCGTTGTAGTTGAGGACGATACGGAGGAAGGAAAAACTGAATGATACAAAGTCTTCTCCGCTCCATGGAGCTATTAGAAGTTTTGAAAGAAAAAAACCGCAATTTCTCGATCGCGGAACTGGCGGAAGCGATGGAGCTTCCCCCAAGTACGGTACACCGGATCCTTCAGACATTCTGTGAGAAAAAGTATGTGATCCGCGATGACAGATCCCACACCTACCGGCTCGGTCCGGCACTTATTCCTTTAGGAAAGGCTGCCGCCAGAGGGATCCGTCTTCAGGATGCTGCCCACAGTATCCTGACGCAGCTCGCAAAGCAGACAAAGGAGGACGCTTATCTCGTGATCCCGGTCGGCAATAAGGGCCTTGTGATCGAGAAAGTCGATGGTCCGAGCCACTTAAAGGTCGTCGAGGAATTCGGCTACGAGATGTATATGCACTGCGGAGCGATCCGAAAGGTCCTCCTTGCATGGCAGACTCCGACCTTCATCGACGAATATTTCCGAACCATCATCATCCACGACCAGGCGTTCCCGCATGTCCGCCCGGATGATCTGCGCGAAGAGTTAAAAAAGATCCGCCAGGACGGCTACGCCATTACCCGCGGAGAATATGTCAACGATGCTGTCGGGATCGGTGCCCCGGTCTTCAACTCTGAGGGCGAGCTTGCAGGTTCCATCGGCATTATTGCCCCGGAGATCCGGATCGACTCTCCGGAACTTCTTGAGACCCAGAGAGATCTTGTCCAGTTTTATGCATCCGCCCTCTCCTCCGACCTCGGATACGAGAAGCACGATGTATTTCAATAGTCACTTTTGAATCTTCGGGATATACATTTTCAAATGTATATCCCTTTTTGTATCTTTTCCTCTATCCTTTTTTCACTCCAGCGCTTCGCGCAAAAGTTCCACGCCCTTCCGGATCTCCTCTTCTGTAAGTCCTGCATACCCAAGAACGATCGTGTGGGATTCCTTTGCCCGCCTTTCTTCCATACAAAATCCGGACAGACCGTAGACGCGGACCTTTTTTTCTTCTGCCTTCGCTAAAAGCGCCTGTTCCGCTTCACCCTTTCTGTCGGTCAGAAGAACATGAAGTCCCGCGTATTCCCCCTTGATCTCGAACCGTTTTTCCAATGGTTTTAATGCACCAAGGAGTACATCATGCTTTCCCTTGTAGATCTCGCGCATCCTGTTCAGATGGCGCTCGAAATATCCCCCGGAAATAAAATTCGCCAGGATCCTCTGATCGACTCTGGATACCGTCGAGGAATAAAATCTTCCCTTTTTGCGGTATACGGAAAGCAGACTTTCCGGAAGCACCATGTATCCCACACGGATCGCAGGGGCGATAGCCTTCGAAAAGGTTCCCATATACACGACCGAACCCGTCTGATCCATCCCCTGGAGCGCCGGGATCGGTTTTCCCTTATACCGGAATTCACTGTCATAGTCATCCTCGATCAGATACCTTCCGGGAAGCTCCCCCGCCCAGGATAAAAGCTCCTGCCTCCGCTTTACCGGCATCACGATCCCTGTCGGGAACTGGTGGGACGGCATCACATACGCGGCCTGCGCAGTCTGATCCTCAAGCTCCTTTACACAGAATCCATTCTTATCGATCCCCACCGGCAGGACTTTATGCCCCACGCCGGATAATACCCGGTACGCCTGTCGGTAAGTGGGATCTTCCATTGCGATCACTGCATCTTTTCCGAGCAGCTGGGAGAGCAGCATCAGAAGATATTCGTTTCCCGCTCCGATGATGATCTGGGATGCATCGCAGTTCACGCCGCGCGCCGCATGGAGATATTCCCGGATCGCCTCCCTGAGGATCAGGTCTCCCTGCGGATCCCCCTTCAAAAAAAGATCCCGGTCCTCCTCCTTCAGGACAGCACGGCTGATCTTTCTCCAGGTCGCATAGGGAAAGCCCTCCAGGTCGATCCCGCGCGGGGAAAAATCCACTTCCATTTTTTCCGAAAAGAGCTGCTCCCCGGCATTTTCCTGTTCCATGCCGGAGGACAGCTCTCTTTTCTGATCCGTTCTGGCAACGGCAGACCGCGCCACCGGAGGAAAAATTCCGTCCAGTGACGCCGCAAAATAACCCTTTCGCGGAACTGCCTCAAGATAACCTTCCGACACCAGCTGCTCATACGCAAGCTGCGTCGTACTCCTGCTGACCTTAAGGCTCTTCGCAAGATCCCTGGATGAAGGGAGCTGCTTTTCCGGTCTTATATTGCCTTTTCGGATCTCATCTTTGATATATTGATAGATCTGTTCATACAGAGGCCTGTCCCCCTGTACATTTAACGGTACGATCAATTCCATAAATCTTTATTTCGGAAGCTTGAAGGAGCTCTTTAAGGAAACGATACGGTTGTATACCGGCTTTCCTTCCTCGCTGTCCTTGCAGTCTACACAGTAATAACCGTTTCTCATAAACTGGAAGCTGTCGTAAGCCTTTGCCTCCATGAGCTTCGGCTCTACATATGCGGTCGTGACGGTCTTGGAGTTCGGATTTAAGTTCAGGGTTCCGTCTGCGTTCAGCTTTCCTTTTTCCTCATCCACGATATTCTCATAGAGACGGCACTCGACTTTTCCGGCTGTCGGAACAGATACCCAGTGGATCGTTCCTTTTACCTTTCTTCCGGTAAATCCGGAACCGCTCTTTGTCTCCGGATCGTATGTGCAGTGGATCACTGTCACATTTCCGTTTTCATCCTTCTCAACACCGGTACATGTCACGAAGTAAGCTCCCATGAGACGCACTTCATTGCCCGGAAAGAGGCGGAAATACTTCTTCGGCGGATTCTCCATGAAGTCCTCGCGCTCGATGTAGAGTTCTCTTGAGAACGGAACCTCACGCTCGCCCATCTCCGGATTTTCAAGGTTGTTCGGGATACTTAACATCTCGATCTGTCCTTCCGGATAATTGTCGATCACGAGTTTGACCGGATCAAGAACAGCCATCATTCTCGGGCGTTTTAACTTCAGGTCCTCACGGATGCAGTACTCCAGCATCGCATAGTCGACGGAGCTGTTTGCCTTGGAAACACCGACGAGATCCACGAACATTCTTAAAGATTCCGGTGTATATCCTCTTCTTCTGAGAGCAGCGATCGTAACAAGACGCGGGTCATCCCAGCCGTCCACGATCCCGTCCTCAACGAGTTTTTTAATGTAACGTTTTCCGGTTACAACGTTTGTCAGGTACATCTTTGCGAACTCGATCTGACGAGGCGGATTCTCAAATTCACATTCTCTTACGACCCAGTCGTAGAGAGGTCTGTGATCCTCAAATTCCAGAGTACAGATGGAGTGTGTGATGTGCTCGACTGCGTCCTCGATCGGATGAGCGAAGTCGTACATCGGGTAGATGCACCACTTGTCTCCCGTGTTGTGGTGTGTCATATGGGCAACACGATAGAGGACCGGATCACGCATGTTGATGTTCGGGGATGCCATATCGATCTTCGCACGGAGAACCTTCTCACCGTCCTTGTACATACCGTTCTTCATGTTTTCGAATAACTGGAGGTTCTCCTCGATCGAACGGTCACGGTACGGGCTGTTTTTACCCGGTGTTGTGAAGTCACCGCGGTACTCCTTGATCTGGTCAGCAGAAAGATCGCAGACAAACGCTTTTCCCTTTTTGATCAGCTTTACTGCACACTCATACATTGTGTCGAAGTAGTTGGAAGCAAAGAACAATCTGTCCTCAAAGTCAGCGCCAAGCCACTTTACATCCTCTGTGATCGACTGTACAAACTCCGTTTTTTCCTTCGTCGGGTTTGTATCATCGAAACGAAGATTAAACTTTCCGCCATACTCTTTTGCGAGACCGGAGTTTAAGATGATCGATTTTGCATGTCCGATATGAAGGTAGCCGTTCGGCTCCGGTGGGAACCGGGTCTGGACATGGTCATATACTCCTTCCGCAAGATCTTTATCAATTTCCTGCTCGATAAAGTTTTTGGAAACTACTTCTTTTGTTTCCTCAGCCGGTGTCATATTCTCAGCCATATCAATTTCCTCCATTTCGTTTTTTCAATAACATGCCCGTACATCCTTCTATTTTCAATTTCCGCCGTATTTCCTTTTCCGGCAGGATCAGATATCGAACTGTTATAGATATAATACTAAATATTAGCACACTTTATCAAAGAATTAAAGGGGAAATTTTACAGGATTTACATCCTTGACTATGTTATCTTTCCTTTTTACCGGCAGGAATCTTCTGAACCGAAATTTCTGCCAATGAAAAAGGGTGAAAATTATTGACTGAAAATGTAGAAAATCCTTTGACGAATCTGTATTCAGGGATTATACTGTCCATATAGCCTGCTAAATTTTTCACAATATATAAAATCCGGAGGAAATGATATGGACAAGAATTCTTTCGATCTGATAACATTTGGTGAGATCATGCTGCGCCTTTCCCCGCCGCGTCATGCCCGCATCGTCGATGGCGATATCTTTGAAAAGCGTGCCGGCGGAGCGGAACTCAATGTTGCTTCCGGCGTTGCCCTTTTAGGACTTCGTACCGGTATCGTTTCCAAACTTCCGCAGAATGAGCTCGGAACCTTCATTAAAAACAGGATCCGTTTTGTCGGCGTATCCGATGACTATCTCGTCTATGACGACACACCGGACGCAAGACTAGGACTCTACTATTACGAGATGGGCGCTGCTCCGAGAAAGCCTACGATCGTCTATGACCGCCATCAGGCTTCCGTCACGAGGATCAAAATGAGCGAGATCCCGGATGACATCTACCACTCCGCGAGAATGTTCCACACGAGCGGAATTTCGTTAGCGCTCTGTCAGAACATGCAGAATGTTGCTGTGGAGCTGATCCGCCGATTCAAGGCCGCTGGAGCAACGATCTCCTTCGATGTCAACTACCGCGCGAACCTCTGGAGTGAGGAAGATGCCAGAAAGACGATCGAGGAGATCCTTCCGCTCGTCGATGTACTCTTTGTCTCCGAGGAGACAAGCCGCCGGATGTTCAAAAAGACCGGTGACCTGAAGGAGATCATGAAGAGCTATGCCACTGATTATGGCGTAAAGATCGTTGCCACCACCCAGCGCACGGTCATCAGCCCGAGAAAACACAACTTCACTTCGATCGTCTACGACGCACGCTCTGATAAATTTTACACAGAGGCGCCTTACAACGACATCGATGTCATCGACCGGATCGGTTCCGGTGACGCCTATGTGGCCGGTGTCCTCTTTGGACTCTTAAAATACGGCGACCCTGAAAAGGCCATGCAGTTCGGAAATGCCACATCGAGCGTCAAGAACACGGTACCCGGCGATCTTCCGTCCTCCGATTTCAAAGAGATCGACCGGATCATCCGCGAACATCATTCCACAGGTCCGGTAAGTGAGATGAACCGGTAAGAAACAGCTGATTTTATCACATAAAACTTTTTGCACAAAAAGGTCTGAGTCTTTAATGCTGCTCAGACCTTTTTTATTCTATCATTCTCCATGTACGCAACGTTTAAGCCGATCAGGCAAGCGAAAACACGCTTCGCGAGTTTCCCCTTGTTATCGCGACAGTCGCCAGAATCTCGTGCAAGCGTGGACTTTGGCTCGTTGTTTTTTACATTTCTTTACAGATCCAGATCGATGAACTCGAAGCCATCATCATTCTCTGTCTTCTTATCAGGAGCTGCTTTCGCGGCTTCCGCTTCCTTCGCAAGATTTCTCGACAGATCTTTTTCCACATCTGCGACATTCTTTCTGACAGGTCTTTCCGGTCTCTCCGGTGCTGCTGTTCCGGTTTCTGCGGAAGGTCTTTCCGGTCTTACCGTTTCACGGGTTTGTACCACCGGACGGCGTGTCTGTGCAGCCGGCTGTCTTCTGCGCGGCGCTTCTTCCTCTTCCTCATACGGAAGTGTTTCTGTGCGGGCAGCCGGTCTTGCGGCCGGTCTTCTCTCCGGTGCTTTCGCCGTCATTCCGGACTTTTTCGCTGTCTGCTTCCCGGACTTTCTGTTTTTCCGTCCGTCTTCGTAGTCATCATATTCGTCATCGTATCTGTCGCGGCCCGGGTTCTTCGGTGCCTTCGGCTTTCTGAGCAGAAGAACGACCACAATGATCACTAAGATAATGCAGAGTGCAAAGAGTCCGATCACAAAGAATCCGCGAATCTCATAGTCCTTTAACAGACTGTTGTAATCCTCCGCAACCTTTAAGTACTTGCTGCGCGCATCTGCCGCATCCGGATCCTGGAAATAACGCTGGAGCGTCATCTCTTTCTGATCATAGCGGTAGAAGCCTTCATCGCCATTTTCGTTCCGGCCGTAGACTACACAGTATTCCGGAGCAGAATCTCCGCTGTCCTTCCAGATCCAGCCGTGAACCGTATGATCTCCGATATCGATGGTGCACTCGGCAAATCCGTCCGGAAGAGCTGTTCCCTCAGGGATGCACTCAGGAGGAAGAACGACAACCGTCTTCTCCGCCATTTTGACGACCACATATGCGGATAATGTTCCGGTCTCACTGTTGTATACAAAGAAATCTCCCTTGCCGGTATCATCGGTCATGTAAAGCAGGGTCATTCCAGAATCATCTGTCGCTGCCTTTACGGTTCTTCCCTCATACTCGATCTCCGTCGCAGTAAAGCCGGACGGGAGTTCCGAATCATCAAAGGTATCCGCAACCGTCCAGTTGCCTTCCTCGCCGACAACACCGCCGCTTGTCTCAGTGGAATCCGCAGTTGTCTCCTCATCGGAAGATGCCGCCTCGTCAGACTTTGTCACAACGATCGTGTACGTCTTTGTTGTCTCCCCGTCTTCCGCCGTAACGGTACAGGTGATCGTGTTCTCCCCGTCCTGGAGATCATCATTTCCGCTGATAGCAACCTTTGCAGCTCCATCTTTTGCAGGTGCACTGACCGTTATGGAAGTCACATCGCTGGAAACCGCAGCCGTGTACTCCGTAACATCAGCGGAGAACGCCGGTTTCAGCGTACCCGGTGAGATTTCAAGGGATGACAGGGACGCATCTTTGGAGGAAGACGCCGCCGCATTGATCTTCACGGAAGCACTTCCGACATGGTCAAGTGTTACAGCCTTGGAATCTGCATCATAAACCTCCTGGGATGTCACCGTGATGGAGGAAGTTCCCGCCTTTAAGGCATTAAATTTCAGTGTAAAGCTGAATACCTTCTGGTCTGCGGCTTCCGCAGAACCGGTCACGCGGACCGAACCGGCGCCGCCGTTTGCATTTGTTCCGCTGACAAATTCAAGGGCATCCGCATCATACTGGAGCATCACGTCCGAGGAACCGAGAGCTCCGTCCGAAGTGATCTTCATCGTGACAGATACCTGATCTCCCACCGAAACGGTCGGGTCGGAAAATGAGAGTTTCCCGGAGCCCGCAAAAGAGACCATGGATCCTGCCGGCAGCAGCATGACCATCAGCGCGAACGCCAGCAGTCCTGCCGCCAGTTTTTTCATACATTGTTTCATATTCTTCTCCTATTCCAGCTCATTCAGACAAATACCTGATCTCCTGCCCGCAAAGGCAATGGGTAAATCACGGTCCCTGTCAGAATAAGCTCCTATATCATCTTGATCCAGGCATAGTCTTTCCAGAAACAGACCTGTAATACGTTTTGTTCTATCTTGACGCTGTCACAAGTTTTCCGCTGCCGGAGGCGCCTTCCGGGTACGAACCTGTACTTCCCGGATTCGTACTTCCGGAGGTGCCGGTCGTGCCCGAAGATGTCGTCACGAGCTTTCCGGAGCCGGAAGCACCTTCCGGATAGGAACTCTGTGTCCCGGAAGTGCTGCTTCCCGGACCGGAAGTTCCGGAACTACTGCCGGAAGTGCTTCCGGAGCTCGATGTACCTGTCGAACCGCCAGGTCCCACCGTTGATCCGGACTGACTTCCCGCCGAGCTGCCCGTTGACGGGGAGACAACAGTTGTACTGCCGTTTCCGTTTCCTTTTGCAATGGAAACCTGGTATGTTCTCGTATCACCGTTCTCTGCCTTCACTACGATCTTAACGATTGTCGTTCCGCTGCCGAGACTGATCGTACCGGCTCCGCTGACAGTTGCCTTGGAGTCGATCGCCGTCGCGCGGATATTGACGGAGGAAACGGAAGAATCAACAACAAGGTCATATTTCTCCGTATCCTTGCTGAAAGTCGGTGTCAGGGAATATCCGTCGATCGTGATTCCGGACAGCTTATTGTTCGGGCTTCCGTTCACGGTCGGTTTCGCGCACGCTGTTTCCGGCATGTTATTGAACACCGGGATCTTAAAGACAAGTGCCTGTTTCTTCATCGCATCCGTATATGCTCTTGCGAGCTTCGCGCCCTCTCCGGCCGCGCCCTCCACGTTGGTCATATACTGGTGCTTGTACAGATTGCTGCCCTGCACATTAAACTTTTTTAAATAGAAGGTATCCTGTCCGTTTTTCAGGAAATTCTCGCTGTAGTAGGTCGCTCCGCCAATGATGGACTTCTCAATGGAATTCCATGGTCTGCCGTAACTTCCCGACTGGGATGCATACCAGAGTCCTCTTGTAATTGCAGACATGGATCCCGACGCAAAAGCGCCGACATTAAAGAAGTTATAATATCCTTCATAGCCTGCGGTCTTTCCTGAAATACTTCCCGACTTTCCGGTTCCCTGCTCCTGAAGGATCATCGCTCCGAGAACGTAAGGATTGACACCGGTCTGCGCAGCCGCCTTCATGATGATATCCACATAAGTCTGCCCGGTCGGTACCGGAGATGTGTTTGACGCACCGGTATTGTCATCGGTGATCGAGGATGCATCCATTCCCGGGCCGTACTCGACCTCCGGGAGTGCCGTCGTGTTCATTTTTCTCTGGCTGATCGTGGAGCTCACTGTGGAACCAGGGCCCTCAAGACTCACGCCCTGACTGCCGGTACTGCCGGAGCTGCTTCCCGAAGAAGTTCCTCCGGATGTGCCCGTGCTCATTCCCGGTCCATAGCTCTCTCCCTGCTGGAGCGAGCCGGAAGTCCCTGTGCTTCCGCTGTTATTGACGACCGGAGAGTTTCCGGAACCGGTGGTCTCCTGCACGCTCTGGGTCGCCGCGGTTGTCGACTCCGGTGTTTTTTCCAGGAATGTTCCGGTGATCAGGCTTGTAAGTCCCTCTCTCGTCTGCGCATTGCTGTCGTAAGCATGATGCAGGAACTGGAACACGTAAGTATCATTCAAAAAGTTTCTCGGATCCATATAGTAGGCGACAATATCTTTTGATGCCGCCACCCAGGACGATCCGTCAAAGCCTGTCCAGATTCCGGTATTCCAGTCATAGGCACCGTACTCTGTGGATTTCCAGGAAGAAATGCTGGATTTTGATACCAGATTCGTTCCGACAGCTCCCTCCGCCGCCATCACGTCGCTCCAGTTCAGCCCCGTCTTCTGAGCCTGAAAGACCCAGGTCGGATGCTCCGTGTGAAGTGTCCGCAGAGACACCTTATAGCTTTCCGGGAATCCCTGACTGTTCAGATAATTCTCAAACGTGGAGTCATAGCTGTAGGACACCGGGAATTTAATATAATCTGACCGGACGTAGCCTTCCTGCGTCCCGGATCCGGAAGAAAACTGGATCTTATACCAGGTTTTTCCATCCGATCCGGCTGTCTCGGAGACCACCGTGACGGCCGCCCCGTAGGCCAACTTTTTTACGACGGATCCCGTCGTCCCCGGTGTGCTTCTCACATTCAGGGTAGTCGCATTTACCGTCGCCGAACCTGTCGCCGCATACGCCAGAGACAGTCCGGATATCATCGTTCCGGTCCGAGCCGCGCAGTCCCCCAAAAGGACCGCTCCCAGCATCAGCGCCAGAATTCTTTTTTGTTTTTTTGTCATGTTTTTCTTCTCTCCCACTGCCGGTTTCGTGATTTTTTGCATAAAACCGACATCATACCCATTATAATGACAAAGGCACTTTTCTGTCAACCGCGCAGGGAAAACTTCACACAAATTCCAAATATTGCCGCATTTTCTTAAGGGTTTTGTAAAAGTTTGGTTAAATAGAATGTGCCTCGGCACATTCGTGCGCCTCGCGCGGTCGCTTGCGACAATCTTCATCTTCGCGCGAGTGTGCATCTTAGGCACGCAGTGCCTTTTTTTGACAGGAAGTTCCATCGGAATTTCCTGTTAAAAAAATCCGGCACCTCCTCTCGGAAATGCCGGACTCACTTTTTTCGTCAATTGATATTCAGATTTACTGCAAAATTATACCGGATAAGCTTTATTCGCTTTGTCAGCAGTCTTCTGGTCAACCTTCGTCTGCTGTGCTTCGCGGTACTCGAAGAAGTCTTTCGCTACAGCCGGGAACAGAGCGTAGGATAAAACATCCTCATCCTGCTGCTTCCACTGTGCGCACTCCTTCTCGAATTTCGGTAACTGCGGCGGGATCAGATCTGCTGGACGACAGGTGATCGGAGTCGCGTCACCGATGATCTTCTTCTGGACTTCTTTGTTGAACGGTTTCACCGTCTTACCAAATTCGCCCATCATGATCTTCTTGGATTCCTTCGGAACCATTTTGTATCTCTCGCCGGAAAGAACGTTCATAACAGCCTGTGTACCAACGATCTGGGAGGACGGAGTTACAAGCGGCGGTTCGCCGAAATCTTTTCTTACTCTCGGGATTTCCTCAAGCACTGCGCGGTACTTGTCTTCCTGTCCTGCTTCCTTTAACTGGGAAACAAGGTTGGAAAGCATTCCGCCCGGTACCTGGTACTGGAGAGTCTTGATGTTGACACCGAGAACCTTCGGATTCAGGAGTCCGCTCTTTAAAGCTTCCTCACGGATCGGAGTGAAGTAATCGGTGATCTCTGCAAGCAGATTCTGGTCGTAACCAGTATCATACTTGGTTCCGCGGAATGTCTCGACCATAACTTCTGTTGCCGGCTGGGATGTACCGAGAGCCAGCGGAGACATTGCACAGTCAATGATATCACAGCCTGCTTCCACAGCCTTTAAGTATGTCATGGAAGCAACACCGGAGGTATAGTGCGTGTGCAGGTCGATCGGCAGTTTAGTGCCCTGCTTTAATGCCGTAACGAGCTCGGAAGCCGCATACGGAGTTAAAAGACCAGCCATATCCTTGATGCAGAGGGAGTCAGCGCCCATGCTCTCGATCTCGGAAGCGATATTCTTCCAGTAATCAAGTGTATACGCATCGCCTAATGTGTAGCAAAGGGCGATCTGGGCATGTCCGCCTTCCTTCTTTGTCGCCTTAACGGCAGTCTCAAGGTTTCTGATATCATTCAGGCAGTCGAAAATACGGATAATATCAATTCCGTTTGCGATGGATTTCTGTACGAAGTACTCAACCACATCGTCCGCGTAATGATTGTATCCAAGGATGTTCTGACCACGAAACAGCATCTGGAGCTTTGTGTTCTTAAAACCGGCTCTCAGCTTTCTGAGTCTCTCCCACGGATCTTCTTTCAGGAAACGCAGGCAGGCATCAAAAGTAGCGCCGCCCCAGCATTCTACTGCGTGGTAGCCAACTTTATCCATTTTGTCAACGATCGGAAGCATCTGCTCAGTCGTCATTCTTGTTGCAAGGAGAGACTGATGCGCATCACGAAGAACGGTCTCAACGATCTTAACCGGCTTTTTCTGAACTTCTGCCATTTTATTATCCTCCTACCGGGAGATCTGCCTGAGCAGACCTCCCCTATATCAAAAGTTTCGGTTTCAATTAAACTCCGAAGATAGCCATGAAGGTACCGGCAGCAACTGCTGTACCGATAACGCCGGCTACGTTCGGTCCCATTGCGTGCATAAGAAGGAAGTTTGTCGGATCTGCCTCAGAACCAACCTTCTGGGATACACGGGCTGCCATCGGAACTGCGGATACTCCGGCAGAACCGATTAACGGATTAACCTTACCACCAGTTACCTTGCACATGAGCTTACCAAAGATAACGCCGGCTGCTGTACCGAACGCGAACGCGATAAGTCCAAGGATAACGATCTTGATAGTTGTAACTTTTAAGAATCTCTCAGCACTTGTTGTAGCGCCAACGGAAAGACCGAGAACGATTACAACGATGTACATAAGAGCGTTGGAAGCTGTCTCCTGTAACTGTTTAACAACGCCAGACTCACGGAAGAGGTTACCAACCATAAGCATACCAACGAGCGGAGCTGTTGTCGGAAGGATCATACAAACTACGATCGTAACGATAACCGGGAAGAGGATCTTCTCAAGTTTGGATACCGGACGAAGCTGTTCCATCTTGATCTTTCTCTCTTCTTCTGTTGTTAAGAGTTTCATGATCGGCGGCTGGATGATCGGAACGAGCGCCATGTAGGAGTAAGCTGCTACAGCGATCGGTCCCATGAACTCTGTCTGTCCAAGCTTACCAGCAAGGAAGATGGAAGTCGGGCCGTCTGCACCACCGATGATGGAGATCGCAGCTGCTGCCTTGTCGTTGAAGCCCATGAAAATAGCCATAAAGTAAGCGGCGTAGATACCGAACTGAGCGGCAGCGCCTAAAAGGAAGCTCTTCGGGTTAGCGATGAGCGGACCGAAGTCTGTCATAGCGCCGACACCCATGAAGATCAGGGACGGGAGAATACTCCACTCGTCCAGTAAATAGAAGTAGTGAAGAAGTCCTCCAACACCGTTGGAAGAATCTTCAATGCTCAGCATAATATCCGGATAGATATTTACGAGCAGCATACCAAAGGAAATCGGCACAAGAAGAAGCGGCTCGAACCCTTTACCGATTGCAAGGTAAAGGAAGATACACGCAACTAAGATCATGATCAGGTTTCCTACGCTTAAGTTCAGGAATGCTGTCTGCTGAAGAAGATTCAAAAGTGTATTTTGAATGTATTCCATGTTAATCCCTCCATGTGGAATCTGCAGTCAGCAGAAAATTAGTTTAATGTAGCGAGTGTAGCACCCGGCTCTACGGAATCACCAACAGCAACGTTGATTGTTGCAACAGTGCCGTCCTGCGGAGCAACGATCTCGTTCTCCATCTTCATAGCTTCAAGGATCAGGAGAACCTGACCTCTCTTAACAGCCTGACCTGCAGATGCCTTAACACCAAGGATCTTACCCGGCATCGGAGCTGTAACTGCTACTGCGCCTGCTGCGCCAGCCGGAGCTGCCGGAGCTGCTGCCGGTGCCGGAGCTGCCTTCGGTGCTGCTGCCGGTGCTGCCTTCGGAGCCGGTGCTGCCTTCGGTGCGGAAGCTGCGCCTGTGAAGCCCTCTTCTACTGTTACTTCATATACATTACCGTTTACTGTGATTGTATAATTTTTCATTGTGATTTCCTCCTGATAATATTAATTCCAGTTTCTGTTAGAAACACGTTTGATGGAGCGGACTACAAGTCCGTTGTCAACAGTCTCTTTTCCCTCGTAAGCTGCGATTGCTGCTGTGATTACGGAAACGAGTTCTGTATCATCGGTAAGGTTCTCCTCCTCAGCCGGTGCTGCTGTCGGAGCCGGTGCTGCCGCCGGAGCCGGTGCTGCCGCCGGAGCCGGTGCTGGCGCTGCCGCATTCTTCTTTGCTTTCATCTTTGCCTCAAATACGCTGATGTATTTGAACATGCTGATCAGCCAGCTGATGAAGATCAGGACTACGAATACAACGCCCATACCCATTAAGGTATTCATTCCGGCTTTCGCCATCTTCTCGCCTGTTGTGTAAACCGGGGAGAAGGAAATTGTCTCAACTTTGCTGAGATCTTCGTCCGCGATCAGAGTGAATTCCATCGCTCTCTTCTCGTAAACGGTGTTCATTCTTGCGATATAGCCGTCATCACCTTTTGTAACGACTGCTGTCTCGCTGGAAACGAACGCGCCAAGGTCATCCTTAATGGAATCCCAGGATTTTAACGCATTCTCCATAACAGTATCTTTGTTCTTTACGCTTGTTGCAAGGGCCTGTTCGATGGAAGCATCATCCATCTGGTTGAACAGATCCAGGTACTGCTGGGAGCCGGACTGCATCGCCATTTCGATCTGCGGATCGATTGTTTCAGCGGTGTCAGCAGCTGCAGAGCATCCTGCAAGCGCGAAGAGGCAAACTGCCATGCAGAGTGCAAGCCAGATTCTTCTAATTCTCTGTTTCATATTTCAGCCACCTCATATTAGATCGTTCCGTGCTTTTTGGACGGACGATCCTCTCTTTTTGTGAACAGCATCTCAAATGCAGCAACTACACGCTGTCTTGTCTCGGAAGCCTCGATGATATCGTCTACATATCCTCTCTTTGCTGCCGCAAGTGCGCTTGCCTGCATCTCATTATACTGTGCTGCTTTTTCATTGATCAGGGCTGCCGCATTGTCAGCCTTTGCGATCTCGTCAGCATACATAATCTTCACAGCCGGTGCTGCTTCCATGACGCCGATCTTCGCGTTCTTCCATGCGTATACAATGTCAGAACCGATGGACTTGCTGTTCATGGTAAGACCTGCTGTTCCGTTTGCCTTGCCGACAACGACAGTTACCTTCGGAACATCTGCGTTTGCGAATGCGTAGGTCAGGCGTGCTGCCGCCTTCGCGATCTTCTTCTCGTTGCATTTGCAGTTCTTGTAGCCGTCTACATTGACGAGTGTAAGTACCGGGATCTCGAAAGCGTTGCAGAAGTTTACAAATGCTGCTGCTTTCTCACATCCTGCTGCGGTAAGGGCTGCGTCATAAGTAGCAGTCTTCTCGCCGTCTGTATAAACTTCGCTGCGGTTTGCAACACAGCCAACGGTAGCTCCGTTTAAACGGATAAATGCCGTTACCATCTCCGGTGCATAGTCCTTCTTCATTTCCATGTAGAAGCTATCGTCGGAGATCATGGACAGAGCGATAGATGTATCGCCTGCGCAATTTTCGATGTCTGTGCAGATTCTGTTTAAGTCATCTTCACATTCGCTGTAAGACATGTCATCCTCATTGTTTGCCGGGAGGATGGAAACAAGGTTTCTGATCTCTGTGAAAATTTCTTTCTCGGAGCCAGTCGCGCATACGTTTCCTGTCTCTTTTGCCTGATACTCAGCGCTGGAATTATCAGCATCGTTCTCAGCGATTACAAACGGAGCATTCACAAACATTTTTGCTTCCTGTTCCATAAATGTAAAATCAGCCATTTCAGATGCCACAGCCATTCCGCCGCCGCAGTTTCCAAACACAGCCTGGATCTGCGGGATCACACCGGATGCCATTGCCTGGCAGACATAAAGTTTGCCGAAACCGTCCAGAGCATCCATGTTTTCCTGAAGTCTGAATCCTGCACAGTCAACAAGCCCGATAATGGGTGCGCCCATTTTCATAGCCATACTATAGAGCTTCTCGATCTTCTTTGCGTGCATTTCGCCGATGGATCCGCCCATAACAGACGCGTCCTGGCTGTACACATAGACGAGAGCGCCATTGATCGTGCCATAACCGGTAACAACACCATCTGCAGGGGTTTCCTGAGACTGCATGTTGTAATCAGTGCTTCTGGCAGTAATATAAGCACCAACTTCAACAAAGCTGTTGTCATCAAGCAAATCATGAATTCTGTTGATTGCCGACGTTTTTGTCATTTTGCTTTCCTCCATTATTCCTTAAATTGACGAAAATCAAATTTCTGCCTAGTGTAATAATAAACGGATTTGATGCAAAATTCAAGGAGTTTTTCCCCGCTTTAGCAACATTTTTATCCCTTTTCGTCAGAAAAATTTAAGAAACTTTTTTTCTAATGCCTGTCTCGTGATGCAGTTAATTTTTTAAACCTCCTGCTTCCAGATGGCGTTTCATCTCCGTAAAGCCCCGCCCACGGACTTCTCCGACCTGATGGACCACCATGAATGCTTCCTGATCGATATCCATGACGATCCGGTTCAATTTCTGGAGCTCCCGTCCGGAAACAACGGTAACAACAGCCATGGACGATTTTCTCAGATGACCGCCCTCGACCTTGAACAGGGTCGTCCCGCGGTCAAGCTGCTGCTGTACTGCAAGGTTGATCGCCTCATATTTTTCACTGATGATCTTCGCCTGCACCTGCTTTTTGCCCATCATGAGCATCTTGTCGAGGATCACCGTGTAGATCATGACCATGATGATCCCGTAAAGAATCTTTTCCCGGTCACGGAAAAGAAGCTGGGACAGTAAGATCGCCACGTCGAACACGTACATGGACACGGAAACCGGGATCTTAAGCCGCTTCTGGAGCACGAGCGGCGGAATGTCCATACCGCCGGTGGATGCTCCGGAGCGGATCACGATCCCCAGCGAAAATCCGATCATCACTCCTGCAAAGATCGCGCAGAGCATGGGATCTTTTGTGAAAACGAAGTTTCCCGCCAGCGCGCTTAACCTGTTCAGGATAAATGGATAATAAAAAGTCGCGATCAGTGTTGTCGCCGCAAATTTCTTTCCGAGTTCCAGCCATCCGAGTCCGAACATGGCGATATTAAAGATCGCCACAAAGCCGGAGAGCGGGATCCCGAAGTAGTGTTCCGCAAAAAGTCCCAGGCCCGTGGCCCCCGCCGCGATCATGTCCGACGGAAGGATGAAGAGAACGACTCCTGCGGCATAGACCGTGAGGCAGAACAGGATGATCGCGGTCTGGATGACGGCGGATGCCGCCTTATTTTTCTTTGTTTCTGGTGTTTCCATGTTTTCTTTGTCACCTTTCTTTTTGAATTGTCTATATTATATGTATTCTTTGTTCTTTTTTGTTTTTATAAACTATTCTGATCTGTTTTATGATCCGGTAAAGCTTTTACCGGTTAACACAGTACACATCTCCCAATGTCCTGCTCTCTCTTATCATTCAAAATCTGCTTTTCTGTGTCTTTACTGTTCTTCCCTCTACCTCTTTATCACAAAAAAGCGCGCAAAAAAAGGACGCCCGGAGGCGTCCTCATGAATTTTTCTTATTTGCCGAAAACTGCTTCATAGTCTTTGCGGAATTTCTCGATTCCCTGATCTGTCAGCGGATGATGTGTCATCTGCTCGATCACTTTGTACGGAACCGTTGCGATATCAGCACCTGCGAGTGCACACTCTGTCACATGCATCGTGTGGCGGACACTTGCTGCGATGATCTCTGTCTCGATATCATGAAGTGCGAAGATCTCGGCAACAGTTTCGATGAGGTCGATACCCGGCTGGGAGATATCATCAAGACGGCCTACGAACGGAGATACATAAGCTGCACCTGCTCTCGCTGCGAGAAGTGCCTGGTTTGCAGAAAAGATCAGGGTAACATTTACTTTGATTCCTTCCGATGCAAGGACCTTTGTTGCTTTTAATCCCTCAACGGTCATCGGGATCTTTACGACCATATTCGGATGGATCTTCGCGATCTCACGTCCCTCTGCGATCATTCCTTCCGCGTCCGTTGTCGTTGCCTTTACCTCGCCGCTGATCGGTCCGTCTACGATCGACGCGATCTCTTTCAGGGTCTCAACATAATCTTTTCCCTCTTTTGCGATCAGGGACGGATTTGTCGTAACTCCGCAGATCACTCCCATATCGTTTGCTTTGCGGATCTCCTCCACATTGGCTGTGTCAATGAAAAATTTCATTGGTTCCCCCTCCTGTTATCTCTCATAATCATGTTCTGCTGCCGTCTCCGCGCATGCGGGCGCCAGCTCTGTATAAGTCCATTTTAGCATGAGGATATGGTTTGTCAAGCAAATCATCATCCCGCATACGGAACAAACTCGAAGCACTCCTCCTCGGAGACACCATCGATCAGGAATCCCCAGCCATCGCCGGACTGTCTGACCGCGATCCGGCATTTTCTTCCGTCTTCCAGTTCCATGTCCACAAACGTCTCTTCATCCGTCGCTCTCACATAGAATTTAGTCCCGACCGGCATAGTTGCCTCCGTCTCGCTTCCGTCAGCTCCGAAAAGTGTTACCGGCAGCGCTCTCGTCGATACGAGCGGCATTTCGTCTTCATGGGAATCGGCAGTGCGGATCTTTGTATACACATTTCCGTCCGCCTCCGGCATACCGTCCGCTCCCACATGGAATTTCCGGTACGCACTGTATGTTCCGAGCGCATCGATCCGTCTTGTGAGATAAAAAGCATCCGGAGTCTGGATCGGCGCGCCGTTTACGCTGTCTGTGGAACTGCCGGCTTTCGCCACCTTCTCACCGTTCAGATCATACACCTCCATGGTCTTCCAGTCATTTTCACTGGAAAGCTCCATGTAGAGATAGGAACGTCCGTCATCCGTCATGACAAGCCAGGTATCCCCGATCTTTCCGTAAACATCTTCGGTAAACGTATCCTTTTTCCCGTTCTGTTCCCGCTCGATCGTGAGTTTTCTTGTAAAGTCATCTTCCGTCTCCGGCTCTTCATATGTATAGCAGACGCTTGCGTTCACATCCCCTGAACGATAAGTCACGGTATCCCACGGATCCACTTTTTTTGCCCATCCATCCGTGGAAGCTCCCATGTAGGCTTCCTCAAACATCGACTCATGGTCCTTAAACGGGACAGCGATCTCGATCTCGCCCGCCGCATACGGTCCGATCTCGTATGGAGCGAAGTAAACGCTCACCCCATTTTCCGTGATGGCCCACTCCAGGCTGGAATCTGCGTTCGTTCCATCAAACAGCGTGTCCACCGTATCTTCATAGCCATCGAACAGCTCTCCGTCCGCCGCGCGTCCCGCAAGTTCTTCCTTTACATAGCTCCGGAATCCGTCCATATCTTTCACCATATCAGAAAGCTCCAGCTGTTTTCCGGTCTGTGTATCAAAATTGTAATAATCGTTGTAGGCGGTCGGATGCGCACCGCCCATATCATAATACTTCAGCCAGGACATGCTGGCAACCGCCCCGTCAAAACGGATCGGCTGGAATTCATAATTGCAGGCATACGTGAACTTTGCGTCTGTAAACTCTTTCCGCATGTCTATCGCTTCCACTTTATACTCCTCGTATTCCTTTTTGTGCGCAGCCGCCATCTCATCATTTTTTGCCGAGAGTGCACTCTTTAACGCCTCATATCCGTCTCCCTGGACAAAGACCCTGTCACACCGGGACGTGATGATCGGAGTCTGGCTGTCGTCCCACTCCCCATCGTACTCGCCTGTCACCGCGATCGGGATCGGATCCAGCTTTCCTGTGCTTTCCGGCTCCTTTGCATCTGTCTCACCGGATGTTTTTGATTCTTCCGGTACCGTCACTTTTGCACTTTCTGTTGTCTTTGTCTCTTCCGCAGAAGTCTGTGCAGTCGTCGTATCCATCGCCGTATATTTTTTCTGGCAGCCCGCAAGAAGACCAACCGCGATCAAAAGATATAATCCATACTTTCTCATACTTTTCTTCTCCAAATCCTGTTTTATTCGTCGTTATCCGCCGGAACGCCGACGCAGATCGGGATCCGCGTTTTCCGGATCGTTCCGTTTTCTATATCCTACCGCAGATCTTCCCCGGAATCCATTCATTTTCCCTTACGAATTCTTAAAAACAGCGCACAGTACACGGGCACTCCATGCCCGCGTACTGTAACAGGATTTTGCCGATGCTTCGCATTCCGAATCGGCAAAATCTGCTGCCACAACTGTATTGTACGGAATTTTCAGTTCAGAAAATTCCTACTGCGTACAGCAGCGCACGGACTTCTCCAGTCCGTGCGCTGCCCGTGTTTTTCTTATTTTAACATCCAGTCCTTCAGAACATCATGATCTCTCAGAAGCTTTCCTACGATCGTCCTGTCGATTTTCTTAAGAAGTGGTTTCTTCATCATCTCAAACGGCATCGGAAGTTTCATCTCGAGCGGAGACTTTCCGTCCATCAGCTTCACGGTGCTGTCCAGAAGTTCTCTCACATCGTAAACGCTGCCCCAGACCTCCGGCACACCGCGGTCCACGCCACAAAGTCCGTAAACAGCTTCCATGGCCGTGCGGACAGAATATTCGGTCGTGAAGATCGTATCTCTCGGTGTCTCTGCGAACTGTCCAAGGAAGGCCGCGTTCACAGATCCGTCCGGGATCACATCCGGGCGGTCGCCGGCTCTTCTCGGCATGAAGAATGCTGTGATATACGGCATCATCGTCGGTGTGCAGTTGCATGCTTCCCCGGCAAGCCGGTCGATGTCCTCCACCGGGATCCCGAGATGGTACAGCCACTCAGCTGTGATCTCCTTACCGGTGCACTCTTTCATCGGTTTCTTCACATGATCTCCCGGAACATCGGTGAACAGGCTGTATACCCAGACGCAAACCTCATCCTTTTTCTGGTTTTTAAACTGTCCCTGACGGTTGATCGTCCAGCTTAAGAGCCAGCTGGAATCCCGGCAGCTCACGATGCCTCCGGTGACGACCTTTCCTGTTCTCGGATCACGTCTGCAGATCTTTTTGATCTGGTCGATGATCTCCTCATTCGAGGTTGTGACAGTCGCGGACTCCCAGTTTGTCTTCTCGATATCGGAGCAGAATTTTTCCGGATGTCCAAAAGCCGGATCCTGGGCCGCGATCTTTTTCCAGAGGCTCCAGCAGCCGCTGCTGCGGACTTCCGCATCTCCTAACGGTGCATGGTCCTGATCCCCGTAGATCGTTCCTTCCGTGCAGCTTCCGTTTGTGATGAATACCAGGTCTTTCTCCGTCAGCGGGATCTCCATCTCCCCGTTCTTTGTGCGGCACTCGATGGCACGGGCCGTCTTCTTTCCGTCTTTGATCTCAAAGCGGACGTTTGTGACTTCCGTGCCGAACCGGAATTCCACGCCTGCTGCCCCCAGATATTTCTGCATCGGCAGGATCAGGGATTCATACTGGTTGTATCGGGTGAATTTCAGTGCGGAGAAGTCCGGGAGTCCTCCGATATGATGGATGAATCTCTGGAAGTACCGCTTCATCTCCAGGGCGCTGTGCCAGTTTTCAAAGGCAAACATGGTCCGCCAGTAAAGCCAGAAATCGGAACGGAACACCTCATCGTCAAACACGTCTTCGATCGTCTTGTCGTAGAGATCCTCATCCTTTGTGAAGAAGAGCTTCATGATCTCCATGCTGCCTTTCTGGCTCAGCCGGAATTTCCCGTCCGTGTGGGCATCTTCCCCGCGGTGTTCCGTCGCCCGGCAGAGGGAATAGTTCGGATCATGTTTATTTAACCAGTAATATTCGTCGAGAACGGACGCACCCGGGATCTCCAGGGACGGGATACTGTGGAACAGATCCCATAGGCACTCGAAATGGTCTTCCATCTCACGGCCGCCGCGCATGACATATCCTCTCGTCGGATCGTCGATCCCGTCGCAGGCACCGCCGGCAATGTCCATCGCCTCTAAAATGTGGATGTTCTTTCCCGGCATCTGCGCATCACGGACAAGGAAGCAGGCCGCCGCCAGGGACGCAAGGCCGCTTCCCACAAGGTACGCCGACTTCTCCTCGATCCCCGCCGGTTTTTCCGGGCGGGCGAATGCCTCATAGTTTCCGTTTGTGTAGTAGATCCCCTTGCTGTTCTTATCATGCTTTCCGAGTTCCGTGTTGCGGTAGTCAGACCTGCTTCCCGCAAAAGACCTGTCTGTCTTTTCTGCATTTCTGTTTCCCCGTTTCTTCGCCGCAAGTACCGCTGTGATCCCTGCTCCCGCTGCCAGGACTGCGCCGGCTTTCCATCCTTTTTTGCTCATCGTTTTTGCATTCCTTTCCCATTGGTTTTGTTTTATATCCTATATGATGTAGTTTTTATAACCATATTATTAATTCTGATAGTAATCCTTTGTATATGCTTTGTCAAGCTTTTCCATTCAAATATTTTGAATATAACTTTTTACGTTGTATTCCTCCTCATTTTTCAAAAAATACCTCACCCGCTGCACCAGGCAAACGGGCAAGGTATTAAAAAGGGGAGGATAAGTATTAATCTTTTTCTTTGGTACTGATCATAGGATTGCCTGTTTTTCCTGTTTTATACACCTCTAAAAAAATTTCTCCGCAGCAAAATCTGCGACCGCAGTTGTATCATACGAACTTTATCGAACCAGCTCAAAAGATGATTGATTTTCCATTCACCTTTTTCTATAATAAATACAGAAACGAATCCTGAACTTCCATCCCGAAAGATCCGGGAGGAAGTTCATCTGCTGCGAGACCGGTCAGTTCTCAGACGGATCGCTGCAAATTTACTCAGATTGGAGAATCTTATGAAAAACCTTGTAATCGGACAGTCCGGCGGACCGACCGCCGTCATCAATGCAAGTCTTTACGGAGCAGTCAAAGCATTTAAGGAATCCGGTACGGACGGACATGTACTTGGAATGATCAACGGGATCGAAGGTTTCCTCGCAGACCATGTGATGGATCTTTCCACAGATCTTTCCGATGAAGAACTGGAGCTCTTAAAGCTGACTCCGGCCGCATACCTCGGCTCCTGCCGCTATAAGCTTCCGGCAGACCTCGAGAGTGAAGTCTATCCGGCGATCTTTGACAATTTCCGTGAGATGAACATCGGTTACTTCCTCTATGTCGGCGGAAACGACTCCATGGATACCGTCGACAAGCTCTCCCGCTACGCGGAGAAGATCGGCAGTGACGTGAAATTCATCGGAATTCCGAAGACGATCGACAACGATCTGGTCCTCACCGACCATACACCGGGATTCGGAAGTGCTGCAAAATATGTCGCTTCCACGGTCCGCGAGATCGTCCTCGACGCCTCTGTCTACCAGCAGAAATCCGTCACGATCGTCGAGATCATGGGACGCCACGCAGGCTGGCTCACCGCGGCTTCCAGACTGGCAAGAAAATACAAAGGTGACAATCCATATCTGATCTACCTTCCGGAGGCTCCGTTCTCCTTAGAGCAGTTCTATAAAGACCTGGAGGAGGCGTTCAAAAAGTCTCCGAACCTCGTCGTATGCGTCTCTGAGGGAATCGCCGATGAGGGCGGCACATTCATCTGTGAATACTCCGACGCCGCAAAACTCGACTCCTTCGGTCACAAGATGCTCACCGGATGCGGCGAAGTCTTAGAGAGCTTTGTGCGCGATAAATTCGGTGTCAAAGTCCGCTCGATTGAGCTGAATGTCAACCAGCGCTGCAGCGGAATGATGGTATCCGAGACTGATATCGAGGAAGCTGCCATGGCCGGTGCTGCCGGTGTGAAGGCTGTCCTCGCCGGAGAGACAAAAAAGATGATCGCCTTCAAGCGTGACTCCGATGTTCCGTACACAATGCACTGTGCAGCGGAGGATGTGAGCCTGATCTGCAACCAGGAGAAAAAATTCCCGAAGGAATGGATCTCCGCAGCAGGAAACGATATCACCGATGATTTCCTCGCTTACGCTCTCCCGCTGATCCAGGGCGAGCCGAAGCGCGTGATGGAAAACGGCGTGCCGAAATATCTGTACCGGAAATAGTTTTACAGCACCATTCTTCTTTGTTAATAAAAAAAGTTTGTTTAGCAGGAAGTTCCATCTGAATTTCCTGTCAGACAAAAAAGGTCCATGAAAGTGATCATTCGTTACTTTTCATGGACCTTTTTTCGATATTCAATTCGATCAATTCACTTCACTGATATCCATCAGCCCGCATCCATCATAGAAGAACTTCAGGATCTCCTGGCAGGTCTTTCCCTGCTTTGCCATGCCCTGGGCGCCATTCTGGCTCATGCCGACGCCATGCCCGAAACCGCCTCCATAGATCGTAAACGTCGTCACCTGGTTTTCATCGGTGCCGTTATTCTCGATGTAAATAAAGCCGCTCGGAAGTGTATCCCATCCCGTGGATGTTGATCCGTCTTTTCTGTTGTATACAAGCGATGAATTTCCAAGAACGCTGCGGATCTTGCTCTGTCCGGAGAATGTCTTGGAACCTTCCGTTCCCACGACCTTCAGGGTCTTTGCGTATCCGCCGGCCCCTCTCGACGTGATCGTAAGTCCTGTGATCCGGCCGACACCGCCGATCTTCTCATCCAGGATCGTGCTGGTCGTCTTTGTGTTCCAGCGGAACATTGGGAAATCGGAATCGTAAGCATCTGTATTCTCATCTTTGATAAAGTTCTCAAACGCTTCATTCGAAGTCAGATCCAGCTTTTTCGCCTTGTCGTTGATCGTCACTGCTCTGAGATACGGCGTGTTGGACGCATCCGCTCCCCACACACTTCCGTCGGTTCCATGTCCGTCGGATGTGGAGTAATAGAACGCCTCGATCGGGTCCCCGTTGTATTCCAGAAGCTGCCCGAACGTCTCATTCACAGCAGCATCCGTGGAATCATACGTCAATGTATTGTTGTATACCTGGAAATTCGTGCTGTCATCCACATGGGCGCCGTAAGTGGAATAGGCGTTGCCCTGGATCTGGCGCCATGCGTAAGTTCTCGCACAGATCGCCTGAGCCTTCAGTGCCTCCAGCTCATAAGTCGGCGGCATCTCGCTCGGCGTTACCCGTTTTAAGTATTCCTCGAGATCCACCTCGTTTAAGAGCAGCAGTCCGTCGCGCTCCTCCGTGATCTCCATATGTCCCGGATAGACCGGAGTTCCCTGGGCACGCTCTAAGCTGTGCACCGTGATCATCCCGCCATCGTTGGCGGATTTGAAGGTAAGACGTCCGCTTGCCAGTCTGGAGTCGCCCGGCTTGATGGTCACCGTCTCTCCTGCCGCGATGGATTCTGTCTTCGCATCCTTCTCATCCCCGTATTCCAGGACCGCCATCGAATCACAGGAAAGCGTGATCGAGTCGTGGAACAGAGACTTAAAACCATTTGTCATGATCAGGACACGGATCGCGTCGATATCCGGTTTCTCCGTCGTGAGTGCCGCACAGATCTCCCCGTCTGCGACCACAAACTCCTGCATATGGTAACCGACAAGAATGTCCTTTTTCTGCTGCTCCCTCAGGACCCCGTATGTGCGGTAAATCTTAAACTGATCCGCCAGCGGCACACTGCCGTAGCCATCGATCTCGATCTCCGTATCTCGGACCGCAAGAACGGTTCCGGTGATCTTTTCCTTTTTCAGCACCAGCCGCTTTGGCTGACCGCCCTTTAAATACAGATCCCCGATCTGGCCAGAGATCTCACTCTCATCCTTTAATACTCCCTTTACCGGAAATTCCCTCTGGATATTTCCGATAAAGACGGTCACAGTCCGCCCGGAAAATCCAGAGATCCAGGCGTTCTCGTAGACGATCTCGTCAGAGACCATCGTCTCCACCTTTAAGATCTCATCGTCTCTCGCCAGGAACCGGATCTTCCGGTCAATATAGTTATCCAGATAAAGTCCCTCAAACTGGAAGGTCCCGTCCCTTGTGTATGCCGTCCATGCCGGAGCTCCGTCCACATTGTCCGGAGTCCCGTAAAGATCCGTCTCGACCTCGGCAACCGCCCCTTCCGGATCTGCGGCTGCACGGAACGCATCATAAAATTTCCAGAAATTTTCGCTGGAAACTGCTTTTTTTGCGCGGTCCCCGGCATCCACATAGGAAAGAAGTGCATCGGTTTCCCCGTTTCCCTCCTCCGATGCCTTCTTCGCCCAGTCCGAAAGGACTGCGTATGTAACTGCGGATGTCGCGCTCCTCTCATCCGCCTGGATCACCCCGCTGTCAAGATATCCCTGCCCATACAGGTAATCCATATATTTTACATACCACTGATCAGAAAGTTTTTCGTCAAAGTTCGATGTCTCCGGCGCATTTTCCAGGATCCCGCTCTCCGACTCCAGCGTCAGAGCGACTGTTCTGGAAGCTGCCGCCAGAGAAACTCCATCCTGTTCCGTGTCCAGAAGTACGATCACGATGAGCAGTGCCACGACAAATGTCGTGACCCCTGCCATCCAGTTTATCATTTTCCTACTCTCGTTCATAATTCCTTTCCCGGGCAAACCCGGCCCGATCACTGTACACGGGTTCTTCCCGCACGAAAGCATCCGGACTTACTGTTTGTCCGTGCGCCTGATATACTCACCGCTCTTCTCGTCAATGCGGTCCAGTTTTACATAGTCGTTTTCTTCCTGACTCAGATTCTTTTTCGCAAGAAAATGATCCTGGATCTGTCTGTAAACGTGGATGATGACCGCCATCAGCGGAACTGCAATGATCATTCCCACAAATCCGAACAGTCCGCCAAACAGCAGGATCGAGAACAGGACTCCGAAGCTGGAAACGCCTGTGGAGTTTCCAAGGATCTTCGGTCCTAAAATATTTCCGTCAAACTGCTGGAGTACCAGGATCAGACCGATAAAGTAAAGGCACTGTTTCGGACTGATGAGGAATACGAGGATCGCACACGGTACAGCCCCGATAAAAGGTCCAAAAAACGGGATAATGTTCGTCACTCCGATGATCACGCTGATCAGCAGCTCATACGGGAGTTTGAACAGGTTCATCAGGATAAAGCAGAGGATTCCGATGATCAGGGAATCGATCAGCTTTCCGATGATAAAGCCGGAAAACGCTTTTTTGATAAAACGGAACTCTCCGACTACAATGTTCGCCGCCTTCAAAGGCAGGATCGAATAGATAAATTTCTTTCCCTGAGCCGAGAGCGATTCCTTGATGTTTAACAGGTAGATCATGACGATCAGCCCGATCAGCAGATTTTTTGTCAGGGTGATCAGATTCATGACACCGCTGGAAACACCGCCGAGGATCTTCTCGATATTCTGGAAATTCTGGAAGTTCGAGAGATTCGACATCAGGTCTGTCTCCATCCAGTTCTGGAAATACTGGGCTGACTGCTCATAAATATTTAAGATCGCCTGCTCCACCGGAGGATTGTTCACGAAGAAATCCGTTAGCCAGTCATACACATTCTGGAAATATTCCGGCATCATATTGATGATCCCTACGATACTGGAATACAGCTGCGGAATGATCATACTGGAAAGGCTGACGATCACCGCCAAAAGAAATACAAGGCTGACAGCTGTTCCCACGCTTCTTCCGAAAAAAGCACCCAGTTTTTCATTTTTAAATCTTGCCTTTGGCTCCCCGGACTTTCCTGTATACACAGTCAGCCGGTAGCACCAGTTGTAGACCGGGGACATTAAAAATGCCAGAACCGCTCCATAGATCACTGGTGCAAGCACAAAACGAACCTTTCCCAGAAAGGCAAACACCGCCGACCTTTCCAGAAACAGAAACACGACGAACACCGCCGCGATCAATACCAGGATCGCCGTCACACCTGTATAAATGTACCGTTCGAACCGTTCATTTTTCATATAAAAGTTTCTCCTTTGCAGTTACTTCTCTTTTTCCGTCTATCGAAACTATTTTGTACCGTCGACCATGGCATCATCATACCATACTTCTCATATTTAGAAAAGAGCCTTAGCAAAATCTGAACGAATGCAGAGCATCGGCAAATTTCCTGTTAAACGAAAAGAAGCAGCGATCTCTCGCTGCTTTTTTATCTTTCGCAATCCCAAAATGCCGTTTCCTGAATAATTGACGCCTAGCAGTGCTAGGTGGGCATCCGCACTTAAACATCTGCCTTCCACTCGACGGAGGCCTGGCATCCGTTCAAGGATGTAGGAATCCCGTATGTCAAAATGTAGGTTCAAAATAGACAGGAGTGTCGAACATCCCAGGAATCACATTCCCTTTCACTGACAACTATTATAGCGCATCATCGATCATTTTTCAAGTTCCATTTCATGGTACCGTACACTTTTCTGCCCGTAAAAACGTCCGGTTTCTGAAACTGAAACACGATCCTGCCGCTGCTTCGCATTCCGGACCGTCAGGATCGCAGCCGCTGTATGATACAGAATTTTCAGTTCAGGGAATTTCCATCTGCAAAAGCCAGCGATCTTAACAGCTCTGCAACCTCTCCTGGAGTTTCACAGAGATAATCTGCCCCGGCATCCTGAAGCTCTTCCCTGCTGCCGTATCCGTAAAGCACGCCTACCACGGAAAGTTCCGTCTTCTTCGCGCCTTCCACGTCATGTTTCCGGTCGCCCACCATGATCACGGATTTCTTTTCTTCCTCGCCGATCCCGTTTTCTTCCAGCACATACCTGATCACGTCATCCTTGTTCACGCGCTTTTCATCCAGGGACGCGCCGCCGATGAATTTAAAGTAGTTTGTCAGATGAAAATATTCCAGCACGCGCTTTGCGGTCACCTCCGGCTTGGAAGTTGCCACATAGAGTTCGAGTCCTGCGTCCTTTAAGGACTTTAACATCTCCTCAACTCCGGCAAACGGTGCGTTGTCCTTCCATCCTTCCACATCGTAATATTCCCGGAACACGTAGATCGCATCCTCCGCGTCCTTCTCGGAGAAATTGTAATACTCCTTAAAACTGTCGGAGAGCGGCGGACCGACAAACGGTTTTAAAACATTCAGGTCATCCACCTGGATCCCATAATGCTTCAATGCATACTGAACGCCTTTCGTGATCCCCGGCATGGAATCCGTCAGTGTCCCGTCAAGGTCGAAAAAAACTTTTTTTAACTTCATTCTGTTTCCTCTTTCATGTATTCCAATATCATCGTTCCGCCGCATATATTTTCTCCTGCTCACGGCGAAACCGTTTTTCCATATTTCAATTTCACAGGTATTTCTGCGATACCAGTGTCTTATTATCCCATGGCGGAGTATAAATGTCAATTGTAAAAAGCGGCATGCTCCAAAACGATCTTCACCGCCTGTCGCATGCCGCTTTTCCCTTATCCTTTTTTATTCTAATCCTTTTATCTGACCCGGAGTTTTTACCGGAAAAACTCGTGATTTCCATGTTTAAACAGGAATTCCAGATGTCTGTCAAACCAGCTCGCGTTCTTCCTGGAGGATGCCCGCCGGTTCATGAAATACAGGGCGCCGTCTGTCAGATCTTCACCCGAAAGTGCCCTCTCGACTGCCTCTACGGTCTCGGCCGTGACCTTGCAACGCTTGATGGATCCGTTTCCCACAGGGGAAAACTGGTGCTTCTGGTAAACGACTTTCGTGATCGTGTTCGGGAATGCATCGTCCTCCACACGGTTTAAGATCACGTTTGCCACCATGACACGTCCTTCGATGTCGCAGTTTCCGGCTTCCGCCTGAACGATCCGGAGAAGAACATTGTAATCGCTTTCGGAATACCCCGTGAACGCTTCTCTTGCAGGTTCCTCTGCCACGACGGTCTCTTCTGCTGCCGCCTGTACCCTGGCTTCCCCGGACACCTCTGTTTCCGGCTCTGCCTGCGTGATCCCGCTCACTTCATCCGCCGCAGCCGCAGTTTCTGTTTCTACAGCTTCTTCCGGACCATGATCCGTGTCCGCATTTTCCGATCCTGCAGCAGGCTCTGTGATGCTCTCCTCTTTCGTCTCTGTATTTTCTGTTTCTGTCCTGATATCTGCTTCCGTCTCCGCGGATGATGCTTCATCCGCTGTCGTCTCATCCTCTAAAACATTTCCGTCTGTTTCCGGAAGAGCAGTATCTTCTGTCTCCTCCAGACTGTCTTCATCCGAACCTCCCTGCGTCTCGGCATACGCGACGATCGCGTTTTTGCCTCCGCCCTGGAAGTCCACCGCTGTAAATGGAATCACTGCGATCAGTGTTGCGCCCATCGTGAGGACTGCCGCATTCCGGTGCATCTTCTTTGTCACACCGCCGAAGAGTGATTTCACAAACTGAAAGACTGTCTGAAGAAATGAGTTCCATGGATTCATTTGAATACCCTCTTTCTCCGTCCTGTCGCCGGTTGTTCATTCCGACCGTTTTCCGGCCGGTGTCTGTGATTATAGGAGAATGAGGGGGCGAATGTCAATAAGTCCTGCACAACTTTGTTACATTTCACAGCCTGTTTTTTAAAGATTGTTACATTTTTTTAATAGTTTTTCCAAATATAATCCGCACAAAATCTGGATTTTTGGTAGTATTGGCAAGTATAAAATATTGCAAATATTACAATTTTGTTAAATATTGAGTTCCCATTTTTGAGTGGTTTCCCATAACGTTTTCAGTTATGTCAACTAATTTTGCTGAAGATCCAGAAGTTTTGCCCCGACATAGTCCGCAAGAGCCTGCGGGGAAAGCAGGACCTGAAAGCCTCTCTGACCGGCGCTGACCGCGATCGTTTCATAATTTAAAGCCGCTTCATCGATAAATGTCGGGAACTTTTTCTTCATGCCGATCGGGGAACAGCCGCCGCGGATATAGCCTGTTGTGGCCAAAAGATCCTTCATCGGAAGCATCTCCACCTTCTTATCTCCTGCCGCTTTTGCTGCCTTTTTTAAGTCCACCTCGCCATCCACCGGGATACAGCAGACGAGAAAACCTGTGCGCTCTCCTTTCAGCACGAGAGTCTTAAACACACTCCCGTGGTCCACTCCCAGCATGTCAGCCGCATGGCTCCCGGAGAGGTCATGCTCATCCACCGGGTACTCCTTTGACTCATACGAGATCTTTGCGGCATCTAAAAGCCGCATCACATTTGTCTTTGTTTTATCATTTTTTGCAGATTTGCTCATAAATTTTTCCTCCTGAAAGCGACATTCTCTCTGCCGCCTTTGACTGCAGCCGGCTGCACATCCTCTCGACCGCATCTTCTTTATACAACGTCTTTGTAAAAAAATCCAGTCTTTTCTATAAAAGAATGTCTGCCCACATATTTGTACCTTTAAGCCTGTATTTTATTACAGTCAACGCAGCAAGTGTGCAGACCTGCTGAACAGTTACCATTTTTCGCTGCATTTACTGCCGCATAAAAAAAGACAGCCGGTCCCGCATTTTCGCAAAATCGACTGCCTCTTTCCATCTTCTGATCTGTTTCTTCTATATAATATATCGCTTCTGATTCCGCATCTCAAAAGCCTATGAGAGGATCATCCGGTCGTTCGCGAGCGCGCCGCCCGCGGCTTCCTCAAACTTCGCGAGAAGATCCTGAACCGTCAGGTGCTTCTTCTCCTCACCTGCCACATCGTAGATCACATGGCCCGCGTTCATCATGATCAGGCGGTTTCCATGTGCGATGGCGTCACGCATGTTGTGAGTGATCATCAGAGTGGTCAGATGTTCACTGTTTACGATCTTATCCGTCGTCTCGAGGACTTTCGCCGCCGTCTTCGGGTCGAGAGCCGCCGTGTGCTCATCTAAGAGAAGAAGTCTCGGCTTCTTTAAGGTTGCCATGAGAAGTGTCAGCGCCTGTCTCTGTCCGCCGGAGAGAAGACCGACCTTCGATGTAAGGCGATCCTCCAGGCCAAGTCCCAGGATCTTTAACTGTTCTCTGTAGAATTCTCTCTCTTTCGCGGTGATCCCCGGTCTCAGGGAGCGCGTCATTCCTCTTCTCGCCGCCAGGGCCATGTTCTCCTCGATCTGCATGGTGGCAGCCGTTCCTGTCATCGGGTCCTGAAATACGCGTCCAAGATACTTCGCACGTTTATGCTCCGGGAGTTTTGTCACGTCGATATCATCGATGGTGATTTTTCCTTCGTCCACAAGCCACGTTCCTGCGACCGCATTTAACATGGTAGATTTTCCTGCTCCGTTTCCGCCGATGACGGTGACAAAATCGCCTTCGTTTAAATGAAGATTTAATCCGTTTAACGCAGTCTTTTCATTGACGGTTCCTGCATTGAAGGTTTTATAAATATTGTGAAGATCAAGCACGAGGTGCACCTCCTCTTTTTACCGGTTTAGAGAAATATTTGCCTTTCATGTACGGGATCGCAAGAAATACCGCAACGACAAGAGCTGACAGGAGTTTTAAATCGTTGGAATTTAATCCCATCCAGAGTACGACCTGAAGGACCAGATAATAAATGATTGCGCCGAAGGCAACGGAGAACAACTTGAAACCGAAGTTCTGGCTGATCTTTCCGAATACGACCTCACCGATGATAACGGCTGCGAGACCGATCACGATGGCGCCACGGCCTGCGTTGACATCCGCAAAGCCCTGATACTGGGCATATAAGCCGCTCGCAAAGGCAACGATCCCGTTAGAGATCATAAGACCTAAGATCTTTGTGAAATCGGTATTGATGCCCTGGGCACGTGACATGTTCTGATTGGAACCTGTGGCACGGATGGAGCATCCGATCTCTGTTCCGAAGAACCAGTAGAGGACCGCGATCAAGATCACAATGATCAATGCCGTCACGAAGATCGTGTTCCTGTAAAATGCGACTCCCTTTACATAACGGAGAGACACTAAAAGATCATACTTATCCACACTGATGGCCTGATTTGCCTTACCGCCCATAATGCGGAGGTTGATGGAGTAGAGACCAAGCTGGGTCAGGATTCCCGCAAGGATCGCCGGGATCCCCATCGCCGTGTGAAAGATTCCGGTCACAAGGCCCGCGATCATTCCCGCGATAAACGCCGCAAACAGGGACACTCCCACAGAATGTCCGTTTAACATGAAAATGATGCAGACAGCACCTCCCGTACACATGGTTCCGTCCACGGTAAGGTCTGCAAGATCGAGGATCTTATATGTAATATAAACGCCGATCGCCATGATGCCCCAGATGAGTCCCTGTGCACAGGCACCCGGCAATGCATTAAACAATGTTGCAAAATTCACGTTTCTTTCCTCCTATGGCTAATGATAACAAACAGGGTGACAAAAGTTTTTGCTGTTTGCCACCCTGATGTCCTCATAATTTCAAGTCGTTATTATTCTTCGATCACAACGTAGTCATCCGGAACCGTGATTCCAAGTGCCTCACAGTTTGCCTTATTGTATTTCTTTGTTACCTCCGGTGCAAACTCGATCGGCATTTCCTTTACATCTTTGCCGTCCATCAGGATCTCTGCGCCCATCTCACCGGCTTTGTATCCGATATCGTAGTAGTCGATGGAAAGAGTTGCAACGCCGCATCCGGAGCAGATTCCTTCTTCACCTGCAATTACCGGAACTTTCGCCGGAAGGCAGATATTGTTTATGATCTCTGCATTGGAAGCAGCCGTATTGTCAGTTGGAACATAGAGAACATCGTTCTCGCCTGCTGCTGTTGTTGTTACGGAAGCGATATCGTTGGAGTCTGCGAAGGTGTATTCCTTACAGGTATATCCGAGATCCTCAAGATATCCTTTTACGGTTGTTGCCTGGTATTTGGAGTTCGGCTCTGCGGAGCAGTATAATAAGCCGACATTCTTTGCATCCGGGAACAGCTCATTTAACATTGCTGCCTGCTGGTCGAGCGGAGCAAGGTCGGAGGTACCGGAGATGTTGAGACCTGTCGTACCTGTCCAGTTGTCGATATCAAGCGCTGTCGCGTAATCTGTGATGGAAGTTCCGAGAATCGGAATCTCGCTGGTTCCTGCTGCCGCTGCCTGAAGTGCTGCAGTCGCATTTGCAAGGATCAGGTCCACATCGTTGGAAACGAACTGGTTGATGATCGTTGCGCAGGTAGCGGAATCGCCGGATGCATTCTGAAGATCAAATTTAACATTGTCACCGAGTTTATCTTTTAATGCAGCCTCGAAGCCTTCTGTCGCCGCATCAAGTGCCGGGTGCTGTACTAACTGGCAGATTCCCACATTGTAGGTCTTTCCGTCTTCTTTTGCTGCTTCTGTGGAATCGGCCGCTGCTGCTGTCGTTGTCTCTGCTGCAGCTGCTGTTGTCTCTGCTGTGGAACTGGATCCACATCCGGTTAATGCGGAAGCCGCTACAACGGCCGCCATTGCAAGTGCTGTTACTTTTTTCATAATATCGATCTCCCCTCAGTTTTTCTTTTTTGTAACATCCCGCTGTCATTTTCAGGATCTATAGATCCTCCCCTTCAGACGGGATCTCACATTCTCAAATGCGTTGTTGCGTTACGCTTTAACGCATGTAAGTGAAACTGTCCTTATCATACACCTATACGCCGGATTCGTCAAGCTTGATTTTCCTGTTTTTACCTTTTCTTGTTACAGTACACGGGCACTCTATGCCCGCGCACTGTAGCAGGATTTTGCCGATGCTTCGCATTCCGAATCGGCAAAATCCACGACCACAACGTTATCATACGGAATTTTCAGTTCAGAAAATTCCTATCCGTGAAAAGTAACCTTTTCTCAATATCCCACAATAATTGTAGGTTTTTCACAATTTGTCAGACGATTTTTGTCAGGAAACGGAATCCGTTTTATCCGCAAAAACTTTCAGGAATCTCTCCCCATACTTCGCATACTTAAATTCCCCGACTCCGGAGACCGTCAGCATTTCTTCCTTATTCTTCGGTCTGATCAGACACATATGCACCAGAGTCTTATCGGAAAATACGATATACGGTGGAACCTTCTCCTCCCGCGCGATCTCACGGCGCAGTTCTTTTAACCGGTCAAACAGTGTCGTCTCCACCTCCGTAAACGACTCGGTACCGGCTGCCATCTTCGGCTTCTTCGTGCCGGAGATCTTCCCCGTCTTCACTCTCTCCTGCTCCTTCGGAAGCTTCATCATGACCGTTTCACCGTCGTTTAAAAGCGTTTCCGCATTCTTTCCCGGCTTCACGATCGCGTACTCGTCAGAGGTCACCACCAGATATTCTTTTATCTGCAGAAAATTTAAAACCTGTCTTAACCTGTAGACCGGGACTTTTGCCAGCTTTCCGTAAAAGGAATTTTCATCCATGTGATAATTCCTGATCTTCGCCGTCGAAGCTCCGTGCACCGTGTCGAGGATCACCGTTGTCCCGTACCGCCCGCGGCACTCCGCGACGCAGCCGACGATGGCTCTCGCGATCTCCGTCACATCCGTCTCCTCAAACTGTGTCTTACAATTAGAACAGTTTCCGCAGTATCCGCTTCCGTACTCCCCGAAATACCGGAGAATATATTCCCTGAGGCAGTCATTCGTAAAGCAGTAGAATGTCATCTTTTTTAACCGTTCCCGGTCGCGCTCCGCAACGATCTGCCTTGTCACATCGTCGAGCTCTTCGTTGTCACGGTTGTTGTCGATAAACATCTGGTTCGTCACGACATCCCGCCCGCCGTACAGGAGCAGACAGTCCGCCGGTTCCCCGTCACGCCCTGCGCGCCCGGCTTCCTGATAGTAACTCTCCATATTTTTCGGCATGTTGTAGTGGATCACAAAGCGGACATTCGATTTGTCGATCCCCATTCCAAACGCGTTTGTCGCCACCATGATCTGGGCGCGGTCGAAGATAAAATCTTCCTGATTCTGCTTTCTCTCGCTGTCGGAAAGTCCCGCATGGTATCTCGTCACGGAGAATCCGTCCTTCATCAGCTTCTCCGTCACTTCCTCCACGAGTTTTCTCGTCAGGCAGTAGACGATGCCGCACTGTCCTGCATGTTCTTCGATATATGTTTTTACTGCCGCATATTTATCTTTCGGGCTCTGAACCTCAAAGTAGAGATTCGGGCGGTCAAATCCCGTCGTCGTCACGACCGGATCCTGCAGCTTTAAGAGATCGATAATGTCATCCCGGACTTCCGCCGTCGCGGTCGCCGTAAAGGCGCTGACGACCGGGCGCTCCGGAAGTGCCCGCAGGAATTCCTCGATCTTTAAGTATCCCGGCCGGAAATCCTGGCCCCACTGGGAGACGCAGTGCGCCTCATCGACCGCCACCATGGCGATCTTCGCATGGACGGCAAAATCAAGAAATTCCGGAGTCAGAAGCCGCTCGGGAGCGACGTAGATGATCGGATACCGTCCCTCTCTCGCATATCCGAGCGCCTTATAATACTGTCCCGCCGTCAGGGAACTGTTCAGGTACGCAGCATGAACGCCCGCCTGGTTCAGGGCGCTGACCTGGTCTTTCATAAGTGAGATCAGGGGCGAGATCACCAGCGTGATCCCCCCGTTTGCCCCCGCCATCAGAGCCGGGATCTGATAACACAGGGACTTTCCTGCGCCCGTCGGCATGATCCCCAGCACATCCCTGCCGGAAGTGATCGCATCGATCATCTTCTCCTGCCCGTCCCGGAACGTGTCATAACCGAAATATTGTTTGAGAACCTCATATTTATCCATAAAAGTAATGATCCCTTTCCACACCCGCCAATTGCTGCCGGGAACCTTTTTATCGTTGATCTGTTGGATGCAGCTGGTGAACCGCTTTCCAGTTGTCTGTCCATGATATCACTCTCCCGCCGCCCCCGCAAGTATGACCGCCATTAAAATTTCATAAACAAATCGGCAAAATCTGCGACCACAACTGTATCATACGGAATTTTCAGTTCAGAAAATTCCTACCCGTGAAAAGTAACCGGCAACCACTACTGTATGATACAGAATTTTCAATTCAGAAAATTCCTGCCTGCGAAAAATAACTTTTTATCTCATCCACGGCCCGCCGCTTTTTATCTTGTAATCTCTCCCCGATATTGCTATAATTGGATACAATACAAAGATACTCAAAAAGAGTGATTGACGGAGGAGAAAACATGAACTTTTTAGAAGAGCGCATCGCAAAAGACGGTGTGGTAAAAGAAGGAAACGTATTAAAGGTTGACAGCTTTTTAAACCATCAGATGGATATCGAGCTTTTTGACGAGATGGGTGCGGAATTCAAGCGCCGTTTTGCCAATGAAAATATCAACAAGATCCTGACGATCGAGGCATCCGGTATCGGTATCGCCTGTATCGTGGCAATGCACTTCCATGTGCCGGTCGTATTTGCAAAGAAATCCCAGAGCATCAACCTCGACGGCGAAATGTATGTGGCGGAAGTTGAATCCTTCACCCATAAATGCAAGAACCAGGTTATCGTCTCCAAAAAGTTCCTTTCCCCGGACGATCACGTTCTGATCATCGACGACTTCCTTGCGAACGGCTACGCGCTTCAGGGACTGATCTCGATCGTCCATGACGCAGGCGCTACCGTTGAGGGAATCGGCATCGCGATCGAGAAAGGATTCCAGATCGGCGGACAGGTCATCCGAAATCTCGGCTACCACTTAGAGTCCCTGGCGATCGTAGATTCCATGGATCCGGCCACCGGAACTGTTAACTTCCGAAGCCAGGAATAGAAAAGAATGTGCCTCGGCACATTCTCGCGCCGAGCGCGGTCGCTTGCGACAACCATCATCTTCGCGCGAGTGCGCATCTTAGGCACGCAGTGCCTTTTTATTTAACAGGAAGTTCCATCGGAATTTCCTGTTGAATAAAAAAGAACATCCTGCAGTCAGTACCCAATGTACCGGCCGCAGGATGTTTTTTTATTTTTTCCTGTCAGTTTTCTCATTCATCTCGTTCCCGTTTTTCGCTTCTGTTCCGCTCTTCTCCTTCGGAAGCGGGATCGCGAGAACGGTCTGGATCACCTTGTTCTCCACCTTCATGATCTTTAAGAGGTAATCCCCGATCCTGACACTTCCCTTCTCTCCAACCTTCGGGATATGTCCGATCCTCGATACCATAAAACCGTTCAGGGTATCAAAATTGTCCTTATCTTCCTTATCAAATTCCACTCCGAGCGTCTCTTCCACGTCGTCCAGAAGGGTGAGACCCGTGAGCTCATATGTACCGTTTTTCCGGGATACGATATCCGGCTCTTCCTTGTCGTACTCATCGAGGATATTTCCGACGATCTCCTCGAGAATATCCTCCATCGTGACGATGCCGGCAAGCTGACCATACTCATCCACCACAAGTTCGATGTGGATCTTCTGGGACTGCATCTCCTTAAAAAGAGCGTTGATATTTTTCGTCTCCGGGATGAAATGAGGACTTCTCAAAAGGCCCTTGATCTTTGCGATCGGCGTGTTCAGATGGTCCTTGGAATCCGTATAGTGGAGCATGTCGCGCATGTGAAGGATGCCGATGATATTGTCGATATCTTCGGAATAAACAGGAAATCTCGAATAATTTGCTTCCTTCACAACGAAATCGAGCGCTTCCTTCAGAGTCATCTCCCCGTCGAGTGCGATGACCGCGGTCCTGTGTGTCATGATATCCGCCGCCACCTTATCGTCAAACTCAAAGATGTTCGTGATCATCTCCGCCTCGCTGGCCTCCAGAACGCCCTGTTCATGGCCTTCATTGACCATGTACATGATATCTTCCTCAGTCACGTTGTCATCCTTCTCGCGGATATCGATCCCAACCGTCTTTAAGGAAATATAGGCAAACTGGTCCATCAGCCACGCAAACGGAAAGAGACATTTTGTCACAAGTTCCACGAGCGGCAGAACTTTATAACAGAAGCGGATCGGGCTCTTTGCCGCGATGCGCTTCGGGATCACGATCCCGAGCCCCGTGAGCAGAAATGCGATCCCGACGAGTCCCGCAATGTAGGCGATCCCCACCGCTGCCGGATGCGGGATCTGTGTATGCGTCCCGATTAAAGCCGTGAGATTTTTTACCACAAACGCCAGCGAGGACGCGCCCATCGCAAGCGTCAGGATGCTCGTCGCGAGCTGGTTCGTGCGGATGAAGAGATACGGGTCTTCCTGTATCTTTAAAAGCTTTTCCGCCCGCTTGTTTCCTTCTTCGCGCTCATCCTCCAGCGCACTGGTGTTCAGGGCCTGAACGGCCGCACCGAATCCGTACATCACCGCAAACAGGATCACTGATGCGGCAAACAGAACAATTCCTATCCATGAATTGCCATCGTCCATGAGATTTTCCAACACTCCTTTATCTTTCCATAACTATCCTATTTTTTCAGTTACTTTTTCCGTATTTCGTCCACTATACCATCTATTTTCATGCCCGTCAAGGAATCATTCCGCCGTATCACTTTTCACGTTACAGTACACGGGTCCTCCATGCCCGCGCACTGCAGCGCCAAACTGCGATTATGTAGCAGTTTTTTCTCCCCGCACGGTCCTCAAAAACCGCCAAGTTCCAGACTCACCTTCAATGCGTCATTTACCTGGTCCAGCAGGTCCCCGTCAAGATGGCAGATCTTTTCCCTTAATCGCTGCTTGTCGATGGTCCTCAACTGTTCCAAGAGAATCACCGAATCCTTCATCATGTCGCAGTCCCTCGCGGATAACTCCACATGAGTTGGAAGCTTCGCCTTATTCATCCTCGATGTGATCGCCGCACAGATCACAGTCGGACTGTGTTTGTTTCCCACATCGTTCTGGATGATGAGCACAGGGCGCACACCTCCCTGCTCAGAACCTACCACCGGTCTTAGATCCGCATAATAAATATCGCCCCGTCTGATGATCACAAGTCTCACGCTCCGTCTGAATTTCTGCGGAGAGTCCGGGGCTGCTGTCAAAGCCATAACGGTATCTTTTTTGACAGCTTCCCTGACATTTCCGTATTCAGATTGTTCCCCACTTATGATATTTTATTCAGAAATCGCGGCGGCGTGCTGGTCAGAATCCGACATACTCCTCATCCGGGCAGTTCATGATCCCGAGGACCTTTCCGTTCTTCACATACACACGCGGAACCCGCTTTCCGATCAGACACGGGATCTCGTAATGGAAGCCGCCGGAAACCTCTGCGATCTCCTCCATCGTGATCTCTTCCTCCCCGTCTCTTCCGATCAGGGTCACAAGATCTCCCTCTTTGGCCTCCGGAATCCCGGTAAGATCCACCATGAACTGGTCCATGCAGACGCGGCCGAGGATCTTCGCGCGCTTTCCGTGGATCAGCACTTCCCCGCGGCCGGACAGGTTTCTCGGATATCCGTCCCCGTAACCGGCGGAGACTGTCGCAATCCGCATCGTCCGGTCTGCCTTGAACGTTCCTCCGTAGCTGACTTCAGTTCCAGGCCCGATCTCCTTGATATACGTGATAAAGCTCTTCAGTGCCATCGCCGGCTTCATCGTGAGGATATCCTTTCTCACCTCATCCGACGGATACAGACCGTAGATCGTGATCCCGGCGCGGACTGCATCCATGTTCATCTCCTGCATCTCCACGATCCCGGCGCTGTTGGAGCAATGGCAGACCGGAACCTCCACGCCTGCTGCCTTCACAGCATCGCAGAAGTTCTTAAACCGATCATACTGCTGTCTCGCACCAGTCTTATCCGCCTCATCCGCTCTCGCAAAATGCGTGAACATGCCGTCGATCTTCACTCCCGGAAGCGCCGCGATCTTTTTTACCATCTCTACGGACGCCGTGTCCGGTCTGAGTCCGATCCGGCTCATTCCGGTATCCACCGCGATATGGACATGGGCTGTCTTTTCCAGCTTTTCTGCGGCTTCTGACATTCCCTCTGCCTTATCCAGTTCAAAGACCGGCATGCAGAGCTCCTGCCGGATGCACTCCTCGTATCTCGGAGCAGCGACCGGACCGAGGATCAGGATCTCCTTCGTGATCCCGTGTTTCCGCAGCTGCACACCTTCCTCAACGGTCGCGACCGCATATCCGCATACAAAGCGGTCAATCGTCTTCGCGACCGGAACGGCGCCGTGTCCGTAAGCATCCGTTTTCACGACTCCGTACATCTTTGTCCCCGGGCGGAGATTTTTCTCCATCGCCTCCATGTTTTCCTCTATATGACCCAGATCGATCTCTGTATAAATTCTGTCAAATTCCATTTTCTCTATCCTCCGAAAGGCAATCCGCGATCTCCCCGGCAAGGACTGCGTGAACGCCAAAGCGCTTCGCCGCCTTTTCCCCTGCCAGACCGTGCACATAGACTCCGAGGGAAGCCGCATCGCTCTCCTCAAGCCCCAGCGCGATCAGTCCCGCAATCACACCGGTCAGAACATCCCCGGAACCTCCCTTTGCCATAGCGGGCGTCCCACTTCCATTGACAAAGGTCTTTCCGTCTCTTCCCGCGATCACGGTCGCCGCGTCCTTTAAGACGCAGACCACTCCGTACTGATCTGCAAACTCTCTCGCTGCACGGATCGGATTTTCCTTGATCTCCTCTATCTGAATTCCTGTGAGCCGCGACATTTCCTTCATATGCGGCGTCACGATGATATTTTCTGTAAAATAACCGGTGAGTTCCCGGTACTCCGCGGCGAGATTCAGCGCGTCCGCGTCAAGAATGATCGGCACATACGCGTCCTTTAAGACGTTTTCCACCATGAGCCGCGCATGATCCTCCATGCCGATCCCCGGCCCCAGAACGATCACATCCGCCCATTCCGTCTCCCTTGCGATCTTTCTCGCAAAGCTCTCCGGATCTTTTCCGGCTTCTCTCGCATCGTAACTGGAAAGGATCGCCTCCGGGAGTTTTTCCTGGACGATGATCCTGTTTTCCTCCGGTGTAAAGATCTTCACGAGTCCGGCTCCCATCCGGTATGCCGCTCTCGCGGAGAGGCAGGCTGCTCCCGCCATGTTCTTTGCCCCCGCCATCACGAGGACTTTTCCGTATGTTCCCTTGTTGGAATCCGGCGTTCTTGCCGGGATCCTCAAAAGGTCTTCCCGATCCAGCATCTGCACGTGTTTTTCCTGCTCCGCGCTGCTCTCCGGCACAAAACCAACGTCCCTGACCAGGAGCTCTCCGCAGTATTCTCTTCCCGGGAACAGAACCTGTCCGAGCTTTTTCATTCCGAAAGTGACCGTCACATCCGCGCGGACCGCGTCCCCCATGACTTCTCCCGTGTCGGAGCTGATGCCGGAGGGAATGTCCACAGCGATCGTCTTCATATCCTCATTGCGGTTGATCCAGTCAATGAGCTTTTTGTATGCACCTTCCACATTTCTCGAAAGACCGATCCCGAAGACCGCATCCAGGATCACGCCGCGGCATGCGTTCGCCTTTGTCACCGTCTTTGCAAACGGATGCGCCGGGGATCGTTTTTCTTCTGCATCCGGCAGTTCTTCCGCCGTCATCACCGGGATCCCCAGCCGTTTCACGATATTTAACTGGGCTTCCAGCTCTTCGCTCCCTTTTCCGTCCCGTCCCGGGAACAGGATCTTCACATCATATCCCTTTAAGAACAGCATCCTGGCGGCGGCCACTCCGTCTGCCCCGTTATTTCCAAAACCGCAGACGGACCAGACTGTCTCTGCCTGTTCTCTCTTAAGGATCTCTTCCGCTTTCTCCGCAACGGCAAGAGCCGCCCGCTCCATCAGCACCAGGGACGGGATCCCGTACCCCCTGATGGACCTGGTGTCAAACGCTTTCATTTCTTTTCCGCTCAGAACTGCTTTCATCCGGCATCCCCCTCTCCGACGGCAAACGCCATCGCATGGTCCTTCGTGTCAGAGATCGACACTTCGATCGTCCTGATCCCGAGCTCCTCCGCCTTCATCTCTGCTCCCGCATGAAGTTCGACATACGGCTTTCCAAGCGGGTCCCTTAAGACCTCCACATGGACCGGCATAAAGTCCCGGAATCCCGTTCCAAACACCTTCGCTACTGCTTCTTTAACCGCAAAAGTGCCGGCAAGGACCCGGGGATCACCCTTTGCCTGCCGGCGCTCGCGCTCGGTATAGATACGCGTCAAAAAAGCCTCTTTTTCACAGGCTTTTTTCACACGCTCAATTTCGATCAAATCACAGCCAACTCCAATCAACATGTCTCATTGGTTCCCGTCTGTTCTGCTTTTTCCTTTGCTTTCCGCTCCCGCTCATCCTGCATGCTGCAGACACGGTAGGAAAGACGCATCAGGCTCTCGGAAAGATGTACATTCTCAACGACTACATCATCCGGCACATTTAAGTCTGTATGGGCAAAATTCCAGATCGCCTTGATCCCGGCTTTTACCAGGCGCTCCGCGATCTCCGGTGCTTTGGACTTCGGGATCGTGAGAGCCGCGATCTGTACTTCATTGTCGACAATAAACTGCTCCAGGTCATCGATCCCACGGATCTCGACTCCGCGGACCACAAGACCGATCAGGCGCGGGTTGATATCGAACATTCCCTTGATCATAAAGCCGCGCTTTTCAAAATTTGTATAGTTGGCGATCGCCTGACCTAAGTTTCCGGCACCGATGATAATGAGGTTGTGCTGTCTGTCGATCCCCAGGATCCTTGCGATCTCGGTGTAGAGATATTTCACATTGTATCCGTATCCCTGCTGTCCAAAGCCGCCGAAATTGTTAAGATCCTGACGGATCTGGGACGCTGTCACCTTCATTCTGGCACTCAGTTCGTTGGAAGAGATCCTCTCGATCCCCTCCTCCATCAGTTCGCCCAGATATCTGTAATAACGCGGAAGTCTTGAGATTACCGCCTTTGAGATCTGTCTCTCGTCTGTCATTTTCTAGTTCCACCTTCTCAGTATAACGCTGTCTTTTATTATACCTATATCTATATTATTTGTCAAATCTTTGTCAGTAAAATGCGCAAACTGCCCAGACGGAAAAATGCCCCGCCCGAAATCTCCCCAGACCGGACGAAGCATTTTCCTTTGAGTATGTCTGTATTCGTAAGCATTCAATCCTGCATTCCCACAGGGCCGAGAGCTCACTCTGTATAAAAGCCTGCCCCTTTTGCAGCGCGGGCTGTTAGACAGTCATGATCATTCTGCAAGTTCTTCCCACTTTTCGTAGAGAACTTCCAGTTTTCCTGCGATCTCCTCTTTTTCCTTGTTTAACTCCATGAGTTTCGCAACGTCGGAGAAGACGCTCTCATCGCAGAGGAGGCCGTCGATCTCCCCGTCTCTTGTCTCCAGCTTGTGGATCTCATCCTCGACCTTCTTTAAATCGTTCTGGCGTTTTCTCTGGCGGGCCTGTTCTTCCTTCTGAGCCTTCCAGTCGAGCTTTCCGCCGGCATCCGCTGCCGGATTCTCCACAGCCTTTCCGGCAGTCTCCGCCGCCGCTCCTGTCTTCGACGCGCCGAATCCGACGATCCCGCCGGCACTCTCCGGCGCCTCGTTTCCGAAATGGGCCGTCATCATCGCGTCATGTTTTTCCAGATAATAATCGTAATTTCCGATATAATTCATCATCCGCTTTCCGGTGAGATCCAGGATCCTCGTCGCGGTCTTGTTGATAAAATAACGGTCATGGGAGACATAGAGCACAGTTCCGCCGTAGTGGCTCAGCGCGTTCTCCAGAATCTCCTTCGATGTGATATCCAGATGGTTTGTCGGCTCATCGAGGATCAGGAAGTTCGCCTCGGAGAGCATGAGCTTTGCAAGCGACACACGTCCTCTCTCACCGCCGCTCAGATCCCCGATCCGTTTAAACACGTCATCCCCGGTGAACAGGAACGCCGCCAGCGTACTTCTGATCTGTGTGTTGGACATTCCCGGATATGCGTCGGAGATCTCCTCAAACAGCGTCTTTTCCATGTGCAGGACCTGATGATCCTGATCATAATAGCCGATGTGGACTCTGGAACCCAGAATGATCTCACCGGCATCCGGCTCGACAAGACCATTGATAATCTTTAAGATCGTCGTCTTTCCCGTTCCGTTATCCCCGATAATCGCCACGCGCTCGCCGCGCTTGACATCAAAGCTGAGGTCCGTAAACAAGGTCTGGGAGCCAAAGGACTTCGCAAGTCCGTTGACCGTCAGTACATCATTTCCGCTCAGGATATTCGGCTCCAGGCGGATGTCCATTGCATCGTTGACCTCCGACGGCTTTTCCAGGACCTCGATCTTATCGAGCATCTTTTCGCGGCTCTCCGCCCGCTTGATGGACTTTTCCCGATTGAAGGACTTCAATTTCTCGATGACCGCTTCCTGATGTTTGATCTCCTGCTGCTGGTTTAAGTACGCCTTCATCTGGATCGCGCGCATCTGCGCCCGCTTCTCACTGTAGGCCGTATAGTTTCCGGAGTACACGATCGCATGTCCGTTGTCCAGCTCGATGACCTTTGTTACGATCTTATCGAGGAAATACCGGTCATGGGCAACGATCAGGACCGCACCGCGGTAATTTAAGAGATATGTCTCCAGCCATGCGATGGAGGACATATCCAGGTGGTTCGTCGGCTCATCGAGGAGAATGATGTCCGGATTTGTGAGAAGAAGTTTACCCAGAGAAACTCTTGTCTTCTGTCCGCCGGACAGTGTGGAGATCTGTTTGGAAAACTCTTCCTCCGTAAATCCGAGTCCCTTTAAGACTCCGACGATCTCACTCTTCCAGGCATAGCCGTTGATGAGCTCAAATTCGTGGCTCAAGCGGCTGTACTGGTTCATCATGGTCTCCAGCGCTTCCCCGGAGGCCGTTTTCATCGAATTTTCCAGATCTCTCAGCCGGTTTTCCATCTCGATGACCGACTTTTTCGCATCGAGCATCTCCTCATAGATCGTCCGGTGACTTAAAAGATCCTGATTCTGTGCCAGATACCCCAGTGTCTTTCCGCTTCCCAGCACGACCTCGCCGGAATCCGGTGCCAGCTCACCCACGATGATCTTTAACAATGTTGATTTTCCGGCGCCGTTGATGCCGACGATCGCCGCTTTTTCATGATCTTCAATATGAAAGGAAGCGTTCTTGATAATATCGTCGCTTCCGAACGATTTGCAGATATTGCTGCAGGATAATATCATAAAATCCTCCTGTTTCTTGTTGTACAGCCGCTATTTCCTTCGTTCATACGGCTTCTGTATTTTTCCAGACGACGTTTTTCTTCCTCGCACAACGGCTCCGTTCCTGCACCGTCATGCATAAAAATCCGTCGTTAATCTTTTCATTGTTGTCCTGAAAAAAGGATTACTCTTTTTCACAGAATTTCTGCCTTTTCTCAACTTCTGCGTTACGCCCACGGGAAATACGGCCACACTGCCGCAAGAAACATGACCGGCAGCAGGTTCGCCACCTTGACCTTCTTTCCCCAGATCAGGTTCACTCCGACGCAGAAGATCAGGACCGATCCTGTCAGGGACATGTCCGCCAGTCCCTCATCCGTCAGGAACGGCTCGATCACCTTCGCAAGGAGCGTCATCGCCCCCTGGAACATCCCGACCGGGATCGCCGAGAAAATACAGCCTTTTCCCATGGACGCCGTCATGATCGCGACGATGATCATGTCGAGAACAGCTTTTGCCGTGAGAATCGAATAGTCGCCGTAAATTCCGTCCCGGATCGATCCGACGACCGCCATCGCTCCGATACAGACGGTCAGGGAAGCCGTCACAAATGCATCCACGAACGCATTGTCGCCGTCACTTTTCGTCTTCTCCTTCAGCCATTCCCCGAACCGTTCCATCTTCGTGTCGAGATCGATCCACTCGCCGAGAAGAGCCCCGACAGCAAAACAGGCGATCATCATCATGGATCCCGATGAAGAAAGCCCGTTTTCCGTCAGTTTTAACATCTGCTCCATACAGCCGGAGACTCCGATAAACAATACGCAGAGCGCCGACGCCATCATCAGGTTGCTCTGATAACGCTCCGTCAGTTTCTTTCCAAATAATAACCCCATCACGCCGCCCGCGACGATCGCAGTGACGTTGATGATCGTTCCAAGTCCGAACATAGTTGTCTCTTTTCTTCTGTCATGATATCACGATCCGAAGTTTTCACACTCTTTGCGCTATCCGGCGATCGTGATCCGCACTCGCTGTTTTCCAGCAATCTGCAGACCGATTTTCCTCTCCTGTGCCATGATCGCCTGTATACATGCAAATTGAAGTATAGCACAAAATCATATTTTCGTCTATCTCCAAGTTTTCCGGTCTCGGCATTCCCCGACATTCTGCCAGACGAATGACACCGGCAATGGAAAGGCGATTCGTCCCACTTTCCCTGCCTGTTCATAGCAAAACAACTGGAAATTCCACCCATTATTTAAAACGACCTCAGGTCAAGCCCTTATGATTTTCATCAGGATCCTGACACAGAGGTCGTTTTCTGCGTTTATACTGATTTTTTAATCTTCTTTTACCTTTTCTTCCCATCTGCTCCTTCTGTAATACAGGAAGGAAAGGATCGCGCATACGATCCAGCCGACCGGATATCCCATTCCGACCGTATACTCGTTGAATGCGATCTTTGTCACGAAGAAGAGATAGATCTGTCTACAGACAACGAAGCTGAAGAGCATGATGCACATCGGTCCCTTTGCATCCCCGGATCCTCTCAAGGAACCCGCAAGGATCTGGTTGAAGGAACTGCAGAAGCGGAACGGGACCGTCATCAGGATAAATAAAGTTCCATAGTGCAGCACATCCGGATCCTGGTTGAAAAGGGATACCAGGGATCTTGCGGAAATTGCCATCGCGCCGGAGATGCAGATCAGCACGCCCACACCCATGAACACTGCCTGTTTGACGCCGTCTCTCGCACGCTTCACATTCTTTGCTCCGAGATTCTGTCCCACGAACGTTGTCGCGGCCTGTCCCATACTCTGGGCAGGCAGGATTGCGAACTGGTCGATCTTTGAGTGGCAGCTCCAGCCCGCCATGATGACAGAAGAGCCAAGTCCATTTACATACGACTGCACAAGCGCGTTGGAAAACGCAGTGAGTCCCTGCTGGACTCCCGCCGGAAGACCGATCCGGAAGATCTCGCCGAGGCAGGATTTATTGATGTGAAGTTCCCGAAGAACAAGGCGATGTGCTTCCTTTGTCCTCATAAGAGTCGAGCACGCAAGAGCAGCGGAAACTGCCTCGGCGATCACCGTAGCGATCGCGACACCGCTGATCCCCCAGCCAAATTTCGCAACAAAGAGAATATCCAGAGCGATATTTAAACAGCTGCTGATGATCAGGAAATTTAACGGGCGCTTCGTGTCGCCCACAGCCCTTAAGATCGCACTGCTCATATTGTAAAGAAAGAGGACCGGAACTCCGGCAAAATAGATCTTTAAATACTCTCCCGCCGGTCCGATCACATCATCCGGCGTTGACATCCATTTTAACATCAGCGGGACAACCCAGACCGAGATCAGAGAGACAAAGCATCCGACGATCACTGCAAACAGGATCGTCGTCTCGACCGCCTCGTGGAGCTTTTCATGATTCCGGGAACCGAAACACGTGCTGATCACAACTCCGGCACCGATCGAGATCCCATTAAAGAAGTTTACCAGCGTATTGCAGATCGCCGTCGTCGCGCCGACCGCAGCCAGCGCCGATGTTCCGAGATAGTTTCCCACGACAATGCTGTCCACTGTGTTGTAGAGCTGCTGGAAGATATTTCCCATGATCAGCGGGATTGCAAAAAGAACCAGCTGTTTCCAGATCACGCCCTGTGTCATATCGATATTGCTTTTTCTGCCGGATGTAATTTTTGACATTCTTTTGTCCCTTTCTGCGATCGCATGTGTACGAAATATGTAAAATCTGCCGTCATTCTGTAATATCTATGTAAATCATACGGGATTTTCCGTTAAAAAGCAAGCTGTTCTCTTTTGTTGATCCCACAGGAAATTTTTGTATCCGGCACATGATTTTTTTGTACCCCGTTCTGCTGGTCTGCCCGGGCATTCTTTTCGCCTTCAGAAGCTTTCTCCGGCTTTTTCTCTCTCGTTCACAAGAAAAGGACAGGATCCCTTTTCGGTGCCCTGTCCTGTCCTTCCCATCTTTTTATTTTATGGCCGTGATTTCAGGAGTTACTCCCATGTCGGGATGTAAGCTCCCTTGTAAGTGTCCTCGATCACTTTTGCAACTTCCGGTGTACGGAAATAATCGACTACTTTCTTGTAAAGCTCGTTGTCCTTATCAGCTGTTCTTGCAACGATGATGTTGACGTACGGGTTGTCAGATCCCTCTTCCACGCTCTCAAGGAAGATCGCATCTTCCTTCGGGTTTAAACCGTTGTCAACTGCGTGACCGCCGTTGATGACTGCTGCTGCAACGTCCGGAAGAAGGCTTGCTGTATTTGCTGCCTCAACCTCTTTGATGTCAAGGTTTAACGGGTTCTCTGTGATGTCTTTCTTTGTCGGTGTGTAGCCTGCTGCCGGATCAACCTTGATCAGACCTGCGGACTCAAGAAGTTTTAATGCACGGCCGCCGTTTGTAGCGTCATTCGGGATCGCGATGATATCACCGTCCTTGATCTCGGATACGTCCTTGATCTTGTTGGAGTAGAGGCCTAACGGAGCCATGATGGTCTCACCGATGATAGAAAGATCATAACCGTTGTTCTTGCAGTCATCCTCAAAGTAAGCGATGTGCTGGAAAGAGTTCAGATCGATCTCACCGTCATTTAATGCACGGTTCGGAAGCGGATAATCCGCAAATTTTACAAGCTCAAGGTCGATGTTCTCCTCAGCAAGCTTGTCGATGACCGGCTGCCACTGCTCGTTGTTCTCACCTACAACACCGAGTTTGATGACTGTCTTCTCGCCGGAGGCTGCGGTTGTATCAGCTGCTGCCTCAGAACCGGCTGCGGTTGTATCGGCTGCTGCCGCTGTTGTCTCTGTCTTCTGGCTGCTGCCGCATGCGGTTAAGGATAATGCTAAAACTGCTGCTGCGCCAAGTGCTAAAACTCTTTTCTTCATAATTTTTCTCCTCCTGAACTTTCTTTGTCACTGCTCGTTTTCATTCGCATTCGCTGTGCGGACCGGACAGTTCCTTTTATTGATACGGCCCGGAAATAGTTCCTCTCCGTTTCAAGCAATTTTAATCTGAAACCACCGTTCTAGTGAGTCGTCTTTTTGATCACATAGGAACCGGTACTCTGGATCAGGCTTACCATGATCAGAATGATGATGACGGTTACATAGGTGACATCGGTCTGCCCTCTGGAGTGACCATAACGGATCGCGAAATCGCCGAGTCCGCCGCCGCCGACCGCACCGGCCATCGCGGTAAGACCGACCAGGCTGATAAATGTGATCTGCATTGCACGGACGATCCCCGGGACACTCTCCTTTAAGTATACGCGGAAGATGATCTCCCACGGGCTGTTTCCCATGCTCTCCGCAGCTTCGATCAGACCGTAGTCAACTTCAGCGAGCGCACTCTCGATCTGTCTCGTAAAGAACGGGACCGTTCCGAAAATAAGCGGTAAGATCGCACCCTTTGTACCGATCGCTGTTCCGACGACCATACGGGTCAGCGGGATCAGCGCTGTCAGAAGGATTACGAACGGGATCGAACGGAAAATGTTGACCAGCTTATCTAAAATATTGAAGATCACCTTATTTTTCAGGACACCCTTCGGAGCTGTCGCAGTGAGGATGATCCCAAAGAAAAGACCGAACACCATGGAGATCGCACCTGACACGATGACCATGTAGATCGTCTGACCGAAGCTTTCGAAAAGCTCATCCGGCTTCGACATGACATTCGGGATAATCGCATTTAAGAAATCAAGCATTTTCGATCACCTCCACTCCAACATTCTTCTCCTTCAGATATTCGATCGCGGCTTCGATATTCTCCTTCGTTCCGCTTGCGATCGCCACAGTTCCGCCGATCGGGGCGTCCTGAACGATCTCAATATCTGCAAAGATGATATTCAGATCCACGCTGAATCTTCTGGAAGCTTCGGAGATCAGTGCCTCCGACGTATTCTTCTTAATGTAATTCAGCCGCAGGATCTTTTCACCCGGCTTTAATGCGACAAGCGGTGACTTCTCCTCGACCAGCTTTTCGATCTTCTGAAGGTTGGATGTCGTGCGGATGAAGTCTCTCGTGATCCCCGCCTTCGGTGCTGCGAAGATCGAGTAGACATCGCCTTCCTCCACGACATTACCGTGTTCCATGACGGCTACACGGTCACAGATCTCTTTGACGACCGCCATCTCATGGGTGATGATCACGATGGTAATGCCGAGCTTTTCATTTAAGTGTTTTAAGAGCTGTAAGATCGCCCCCGTCGTCTGCGGATCCAGGGCGCTCGTCGCCTCATCGCAGAGGAGAACTTTCGGATCATTCGCAAGCGCTCTCGCGATCGCAACTCTCTGTTTCTGTCCGCCGGAAAGCTGACTCGGATACGCATTCTCTTTTTCTGCGATATCGACAAGCTCTAAAAGCTCCCGCACTTTCGCCTTGATCTGTGCTTTGGAAAGTCCGCTTCCCTTTAACGGGTAAGCGACATTCTCTCCGACTGTTCTGGATCTCATCAGGTTGAAATGCTGGAAGATCATTCCGATCTTCTTTCTCGCTTCCCTGAGTTCTTTCGCCGGAAGATCCGTGAGAACTTTTCCGTCAACCGTGACGGTTCCGCTCGTCGGTCGTTCCAGTAAGTTGATACATCGCACCAGTGTGGACTTTCCGGCACCGGAGAATCCGATGATACCGAAGATCTCACCACTCCTGATATGAAGTGTGACATCAGAGACCGCATGGACTTTTTCCGCACCGGTATCAAACGTCTTTGTAATATGGTCTAACTGAATCAATTTTATCCTCCCATGTACGTGTCAGCCGTACATTTTCTAATCTCTGTGTGTGCTAATAAGATACCACGTTTTAACCTATTCGTCCAATATAGATAAGAAATAAGTTATTATAGGTTTTTTCTATAGCAAAGCGTTTTTTATCAATTCCCGCCACGCAAAAAAGTACGGGGCAGCAACCATGTTCGCCGCCCTGTACTTCGTGTTCTGATCTATTTCTCTTTTCTTACGCTTCTTCCACAGCCTTCACAGCCTGATCAAGGAAATCCGCCTTCACATACTCGACCGTTCCCTCATCAACAGCCTTTGCGATCTCAGGACGGATCGGGATCTGCGCGAGAACCGGAATTCCGTATTCTTTCGCGACTTCCTCGATACGGCTCTCTCCGAATACTGCGATCTTCTTTCCGCAGTCCGGACATTCGAGATAGCTCATATTTTCAACAAGTCCGAGGATCGGAACGTTCATCTTTTTCGCCATGTTGACGGCCTTCTCAACGATCATGGAGACAAGCTCCTGCGGGGATGTCACGATGATGATCCCGTTGACCGGAAGTGACTGGAATACAGTAAGCGGCACATCGCCGGTTCCCGGAGGCATATCAACGAACATGTAGTCGATATCCTGCCAGAGTGTCTCACTCCAGAACTGTTTTACCGCACCGGCGATCACCGGACCACGCCAGATCACCGGATCTGTCTCATTCTCCAGAAGCATGTTGGAGGAGATCACATCGATCCCGGTGGAGGATGTCGCCGGAACAAGGAGTTTTCCGTCCGGTGTCACGGTCACGCCGTCATGGATCCCAAATGCATTCGGGATCGACGGTCCTGTGATATCGGCATCAAGGATTCCGACTTTCGCACCTGTCGCGCGCATCCGGCATGCCATTAAGGATGTAACTAAAGACTTTCCGACGCCGCCTTTACCGCTGACTACGCCGATCACTTTCTTTACGGAACTCGCCGGATTTAACTTCTCAAGGAAGCTCTGCGGCTCGCTCGTTCTGCTTCCGCAGTTTGCGGAGCAGGTTCCGCAGTTATGGGTACAATTTTCTGCTGTTTCGCTCATTACTATCTCACTTTCTAACTGTTATTCAGGCTTACATTCTGCCTTGCATTTTATGTACAGAGCATAACCTGATCGTCCTGTACTGCTCTCCGGATCTTATTCCTTGAGTCCTGTCTCGATCAGATTGCAGACTGCTTCAATGGCCTCTTTCTCGTCCGGTCCGTCACAGTGGACGGTGATCTCATCGCCGCAGCGGATCCCGGATGCCATTACGTTTAATACGCTCTTCGCGTTGATTTCCTTTTCTTTATAAAAAATCATCACTTTAGAATCGAACTTCATGGATGTCTGGCAGAGCAGTCCCGCCGGGCGAAGATGAAGACCGGTCGGGTTTACGACTGTAACTTTTCTTTCTACCATTACCTAATTCCTCCTATTCTGATTGTAAGTTCATAAACAAGTAAAAACCGCCCCAAATGACCATTCCTCATTTACGACGTTTTTATTCATGACCAGGCAGTTTCATTGTATACTACAATTCCCCTAATGTCAACGGAGCATCCCCCGGAATCGTTTGACATTTTCCCCTCACCGGGCTACAATCAAAACAATATCGTGCACAAGCAACGTGTCCGGCCAGCCTTCACGATCCTGTCCCGACTGGAATGCCGGCACGTCCAAATATCCAACGAGGAGTTTTCCCCAATGAAAATACTTGCCCCAAACTTATATAAGATCATCCTGACGAACAAAAACATGAGGACTTCATCCAGAAACCTCTATATTATAAAAGGCAGCGAACGAAGCCTCATGATCGACACCTCCTGGAACGTGCCGGAGTGTCTGTCGGAGATGGAACAAGCCCTGAACGAGCTCTCCATCGACTGCAGGAATCTCGACATCTTCGTGACCCACAATCATGTAGACCACAGCGGCTATGTCTCCTTTTTCACCGACCGCGGCGCCCGGGCGTTCATGAATCCGGTAGAGATCGCAGCCTCTTCCGACCGCTACCATCGTTTTTATGAGGACAATGATATGCGCCGCTCCTACACAAGTGAAGTCGGAGTCACAAAAGAACGGACTCCGGACGCATGGCAGGAGATCAAGGCAGGCGCCGACCAGCTCGCCAGGGATAACAACGTGAATTTCGACTTTCCATTCACGCCCATCGCCCCCGGAGACCGTCTTTCTTACGGCGGTTACGACTTCGAAGTCGTCTCCCTTGCCGGACACACCTCCGGTCAGTGCGGACTTGTTGAACGAAATGCAAAGTTATTCTTCTGCGCCGACCAGGTGATCCTCGGCCTTGTTCCCATCGTCATCACCTCAGGAAAGGATCAGCATCTCCTCACCGAATACTTCGCTTCCCTCAGGGAACTCGCATCTGATTACAGCGGATACCGTTTTCTCCCGGGGCACTACGGTGAATTCACAGAGATCAAAGAAGAGACCGACCGGATCATCGCCGGATACGGGGAGCGCTGCACACAGCTCCGTCAGGTACTGGCAGAAAGTAATCGCCCGATGACTCTCCTGGAACTCGACCAGGCGCTCTACATCCAGCGCATGCAGACTTACCGCTACTCCTTCCTGTTCTCCTATCTCCACACCTGGCCAAAGCTCTTTTCCTGCCTCGACTGGCTTTTCGAGACCGGTGTGATCGACCGCACGGAAAAGGACGGAGTTTTGTACTGGTCTCTCCAGTGACGCCTATTCGCTGCGCCCGGTCCTCTCCTCCGCCTCTCTCTTCGAGAACACGCACCCGCAGTAATTCTGCCGGTACAGCGCGTGTTCTCTGGAGAGCTCCGTGGATCGCTTATATCCGTTTTTCTTCTTGAAATCCGACGGCAGAAATTCGATGCCGTACTCTTTTCCCATCTCTTCCCCGATCCGGTTCAGTCGCTCCGCATCTTTTAACGGGCTGATCGTGAGTGTCGTTGTAAAGAAATCGAACCCGCCGGCTTTTGCCTCCCTCGCAGCCTCGGAAAGGCGGAGTTTAAAGCATTCCGTACACCGTGCGCCGCCTTCCGGCTCCTGTTCCAGGCCTTTTGCCGCCGTGTAGAAATCGTCCGGCACATACGTTCCCGCCACGAAATGGATCGGATGGCGGTTCGCCTCGTTTTCCCACTCTCCGTTGAATTCCCGGATCAGGCGCTCCTGCTCCGAAGTCCGTTCCTCGTACTCGGACGGCGGGTAGATATTCGGATTGTAATAAAAGACCGTGATCTCAAAATACCGGGAGAGATATTCCAGAACATAACTGCTGCACGGTGCACAGCAGCTATGGAGAAACAGCGTCGGCACCCCTCCCCCGCTCTGAAGTTCCTCCAGTTTTTTTTCTAATTCTTTCTGATAATTTCGTTTATTCATAAATTCTCCAATAAAGGAAGAGAAAAAAGGCAGCCGGATCTTCTCCTGCTGCCTGTATCTCTTTTTCGGATCCACCAGACACATCCGCACCTGCGATCCGCTTTCATCTTTTTTGAAACGAGTTTCTACAGGAAATCCCTGATCCGTTTGCTGCGGACCGGATTTCTGAGTTTCCGGAGCGCCTTCGCCTCGATCTGGCGAATACGTTCTCTCGTTACGTTGAACTCTTTTCCTACCTCTTCAAGTGTTCTCGGATGTCCATCCTCAAGACCAAATCGAAGCACGATGACCTGACGCTCTCTCTCTTTGAGATCGCCTAATAATGCATCGATGTGCTCTCTCAGCATTACAGACTCTACATTTCCCTCCGGGGTAACCGCGTTGCTGTCCGCAACAAAATCGCCCAGGTTGGAGTCATCCTCCTCACCGATCGGAGTCTCCAAGGATGCAGGTTCTCTTGCGATCTGCATGATCTCCATGACCTTGTCCTCTGACATATCAAGCGCTTCCGCAAGCTCTGTCACGGACGGCTCATAGCCAAGTTCCAGGGTCAGCTTTCTCTGCATCTTTGACATCTTGTTGATCGTCTCTACCATATGAACCGGAACACGGATCGTTCTCGCCTGATCTGCAAGCGCTCTCGTCACGGACTGACGGATCCACCAGGTTGCATATGTACTTAACTTATATCCTTTTGTATAGTCGAACTTCTCAACGCCCTTAATAAGACCAAGGTTTCCTTCCTGAACAAGATCCAGGAAACTCATTCCACGTCCTGTATAACGCTTTGCGATACTTACAACAAGACGCAGGTTTGCCTCGATCAGGCGCTCTTTCGCAGACTCATCTCCCTCTGCCTTTCTCTTCGCGAGACGAAGCTCCTCATCCGCGGAAAGAAGCGGCACAGTACCGATCTCCTTTAAATACATGCGGACCGGATCTTCTGTTCCGATACCTTCCAGAAGGTCGATGGCGTCTAAGTCAATGTCCTCTCCGTCCTTGTCTTCACGGTAGTCATCATCCAGATCGTCCAGAAGCATGGAATCATCCGCAAGCATTGCGTCATCGATTACCGGCACAACATCAATATTGTTATGCTCCAGGTAATTATAAATTTCGTCCATCTGCTCCGGTCCGAGGTTATCTCCGGCAAAAAAGTCGTTGATCTCCGTCGCGTCAAGGGCATTCTGTTTTGACTTGCCGAGTGCGACAAGTTTCTTAAGTTTGTCTAAAAATACTTCTTTTTCCACTGAATAACGTCCTTTCAGGTTGGGGCTTGCTCAAACTGCTCCACGATAGTTCATTATATACCATCCAGCGACATTTTTCAACTTTTTTCCTTGAATTTTTCACTGATTTTTAGCATATTCGAAATATCTCATGCCGCTTTGCGATCAGTTTTCCGTCTTCTCTTCCTTTTTTTCCGGTTCCGGGCTGCAGCTCAGAGTGACTGCTTCCTTTACATTCTCGATCTTCGCCTCTTTTACCGCCCCGCCGAACTCACCGTCGAGGACCCACGGGACATCCTCATCTGCAGTCACCGTGAATTTTGATGACTTGAACCGGATCATATCCTTATTTTCCTGTTCCGGGAACAGGAGGAGTCCGCTTAAGATGTTTGGAAGGTCCACCGGTGACTTCGGTGTCCGGATAAACAAGCCCTCAAACAGACCGTCATGGAACGAAACATCCTTCGGAGCGAGTCCGCTGAATCCGCCGACACTCGTGGTATTTGTCACCATTCCGAAGATAAATTCCCCGTCTGCCTCGCCGTCATCCCATGCAATATGCATTTTATAAGACTTCAGCTTTCCCAGCGCCTTGATTGATTCCAGGATATACGCCTGATGTCCGAGAACATTTTTGACATCCTGCGGCGTACTGTAGGAAACCTCAGTAAACGCTCCGAACGCTGCGATATACACAAAATACCTCTGATCCCCGAATTTTCCGATATCGACACCGTAGGATTTACCGCTCACCACATCCCGCGCTGCCTCCGTGAGGTTTGCAGGGATCTTTAAACTTCTTGCAAAATCATTCGTGGAACCGGACGGAAGATACCCGATCTCCGGTCTTTTTTTTAACTTCATGATGCCGGAGATCACGCTGTTTAATGTGCCGTCCCCGCCGCTGCAGACAAAAAGCTCTACCTCACTGCCATACTCCTCGGCGATCTTTGCCGCATCTCCCGGCTCCTGGGTCACATAGACGGACGGCAGATAACCTGCCCTGCAGAAGATCCCGAGGATATCGGATAACTGATTTTTAATGGCTTCCTTCCCTGAACGGGGATTAAAAAGAAATATCATTTTTTTCATCATGATCACGCTCCATACTTTCAACTAGCTCTCGCAGCTGTCCATTGTCTGCGCAGCTGCAATCTTTCTATAAGCCGCAAACGCATTCGGGATCGGATACTTTTCCTTCAGCTCTTCCCGATCTGCAAACAGCAGTCCCGGAATTTCTTCTGTTACACGGATCAGATATCCGCTCATATGCCATTCCACATGGCTGAAAATATGCTTTGCCGTCGGGAGTTCTTTCTCGATCACAGCTCTGCATTTCATCTGCTCCAGCACTTCTTTCCCGGAAAGTTTTCCCTCCAGGTTCGGAAACTCATAGAGGGATGCCAGAAGCCCTGTGTCATCCCGCTTTCTAATGGCTATTTTATCCCCGTATTCCACTAATAATACGGTCTTTTCCTCTATTTTCCTTTTCTTTTTCGGTGTTTTCACCGGGATCTCTGCGGTCAGAGCCTTTTTTCTCGCCTCACAGACGGTATAGAACGGGCACGGTGCTCCGCAGAGCGGCGCTCCGTTCGGCACACAGACGATCGCTCCCGTCTCGATGAGAGCCTGGTTGAAGTCCCCGGCTTCTCCTTCTTTTAAAGTTTTCAGGGTCTCCTCCACCGCCAGTTCCATCTTCTTTTTCACTGCCTGCTTTAAGATATCCTCATAGCTTCCCGCCACTCTTGACAGGACCCGCATAACATTTCCGTCAACTGCAGGGACAGGAAGACCAAACGCGATGGAGCCGATCGCTCCCGCCGTGTAACTTCCGATCCCGGGAAGTAAGAGAAGCGCCGCGTGGTCTGCCGGAAGCGCTCCTCCGTATTCGGAGACGATGATCTCTGCCGCTTTTTTCAGATTTCTCGCTCTGCTGTAATAGCCAAGACCTTCCCAGCACTTGAAAAGTTCCTCTTCCTCACAATCCGCCAGCGCCTGCACGGTCGGAAAGTGTTCCATGAAGCGGGCAAAGTACGGTTTTACTGCCTCGACTCTCGTCTGCTGCAGCATAATCTCCGAGATCCAGATCCGGTAGGCATCCCGGTTCTCACGCCACGGGAGATCTCTCCTGTTTTCCCGATACCACGAAAGGAGCGGTCCTCTCGCGGCATCCAGACGCTCCGTCAGGGTGAGGTTCTTCTCATCCGGAAAGATTTTCTGGAGGCCGGAATAGAGATCCGCCCCCGAAACATTCATTTCTTCCTTATACATATCCATAGACTCCGCGGACTGAAACTTCCCCGGAGATAATCTCCTTTAACGTGCCGTCAGCGAGACGTACAAGCAATGCGCCTTCCTTGTTGATCCCCTCGGAAACGCCGCGGAACTCGCCCGCCGGGTCCAGGACACACACCTCATTGCCGAGATTTACGAGATTCGCATTGTACTCCTCGATGAGTCCCGACATATCCTGAGTCTTGATAAACGTGTCATAGTATCCCTCAAAGGCCTCCATGATCGCTGCGATGATCTCGCTTCTCTTCTGGATCTTTCCGCTCTCTATGTAGAGGGAAGTTGCGGTAGCCTTAATGTCGTCCGGGAAATCCTTCTGGTTTACGTTAATGCCGATTCCCGGGATCACATACTGGATCTCCATGAGTTCCGTGCTCATCTCCGTCAGGATCCCGCAGATCTTCTTCTTATTCAATACAAGATCGTTCGGCCATTTGATCTCCGATTTCAGTCCCGTCGATATTTCAATTCCCTTTTTCGCCGCAAGAGCCATGACCAGCGTCAGCATCGACGCAGCCAGCGGATCGATCTGAGGTCTCAACAGCATGCTCATCCAGATCCCGACTCCCGCAGGGGATGTCCAGACACGGCCCCGTCTTCCCTTTCCTCCAAGCTGCTGTTCCGCAACTGCCAGAGTCCCGTGGGGCGCGCCCTGTTCCGCAAGGCTCCGGATCTCGTTGTTTGTGGAGACTGTCTCCTCAAAGAATACGACATTCTCTCCTGCCCACTTCGTATGGATCGTACTTTCCAACTCTTCCTTCGAGAGCACATCCGCAGATCCTTTCAGAATATATCCTTTATTCCGGACCGCTTCGATCTCATAGCCCTCTTCTTTCAGCTGATTGATCACCTTCCAGATTGCTGTCCTCGATACACCGAACTTCTCACAGAGCTCCTGTCCGGAAATATAGCCGTCTGTCTCTTTTAATAATTTCAGGATTTCTCCCTTCATCTCATTACCTCCAACAGTTCCTACCAAATGCTAACCGCGCTTAAGATCGTGAAGATCAGCAGGACCGTTCCGAATCCCATCTGGAACACCGCCGCAGTTCTTCTCCGCCGCTCCCGCTTTGTCCGGGAGAGCCAGTATTTTCCTGTGGCGAGATTTAAAACCGCCGCCAGGAAAAAGATCACCGGAAAGAGGAACATGTACCTCTCCGTGTCAAGAAACGAAATGACGGACATGACCACCACGGCGATCCCGATGATGATATGCATGGCATCAAGCGCCATGGATTCGCTCCTGACCCTTCTTCTTTTATTGTTTTCCGCCATATTTCAGCGTTCTCCTCATATCTCTATCCTACCGTCAGCTTATCCGAAAGCAGTTCATGGATCTTCCCAACGATCTCATCCGGCGTGTATACACGGTAGACTTCCAACTGCATCTTTTTTGCAAACAGCTCAAGGACCGCACCGTAAAGATCCCTGTAGTCCCACTCGCTGCAAAGCCTCAGCTTCTTTGCGAGAAACGGAAAGATCTTTTCCGTGTAGACACGGTAACCCGTGAGCTTCGCGAATTCGTCCTCTTTCACATACGGTTTCAGCCAGATCTTAAAGAGGTCAAGCTCCGACATGATCCTGCCAAAATAATACGCCTCGGAATATGGCATGTCAAGATAATATTTCCGCCCACAGAGTCCGTAAAGAAATCTCAGCCCGTCGAAATAGCCGAGCTTCATGTTTTTCTTCGTCCTTGCGCTGTCAAACTCCAGGATCCCGCCAAGATTTCTCCCCGGTGCGATCTCATGGATCGTCACGTCCGCCGGAATCTCCATAAACTTTCTCCGGTCCACGCCGATCCCGTAAAGGCGGATCACGATGATATCTTTATATCCCCGGTCCGTCAGAAGATCGACCGGGACATTGTTGACGCTGCCGCCGTCCAGATACGTCTTTCCGCCGATTTTTTCCTGCTTAAAGCCCGGAAAGTAAGCGCTGGCCATCATCATGTCCTTCATGGTTCCCGGCGGCGCTTCCTTCACATCAAAGTCCTCTTCCTTCCGGTCCGTGACTGAAAATGACGCGGCACAGAAATCACGTGGTGAGCGCCTGATCCGCTCCTCATCCACCGTCTCTTCCAGAAGTTTTTTGAGTGGGGCGATATCAAGCCCCCTGTCTGAAAACAGCCGTTTGAATTCTGCCGCCGCGTCGGTCATTTTCATGGATCGAACGCCGAATTTCTTTAGTTTTGCGATCATGGGATCATCCACCCGGAATACCGTGGAGTAGGTCATAGTCCCCCAGATCTCCTCCGCTTTTTCCAGGTCATCCATACAGATCAGTGCGCCGTTCAACGCCCCTACTGACGTTCCCGCGACTCCCCTGATCTTAACGCCGGCTTCCCGGAGCGCTTTCCAGACGCCGATCTGGTACGCACCCCGGGCTCCGCCGCCCTCTAAGACGATCCCATATTCTTTTTCAAGATCAATTCTCAGTTTCACTCTTCTTTGCAATCTCCGTTACACTTGTCACAAGGCCGGCCAGGGACTGGATCTCAGACGGAATGATGATCTTTGTTGCCTTACCGTCTGCCGCCTTCGCGAATGCCTCAAGACTCTTTAACTGTAAAACTGCCTGATCAGCACCTGCCTCCTTGATCATCCGGATACCATCAGCATTTGCCTGCTGGATCTTTAAGATCGCTTCAGCCTGTCCTTCCGCCTCGCGGATCCGCTTCTCCTTCTCCGCCTCCGCGTGAAGGATCGCTGCCTGCTTATCTGCCTCCGCATCGAGGATCGCGGACTGTTTCTTACCTTCTGCCACAAGGATCGTAGACTTCTTCTCACCTTCCGCGCGGAGGATCGCCTCACGGCGTTCACGCTCAGCTTTCATCTGTTTCTCCATGGCATCCTGGATCGCTGCCGGCGGAATAATATTTTTTAACTCCACACGGTTGACCTTGATTCCCCACGGGTCTGTCGCAACATCCAGCGCGGAACGCATCTTTGTATTGATGGTCTCACGGGAGGTCAGCGTCTGATCGAGCTCCAGATCACCGATGATGTTGCGGAGCGTAGTAGCGGTCAGATTCTCGATCGCCATGATCGGGTTCTCAACGCCGTATGCGTAGAGCTTCGGGTCCGTGATCTGGAAGAACACGACCGTATCGATCTTCATGGTTACGTTATCCTTTGTGATCACCGGCTGCGGTGCAAAGTCAACGACCTGCTCTTTTAAGAGAACGCGCTTTGCAACACGGTCGATAAACGGAACCTTAAAGTGGATTCCCACGTTCCAGGTTTCCAGGTATGCGCCAAGCCTCTCCACGACCATCGCCTGTGCCTGAGGCACGATACGGATGCAGGAAACAAGGATCAGCAGAATGATAAAGATCAGTACTAATACTAAAATTGCTGGCATATTTAAATCCTCCTTTATGAGTTTTGGGAAAAATTTTATTTCTGGCTTTCAGAGGTTTCGGAAACCGGTTCCACAATAAGCTTCACGCCCCGGACTTCCTTTATGAGCACATGGGTCCCCACAGGGATCGTCACTGCGTCATCCGCAGATCTCGCCGTCCACTCCTGCCCATTGACGACTGCAACTCCGGACGGCTCATTGTTGTCGATCTTTGTGATCACTTTCGCCTTTCTTCCGATCAGTCCGTCCACATTCGTCTTCACGGTTTCCCGGTTGATGAACCGTGCTGCGAGCGGTCTCGTAAAGAGCAGCATGAGAAACGATACGACCAGAAATACTACAAGCTGCATTTTGACAGAAAAGCCAAAGATCGCAACGAAAAACGCAAACAACGCGCCGCCTGCAAACCAGATCGTCGTGAGCGCCATAGTCGCCGCCTCGATTCCGATCAGAATTACAAAGGCTACCAGCCATCCGATCATATCCATAAAATCACTCCTTTACGCGCGCCGCTGTCTCGCCGTCTCGAACATCAGGATCGATGCTGCGATGGCGGCATTTAAGGACTCCACCTTTCCCGCCATGGGGATCTTCACCCAGGTATCTGCCAGGTTGGAAAGCTTTTCTGTCAGCCCGTTTCCCTCATTTCCGATCAGGAATGCTGTATTACCAGTATAATCTTCCTGTTCGTAATTATTCTTTCCTGCAAGATGGGCCGCAAAAACACGGATTCCCCGCGCCTTCAGATCCAGGACCGTCTGTTCCAGATCATCCGTATAATAGAACGGGACACGGAACACGGATCCCATGGTGGAGCGGATCACCTTCGGGTTATAGAGGTCCACAGTGTCACGGCTCATGATAAGTCCCGTGATCCCCGCACCTTCTCCGGCTCGCAAGATCGTTCCGAGATTTCCCGGATCCTGAAGATTTTCCAGAACCATCAGGTGGGCGGGACGATCATTCTTTAAAAGATCCTCCATTCCATAGGAAAATTGTCTGACAAGTGCCAGCACACCCTGAGGCGTCTGTGTATCGGACATTGCCGCAAACACCTGATCACTGACAAGTTCATATCCCGGGTATTCTGCAAGAATTGCGGCATTCTCCGGATTTTTCGCGAAGGTTTCAGAAACATAGATACTTTTAACCTGATCCTTCGGGAGCTCAGCGGCCATCCGCACTCCCTCGACAACGAAAAGTCCCTGTTCGTTTCTCGCTCTCGCTTTCTTCTTTAACTCGATGACCGCTTTTACCTGATCATTTTTTGTACTCGTGATCATCGATCTGCCTCCGGGTCAAGTTTCTCCACTTCATCCATCCAGATCCGTCTCGCCGCGTCACTCGGCATTCTCAAATCTCCTCTCGGAGAAACCGCAACAGATCCGACCTTCGGGCCGTCCGGCAGGCAGGAACGCTTGAATTGCTGTGCGAAGAACCGGCGGTAGAAGGTATTTAACCACTTGTAGATCACCTTGTCCTCGTAAACTCCCGCGAAAGCGATCTTCGCCAGGCGGTAGATCTTCGCCGGATGATAACCGTAACGGAGAATATAATAGAGGAAGAAATCGTGAAGCTCGTAAGGTCCGACCAGGTCCTCCGTCTTCTGGGAAATCTTTCCGTCCTCCGGCGGCAGAAGCTCCGGGCTCACCGGGGTATCGAGAACATCGTAAAGAACATCCGCAAGGGCCTTGTCACCGCAGGTATCCGCGTAGTAACGGACAAGATGGCGGACCAGTGTCTTCGGAACAGAAGCGTTCACGCCATACATGGACATGTGGTCACCGTTGTAAGTAGCCCAGCCGAGAGCCAGCTCGGACATATCTCCGGTTCCGATGACCATACCGTTTGTCTTGTTCGCAAGATCCATAAGGATCAATGTGCGGTATCTCGCCTGAGCGTTCTCGTAAGTCACATCATGGATCGCCGGATCATGTCCGATATCCTCGAAGTGGGTGGAAACTGCTTTTCTGATATTTACCTCTCTTAATGTCGCACCCAGCTTCTTTGTGAGCGTGACTGCGTTGTTGTAGGTTCTGTCCGTAGTTCCGAAGCACGGCATCGTGACGGAGAGGATATTTTCTCTCGAAATGCCCAGCATATCGAAGGCTCTCGCTGTGATGAGAAGTGCCAGGGTGGAGTCGAGTCCGCCGGAGATTCCTACAACCGCGCTCTTGGCACCGGTGTGGGCGAGACGTTTCTTTAAGCCCATCGCCTGGATCGTTAAGATCTCCTCACAGCGTGCGGTTCTCTCTTTCTCGTTTGACGGAACGAAAGGTGCCGGATCGACATAGCGTTTTAATGTGAGCTCCGTTTTATTTAAGGTGAAGTCCATGTAATCATAGTCCTCAGTCTCCGCACCCGGCTGACATGTGGTCATTCTTCTTCTCTCGTTTTTAAGTCTGTAAAGATCGATGTCCGCCGTGATCATGCCGTTTTTGAAACGCTCGGATTCCGCAAGGATATTTCCGTTCTCGGCAATGATATCATGTCCGCCGAAGACGAGGTCCTGGGTGGACTCGCCCTCTCCGGCATTGGCATAGATGTACGCACATACGAGGCGGGCAGACTGTCCGGCGATCAGTGTCTCACGGTATCCCGCTTTTCCTGTGGTCTCATCGCTGGCGGAGCAGTTTGCGATCACGGTAGCTCCGGCCTTCGCGTGGGATACACTGGGCGGATCCATCGTCCAAACATCCTCACAGAGCTCCGCGGCAACTACAAGTTCCGGGATATTTGTACAGCGGAATAAAACCTTGCTTCCAAACGGGACCAGGCGTTCTCCCCACTCTACCACATCAGGCTTTACCGGACCCGGATTGAAGTGGCGGAGCTCGTAGAACTCAGAATAGTTCGGGAGATGTCTCTTCGGAACGAGTCCCAATAATTCTCCGCTCTTGATAACAGCCGCCACGTTATAAAGTTTTCCGTCCTTCATCCACGGGAGTCCGATGAAGGTCAGCATATCCATCGCTTTTGATGCATTTAAGAGCCATAAGAGTTCTTCCTTTGCCTGATCGACCAGCGTATCCTGTAAAAACAGATCACCGCAGGTATATCCGGTAAGCCCCAGTTCCGGGAACACCAGAATCTTTACGTCCTGATCCGCCGCCTCCTGCATCATCTTCCAGGTCTGCTCCCGGTTAAACACCGGATCCGCAACCTTTAAATCTGGGGTGGCTGCCGCCACCCGGATAAATCCATCTTTCATGTCTATTCTCCTTAATCTATTCTGACTTTGATGGCCGCGCTGCGCGCAGATGTTCAGTCAATCCTGGAGTGTATTCCGTTACAGCAACTGTTCCGTATCTTCACAGCTACCCGTTATACAACAATTCAGTCATAAACGGTGCTTTCTATTGTTTTGAAAATTTCCGCATGGCTGAATGATTACTTTTTATTATACACTTTTTTTCTGAAAATAGCTATGGCTTTTCGATTGTTTTATATATATTTCATGAATCGTTCTACCATGTGTCAGTTCAGCAAGTACGTGTGCGCTGCAAACCTGCCTGCATAGAAACTCGCATTCGCTGAACTGCATAAGGGCAACGCTGGAATGGCGAAAGGCTGTGCTCCCCCACTGAGCACAGCCTTTCATTCACGTACAATTTCCTTGCATTATACAGTTCCTCGAAATTGATACCCCTTCAATTTCAATGCTTATGCAGTATAACAAAATATTACCGGAAATGCTATGGTAAATATAGTTAAATTTGCACAATTTTATTGTATATATTTACTATCTTCCGCACAAATGTCCGCTGAGGAAAAGCAGATTCGTTGTTTTTACAAAAAAACAATCTATTCTATGGCCGTCCTGTCCGATATGGTCAGAATTTTGTATACTGCACACATTTGCTGGTGGCATACAGATGCCATGTATCCCCCGCATAATTTCATAGTTTTTAAGAAATCCTATACTGTACTGCAGCCATCACAGTAAATCCGCAGCTTTGCTGAAGCGTTGCCTTTACACTGTAATTATCCTCGAAAGGACCAATGAGCCATGAATATTTCAACCAACTTCGACCAGAACATCTCACACTTTCACGAAATTCTGGACATTTCAAAGAACTTTGACATTGTCTACCGCACGCTGACCATCGCCGGCAAAAATGCCTGCCTGTACTTTGTGGACGGCTTCACAAAGGATGAGATTCTTTTGCGGCTGATGCAGGACTTCGCCTCCATAAAGCCGGATGCTTTCCCGGCATCCGCCCATGACTTTGCAAAGCAGCATGTCCACTACGGCGAAACCACCATCGAGACCGATGATACCATCATCTTCACTCAGCTTCTCTCCGGCCTCTCCTGTCTTTTAATCGACGGGTATGACCGGGCAATCCTCATCGACTGCCGTACTTACCCGGCCCGCGGGGTTTCGGAGCCCGAAAAAGACAAGGTGCTCCGAGGCTCCCGGGATGGCTTCGTGGAGACCATGATCTTCAATACCGCCCTGATCCGCCGCCGGATCCGGGACGTGAATCTCACGGTGGAGATCATGCAGACCGGAGAAAGCTCCCACACAGACATCGCGATCTGCTACATGAAACGTCGTGTGGACGAGGACCTGCTAAATAAGATCAAGGACCGCATCGAAAATCTGCATGTAGATGCTCTGACTATGAATCAGGAAAGTCTGGCAGAATGTATCTTTCCCCACAAATGGTTCAACCCGTTCCCAAAATTTCGTTTTTCTGAACGTCCGGACACGGCTGCAGCGTCTATTCTGGAGGGAAACATCGTCATCCTTGTTGACAATTCCCCCGCCTGCATGATCCTGCCATCCTCAGTCTTTGACATTATCGAGGAGGCGGATGACTACTATTTCCCGCCGGTGACCGGGACCTACCTGCGGCTCTCCAGAATGACCGTCTCCTTCCTCACCCTGTTTCTCACCCCGGTATGGCTCCTCTTTATGCAGAATCAGGAGTGGATCCCGGGCTGGCTGGAGTTTATCAAACTTGCGGACGATATGTATGTGCCGCTGATCTTCCAGCTTCTGATCCTGGAATTTGCCATTGACGGCCTGCGTCTCGCCGCAGTCAATACGCCGAGCATGCTGACCACACCGTTAAGTGTTATCGCCGGTATTGTTCTCGGCGAATATTCTGTAAAATCCGGCTGGTTCAATTCCGAAACCATGCTCTACATGGCGTTTGTCACCATAGCCAATTACTCTCAGGCAAGCTTCGAGATGGGTTACGCGCTAAAATTCATGCGTGTGATCCTGCTGATCCTGACCTCCCTCTTAAACGTCTGGGGATTCATCCTCGGCACCGCCATCGCCGTCTGCTCCATCGTATTCAACCGCACCATCGCCGGAAAGAGCTATATCTATCCGCTGATCCCGTTTTCGTGGCCGGAGATCAAAAAGAGATTCCTCCGGGGACGGCTGCCGCATACAGAGAAAAATAAACGCTGACCATTTTCCGGTAAATTCCGTATTGATGCATTTCATTTACCGGAATTTCCCATTGCACAAAAAATCCGTGTCCTGCAGATTTCGTTGTACAGGACACGGATTTCTTCAATTGTAAATATATCAAATCTTCAACGACCACTTACTGAGATCCCAAACCTTCGACACCAGTCCGTCATAGAACTCCGGCTCGTGGCAGATGAGGAGGACCGCTCCTTTGTACTCCAAAAGTGCTCTCTTAAGCTCATCCTTCGCATCCACATCCAGATGGTTCGTCGGCTCGTCGAGAAGAAGAACATTCGTCTCACGGTTCATAAGCTTACAGAGGCGGACCTTCGCCTGCTCGCCACCTGAGAGGACGCGGACCTGGCTCTCGATATTCTTTGTAGTCAGGCCGCACTTTGCAAGGGCAGAGCGGACTTCATACTGGGTGTAGGACGGAAATTCCTTCCAGATCTCCTCGATACAGGTTATGGTATTTCCCGGTGCCATCTCCTGCTCGAAGTAACCCGGGAATTGATAGTCACCGACCTCAACGGTTCCGGAGATCGCCGGGATCAACCCCTGAATGCTCTTTAAAAAGGTAGTTTTACCGATACCATTCGCACCAATGACCGCGATCTTCTCGCCGCGCTCCATGAGGAAATTAAGCGGTTTTGAAAGTGGTTCATCATAACCGATCACAAGATCCTTCGTCTCAAAGATCAGTTTTCCGGTTGCCCTTGCATTCAGAAAATGGAACTCCGGCTTCGGTTTTTCCTTCGCAAGCTCGATGACTTCCATCTTATCAAGTTTCTTCTGTCTCGACATTGCCATGTTTCTCGTCGCCACGCGGGCCTTATTTCTCGCAACAAAGTCCTGGAGCTTTGCGATCTCCGCCTGCTGCCGGTTGTAAGCCGCCTCTAACTGGCTCTTTTTCATCTCGTAGACTTCCATGAACCGGTCATAGTCACCCACATAACGGTCAAGTTTCTGGTTCTCCATATGATAGATCAGGTTTACCACGCTGTTTAAGAACGGGATATCGTGGGAGATCAGGATAAAGGCATTTTCATAGTCCTGGAGATACCGTTTCAGCCACTCAATATGCTGCACATCCAGATAGTTTGTCGGCTCGTCGAGGAGCAGGATATCCGGCTTCTCAAGGAGAAGTTTTCCGAGAAGGACCTTTGTTCTCTGTCCTCCGGAGAGCTCGTCGACATCCTTGTCAAGTCCGATCTCATCGAGACCGAAGGCGCGTCCGATCTCCTCCACTTTGGAGTCGATAATATAGAAATCATGCGCCATCAGAAGGTCCTGGATCGTTCCGAGTTCCTCCATCATGGCGTTCATCTCGTCCTCAGAAGCATCCCCCATCTTCGCACAGATGTCATTCATCTTCTCTTCCATCTCAAAAAGGAAGGAGAATGCGCTCTTTAATACGTCGCGGATCGTCATCCCCTTTTCCAGCACCGTGTGCTGGTCCAGATAACCGACGCGGACGTTCTTTGACCACTCGACCTTTCCTTCGTCCGGCATCATCTTTCCGGTAATGATATTCATAAATGTGGACTTTCCCTCACCGTTTGCTCCGATGAGACCGATATGTTCCCCCTTTAACAGGCGGAAAGAAACGTCCGTAAAGATAGCCCGGTCTCCGAAACCATGGCTTAAGTGTTCTACATTTAAAATACTCATAAAACTTCTTTTATTCCGGCTTTTCCTTAAAATTCAGCCGTTTTCCCTTTCTCCTGGAACCCCAGGTAAACCTATACTACTGCAAGCAAGCTTGCGTCGGACTTCAGACCTTTTGCCCCTGATATCATATAAATAATGTCATGATCGGAATTGTGATCAGAGAGAACAGTGTATTGGTAAGCAGACATTTCGACGCATACACCGGATCCGATCCATATTTCTCCGCCAGAAGCGCCGTCGTGCTTCCCGCAGGCATCGCTGTAAGAATCACCGCGCATCCTGTCATGATCGGATCTGCATTTAACAGGCGCATGATAAAGAGTGCCAGAAACGGCAGCACCACAAGGCGCATAAACGCCAGGTACACAGTACTCCAGTCCTTAAAGGACGCCGGCGTCAGTTCCGTCATCATCGTTCCGATCAGGACCATGGACAGCGGAGTTGTACAGTTTCCAAGTCCTGTGATAGACTTTGCCAGAAATTCCGGCAGCGTAAAATCTGTGAAGCTTCTGAAAAGTCCGATAAAGATCACGATCACGCACGGATTCAGCATGACCTTCTTAAACGCCGCCTTTTTATCCGCCTCCGCCGTGAAAATCGATACTCCCGCCGTCCACATAAAGATACGGTTCGGGATAATAAAGATCGACGCTAAGAACATTCCCGCCTCGCCGAGCACCGCCTTCACGATCGGCAGCCCCAAAAACGCCGCGTTATTGACGAGTGTGGCATACTGTAAGACGGATTTTTTCTCCTTCGGATACATGTTGTAGACAACTTTTCCACCGAGCCATGCCGCGAAGCAGATAAAAAACGCCACTCCGAGACACAGGGCCGCCTGTTTTAACATGTCCACTGTGATATGCATGCTGAAGGAGTTAAAGATCATACAGGGCAGCGTGATCCTGAGGACAAAATCCGTGAGCTTTCCCTGCATCTTTTTCTCAATAATTCCACGCTTTCTGCAGTAAAACCCCACTGCCATGTACACGAGCAGGATCGCCTGGGTCGAAAGCATCTTCATAAAATTTTCCATCTGGTCCCTTATTTCCAAATACACACAGTCCAAAAAAGGCTGTGCAGGGAACAGCGTTTCCGCCGCCTGCACAGCCCTTTGCTGCCCTCTCGGGATTAAAATTATTCGTCTACGCTGTAGTTCGGAGCCTCTTTTGTGATGTGGATATCATGCGGATGGCTCTCGCGGAGTGCAGCTGCGGAGATCTTAACAAAATGACTGTTCTCCTGAAGCTCTTTGATATCATGAGCACCGCAATATCCCATACCGGCACGAAGACCGCCCAGCATCTGGAATACGGTATCCTCAACGAATCCCTTGTAAGCAACACGTCCTTCAACGCCTTCCGGAACAAGCTTCTTCGCGTTCGACTGGAAGTAACGGTCCTTACTGCCGTTCTCCATAGCGGAAATGGATCCCATTCCACGGTAAACTTTATATTTTCTTCCCTGATAAAGTTCGAAGTCTCCCGGGCTCTCATCGCAGCCCGCGAACATAGATCCCATCATGCAGACATTACCGCCGGCTGCGAGAGCCTTTGTAACATCTCCGGAATACTTGATACCGCCGTCGGCGATGATCGGAATACCGTACTCCTTCGCAACTGCATAGCAGTCCATAACAGCAGTGATCTGCGGAACACCGATACCTGCAACGACACGTGTCGTACAGATCGATCCCGGTCCGATACCAACCTTGACAGCGTCAACGCCGGCCTCGATCAGGGCTCTTGTAGCCTCACCCGTTGCAACGTTACCGGCGATTACCTGAAGATCCGGATATTTCTCCTTGATCATCTTTACGCAGTTGATAACGTTCGCAGAGTGTCCGTGCGCAGAGTCGAGAACAACAACATCGACCTTTGCATTTACAAGGGCTTCCGTTCTCTCAAGAACATTTGCTGTGATTCCGATTGCAGCACCGCAGAGAAGTCTTCCGTGGTCATCCTTTGCGGAGTTCGGATACTTGATCTGTTTCTCGATATCTTTGATCGTAATGAGTCCTTTTAAGTTAAAGTTTTCATCGACGATCGGAAGCTTCTCGACTCTTGCCTTTGCAAGAATGCGCTTTGCTTCTTCCATGGTTACGCCTTCTTTAGCTGTAACCAGATGCTCGGAAGTCATGCACTCTTTGATCTTCTTGGAATAATCTTCCTCAAATTTCAGATCACGGTTTGTGATGATTCCAACAAGCTTTTTACCCTCAGTGATCGGAACACCGGAAATGCGGAATTTTGCCATCAGCTCATCTGCATCTTTTAATGTATGTTCCGGGGACAAATAAAATGGGTCTGTGATTACTCCGTTTTCAGAACGTTTTACCTTATCTACCTCTTCAGCCTGCGCCTCGATCGACATGTTTTTGTGAATGATACCGATTCCGCCCTGTCGCGCCATAGCGATCGCCATGCGGTGCTCAGTAACGGTATCCATGCCGGCACTCATAAATGGAATATTGAGTTTGACTTTCTTTGTCAGGTGTGTTGAAACATTAACCTGATTTGGGATTACTTCAGAATATGCAGGTACGAGGAGCACATCATCAAATGTAATACCTTCACCAATGATCTTACCCATTTTATGGTTCCCTCTCTTTCTTCTGTTTTATTATTTTTAAAAAAAATATAACTAAAAACTGTCGTTGCGTCAGTTCCAGTTATTATCCTAGAGTATAACAGCTTTGTCGAATTTTAGCAACCGTCAATTCATATAATTTTTTTCACTTTTTTATTATTTTTGCTTATAAATTTCCGAAAATTTTTTAGCCCGGCAGTTCCAGCCTCGCCATACGGAATTACTGGTACTCTTTCAGGATCTCCAGAAACTCAAGATTTTCCTCGTGCGTCCGGACGCAGATCCTGTAAAATCTCGAATCGAGTTCCCTGTAGTTTTTGCAGGACCGGATCAGGATCCCGTGTTCCAGAAAAAACTCGTACAGCCACGATTCCTGCTCCGTCTTAAAATCCTTAAACAGAAGGAAATTTGCCTCCGAATGGAACACTGTAAATCCCGCCTTTGTGAGTCCGTCCGAGAGAACCTTTCTCTCCTTTTCCACCAGCTCCCGCATTTTTTTCAGGAACGGGATCCGCTCATCCGAAAGAGCCGCCAGCCCAGCTTCCTGGGCCGGGATCGATACGCTCCACGGCTGCCAGTTTTCTTCCATCCGCTCGATAAGTCCCGGATCCGTGCAGAATCCATAGCCGATCCGCAGTCCCGCCATCGCGTATGTCTTCGTAAATGCCCTGAGGAGAAATAACGTTCCCCCATTTTCCGGCATTCCTTCCTTCCACGCCAGAAATTCCCGGATACAGCCATCCGCCTTTTCTTCATTTAAGAATTCGATAAAGCATTCATCGATCACGGCAACGATCCCCGCTCTTTTGCAGTAGTCGAGGATCTTTAAGAGATCCGCTTTTCTCATCATCGCACCGGTCGGATTTGCCGGTGTACACAAAAAGATCATATCGGGGCGTTCTTTTTTCAGAAATTCCAGATATTCGGAAATGTTTAGAAAAAAGGATTCCGATTCTTTTAAGTAAAAAAAGGAAACTTCCGTCCCACATGCTTTCAGTGCGGTCTCATATTCCATAAAAGACGGGGCGGGGATCGCGGCTTTCTTCGGGCATAACGTCTGCACCAGCCGGAAGATCAGCTCCGCAGCGCCGTTCCCGAAGATCATCATCTCCCCCGGGATCCCGGTAAGTTCCGACATTCTCGCGCGGAGTGCTCCGCAGGTACTGTCCGGGTATCTGGTGCTGAGTGCGATGCTCTTCATCGCCGCCTCCCACACAAAATTCGGCATCCCCAGTGGATTTACATTGATCGAAAAGTCAAGCTCCACGTTCCGGTTCCGGTAAACATCACCGCCGTGTCCGTATTCCATCACTGCTCACCGCCTTTTAACAGCACCGGGATCCCGCAGACAACGCGAAAGACCGTTCCCGCGCGTGCTGCCAGATACTGGCACGCGTCCCCGGTCATCTCACGCCAGAGGCGGTCATCCGCGTCCACCGGGACGATCCCGCAGCCGATCTCATCACAGGTGATGACTGCTGCCGGATTTTTTTCCAGAATTTCATCCAGAAAGCGGTACATGCACGCTTCCGCCCTGTCCCCGCAATTTTCCTCATTTCCAGCCGGATATTCCGTCCGCAGTCCCGACTCGTCCGGATCCGTGATCATTCTTCTTATATACATATGAAGATTTAAGATCGCCTCCGCGTTGAACGCATCGGCAAATCGCGTTTTTTCTCCGTCCGCCGCACAGATAAAGCGATCTTCTCTGTTCTCCGCCGCCCTTTTCATGGCAAATTCCGCTTTCCCCTGATGCGCTCCCCCTGTGATCAGCGTGATCCCGTCTGTCATATGCTCCATTTTCTCCTTGTCCTCTCTCTGAGCCGTGTTCTTCTCCGCAGTTTTTATCTTTACCGGAATTCCGCAGAGGACCTCATACACTTCATCGGCCTCCCCGGCCAGCGCAATATTGATCTCTCCCAGAAGGTTCCGGTACTCTTCCGTCTCCTCCGAGTATGCCCCCTGCTCTCCGGAGACATCATTTGTCACGATCACGAAAAAGCCGGACTTCTTCCTGACCTTTTCGATTCCGGCAAGGATCCTCTCTTTTGCATGTTCCTCCGGATTCTTCATATCTCCCCGGTACATCTCATTCGCCGCAAGGTTTGAAACGCATTCCAGAAGACAGCGGCTCCCAGCCGGGATCTCCGCCGTTTCAAGATCCACCGGACATTCGATCGTCCTGAAATTCTTCTCCGCCCGCATATTCCGGTGTTTCCGGATCCGCTCCCTGCACTCCTCATCCCAGGCGATCATCGTCGCCAGATACCAGGATGGGCAGGTCTTATTTTCTTCCGCCCGTTCTCTTTTATCCTGTTCAAGGATCAGCGATTCCGCAAATGCCGATTTTCCGCTCGAACTGCCTCCGTTTACAAGAATCATCATAGTCTCTTCTCTCCTATTATCCGTGTACATCACAAGCGCTGCCGCATAGCATCTTTTTACAGCCTGGGATCATACGCCGCCGCCACCGTCACGCCATCTCCCGCTTCCTTTTTAAATAAGATCCGGCAGTCTCTGACTCCCATCCGGCAGGCTGCCACCGCAGATCTCTCGCAGACATTTCCGGTTCCCGTCGTCTTTTTGACAAATTCCGACTCTGTAAACGTTCCCGGCTGGCTGTTCAGCTCCTCACTGGAAAAGGTGAGAAACGGGACCTGCAGCGTATTTGCAAAATCGATGATCCCCTGTTCCTGCTTTTTGATATCGATACTCGCGACCGCAAAGACACTTCTGAGGTCGATCCCGTTCCGCCTCATAGCGTCCTCCACCGTCTCTCGGATCTTCTCCGCGGGAGTTCCCCGTTTGCATCCGATCCCCAGTGCCACACACCTCGGTACGAGGCGCAGGACACGGTCTGACGGGATCCCGTCCTTCTCCCGGTCCGACACCGTGATCCGGATATTCCGTTTACAGAGCCGGTCGCGAAACAGTCCTTCCGGTATTTTTTTCCATCCTGAAAAGCCGAAATCCGAGAGCACGCCAACCGGTTCCTCCGCAAGAATATCCGCCGAGATCCTTTTTGCAAGTACCCGGTCTGTGATCACAAGCCCGTGATCCTTTGCAAAGACATCCACTGCGAATTTCCGTTCCACATCCGTCGCCGTCGTGACGACAGGGACCGCCCCGATCCCACCGGCCACAAACTCCGCCAGGCGGTTTGCTCCTCCTACATGACCGGAAAGGATCGGGATCACGAACGTTCCCGCCTCATCCACGCAGAGAACAGCCGGATCATGGAATTTATCCTGCACGAACGGGGCGATGGCGCGGACAGTGATCCCGCAGGCGCCGACAAAAATAAGCGCATCCGAGCGCTGAAACTCCGCCCCGGTCCACGCGGAAAGTCCGCCCTCCACGATCGCCTGATAAGGAAGACCGGCATCTTCCCTAGCAAGCCGGAGCGCGTAACGCCCTGCGACCCACAGCGACGTGTCCCATTTTTCCTCATTTCCGCCGGCACTCCCCGTCCCGGCGATCTTTTTCATCGTTTCAAATCCCATTCTCGTAAAGCAGACGAGCGATACCTTCATCATCTTCCATCCTCTCCGGATCAAGTCTCACTTGCATTCAGCCAAACTCTTTCTTCCTCATTATAAAAGAAAACTGCCGGTTGTTCAACGGCAGTTTTCCTGTTACTTTTTGCGGGTAGGAATTTTCGGTCCGAAAATTTTCCTTTTTCTCCTCATCAGATGTGTTCTTCCCCCGCAGACAGCTCTCTTTTCTTTTTTGTCATAAGACCGCCGATCCGTCCGCTCTCCTTTGCAGTGAGTGACCTCCACCCGCCGGCTACAACCTTGTCGGCAAGTCCCAGTTCCTTCGCGATCTCAAATTTCATCCGATCCTCCGGCTTTATATGCTCCGGATCGATCGGTTCCCTTTTCTTTTTAGACAATGGTCCACACTCCTTCCGTAAAGGAAGTATGCCCGGATCCTGTCTTTTTATTCCCTTAGTTTCCGCTCTGGAAGATCACGATCTTCTCTGTCTTTGCGGCATCATCTGCAGATGTCCAGACGAGGATATCGGTTCCCTCTGTGAGATCTTCCTCGGAAACGATATTTTTAGTCAGATACGGAAGAAGTCTTGTCTCAGCCGTGATCGTGTATTCGCTGCCATCCACGGTTGTTAAAACGAACTCTCCGTCTGCACTTCCCTGATCAAGGCTCTCTACCTGGGTATATTTCGGGAACGCCGCGTCCTCCGGAACATCCGTGATGATCATGATCCCGTTCGCAATCGGCGGCAGACTCATTGTCATCGCCGATCCCACATAAACGTTCACTGCTTTTCCTTCCGTCAGAGTATCTGCTTCAACCGGGTAACCGTTGACGCCGTCGAGGATCTTTGTATCATCAGAGATCGTGATGATCACTTCCTCGGTAGAATCCCCGACCTGGCGGTTCATCGTAAGCTCACCGTTTTCCATGGAAACAACGGTGCCGACAAACGGAGCGTATTCACTCTCTGCCTCCGCTCCTGTGCCCTCCGGGTTTTCGCCGCCTGGAAGCATTGTCGCCTCATTTTCTGTCGTTGCGGAAGTTTCCGTTCCTGCCGGAGTCTCAACGACAACAGCTTTTGTCTCTTCCTTTGTCTGTCCGTCCGCCTTTGCACATCCGGTAATTCCCATAGATGCCATCATCATCGCTGCACATGCCAGCGCAGTCATTTTTTTCATATTCTTCATAATATCAGTTCCTCCTCAAATTTTCCAGATTTCAAAAAAGTTGTCGCAGCTGTTTTCTTTTTTGTAGGCATATCTTAGCATATAATTCTTGAAAATACACTAGGATTTCATTTACAAATCCCTTACGCATTTTTGTAGAAAGGATCCGGATTGCGGCATTTCTGCGGCAATCCGGGCACTTTGGAGTGCGCACCCCGGGCAGGCAATGCCCTTTTGCTTAACAGGGAGTTCCGTTGAAATTTCCCGTTAAGCAAAAAAGGGACATCACAACTGTGATGTCCCAAAAAATTCATTTCCGATCAAAGACTTCCGGATTACTCCTCAGTCTGCTCCTGTGCGTTGTCAGCCTCAAGAGCCTTCATGCTTAAGCTGATCTTTCTGTCTGCCTCGTTGAAGTCAACGATCTTTGCAGTGATCTCCTGACCGATGGAAAGTACATCAGCCGGTTTTGCAACGTGCTCTCTGGAGATCTGGGATACATGAAGCAGAGCGTCTACGCCCGGCTCAAGCTCAACAAATGCACCAAAGTCAGTCATACGAGCTACTTTACCCGTAACTACGTTGCCTACTGCGTACTTCTCAGCAGCGTTTGCCCACGGATTTGTCTCCGGGAACTTCATGGAAAGGGCAATCTTCTCACCGTTGATATCTTTGATGAGAGCTGTTACCTTATCGCCAACCTTAAATACCTTCTTCGGGTTCTCGATTCTGCCCCAGGACATCTCGGAGATGTGGAGTAAACCGTCAGCGCCGCCGAGATCGATGAATGCACCGAAATCAGTTACGTTCTTAACAGTTCCTTCTACCTTGTCGCCTACAGCGATCTTCTCGAAGAGAGCTTTCTGCATCTCAGCCTTCTTAGCAACGATAAGCTGCTTGCGGTCACCGATGACTCTTCTTCTTCTCGGATTGAATTCTGTGATCACGAATTCGATCTCTTTATCAGCATATTTGGATAAATCTTTCTCATATACGTCGGATACAAGGCTTGCCGGGATGAAGATTCTTGCTTCGTCCACGATTACGCTTAAACCGCCGTCAAGAACCTGGGAAACCTTTGCAGTAAGAACTTCATGGTTCTCGAATGCTTCCTCAAGTCTCTTATTTCCTCTGTCTGCAGCCAGTCTCTTGTAAGAAAGAGCAACCTGACCTTCACCGTCGTTCACCTTTACGACTTTGGCTTCCATCTCGTCACCAACATGTACAAGATTTCTTAAGTCTACATTGGACTCGTTTGTGTATTCACTGCGGGTAATGATGCCATCAGACTTGTAACCAATATTTAAAACGATTTCGTCTTCTTTTACGTCAATGACCTTACCGGTGACAACCTCTCCTGTACGTATTGTTTTTAATGATTCTTCTAACATTTGTTCAAAACTTAATTCTGACATTTAGTATGAACCTCCTCGATAATATTGTTTGGGGTTGACGCCCCGGCCGTAATACCTACACTGCGCACAGAACTAATACATTCAGGATTAAAGTCGCCCAGAGTCTGGATGTAATAGGTGTTTTTACATTCCTTCCGGCAGATATCGTATAGCTTCTGGGTATTCGAGCTGTGTTTCCCGCCGATAACCAGCATCACGTCCACCTGCGAGGCTATCCTCATCGCTTCCACTTGTCTTTCCTGTGTTGCATTGCAAATCGTATTTAAAACAGTTATATCATACCGCGTTTTAGAAATTTTTTCAACTAGATCTTGAAATTTCTTGTAATTAAATGTCGTCTGGGATACGATACAAAGCTTTTCGTCCTCCGGTAATTCCAGTCTGCGGAAATCATCCATGTTTTCGATGACTTTTGTCCTCTCATCACCCCAGCCCTTGATGCCCTGCACTTCCGGATGGTCCTCACTGCCGACGATCAGGACTCTTCTTCCCTCTGCAGTCTGTTTTTCCACGATCCGGTGGATCTTTTTTACATACGGACATGTGGCATCGACGATCTCCACTCCGTTTTCTTTCAAAATGTCATAGACATCTTTTCCGACGCCGTGGGAACGGATCACAACAACGGCATCGCGGATCGTCTTCAGCTCTTCCAGAGTGTCGATGACCTCCACTCCTTTTTCCTGAAGATCCCCCACGACCTGTTCATTGTGGATGATCGGACCGTAGGTGTAGATCGGTTTTTCCGTCTTTCCGATCTGCTCATATACTTTTTCCACAGCACGCTTCACGCCAAAGCAGAAGCCCGCTGTCTTTGCCACTGTTACTTCCATGTCACGCACCCTGCTTTTTCTCGATCATCGCAACGATCGCGTCCACAACTTCCTTCAGAGTCATGTCGGAGCTGTCAAGAAGCACCGCATCCTCCGCCTGCTTTAACGGAGAATTCTCCCGGTGCATATCCCGGTAGTCCCGGTCGATGATGTCCTTCTCGATCTCGTCGAGATCACAGTCAGTGCCTTTCTCTTTGAGCTCATTGTAGCGGCGTTTTGCACGGACTGCGGAGCTTGCAGTCAGATACACCTTCACGTCGGCATCCGGAAGGACGCAGGTTCCGATATCGCGGCCGTCCATGATGACGTCCGCCTGTCTCGCCAGCTCCTTCTGGAGTTCTACAAGCTTCTCCCGGACCTTTTTATAGACAGAAGTCGCAGATGCCATATTTCCGACCTCCTCGGTGCGGATCAGACCGGACACATTCTCACCGTTTAAGATCACCTGCTGCGCACCGTTCTCATAGCGGATCGTGATCTCCACCTGACCCAACGCGGCGTTGATCGCACTCTCGTCCGTTTTGTCGATGCCTTTTCGAAGAAAATAGAGTGCCATGGCCCGGTACATCGCTCCGGTGTCCACATAGATAAAGTTTTTCAGTGCCGCGACAGATTTTGCCACGGTACTCTTTCCGGCCCCTGCCGGGCCGTCGATCGCTACATTAAAAGACATGTCATTCTCCCCTTAGTTTATTTCAAGTTTTTTTATTTATTCGTGACTGTTCATTTATTCCGCACTTCTTCCGGCCAGCATTCCCGTCGACCAGGCGATCTGCAGGTTGAATCCGCCGGTGACGCCGTCCAGGTCAAGGACCTCTCCGGCGAAGTAGAGACCTTTTAACTTCTTCGACTCCATCGTGGACGGATTTACTTCCTTCACATTCACGCCGCCCTGGGTCACGATCGCCTCATTATATCCGCGAAGTCCTGTGAGCGTTACCGTGAATGCCTTCGTGAGGTCAACCAGGCGCTTCCGCTCCTCAGCCGTCACCTCATTGACCTGTTTTTCCGGATCGATCCCGCTTCTTTTGATCATCACAGGGATCAGTTTTGCCGGGAAGAGATGGTTCAGCGCGTTCTTGAACTGCTTATTCTTCGCCTCGTCGAAATCCCGCAGGATCCTGGCGTCCAGCTGCTCTTTCGAGAGCGCCGGTTTCAGGTCGATATCCATCTTAAGAGGCGTTTTTCTGATGATCTTCGCAGCATAGCTGCTGGCGCTTAAAACGACCGGTCCGCTGACGCCAAAATGGGTAAACAGCATTTCCCCGAATTCTTTCCAGAGAACCTTCTTTCCGTTCCAGACCGTCACCTCTATATTTCTCAGGGAAAGTCCCTGAAGCTCTTTCACATCGTCCTCCGCACACACGAACGGGACAAGCGCCGGTGACAGCGGTGTCACCGTATGGCCTGCCTCCTTTGCAAACCGGTATCCGTCCCCGGTAGACCCTGTAGACGGGTAGGAAAGTCCGCCTGTGGCGATCACCACCGCGTCGGCCTCTACGGTCTTTCCTGATTTTTCCAAGATGATCCCGGCTGCCTTTTCCTCGCGGATCACGATATCCTTTACCGGCTCATTCAGAAAGATCTTTACGCCGAGGGATCTCATCTTCCGCTCCAGAGCCCCTGTCACATCGGATGCATGATCCGATACCGGGAACATCCTTGCGCCGCGCTCTTCCTTTACCGGACAGCCATTTGCCTCCACGAGATCCACGATATCGAAATTCGTGAACCCGTAGATCGCACTGTAGAGGAATTTTCCGTTGGAGACCATGTGTCTGAACAGGTCCTCCGTATCGCAGCCGTTTGTCAGGTTGCATCTTCCTTTTCCTGTAATATAGATCTTTTTTCCAAGCTTTTCATTTTTTTCATAGACGGAGACGTCATGTCCGCACTCCGCGGCGCCGATGGCAGCAGCCATTCCCGCTGCCCCGCCGCCGATAATCACAACTTTACTCATTTCTTCTTATCTTTTTCCACTTCTTTTATCTTTTTCTCCATGGCGTCCGCCACAGTCTCGAGGACCTTGATCCTCGCATACCATTTGGAATTTCCTTCCACGACAATCCAGGGTGCGTCCTTCGTGGAGGTCTTTTCCAGCATTTCATTCACTGCAAGGACATAGGAATCCCACTTCTCCCGGTTTCTCCAGTCCTCGTCCGTGATCTTCCACTGTTTCTCCGGATTTTTCATCCTGTCATTGAAGCGCCGTTCCTGCTCATCTTTGTCGATCTGGATCCAGAATTTCAGGACAAGTGCTCCGGAATTGACGAAATGCGTTTCCATCTCGTTGATCTCCCGGTAGGCATGATGCCAGTCTGCCTCGGAGCAGAATCCCTCGATCCTCTCCACCATGACTCTTCCGTACCAGGTCCGGTCGAAGATCGCGATATGTCCGGCCTTCGGCACATTGTTCCAGAATCTCCAGAGATAGTGGTGGGATTTTTCCAGGTCATTCGGGGATGCCGTCGGGCAGACCTTGTAACCTCTCGGGTCGAGGTGGCTTGTCAGACGCTTGATCGCGCCGCCTTTTCCAGCCGCATCCCATCCCTCGAATCCCAGTATCACCGGGATCCGCAGACGATAGAGTTCCCCGTGGAGCGTCTCCAGGCGTTTCTGGAGCTTTGCCAGTTTTTTCCGGTACTCTGCCTCCTTGAGGCTCTTCGTAAGATCCGCTTTCGCAAGAATCCCTTTTTCATACCGGTCCGGCGGGAGCGGAGCTTCAAAAAGTTCCGGCTCTTTTCCTGCCCGTTTTTTCTCAAGCGCCTTTTCCAGAACATCCGCCACCGTCTTTATCACTGTAAGGGCCGTTTCCGTCTTATCCTTCGCATCGATCACATACCAGGGTGCGTAAGGCATATCGGTCCGGCGGATCATCTCGTCGCTGATCTTTTTGTATTTTCCGTAGTGGGCGTTCCTCTCACGCTCTTTTTCTGTCACGCGCCATGCGGTATCCTTTGATCCCAGGAGTTTTTCAAACCGTTTTGCCTGTTCTTTTTCCGATATTTCGAGGAACAGCTTCACGATGACTGTTCCGCCGTCCACGAGACAGCGTTCAAATGCAAGAATATCCTCAAACGCTGCATCCACCTGTTTCTCCTTCAGGATCCCCTCAAAGCGGTCCGCCTGGACTCCCCGGTACCAGCTCGTGTCATAGATCGCGATCCGCCCCGCTGCCGGGGCATGGACCGCAAACCTCCAGAGGAACGGGCGGAGTGCCTCCTCCTCGGTATCCTTGTCTCCGGTGTAAACGTCAAATCCTCTCGGATCAAGCGCCTGCATGAGACGCCCGATCTGAACGCCCTTTCCGGCGCCATCATACCCGTCAAACAGGATATAGACCGGGATCTTTTTCTCCTTACATTCCCGCTGCAGGTTTCCAAGTCTTTCCATCTCTTTTTTCAGGACTTCTTTTTTCTGCTTTTTTTCATCTTTCATCGGCTGATTCCTCCACTCTATGGTCCGATCAGACATTCTTAACCATTTTTGTTTCCCATGCCTATTTGCAGTTTTTCCGCCCTAGCACGATCTGTCATCAGTTTCTTCCAATTTCCGTCCGGGTATGCTTTTTACTGATTCATCCGCGCGTGCTCTCCCGCAAGCTCTTCATACAATTTCAGCGCATTCCAGTTCTGGTTCGTCGGTGTGAGCACTGCTTTGTAGTCGATCCGTCCGGCTCCTTCCTTTCTGAGCGCCAGGATCACCCGGTCCACCTGTCCGGACGTAAGACCTGCCATCACCATCATCTCTTTTTCAAAGTCCTCTCCGTCGTAGATCTCGCCGCAGGAAGTGATCTCCTTCACTCCTGCGAGATATCCCACCGGTTCCAGATACTCTTCCTTCTTCACTGCGCGAAGCTTCATTCCAAGTGGAAACAGCGCTTTTTTGATCTTTAACAGTCTCTCGCCCTCCGGCAGATGGTATAAAAGGATCGTAGGTTTCATATATTTTTCTGATTCCTTCCTGTTTTCATGTATTTCATTATATCAATTCCCGTGCAGCTTTGCAACGGCACAGAAAGATCCATGATTTTTTTGTTGATTTTTCCCTGGATTCTGATATAATGAATTTACTTCCGGGGTATGGCGTAGCTTGGTAGCGCGCTCGGCTGGGGGCCGAGAGGTCGCAGGTTCAAATCCTGTTGCCCCGATTTTTATAAGGGGTTGTCGCATTAGCAAATATTTTTTGCTGGGTGGCAGCCCTGCTTTATGCCCAAATGGCATCGAAATCGGTCACGTTTTCGATGGCATTCTTTATAAACGCAGTTCATTCCCAGGCATCCCTTTCGGCATGCCTTATTTCAGGCTGTTTTGTTTTCAACTATCAAAATCTATGCCCTTTTTAATGGAAAAAGATAACTTCCCGTTCTTCCGGTCTGAATCTTGCAATGAAGCTTATTGATATTTCGTCCCATCGCCAGAAGGATGCTCTCTGCCAGTGCATTTGCCTTTCCACGATACAGATATCTTCGAAAATTCATGTCCTCTTTTACGTCAGCAAAAGAACCTTCTGCCTGAATACTGCGATTCATACAGGGCATCGTTCCATACTCGCTTGTGATCCGTTCCAGATCTTCTGCGCTTTTCTGGCTCATCGTTTTTGAAACCATCAGCACTTTATTGCGTTTTTCCATAGGTGTTTTGCAGTTGTTTCCCTTGATACTTTCCGCTTTATAAGGGCAACCAGTGCAGTCTGGGCTTCTGTGATAAGTTTTTACACTGATATATCCGCTATTTGTTTTACTTCTACGTTCATTTGTGACAGTCAGTTCCCTCCCATTGCAGCAGATGTAACTGTCCCTGTCTGCATGGTACTCCATGTTTTCCCTTCTACTGATGTCTTTTTTGTATTTTTGGGTCTTCGAAATCTCATAGTTCTGCGGCTTTATATAGGCGGTCTGTCCGTTTTC
>ERZ1106969.38-NODE-38-length-146629-cov-11.464653_pt1 | contig 146629 bp, 127 predicted proteins | sample MGYA00403685_ERZ1106969 | MGnify/ENA primary metagenome ERZ1106969 (study PRJEB35170, sample SAMEA104062416) | human gut metagenome | biome: human gut; feature: human-associated habitat; material: faeces | place: Denmark | collected 2012-05-18 ...
GATAAACGCTGAAGGCATCTAAGCGTGAAGCCCCCCTCAAGATGAGATATCCCATCGCAAGAGTAAGACCCCTTGAAGACGACGAGGTAGATAGGGCAGAGGTGGAAGCATGGCAACATGTGGAGCTGACTGTCACTAATAGGTCGAGGGCTTAACCAAGTTGGTTTAGGTTGTCAGAAATGGCAGAGGAAATAAGAACGGATGAAAAGATATGTACAATGTGTGGTTTTGAGGGTATATGCCCAGAAAGAATAGCGGAAATCCTGATGATTGGGATTTCCGCTTTTTGGTGTTTTCAGAGAGGTATGGCTTGCATTTTAAAGACCTGACTGCTAAAATTATTGATGATACGATATTGATATGACACGAATATGGCATATGACACGAGCAGGCAGAATTTTATAAATCAGCAGAGGGGGGATTTGATGATACATATAGCAATCGTGGAAGATGAGGCATTTTATGTTCAGCAGATCCAAAACTATATGGAACGGTATCGTCAGGAAAGCCGCAGAGAGATCTCGGTTACCGTGTATTCCGACGGGGAAGATATCCTGGATAATTATAAAGGCGATTACGACATTATCCTGATGGATATTCAGATGCGGTTCATGGATGGGATGACGGCGGCAAAGAATATCAGGAAACTGGATGATGCGGTCGTTATTATGTTTATTACGAATATGACTCAATACGCAGTGCAGGGATATGAAGTGGATGCCCTGGATTATATCATAAAGCCGGTGGAGTATTTTGCGTTTTCTCAGAAGTTAGAGAAAGCAGTCGGAAGAATCCGCCGCAGGAAGCGGTTCTATGTCACGATTCCGGTGGAGGAGGGGATTCAAAAACTGGATGTATCCTCCATTTACTATATCGAAGCCCGGGGGCATCAGGCTGTATACAGGACGGACTCCGGAGCGTATACGGCAAGGGCGGCGTTAAAGGATCTGGAAGGGGCGATGGAACAGCACGGATTTTTCCGGTGCAGCAAAGGGTATCTGGTTAATATGAACCTGGTAGAGGGGATTTCCGGCGGAGACTGTATCATTCATGGTGAGAAAATACCGATTGGGCGCAGTAAGAAGAAAGAATTTATGGAATGCCTGATCCGGTACATGAATATGGAGGGAAACTGAGTATGATCAGTATCGGAATCGGAATGCAGGCGGCAGATGATGCCGTCTGTTTTGCATTTCATGCAGATTTTAAGCATTTTATGCCAAACTTCGCATGGGAGAGGAACTTGTGGTATAGTAAAGCCAGAAAAATGACCGCAGGAGAGATTGCCTGCGCTTAAGAGTCAGAATCAAATGTGGGATGGTGTGAACTATGAAACATAGAGCTATCATTGAAAAAATGACGCTGGAAGAAAAAACGGCGGTTCTAAGCGGTAAAAATACGTGGGAGACCAGAGCGGTTAATCGTTTGGAAATACCGGCGATCGCACTGTCGGATGGGCCTCACGGGATCCGAAAACAGGCAGGAGCCGGAGATCATCTGGGGCTTAACGCTTCTTTGCCTGCCACCTGTTTTCCGACGGCGGCCACCATTGCAAACAGCTGGGATGAAGGGCTGGGAGAAGCATTGGGACAGGCCCTCGGAGAAGAAGCGGCGGCTCAGGGCGTAGATATCCTCCTTGGTCCGGGATTAAATATAAAGAGGAGCCCCTTATGCGGCAGGAATTTTGAGTATTTTTCAGAGGATCCCTATCTGGCAGGGAAGATGGCTGCCTCTTACGTGCGGGGGATTCAAAGTCGGGGAGTCCATGCGTGTCCGAAGCATTTTGCAGTGAACAGCCAGGAGCTTCGCCGGATGGCGATGAATGCGGTCGTTGATGAGCGTACACTGCGGGAAATCTATTTAACCGGCTTCGAAATCGCAGTGAAGGAGGGCGGAGCCAGGTCCATCATGACCAGCTATAATCAGGTGAATGGGACCTATGCTAACGAAAACAAACATCTCTTACAGGATATTCTTCGGGGAGAGTGGGGATTTGACGGTCTCATCGTGACGGATTGGGGCGGTTCGAACAGCCATACGGCGGGAGTGGCGGCCGGTTCCGACCTGGAGATGCCGTCTCCGGGGCTGGACTCGGCGAGAGAACTCGCGGCGGCAGTCCTGGAGGGACGGCTGGCAGAAGAAGATCTGGATTCCTGCGTGGACCGGTTATTGGAGGCAGTGCTGACAGTGAAGGGAGAGAGAAAAACTTCCCGGACATTCGACCAGGAAACGCATCACTTATTAGCGAGAAGAGCGGCGGCGGAAAGTGCGGTCCTGCTAAAGAATCAGGAAAAACTTCTTCCTTTGAAGGCTGGGACGAAGGTGGCCGTCATCGGAGATTTTGCCGTGGAGTCGAGGTATCAGGGGGCGGGGTCCTCCATGGTGAATCCAATTCAGGTGGAGACCATGGAACGTGTAATCGGTGATTCCCAGCTCTCGGTGGTTGGAATCAGCCGGGGATATGAGCGGAATGGAGATCCGGATGATATCCTGAAAAAAGAAGCGGTGGATCTGGCGGAAAAAGCGGAGGTAGTCATTTACTGTCTTGGACTGAATGAACTGGGCGAGGCGGAGGGGCTGGACCGCAGCCATATGAGAATCCCACAGAATCAGATTGATCTTTTGGAAACACTGGCGAAAGTCAATGAAAATATTGTCGGTATTATCAGTGCGGGCGCTTCCATAGAGATGCCGTGGGAGAGAAACTGCCGGGCAATCCTGCACGGTTATCTGTCAGGGCAGGCCGGAGCCAGCGCCATGGTGGATATTTTGACCGGTGACGTAAATCCCTCCGGCCGTTTGAGCGAAACGTATCCGATCAAATACGAGGACACTCCATCTTTCCGGAATTTCCCCAGTACGGAGCGAAATGCGGAGTACCGGGAAGGGATTTACGTGGGATACCGTTACTATGATACCAGCATGGTGCGGGTCCAGTATCCGTTTGGATTCGGGCTTTCCTACACGGAATTTTCTTATTCGGATTTGCAGGTGGACGAAGGCGGCGTAACCTTTACCGTGTCCAATGACGGAGATTGCGGCGGCGCAGAGGTGACACAGCTTTATATTGGCCTTCCGGAGTCTGCCATTTTCCGGCCATATAAGGAATTAAAAGGATTTAAAAAGGTATTTCTGAAGGCAGGGGAAAGGAAAAAGGTGCGGATCCCATTTGACGATAAGACCTTCCGTTACTGGAACTGCAGGACGAACAAGTGGGAGACGGAAGGCGGGAATTACCTGGTTATGGTAGGCGCCTGTGTGGCAGATATCCGACTGTCAGGAAGGCTTGAAAGAAAGGGTACCACCGGGGAACTGCCCTATGATAGAGAGCAGCTGCCATCCTATTATTCCGGACTGATTCAGCAGGTGGGGGAAAGGGAATTCGAGACACTTTTGGGCCATCCGGTTCCGGATGGAAAATGGAGTGGGGAACTGGGGATTAACGACGCGATTTGCCAGATGTACTACGCAAAAAGCAGATTGGCCAGGCTGGCCTACCGCTGTCTGACAAAGCGGAAGAAGAAAAGTGAGGATAAGGGGAAACCGGACCTGAACATCCTGTTCATTTATAATATGCCTTTCCGGGGAATTGCGAAAATGACGGGAGGCATGGTGAGCATGGAAATGGTAAATGGGATCGTCGAGATGGTAAATGGACACTTTTTTTCGGGATTAAAGGTCGTGATTGCCGGATATATCCGTAATTCGACAGCGAACAAAAGAGAGGAAGCCAGATTGAGATAGATATGGTATCATTTACAAAAGCAGAACGGGGGACGCCAGCCTGTGAAGGGTCCCCCGTTTTGCTTTTCGTAATTTTCGTGGTCAGTCTAATTTCTTTCCCAGTTCTTCTCTCAGCCGATTGAAAAAGAGTTTCGCAGCCGGAGAAAACGTCTGGTATTTTTTTGTGACAATAAAGAGATCCACTTTTAAGGCCGGCGACAGAGGACGGAAGGTGAGATTACGGCTTCCTTCCGTATTGACCAGATTAGCAAGACAGAGCGCGTAGCCCATTCCCTGCTCGACCATGAAGGTAGCGTTGTAAATAAGGCTGTAGGTTGCCACAATATTCAGCGTGTCAAATATCTCCCCGAACAGCTCAAGGCGCTGGCGGCCGCTGTAGGCCTGTGCGGAAGCAATAAGCGGAAGCCTCTGTAAATCGTCAAAGGATACGGTCTCTTTCTCCGCAAGCGGACAGTCTCTTGGCATCAGAAGTCCGTAGCTGTCACTTCTCACCAGATTCAGATAGTCGTATTTTTCATGCTGCATGGGCCCCAGCAGAAGTCCCAGATCCAACAGCCCCTTGTCCAGCCGTTCCATTACCGCTTCGGCGTCTCCGCTGAATATATGAAAATGAACGTGCGGATAGTCATTCTGGATTCCCTTGAATATTCCGGTGATAAATTCCATAGCCGGAGTTTCCCCGCATCCCATATAGATGTCACCGCTGATCAGCTCCTCATCCGTGTGAAATGCCGATTCTGTCTTTTCCATCAAATTTATCATTTCCTGCGCCTTGCTTCGCAGATAGGCGCCTTCTTCTGTAAGCGTAATCTTTTTCTTCCCTCGTATGAGCAGCTGTTTTCCCAGCTGCGCTTCCAGTTCCATCATCTGTTTGGAAAGCGTCGGCTGGGTAATGTGCAAAGCATCGGCGGCTTTCGTTATGCTCTGTTCTCTTGCTATGGCAAGGAAATAGGAAAGCAGTCTTATTTCAATCATGGAATCACCTCTTTTGTATCATCATAGCAGGAAAATACCATTTCAGTCAACTATCTGCAGAAGACAAAATACCATTCCTTTTAGCTATGCAAATACATTCTACATAACTATTTGATATTTAATGAGAACTGTTCTATGATACAGATAGCCATTCACTACATATCGTTACCAACAAGTTAAGAGAGGGGTCGTAATCATAAGATGAGAGATACAGCAGTATTTTTGTGCACGCTTATGCTGGTTTTCGCCGCTTGCGGATGCAGCAGGACACAGGCGGCTGATTCGCCGCCGATTTTGCAGGAAGAGGAAATGGCGGATAAAGGAGGGGGGCAGATGAGAGTTTATGTTACATCAAACGGAAACACAATCGTTTATGGGCTGAATGACAGCCAGGCGGCGAAGGATTTATATGCACAGCTTCCCCTGACCATTGAAGTGGAAGATTACAGCACGAACGAAAAAATATTTTACCCGCCTGGGAAGCTTGATGCTTCTGACGCTCCTGTGGCTGATGCAGGGAAAGGTACTCTGGCCTACTATGCACCGTGGGGAGATGTGGTGATGTTCTATGATTATTTCGGGAAGGGCAGCAGTTTATATGAACTGGGCACGGTGATATCCGGTGAGGAGTTTATAGAAGCTTTATCGGGGAGTGTTGAAATTACGGGAGAAAAAGAGACGGCACAAGAGTTAAATGCTTGTGTCACCAAGTTTACAGATAAGAGGTGGAAGGATGAAAAAATATAGAGCTGTTATCGGACTGGTATTTGTATTGATGTGCTTTCTGGCGGCATGCAGTCCCCAAAAAGATGCAGCGGCGGCTGTGAAGTCTGTGTCCTCAGACACCGTGCCTGTGCAGGTGAAAAGCGTAAGCGGGACTGAGGAGGAGACTACGGTAACACAGGTGGATGAACCGTCAGAAAAAAGCGTTCTAATTGCGTATTTTTCCTGTACAGGAACAACGAAAAAGGCGGCAGAATATGCTGCGGATCTTCTGGGAGCCGATCTTTATGAGATAAAGGCGGTAGAGCCCTATACAGAAGCGGATTTAAACTATCGTGACAGCACCAGCCGCACCAGCCTGGAACAGAAGGATGCTTCTGTCCGTCCGGCTATTTCCACTGGTGGACTCATGGGGCAGGATACGTCAGGCAGCGCTGACTTAAGCTTGTCAGAATATGACGTTATATTTCTGGGGTATCCCATCTGGAACGGCCAGGCTCCCAGAATTATCAATACATTTTTGGAAAGCTATGATTTATCGGGGAAAGCTGTAGTGCCGTTTTGTACCTCTGCCAGCAGCGGGATCGGTTTAAGTGCTGAAAATCTCAAAGGTTCCTGCTCTGAAAGCGCAGTCTGGTACAATGGAATCCGGTTTGGCAGCGCGGTGTCCGCGGATGATGTGGCTGAGTGGATTCATGAGCTGGATCTTCCGGGCAGACAAGAACGGTGATGGTATGAAAGGTTATCTGGATAACGTTGATACGGTCGAAGGGAACCTGAAAGATGCCGGGTGTGATGAAACTCTGGTAAAGGAGTTTATAAAATTGATAAAGACAGGCGAGAGAAAAAGACAGCTCAGAATGCTGGAAAAGCATAGAAGTAACCTTCTGGAAGAGATACATAAGAATGAAAAGAAGATTGAGTGTCTGGATTATCTGGTCTGTCAGATGGAGAAGAAAATGGGTAAAAAGATTGTGGTATTGTCAACCAGCCCGCGAATGGGCGGAAATTCTGAGATGATGGCGGATGCATTTATAAGAGGAGCGGCCGAAGCAGGTCATGAGGCGGAGAAGATACATCTCTATGATAAGAAAATAGAATTCTGTAAGGGCTGTCTGGCCTGTCAGCATACGGGAGCATGCGTCATTCGGGACGATGCGGCAGTGATTGTGGAACAGATGCGCCAGGCTGACGTACTGGTATTTGCAACGCCCATCTACTTTTATGAAATGTCAGGTCAGATGAAAACTCTTCTGGACCGGACCAATCCTCTGTTTCCAGGAGAGTATGCATTTCGTGATATCTATCTGCTGGCCGCTTCGGCAGATGAGGAGGCATCTTCCATGGATGGGGCTGTAAAGGGACTGGAGGGCTGGATCAGCTGCTTTGAGCAGGCACACTTATCCGGTGTGATCCGGGGGGCAGGAGCCGACAAAAAAGGAGAAATTGAAAATGTACCGGAGGCCTTAAACGCTGCTTATGAGTTTGGAAGGAATGTATAGACAGCAGTCGTTAATCCGGAGAAAATGTGGTGACAGAACGTGGTGATAGAACGTGGTGACAGAACCAGGTGACAGGATCAGATGACAGAAAGAAAGGAATCAGGATGAAAGTAATAAAACAGGAATTTTTAACGGGTGAAAGGGCGTTATTTCAGGGGAAGGACTTGAAAATCTGCGATACGACCTTTGCCGATGGGGAATCCCCTTTGAAGGAGAGCAGAAATATTGAACTGTACGGAAGCATGTTTAAGTGGAAATATCCGTTATGGTACAGCCGTGACATTAAGATGGAGGATTGTGTACTGTTTGAGATGGGAAGAGCCGGGATCTGGTATACCGAGAATATTTCCATGAAAAACTGTACCATCGATGCGCCAAAGACATTTCGCCGCGCGTCGGATATCCGGCTCACCCATGTAACCATGCCGAACGCAGGAGAGACACTGTGGAATTGTGACCGGGTTACCATGAATCAGGTGACGGCAAGAGGCGATTACTTCGCCATGAACAGCAGGAATATGGTGATAGACGGCTTTGAACTGACAGGGAATTACTCTTTTGACGGTGTAAAACAGGCGGAGATCCATAACGCCAGGCTGCTCTCAAAGGATGCGTTCTGGAACAGTGAAAATGTAACCGTTTATGATTCCTTTATCTCCGGTGAGTATTTAGGCTGGAACGCAAAGAATCTTACCCTGATTAACTGCACGGTTGAGAGCAGTCAGGGCATGTGCTACATTGACAATCTGGTCATGAAAAACTGTCGTCTGTTAAATACGACGCTGGCCTTTGAATACTCCACCGTGGACGCAGAGATAAACAATACGATTGACAGTGTCTTAAATCCCAGCGGCGGCAGAATAAAGGCGCTGGGAATCAAAGAGCTGGTTATGGATGCATCCAGAGTGGATGTGACAAAAACTGCGATTCAGATGCAGGAACTGAGGGAGGCGGTGTAAGATGTCCCATGATTTTGATAAATTGACAGACCGGCGTGGAAGTAACTCTTTAAAATGGGATATCACGGAACGGGAACTGCCTATGTGGGTGGCGGATATGGATTTTGAAACCGCACCGGAGATTACGGAAGCGCTGAAAAAACGGGCGGAGCACGGAATCTTCGGTTATACCACGGTGCCGGAGGCATGGCGGGAGGCGGTCGCCGGATGGTGGCAGCGGCGTCATAACTTTGAAATGGATCGGGATTGGCTTGTATTCTGCACCGGTGTGGTGCCCGCTGTTTCCAGCTCGGTCCGTAAACTGACGACAGCGGGGGAAGCTGTGCTGGTACAGCCTCCGGTCTATAACATTTTCTATAATTCCATCTGCAACAATGGCCGCAGGGTCATAGAAAACCGGCTTTTATACGATGGGAAGAGTTACAGGATAGACTGGAAGGACCTGGAGAACAAGCTTAAGGATCCTCAGACTGCACTGATGATTCTCTGCAATCCCCAAAATCCTACCGGATCCATCTGGAGCAGAGAAGAGCTGGGAAGAATCGGGGAACTGTGCGCCGCCAATCACGTTACGGTGATTTCCGATGAAATTCACTGTGACTTAACCGAGCCGGGATACGACTATATTCCATTTGCATCGGTATCAGAGGAATGCGCACAGAACAGTATTACCTGCATTGCACCGACAAAGGCGTTTAATCTGGCCGGTCTGCAGACTGCGGCGGTTGCGGTGCCCAACGAATACTTAAGGCATAAGATGGAGCGGGCATTAAACAACGATGAGGTGGCGGAACCGAACGCATTTGCCATTGACGCGGCGATTGCCGCATTTACACAGGGAGAGGAATGGCTGGACGATTTGAGAAACTATCTGGCAGAAAACCGCCGGATCGTCAGAAGCTTTCTGGAACGGGAACTGCCCAATGTTTCTCTTGTGCAGTCCCATGCAACGTATTTGCTCTGGCTGGACTGCACAAGAGTGCTTGGGGACGCGGCGGAGCTGTGCCGTTATCTCCGCAGGGAAACGGGCCTTTACCTGTCGGCCGGCGCCGCATACGGCGGGCATGGAAACCAGTTTCTCCGTATGAATATTGCCTGCCCCGCGTCGAGAGTGGAGGAGGGGCTAAAGCGCCTGAAAGCGGGAACAGACGCTTATGAACAGTATACAGCGGAATGCTGTTAAAACGACGGCTGTCATTTATTTCGCAGTCAAATCCCTTTGTGCCCTTGCGCCGGCAACCTCTTCCGGAGACTTTTCGCGGAGACGCACCGCACCACGGTATCCGTCTCTGGTAGGAATCCTGTCTCCCGAGGAGAGACGTTTTTTGGCAAGCTCTATTTCGTCTTTGTACTGTGGGAGCCACTGCTCCTGAGCTACCAGCATTTCGTCAACCATCTGCCAGATTTCCGGCGGATTGCAGACGGCGCCGGTGAGCGGGTCCATTAAGGCGGCCTGTTTCAGAAGGGTGACGTCTCCGGCAGCTGCGGCTTCCACCGACAGGCGCTGTACCCAGACGGACTGGGAGCACACGGCAGCAGGGCCGAGGGGAAGATCACCAATTTTCGGTACACTGATGCCGTTTCCGTCTACGTAGCAGGGAACCTCGACCACACATTCATAGGGCAGGTTGGATATGCAGCCTTCGTTCATCATATTGAAATGGCCGCGGTACATGCGTCCGGTTTCCAGGGATTCGATGATGTAGGAGCCGTGTTCCAGGCCGCGGTCGGAGCCGTCGTATTTTTTCGGCGGCTCAGCCAGAATTTTTGGATAATCGGTTTCAAACCAGCGGCGTTCTTCCCGGGTTACCCGTAAATATCCGCCGGTCTCTCCGTGGATCCAACGGCTTAAATCGATCCAGTCCTTTATTTCATCGGGGCGTTTTCTGTACCATGCCACATATTCGGATAAGTGGCCGTTTGATTCCGTGGAATAATACCCGAACCGTTTTAAGATATCGATGCGGACTTTTTCCTCCTCCCGGTAGGTTTCGTGAGCCTCGAAGGCGGGAAGAAGCTTTTGCAGCATGGATTCCCCATGATGGCTGATGGATATGTACCAGGTCTGGTGGTTGATTCCTGCACAAACGAAATCGAGCTCATCTCTGGGAATGCCAAGTACTTCGGCGATCTGCTGCTCACCGTGAATCTCACCGTGGCACAGGCCGATGGTTTTTACCTTGCCGTATTTGTTGCAGGCCCACGTAGCCATGGCGTTTGGATTGGAATAATTGAGCATGACGGCGCCGGGGGCAGCTACTTCCCGGATGTCTTTGCAGAAGTCCAGCATGGCGGCAATGACGCGCTGTCCATACATGATTCCGCCGATGCAGAGCGTGTCGCCGACACACTGGTCAACACCGTATTTCAGCGGTATCTCAATATCAGTTTCAAACCCTTCCAGTCCACCAATGCGGACACAGTTAATGATATATCTGGCATCCTGAAAGGCCTCTCTGCGGTCCAGGGTAGACTGAATCTTTGTTGCAATCCCATTTGCCTCCAGATCCCTCTGGCATAAGTCGGTGACCTTTTTTAAGTTGTCTTCACTGATGTCTGTAAACGCGATATCGATGTCCCGAAACTCCGGAACTGACATGATATCCGTGAACAGTGTCCTTGTAAAAATCAGACTTCCGGCACCGATAAAAGCAATTTTGAATTTCATATGTTTGTATCTCCTTTCTCAGTTAAGCTTTATTGTAGTATACAGATTCTTCAAAAAAGATGCGCATGAAATTGAAACGCCTTTTTCTAAAATGCAATAAATTGTTGGCTGAATAGAAAACAATATGCTAAAATAAACTGAAGGAATGATACGGAAAAAGAGGGAAGGCTATGGCAGATAATACAATGGCGAGCTATGCGTATCCGCGCTATGCATATCCGCGTTATGCATATCCGGCCGCATATTATGCGGTGGCGCTGGATTATTTTCAGATGGAGGCACACAGACATGACCAGTGGGAGATCATGTATCTGGTAACCGGCACGTGCCGGGTGGAGGTGGAAGGCGTTCTGGTGGAAATGGAGGAACGGCAGTTTATCTGCATCCGTCCGGGGATTTCGCACAGGCTGGAAATCAATCAGGGAGAGCGCAGTGTACTGTTAAATTATGAGTTTTCCTGTCTGGATAAGATGGGCGTAACGGATTTGAACAGCCTGGCCGAAAAGGACGCCGGCTTCGCGGAGCTGATGGTATCCCCGGAGCCGTATCTGCTGCTCACCGACTACGGAAAGATGGAATACGTATTGAAGGACTTGATTTCCGAGCTGGAGAGAAGGGATCGAAACAGTTATTTACTGGATCTGATCTTTCAACGAATGCTGATTGAGTGGTCAAGGTGCATTCAGGATAATGAAGGGGTAACCGGCATGGTTCATCTGAAAAAAGCCCGGAAATATATCCGGGAGCACTTTCGGGAAGATATCCGGGTGGAGGATGTGGCGAAATACGTCAGTCTCAATCATTCGTATCTGCAGACTCTGTTCAGCAAAGCCTATGGATGCGGAATTATGGAGTACATCAATAACCAGCGGTTGGAGCGGGCGCAGTTTTTGCTGAAAAACAGCAGCATGAATATTGTGGACATTGCCTTTGAGGCAGGGTTCAACAGCCGGCAGCATTTCGGGTATACCTTTCAGAAGAAGTACTGCTTAAGCCCCAAACAATACAGAAGATTGAAGGGACAGAATATTGCGGCGGATACAGGTAAATGGCAGAAGAGTCTGAGGGAAAATGGAGAGGCGGCGGGTGCGAACCGGTTGATCTGATGGTTTGTTATTAATCGAGATTGCTGCAGCTATGAAAATGATTTGAAGGTATGAAGGCGGTTTTTACATTTTGTAAAAACCGCCTTCTTTTCTTTCGTGAATGGATAGGGGACAGTATCGCGACTCTGCACTTTAAAATATAAATTTAAAATTCAAGTAAATTGTAATTGAATTCAAGTAAAAGCAGGAATAATATAATGCCATAGACAAGACATATAAGACAAAAACATTAGAAAAATATAATAAGAAAGGAGAAAAGCAGACATATGTTACAACAAAGAGATAATACCTTACGCACGTGTAAAGAACTGTTACTTGAATTTAATCAAGTAAAAAATCAAGTAAAATCAAGTAAAATAAAGTTCTCCCTCAAGCAGAACGGAAAAGACGTCTATAATATCACGGCACCATTTTTGGCGGATGGAAAGACCTGGATTGCAGGACGGGTCGAGGCGAGAGACAGTGAGTATTCCAGGATTGGCTTTTTCGAAGAGAGCGAAGGCGAGTGGGTGGAAACAGAACGGGAAGCCTTAAACCTTCAGGATCCATTTGTGACGAGGATCGGCGGGAAACTGGTCCTTGGGGGCGTGGAAGTATTCGATGATGAGGAACGGCCGGGATACTTAAATTACAGGACTGTATTTTACCGGGGGGATGGAATCCTTGATTTGAGCAGATTTGCTGTGGGGCCAGACCGGATGAAGGATATCCGGCTCTGTGAGCTGGAGGATGGAAGGATTCTGGTACTTACCAGGCCACAGGGAGAACGGGGGGGACGCGGAAAGATCGGTTACCGTTTCTTTGAAAGTCTGGACGAGTTAGATGCAGAAAGCCTGCAGCAGGCAACGCTTATGGAACATCAGTTTATACCAGAGGAATGGGGCGGAGCAAATGAACTCCACCGCATAGCAGGCGGGAAGATCGGAGTGCTCTCCCATATCGCAGGATTTGACACGGAAGGAAACCGGCATTACTATTCCACGGCGTTCTGCTTCAATCCTGAGACAGGGGAATACGGTCCTATGAAAATGATTGCGGAGCGAAGAAATTTCCAGCCGGGACCAAGTAAAAGACCGGATCTGGAAGATGTTATATTTTCCGGCGGGCTTGTGAGGCTCGGAGGAGGAAAAGCGGAATTGTACTGCGGAGTCAGCGATGCAGAAGGACAAAAGGTGCTGATCGACGATCCATTTGATGAATATGAAAACAGATAGAAGGAGAAGAGACTTATGAAAAGAATGAAGAGAGTAGTGGCGATTGCAGCAGCGGCAGCTATGACGGCATCCGTGATGACAGGATGCGGAAAATCAGGAGGTAATGAGCCGGCAGCCAATCATGGAGGAGCCTCCGGTGAGGTGGTTACCGTTGATTTCTGGACAGCGCCTCAGCAGGTACAGTATAACTTCTGGGAATCCAAGGCACAGGCGTTTAACGAAGCAGGCATCACGGTTGATGGAAAAAAGATAGAGGTAAAGGTCCAGCAGATGCCGGAATCCCCATCTTCAGAAGCCGGAATTCAGAATGCAATTGCAACAGGGACCGTACCGGCTGTATCGGAAAATATCAACCGGGGATTCGCAGCAACTCTGGCGGCTTCCGGAGCAGTCTATGACCTGTCTGGCGAGACATGGTTTACAGATGTAATTGAAGCCAGAAAGATGGAAGATACGATCACAAACTGGGCGATTGAGGGGAAACAGTATGTGCTTCCGGTCTATGTCAATCCGATGATCTGGCAGTGGAATATGAAAGCCTTAAAGGCTCTGGGGTTTGATTCGGCACCGAAGACAGTGGCTGAATTTACAACTGTTATTACCGAATTTGCCGCACAGCGTGACACCACCATGAAAGAGATAGGGGTTACCCATTCCTTCTACCGTCCGTCCTTAACCCGTCCTGATCAGTGGTGGGACAGATGGTATGATTTTCAGATGCCTTACGAAGCTCTGACAGGGGGAAAACCGTGGGTAGAGGGCAATAAACTGGTACTCGATAAGGAAGGCGCAGTCGAAGCGTTTGAACTGATTGGCCTCTTTGGCAATTCAATCCAATCCGGCGAAATATCGAGCATCTGGACAGAGGCAAATCCTTCCGTACTCGTGACAATCAACGCACCATGGGAGATTTCACTCTATCGTGAAAACAATAAGGTCTACGGAGAAGATTATATTTACGGACAGGCAATTGTGAAGAATGAAGGGGATATTCCTTATAACTTTGCTGATTCCAAGGGTCTTGTCTTCTATAAAAATAAGAGTATTACAGATGAGGAACATGCCGGCGCAGTGGAATTCGTAAAGTGGGTTTATAATAAGGAAAATTCTGCACAGACCGATCTTGACTGGCTGAACGCTACGACGATGCTTCCTGTCAGAGGTGATTTAAATGACAATGAAATATTTGCCGACGTTATGAAAGAGTATCCGGAGTTAGCTGCACTGGCGGAAGCTGTGCCGTATGCGATTCCGAGTATTGCGACAGAAAAGGTAACTGATATACAGACAGCACTGACCGAGAGCGGAACAGCGCCGTATATGAATGAAGTTATGAATGCAGAGCCTGGAAATGCACCGGACGCCACCCCATATGTAGAGGCGGCTATGGAGGCCATGAAGCAGGCGGGTGGTCTGGAATAGGCTGTTGATCGGGGACAGGAATCGTTTTCCTGTCCCTCCTAAAAAGGAGGGGTTTTATGAAGAGAAAGAGTATTACGGGAAATAAAAAAGCTGGCCTCATGGGCTGGCTGCTTAACGGGCCATACCTGATTTATTCCCTTATTTTCTTTCTGATTCCGCTGATCTGGGCGTTCTGGCTTTCCACCATGGACTGGAACCTGATGTCGGAACAGAAGACGTTTGTAGGGATCAGGAACTTTGCCGGCCTTTTTTCCGACAGCAGGGTAAAAGCGGCATTTATTAACTCTTACCGCTACCTCCTGCCCATTGTAGTGCTGTGCTTTGCAGGGGGGCTGATTATCGCGCTTCTGGTATCCAATCTGCCGGATAAAATCAAGGGTCTGGTGGCGGTTTTATTCTTTATTCCTTATCTGACCTCCGGAGTTGCGACGAGTGTAGTAGTAAAGTACTTTTTTAATTATAATTCTGCGTTCAATACGTTTTTAAGAGACCAGTTCAATCTGAATATAAACTGGCTGACAGACCAGAGATACGCATTTGCCGTTATGGTGGGTATTGTTGTCTGGAAAATGTCGGGGTACTATGCATTATTTATTCTCTCAGGCATTGAAAGCATAGGGGATGATGTGACGGAAGCGGCGATGCTGGACGGCTCGACCGGACTGCATAAGCTCCTGCACATTACGCTTCCGATGATTATGCCTACGTTGACCACTGTAATTGTACTGGCCACAGGCCTGGCGTTCGGCGTCTTTACAGAGCCGTATCTGCTGACAGGCGGCGGCCCTAACATGACGACGACTACATGGCAGCTGGAAATCTACAACACGTCCTTTACCAGATTTCAGTCCGGATATGGGGCGGCCATGGCGATTGCCAGTGCGGTTCAGATCTTTATCACTTTAAGGATCATCAACGCTGTAACGGACCGGCTGAACAGAAGATTCGGATGGTAGGCAACGATAACGAGGAGAAAAGAATATGGGAAGAAAAAAGAAATTAAGTGTTAAAACATATGTTATTACAGCAGTCACCCTGACTCTGCTTGCGATATCCCTGTTTCCCTATTATTATATGGTGCTTCAGTCCTTTACCTCCTGGGATCAGGTTGATAAGGTGATGGTGCCTCACGGTTTTACGTTAAGAAGCTATGAATATTTGATAGGAAAGGGCGGAGCGACGAATTCCATGATGTGGGTCAGAGCTCTGATCAACTCATTCCTTGTAGCATTTCCTACCGCAGTGATATCGGTCATTATAGGACTGTGCAACGGTTATTCCGTATGCAAACTGAAATTTAAGGGAGAACGTTTCATTATGGACTCCCTGCTGTTTCAGATGTTTTTTCCAACCATAATCCTGCTGGTACCCAGATATATGATTGCAAAGCCTATGGCGAATACGTACGGCGGAATGATCATACCCATGTGTATTTCCATTTGGGCCATTTTCATGTATATCAACTATTTTAAAACCTTGCCTAATGAGGTCTTTGAGGCTGCGAAGATAGACGGCGCCGGAGAGCTGCGCATTATATTTTACATTGCGTTTCCCATAACAAAATCGGTTACCACAATTGTATTTCTGTCTATTTTTATGCAGCGGTGGTCGGAGCTGATGTGGGATATGCTGATCGCGCCAAACATTCAGATGCAGACGCTTAATGTGTTGATTTCCACTCAGTTCAAACCGATGGGGGCATTTCCGGGACCGATGTATGCGGCGTCTGTTATTCTGACTCTGCCGATTATTATCCTGTTTTTATGCTTTTCCAAATACTTTAAAGAGGGAATCAGCTTTATGCTTAAATAATGGAAAATGAGGAGGAACAACATGCTGGAAGTAAAAAGATGCGGAGAAAATCCGCTTCTTATCCCGGAAAATGTAAAACCCAGCCGAGAAGATTTTAAAGTCGAAGGGGTATTTAACTGCGGCGTCGCAAAATATAAAGATGAAGTGATCCTGCTGTGTAGAGTGGCCGAGTCTGTTAAAGGAGCAGGGGAAGGAGAAGTACGGATCCCTTTTGTGAAAAAGATTAGCGGAAAAGATGAGATTACGGTGCTCAGTCTGAAAAAGGCGGAACATCCGGAGCTCGATTTTACCGATTCCAGAACGATTAATAAGATGATGAGGCAGGGGAAGAGAACGGTATATTTGACATCTCTGTCCCATTTAAGAGTGGCCAGATCAAAGGATGGAATTCATTTTACTGTGGAGGATACCCCGTCTGTTTTTCCTTGTGCGGAGGAGGAGAGCTGGGGAATGGAGGATCCGAGAATTACTCAGATCGGGGATGTGTATTACATTAATTATACTTCTGTGACGGAAAATGGAGCGGCTACCTCGTTAATCAGTACAAGGGATTTTGAGACATTTGAGCGGCACGGAATCATATTTGCACCGGAGAATAAGGATGTTACCATATTTCCGGAAAAAATTAATGGTATGTATATGGCGTTTAACCGTCCCGTACCAGGCGGAATCGGCAACCCTGAGATGTGGCTGGCCCAGTCACCGGATCTGATACACTGGGGACATCAGAAGCATTTCTGCGGCATATCCGATGCGGACAGCTGGGATAACGGGAGAATCGGAGGCGGAGCCGTACCGTTTAAAACGGAACAGGGCTGGGTGAAGATTTACCATGCCGCCGACAGGAATGACCGTTACTGCCTGGGGGCATTTCTCCTGGATTTAAGCGATCCCTCCAGGGTGATCGCAAAGACGGAAGCACCGATTCTGGAACCGGAAGCTTCTTATGAGACAGAAGGCTTCTTCGGAAATGTAGTATTTACCTGTGGCTGTCTGGTGGATGGAGACTGTGTGTCTCTCTATTACGGCGCCGCGGACGATAAGATATGCAGAGCAGATTTCTCGGTTTCCCAATTACTGGCCGGGATGAAGGCCGTATAAAGTCAGAAAGGTGGAATGCGGTATGAAGAAGCGGGTTACCATGAAGGAAATAGCGGAAAGGCTGAACCTTTCTGTCAATGCGGTATCCCTGGCGCTGAATGACCGGGCGGGGGTCAGCGAAGAAACGAGAAGACTTGTTTTAAACGCTGCGGAAGAGATGGGGTATCTGGATCAGAGTACCAAGTATACGGCGGCATACTCCAATAAGAACATCTGTATCCTTCTGGAGGACCGTTTCTTTAAGGATATGCAGTTCTATGGACGGATTCTGCTGGGATTGGAGGAAGCGGCAAAGAAGGCCGGGTATGATCTGTTTATCAATTCCTTCGAGAAGAATCAGGAGATACCGGCCTGTGTGGAACAGCAGAAGGTGTCGGGACTGATTGTCGTTGGTAAGATCGATGAGGAGTATCTGAAGCGTTTGAAGAGCTATTCCATACCGGTTCTGCTTCTGGATCACGAATCTGTGGAGACACCTACTGACTGTGTGATGACCAATAATGTGGCGGGCGCCTATAAGCTGACAAAGTATCTGCTGGATAAGGGCTACCGGAAAATCGGTTTTTTCGGTGATCTCTCCTATACCCCCAGCATTCGGGAACGTTTCTGGGGATATCAGGAGGCCATGCAGCAGTATCTTAAATTTCCATCCTTTGAAGAAGGGATCGCCTATATCAGACGGTATTCCGCTTTAAAGAGTGTGGAGGACGCGGTGATTCATCAGGACGCGTCCAGTCTTGCGGAGTATTACCAGTCACTGGAGGAAAAACCGGAAGTGCTGATCTGTTCGAACGATAAGATGGCAATCCTCATGTGCAAGGCTCTGTCACAGTGCGGCCTCAAGGTTCCTGAAGATATCGGAGTTGTTGGTTTCGATGATATTGAACTGAGCAATATGGTGAATCCCCGCATTACGACAATGCGGGTGGACAAGGTTCTAATGGGGAAAAAGGCTATGGAGCGGCTTCTAAAATGTATGGAACGGCCGAAGGAAAAGGTGGAAAAGCTGGTGCTGGATGTCCAGCTGATTGAAAGAGATTCTGTGAGGGAGTTCATGTAAATGAATCAGTGGTGGAAAAATACGGTTTTTTATGAAATATATATAAGATCCTTCTGTGACACCGGTCAGAACGGGAAGAGCGGTATCCGGGGAATCACCTCGAAGCTGCCGTATCTGAAAGAACTGGGAGTGGGCGGAATCTGGCTCACTCCTTTTTATCCCTCTCCAAAGGTAGATAACGGATACGATGTTTCCGATTATTGCGGTGTGGATCCGGATTACGGAACAATGGAAGATTTTGAGGAGATGGTGAAGGCAGCCCATAAGCATGGTATCAGGGTCATCATTGATATGGTTTTGAATCATACATCGACCCGGCACCCGTGGTTTATAAAATCAGCCGCCTCCAAAGACAGCAGTGAGAGAGACTGGTATATCTGGAAGGATCCCGTTAACGGAGGGGAGCCGAATAACTGGGAGTCCTTTTTCGGAGGAAGCGCATGGGAGTATGTGGAGTATGGGGATTCGGGACAGTACTATTACCATTCCTTTGCAAAGGAGCAGGCTGACTTAAACTGGCAGAATCCTTCCGTGGAGGAGGCCATTTACCAGGTTCTTGATTTCTGGCTTCTGAAAGGCGTGGATGGTTTCCGGTTTGATGTGATTAACAACTTATCGGTGTCCGGCTCTCTGGCGGATAATCCGGTCACGGGAAACGGGGAGCAGCTTCATGAAAATGATATCAATCAACCGGGGGTTCAGGCGGTTATCAAACGGATGGCAGGCAGGATCAGGGAGAAGAAGCCAGATGCATTTCTGGTTGGAGAGATCAGCAGCGACGATTTAACCAGAATTCATTCCTATACGGGCGGCGGGAGCCTGGACACGACTTTTAATTTTAATTTGGGAAGCAGGGAAATATTTCAGCTCGATGAGATCTATGAAGAATTAAAGCGCATGCAGGAACTGTACGGGGATTCAGAATATCCAACCCTGTTTTTTGGAAGTCACGATATGAGACGTTTTCCGGACCGGTTCGGATTTACGGAAGGGAAAACGAAATGCCTGCTGGCGCTGATGCTTTCCTGCAGGGGAATTCCGTTTCTGTACTTTGGAGATGAAATCGGAATGAAAAGCCGTATTCTGAATTCTGTGGACGACGCAAAAGATGTTCAGGGAATACTGGCCTATGAGGCGGCTCTTAAAGAGGGAAAAAGCAGGGAGGAAGCGGTTCGGATTCTGAATGAACGATCACGGGATGCCTCCCGCAATCCTATGGATTGGGACGAGGCTGAAAAACAGAGAGAGGATCCGTCCTCGATCTGGAATTTCGTCAGAAGCTTCATCGAACTGAGAAAGAGAAATGCGGCGCTGACAGAAGGAACCATGGAGCTGCGAAGACTGGAGAACGGTTTGATAGAAATCGAGAGAGCGCTGGGAATGGACAGGGTTCGCATTATGATTAATTTTTCAAATTGCGGGGTGACGGTCCCTGGTGAAGGCGGCTGGCGAATCCTATACGCTTCAGACAGCGTACCGGATAGCGGATCAAGGGAAAAAAATGGAAAAGACTGTGTGAAGTCCGGAATGGTTCAAATGCTGGTTCCTGGCGGAAGCTGTGTAATTCTGGAAATATGAGGATAAGGTAAATGACGATGATACAGAAACTGACAGATGGCTGGAAGCTCAGAAGCTGTTCCACCGGCCAGAGTTTTGAAACGAAAGTACCGGGAACCGTATACGGAACCTGGCTGGAGCAGGGAGCGATGAAGGATCCTTACTGGAGAGACTGTGAGGAGGCCGCGCTGGCCATGATGGCTGGGGACTACGAATATGAGATTTCCCTGTCGCCGGATGAAGCTCTGATGGGATGCAGGGATATCCGGCTGAGATTCGAAGGAATTGATACACTGGCGGATATTTTCTTCAACGGGGTTTATCTTGGACATGCGGATAATATGCACCGCATATGGGAGTATCCGGTAAAATCCCTGATGGGAGAGACCAATAAACTCAAGGTACATTTGTATTCGCCGCTGTCCTTTATCAGAAAGGCCTATGAAAAGACTCCTTATGACGGTGCACCCGAGGCTATGCAGGGCTTTCCGCTTCTAAGAAAGAGCCACTGCTCCTTTGGATGGGATTGGGGACCGAGGCTTCCTGACGCCGGTCTGTTCCGGGAGGTATCTCTGATTGGCGTGAATCAGGCCTCCATCTGTGATGTGCATATCAGACAGAAGCACAGCGGAGGAATCGTGACCCTGACCTTGAATACCACTGTGGAGGCGGCCGGTGATGTGGCCTGCTCCTGCCTGCTCAGAATCACGGATCCGCAGGGGATGAGTATCACGTACCAGATGGAAGGCGAAAAGTATCAGTTTTCAAAAGCTGTGACAATAAAAAATCCGGAGCTGTGGTGGCCGAATGGTTATGGAAAACAGCCTCTATACCAGGCAGAAGTCATGGTGGCTGCAGACGGTGAGCTTCAGGACAGCTGGAGCCGAAAGATTGGCCTCCGAACGATGACGGTCAATACGGCGGCGGATGAGTATGGGAATAAGTTTGCCCATGAAGTGAACGGTGTGGAGATTTTTGCCATGGGAGCGGATTACATACCGGAGGACTGCATCCGCGGCCGCGTCAGCCGGGAACGGACAAAGACGCTTCTGGAATACTGCAGGGACTGTAATTTTAATGTGATCCGCGTCTGGGGAGGCGGATACTATCCCGATGACTTTTTCTATGATCTGTGCGATGAAATGGGACTGATCGTATGGCAGGACTTTATGTTTGCCTGTGCGGTTTATCCTCTGACGCCGGAGTTTGAGGCAAATACAGCGGCGGAAATCCGGGATAATGTACGGCGCATCCGCCATCATGCCTGTCTGGGCTTATGGTGCGGCAACAATGAGATGGAAATGTTCCTTGCAGATAATCAATGGGTGAGAAAGCCGCTGCAGAAGACCGAGTATTTGATTATGAATGAAAGAATCATACCGGAATTACTGAGGCAGCTTGATCCGGATACCTTTTACTGGCCGTCCAGTCCGTCATCGGGCGGAGATTTTGATCATCCCAATGACGAGAACCGCGGAGACGCCCATTACTGGGAAGTGTGGCATGGAGGCGTTCCGTTTACGGATTACAGGAAATACTATTTCCGCTATCTCTCTGAGTTTGGGTTCCAGTCATTTCCCTCGGTAAAGACCATTGAACAGTTCACTGAGCCGGAGGACAGAAATATTTTCTCCTATGTGATGGAAAAACATCAAAGAAATGCCGGGGCTAATGGAAAGATACTTCAGTATATGAGCCAGATGTATCCGTATCCGAAATCACTGGAGCTTCTCGTTTACGTTTCGCAGCTGCTGCAGGCAGAGGCTATCCGGTATGGTGTGGAACATTTCCGGAGGAACCGGGGGCGGTGCATGGGCTGTGTCTACTGGCAGTTAAATGACTGCTGGCCGGTGGCATCCTGGTCCTCCATTGATTACTACGGCAGATGGAAGGCGCTTCAATATTTCGCCAGACGCTTTTTTGCCCCGGTCCTGCTTTCCTGTGAGGAAGAAGGCGCTCTGAGTTCCTCCATGAATGTAAATGAGGAGAACCGCTGCATCAGAAAAGCGGCCCGATTCTGTGTGACCAATGAGACAAGGGAGCCCGTAAGCGGATTTATCAAATGGAGCATTCAGGATGCGGCGTCTGACATCTGCCGGCAGGGACAGTACAGTGTGGAGGTGGAAGCGCTTTCAGTCTGCAGCTATCCATGGATTGAATTTCCGGATATAGATATCAGAAATCATTATCTGTCCTATGAACTCTGGCTTCATGGAGAAAAAGTCTCGCATGGCGTCAGCTTATTTGTTCCTCCAAAACATTTTGAGTTCGCAGACCCGAAGCTGGAACTGCGCAGGGATGGGGAGACACTGCTGATCCATGCAGCAGCCTTCGCCAAAGGGGTTGAAATCGGAAACGAGGCTGGTGATTTGCTGCTTTCCGACAACTATTTTGATATGGACGCAGGGGAGAAGCGTGTGCAGGTGCTGCAGGGAAGTATGGAAGGGCTGTATGTGCGCAGTATGTATTCATTGATGCCGGACCACGGTACAATTATATGCCGGGCAGACTGATATAAGGAAACAGGAGATAAGAAATGACCGATTACAGGGATGAGTATCGCAGATGGTGCGAAGATTCGTATTTTGATGACAACACAAGACAAGAACTGAAAGCCCTTACCAGCGAGGAAGAGATCAAGGACCGTTTCTGCAGGGAACTGGAATTTGGAACCGGCGGACTGAGGGGAATCATGGGGGCGGGGCTGAACCGAATGAACCGCTATACGGTGAGGAAGGCGACGCAGGGGCTTGCAAACTACATAAACAGTCAGGAGCGTACGGAAAGAAAGGCGGTCATTGCCTATGATTCCCGCCATAACTCGGCGGAATTTGCCATGGAAGCGGCGCTCTGTCTCTGCGCAAATGGCATAGAGGTATATTTATTTGACAGCCTCCGCCCGACGCCGGAATTATCTTTTGCCGTCAGAGAACTCCAGTGTATGGCCGGAATTGTTGTGACTGCCAGCCATAATCCGCCGGAATATAACGGCTATAAGGTATACTGGGAGGACGGCGCTCAGATTACCTGTCCAAGAGATGCGGATATTATGCGTGAAGTAAAGGCGGTAAGCGACTTTGCTTCTGTGAAATATATGGGGCAGAGAGAAGCCGTGTGCGGCGGACTCTTACATTTTATTGGGGAGGAAATCGACTGCCGCTACTTATCGGAGCTTAAAAAGCTTGTGCAGGAGCCGGAGCTTTTAAGAGAAAGGGCACGGGAACTGAAGATTGTTTATACGCCTCTTCACGGTACAGGAAATGTTCTGGTCAGAAGAATTTTAAAGGAATTGGGATTTGAATCGGTATATGTGGTAGAGGAACAGATGCAGCCGGATGGTGATTTTCCAACCGTAGAATCGCCGAATCCTGAAGATAAAAGGGCGTTTGCCATGGCGCTTGAGCTGGCTGAGGAGACAGGGGCGGATGTTGTATTGGCGACTGATCCGGATGCAGACCGCCTTGGCGTATATGCCAGAGATGAAGAGACTGGAAACTATATGGCATTTACCGGCAATATGTCTGGAATGATTCTCTGCAATTACCTGTTGGAACACAGAAAAGAGAGAAATACGCTGCCAGAATGCGGTGCGGTGGTTACGACAATTGTATCGGGTAAGATGGCAGGTGCTGTCTGCCGGGATTACGGGGTAAAGCTTATTGAAACCTTAACCGGTTTTAAATATATTGGGGAACAGATCCGCCTTTTTGAAAAGCAGGGTACTTATGAATACCTCTTTGGCTTTGAGGAGAGTTATGGCTGCCTCGTCGGCACTCATTCCAGAGATAAGGACGCAGTAGGAGCCGTCATGGCGCTGTGTGAGGCTGCGGTCTATTACCGGACGAAGGGGCTGACCCTTTGGGACCAGATGCAGAAGCTCTATAAACGATACGGGTATTATAAAGAAAGTATCCATACTATTGTGAAAACGGGTACGGATGGCGCGGCATTCATGAATCGCTTAATGGAGAATATGAGGAATAATCCCCCAAAATCACTTGGAGGTCTCAAGACCGTCAAGGTTCGTGATTATCTTAACGGTGATACTGGTCTTCCAATATCAGATGTGCTGTATTTTGAACTCGAAGGCGACAGCTGGCTCTGTATCAGACCGTCGGGAACGGAACCTAAAATTAAGATTTACATAGGGACCAGAGGAAAGGACGAGAGGGAGGCAGAAGCCCGGCTTGACGCAATATGGGAAGAAGCCGAGAAAATACTGGAGGAAAAGCGGAGTTAGCGTGTACGAAAACACCGCGGCAATCTTAAAATTCAACCGTCAGTTGCGTAAAAATACAGCCTGCTGTATAGAAAGCAACCGGGATTTTTGGTATTGTTAGGATATCAAAATCAAGGAGGCGGGTATATGGATTTTTCAGAAAGACTTTTGACGCTGCGAAAAAGCCTGGACTTAACACAGGAGCAGCTGGCAGAAAAATTAAATGTTTCAAGGCAATCTGTTTCAAAGTGGGAATCCGGGCAGTCGGTACCGGAGTTGGATAAAATAGTGGCATTAAGCGTCATATTCGGTGTGACGACAGACTCTCTTTTGAAACCTTCGGAAATGACGGAATTGTTTGTAAAGACAGAGCTGTTAGAGAAACAGCAGCAACAGATGTTAGTCCGGGAACGGAAGCGCAGTCACATAATTCGCTGTATCGCATATTCCATTGGAGTGTATCTCCTGTTTACAGCTGCATATTTCGTTGGACACTTTTATTTCGAAATCTGGAATCCATCTGTAATTTTTGCAGAATTCCTCATTGCCACTGCAATCGTAATTTTCATATGCGTAAAGGGCATGGGAAAAGAAGAATAACAGATATTTGAAAAAATTTGAAAATTCGTGCAGTACAGATCCTTTTGAAGCAGACCTGTGGCTCACTGGCAGGTCTGCTTCAGAAGATTTTATCCAGCACCTTCATACCTCAAACGCAAATAAGAATCTTCCAGCACCTCACACCTCACAAGCTTCAGAACTCCCAACAGCCCCAATTCCTCCCTTTTCGTAATCGATGCTCCGTCGATCAGCGTAGCGGTATCTTTTCCGCCAATCAGAACCGGAGCGACAACAATATCGATGCAGTCAAACAACTTCTCCTGGAGAAACAATTCTTCCAGCACTGCTCTTAAATCTAATTTTTTTTGACAGATGATATGCAGATTATCTTCCTGTACAGAAAACGCCGGATGCTGTGTATTCGTGGTGACAAGCACAAACGTCTTCGCCCGTCTGCAGAAATAGCTTACGCCGTGATCGGTTAAATTCTTATTATCTATGACAACGAAAGAAACCGGTGTTTTGTCCGGATACTCTTTTTGGTTTACGCCGAGCTTGGCCTGTACAAGCCCTGAATTCAGGGACCACAGATCCGTTGTCTGTTCAATCTCATAGTATTGATGAAGCCCTTCCTTTACGCCGTCCATCGCAGGATAATCGCTGTCCACATCCAGCAGATCAGAATTACCCGTACTGATTTTCCCATCTACAGAACTGAGCATAAATAGTGTTGTGACTGGCCGTTTCTTCATAGTGTTCCCTCCAATCTTTATAAGTAAACTGTATCATCTATCCGGGAAAAATACCTGTCTTTCTCTGGCATTTTTTGTCCGATGTCCCTGGAAACTTTCGTGGACGGAGAACTGATCGCGGATAATTTCAGCAATAGAGAAGGTGTAATCCGGCAGCAGGGAACGGCGAAAGATCTGGAAAAGCAAGCAAACGTTTGAGTAAATAATGATTAATATTTGCGTAAAAAACTGGCCGAACAGCCTGAATTATGCTATAATGATTTTAATATCATCACGAAGATGAATTGTAATACCATGAAGGGAAATGCGCATCCATTTCAGCGCTTACTTTCATGGTTTTTTTATTTGTTTCTCATTTTTATCAGAGGTGAAATAACCGTGGACATTCAGGAAAGAATTAATCAATACTGGTCGATGAGGGCGGATGAATTCAGTGATGCCCAGCTGGCCGAATTAAAGGAGTATAAGCGTATGAACTGGACAGAGCAGATAAAGAGAGCGCTGCCCGATAAAAAGAGGATTCGGGCACTTGATCTGGGAACCGGAGCGGGATTTTTCTCAATTATCCTTCACGATCTGAATTGTGAAGTGGTGGGAATTGACTATTCGCAGGAGATGATCAACCATGCGATTATGAATTCGGAAAAGCTGAACTGCAATGATATCTGGTTTTTGCGGATGGACGCGCAGGCTCTGGAATTTCCCGACGAATCATTTGATTTTATATTTACCCGCAATGTGACATGGACACTTCCCGATCCTGAGAAGGCGTATCTGGAGATGATACGGGTTCTGGCTCCCGGCGGCCGTCTGATGAATTGCGATGCGAATTACGGAGCTGCCTTCCTGGAGGCCGACCGGGCGGGAGAGGCTGGAGAGCTGGAAGAGAGCGTTCATGCGGCGTTATCCGGCAGATACGAGCACCCGGCCCAGAGCCTGGAAATGCTGCGGGAGCGGAACGATATAGCCAGTCAGCTGGGAATCAGCAGCCTGATCCGTCCACAGTGGGATGTAGATATACTGATCAGCCTGGGAATGAAATCCATAACCGTCGATACGAATATTAACCGGAAAATTATATCGGACGAAGAACGGAAAAGGGCGGAAGGCTCCTTAAAAGAAAAGCTATGGATGAATACTTCTCCGCTTTTTATGGTCCTGGCAGAAAAATAGTTGCAGTTTACAGCCCTGCCGGTCTCTGCTTCCCGGTCTGCCCAGGAAAATCAGTTGTTCGTGCGCAGCGTTTGTGGTACAATCGAACGTACAATAAGAATTGATGGAGGCCGCTATGTACGAAAGAATGCTGAATAAAAAAGAAGAACCAACAATTGCCGGGATGACCGCGTATTGCGGTGAAAACGGAGGATTCTTTACCTCGTTGAACGAATGGCTGTCCCGGACATTTGCGACAGAGCAGAAGGTCGTCTTTCCCTATGGCAATCAGTACGGCTGGGGGATCGCTCACCGGCTGAAGCAAAAACTGGTATGCAATATTTTTGCCGAAAACAATGGGTTTACTGTCATGGTCCGATTGTCTGACAAGCAGTATGATTCCGTCTACGGCCAGCTGCATCCATATACCAGGGAGTATATCGACACAAAGTATCCCTGCGGTGACGGCGGCTGGATTCATTATCGAGTTGCATGTAAGGAAAATTTTGACGATATACAGAAACTATTGACTGTAAAATGTTCGCTGTCTGCACAGCGGTCCATGGTTAAGTCGAACGAGGTAAGTTGAGATTTGTTACTGTATCCATTATAATAATTGGAAATATAAACCAATTAGTGCAGGGGAAGCCCCTAAATGCTGGCCTGCAAACGGCCAGATTTACGATGATGTGTATGTTATGCTGCAGAAAATGGAAACAGATCGGCCATGATTTTGATCAGGGTCAGAATCAGGGTCATAAATATGACGTATCAGTGGATATAAAGCCGGTATTGAGCGCATCGTTTCAATGCCGGCTTTTCTAGTACTGCCTGTGTGTTCTTCTGATGTAACGCAAAGGCACGTTTCGTGAATTGCTTCTATTTCATATCATTCATCATAAGTCCCAAAACCGATGTATAGTTCTGCCCGATTATAAGGAAACTAAAAAAGGCTGCATGAGACACAGATTGCCGTTTCGGTGTACTGTGCCTTTGCCATACAACCACTTAAAAATATCTACTAGAAAAATGGAGGCCTGTTATGGAAATTGCAATGAACATCAAACGATATGAGGACTATCTGAAAAATGAGGAAAAAGCCGATTCCACCATAAGCAAGTATTTACACGAGGTGGAACAGCTGTTTGCCTATATGGATAAAGCCGAGATCAGCAAAGAGGCGATCCTGCAGTACCGGCGGTATCTCAGCAGCCAGTACAAGGCAGGAACCGTCAACGGTAAGCTCTCGGCCATCCATTCGTATCTGGAATTTATGAATCTGGATATGTGCAAGGTAAAATTCCTGAAGGTTCAGAAAAAGGCTTATATCGATGAGGATCGGGAACTGACGGAGAACGACTACCGAAAGCTTTTGGACAGTGCGGGGAGAATGGGAAACTCTCAGCTCTATTATCTGATGATGGTACTCTACAGCACGGGCATCAGAATCAGCGAACTGCCCTACGTCACCGTGGAAGCAGTCTGCCGGGGGAAAACAGAGATCTATATGAAGGGAAAATGCCGCCTGATTATCTTTCCGAGAAATCTGATCAAGAAGCTGAAGGAATTTATCCGAAGCGAAAAAATAAGAAGCGGCTGTATCTTTCGAACGAAAAGCGGCAGAAACCTGGACCGGAGCAATATCTGCCATTCCCTGAAGAAGCTGTGTAAGGGGGCAAAAGTGGATCCGTCAAAGGTATTTCCCCATAATTTCAGGCACCTGTTTGCGAAGACTTTTTACTCTATTGAAAAGAATCTGGCCCATCTGGCGGATATTCTTGGCCATTCTTCAATCGAGACTACGCGCATCTATGTAGCGACAAGTACGAGACAGTATGAAAAGGTCATGAACCGGATGAGAATCGGATTAGACAAAATAACCACAGAATAACTATTCTGTGGTATCAAAAAGCCTTATTTAAAGTTAAAAAATGAAACTCTAATTATTTTACAACAAAAAATAAGGGGAGTCAATGTACATATCTATGGTTTTACCCACAATAAACAGGCCGGAGAGAACGCTGATTCTTGCCGGTCTGGTCGCGTAGCAGTATAGAACCCATTATTATCCTGAATGGAAGAAAAATAGCAGATATGGAGATCGCGCTCTGTGAATTTCGGACTGCTGATACCACAGAATAGTTATTCTGTGGTATCAGGCGGCCCATACGAATGAGAGAAGGAAATCATATGAGAGCGGTATTGATAATTGTCATTGAAAACTGCAGAAATCAGACGATAAACGGATATTTGCAGTCTTTATACCAGGAAAAATCGTTCTGCTTTCACGGGCTTGATCACATGCTGCTTCTGATGGAATACATTCTGGACAGAGAAGGAATGCCGGTGGACAGCGGAGACCGCCGTCACCTGGTAAAGATGGATCTGGTGAAAAAGAGAATGAAAATCATTTCGGATGCCGAAACGGTTCCGCGTACAGTGAAGTTTTGTCCAATTCGAAACCGTCTGAATACCTGGGAAAATGTATTTGCTGTCACGATATATTCCAGACAGAACGCCAGCATACAGGGCGTCATCAGAAACAGCAGGGGGAGTGCCTGCTTTAGAAGCGGGATGGAGGTGCTCCGCATGATCTGTGAATGTCTGCCTGCATAATTTCCCGGAATAGAGGTGACTGTGATGAAGAGAAAAAGAAAGAGAACCATGCCGGGGGGAGCCGCCGGCAGAAGAGAACGATGGATACAGAGAAAACGGGTGCTGCCCGGCCGTATGGAATTTCTAATGCAGCACGATACGCTGACCGGCTTATACAACCGGGGCAAGATGTTTGCAGAGACGCGGCGCATGATCGACGCGCACCGGGATACACGGTTCGTACTGCTGCGGTTTGATATCGACCGGTTCCGGCTGTACAATTCTGTATACGGCGAGGAGGAAGGCGATAAACTGCTTATTTTTCTGGCTGAGATCATAAGGAAACATGCAGAACGCTTTGAAATGTGTACATACGGCAGAATCATAGCGGACACATTCTGCATCTGCCAGCCTTTTGATCCGGATATATTGGATGAGCAGATTAAGGACCTGAGAGAATACTTAAACGAATATCAGAAAGATTATCTGCTGGAACCTACGGTCGGCGCCTACGTTGTGACGGAGCCGGACTTGTCCGTTGAGGAAATGTACGTCAGGGCCTTCATCGGAAGCAAAAAGTGCAAGCATCTGTATGCTTCCTGTCTTGGATTTTATGATGAAGGGGAAAAAGAGAGGGAAGCGGAAGAGACGGCGATCATGAATGATATGCGTCGGGCGATGGAACAGGAGCAGTTTATCATCTTTTTTCAGCCGAAATTCGCCCTTTCCACAGATAAGGACTTTGGTGCCGAGGCGCTGGTGCGCTGGAACCATCCCAAAGCCGGTCTGATCCCGCCAGGTAAATTTATCCCGGTATTCGAGAAAATTGGCTTCATCGTCCAGCTGGATTACTATGTGGCGGAGCATGTATGCCGGATCATCGGGAAATGGCGCCGCGATGGAAAAAACTTAAATCCCGTCACCATCAACCTTTCCAGGGCCACTCTCCTTGATCCGGAGCTGGTCGAGGTGCTGCAGAAGCTGACAGAGAAATATCACGTTCCCGTATCCCTGCTGAATCTGGAAATCACCGAAAGCGCTTATGCCTCCGATCCGGAGCAGATCATGGCAGCCATCCATGCGCTGCGGCGCGCAGGTTTTGTGACTATGATGGATGATTTCGGCAGCGGCTACTCCTCGTTAAACATGCTGAAGGACATCGACGTGGATGTCCTCAAGGTGGATATGAATTTCCTTTCCGGAGGCATGGAGGCAGAGAAGGGGAAGATCATACTCTCATCGGTGATCCAGATGGCCGGCCGCCTTGGAATCCCGGTGATTGTGGAAGGCGTAGAAACGCAGGAACAGAGAGATTTCCTCAGTACCGTCGGATGCGATTATGTCCAGGGCTACTATTATGCGAAGCCCATGCCGCAGGAGGAGTATGAGAGGAGGTATATATACCGGACGGCGGAATGCTGGTAAAATAACAGGAAGGATTAATTCTCCGGTATTCCGCCTTTATACGGCAGAAACTGTCGGAAGACTGTCTGGCATTTGCCGTCAAAAGTCAGAAATGAGCCCGTCAGGCTGAAGTCCTGTCCAAAACTCTCCGTTCAAATAACAAAGAGAGGAGAACATCACATGTGGGATACTGCCTGGAAAGATGGAACGATGAAGCTGCTGACAGATCTTATCCGGAAGACGGATTACAGACCCGCTGGCTTTATCGGAATGTCAATTGGCGGGCGGCAGGAGGTTTGGATTGCAGTGAAAAAGAGTGAAAAACAGCTGCAATGAAAATCAATTCTTCCGCTCATGCCGGCACTTCCTGCGATACTCCACCGGAGTCAGCCCATGGACTGCCTTGAACGCAGCGGAAAACTTACTCTGATTCGTATAGCCCAGGGAAGCCGCGATATCGGCCACAGTGCTGCTGGTGGTCAGAAGCAGGGCGGAGGCCCGCTCCATGCGCTCCCTTCTTAAATAGTCCTTGATGGTCGTGCTGTATACCTGCTTGAAGTTGCTCTTCAAGGAGGTTGGGCTGATGCAGAATTCCTTTGCCAGCTGGTCGATCGTTATATTTTCCTGGAGGTTCTGTGTGATACGGCGCTGTACCTGCCGGATAACGTCGATCTGATTCTTGGTGACGCGGTCCAGGGCGCGTTCCTGTTCCGGATCGATCATGCTCAGGAACAGGAGAAGTTCCAGAACCTTGATCTTATAATAATCATGGCGGAACTCCTGAGAAATCTGATACAGTTCGCCAAATATATGATCGATCTGCCGGTTGGCACGGATTGCAAGGAAGTGGCTGCCGGGGCAGAATCTGTCGCCGAATTCCTGCAGCCGCAGTTTTTCATTGTCCAGAAGCGGGGGCATATGGTCTTTTAGAATTCCCAGATCCAGCACAATCGTGATCCCTAAGTAACGGCCCGTGGGAAAGTAGGGGCCGGGAGTGCCATCCTCCATACGGGTAATACATAAATCGCCCTCACCCAGGTAAAGGTAATCGCCGCAGAGCCACTGGCATTCTTTGCGGCCCTGGTAGCAGTAATCTATCTCAAGCAGTTCACTCTCTGTCTTCAGGCTGCTGTCACAGTAAACCATGGAAAAGTCATTATAGATCAGTTCGATTCCCGGAAATATGGTAAATACATCCATACTTCCGGGATTTTCGCGGTTCCCAAACTGGTACTGGACATGCAGATCGGAGAAAACCTGCGGGGCCAGCGGCTTTTGATTATAATAGATCTGATAGCGCGGTTTTGTTGCTTTATCCATCGGAAAGCCTCCTCGTCTGTTTACCGCTATTGTAACACAGTTGGAAGAAATATTCTGCTTCGAAATAAAAAATACCAAATTGAGCATAAAGGAGAGGATACCGTCCACCACAGAATTCTCTTCTGCACACGCCCCCAAGACCTTCCAAAATTCAGCAAAAAAACAAATAGCTCCAAAAAGACAGCATTTTGCTCCAAACGGACAAAGTATAGCTCTATCCATTGACGAATCGTTTGATCTATTATAGAATACAAATGAACATATGAACAACTATTCATATGATAGAAAAATTGAAAGGGGATATTCCTTATGAAGAAAACATTTAAGCTGTCAGATTTAGACTGTGCACACTGTGCTGCGAAGATTGAGGGCGCTGTTAAAAAGATAAGCGGAGTTACAAATGTAGAGGTCAACTTTCTGAGCCAGAAGATGGTTCTGGAGGCAGCCGATGACCGGTTCCAGGAGATTGTGGATGAAGCCGTAAAGCTGATAAAGAAAATAGAACCGGATGTAACCGTTAAGAAGATTTAATTGAGAATCACGTGTAATCGAGAGACAATTGCATCTATAAAAATGCGGCGGCACAGCATATTCCTGCCGCCGCAGACGAAGAGGGAAAAGATATGACAAAAAAACAGAAAAAACAGCTGTACCGGATTCTTGCGGCAGCAGCCATCTACCTGATTACCATGGCCCTTCCGTTAAGTCCAACGGGGAAAATGGCCGGATTCCTGCTGTGCTATGGGGTGATCGGATTCGATATCATCTGGAAAGCCATTACGAATATTTTACACGGCCAGGTATTTGATGAGAACTTTCTGATGACGGTGGCAACCGTGGGTGCCATGTTCTTAGGCGAGTACGCGGAGGGCGTCGCGGTCATGCTGTTCTACCAGGTGGGTGAACTGTTCCAGTCCTACGCGGTCAGCAAGTCGCGCCGGTCCATATCCGGGCTGATGGATATCCGGCCGGATTACGCAAATGTGATGAGAGAAGACGGGATCGTATCCGTCGATCCCGATGAGGTGGCTGTCGGCGAAGTGATCGTGGTAAAGCCGGGAGAGCGTGTACCGCTCGACGGAACCATTCTGGAAGGCCGTTCAGCCCTGAACACCTCGGCCCTGACCGGGGAATCCCTTCCAAGGGAGGTGGAACCGGGAGCCGATGTGATAAGCGGCTGCATCAATCAGAGCGGTACCTTAAAAATACTGGTATCGAAACCATACGGCGAGTCCACCGTAGCCAAAATTCTAGATCTGGTGGAAAATGCCAGCAGCAAGAAGTCGAAATCCGAGGCATTTATCACCAGATTTGCAAGATACTATACGCCGGCCGTTGTAGCTGCGGCAGTGCTTCTTGCAGTCATTCCACCGCTTCTGACAGGACAGCCGTTCGCGGTCTGGATTGAGCGGGCGCTGACCTTCCTGGTTATTTCATGTCCCTGTGCACTGGTTATTTTGGTACCGCTCAGTTTCTTCGGCGGAATCGGAGGCGCTTCCAAATGCGGCGTTCTGATCAAAGGCAGCAACTACCTGGAAGCGCTTGCTAAAACAGAGACGGTTGTCTTTGATAAGACGGGTACGCTGACAAAAGGCTCGTTTGCAGTCAGCGGATGCTTTCCGGAAAAGATTACGAAGGAGAGGCTTCTGGAACTGGCCGCTTACGCGGAAAAGGATTCCAACCATCCGATCTCGAAATCCATTGTAAATGCTTATGGAAAAGAACTGAATATTTCCAGAGTGGCTGACGTTCAGGAGATTGCCGGCCATGGAATCTCCATATCCTTAGACGGAAAGAACGTACTGGCTGGCAACAGCAGGCTGATGAATCTCAATCACATCAAATTCAAACCGGTGAGAGAGACGGGAACGGTTGTCTACGTGGCAGAGGACGGAATCAGCAGGGGAGCTATTCTGATCGAGGATGAAGTGAAGGAGGATGCGGCCTTTGCGATTCGGGAACTGAAACAGTCGGGAATCAGGAAGACCGTCATGCTGACGGGCGACGCAAAGGCTGTGGGCGAGAATGTAGCGCAGCGGCTGGGCCTGGATGAAGTGTATACAGAGCTGCTTCCCGCGGATAAGGTAAGCCATATGGAGCAGCTGCTGTCTCAGACCAGCGAAAAAGGAAAGCTGGCATTTGTGGGCGACGGCATCAACGATGCTCCGGTTCTGGCCCGTGCCGATATCGGCATTGCCATGGGCGGCCTCGGCTCCGATGCGGCCATCGAAGCAGCCGATGTGGTCATCATGACGGATGAGCCGTCCAAGATCGCGGCGGCCATGAGAATATCCAGAAAGACTCTGCGCATCGTTCACCAGAATATAGTATTTGCACTGGGAGTCAAGGCGATCGTGATGATCCTGGGAGCCATTGGATTCGCCAGCATGTGGGCGGCGGTATTTGCGGATGTGGGTGTCTCCGTTATTGCCATCTTAAATGCAGTCCGGGCTCTCCAGGTAACGAAAGACGACAGAGTCGGTAATGGTAAAGCATTTCAGAAAACAGCAGAGGTATAAAAATTACAAACGAGCAGTCCGGCGTTAAAACGGGCTGCTTTTTGTAACTCTTTTTTCATACAACCAGCAAGTGTAATTAAGTTGTAATACGAAGCTGAATCTGATAAAATGAAGTACAGTATGTGGAAAGACCGGGGGACCGGAATTTGGTGAGAGAATCGCCGGGTTACTATTTGAAGCTGGGGGATAAGGCGAATGGCGGAACACTTTAGGGATATAGAGAAGATTCAGGATATACTGCATGAGGCTCAGACCGGTCTGTGGGCGATAGAGTTGGAAGAGGGACGGGAACCGAGAATGTACGCGGATAAGGCCATGCTGGAGCTTCTTGGCTTTACCGGCGAGCCGTCTCCGGAGGAGTGTTACCGGGGATGGTATGACCGGATCGATGCGGATTACTATCCCATGGTCCAGGATGTGGTCCGTCGGATGTGTGCCGATGAGAGGGCCGAGGTGGAGTATCCGTGGCACCACCCGTTATGGGGGCAGATTTATGTGCGCTGCGGCGGGATCAGAGATAAGAACTATAAAGAGGGTACCTGTCTGCTGGGATACCACCAGAATATTACCAACACGGTTATGCTGAAGCAGGAGTATGATACCATACTGGAAAAACTGAATGAGAATTTTAAGGGGATCATCCTGTGTAACCTTCATACCGGTGAATACAGAATTATAAAAGCCACCGAGCAGCTGGAAGCGTTTGGCGAAGGGGCGGCGGATTTTAAGACATTTTTCCGTAACTATGCGGAACGTGAGATCGTGCCGCAAAACCGTGAACTGTTTCTGAATGGCGTCAATCCCGAGTATATCCAAAAAAGATTTCATGAGGACAGTTCCGGCGTGGAAGTGATTTACAGGACGAAGGAAAAACGGTGGCGGAGAATCAAGGTGGTTCCCCTAAAGCAGTACTCCGAGGCATATCCCTGGGTTATCGCAGCCATGGAGGAGCAGGATGGCGAGATGGAAAAACAGATCGATCAGGCCAGCGCGCAGGTTGCGGTGTCTCAGATTTATACGCTGCTCATCAGTGTGGACTGCGAAAAGGCAGAGTATAACTGCATGTACTATTCGGGAGAACTGTTAAAGCTTTCCAGACGAGGGCGGTATCCGGATTTCCGGGAGCAGGCTGTAAAAAATATGCCGGCGGAAGACCGGAGGGAGTTTGAACGTATTTTTGATGCAGAAAATTATGGCACGGGTGAATACAGGGAAGGCATGCTGCACATGTACGATCAGGAGGGAAGACTGCATTCCTACAGCTATTATTCCGCTCTCATCAGTCAGAATTATGAAGACAGGATTCTTCTGACCGTGAAGAATGTGGATGATAAGTATGAGATTCAGAGACGGGAAGCCATTCTGGCCAATCTGTGCGAGTGCTACTATTCCATCTACCTGTTCGACTATGTGAACAACACGGAGGAGGCGATCTGGCAGGAGGATTTCATTCAAAAAAACAGAGAGTTCCCCAAAGGGGCGCTCGATGTCTATTATGAGAAGTTTGTGAAACACTACGTCTACCCGGAAGATCAGGAGAAAATGCGCAGAGCCGGGAGTATTGATTTCCTGCGTCAGACCCTGTCCGTGGAGCAGCCAGTCTACGAGGTCGATTTCCGAAGAATCTATCCGGATAGTATCCGATGGGTCCGCGCCCGGTTCAGCATTGCGGAAATTCAGGATGGCGTCCTCACCAGGGTAATTTTTGCCAGCATGGATATCAACGAGCAGAAGCTGACAGAGTTAATGGAAGAGCAGCAAAAGAAGCTGTATTTCGAATCTCAGAATATCATTAAGGGGCTTTCCGCTTTCTACCACTCTGTTTTCTACGTGAACCTGGTGGAAGAGACCTTTCAGACCTTCGTCATCCGGGAGGATGTTGCAGAGCGGCTGAACCATTCAGATGAGTACGGGGCGCTGTTTGGAATCTACTATGAACATCTGATTCATGAGGAGGACAAGGAGCGTTTTAAGCAGGAAATGTGTCTGACGGCGATTAAGAAACGGGTGCAGGAAGGCGAAACGATCTATGATTTGGAGTATCGCAGGGATTACAGCGGTTACTATGGCTGGATGCGGATTCACATTATCCTGGCAGAGAGCAGGAACGGGGCTCCGATCAAGATTATTTTAGCCTCTCACAATGTTGAGAAGGAAAAAGAGCAGGAGGCGCAGAGCCAGCAGGCGCTGTTTGCAGCGTATGAGGCTGCCAGGAATGCCAACGAGGCCAAGAGTCATTTCATGGCGCAGATGTCGCATGATATCCGGACACCGATGAACGCCATAATCGGAATGACGGCGATCGCCATGGGACAGGCGGATAATGAAGAACGCGTGAAGGACTGTCTTCAGAAAATCAGTCTTTCCAGCAGCCATCTGCTGCATCTGATTAACGAGGTCCTGGATATGTCCAAGATCGAGAGAGGGCAGATCACGCTGACCGAAGCGCCGTTTTCTTTAAAAGGCATGTTCCACGAGATCGGCAGCATCGTCTATAATGAATCGATGGAAAAGGGACAGGCCCTGCGTTTCCTGACAGATGACATCATCCATGACAATCTCCTGGGAGATGCCGGCAAGATCCGCCAGGTCCTGATCAATCTCATCAACAATGCCATCAAATATACTCCCTGTGGAGGTACAATCACCGTTACTTCCAAGGAGATGACGTCGGGAATTCCGGGGGTGGGATGCTTTGTATTTACGGTTGAGGACAACGGGATCGGCATCAGCGAGGAGTTCCTGGATCATATATTTGTTCCGTTTGCCCGGGAGGAGAACTGCCATGTGAGAAAGGTTCAGGGCACCGGCCTTGGTATGTCCATCTCTCACGGCATCGTGACGGCCATGCAGGGAAGTATCCGGGTGGAAAGCAAACAGGGCGCGGGCAGCCGCTTTATTGTTACGCTTACCATCAGAACTCTGGAAGAGGAAGGCGGCGAGGCGGCAGTTCTGCGGGCGCTGTCAGGCAATACCGGGAGAAAGCTGGAGATGTGTCTCCAGGGGCTGCGGCTTCTGCTGGTGGAAGATAATGAACTCAATATGGAAATCGCGGAGACGCTGCTGCGGGACGCGGGCTTTATCGTGGACAGGGCGGAGAACGGGTATGAGGCGCTGAAGCTCTTTAACGACTCGGAACCGGGGATGTACGACGCGATTCTCATGGATCTGCAGATGCCGGTGATGGACGGATATACGGCGGCAAGTGAGATCCGCAGCAGCAGCCATCCGGAGGCGAAGACTGTTCCGATCATCGCGTTGACTGCCAATGCATTTGCAGAGGATATCTCGAAGGTGATGGCCGCGGGAATGAACGATCACGTCACAAAACCGATTGATTTTGACCGCCTGCTGGCAGCGCTTCGGAAATGTATATGCCGTTAAAACTCCCTTTTCTTGTGTGTTTCCCGTTCCTGTGGTATAATTGTTCGGGTATTTTATGATTGAAGTGATCTTGACAGGAGAAAAAGGAGAAGAATTTTGGTTGAAAATGCAGATTTGATTTGCAATCTGGTTTACGATTACTATGAGACAAGAATCCTGTTGGGGGCTTGCCGATATGGGGAGAACTTACCGGCGATTCCCAGGATTGGCGGGAATTTTCAGATGGCTCCACGGACCGTGCGCGCTGCGCTTTCCCGGCTGGAAAAAAACGGATATATTGAGATCAGCCCCAGAAAAACGGCAAAGGTGATCTATCAGGCCAGTGCAGACCAGATAAAAGAGAACGCCGCGCTGTATTTTGTGCCAAGATGCAGCGGGATTATAGACTTTTGTCAGGCAGGTAAACTTCTGATTGAGCCGGTCTGGGAGTATGCACAGAAAAGCTATGACAAGGAAACCTGGGACCGGTTGAAGGAAAACATGGCAAAGCTGAAGAACGTGGATTTGTCCATATCTACCAGGCTGCATATTCAGGTTTTTTCAGACCTGGGAAATAAACTGATTTTAAATTTTTACTGGGAGCTGCTGCGCTATATTCGATTTCCGTATCTGTCCAGTCACAGGATGCACGAGGAAAGAGACAGGGAACTTCTGGCTGATGGGAAGGAGAAGGAACTGGAGTTTATGAATGCGGCATTTGAAGGTGACTTTGCTGCCTGCATCAGCCAGCTTTTGGCCTTCTGCGAAGAGATGGATGGGGAGTACGGCCGGAAGGAAAAGGTTCCTTTTTACTGGAACATATACTGGCAGCGGCCGCAGCTGTGCTACACTATGGTTTCACGAATCATAACTGAAATTATAACGGGAACGTATCCGGTGGGAGGGAACCTTCCGTCCATGCCGGTTATGTCAAAGCAGCTGAATGTATCGTACCGTACTCTTCGCCGGACGCTCAGCATTCTGGACAGCCTGAGTATTATCCGTTTACACCAGGGAAAAGTATCGGAAGTCTGCGAAGATATTGAACAGATCGATTTTCAGCGTCTGGAAGTGAAGGAAGGATTCCGGCTTTACAGGGAAAGCCTTCAGTTTATGGCATTGACGGTCCGTCCGGTCTTCCTGTATACTCTGGAGCATGTAGAGAAGGAAGAACTTGAGAAGCTGAGATATGGATTTAAACAGCTGCTGAATGAGAATCAGAGCGAGCGGTGTTTTAAGCTGGCGCTGGATTTTATCATCGAACGGTGCCCGTCAGCCGCGGTCCGGGAGTGCTATACCAGGCTGTCCGAATTCCTGGTCTGGGGGTATCCGTTTGCATTGTACCGGATCAGAAAGCAGCATCTCCACAAAGAATATACACAGTTGGTCAGGAAATCAGACGAATTATTGGAGAATGACGATTGGGAGGGGTATGCGGACAGCTGGAAGGCGCTGATGGAATATGAACAGAAAAGAGCGGAAAAGATTCTGGCGGATTATCAGGAGCAGGGGCGCATGGGGCAATAGAACCTATGCGTCCCTGCTCGTTCTTTTACTTTTCATTTCTGCTTATTTGCAGGAAAGACGGCCTCTTGCATATTGTCCGTTACTTTGTTTTATGCTATACTCAATTTAAACACTCTGTCCATATGGGAAGTAGCATGAACGGGCGGTGGACCGGGTGGGATAATTTAAACTATATCAGGCATTATCGGCCGGTTATGACAGGTGGGGAGCGATACGGCCGCTGGCCAGAGTCAGGGAGGCGGAGAAGATGGGAAATCATCAGAAAAAAGAATTATTGGAGGAACTCCGTGAAGCCGCGCACTGTGACTGTATTTCCGATCTGCGCGGTTCGGAACGATCCGTTGAAAATCTGGTGAAGAGGGCAGAGGAACTGTCGAAAACGGGGGATTATGCCCTGAAGGAATGGACGGATGCGGTACAGTATATTACCGGCTGCTCCTGGAACTTTCATGATAAAGAAGAGGCGGCTGGATACTTGAAAAGTTTTTTCAGTTGTGGGTCTTAAGCAGCCGAAAGGCAGCGATAAAAGGCTGAAGACGGTTTCAAAAGAAAGTGACAGAAGCGGCCGGATACGATATAATAACAGGCAGAAGCGACATCAACGTTCTGATTATATACTTTGGAGGAAAAAATCATGAAATTCATATTTGCAACGCTGCACGTTAAGAATTTGGAAGAGTCCATTCAGTTTTATGAAAACATAGTGGGGATGAAGCTGGCACGCAGATTTCCTGGCGGCCCCCACACGGAGATCGTATTTATGGCAGATGGTCCGGCGGAGATCGAATTAATCTGCAATACGGAGGCAGAGCCTGTTGTATATGGAGAATGTCCGTCACTGGGGCTTTCCGTGGAAGATCTGGACCAGGCGATGGGGCACATGAAAGAACAGGGCGTGGAGATCGTCAGCGGACCATTCCAGCCGAACCCCAATACCCGTTTTTTCTTCATCCACGATCCGGATGGCGTGAATCTTGAGATCATCGAAAAGAAGTAGGAAGAAGCCGTTTACCAGAAGGAGAGGACCGGCTCAATAAGAATTAAAACCGATGTGAGGATCCATAACCGCTCCGGACAGGGCAGGAGTGAGGCAGAAAGGCGGACAGCAAATGAATGGCTTTTTCCTGATAATCCCGTTTATCCTGATACGATTTGGCCTCCTGGCGCGATTCAGCAGCGAGGCAGTAAAACGCGCGGCCCATTTCGCCCCATTGTCGGGGAATGAAGTGTTTGCATATTGGGTCTACCAGATATCCAATGCCGCGATCTTTGTGTACTTATGTTTTCTCAGGGTGAAACCGGAGGTCTCCTGGCAGTTCTTTTCAGGAGCGGCGGTTTATCTGCTGGGATTGGCATTATGCGCAGCCACAATCAAAGATTTTGCCTCCCCATCCGAAGACGGAATCAATCAGAACGGACTCTACCGTCTTTCACGCAATCCGATGTACCTGTCGTATTTTCTGTATTTTATCGGCTGTGTGATACTGACCCGGTCTGTAATTCTGTGCGTCATTGTCGTTTTATTCCAGATCGCCTCTCATTGGATCATTCTCTCGGAAGAGCGGTGGTGTATGAACACGTTCGGTGATGCGTACCGGCAGTACATGAAGACGGTCAGACGTTATATTTGACGTTTTAAGAGGGGATAAATCTGGAGTCTGCGGCGTGAGCCTGTATGAGGAGAGAAGGAGCGGTCCGCTGCTGTCAGCGGTCCGCTCCTTCTCTCTGCACTTTTTCGTTCATCTGCATCACACGCTTTTTTATGGTCCAGTATTGCGACAGCCAGATGACAAGGTAGATAACAAAGAATATTCCGAAATACAGGACGCCTCCGAAAACACTGTGTTTGATCCAGTGCATCATGTAGGCGATGGGGAAGGTGGCAAGGGAACAGATGACAAGATGGGTAACGCTTTGCCGGAGCAGGCTCCACTGCTCCTGTTCCCAGATCAGTGAGGCACCGGCCCAGGCCGCCCCGTACAGGAGCGAACACACAGCCTGCAGAAGAACCGCGTTGATTTCACTTCCGCAGTCGGTAATTAAGTCCGGTACCACCGCATAAAATCTGCCGTCACCGATGATCAGTGAAATCGCGATAGTAATCATGGTACTGATGGCGAGGCCAAGGGGGGCGCCGATCAGACATCGTTTTAACAGCTTATTTCTCATCTCTATCACCTCATATTCCTAATACCTGTTTGATTTTTGCAACGTATCTTCTTGAAACGTAGGTAGCCGAACCGTCTGACAGGGAGACGCAGATGGTGCCTGCAAGGCTTAAGTCAAATCCCCTGACCTTCTTTAGATTGACGATTTCCGAATTGGAAATGCGGACAAAGCATTTGCTGTCAAGCCGTTCTTCCAGTTCATAGAGCCGGAGATGCAGGAGGTATTCCCCCTGAACAGTCACCGCAAATACCTTTCCTGCCGATGCATAGATACGGATGATATCGGACGGTTCCAGGATCTCAGCCGTATTTTCGTGAAAACCGGCGATCACCGGCGCCGTTTCGCTGGAAAGCTTTTTGAGAAGGGCGTTTATCTCATCTGTTATTTTATCGGTTACGATAATAATCTTAGGTTCCCGGCAGGATTCCTCCATTCTGATTTCGATCTGCATCCCATCACCACCTCCTTCTGATTTCAGTATAGGGAAAAAGGAGGCTGATTTCAACCGATTTTCGACAGATGGTCGTTTTGGAACCATAGATGGCAGAAGAGCGTATGAAAATACCTCTTTCTGAAACAAATTTAAAAATAAGACAGTTGTAGTATTGACATTCTCGTAAGACTGGAGTAGTATATGAGTATGGATACTACTACAGTCTTATAAATAAAAGGAAAAGAGGTGAATCAATATGGATATGAAACTGGTTGACAGTGAAATAAAGGTTATGGACGTTCTCTGGAAAGAGGGCGACAGCATGGCAAAGCACGTTGCCGATGTGATGAAAGAGCGGTACGGCTGGAATGTCAATACCACCTATACGCTGTTAAAGCGGTGCATCAAAAAAGGGGCCGTGGAACGGACCGATCCCAATTTTGTCTGCCATGCGCTTATTCAACAGGAACAGGTGCAGGCACAGGAAACAGACGAACTGCTGCATAAGGTTTTCGACGGCTCGGTGGATAAGCTGTTTGCATCTCTGCTGGGCAGAAGGAATCTGACTGCGGAACAGGTGGAGAAGCTGAAAGAGATGGTCGAGGAGCTGGGGGAGGATGGAGCATGAGCCTGATTCAAATGAGTATTTCTGCTGCAGTGATGATCTTTGTTATAACCGCCATTCGGGCGATTTCCATCAACCGTCTGCCTAAAAAGACGTTCCTTGCCTTATGGGGGCTTGTCCTGGTGCGGCTGCTGGTGCCGTTTACCTGGCCCTCGCCGTTCAGCGTCTACTCTCTGGCAAAGTATTCGGGAGCAGGACAGATCGGCGGCGTTCCAATCGCAAACGTGCTGCCCGTTATCCCGGTCACCACCGCGCCGGCTGCTGTACAAAACACTGCCGCGGTCGTGGGGCTGACACCAGCGGGCTGGATCTGGGGCATCGGACTGGTGTTTTGTACGCTGTATTTTGCCATAGCTTATATCAGATGCCGCTTCGAGTTCATGACTTCCCAGCTGGTGGAAAACGAATTTACGATCCGATGGCTGGCAGAGCATAAGTGCAGACGTTCCGTTGCAATTCGTCAGACCAGCGGTATAACGGCTCCGCTTACCTATGGAATCTTCCGGCCTGTCATATTAATGCCGGCAGAAACGGACTGGACAGATTCGAAAAAGTTACAATACGTCCTCGCACACGAGTTCGTGCATATCCGGCGCTTTGATGGAGCGACGAAGATTTTACTGACTGCCGCACTGTGTATTCACTGGTTTAATCCCCTGGTGTGGATCATGTATACCTTAGCAAATCGGGATCTGGAACTGTCCTGCGATGAACGGGTTGTGCGGATGTTCGGAGAAACCATGAAATCAGCCTATGCGCTTACGCTGATTGACATGGAGGAAAAGAAGAGTGGACTTACCCCTTTATGCAACCATTTCAGTAAAAATGCAATTGAAGAAAGGATCGAAGCAATTATGAAGATAAAAAAGACAACGGTTTGTTCCATGATCATCGCCTGCGCTGTTGTAGCTGTTGTGGGAAGTTCGTTTGCCACCTCTGCTGCCGCAGCAGGAATTCCGGATGATTTCATTTATATTAAAGAAGATATCGCAGTCAGGTTCGTGCCCGACCCATCTGTTTATGCGAAGTATTCCTCCTTTGGCGTTACGATTTCCAATGATGGCACATCACTTCTCTACAAGGGACAGAAAATAAGGCTTTTCAATGATCCGTATTCTGATGAAACGTTCTATTATGATAAAAACGGCACAGTGAATCTGTCGGCTGTACGCAGTTCAGCCGGAGAAATCACCGGTGTGAGCGCAATATCGGAGAAGGAAGCACAGGAATACTACGACACATTTTTTGCAGATGAGACCAGGGACTCCAATACGGAGCCTCTGGAAAACGGAAAGAAATATAATATGTATTACGGCGCTTACGGAATAACATTTCGTGCGGATGAAAACGCCGTGTACTATAATGGACAGAAAGTGAGATTGTTCGTTGATGAGACTGACGGCTGGTACCCTGCGTTTTGGGTGGATGAGACCGGAACGGCCGATCTGGCAGTTGTGCGGGACCCGGCCGGACAGATTACTGGCATAAAATCCATTTCAAAGGAAGAGGCACAGAACTATCTTAAGAACACGGAGGCAGCTGCAGGGTATGGTAATAAATAGTATTTCAATCCCTGCTTCAGCAGCCATAGCGGATTTATAATATAAGCTACCGCAGGCAGCAAAACCGATCAGGCAGAACTTGAGACTGAGACCGTTTTTATACAAACGGTTTCAGTCTTATTTTTGATTACTGCATTTTTTATTGTCAGGAAGCAAAAGACGTTATACAATAAATGACAGAAGTATCCAGAAAATGGTAAAACGCAGCATGAAAATACGCCGAGGAGGAAACAGCCATGTACCAGTTACTGATCGTAGACGATGAAGAAGATATCCGCCGCGGGATGGCCCGGGGGATTCCGTGGAATGAATGGGGATTTGAAGTGGCGGGGCAGGCGGAGAACGGGGAAGAGGCTGTGCGCATTATTGGGGAAAAGCACCCGGATGTGGTGCTGTCCGATATTCGAATGCCGAAGATGGATGGGATCGAACTGATGCAGTACCTCCACGAAAATAATCCGGAGATCAAGATCATCATTCTCAGCGGATACAACGATGTGGAGTATTTAAACATGGCCATCCGCAACCAGGTCACGGAGTATCTCTTAAAGCCCACGGATATCGATGAGTTTGAGACGCTGTTTCACCGGCTGAAGGAGAAGCTGGACGAAGAGGGGATCAGACGGCGGGAGCTGGAGTCGCTGAAGGTTTCGGCCATGCAGAATAAAGAACTGTCCTACGCCAGAGTTCTCAGCAATCTCCTGGACGGGTATGTGGGCGGAGAGGAAGAGTACGGCTGGAAGGAGGAGATGGAAGACGCCGGCATGAATTTTGACTGCTGTATGATGGCGGTGTTGGATGCCCAGCCTGTGGGAAATGGGGAGAGAGACGATCACTACCAGCTGAAGCAGCAGAGTATCCGGTACTGCAACAGCCGGGAGATGGTCTGGGAGAAACATTTCTTCCTAAACCGGGACCGGAAGGTGGTGGGGATTATCACGCTGAAGGACGGCAGCGACGGGGAGCTGGAAGCCATAGGCCGCTGCATCAAAGAGATTCAGGGAGAGATCGGCGACATCTACGGCCTGGCCCTTCTGGCCGGATTGAGCGGCCTGTGCAGCAGCGAGGAAAAACTGCCTGAGATCTACGGGAACACGGTGAAGCATGTCTCTTCCATGGCGCCGGATCTGTCGGCAGGCCAGAAGAAGACCGGGATGCTGGTGACCTCCATTCGGGAGTATCTGGACCGGGAGTACTGCTCCAATCTCGTCTCACTGGAAGCCACGGCGGAACAATTCCGGAAAAACCCGGCCTACATATCGAAGGTATTTAAAAAAGAAACCGGATTTAATTTCAGCGATTATATCACACAGAAGCGGATGGCTCACAGCAAGCTGCTGCTGCGGGACATGTCACTAAAAATCTACGAGATCGCAGAGATGACCGGATACGCCGATGCTTCTAACTTTATAAAAGTATTTAAGAAGCACTGCGGCATGAGCCCGAATGAATACCGGGGACTCCACAACTGATGGAAACGAAAGGGACAGACGGTATGAGAGATTTGTGGAAACGGCTCTGCAGTTATATGGATCGCGGCTTGAGACAGCAGCTGTTTTTCTATCTGGTGGTAGGCGTGCTTCTGCCCTTTACGGTGGTTGCGTCCGTGCTGTTTTTGAAGACGCGCATGGAAATGAAGAATCAGGCAATCGGAAATATCCGCCAGAGAGCCGACGCCATCGCCGCACAGGTAGACGAGCTGCTCTATAATGTGCAGCTGGTGTCCGATAAATTTGCCTACGACGCGGAGATCGAGGATTTCCTGGCCAGGGATTACGACAGAGGGACTATCGAAAAGCAGCGGGATATCTATGAAATGAACAACTACTTTCTGAAGACAGACCCGCTGGGGAAGAGCCAGCGGATCAGCGCTATTTACGGAAATAACGAGGAAGTATACAATTTCCTGGATCCCTATTTTCAGGGAGAGGATATCAAACGGATTATGATTGACATGGGCGCCTTGGATCGGACGAAGCTGTCCATGTTTCAGTGGCAGCCCCTGCAGAGTAATTTCCTCAGCAGGACGAAGAAAGGGGATGTGAGGACAGATCAGGTGATCACGTGTATGCGACGGATTCTGCATCCATTTACCGGAACGTGGCTTTATACCCAGTTTTTCGTGCTGGAGGAGAATCAGATCTACCAGCTTTATAAGGCGTCGGCCGAGGAAATGAAGGGAACCGTCTACATCGTGGATGGCAGCGGCCGCCTGATCTCCTCGTCGGATCAGAATGCTGTCGAGACGTGCCGGCTGCCGGGGCGGATCATGGAACTTGCAGAGGCGGCGGAGGAGGGCAGCCATCAGATTCAGTATAATGATGAGCCTTATATTACGGATTTGAGTCCGTTAAATAACGCAGACTGGCAGATATTTACCGTGGTTCCCTTAAACGCGGCCACCGAGCCCGTCGACCGCCTGTTCAAGGAGATTATTGCGGCCATGGTGGTCTGTGTGACTGCATGTATCGCCATCATCAACTGGATCTCCAGGCGATTTCTTCAGCCGGTGGAGGTGCTGGACGCTTCCATGAAGGAGGTATACGACGGCAATCTGGAGGCCTACGTGGAACCGGAGGCGTACCAGGGGGAGATCAAGAGCATGATGATGTACTACAACGCCATGCTGGTGCAGATCAACCACTATATAAAAGAACAGGTGGAGAGCGAGAAGAAGAAAAAGGAGCTGGAGCTGGAGGTGCTCATGGGGCAGATCAATCCCCATTTCCTTTATAATACACTGGAAAATATCGTCTGGAAATCCAATGAGGTGGGACGCCCTGACATCGGGCGGATTGCCGCGGCGCTGGGGCGGCTGTACCGGCTGTCCATTGGAAACGGGGAGACGATCGTCCCCATCCGGCAGGAGGTGGAACACGTCATGGCCTATGTGAATATCCAGAAGAACCGCTATAAGGAGCGGATTGAATTCGACAGCACCGTCGATTACGATCAGCTGTATAACTATGCTATGATCAAGCTGACCCTGCAGCCGGTGGTGGAAAACTGTTTTATGTACGGCATGGAAGGGATCGACCGGGTGCTGAAGATCTGTCTCGATATCCGGGAGGAGGCAGAGGTGATCCGCTTCCGCGTGGCGGATAACGGCTGCGGCATGACGAGAAGTCAGTTAAAGGAGGTGCGCCGCCAGATTGAGACGGGGGCGGTCAGATGCGAGACAGAGCCGGGGAAACGAAGACGAAAAGGGACCGGAATCGGCCTTTACAGCGTGAAGGAGCGAATCGCCATCTATACCGGATACCAGAACAGCGTGCGGGTTTTGAGCAAACAGGGAGCCGGAACAATCGTAATCATTACGGTTCCCAAAATATCGGTAAAGGACAAGAATAACCAATAAAGGTAAAATTCCAACTATGGATTCTGACCGGATTACACGTTACAATTATGCTATCAAATAAATTAGTTGGGAGGATTTACCACAATGAAAAAAAATATAAAAAGCGTTGTTTCCCTGTCCCTCTGTGCAGCAATGGCAGTGGGATCACTGGCTGGCTGCTCTTCAAAGAAGGCGGAAACGGCGGATACCACCACAACCACAACAGCGGCAGCCGCAGAATCGACCGCAAAAGCAGAGGGTGAGACAGCAGCAGAGGGCGCAGAGGCTGCTTCCGACAAGCCATTCGACGGCGTGACCTTAAAGTATGCGACCACACAGACAGCCAGTACCGGAGAAGAGAACCAGAAGTTAATCGCACTGGTTAAGGAAAAAACCGGTATCAACATTGAGTTCTACGTGATTCCGAGTGCGAAATCCGGTGAAGTGGATAAGACTCTGGTCAGCCTGATGGCTGGTGATGAGATCGATTTGATCTATAACACAAAGCCAGGCTTAAAGGCATTTTACAACGCGGGCGTCTTAGAGCCGATGAACGCGCTTGCTGAGAAGGCAGGCTACGATATCGCCGGAACCTTTGGCGACTACGTTCCGGAATTTGGCGGAGACGTATACGGTCTTCCTGCATTCTCCGATATCTGGATCACCTTATATAATAAGCAGATCTTCGACGATGCCGGTGTTGACTACCCGACAGCCGACGGCTGGACATGGGAAAAATACATCGAGACAGCGAAGAAGCTGACAGACAGCTCCAAGGGAATATATGGATCCTTAATGCTGGACTATGACTGCTACAACTACATGTATGCATTACAGAAGGGCTGGGAGCCATACAAGGCCGACGGCACAGGAAACTTCGACGATCCGTTATTCAAAGAGAGCCTGGAGTTCTATTACGGCTTAGGCAATACAGAAAAGATTCAGCCCTCTATTCTGGAATTCAAGGCTTCCAACACACCGTGGAACGCATTTGCAACCACCGGCAAGTACGGTATGTTCATGTGCGGCGGCTGGGTAACTTCCATCTTAAACCAGTTTGACAAGTACCCGAGAGACTGGAAAGTCGGTCTGCTTCCGATGCCTTATCCGGAGGGAAGCGATCCGTCTACTTTGACGGTACCGGGATGCTACGCAGTGCCGACTACCAGCAAGAACAAGGACGCAGCATTTGCAGCGGCAGCCTGCATGGCGGAGAACCAGTATACACTGGGCATGGGCCGTGTACCTGCAAGAATCGATTTAACAGACGAAGAGATCAATGAGTACGTTGAGAACTCCCTGGCGAAGCCATTTGAGTTTGACGGTCTCACTGTGGAAGACTTCAAGACCGCATGGTTTGACAGCAGCCGCAAGGCACTTTCTGAAAAAATCATTGGCGACGGCGACGCAGCCATTTCTCAGGCAATCATCGAAGAGGGCCAGCTTTACGGCCAGGGTGCGGAAAGCATCGATGACGCAGTAACCAAGATTCAGGATAAGGCAAACAGAGCAATCGAAGAAGATAAGCAGTAATCTAGTCTGACCTGACGGGCAGTCCATTCGGGAAACCTTAGGGGCTGCCCTTTTTGTGCCAAAAGATGGAAAAAGAGGTGTGTTTATGAAAAGTAATGGTAATGCAAAAGTAAAAGTGAAAACCTCCATTGCTCAGAAAAAGGAGAATTTTACAGGGGCTCTTTTTATCGCTCCGTATCTGATCGGCTACGTTATTTTCCAGGGGCTGCCGTTTTTGATCGCGGTGGTCCTTGGCTTCACCAATGTCCGCTATATCAGCAAGCTGGAGGATGCGTGCTTTGTCGGTATCAACAACTTTATCCGCATGTTTACGGATGTGGATACCATGAAGGCCTTAGGACGCACCGGCCTTTACTCCCTGATGTATGTGCCGTTAATCATGGTATGCGGCTTTTTCATCGCATATATGGTAAACAAGGGAATCCACTGTAAGAACCTGGTCCGTTCCATGTTCTTTCTTCCCTACGTATCCAACATGGTGGCAGTAGCCGTCGTATTCAAGCTGCTGCTCGGTCCCGACGGTCCGATAGTGTACATCCTTTCGGCTCTCGGCAGTGAGAATCCGCCGTATCTGCTGTACGGCTTAAATACCGCGCTTCCGACGGTAGTGTGTATCGCCGTGTGGAAAGGCATCGGCCTTAACTTCATTACGTATCTGGCGGCGCTTCAGAACGTCTCCGCGGATCTTCTGGAAGCCGCTCAGATCGACGGCGCCAGCAAATGGCAGAGAATTAAGAATATTGTGATTCCGATGATTTCTCCGACCACATTTTTCTTAATGATCAGTTCTGTGATCACATCCCTGCAGAACTTTACCACCATTCAGGCTTTGACCGGAGGCGGTCCGGGACAGGCAACCACGGTTATGTCCATCAACATTATCAGAACCGCATTCACCAACTACCAGACAGGCTATGCCAGTGCACAGGCTCTCGTGATGTTTATCATCGTCTTAATCATCACTCTGATTCAGTGGCGCGGACAGCAAAAATGGGTCAACTATTAAGGAGGAAGAGCTATGCTTAAGAAAGATAAAAAGATGTCATGGGGCTGGACGATTGTTCTGATTGCCATCGGCCTTGTCTGCATCTACCCGTTTTTATTCATGGTGTCATCATCCTTCAAGATTTCAGGTGACGTGCTCACGAAGCCGCTTCAACTGATTCCCGATCAGATCATTTTTTCCAACTATTCAGACTTGTTCGGTGACCCATACTATGATTTTGGACAGTGGTATATCAATACTATCGTGATGACGGTTTCCACCATTGCCATTAAGGTTTTCGTGGTTTCCATCACGGCTTACGCATTTTCCAAGATCAATTTCAGGGGAAGGGACGGAATTTTTCTGGTTCTTCTGACTTCTTTGATGATTCCTAGTGACATTATGCTGATTCCGAGGTATGTTATATTTAAGCAGATTCACATCCTGGATACCATGTGGTCTCTGGTGCTGCCGGCGACCTTCGATATCTACTTTGTATTCATGATGCGTCAGGCATTTATCGGCATTCCGGAGGAGATCAGCGAGGCGGCCCGCATCGACGGATGCAGCCATTTCCAGATCTATTCAAGGATTATTCTGCCGCTGGCGAAGCCATCGATCGTGACGCTGATTCTGTTTACGTTCGTGTGGTCCTGGAACGACTATATGGGGCCTTACATTTTCATCTCCAGCCTGGAGAAGCAGATGCTGTCTGTTGGTATTAAGCTGTTTACGGAAGGCACGGTGACGGATCCTGCGCTTCAGATGTCCGCTGCGACGCTGGTCCTGATGCCTGTGCTGGTGCTGTTCTTATTCTCGCAGAAATACTTCGTGGAGGGCGTCAACTCCTCCGCAGTAAAAGGGTAGCGGGGATGGAAAAATTTCTGTTCTGGCTGTGCTGGATCGCATACTTTTCCACGTATATCGGCAGGCTGAACTATTCGGCCAGCCTGACGGGGATCATTCTTTCGGAAGGGTTTTCCAAAGGGCAGGCCGGAATGATCGGAACGGCGTTCTTTTTCGCCTATGGAGCGGGGCAGTTTGTCAGCGGCTTCTTAGGCGACCGCCTGGCCCCGAAGAAAATGGTCTTCACGGGGCTGATGGTATCCGGCCTCTGCAATCTGGCTATGGCGGGAGCGAAGAGTTCCGGTCTGATGACGGCGGTCTGGTGTGTAAATGGTCTGTTCCAGGCCTTTATCTGGTCGCCCATGATCCGGCTGATGTATGAGTATTATAAGACGGAAACGAGGATGAAGGCGTGTGTATCTTTAAACAGCTCCGTTCCCATCGGAACAATGGCGGCCTACGGCCTGACGGCGCTTGTGATATGGTTGTCCGGCTGGAGGACCATGTTCGTTCTGGCAGGCGCGGCGCTGATTGGCACCTCGCTGTTCTGGATTACAGGCATGAAGCGGGTGGAGCGGTATGCGGCAGAATCCGGGAAAATGGCGGAAATGCCCTCTGGTGAGACCGGCGGTTCGGCAAAGGCTGCCGTAAACTGGAAAAGTCTTCTGATCCAGTCTGGATTTCTGTTTCTGATGATGGCCCTCTTTGTCCAGGGGGCGCTTAAGGACGGCGTGACCACCTGGGTGCCGACTTATATCAGCGAGACGTACGGACTGAGCGCCATTCTGGCAATCACAAGCACCATGGTTATTCCGGTCTTTAACCTGCTGGGGGTCTATCTGGCCTCCTTTGCCAATCTTCACTGGTTTCGGAATGAGGTGCGGACAGCGGGAGCATTTTTCGTGGTCAGCGCGGCGGCCATACTGGTGCTGCGTCTGTCGTCGGGGCGGAGCATGGCGGTGTCATTTCTGATGCTGGCGCTGGCGACGACGGCGATGATGGCGGTCAACACCATGCTGATCGCGGTGCTCCCATCGTATTTTGGCGTGATCGGAAGAGCCTCTTCCGTATCAGGCCTTTTAAATTCCTCGGTCTACGCAGGCGGCGCTGTCTCCACTTACGGAATCGGAGCACTGTCTGTAGCCCTGGGATGGAACGCTACCATCGTAATCTGGTTTCTGATGGCGGCGGTTTCGGCAGTGATCTGTTTCCTGACAGTCCGGAAATGGATTGCTTACCGGAAGGAAGTTCTTTAAATTTGGAAGGAGTAAGATAATGTCAAATAAAGTAAATTTAATCCCGGAAACAGGTACCTTCTACAAAGCAAACCTTCACTGTCACACCATCCATTCCGATGGCCGGCTGACACCGGAGGAGGTTAAAAAAGCGTATATGGACGAGGGGTATTCCGTGGTAGCCTACACGGACCATCGCAGATATCAGTGGCATAGAGAGCTGATGGCTGATAATTTTGTGGCGCTGGCCGCCTACGAGGTGGACATAAACGAGCACTTTAAAGTTCCTGGGGATTTTTCCAGGGTAAAGACGTACCATATTAACCTGTACGATTCGAAGCCGGAGGAGTTTCAGGAGGAAAAGAAAGAGAGCCCCCTTCCGGAAAGCCGTTACGGCGATTACCATTATATTAACGGTTATATCGACCGCATGAAGGAATACGGCTTCTTTGCCTGCTATAACCACCCTTACTGGTCTCTGCAGAACTACGACGATTACAAGAATCTCCGCGGCTTCTGGGGCATGGAGATTTATAATTATGGATGTGAGCACGACGGACTGTACGGCTATAATCCGCAGAGCTATGACGAGATGCTGCGTCTGGGCAACCGGCTGTTCTGTGTTTCCACGGATGACAATCACAACAGCTTTCCGTTCGGAGATCCCCTCTGTGATTCCTTCGGTGGATTTACCATGATTAAGGCGGAAAAACTGACTTACGACAGCATTGTGGACGCTCTCTTAAAGGGCAATTTTTACAGCTCCATGGGACCGGAGATAAAGGAACTGTATGTGGAAGACGGCGTTCTGCATGTGAAGACCAGTCCGGTGGAAAAGATCTATGTGCTGATGGAAGGCCGTAACTGCTATAAGAAGTTGGCAAAACCGGGGGAGACTGTAACGGAAGCCTCCTTTGCGCTCGCAGGCAGCGAGACGTATATCCGGGTGACCTGCCAGGACGGAAGAGGACTGCACGCCGATTCCAACGCGTATGAACTGAATGGAAAAGAACCGGTGCTTCGCGCGTATGATATGCGTGTGCTGTAAGGGACGTCTGGTCTAAGATAACGACTGATTCTCAGGAGAAGCAGCAATATTTATGCTCTTCTGCAGCGGAAAGGAAATTGCTGAATGGAAAATAAGCGGTATGAAAGGACGAACCGGCTGGGGGAAGCGCCGGAGATGACGGCCCGGGAGGCGGATGAAGCCTTTGCCGTCTGTGTGGAAACTGTAAAAAGGAACATGGCATACTTTGGCAGCACCGTCCCGGCGGCAGCCAGTGTGAATGGAATCTATCCGAAGACGGCAAATGACGACTGGACCGACGGATTCTGGACCGGAGAGATGTGGCTCTCTTACGAGGAGACGGGGGACTCCGCTTTTAAGCGGGAAGCCCTGACCTCGGTGGCAGACTTTGAACGGCGTATGAAGGAACGGGTGGTGGTGGACCATCATGATATGGGGTTCCTGTTCAGCCCGTCGTGTGTGGCGGCATGGCGTCTCTTAAAGAGAGAAGGAGCCATGGGAGAGGAGCAGCACGAAGGCATGATGAATGACGCCGCCATAGAGCAGGCGAAACGGACGGCTCTGGCCGCGGCCGACAACCTGATGGGAAGATTTCAGGAGAAAGGCGGTTTCTTCCAGGCGTGGGGGACGGCAGGCGATCCAAAAGAATACCGGTTGATTATCGACTGTCTGCTCAATATGCCCCTTCTGTTCTGGGCATCAGAAGTAACCGGCAATCCCATTTACCGGGAGAAGGCGGAGCGCCATATCAGGACAGCTATGGCCCATGTGGTGAGAGACGATTACTCCACGTATCACACCTATTACTTTGATCCGGAGACGGGCGCTCCCGTGAAGGGAATCACCCAGCAGGGCAACCGCAACGGGTCCATCTGGGCCAGAGGCCAGGCGTGGGGAATCTATGGATCCGCCCTGAGCTACGGCTATTTCCACGACCCGGAGTATATGCGTCTCTTTGACGGCGTGACGGCCTGTTTTATGGAGAATCTGCCGTCTGATCTGATCCCTTACTGGGATTTTGATTTTAATGACGGAAGCCCGGAACCGAGAGATTCCTCCGCCGCGGCCATCGCCGCCTGCGGCCTCCTGGAAATGGCCCGCTATGTGGAGCAGGAAAAGGCAGACAGACTCATTTCCATGGCATCCAGGCTGATGAAGGCATTGACGGACCGCTGTCTATTGAGAGATGGAACGCCGGGAGCCGGAATTCTGCTTCACGGAACGTATGCGAAACGGTCGAAGGAGAACGGGGTCAATCAGTCGGGCGTGGATGAATTCAACCTGTGGGGGGACTACTTCTATATGGAAGCCCTTATGAGGATGAGAAAGGATTGGGAACGTTATTGGTAATCAGTGAGCAGGAAAAAAAGCTGGTCCGGGTGGTGCCTTCCGAGCGGCAGATGCGTCACCAGAAGCTGGAATTTTACGGTTTTCTCCATTTTACCGTAAATACTTTTACGGACAGGGAGTGGGGGGATGGCACAGAATCCCCCTCTGTTTTTTGTCCGGAGCATTTTGATGCGGAGCAGTGGGCGGAGACTCTGGCGGCTTCCGGTATGAGAGGCGCGATTCTCACCTGCAAGCACCACGATGGCTTCTGTCTCTGGCCCAGCCGGTATACGGCTCATACGGTAGCCGCCAGCCCGTTTCGGTGCGGAAACGGCGACGTGGTGCGGGAGGTGTCGGAGGCCCTTCGGAAATACAATTTAAAGTTTGGCATCTATTTATCGCCCTGGGACCGTCACGAACCATGCTATGGAAAAGGAACGCAATACGACGATTTCTTTGTGGGACAGCTGACGGAGCTGCTGACAGGATACGGCGATATTTTCTGTGTCTGGTTTGACGGCGCCTGTGGCGAGGGGCCTGATGGAAACGTACAGAGCTACGATTGGGAGCGGTACTATGAGGTAATCCGACGTCTGCAGCCGGAAGCCTGTATCTCCGTCTGCGGCCCCGATATCCGCTGGTGCGGCAACGAAGCCGGAGACACCAGGGAGCAGGAGTGGAGCGTGGTGCCCGGACGGCTCCGGGACACGGAAAAAATCAGGGAAAACAGCCAGCAGAGTGATGAGAAGGAGTTTCGGCAGAGAACCCTTTCGAGCAGTGACCAGGATCTTGGAAGCCGGGCAGTGCTGGAGGGAGAAAACGATCTGGTCTGGTATCCCACCGAGGTGAATTTCTCCATAAGACCGGGCTGGTTCTATCATGAGTCCGAGGATGATCAGGTGAGGAGCCTGGAGAATCTGGTATCCATCTACGACCGTTCCGTGGGCGGCAACAGCACGATGCTGCTGAATGTCCCGCCGACGAAAGAGGGGCTGATCCATGATCGCGATGCCGAGAGGCTGAGAGAACTGGGGGCGTATTTAAGACGGCGCGAGGCCCATAATCTGGTGGAGGAAGCGGAGATGACTGCCACCGGGTCTGAGCCAGGTCACGACGCGGCAAATCTCCGGACAGATGAAGAGGGTAGTTATAAGACTCCCGATGGTATCCGAAGCTGTGAGATCCGTCTGACCTGGGAGGAGCCGGTTAAAGTATCCATGGTAGTGATCAAGGAGGACATCCGGTTCAGCCAGAGAATTGAAAAATACCGGATAACCAGCGTCTGCGGCGAAGAGCGTCAGGTGCTCTGCGAGGGGAAGACGATTGGCTGGCGGAAGAACGCGGTGTTTGAGCCTGTGACAACGAATGAAATTCGGGTGGAGATTTTGGAGAGCCGGGTCGCTCCGGTGATTCGGTTTTTGGGGGTGTATTGAGAGAAGCACATTGTATACGACAGATACCTGGCTTTGATTTTTTGTAAGAATATGGTACAATAAGTTTAGATGATCAAAATCGGAGAGGAGATTTACTATGCGGCCTGCATTTTCAAATGCTTTGTATTATCCATCGATTGATATAAGAGATACAAACTGGTTAAAAACTGCTATTCTTTTCTGGGACTCTATATCTACCATTGTTCCGGAGGATCTTGATCAACCCTATGTGCAGCCGGATACCCAATATCTGGCAGATATTGGATTTTTAAAACCTCTTTATGTGAATTCTGATGACAGGTCTGTTGTTGGCATAGAAAATGACATAATAAAATTATTGAATAGCCCTAAATTCAAAGAAACCTTTTTTACAGCAAATACTAAAAAGTATGGCGGAAAATTGGTCAGTGAAAGATCTTATGGGGTTAGGGAACCCCTTAAAAATTTACCCAATAGCGGCATTTACAGCAAAAAGATGTCTTGGAAAATACAGGATGAAATACGATATCTTAGTAAAAATTTGGAGAAAAATGAAATTTATTATTTAGATAATGAATTAGCCTATATCTACATGATAGTATTGGCCAATAAATTGTGTGAAGATCACTCGTTGGGTATGGTTACAGATCATGAATCGTGCTTTAAAGCAGGTAATACAGTTAAATACGGCCATCGAACGGGGATAAGGCCTGAAGATCGTTTTCGTAGCAGGCGCCCAAAAGATCATCAACTGGAACAAGGCTTATTACTAAATCTCATTATAAGTAGCATTTCAATTTCACCAAATACGAACCTTAAAGATTTAGTCAGTTTTAGAAATCATCACAAAGATGAATTGGGGAGATTTCGAACACAACTTGCGGCGTTTACACAGAATTTCGTTGAAGAAAAGCCAATTGAGATAATGCAGCAAGAGGTAAAGGACTTATATATTAATGAATTCTTACCAGCATTAAATAGTTTCAAAACGGCTCTGACGAGTTCAAAAATCAAATGGATTACCGATAATCTTCTCAAAGTATCATTATTTAATGCAAGTGCGACGGGAGTACCTATGGCACTGTTAGGAATGCCTCTGAAAAACTCTATTTTTGCCGGAGTGGGAGTATCTATGATGGCTTCGATTGTTTCCTGTAATGTAGATAAAAAAACTCTTTTGCAGGAAAATCCGTACTCATATTTACTTTCTATAGAACGTGAGTTGAGTTGATCACTGCAGTAAAGGGAAATCTTATGAGTGTACTTATTGCAGTAAATTCATAATCAAAACTTAAGCAGGCAATGAAGTTGGGCCGGGAATCTATAACTGATTTCTGTTCATCCTTCATTGCCTGTTTGCAGATTCTCTGTGAACCAAGTGAAATTGTCTGGCAGTGCTGCCTCTGATCATGCAGTAGAGTAACTTGCACAAAATGGTCTCGCTTGTGATATACTTAACGTAATATAAGTACGAAGTATCACGCAGCAGCTGCAAACAGGTACGACAGGAGCATAAGTCCATGGCGGCAAATAATCCCTTCGATCAGGGAAAACCCATGGATCCCGGATTCTGGAAAGATTATCTTGTCATAGCGGACAGAAACGCAGATCCATTCTGTATTGACCTTTCTTTAGAAAAATCCCCTGTCTACTTCGTACTTCATGGAACGGGAGGCTGGGAGTTCACGGAAGAATTTGAGGATTTTAACAGCTTCCTGAAGCCGATCACAATATAGCCGGAGGGAGGCGCTGCGATAACGGCAAAGGAGGAAAATGGATTGAAAAAGTTTGATATTTATAAACAGATTGGCCCCATCTCCAGGCCTAATAACGGCTGGACAAAAGAATTGAATTATATCAGCTGGGATGACCGGGAACCCGTCTATGATATCAGAACGTGGAACGAGGACCATACGGCGTATGGAAAAGGCGTGACGGTGACGGTCGGTGAGATGGTGGTTCTGAAGGAACTTCTGCAGAGCAGAAACGTGTTTTGATCATGAGAAAATTTGAATATAAGAGGGAGGTATCCCAATGTATACATATGAATACCGCTTTTATCCCCGGTCATTCGAACCGGAGGAACTCGATGTGTTTATTGACAATATGCAGTGGTTTATATCCTGTCTGTATAAGAATGGCCAGATTCTGTCTGAATTTCAAAATACAGTCAAATGCGCAGAATATTTTGCCTGCAGAATCGTAGCGCCGGAACGGGATTCTCTGAGTGAAAAGTATGAAAACCGGTATACCCGGGAGTTTTTTGAGGATGTATGCAAAGACTCTGCAAAGCCGCCGGAGCTGCTCTATATCGGAGAAAATTACGATGTGGAGGACAGCTGTACGTGTGAAGCTCCCAGCCATTATATCCTGTTTTCGGAGTGCCTGTGGGCGGCATCTCCGATTATCTGTGGTGATTGTAAATGCCCGGTACCGCTCTACAAGTTTCCGAAAACCTATGACGGCACGGAGTATTTCGACCTGTTAGGCTGGCAAAAAGCTTACCGGGCCTGTGACCGGCAATTTTATGAAGGAATCGGAGAGCGGCATGGCTATAAAATGATGCACGACCCGAACAGCCTTTTATCGAAGGAAGCGCTTCAATACTGCAGTATCATGGAAGAAAGGATGGGAAAGCCATTTTATTATTTTCTGTTTACTTATTACAAAAAGAATAAACCGGTCTGCCCAAAGTGCGGGGAACCGTGGGCTAATCAGAAGCATGCGATATCCCGTAAGATACGGTATGATTTTGTCTGCCATCAATGCAGACTCGTAACCGATGATCCTAACTTCTGACGAAGGATATTTTGAGAAAATTGGAGGTTTCATGAGCTGGAAAATGAAATGTATGGACAATCAGGAAAAGCCATGTGAATACACGCTCAGTGAGGCGGAGATGTTTGCCTTCTTAGGAAAGAAAACGGACCCCGCAGACAATCTGACCGTCAAAGTGCTGCTGGTTCGTCTGCCGGATAAAAAGGTGGAGGGACTGACGGAGATCAGAAAAGTCTTTCAGCCGAAAGCATCGGCGCTTCCGTGGCTGAAGGGGCCATATCCCTGTATCGTTGCAGAGCGGCTCAACCGGATTGAGGCCCTGAAAATGATCGATAAAACCGGTGTCCCGGACTGTCTTCGTTTTGTCTGTGACACACAGAGGGCGGCTGGAAAAGGCTATTTTTCCTATGAGGAGGTTCTTCTGAGATACAGGGAGCAATCGGGAGGAATCCGGTGCAGTGATTTCAGAAATACGGATCCAGTGGAATTGGTTGATGAAGAATCCGTTGTAAACCGGGCGAAACAGGAATGCACGATTTTGTATACAGATACAGAGGTTTATGATGATATCCCGGGTGAGATGTGGATGGTATTGTTTTATTCCAAAGGTATGCTGGGCGGAGACCAGGAAGTATACATGGATCGGAACGGGATTACAAAATTAATCGTTTGCGGCGAATAAGAATTGCTTTACGGGCAGTGGTTTTTGTGGTATACTAAAAAAAATCAGGAAGGGTGGTGAATATCATGACGAATAAGAGATTATTGATAAATCAAAAAGTCATGCTGTTTACGATCGGGAGTTTTCTGTAGCCTTTCTCTTATAGTCGATCAGTGGGTGCTTTTGATTTGTCGAAAGCACTTTTTTTAATGCTAAAAACATGGCGCTGAATGATGGGTTTCACTGTTATTCAGAATACACGGAAAGGCTGCAGGAAAGAGGGAAAATGAAAGTAACTGGAAGAATACTGCCGAAATTTCCAAAGGCAGTCTGTGTAATTATTTTGTGTGCATTTTTTAAAGCAGTGGCTTACTGGGCGCTGACGCCCTATTTGCCCATGTATCTGGGAAACCGTCTCGGAATCAGCGTAGAGAACAGCGGATATCTGATCGGACTGGGCAGTTTATCGGGGACGATTATGAGCATTTTTTGCGGATTTCTCATAGACCGCCGTGATAAGAAAAAGATTTTTGCGTTGTCACTTTCTGTGATGGCAGTCAGTTACTTAATCTTTCCGGGAATGTCAAATGGATTCCTTATTCTTGGCGTATTGATGGTGATTAATATTGCGTCCTCATCTCTGGCGATTGTTACCAATGCCTGGTTTTCCATAATGTTGTCAGAGGAGGAAAGTACGAAAGCATTTTCCATTAAATATATACTGGAGAACATTGGCGCTATGGTGGGGCCTGTACTGGGTACGGTGCTGGTGAAGCTTGATCTTCGCTTTCCGTTTTATGTGGCATCCGCAAGCCTGGTTTTGATAACGCTCATTTTCTTTGTCTATTCAAAGGCGCTGGTGAGCAGTCCGGTCAATGGGAAAATTGATGTGGGCAAAACGGAAGATTTGGGAATCGGGCAGACCATGAGGCTGCTGGTACAGGATAAGCGGCTGCTTTATTTTACAATTGGCGGCGTGCTGTCCATGATGATATACGGAGCACTGGTTACATTTATGTCATTGTTCTTTTCTTCCGTATTGCCCTATGATGAGGCGTATCATAGAGTGGCCTATATTTCGGCGCTGAATGCTGCAATTGTGATGGGGCTGCAGTACTTTGTAAGCGCACTTATCAGGAAGAAAACAATCATGAGATGGGTGAGGTTCGCTGTCGGGTCCATGATGGCAGGCCTGATAATTTTAATCTTTCGGTCGGACCTGCTGTGGCTTACTGTGGCGATCGTGTTGCTGTCCTTTGGCGAAGTGGCCATTGTGCCGGCGGAGTACTTATTTATTATAAAGATTACTCCAAAAGAGCAGAGAGGTGTATACCTCGGCGCACAGAATATGATCGTTCTGGGACTGTCCATATCACCGGTCCTGTGCGGATATTTGCTGAAAGAGGCGACTGCCTCCATGATGTTCGCCGTCCTGTGCGTCATATTGGTGTTCAGCCTGGCATTTTACCAGATGGGATTCTCTGTAAGTGAAAAATCAGAGACGATTTAACTGTATGTGAAAGCTATGAATGCAAAAACGGTGATTTTCCTTGACATTCGGTATGACTTCTATTAAACTGATTAAGTGAATACTCAATGAACAGAAACTTAATGAATAGAAACTTAATAAGTGAACAGGAGGATCCCGTTTATGAATACACGTGACCAGCAAAAAGAGAAAAGGCGCGAAGAAATTTTACTTGCAGGCCTGGATCTGTTTGTAAAAAAGGGGTATGCGGCGACGAAGACCAGCGATATCGCAAAGGCAGTAAATATGAGCGACGGCCTTTTGTTTCATTATTTTGCGACGAAAGAGAGCCTGTACGAGGAGCTTATCCGCATCGGGACAGAATCCTCCCAGGCGTGGATGGAGACCGATGAGCGCTCGCCGCTGAACTTTTTTACAAATGTGACAAATCAGATCCTGGATATGATTCGCATGAATCCGCAGGGGGCGAAATTCTTTGTATTGATTGCGCAGGCGTTGAGAAGCAGTACGACGCCGGAACGGATCACACAGATTCTGGCGTCCCAGGAGACCCGTTATGCCAAAACCGTGGAACTGATCCGGAAGGGGCAGGAGGCGGGAGAGATCCGCAGAGGGAATCCTGAGGCGCTGGCCTGCACGTTCTGGTGCAGCATCCAGGGAATCGCGGAACAGCTTGCTGTATATCCGCAGACTCCGTTTCCGCAGGCGGAATGGATCGTCAGCATATTAAAAGGGACGGAGGGGACCGCGTAGTATGGAAAATACAGAGATAAGGTGCTTAAATCAGCTGGAGGTGAGTCATGTTCAGCAGACAGCCGCGCTGTTAGTGGACAGTTTTTTCTCCATGTTTAAGGGAATAACGAAGGAACGGGAGCTTCTGCAGAGACTTTTTATACCCTGTATGCAGCTGGATCTGATTTACGTGCTCTTAAAGGAGGAACGGGTAGCCGGCCTGATCGCAGTCTCGGATTCCAGGAGAAGGGCCATCGTGATGAATGAGGAGACGTGTGTCTCTGTATTCGGTCCGGTAAAAGGGAAGATACTTGCGTGGCAGCTGGGCAAAATGCTTAGCCTACCCGCTGTGAAGGGGGAACGAAGCGGATACGTTGATTTTATAGCGACATCACCGGAATCCAGGAGGAAAGGCGTGGGAGGGCAGCTTTTGACGTTTGCCGAGGCCGGTTTGGATTTTGATGAGCTGTATCTCGACGTGCTGAAGGACAATCTGCCGGCTGTCTCACTCTATGAGAAGATGGGGTACAGAACAGAGACCATGAAGAGGAGTATCTTAATGCGCCTGGCTGGTATAAAGGCGATGTACATTATGAAAAAGAAATTGAGATAATGGATAAGACCGGCAGTCGCAGGCAGAGTGCCGGCAAGAGATGAAGGAGACTGGAAATGAACAAATATTTGCTGCTGGACAGCGGAACACTGACTCCGCAGGGCGCTTGAGCTTCAGAGTCCGAAATACGGATAAGTATGCAGAAGAAAAGGTACGGCTGACAGACTTTCATGGGTCTGCCAGCCGTACCTTTTTTATGAGCTCTGTTTAACTCTGTTTCTCCGTGGGGCATCCGATTAAAAATCCCACACATCCCGATACGAAATCCCTGAACTGCGCTGTTGTGGCTGCCACCGAAGAGGAAGACAGCAGGTCGGAGTTAAGGGCGTTGACATTGCGCAGAAGGATCAGGGTAATCAGGCAGAATAATCCGATGAATGTGGCAATCAGGATTTGCAGCCTGCCGGTCAGAAATTTTGCCGGGAGGGATTCTGAATCGTCATTTTCGGCGTTTCCGGTTTCGACCAGTTCTTTTTCCAGTTCAAAACCGGGGCCTGCATCCTCTGCGGAATCGTAGGAGGGGACGCTCTGTGAAGAAAAGTGTTCGTCTCCGTTATCCGGGGGTTCTGGCCTGATCTTGGTCTGCCTGGATTTCCCCTCGGCCTGCAGAATAAAGTTGGCGCTTAAGATATAGCCGAATATGGCGGCAGAGGATGTCCGCACAATCACATCGATATGCTCAATTTCCGAACCGGTTCCGTTGTGTGAAAACAGGCTGTATGCAGACTGAGTCAGCAGTACAAGGAAAAATACAAGAAGGCATTTATCGACCAGAGGAATCCTGTTGAGTGCCGCACAGAGGCATTTTCTGCAAAAAAGTAGTTTTTTCATGGTGTCTCCTCCTCTGTATAAATTATGCGGGGAAACTGTGTGAGGTTACAGGCTGTCCGAAGACGGATGGGAGACATATGAGGGAGATTGCGCGGCGGCTGTAATCTATCTGACTTATTCGATTGAGTTTTTCCCCGATCTGCTTTATAATTTAAGAATAATCAGAACAAATGAACTGGCAGAACGTGATACAATCTTGTATATATATAGATAAAGCACAGAAAGAGGTGGAATTATGATACAACCGGGCGAGGCTGGAAGAACGGTCCGTTCTTTTTTTGATGCGTATCTGATCCGGCGGAATGTGAAGGACACGCTGGATTTTGTGACAGATACCGTGCATTGGGTGGGAACTGGAAAGTCTGAACTGTCAAAGGGACGGGACCAGACGGAACAGGCGCTGCTAACGGAATTTTCCCAGGCGCCGGAACCGATGAAAATAGAGTACGACAGCTTCGAAGAGACGGTTGTTTCCGACCAGTGTGCCGTCGTGCTTCTCACGGCTGATGTATATCCGCAGGGGAGTGAAGAACCCGGGATTTGGTTCCGGGTGAGCGCCGCCTGTGTCAAGGGAGAGGATGGGATATGCAGAATCGCATCGATTCACGCATCGACACCCGAAAGGCAGCAGGAAGAAGGCGAGTATTTTCCGGAATCCACGCTGGACCGGTATGAACTGGAGCGTCAGCTTGGAACGAAGGCGCTGGATATCATGGGGAAGAGTATACCGGGCGGAATTATGGGCGGCTATTTAGAGCCTGGATTTCCTCTTTACTATATCAATGATTTTATGCTGTCGTATCTGGGCTATGCCTATGAGGAGTTTGTGAAAGCGACGGACGGGCTGCTCCTGAACTGCGTCCATCCAAAAGATCGGGAAGAGACGGTGCGCATCATCGAAGAGGCGTTTGAGACGGGCAGTGATTACAAGGTGAACTATCGGATTTTAAAGAAAGACGGCAGTTATATCTGGGTCAGCGCCGTAGGGAAAAAGGGAGCGTCTGTGGACGGCCGGGCGGTCTGTATCAGCGTAGTCAGAGACATTTCGGAAGAAGTGGCGGCGAGAGAGCGTTTGAAATGCCAGGCAGAAGAGCGGGAGCGGCAGGCGAACCAGTATGACCATCTTTTTCAGTCCGTGCTTTGCGGCATTGTGCAGTATCGTTTGACCGGTATGGGCGTTGAATTTAAAAATGCCAACCGGGAGGCGATCCGCATATTCGGCTATGAACCGGAGGAGTTCTGGCAAAAAGAGGATTGGGATCTGCCGATGCTGATCATGGAGGAAGACCGGGAGACCGTATTAAAAGAGATCGATACGCTGCATGAGACCGGTGATAAATCCGATTTTGAGTACCGACTGCTTCAGAAGGATGGAACCCCATGCTGGATCATCGGCAGCGCGGAAGTCCTTCTGGACAGTGACGGAGAGCAGATTATCCAGAGTGTATTTATCGATATCAACGCCCGGAAGAGGGCGGAGCTGAATGAACAGCGTCTGACCAGACAGGTAGAGGCGAGCAATGAGATCATACATCTGGCGCTTGAGCATACCACGACCTGTGAATTTTATTACTATCCGCAGACCTGTGAGTGTCAGGTCCCGGAGCGGACCTGCGAGGCATACCACTGCAGGAGCCGGTATGAAAATATGCCGTACAGTTTTGCAGAGGAGCAGGTGGATGAGGCGTATTATCCAGCCTTCTATGCGATGTACGATCAGATTCACCGCGGGGAACGGACGGCTACCTGCGAATTCCGCGGGAAGGACAGCCGTTATTGGAGCCGCGAAACCATGTCTGTGATACTTAGCGACGAAGAAGGAAATCCGCAGTTTGTCATTGGGATTGTGGAGGACATTACCCGTGAGAAGGAGATGGAGACGGCACTGAAAGAAGCCAGATCCCGCGACAGCCTGACAGGACTCTACAATAAAGAGAGCGGGATCCGTCTGATTCAGGAGTACCTGGCCTCAGGAAGAGAGCCGGGGGAACATGGCGTCATGATGCTTCTGGATATGGATGATTTTGAGGATATTAATCAGAAGGAGGGCAATATCTTCGCGGATGCAGTTCTGCAGGAGGTGGCGGATGTTCTGCGGCAGGTGACGGAAAAGGAGAGCATCAAGATCCGCCTGGGCGGAGATGAGTTTATGCTTTTCCTGAAAGACTGCAACAAACAGGAGGCCGGGGTTATTGGTCCGCGCATCGCTGCCATGATACGGAATATCATCCTCAACACGGAAAAGGATATTCGGATTGCAGCCAGCATCGGTATGTGCAGCACCGAAGTGACGGACGAATATAACGCGCTGTACTGCTGTGCCGAGAGCACATTGAAATACGTTAAGGATCACGGCAGGGGTAACGCCGCCTGTTATCTGGATACCTCCAGGGAGGTGGGCGTGCTGCTTACACAGCTGTATCCGGATGAGTTCCAGGTAAACACGGTTGACCGGGAGATTCTGCATCCGGAGAAGGATCTCGTTTCCTTCGCGCTGGAACTGCTGGGACGGTCGAAGAATATCAACGACGCCGTGTTTCTGCTGCTATCCCGTATCGGAAAGAACTACCATTTCGACCGGGTATCGATTATAGAGGCCGATAAAGCCTTTTTGTCTTACCATTTTTCCTACCAGTGGGCGCGCCACCACTCGGATCTGCAGCTGGGGCAGGATTTCTATGCCTCGGAGGAGGATTTTGAAATCTGCGCCAACATGTATGATGAGGATGGCCTGGCCGATCACAATGTGAGAGACGGAATCTCCCATATTGCCTCCTGCCTTCATGCCGCGATCTGGAACTATGGGGAGTACGTGGGGTCCATGAGCTTTGAAGTCGATCAGGAAAACTATCAGTGGACCTGGGAACAGAGGAAGCTTTTAAAAGAACTGGTGAAAATTATCCCCTCTTTTATCATGAAATCCAAAGCCGACGCGGTGAGCCAGGCAAAAACAGATTTCCTGTCCCGTATGTCCCACGAAATCCGTACTCCGATGAATGCCATCAGCGGTATGACGATTATCGCCAAGAGTGTGCTGGATGACCGTGAGAAAGCGCTGGACTGTTTAGAGAAGATCGAGTCGGCCAACACCTATCTGCTGGGTCTGATTAATGATATTCTCGACATGTCGCGGATCGAGAGCGGTAAGATGGAGCTAAGCTATGAATCCATAGATTTGGAACAGCAGCTCTCCAATCTGGAATCCTTATTCCGTGCCCAGGCCGAGGAGAAGCATCTGGAGCTGACCTTTGAAAATGACTACAGGAAAAAACGGCCGCTCCGGGCAGACAGCCTGCGGCTTAACCAGATTCTGGTCAATATTATTGGAAATGCCATCAAATTTACGGAGCTTGGCAGCGTTGCGGTCCGGGTCAAGGTGCTGGAGGAAGAGCCAAGAGCGTTGATTCGTTTTTCCGTCACAGATACGGGAATCGGCATCGAACCGGCTGCCATGAGAAGAATCTTCAATGCCTTCGAGCAGGCGGACGCGCTTACCGCTTCCCGCCACGGAGGAACGGGACTGGGATTGTCCATATCCAGCCGCCTGGTGCAGATGATGGGCGGTACACTGGAAGTACGCAGCGAACCGGGAACGGGATCGGAGTTCTTCTTTACTCTGAGTCTGGAATATGCCTGCGAAGATGCAGAGGAGATCCCCGTGCAGGAACAGAACGTGGACATTCCTGATTTCCAGGGCAGTCGTGTTCTTTTGGCCGAGGACAATGAACTGAACCGGGAGATAGCGCAGACGATTCTGGAGATGAACGGTTTTACCGTGGCCTGTGCGGCCGATGGTCAGGAAGCGTTAGATCTCTACTGCGGGGAAGAGCCCGGCTGGTTTGACGTGATTCTGATGGATATCCGCATGCCGGTCATGGACGGACTGGAGTCAGCCAGACGTATCCGAACCTCTGGACGCCCGGATGCCCGCAGAATTCCCATCATCGCCCTGACGGCCAACGCATTCGACGAGGATACGAGAAAGTCGCTGGCCAGCGGCATGAACGGCCATCTCTCAAAGCCGATCCAGGTGGATCAGATGCTGGAGACTCTGGGAAAATGCATGGGATTGAAGAAATAGGGCGAGGAGAAGATTATGTATTCATTTTTGCTTGTTATCATTTATATGGCTTTTATCAGTCTGGGACTGCCGGACTCACTGGTGGGTTCTGCCTGGCCTGTGATGCATACGGAGCTGAATGTTCCGGTTTCCTATGTAGGTATGATTACCATGGTGATTGCGGCTGGCACGGTTGTTTCCAGCCTTCTTTCCGATCGTCTCACGAAGAAGTTTGGGGCTGGTCTGGTGACCGCCGTCAGCGTATTCATGACGGCAGTCGCATTATTTGGATTTTCCGTATCCGATTCCTTTGTCCTGTTGTGCCTGTGGGCCATCCCTTATGGCCTTGGCGCGGGAGCGGTCGATGCAGCGCTTAATAACTACGTGGCTCTGCACTATGCTTCCCGCCACATGAGCTGGCTCCACTGCTTCTGGGGACTCGGCGCCGCTGCCAGTCCCTATATCATGCGATATTGCCTGACCGGCGGCTATGGCTGGCACAGCGGGTACCGCACGGTTTCCATCATACAGTTTGTTCTGACGGCCGGACTTTTCATCAGCCTGCCGCTCTGGAAACAGGTGAATGGGGTAAAGAGAAGCCGTACACAGGAAGAAGGCACAGAGAATGGCCCTGTGAAGGCTCTCGGCCTTTTTCAGACCATGAAAATCAAGGGCGTTCCGCTGGTGATGGCGGCATTCTTTTCTTACTGCGCTTTGGAGCAGACGACGATGCTCTGGGCGAGCAGCTACATGGTGCAGCATCGGGGAATCGACGTGAATCTGGCGGCAGGATATTCCGCCCTGTTCTTTTTCGGTATTACATTTGGACGCTTTTTAGGCGGTTTTGCAGCCGACTGGCTGGGAGACCGCGGTCTGGTCCGTATCGGTATCGCGACGATCGTGGTGGGACTGATTCTTGTGGCGGCTCCGGTAAAAACCAATATGCTGGTTCTTGCCGGTCTGGTCGTAGTCGGTTTCGGCTGCGCCCCTGTATATCCCGCGATAATCCATGCAACACCCTATAATTTCGGAAGGGAAAATTCCCAGTCCATTATAGGCGTACAGATGGCCAGCGCCTATATCGGAACGACATTTATGCCGCCTCTGTTCGGCTTGATGGCCTCCAGGATCAATATCAGCAGTTTTCCGTATTACATACTCATCCTGACGGTTCTTCTGTTTGTTATGTCGGAGAAGTTAAACCGGACAGTGGACAGGAGAAGAAACCGGTAACAGATATTGATACATGCGCTCTGCGTGAATAAAGTTTATTACAGCGGAGCCTTTAAATACTGCCCCGGTGATTTTCCTTTATATTTTTTAAACGCCCGGGTGAAATAACTGACATCGTTAAAGCCGCAGAGCATGGCGATATCCGTGATCTGGCTGTCTGTGCCCGCCAGCAGGCAGCAGGCCCTCTCAATCCGGTAGTAATTAACGTAATCGATGGGCGTCCGCCCGGTCATTTCGGAGAAGAAATGGCAGAAGTATTTCGGTGACATCCCGGCCGTCCGGGCCAGTTCATTTAAGGTGATCTTCTCGGTATAATGGGCATCGATGTAGTTCAGTACATTCTTTAGAAGATAGAGATTCCTGTGGCTGGATAAGTCTGATTTGTCAGAGACGGTATACCGCTTATCCAGGCAGAGCAGTCCCATAAGCTGGTAGAGCAGTCCCAGGCACTGCAGCTTTCCTCCTTCCTCTGAATTCTGCATGAGCGCAAAGAGGCGCTTAAGCAGACTGTGAATCGCGGTATCTTCCCCAGCCGGAAAATATTCGTCCAGGATCAAATCCTGTCTGTCCAGCCTTTTTAAAAAGTCAGAGTCAAAGGTCTGGCTGAAAAGGAGGCCGACAGGAAATACAAGGCATTCGTAGACGCAGTCACAGGGCGTTCCGCCGTGAAGCCCGCCGCTGTTGACAAGCAGAATATCTCCGGCGGCCGCAGTCCGTGTGGCTTCATTGATCGTCACGTGGAACGTACCGCTTACGATATGAATCAGCTCCAGCTCCTCGTGCCAGTGGTAGGGCATGGCATACTGCGGATGACTTTCCGTGACATGGTAATAGCCTGCCGGAAAATCTGCAGTTCCATGATGTTTCATTTCTTTATATTTTATATAATGCATATCTAAAATCACCAACTCCAAACATGAATTTTATTCTATATAATTTCCAATTATACGGTACAGGTGCGGATTGCGCAATGGATGAATCGGAATATCGTCCAATTATTTGCCATGATAAGACAAGAAAATACGTCGAAGAGATGGTACTATGATCTCATAAGAATAAACGATTTTCCAAGGAGGAATGTAACATGGCAGAGAGCAGATTAGTGGGAAGCTATCCGGTGATCGGGATCAGACCGACCATTGACGGGAGAAGAGGGTATTTAAAGGTGCGGGAGTCTTTAGAGGATCAGACCATGAATATGGCGAAGGCGGCCGCAGCGCTTTTCGAGAAACATTTACGCTATTCCAACGGCGAGCCGGTGAAGGTGGTGATCGCGGATACGACCATCGGAAGAGTGGGGGAAACGGCGGCCTGCGCCGATAAGTTCCGCAGAGAAGGCGTGGATATCACCCTGACAGTGACTCCATGCTGGTGCTATGGGGCGGAGACGATGGACATGGATCCGATGACCATCAAGGGAGTCTGGGGATTCAACGGGACAGAACGTCCGGGCGCGGTTTATCTGGCTTCTGTCCTGGCCACCCATGCGCAGAAAGGGCTTCCCGCGTTCGGAATCTACGGCCATGACGTACAGGAAGCAGATGATACGGAGATTCCGGAGGATGTGAAGGAGAAGCTGCTTCGTTTCGGCCGTGCCGCGGTGGCGGTGGCGACCATGAGGGGGAAATCGTATCTTCAGATCGGATCAATCTGTATGGGAATCGGCGGATCCATCATTGACCCTGCTTTTATTGAAGAATATTTAGGAATGCGCGTGGAGTCGGTCGATGAGGTGGAGATCATCCGCAGAATGTCAGAGGAAATCTACGATCATGCAGAATATGAAAAGGCTCTGGCCTGGACGAAGAAGTATTGTCTAGAAGGATTTGACAAGAATCCGGAGGAAGTGAGAAAGAGCCGCGAAGAGAAGGATAAGGACTGGGAATTCCTGGCGAAAATGATGTGCATCATCAAAGATTTGATGAATGGGAACGAGAACCTTCCGGAAGGCTGTGAGGAGGAAAAGGTGGGCCATAACGCCATTGCCGCCGGTTTCCAGGGACAGCGCCAGTGGACCGATTTCTATCCTAACTGTGACTTCCCGGAGGCAATGCTGAATACCTCCTTCGACTGGAACGGAGCAAGAGAGCCTTATATATTGGCGACGGAAAATGATGTCTTAAACGGCCTTGGCATGATGTTCATGAAACTGCTGACGGGCAGAGCACAGATATTTGCCGATGTCCGGACCTACTGGAGCGGCGACGCGGTAAAACGGGCGGCAGGCTACGAGCTGGAAGGACGGGCGAAGGAGGCGGATGGGTTCCTTCATCTGATTAATTCCGGCGCGGCGTGCCTCGATGCCAATGGAGGCGCGAAGGACGCTGACGGAAAATCCGTGATGAAGCCGTGGTATGAGGTGACGGAAGAGGACCAGAAGGCCATCATGGCGGCCACGACCTGGAATGAAGCAGATTTCGGATATTTCCGGGGAGGCGGATTTTCATCCAGATATTTGACCGACTGTGAGATGCCGGTAACCATGATTCGTTTAAATCTTGTGAAGGGGCTGGGACCTGTCCTTCAAATAGCAGAGGGCTGGACCGTAAAGCTGCCGGAAGAAGTGAGTGATACGCTCTGGAAACGAACCGATTATACGTGGCCGTGTACCTGGTTTGCACCGAGAGTGACGGGAAAGGGAGCATTTGCCACCGCGTACGACGTGATGAATCACTGGGGAGCCAATCATGGCGCCATCAGCTACGGCCATATCGGCGCCGATTTGATCACTATGTGTTCCATGCTCAGAATACCCGTGAGCATGCACAATGTACCGGAGGAGAAGATCTTCCGCCCGGCCGCATGGAATGCCTTTGGCATGGATCCGGAGGGCCAGGATTACCGTGCGTGCGCCGCGTTCGGGCCTGTGTACCGGTAAGGCGGTGGCAGTATGAGTGAAAAGCAGGTACTGGCAGTTGATTACGGAGCTTCCGGCGGCCGTGTGATGCTGGGCGGGTTTGACGGAGCGTCCTTTACCATTTCCGAGCTCCACCGTTTCCCCAATGATCCGGTGAAACTGGGAGATACCATGTACTGGGATGTGCTCCGTCTCTACTTCGAGATGAAACAGGGAATCGTAAAGTCAAAGGCTTACGGAGCGATTTCCGGTATCGGCGTGGATACCTGGGGCGTTGATTTCGGTCTGCTGGACCGGGAGGGAAGGCTGCTGGACAATCCGGTTCACTACCGGGATGGGCGGACAGCCGGAATGATGGAAAAGACACTGAAAATGGTCGGCAGAGACCCTCTCTATGAACTGACCGGGAATCAGATGATGGAGCTCAACACGCTCTTTCAGCTGATGGCTGTAAAGGAACGGAGGCCGGAGCTTCTCGAAAGGGCAGACGCCCTCCTTCTGATGCCGGACCTGTTCCAGTATTTCTTATCCGGAGCGAAAATCAGTGAAAAATCCATTGCCTCTACCACCCAGATGATGGATATGAGGCAGGGAGAGTGGGCCTTCGGATTGCTGGAAACGCTTGGACTCCAGACAGGAATGATGCGTGATATACTCCCCGGAGCAGTCAGAACGGGAAGCCTGCGTCCGGAAATCCAAAAAGAACTTGGGGTGCCGGCCATGGAGGTGATCGCTGTGGCTGGCCATGATACCCAGAGCGCTATGGCGGCAATTCCAGCCCGGGAAGAGGATTTCCTGTTTATCAGCTGTGGAACGTGGGGGCTGTTCGGAACGGAGCTTCCGGAGCCGGTCATCAGCGAAATGTCAAAGAAATTTAATATTACCAACGAGGCCGGGCTGGAAGGCAATTACGCATTCTTAAAGAATATCATCGGTCTGTGGCTGATTCAGGAGAGCAGAAGACAGTGGATACGGGAAGGAAAGGAATACGGATTTGGAGAACTGGAGACGAAGGCTGCCTGCACGGAACCTTTAAAAAGCCTGATTAATCCGGACGCGCCGGAATTTGTTCCATCCGGTGATATACCTGAGCGAATCCGGCAGTTCTGCCGGAAAACAAGGCAGCCGGTTCCGCAGTCTGAGGGGGAAATCGTCTGCTGCATCGATCAGAGCCTTGCGCTTGCATACCGGAAAGCCATGGACGAGATCAGAGCATGTACGGGAAAGCAGTACCCGGTCATTCATCTCATCGGCGGCGGCGCCCAGAGCGGACTGCTGTGTCAGATGACTGCCAACGCCTGCGGCCTGCCTGTAGTGGCAGGACCGGTGGAGGCGACCGTCTATGGAAATACCATGGCTCAGTTCATGGCACTGGGAGAGTTAAACGGCCTCGCTCAGGCGAGACGCGCGCTGGCGGATACTCTGCATACCGTTGTCTACGAGCCGCGCGACCGGGAAATCTGGGAAGAGGCCTATGAAAGATACAGGGAAATACTTTAAAATCCGGAGGTAAGAACATGGAATTAACGTATATGGAATTGAGAGAACAGATCTGCGATATCTGCCATAAAATGTGGCAGCTGGGCTGGGTAGCGGCCAATGACGGCAATGTGTCGGTAAAACTGCCGGATGGAACGTTTCTGGCAACACCGACCGGGATGAGCAAGAGCTTTATCACGCCGGAAAAACTGGTACACATCGATCAGGACGGCCAGATCCTGGATGCGTCCGCCGGACTGAAACCGTCCTCGGAGATCAAGATGCATCTTCGCTGTTATAAAGAGCGGGAGGATGTGGGAGCCGTTCTTCACGCTCACCCGCCTGTTGCAACCGGGTATGCCGTAGCCAATAAGCCTCTGGACGAATATTCCATGATTGAGACAGTAATTGCGCTTGGCTCCATACCCGTGACGCCTTACGGAACGCCTTCTACCTACGAAGTACCCGACCGAATTGCGCCGTATCTGGGGGAACATGACGCCCTCCTTCTGCAGAACCACGGAGCTTTGACTGTTGGGGCCGACTTAATCACGGCGTATTACCGGATGGAGACGCTGGAGCTGTTTGCAAAAATCAGTCTCAACGCTCATCTGCTGGGAGGGGCAAAAGAGATATCAAGAGAGAATATTGACCGCCTGATTTCCATGCGGGAAGGCTATCAGGTGACTGGAAGACATCCCGGCTACAGGAAATACGGAAAGTGAGGAGAGCAGAACTATGCTGAAAGGAATACCGGCAATCCTGTCCCCGCAGCTTCTCAAAGTATTATGCGAGATGGGACACAGTGACACCCTCGTAATCGCTGACGGTAATTTCCCGTCGGAATCCATAGGAAGGGGCGGGATCGTGATCCGCATGGATGGACACTCCGCCCCGGAAGTGCTGGAGGCTGTATTGGAGCTATTCCCATTGGACTCCTATATCAGCCAGCCGGTCAGTCTGATGGAAGTTATGAGCGGAGATACGGTTGAAACTCCCATATGGGATACGTATGAGGAAATCGTGAAGCGGTGCAGCGGACTGGAGGGCAGTGCAATAGGCCATATCGAGCGGTTTGCATTTTATGAGGAAGCGAAGAAGGCCTATGCCGTTATCGCTACGGGAGAGAAGGCGTTATATGCGAATATTCTGCTGCAAAAGGGCGTGGTTTAGAGGATACCATGGTATTGACACATATAGAAAAAATTATTGTCTATCTCAATTCCTTCAAAACGGAACAGGTGTCAGTGAATGGAGAGTCTGACGAGATATAAATAACAACGCAAAATAACAAATCCCCAGAGCAGTCTGCCTGGGAATTTGTTATTTTGACTTTGTTTCAATAAGCTGCGTATTTCGTCTGATCCAGACGATTAGATCTCATACCAGATAATTTCATTGGCCTCCAGGTCCAATTCGAAGCTGGAACCGTCACCTTTATAAATCGTGGTATGCTGCGGTTCATAGGTGTTGTTGACAACACAGTATTTTCCATTTTTAACGTAGGCGTGTACCTCTGCGTTAAAGTTGGAACTGAACCAGCGGTAAAGGTTGTCTTCATCGTGAGAGGACCAGATGATGGAGCGGTACAGAATGCGGCTGTTTTCAAAGCTGTAGGGAAGTCCGCTGATGTAGACGCATCGTCCCTGTCCGAACTCATTCACTGCCATCTGTACTTCCTTATCTCTCTGAACCAGAATCTGGGTTCCGTCAAGAGCATAGATGTTTTTCTTGCCCTCCCCAAAATCGATGTCTCTGGTACAGTCCTCTTTGATAAAGTGGTCATGCTGATCCCAGTTGTATTTGTCTACGTTGAGCGTGAAGCCGGTTTCCTTTTCCACTCCCATAACCGTAGCCAGCTGGAAGAAATGGCCCTCATGCTGATGAGCAGCCGGTTCACCGACTCCGATAAATCCGCCGCCGTTGTAGATGAATCTTTTTACCGCGGTTATAATGGTCTCATCCGTCCAATTGTCTCCGCCAGTGTAAGCGGTGTCGCCATCGCCCACATTGAGTATCACGTCGATGTCATTTAAAATCTCAGGGTTCTCCCTGATATCGTCAAAGCTGATGAACTTCACATCAAATGGCGCTCCGCTCAGAGCCTCGATAATCCCTGCATAGGAATAGTTCTGCTTATGATAGATGGCATGGTGAACCATGTGATTGCCCCATGCACGGGCCTTGCCCCAGCAGTTCAACACGGCTACTGTCTTTATGCAGTAAGGGGTCGTGCCTTTAATATTGTCATACAGGGTGCGGAATTCGCTGCATACGTCCTCCACATAGCTGATAAATTCCGGGAACTGTAAGGCCAGCTTTAAATAGCCGCCATATCCGATCCGGTCAATGGGCTTTCTCAGGATGGCCCTTCTGGCAGTTACCCAGTTAATCTTTGCTTCCTTCACAGGGTCTCCGCCCTCATGGAAGGTGTCTGGGAAGAAGTAGGGGAGGAGGCGTCCTTCTGTGTAGGCGACTCCTTCGATATCGCTGATGAGACGGAGCGTGCAGCCGTTTCCTACGCTTCCCACCACGGCATCGAGGCCAATGGTCTTAAACTCATCCATGAAAGGTTCTGTTCCAATCCAGTGGTCTCCTAAGAACATCATGGCCTCTTTGCCGTATTCGTGAGTGATATCAACCATTTCCTTAGCCAGCTTGGCTACCTCACGTCTCTGGAAAGCCTGGAAATCCAGGAACTCTTTGGAAGGAATCCGGTAGTTGTTGTTCATATAGCCCTGGTCGATGATGAACTCAGGGCGGAACGGATAGCCGACCTCCTTCTCGAACTGTTCTAAGATATAGGGACTTACCGATGCCGAATAGCCGTACCAGTCCACGTATTTTTCTCTTGCCAGTTCATCGAAGATCAGAGTGAACTGGTGGAAGAATGTGGTATAGCGGATTACATCCACATGAGGATTGGCCTCCAGATACTTCCTGAGCCTGTCCATGGAAAACTTGTGTGTCTTAGGCTGACGTACATCAAAGGTGATCTGCTTTTCAAAATCAGTCCAGCCGTTGGTGACTGCATTGTACATGTGCACCGGATCCCACATGATGTAAGCCAGGAAGCTTACCGTATAGTCATGGAATTCTTTTGCTCCGTGGATGATCACATCCCCGGTCTGGCTGCTGTACTCCCAGGAAGATACCGGAACAGGCTGACCGGTGGTTCTGTCTATGACTTCCCACCAACGCCTGATATCGTCCCTGTCGTTCACTTTCAGTAAATCTGTATGTAAATGATTCATAAGATGAATAGACAGCTCATCCTTTACTGCCGTATAGAACGGTGTCATAATATACATCTGCTGAATCTCGTCGGGATTGGCCTTAGCCCAGGCATTGTCCTTCCTGGTGGTGTAGTAGGTGGAATAGACTTTGGCATCCACATTCTTTAATTCCTCCGGATAATCGGTACCATCACAGTCCCGAATGGCGTCGGCGCCCCAGCGTTTCAGCAGTTCCAGCGTCTCCGGAACTACGTCCACGTCTGTGGGTATTGTAACTCTTCCAATAAAATCCTTTTTCATTATTGTTCTCCTTTGCTGTCAAGTTAATATTTTTAGCCTTTCACACCGCCGCCTGTAACACCGGCAATAATCTTTTCGGAGAGGATGACATACAACAGGAAGGTGGGCAGGAAGACGATAATTACTGCCGCAAACAATCCGCCGTAATCTCCGGTGTACTTCATTGCATTTACAATTTGGAGCAGTCCTACGCCGACAGGAGTGGTCTCCGTAGACGTTGCAAAGATAAGAGCCATGAAGAACTCGTTCCAAACACTCATAAAGTTAAAGATGGTAACCGTAACGATAGCCGGCTGGATCAGTGGGAACATGATCTTCCAAAAGGTCTTGGCGGGTGTACAGCCGTCAATCGCTGCTGCTTCTTCATAACTTCTTGACAAACTGGCAAAGAAGTTCAGCAGGTAAGTAGTGGTAAAGGGTACACGTAAAAGGATATAAAGAATAATCAGTAAAATTCTTCCCCGGATGTGATACTGGGCCGTCAGTGAATAGATCGGCATGATAATCATAACCTCCGGGATACTCATGGCCAGGATTAAACCTGTCTTGACTCCTTTATTTCCAAGGAATGTAAAGCGCGAAAGCACATACGCGGCCGGAGCTGAGATCAATATAACCACGATACAGGAAGATACCGCATAAAGCAGAGAGTTTGCAAAATAAACAGAAACATTGTTGCCCTTCCACGCGCTGGCATAGTTTTCAAAGTGAACTCCTGATTCAAACTTAAATACCGTGCCGGTGAAGATTTCTCTGGAGGTGGAAAGGCTGGCACCCAGAATCCAGATCAGGAAGGCCGCTGTAAAGGCAACCCAAATGGTCAGAATGAGATATCCCGGAAGAAGGGTCAGCTCTTTTCTCCAGTTCACCTTGCTCCTAAACACGTTTTCTTTGTTCCTTTTTCTCATTTTTCACTCCATTCTGTGGACATGTCAGATAAGTATCTTTCTTGCGCCACGTTTCTCACACATTAATATTCAAGATCATCATCTTTAAGCAGCCTGTTCATAATGAAATAAACAATTCCAATAAAGATTGCCATGACAACGCCGATGGTAGCACCGGCGCCTGCATCTCGCTGAACATTGCCGACTGTACCAAATACCGTATCATATAAGTATACCACCGGTGTAATTGTGGAAGCTTCCGTGCTGACCGGTGAGAACATCTTGGACCATAAGTAAAAGGTAACACAGTTTACACTCCAGAATGTGATGTTAGTTTTAAAAATGCCGCGGAGCAAAGGCATGGTAATCCGGCCAAACTGCTGAACTTTGTTAGCCCCGTCAATCGTGGCAGCTTCATAGATATCTGAGGGAATCTGTTCGATGCCGTTGATGAAAATCAGCATATAGTAGCCTACCGCGCCAAATGTGAAGGCAGCCAGCATGGCCCAGAATTTCATGTCGGTTCCCAGCCAGTTCTTCCCCTCCAGCCCCATCGTCCTTAAAATCTGGTTAATGAGACCGTAATCCTGATTGTAGATATACTGAATCCACATGGTAGCCAGAGCCACGGCGCTGATAATATTGGGAAGATAAATCGCTGCACGGAAAAATTTTTTAAACCGGATTCCACTGGTGATGATAACAGAAAACAGCAGTGAAAAACTGAGGATAATAATGCCTCCCAGTAACCAGATAATCAGAATGTTTGTCGCCGCTCTCTGAAAGGTGGGACTGGAAAATACCTTTGCATAATTAGCCAGACCGTTAAAGCTCCATTCAGAAGCACTGGAGGTCACGCTTTCAATCTTAAAAAAACTCATGATTACGGTTCTGACAACCGGGTATAAATACATGACAACTAAAGCAAGTATACAAGGTGTTATAAAACCAACGATAAACAATTTGTTTTTTTTCATTTCTTATTTCACCTTTCTGACCAAATGAGGTGACGCTATAAGCGCCACCTCCGGTTTTCCAGCATTCTTTAATATAAAGCGTCCAGAGCCTTTGCAAAATCTTCGCCTGTTGCATAGCTTCCTTCATACAGTTTTACAATTACTTCCTGAATAACGGAAATCTTATCTGCGTTAGCGTTCAGACCCATATTCCAGGAAAGAGGAGCTGTAGTATTCATCAATACTTCGTTAGTTCCGCTCTGAACAGCCGGTGGAGTATTGCTCGGATCCGCTGGGATGTTATTGGACAAATCAGCCATGTTCTGGCTCTGCTTGCCGCTGGTTAAGTATACAGCAAAATCAAACGCTGCCTGAGGATTCTCACTGTATTTGGTAATACCAATGGAGTTTGCTCCTGCAAATGTACTGGTATTGTCCACGCCGCCTTCTACGGCCGGATAAGCGAACAGCCCCCAATTGAGTTCTGTGCCTGTATTGGCGTTAACTTCTGCAGTGATGTAGTTTGCACATACTACCATGGCAATTTTCTGTGTAAGACCGATCTTGTTCTGGCTTGCCGGATACTCATCAGGTGCGCCGTCTGCCAGATAACCGGCTTTTACAAAATCAATCATTTCCTGGCCTGCTTTTACTACGCCAGGATTGCTGCTCCAGCCGCCGTTAGTTGCCAGATCTTCAACAGCCGCCTGTCCAATATGTCTTGACAGATGGTAGCCAAACAGGAATGGGGCATAAGTACTATCGAGAGCCAGAGGCTGATAGCCTTTGTCCTTCATGGTCTGGCAGGCAGTCATGAACTCGTCCCATGTTGCCGGAGCAGTGATGCCGCAGTCATCAAAGATATCTTTATTATAGAACACGCCGCCTACAGATGGCTGCTCGGTAATACATGGAAGGAATCCGGCCCATTCAGTCGCCTGATTGTTGAATACAGCGTAGCTCTTGTCAGCGTATCCGGCTGCCTTTGCCATATCTGTCAAATCAGCAACATAATTGACATAGTTCTTGGAGATTCTGGTGTAGTCGTCTTCAAACATATCGAACTTTTCCTGAGCTTCCAGTGCGGAAGAGAGGATGTTCTTGGTTTCACGGCCTTTCCACTCGAACTTAATCTTGGCTCCGGTTTCAGCCTCGAAAGCCTCTGCAGCCTGCTGAAGTGCCTGTCCCTGCGGCTCATTGTTTGTCCACATGGACCAGTATGTAAGTTCAACACCTTCGTACTTCTTGTCTCCCTCAGCCGCGGCTGGTGCTGCAGTTGTTTCGCCGGTCTCGGCTTTGGCAGTTGTTGCTGCCGGAGTTTCTGCTGGTGTCTCTGCTGGTTTTGCATTGTTGCTTCCACAGCCTGCTAAAAGACCTGCCGTCATGGCAGCAGCCAGCAGAACGCTAATCGGTTTTTTCTTCATAGATAAATCCTCCTTTTTGTTGGGCACTGCCCATTTGAAATATCTTAAATTCATAAGTAAATTATATACTGATCTGGCATTCTTTAGCTATCAGTATATTGTTTTGTTTTTTATGTTTTTTGCTATTTTTTGTAGCATATTTATAATAAAAAACTTCATTTTCCGTCTTTTATCAACAGTTTGCACTACAATTTTTCGCGCGGACTCTTGCTTTTTAATTTTTATTATATTATGATGATAAAAAAACAAAGGAGTTTTCTTATGAGCCGTCCCAATATTATATTTCTTATGACCGACCAGCTTCGCGGGGACTGTCTGGGATATGCAGGTCATCCTGATGTAAAAACGCCATATCTTGATACACTGGCCTCCACCGGTACAGCCTTTGACCGCGCCTACAGCGCCTGCCCGAGCTGCATCGCTTCCAGAGCCGCCATCCATACAGGGATGGGGCAGAATCATCACGGCCGTGTAGGCTATCTGGATGGCGTCCCCTGGGAATATGAGCATACGCTGGCTGGAGAATTAGGCCAGGCCGGCTATTACACTCAATGCGTCGGCAAGATGCATGTCCATCCTTTAAGAAATTATCTGGGCTTTCATCATGTGGAGCTTCATGACGGATATCTGGGATATTCCAGGCGGGCAACGATTCCCTACCGCGAGTCCCAGCTGGTAGCCGACGATTATTTCTACTGGCTGAAAAATGAGCTGGGAATTTCCGCCGATGTGACAGATACAGGGATTGAATGCAACAGTTATGTGGCGAGGCCCTGGATGCATGAGGAAAAATACCATCCCACCAACTGGGTTACCGAGAGAAGCATAGACTTTTTGAGACGGCGTGATCCGGGGAAGCCTTTTTTCCTTATGGCCTCTTATCTCAGGCCGCATCCTCCCTTCGATGCGCCCCGGCATTACTTTGATTTATACCGGGATCAGGAGCTGCGCCCACCGTATGTAGGCACCTGGGAGACGGACGAATTGTTAAAAAGGGACGGGCGGATCTATGATTCGAAGACGGGTCCCATTGATGCAGAGCTGATACGTCAGGCCCAGGTGGGATATTACGCCTGCATCACCCATTTAGACCATCAGATAGGGCGGCTGATTCTGGCTCTGAAGGAGCAGGAGCTTTACGATAATTCCATTATTATCTTTACCTCAGACCACGGGGAGGAACTCTGTGACCACCACATGTTCCGCAAAGCCAGACCTTACGAGGGAAGCTGCCACATCCCGCTCATCATCTCGGGAGGAAAGAAGTTTCTGCCGAAAGGGGCCGGTTCCTCCAGGTGCAGCAGCGTAGTGGAGCTTCGGGATATTATGCCCACGCTGCTCGATTTGGCAGATGCCCCTGTTCCGGATACGGTGGACGGCAAATCGCTCCTTCCTTTGCTTGAAGATCCGGCGCGGGCTGTGCGTCCCTGGCTTCACGGAGAGCATTCCTTTGATGAGTATTCCAACCACTGGATCGTCACCGAAACAGACAAATACATCTGGCATTCACAGACCGGTCAGGAGCAGTACTTCCATCTGGAAAAAGATCCCCATGAACTTACGGATCTGATTGAGGAAGATTCCTGTAAGATGCGGATTCAGGAGCTTCGCGGACATCTTATAGAATCCCTGGAAAACCGCAGGGAAGGTTTTGTGGAAAATGGGAGACTGGTGCCTGGACGCCCCTATCCGCCCGCCCTTTCATAAAACAGAAAAGACGTTAAAAGATCAATTGCAGATAATAGAAACCGGAGAATAGCATATGAAAAAACAAATCATCCTTATAATGACAGACACCACGCGCAAAGACATGCTGGGCTGCTATGGAAATCCTAAAATGATCACACCAAATCTGGACCGGCTGTCCGCCGAAGGCATCCGGTACGAGAATGCCTATACGTGCCAGCCGGTCTGCGGCCCGGCCAGGTCCGCCATATTTACCGGAACCTTTCCGCATACCAATGGGGAGGTGACGAACTGTGTAGCCATGGGAGATAATATAAAAACCGTAGGCCAGCGTCTGACGGACAACGGAATTCACTGCGGTTATATCGGCAAATGGCATTTAGACGGCGGTGACTATTTTGGCAATGGCATCTGCCCGGAGGGCTGGGATGAGGCATATTGGTATGATATGCGCCGGTATCTGGAAGAACTGACGGAGGAGGAACGGCTGAAATCCAGAAAATCCTCCACCTCCTTTGATGAAGATATGACAGAGGAGTTTACATACGCTCACCGCTGTTCCAAAAGGGCGGTAGACTTTCTGGAAGAGTATAAAGATGAGGATTTTTTCCTGGCCGTTTCTTACGATGAGCCTCACGGTCCTTCGCTCTGTCCTGCGCCGTACAATACCATGTATGACGGATTCTGTTTTGAGGACAGTCCCAACTATGAGGACGATTTAAGTCAAAAACCACTGATGCAGCGATTATGGGCAGGGGAGAACTTACACAAAACCAGGGAGGAAATCAACTGTTCTTCCGGAAAATTGTCCCTGTTTTTAGGATGCAACTCGTTTGTAGATTATGAAATCGGAAAAGTCCTGGACAAAATCCGGGAGACGGCTCCGGACGCTATGGTCATCTACACCTCTGATCATGGAGACATGCTGGGAAATCACCGGCTTACTTCTAAAAATGCTGCCTGCTACAAGGAGGTTGCCAATATTCCGCTGATCATCAAGGGCGGCGAGGCCGGCAAGGTGGTGGATTACCCGGCTTCCCACATTGATCTGACTCCCACGATTCTGGATTACATGGGTCTCCCCATTCCCAAGATGCTGGAGGGGAAAAGCATGCTGCCTCAGATCAACTGCACGGATATCCGGATTAATGATGAGGTCTATACAGAATTTACCCGGTATGAAGCGGATCACGACGGTTTCGGCGGACTGCAGATGATGCGTGCCGTCATTTCCGACCGGTATAAGCTGGTGATCCATCTTCTGGACAGTGATGAGCTGTACGATATGGAAAAGGATCCGGCAGAAATCTGCAACCGGATCCAGGAGGAAGAGTATTCCGAAATCCGCAATTCCCTGCATGACAAAATTCTGGAGCAGATGAACCGAACCCGCGACCTTTATCGTGGTTATCAGTGGGCCTGCAGAAGCTGGCGCACGGACAAGGATCCGACCTGGAGCAACGATGGCTATACCAGACAGCGGGAAAATGAAGAGTATGAGCCAAGACAGCTGGACTACGATACCGGACTGCCCATGACGGAAGCGGTGAGGACGAAGATATCCAGGAATTTAAAGAGATAAGTGTAAAGATAGTTAAAATTGCCGGAAGGCAGTGAACACTGATAAAATCAGTATTTGCTGCCTTCTTTATTTTTTGATGAAATGTATTTGCTTCATTACAGAAAGTTATAAACGCATTGATCATGCAGGGATACAGAAAAGATAAACATTTGATAAATATAAGATTTATACAGATTCAATAAGGTGCAATCGTTCTCACATATAATCCTTTAACAAATGATAAAATCATGATAAAATATATTTGCGTTAATAATTACCAATTATTTATCATGATAAGTAAAAATTATGTAAAAAAAGACAAGACAAGGTATGTAAGCAGCACAAAAGGCAGCTGCGGGGTTTGCAAGAGAAGGAGGAAAAAAGATGAAAAAGTGTTTATCAGTTTTACTGTCGGCGGTAATGGCCGCCTCTCTGCTGGGTGGATGCGGATCTGCGGATCAGAAACAGACATTACCGGCTGCCGCAGAATCCTCTGCGGAAGGCAGCACAACGGCGGAAGCAGCACCAGCTCCTGAGAAGGCGGCGACAGCACCGGGGGAGAAAAAGCAGATTTCTCTGTGGTTCTGGAGTGCTCCGGCGGATCAGCAGGTTCTCTTAAAACAGATTATTGAGGATGATATCAATGCGGTTCAGGATAACTACGTTTTAAATATTGAATTCCACGCGGGAAATGATCAGAACATCGCCACAGCGCTGGCGGCTAACGGCGGGCCGGATATCGTCTTTACTTCAGGTCCTTCCTATGTGACCAATTACGCATCGGCCGGTAAGCTGGAGAATATGGACCGGTACGCGCAGAAGTATGGCTGGAACGACCGGCTGCTGGAGCCAATCTACAATCTGGGCACTTATGAAGGATCGCTCTATGGCCTGTCAAACTCCCTGATGGTCATGGGTGTCTTCTATAACAAGAAGGTGCTCGCCGACAATGGATGGGAGGTTCCAAAGACCATCGAGGAGATGGAGACAATCATGAAGGCGGCCCAGGAGAAAGGCCTTTACGGAAGCGTAACGGGCAATAAAGGGTGGAAGCCTGTCAATGCCAATTATTCCAGCCTGTTTTTAAATCATATCGCGGGACCGGAAAAGGTGTATGAATGTCTGAAGGGCGAGGCCAAATGGAACAACCCTGATATGGTGGAGGCTCTGAACAAATCGGCTGAATGGTATCAGAACGGCTGGCTCGGCGGAGACAACTATACGGATCTGAACTTCGATGAGAGCGTCCAGCTTTTGTCCATGGGCATGGCTCCTTTCTTTGTCGGACCTTCCAATGTATTTCAGTGGGCGCCAAAGTATTTCCGTGGACTAACGGAAGACGATTTTGGATTTTTCCCATTCCCGGCCACCAATGATAAGGTAAACTATCCAACCTATACGCTGGGGGTTACCTCCTGCCTGTCTATCAACGCCTTTTCTCCTTACAAGGATGAGTGCGCGGAGATCCTGGATAAGATCATGACCAACGATTTTATGGTCAAGCTGACGAAGGAGTGGCCAGGATACTGGGCAATTCCGCTGAAACAGTATGACATACCGGCAGATACCATGACGGGAATCTCCGCCGTATTCTGCGACGTTATGATCGATACCTTAAAGGCGATCGAGGAAGGCAATTACGGATATTATACGACCAGCTTCTGTCCGCCGGCCACGGATGTTGCGCTGCAGGATATTGATGGTGTGTGGCTTGGGACCATGAGTGCGGAAGAGGTTTTAGACAGGACGGATGCGGAATTTGAGAAGGAACTTGCAAATGGCATGGTAGTCCCGCTGCCGGAACGGTAGAGCGGGCAGGCAAATCAGTTTAGGAGGAGACAGAGCCGGACGGGTATTATATGTCCGGCTCTGCTGCAAAGGAGGGTAAAATGAAACGCAGACGAGATTATCTATTGCTTCTCCCGGCTTTTGTGCTGAGCATGGCCGTTGTGTTTATTCCAGGTGTGATGACGATATTTGCGTCCTTCACGGACTGGAACGGCGTATCCATGAATTTTCATTTCATAGGACTGCGGAATTTCTCCGAGCTTTTTGGCGATAAGATATTCTGGAGGGCAATCTATGACAATGTGAGATGGGTTGCGCTGTTTCTGACGATTCCTGTGGTGATCGGACTTGTGACATCCGTGCTTTTGCTGAACCGGAGACACAAGGGATTGTACCAGATGCTGTTTTTATTCCCTTATGTGCTTGCACCTGTGACAAACGTGGCCGTATGGCAGAATATTATTTATAACCCGATTTTCGGACTGGTGGGCTATCTAAACCGCCAGGGCTTTCATATCCCATCGCTGCTCAGTGATATGAAGACCGCTTTATATGCGGTAGCAGCCACAGATATCTGGCACTATTGGGGATTTTTGATGGTGGTATACTTAGCTTCCTTAAGACAGACGCCGGAGGATCAGGTGGAGGCGGCCAAGGTGGAAGGATGTAACGGATGGCAGCTGTTTCGGTACGTCTATTTTCCCAATATGCTTCCAACCTTTAAACTGATGATGATCATGTCTGTCATCAATTCCTTCCTGACGTATGACTACGTCTACTTAATGACATCGGGAGGTCCGGCGCACTCGACAGAGATGCTGAGTACCTACGCGTATACGTTCGCATTTGCGTCTCTCCAGGTTGGAAAGGCAGCGGCTATCGCTCTCTTCATGAGTTTTTTCGGGCTGATCGCATCCTTTGTCTACATCCACCTGTCACAAAATGAGATCATGTCATAGAGGCCGCAGTGCCGGAAAGGAGTTTATATGGCAGTAATGGGTAAGAAAAAGCGGATCGTTACGCTGGTTACGGTTCATGCGATCCTGATTCTGCTGGTGTTCACGGCGCTGTTTCCGATTGCGCTCGTCGTGCTTAACAGCTTCAAGCCCCATGTGGCGATTGTCGCCAATCCGCTGTCCTGGCCGGAGAGCTTTATACCGGTCAACTATAGCAGCGCGTGGAGCTATGCCAAGTTTGGAATAGGGTTTAAAAACAGTATTATTCTGGCAGCCTGTACGATTGTAATCGTGCTGTTTGCCTCGACTCTGGGCGGCTATGTGCTTGCCACCAGAAGAGGAAAAGTGGTGAATCTGGCACTTGTGTATTTCATGATTGTTATGACGATCCCGATTCAGCTGTTTTTATTTCCTCTTTATTATGTGATGTCCTATTTAAAGCTTGTGGGCACGGTTGTACCGATCAGCTTTATTCTCGCAGCCAGAAATATACCGCTGGCGCTGTTCCTGATGCGGACGTTCTTCTTAAACGTTCCCAAGGAGCTGGAGGAGGCCGCCAGAATCGACGGAGCCAATACGGGGCACGTCTTGTGGTATGTTATGGCCCCCGTTGTGTCTCCGGGCCTTCTGACCGTCAGTGTAATCGTGGGACTGAACGCATGGAATGAGTTCCTGATTACATCGACCTTTCTGCAGGGTGAGAAAAACTTCACCGCGACGCTGATGCTTCGCAGCATGTCTGGACAGTTCGGGTCGGATATCGGAATTATGATGGCCGGAGCCATGATCTTAATCGCCCCGGTTCTTATCTTCTTTATGATTACACAGCGTTATTTCATCGATGGGCTGGTCTCCGGTTCTGTCAAGGGATAGGGACAGGATAGAAAGGAACACTTGATATGAAAGCATTTTTAATTCTGATTGACAGTTTAAACCGCCATTTTCTTCCGTGCTATAATCCGGCTTCCAGGGTGGCGGCAGAACACTTAACCAGGTTTTCAGAGGAAAACATCACCTTTGATTCTCACTACGTGGCTTCCGCTCCCTGTATGCCGGCGAGACGGGATATCTTTACAGGAAGAATCAATTTTCTGGAGAGAAACTGGGGCGGCATGGAACCATTCGATATTACGCTCATCGGTACACTCCGGGAGCATGGGATTTTCACACACATTACAACCGACCATCCCCACTATTTTGAGATCGGCGGGGAAAACTACTGCCAGATGTTCCATACGTGGAACTTTGAACGGGGACAGGAGGGGGATGTCTGGGTCTCGAGAGTAAAAGGAAGCGATATTCCCGAGCCGCATTATGGAAAGGTCAATAACCAGAACCAGTTAAACCGCCTGGCCTATACGAAAGAGGAGGAGTACCCGACGCCGAGAACATTTAGGTCCGCGTGTGACTGGATCGACAGCAACCGCGGCGCGGATGACTATTTTATGATGGTCGAAGCCTTCGATCCTCATGAGCCTTTCGACTGTACGGAAAAATATAAAGAACTGTATCCAGATACGTATGACGGACCGTATTTCGACTGGCCGTCATACCGGGCGCTGGATGAGGAGACTCCGGAGGCAATGGAACATTTGCGAAATGAGTATTCGGCAACGCTGACCATGATGGACCACTGGTTCGGAAGGTTTATTCAGAAGCTTAAGGATACGGGGATCTATGAGGAATCCCTCATTGTCGTGACCTCGGATCACGGCCATATGCTGGGAGAACACGGGTTTGCAGCGAAGAATTTCATGCCGGCCTACCAGGAGCTGGTTCATATTCCCCTGCTCGTTCACCTGCCCGGCTCTGCGTATGGAGGCAAACGGATCAGCAGCCTGACACAGAATATCGATCTGATGCCGACGTTCCTGGAGTATTTTAAGATAGAGAATCCGAAGACGGTGCTGGGAAAGAGCCTGCTGCCAGTAATCCCGCATGACACACCGGTCCGTGATCAGGCGATCTACGGATGGTTTGGAAAGGCGGTCAATGTGACGGATGGAACCCATACCTATTTCCGCGCGCCGGTATCCGAAGATAATCAGCCGTGCTTTACCTATGGAGCCATGCCGACCACATTTTTACAGTATTGGGATGTGAAGCCGGGAGATTATGAGGCTGGAGCGTTTCTGCCGTACACGGATTATCCCGTCTTCAAGGTCCGGTTCCGGGTGGAGGGCCATTATCCGGAATGCCCGGATGGACTGGATTACGTGCGGGAAAATCTTTTGTTTGATATCCGGTCTGACCCGCATCAGAACAGGCCCTTAAAGGATGAGGCGCTGGAGGCAGAGATGATCGGGAAGCTGTGCGTCGCACTCCGTGAATACCAGGCACCGCCGGAACAGTGGAAGCGTCTAGGAATAGAATCATGTTCGGGAAGAAATTAGAGGAGATACTAATGAAGAAGCCAAATGTTATTATGATTAACAGCGACCATCAGGCGCTGCACCAGTGGACTTTTTATGAGAATAAGCCGCATCGGCCGTATTATGAACAGTTTGTAAGGGAAGGGGCGGAATTTACACATGCCTGCTGTGCGGCGCCTTTGTGCGGGCCGTCGAGAAGGAGCCTGCTGACCGGTTTATATCCGCATGCGCATAAGCAGTATCACAATGAGACAAATCCGCCGTATGCCGATGAAGTCTATCTGGATTCGCTGGCCGAAGCCGGCTATCGAAACTACTTCTTTGGTAAATGGCATGCTGGTCCGGGAACTGCGCTGGACCATCACTGTGAGGGGCTGTCACCGAAGGAATACGGGAACCCGTACGTTACAAAGGAGTATAAAGACTATTTGAAAAAGCGGAACCTTCCGGCTGCCGCACACCGGATTGAAAGGGTCTTTTTCTGGGCGGACAAGAGCCAGCAGGCGTATCAGAAAAGTTCGCCCGATGAAATACCCAGAGATGGAGAAATCTTTAAGCTTCAGGATCCCAGGCACTGCTGTGAAGCTGCTTACGGAATTACGGTGACTCCAAAGGAAACGCTGGAATTCTTTTTCCTGTCAGAACTGGCGTGTGAGAAGCTGGAAGAATTGAGCACGGATGGAAACGATACCCCATTTTCGCTGCGAGTAGATTTCTGGGGACCTCATCAGCCGTATTTTCCGACTCAGGAGTATTACGATTTGTATAAGGAGGTGTCCTATCCACCGTATGCCAGCTTTAACAGCGTACTTGAGGGCAAGCCGGAGGTTTATTTTACAGAGAAGAATGTTCCGATCGGGAAAGACAACCGTATTGTCATTCCCAACGCGCTGGCATGGGAGGATTACGAAGAAATGCTCAAATGCTGTGCGGCTCAAATCACGATGATCGACGAAGCCATTGGCAGGATCCTGAATAAGGTGAAGGAGCTGGGACTGGAAGAAAACACGGTGATCATCTGGACTGCTGACCATGGCGATGGTCTCGCCTGCCATGGAGGCCATTTTGACAAAGGATCCTATTTATCCCAGGAGGTATTACGGGTTCCTCTGGGAATTAAGTGGAAAGGGATGATCGACGCAGGGCTTAAGATCGACGCTCCGGTCTGTACGGTGGATGTGCCAGTGACGATCATGGACGCAGCCGGATTAAAGTATAAAAACAGCGTGCACGGAGAAAGTCTGATTCCGATATGCATGGGAAAGAAGATGCCGGAATATGCGGTGAGTGAGACGTATGGCCTGGGATACGGGGAATACGTGAAGGCAAGAGCGGTTACGGATGGAAATTACAAGCTGGTCGTCACCCTGGGACAGGCCTATGAGCTGTATGATTTGAAGGCAGACCCGTATGAACTGAAAAACCGGTATGATGATCCGGCTTACGGTGCAGTTCAGAGGGAGATGGAAGAAAAATTAAGAGAATGGCAGAGAGCGACCGGCGACGAAATCACATTTTTCGATGGAAGCGATCTTGCTGAATGTAAGTGAGCAGGACTTGCCAGATTCTGCAGACGCAGGTGAGGGAACTTTCCCGTTATTCAGATTACTCAGAGAGGAGAAGCCATGACATTAAAAGAGATTGCACGGGAAACCGGACTGTCTGTTTCGACAGTATCCAGAATCATCAATAAAGAAAACTACAAATGCACCTCCCGGGAGGCGGAAGAGAAGGTCTGGGAAATCGTTCGGACTTCGGGCTATACTCCTAATCTGATGGCAAAGGAACTGAAAAAGAGCGGCTCCAAAAGGCCTATGAGCAGAAATATCTCCTGCCTGTTCGCCAGAACCGACAACTCGGTGGCGGAGCAGTTCTTTTCACCGATTGCCCAGGCTGTGGAGCAGGAGGCTCTCGTTCAGGGGTGTCCCCTCGGCTACTCCTTTTCCATGCTGCACATCTCGGAGATACAGAGCGAAAGGATCAACAAGCTGGAAAAGGATGGCGTCGTCGTGCTGGGAAAACCGGGAGCTGAATTAGACCGGCTGCTGCGAGAAAAATTCAAGAATGTGGTGGTTGTTGGGATCGATGTGAATGAGGTTCCCTTTGACCGGGTTCGCTGCGATGGATACGAGGCGGCAGGAAAGGCAATCCGCCATTTATACGATTTAGGCCACCGCAGGATCGGTTACGCAGGATTAAAGGACATTTCCGCGTATGACGCGTACTTTGATTTTTTCACCGAACATAATATGAAGATTGATGAGTCCATAATCCATATCTATAAGTCGGCGTTCGGGATCGACTACAAAGCGGCGTGCGCTTTTCTCCAGGCGGAAAGGGAGCTGCTGCCGACGGCATACTTTTGCAGCTGCGATATGATAGCAATCGGAATTATCCGGGCATGCCGGGAGCTTAAGATCCGAGTGCCGGAAGATGTATCCGTAGTGGGATTTGATAATATTGAGATGGGGCAGATTGTCTCGCCGATGCTGACGACGATCAATGTGCCGATGCGGGAGATGGGCCGTATGGCGGTGAAGATACTTTTGGACCGGATCAATAAAGGGCACACGTCGCAGATCAGTATTGAGTTTCCGACAGAGCTGATCAAAAGGGAGAGCAGCACGGCTATACAGGTGAAAAAGGCATGAGCCGCCGCATAAAAATGAGACACTCTGACAAATAAAAAGAGTACCGCGCTGTTTGGGGGAAAAGCGGTACTCAGGAGAAGTTGTACCTAGTATATCACGGCAGCGCGGCAGTGTGCAGAGACAGATTTGCCATATATTGGATGATTTTGTGATGAAGATCCCGGCAGAGATATTTTATTATGATTCTTTAATCTTGGAAATATTTTCCCGATGATGTATAATGGATAGGACTTTATTGCCGAAAAACGGCATTTTTTGATATTCGGGGGAAGAGACTGTGAAAAAAGACTGGGAATTATACCGCCGCTTTCTGTCGCTGGCGGTCGTTCTGGTGCTGCAGAATGTAGTGACACTGAGCGTTAATCTGGCAGACAATTTAATGTTGGGAGCGTACAGCGAGACGGCTCTGGCCGGGGTGGCCGCTGTCAACCAGATTCAGTTTGTGTACCAGCAGCTCCTGCATGCACTGGGAGACGGTGTGGTGATTGTGGGAAGCCAGTACTGGGGAAAGCATCAGACAGAGCCCATGAAGAAGCTTGCGTCGTCGGCCATGCGTTTCGCGCTGATTCTCTCGGCTGTTCTGCTGGCAGTCATGAGCCTGATTCCGTACCGTGTCATGGGAATCTTCACGCGCGACAGCGGAATCATCGAAGAGGGCGCCCGGTATCTCAATATCATTCGATTTACTTATCTGTTTTTTGCAGTGACCCAGATTCTGCTGGCTACGCTCCGCAGTGTGGAGACGGTGAAGATCGCATTTAAGCTGTCGGTGCTCACCCTGTTTGTCAACTGCGGAATTAATTACGTGCTTATAAACGGTCATTTTGGAGCACCGGAGATGGGCGTGGAGGGAGCCGCCATCGGCACACTGGCCGCGCGGATTCTGGAATGCGTTGTTTTAATTCTCTACATAGCGAAAAAAGAGACGAGGCTCAACCTGAGATGGCGGGATTATCTCGTATGGGATCGTGTCCTGACCGGCGATTACTTAAAAATTACGATTCCCATGCTCACCGTGCAGGGGCTCTGGGGCGTCAATACGGCGCTGCAGACCGTAATTCTGGGGCATATGACGGCCAATGCCATCGCGGCTAACAGCGTGGCATCAACCCTGTTCCTGATGGTAAAGTCCATGGCGGTGGGATCGGCCGCGGCCACGTCCGTCATCATCGGCAAGGCGGTGGGGACCGGGAACCGGGAACTGGCCAGAAGCTATGCGCGGAGCCTTCAGCGAGTCTTTGTCCTGATCGGGATTGTATCCGGTGCGATTCTGTTTTTTATTCGGATACCGGTGCTGGGCCTCTACGATTTGTCGGCGGAGACCCGGGATATGGCTAATACGTTTCTGATTATCTTAAGCGTCGTATGCGTGGGAATGTCCTACCAGATGCCCACCAACAACGGAATCATCCGCGGTGGGGGAAATCCCATGTTTGTGGTAAAGATGGATTTGATCAGTATCTGGCTGATCGTCATACCGGTCTCACTTTTTATGGCGTTTGTCGTAAAAGCATCTCCGGTCGTGGTAGTCTGCTGCCTGAACGCGGACCAGATATTTAAGGTGGTTCCGGCCTTCCTGGAAGTGAGGTATGGAAACTGGATGAGGAAACTGACAAGAGATTAGAATCCATTGTGTTATAACCTGAAAATCCAGGCTTTTTCCGTCCAGGGAGAATATGGCAAAAAATAGTAGTTGATAAAAGAACATGTGTTCTGTATAATGGTACTATGATTGTCAGGGAGCAGATTTCAAGGAGGAGATTCTGGAGATGGAAAAATTACTGGATGTGATAGAACGGAAGGATGCTTTGGTGATAGCCCTGTCGGATGGCCATATCAGAGCGGTGGACTTAACGGCGCTTAAGCCTGAGACAGAAGCGGAGATGTCCGCGGAAGAGCTGTGCGCCGCGGGAAAGAAGATCTATACGGTCCTGTCCGAAGACATGGAACAGCTGCAGAGCTGTGAATACATATTTCAGGAAGACGCCATGTGGCTCCGGTATGGGAGTAAGCTGCATGAGGAGCTGCGCGACCACCGCCTGCAGAAACTTCTGGATGAAGAGATTTACTGTGAGGATGAGAGCGGCATGCAGTGAAGCAGAGGACAGGCAATAAGCGGAACGCTGGCGTCATGCATAGAAAGCAAGCGGTCCGAATCATGACGGCATTACCACTGAAAAGTGCCGGACTGTCTGGGAAACACGATGTTTCCCGGCAGTCCGGCACTTTTGCAGTCTATAAATGTTTACTTTTTATAAAAACAGTTTCCACCCACAACCGTGTAGGAGGAGTAATTGCTATAATCGGCACGTTTTGCAGAATTAAAGAATAGGTAATCGCCGATGTTGTTTGAGCCGGAGAGAGCTGCCTTCGTCGCTTTTAACGCTTCGGAGGAAGGTCCCTTTGCCAGGTATTTATCCAGAAGACCCGAGGTGGCGCCGGGAAACTGGCCGTCGGCGTAGATGACATCTGTGATGGAACTTCCCCAGCGTCCGGATTTCACCCGGTTGACGATGACACTGGCCACGGCCAGCTGGCCGTCATAGGAGTAGCTGCCGGATTCCATCATCACACAGGCCGCCATCAGATAGATTTCATCGGAGGAAGCATTGATCACATACTTCGGCTTTTCTTCCTCTTTCTTTTTCTGCTCTTTATTCTCCGTGGCCTTTAGCGCAGCCTGCTCTGCTTCTATGCTGACTGCCTTGCCGGGAGTGAGACTCACCTTCGTGTACTGGCTGGAGACATAGCCGGACGTATCGGAGGACAGCTGAACCTTGATCCAGCCGTCGGACTCTTCAAGGACCGGATAGTAATCGTCTGCCGCGGCAAGCCCGATGATCGCCGCATCGGTGGAAGGAGTCTCCCGCACATGCAGCGTCTGTGTCGTTACCTTTGCTGTGAACAATCCAAGCTCTTTGGCCAGCGGCTTGATATCCTGGCCGAATACGAGATAATCGTTTTTCAGCCAGCCTTCCAGGCCGCCGGAGCGGATCTTTGTCCAGCCGTCTTTCTTTTCCAAAACGGTGCCTCCGGCTCCCCGGTAGCATTTGCCGAGAACCCTGCTGTCGAGTGAAGGCTCGGCACGCAGATTGAGGACATCGGTGACATTGGCGACAGCTTTGTTATCATATTCGGAGGCAGCAGGAGCGTGGGTTACCGGAACTTCTTTTCGCTCGATACCGACCTGAGGAGCCGCATCCGCCGCTTTGACGTTTACGGAACCGCCGTCGGTGATAATACCTTCCTTTGCCGTTTCCGGCAGAGACGGGGTCAAGTGTCCCGGTGATGAAAACGCAGTAAAAGTAAAAGCTGCTGCAATGGCTACTGCAGTGATTACAATGCGGCTTCCCCGGGGATTTTTCCATGAATGCTTCATAAAAACCTCTGATTTTCTGTAAAATTGTTTATTCTCATAAATGTTACGAAAATATTACAAAAAATACTATAACAATTTTTTGCATACTTGTCAAGTTTCGACACTATTTGCATGCTTTCTCCTGGCTGTACTGTTACAGTTTCCCGGCTCCGCCGCCGGTACCCGGATAAAGGAGACATACTGCTTGATAATTCTTCGCAAATATATTATGATTTGAGTAACACTACAGAAGAGGTAACAGGAGATGAGATGGCAAGAACGCGGTAAGAAGGAAATGCAGGGGATGCTGCTGCCAGTAATTGTGTGTGTGTGTTTTATTGCCAGCAGCCTTTTATTTCTCGTTCAGATGATTGTTAAGAGCGAGGAAGAGAACATTACAGATTTGTATAACGCGGCGAATCAGACCAGAACCGCCCTTTTAAAACAGATAGAAGGTGACTGGCAGACTCTGGAGGGACTGTCCGTAAGTCTGCAGAGCCTGGCGAATATCAGGACAGACGAGCTCATGGAGATTCTGACGGATGTCAATGATAAGAATGCCTTTATCCGCATGGGATACGCGGATGCCTCGGGACAGGGGGAAATGGTTGATCTGGCTGGTAATATAGAGGCGATATCCATCGCAGAGGAAGCTTTTTTTCAAAGGGCGATGGAGGGGGAAAAGAGTATATCCACAACCTTCGAGGACTCCAATGCAGCGGGAGGATACGTCAATTATTTTGCAACTAGGGTGTTAAACAGCGACGGAGAGACGGAAGGCGTCCTCTGCGCAGTCCATGCAACGAATGTATTAAGGGCGATTATCGATATGCCTCTTTTGAAAAATTCCGGCTATTCTGATATCCTGAATGAATCCGGTGATTTTGTAATAATCAGCAAACCCTCTATGGCTGAGACGGCTTTGTCGTCAAATCAGGAGGTAATCACGGAAAGAATCCGGGAGGAAGACAGCGGGAGCTTCACTGTAAAGGACGAAAAAGGAAGTAAATACATGGTGAATGTTCTTCCTCTGATTGAAGGACAGTGGTACCAGGTCAGTACGGTTCCGGTGGCGGTGCTTCGTTCCAGCTATATTGAGACAGCAAGAGGCATCATGGCGATTATTCTGGCGGCCTGTGTGCTGTTTATATGGCTGATCAGTTCACAGAGGCGTATGGCGGCTGAGAATCAGAAGACCCTGATGAAGCTGGCTTACAGTGATTCCCTGACCGGTATGCGTAATTTTGACGGTTTTAAGAAGGACGCGGAGAAATTCCTGGCGGAGCAGGAGCTTTCTGCCTGCCTGATCTGGTACGCGGATTTTAAGAATTTTAAGTTTATCAATGACGTACTGGGGTATGAGGGGGGCGACCGGCTGCTCTCCATGGTGGCGGAGTATTTAAAGATGGTGGAAAGTCCGGACTGTATGAGCTGCCGGATCGCCGCGGATAATTTTACCGGAATCGTGCAATGCAGGGAAGACGAAGGTCTGGTCCGGGGCCATAAGGAGATTCTGGACTATCTAAAACAGTCCGGTATGGAGGATTTTCCGTTTCTGGAGATTCCGCTTGGGGTCTACCGCCTGAAAGAGAGCGACCGGGGGCAGACGGTGGATGTCCTGGTAAACTATGCCAATATGGCTCATAAGACGGCCAAGGAGAAAAACGGCAGCGCGTTTGTCTATTACGATGACGACATACGGAAGAAGACGCTGGAGGATTCCACACTGGAAGCCGAGGCGGAGCCCGCCATAAGAAATGGGGAATTCCGGCTTTACATGCAGCCCAAGGTGGACATCCAGAACGGAAACCGGATCTGCGGCGCCGAGGTTCTGGTGCGCTGGCAGAATTCCCGTCTGGGGCTGATCCCACCGGGACGGTTTATTCCGCTGTTTGAGAAGAGCGATCTCATCATTAAGCTGGACCGCTATATGTTTGAACAGGCCTGTATCTGGCTGAAATCGTATCTGGACGGAGGCGGAAGGCCGGTGAATATCGCGGTCAACGTGTCAAAGGTCGGAATCTTCCAGCCGGGCTTCGTCGAATACTATGTGGCTGTAAAGAAGAAATACGGAATTCCGGACCATATGCTGGAACTGGAATTTACGGAGAACATTCTTGCGGTGGATACCGAGCTGTTCTCCGATCTGGTTATAAAACTAAGAAAAGAAGGCTTTCTTTGCTCCCTGGATGACTTCGGTTCCGGCTACAGTTCCCTGAACTTATTAAAGGATCTGCCGGTCGATGCGCTGAAGCTGGATATCCTGTTTTTCCGGAAAAGCCGGGACGTGCGCCGGGAACGGATCGTGGTTTCCAATTTCATCAACATGGCAAAGCAGCTGAATATTACTACAATCGCAGAGGGCGTGGAGGAGGAAGACACCGTGGAATTTTTACAGAACGCAGACTGCGACGTGATCCAGGGTTACATATTTGCAAAACCCATGCCGAAGGAAGAATTTGAGGCGATGCTGGGCGGGACGGATCACCTGGCGATGAATCACAATGTGCAGGGCAATTGAGGCAGGGGCGCCGTTATTCCACAGACTGTATCATCCCATGACATCGCGTCCGTTTTTATCGGACGGACGCTACAGGGAATACAGGCCGTGCGAATTGCTGCGCCCCTATATTTTATGTTATTGGACCATGGAAGACGAGGTCACGCCGGACAGGAGGGGGAGCGAAGCGAACGCCCCCGTCCTGGTGATCCCGGATACGTGTGCCGATATTATTATCCGTATCAACCATACGAGACAGGAGATTTCGGGGTACCTGTGCGGGATTCAGGATCAGCCGTTTCTTTCGGTTCCCCGCATCAGTGGAGATGAGGTCAGCTGTTTTGCCGTACGGTTCTATTTTTGGAGCGCCGGACTGTTTTTGAATTTAAATTACAGGGATACGTCGAATGCAACGATTGGACTGGAGGAGCTGGGCCGGGACTGGAGAATGCTGTTCGAACCTTTTTTCTATTTGAACAGGATAGAGGACCGGATCGCTCTTGTTGAGGAATTTCTGCTGAGAAAGCTGGTATCGATGGAGTGGAAGCCGGATCTGTATAATTCCATACACCGGATTCTCGCCTCTTCGGGACGGATCTCCGTGAAAGAGATCTGCGAGTACAGCTGTGTCAGCCAGAGACAGATGGAGAGACTGTTTTTAAAAGAGGTGGGACTGCCGATCAAACGGATTGCCGGTATGGTGCGCTATCAGAACGTGTGGAGAGAGATGGTTTCCAGTAAAGAATTCAATATCCAGGACGCGGTTTACCGGTATGGTTACACCGATCAGGCTCATCTTTTAAAGGAATTCCGGCGTTTTCACGGGATGGCGCCCGAGGAGGCGAGACGAATCGCGAGGGAGAACCGGTAGCGTGTCGTTTTTTTACAATACATTTTCGCCTTTCCCTGGTATAGTATCGGTTACAACACGGAAGGAGAGAAAGAACATGAAAGTACTGAACAAAAATGACTATCAGGAGATCCGCACCTGGATTCACCGCAATGCAAGAGAACTGGAGCTGTCCGTCTGGAATTATTTTTTCGAGAATGGGAGCCGGGAGGCTGTGATCGATGCGCTGTCATATTATCAGAATGAGGATGGAGGCTTTGGACATGCAGTGGAGCCGGATGGCTGGAACCCGGAATCATCTCCTTACGCCACGCTGGTGGTAACGGGAATCTTAAGACGAACGGGAGCCGCAGATGCCATGGGAGCCGGCCATCCCATGATGCAGGGCATTTTCCGCTATCTGGAAAACGGTGCTGGCTGCGATGAAAACGGCTGGATGTTCTCTGTTCCGTCCAATGACGGATGGCCCCACGCTCCCTGGTGGAGCTATGACGAGGCAGAGAATCAGCTTCAGAGCATGGGGATCACTGCAGGGCTGTGTGCATTTATCCTTCATTACGGAGAACCGGAGTCTGCGGTTTATCAGACTGCCCTGGAGCATACGGCAGGGATCCTTGAGAAAGCAGCTGCAGCGGAAGATTTCGGCGAGATGGGAGCCGGCGGAGTCTGCATGCTGCTGGGAGAAGTGATGATGAGCGGCTTAAACGCCTCTTTCCCCTGTGAAGGACTGATGGGGAAAATGGCGGAGGTCGTAAACTGCTCCATCGAGCGCGACACGGAAAAATGGGCGGGCTATACCCCGCGTCCCTCGGAGTTTATCTGGGCCCCGGACAGCCCGTTTTATAAGGGAAATGAAGAGATCGTGGAGAAGGAACTGGAGTACCTCATCGATACGCGAAAGCCGGGCGGTGTGTGGGATATCACATGGACCTGGTTCGCGCTGGGAGAAAAGTACCCGAAGGAGTTTGCCGTCAGCGAGAACTGGTGGAAGGCGTCCAAGGCCATTGAGAAGCTGGGATTTTTAATGAGCTTTGGCAGAGTAAAAACAGAAGAGTAAGCGGTATCGCACCGGATACCCGATTACACGACCGCGGCCGTGTTCCTGACTGAGAGGGAGCACGGCCGTATTATTTTACCGCAATGACTAAGAATGCATTGAGTTTTAAGCGTGGATTCAGTATAATATGAAATAGTGAACAGAAAAACTGAGCGGGTATGCAGACAGGGAAAGCGGGTAAATGCGGCGTGGGAGCAGAGACAGGGAAAGAACGGGAAGCGCGTATGAAAGAGGCGGAGCGTCTGGCTGGTTATATCATGCATAAGCATTACTGTGAGCATGATGTAGAGGCGGTTACGGCTCTTTTTTCAACGGAGTTTTCATGGCTTGGAGCAGGGGAAGAGGAGTATGTCACGGGCAGAGACGCCTGTGTGGAGCAGTTTATGAAATACAGGGGAGTCATCCCGAAGTGCAACATCGAGGATGAGGAGTATGAGGTCATCTGTCCGGCAGAAGGCCTTTACATAGTGTCAGGCCGGATGTGGATCGCCACAGATCCCAGCGCCGAGATGTATTTAAAGGTGCATCAGCGGGTGACCTTTGTGTTCCAGGAGACGGAGGAAGGGCTTAAGTGCAATCATATCCACTGCTCCAATCCGTATCAGGAGATGATGGCCGGAGAGCATTTTCCGGAGAAAATAGGCAGGCAGTCCTACGACTACGTGCAGGAGCGCGTCTCGGCGCTGGAGGAAGAACTGAGACAGCAGAACCGGCAGATGGAGGTCATTATGTCCTCTATCGCGGGCGGATTAAAGATCAGCAACGACGACGACACCTATTCCTTTGCCTTTGTCAGCAGGGAGGCGGCGGCCCTCTTTGGGTATACGGTGGAAGAGTTTATGGAGGCTACCGGGGGCAATGCGGTGGGGAATGTCTATCCGCCGGATCTGCCGAAGGCGCTCTCAGACTGCGCGGAGGCGTTTCGGGATGGCGGTCTTACCTATTCCACCCGCTACCGGGTGCGTTGCAGAGATGGAAGCCTGAAGTGGGTGATCGACAGCGGAAAGAAGTGCCAGGATACGTCAGGCAGATGGATGGTCAACAGCCTTTATCTGGACATTACGCGTTCGGAGGAGGATGCCGAGCGGATCAGGGAGCAGGCACAGCTGCTCTCCAGTATTTACGACACGGTTCCCTGCGGAATCATCCGTTTTGTACGGAAGCATGACGGCGGTTACCGCCTTGTCTCTTTAAATAAAGCGGTTTTATCGCTGATGGGATATGGGACGATGGAGGAAGGGCTTAAGGACTGGCGGGACGGTACGCTGGGCGCGGTTCTGGAGGAGGACCGCCTTCTTCTGCGTGCTGCGTATGACAGTCTTAAGCAGGCAGGAGACCGGAGAGACAGCGAATACCGCGTAGGCTGGAAGGACGGTTCTGTCCGCTGGATGGAAGGAAGCAGCATGATCGTTGGCTTCACAGCCGACGGGGAGGCCATTCTCCAGCGTACGGTGGTGGACATTACCCAGAGAAAGGCTTTAAAAGAGCGGCTGGACCGGGAACAGGAGATGTACCGGGTGTCCATGGAAGCGAGTTCTGCGATCATGTTTGAGTATCTGATGGATTCTGATACCTTTATCAGCTATGAACCCAGGGCAGGACAGGGAATTCTGCGCAACGAGCTGAAAAACTACTCAAAGATTCTTCTTGACCGGCAGATCGTACATCCGGACGATGTCCCGACCGTTCTGGATAATATCTGCCGCGGCCGTTCCGAGGTGTTCGAGGTGCGCTGTTCCACTCCGGATGGAGTGAGGGGACAGTATACCTGGTTCCGGGCAGACAGCAGGCTGATGGAGGAGAACGGCAGGCCGTACCGGGTGGTAGGCGCGCTCCACAATATCCATAAGATGAAAGCAAAGCTGTCGGAAAACAGTGAGCGCCTGTATATGAGCCAGTCAGCATTCCAGGCGATCGGCGGTGTGTATGTCAGTATTTATTACGTGGATTTAGAGACTGACAGCTACTACGCGGTCCGTCTTCCGGAAGCGGGCCGGGGAGCGCCTCCGCCCAGGAACGGCGGCTATACCGGCGGCCTGCGGGGCTATATCCTGGATTCCGTGAGGCCGGAGGATAAACACCGGGTGGCGGAGCTGTGCAGCAGGGAGCAGATCGAACGGGTACTGACGGAGCAGAACGTCCATATCGAGACGGAATTCCGCCATAACCGGTCTGCGGAGTGGCTGAGGCTGGAGATACACCAGGTGGCGGTAAAGGACGGAAAGCCCAGGACGGTAATCCTGGCGATCCGTGATATCAATAAAGAGAAGCAGAGAGAGCTGGAATATTACGAAGAGGAAAAGAGGGCCAAGCAGGCGCTGGAAGAAGCCTATGAGTCCGTGAACCAGGCCAATCAGGCGAAGTCGGAGTTCCTGTCCCGGATGAGCCACGATATCCGGACACCCATGAACGCCATTCTGGGTATGACCGTGATCGCGGAGAACAGCCTGCAGAACACGGAGAAGGTAAAGGACTGCCTCTCCAAGATCAGCCTTTCGGGAGCCCATCTTCTGGAACTGATCAACGAGGTTCTGGATATGTCGAAAATCGAATCCGGCAAGATGAGTCTCAGCGAAGAGGTGATTCACTTAGATAAACTGGTCGGTGAGGTGGCCCAGATCATACGTCCGGAGGCCGAAAACAGAAAGCAGAAGTACGAAGCGCAGATCCGGGGGCTGGAGCATGGAACGGTCTGTGGAGATGCGGTGCGGATCAAGCAGATCTTAATCAATCTGTTGTCCAATGCCATCAAGTACACGCCTGTGGGCGGCCGGATCGGCCTGAGCCTGGACGAAAAGCTGTCCAGCGAGAGCGGTGTGGGCTGTTTTGAATTTACCGTGGAAGATAACGGAATCGGAATGGCGCCGGAATTTATAGACAGGCTGTTTATGCCCTTTGAGCGGGCGGAGGACCCGAGAGTCTCCCGGATTCAGGGAACCGGGCTGGGACTGGCCATCACGCGGAACCTCGTGTCCATGATGAACGGTACCATACAGGTGGATAGCAGGATGGACGTTGGAACGAAGTTTGTTGTCACCATATATTTAAAGCTGGCGGGAGACGGCGAGACACTCCGCCCGGAGCCGCCGGTAGATGCTTTTCCGGTAAAGAGGCAGTTTAAGCCGGGGCTTCGCGTGCTGCTTGCGGAGGACAACGAGCTTAACCGGGAAATCGTGGAAGAGCTGCTGGCATTGTCCGGGATCACGGTGGAAAGCGCCTGCAACGGACAGGAGGCCGTAGATTTATTCTGTGCGTCGCCTCCCGGCACGTACGGCCTGATTCTGATGGATATCCAGATGCCGGTTCTGGGCGGATACGGCGCCGCCAGAGCGATCCGCAGACTGGGCCGGACCGGGGAGAGGCCCGACGCGGCGGAGATCCCCATTATCGCGCTTACGGCAAATGCATTTGCCGATGATGCATATCAGGCGCGGATTGCGGGAATGAATGAACATGTGGCGAAGCCGCTGGAGATCAACCGGCTTCTTGAAATTATGAGCCGCTGGGTAAAGTGAGCGGCAGATATACTGTGAAAGCGGAGGAAAAACATGAAATATTATATGGTGGAAGGAATCATACTGGATGCCGGGAAGATGGATGCCGGGAAGATGGATGACGCGATTATGAAGGAACACATGGCCTATACGCAGAAGGCCATGGACAGCGGCATGATATTCTTATCGGGGCTTAAGACGGACATGAGCGGCGGCGTATTTCTCATGAAGGCGGAGAAGCCGGAGGAGATAGAGTCGTATCTGGCCGGGGAGCCTTTTAAACGGAATGGGATACAGGATTACAGATGGGCGGAGTTTGACACCCATTATATCCAGCCGCAGCCGGATCAATGGTTCAAAAAGTAACGTACTGCCGGTAATCAGACAGGAGGATGAAACATGAAAAAAGCCATCACGTTCAGACTGTGCGTCGTGATCATTACCGCCATGGTGATGACGGCTCTTCTCGGATACTATCTGCAGACGAAGTCTGCAAAAGAAGCGATGAGAACGAATTCAGAGATCCGGTTCAACCAGGTTTCGGAGGTCCTTAAGAGAAATGACACCGAGATCGCGGAGCTGCGGGAGAATCTGAAGGAGGATTATTTCATCCGGGCAAAAGCGGCGGCGTATATCGTACAGAACCAGCCGGACGTGGTGAAAGACTTAGAGGAAATGCGAAAGATCGCCTCACTGCTCCAGGTTGATGAACTTCATCTGTTTGACATGGAGGGCCGCCTTTATGCCGGTTCCGAGCCGAAATACTACGATTATACGTTTCGCTCGGGGGAACAGATGCAGTTCTTTCTTCCGATGCTTGACGATGTTGACCTTCAGCTCTGCCAGGACGAGACGCCCAACACCGCGGAAGGCAAGATGATGCAGTACGTCGCGGTGTGGAGGGAGGATCACGGAGGAATCGTCCAGATCGGTATGGAACCGGCCCGTCTGATGGCCGCCATGGAAAAGAATGAGCTCTCTTACGTGTTTTCCATGATGACGACCGAGAGAGGCGTTACCATTTTCGCGGCTGATCAGGACACGGGGACGATTATCGGAGCTACGGGAGGTATTCCGGTGGGGACTCCGCTGGCATCCCTCGGGCTCTGCCTGCCTGAAGACATCGGAGAAGGCACCCTCTATAGCAGGGAAATGGTTCTTGACGGACAGAAGAATTACTGTATGATGGAAATGACGGACGGGATTTTAGTAGGCGTCAGCGCTACATACGAGAAGCTCTACGAAAACGTTCCGGGCAATATGATGCTGATTATTTTCAGCCTCTGCGTACTCTCCTTTGTCACCGTGTTCCTGATTCTTAAGATGCTGGATACCTTTATTTTAAATGATATTTACGGGACGATAGACGGAACGCAGAAGATTGCCGCCGGTAATCTCGACTACAGGCTGGAGATTGATCACACGCCGGAATTCAAGGAACTGAGCGCCAATATCAACCGCATGGTCGGCAGCCTTCTGGAGGCGACAGGAAAGCTGTCCCTGGTCTTCCAGAACGTCGATATTCCGATTGCAGTTTACGAGTACAATCAGGATATGAAGCGCGTGCTGGCGACGAAAAAGCTGGGAGAGATTCTGATGATACCGGAGGAGGAGCTTTCTGCCGTCCTTGCGGACAGGGAGCTTTTTGTGGAAAAGATTAAGGTGATCCGTTCCGAGCCGCTGAAGGAAGAGAAGGAAATCTGCTGTCTGAACGGAGAGGAGCGCCGTTACGTGAGGATCAAGACGTACGAGGGGGAAGGGAAAACTCTGGGAATCGTCATCGACGTAACGGAGGCAATCGTGGAAAAACAGCAGATCGAGCAGGAACGCGATATCGACCTGCTTACCGGTCTTCTGACACGGCGGGCATTTTTCCGTACGGCAGACCAGCTGTTTGCAGATCCGGACCGGATGAAGACGGCAATGCTTCTGATGATGGATTTAGATAATCTGAAGCATGTCAATGATTCCTGGGGCCACGAATACGGCGATAAGCTTCTGAAGACCGCTGCGGATTTGTTTGCCGGTCTCAAGGCTCCCGAAAAGCTGGCGGCGCGGCTCAGCGGAGATGAGTTTGTTCTGCTGATCTACGGCGCGGAGGAGAAAGAGGAGCTGTACGCGTGTATGGAACGGCTGGAACAGAGTATAAGGGAGGCCAGAATTGCGCTGCCTGCCGGCGAGGAGGCCGAGGTGAGCGTATCGGGCGGTTATCTGATCTATCCCGAGGTCTGCGCTGACTGTACAGAGATGCTTCATCTGGCGGATCAGGCGATGTACCGGGTGAAGAAGAGCGGAAAGGGACGGTTTGAGAAGTATGACTGTCCCCAGAAATAAAAATCAGGAGGCAATAATATGGCAATGTATGAAATCTATTTCAGTCCTACCGGAGGGACGAAGAAGGTCGCAGAGATCATTGGAAGCGCGTGGTCGTGTGAAACAGTGAGGGTTGATCTGATGAATCCGGCACTGCAGCCGGAACAATACGCCTTCTCGGCGGATGACATCTGCATCGTAGCAGTCCCGTCGTTCGGCGGCAGAGTGCCGGTAACGGCGGTGGAACGTCTGAAAAAGATGGCGGGCAACGGAGCGAGAGCGGTTCTGGTGGCCGTTTATGGAAACAGAGAATTCGAAGATACGCTGATGGAATTAAAAGATGTGCTGTCGGAGGCTGGTTTTCGCTGTTCGGCAGCCGCAGCGGCTGTGGCAGAGCATTCGATCATTCGTAAGTTCGGCGCCGGAAGGCCGGATGAGGAAGACTGCCGGGAATTAAAAGAGTTTTCGGAACGGATCAAACATCATCTGGAGGAAAACGGAGACGGTGAGATAACAGTGCCTGGCAGCCATCCATACAGAGAATATCACGGTGTTCCAATGAAACCGAAGGCGGACAAGAACTGCATCAAATGCGGAAAGTGCGCCGCAGAATGTCCGGTCCAGGCGATTCCGAAGGATAATCCGTCATCTCTGGACAAGGAATGCTGCATCTCCTGTATGCACTGTATCGCCATATGTCCGGAGCAGGCGCGCCACAATGATAAGGTAGTGCTGTTTGCTGCGGAACAAAAGATGAAAAAGGTCTGCAGCGGCCGCAAAGCGAACACCCTGTTTCTGTAAAAATGATTTCCAGTCTTTTCCTGACAATTTCCAGCCATCCTGTGTTATTATATTTTTGTAACAGAAATGTAACAATTACGTAACAATATCAGGAGGTATTAAACATGAAGAGACTAACCGCATACGCACTGACCGCAGCAGCGGCACTGGCAACGGCCGGCACCATCCCGTCGACGGCAAATGCAGCCGTTAATACATATAATTTTTCCGCAGGCGGCGGGAGAGTTATCATGGTGACCGGGAATAACCGGATGGATTTCAATAATATCTTAAACCAGATTCCCGGAGTAAACTTCTCCCCGGACTGCCAGCCTGTATTCCCGAATTATCCGGGCGATATGCTGCCGGACAACAGCCTGCCGATGCCGGAGCTGCCGACACCGGATTACCCAATGCCGGATTTCCCGGACAATAGTCTGCCGACACCGGATCAGCCAACACCGGATCTTCCGGACAACAGCCTTCCAACACCGGATCAGCCGTCCGATGAAAATCAGGATGAGGCCGTGGGCGCAGTACTGAAGCTTGTTAATGAAGAACGTGCCAAAGCAGGCCTTCCGGCGTTGACCCTTCATGCAGGCGCGACCCGTGCGGCACAGCAGAGAGCAGGAGAGATCGAGACCTCCTTTTCTCACACAAGACCGGACGGAAGCAACTTTACCACGGCCCTGACCGCAGCTGGTGTGAGCTATAGAGCAGCCGGCGAGAATATTGCCTACGGCCAGAAATCAGCGAAGCAGGTTATGCAGGACTGGATGAACAGCGCAGGACACAGAGCTAATATTATGAATGCAAATTACAGCTCAATCGGAATCGGTCATTATAAGAACGCGGCCGGTGTTGATTACTGGACCCAGCTTTTTATCAACTAAAGATTACTGAGGATATTTCGGATACATAAAGGGATGAATACAAGTATTTCATAAAAAGCGGAAGATTTTACACTCTACAGCGTAAAATCTTCCGCTTTTTTTCTTCAATACCTTTATTTTAAAGCCCTGCCCCCGCCTGAAAATGGTATTTCACAATCCCGAGATCCAGATTGCGGTACTTGCCTTCCTTTGCCTCATATTTCACAGTCTCCCCGTCCAGTATAATCAGAAAGTTCTGCTTATTCATGGCGGTTGGTGCGAGGAGGGCGGCTTCCATGCCTTTTCGGAACCATTCAGGCATCTCTCCGTCCACCTTGCAAAGCTGCGGCATTGGTTTTGATTTGTGAGGGACGCCCTGGGTGTCTCCGTATCCAAGCGCCAGCACGCATACAAGCTGCTGATTCTGCTTGACGACTGCCCTGCACAGCTTTTTCTTATAGGTGACCGCCACCCAGCAGGTATTCAGTCCCAGCTGCTGCGCCCGCAGTGCGATCCGTTCTCCGTAGTATCCCAGCTTTTCTTCCAGATCATGGCCGGAGGGGCCTATGAGTGCAATGTAGTTTGAGATACCGCGGAAGCCTCCGTAATGAGCCATCAGCCCCTTGAAGACGCTGCTGTCATTTGTGATCAGCTGTATGGAAAGATCGCCCTCGCGGTTGCATTTCTCAATTTCTTCCTTCAGTGTCAGAACTGTGGCGGCGTCTATTTCCCTTGCCTGATAGCTTCTGACCGAGTGCCGGTTTTTTATCGCTTCCTGGATTGTCATGTTTCGTCTCCTTTTTATTATGATAAAATTATTTTTTCGTACAGAAGCTTTTTGGTGAGAGCACCCCAGTCTCCGTTATAGTGAAATCCCTTCATATTCGCCATGGCAGCCAGTCCGTGTGCAGTGGCCCACATAACGATTAAATTGTCCCTGTGCTTTTCTTTTTCCACGTGATTATATTCCATGCACAGCAGCCCTATTTCCTTGAAAAGGTGAAATGGTTCAAAGTCTCCGTCAAAGGTATCCTCTGTCAGATCAATCCTGTAATCTCCGCTGTCATAGATGAAGGTAAAATAGTGGGGATTATCCGCAAAGAATTCTACATAAGCGATTCCCATGTTGATGGCGGCGCCCGCGGGATCATCCTTGTCCGTGCCCGCGATCAGCGCATCACAGAATTTCCTTGTGACATAGTTTTTCATCTCGCGCATCAGTTCATCGACATCAGCATAGTGGTTATAGCAGGCAGTGGGAGAGACCCCCAGTCTTTTAGCCAGCTTTCGAAGCGAGAAATTCCCCTTTCCTTCCTCGTGAATCAGCGCCAGCCCTTCTTCGATCAGCTCTGTCTGCAGATTTCCGTGATGGTATGGTTTTTCTTTCATAATTCAGCCTTTCTGAAGTGTTTTATTCTTAGATAAATGAATTCTACAAACAATATTAACGCATGATAATATTATGTTGACACCTGTTAATATTATAGTACCATATATATTAACAGGTGTCAACATTGAGTGTCCTCCTATCCTGGGTCTTTGACGATAAAACAGGCTGGGAAATTATATTCCCAGCCTGTCTTCAGCCTCTTTTTCCGAGAAAAATACCGTCTTTCCGATTTGTCCGGAAGCGATCACGTACGGTCCCTCGCATGCTCCATAACTGTCAATGCTGAATGTGAATCCCCCGTTTTCCGGTGTCACATCAATCACCCGACCAGAGTGAACCGCATCCTCGTCCAGGTAATAGACCACAGTTCCTTCTTCGATCATATGAATCCTCCTCACCATCGAAAGTGGTTGAAAGCCAACCGCAATTCGATTAAAATGAAATATATAAATAGAGTAGTTGTAACTGTAATTATATATATTACAGTTATGAATGTCAAGTCCAAATTGTGAACCACCACAGCATCTGTTGTAAATCTGAACTGGAGGAATGAAATATGAGAAGGTGTAAGATCACCGTTTGAAAGACAACACTGGATGAGGAACTGGCGAGGGAGTACGGAGCACCGGGATTACAGGCATGTCCCATGCTGAAGGCGGGACAGATGTTCTTTGCTGATTACGTGAAACCGGAGGGCTGAATCGCCAAAAACAAGTTTAACGGCAGTGACGGACGGAAAAAAACGCTATCCCCCACTGATATGAAGTCAAGCTGCGCATCGATAAATGATGCAGCCGCACTCTGAGCAATTACCGGGTGGGGATAGAAATAAACTAACAAGATAGAAGCAGCCGAGGACGAATCCAAAATGGATTACAAACCCGTGGTACGGGAATAAAGGAAGAAGAGGGGAAATACATATGAACTACAGAAAACTGGGGAAAACAGGACTTATGGTCAGCGAGATCGGTCTGGGCGGTGAGTGGCTGGAGCGCCATAATGCAGACGAGGTAAAGGCAGTCATCGACTGCTGTGAGGAGGCGGGGATCAATATTCTGGACTGCTGGATGGCCGAACCGAACGTTCGCTCCAATATCGGAGCGGCGCTCTCGGGCAGACGGGACCGCTGGATCATTCAGGGCCATATCGGTTCCACGTGGCAGGATGGACAGTATGTCAGAACCCGTGATTTAGAAAAGGTAAAACCGGCGTTTCAGGACCTGCTGGACCGCATGCGAACAGATTATATCGATCTGGGAATGATACATTTCGTGGATGAGGCCGCAGAGTTTCAGTCGATCATGAATGGAGAATTCATGGAATATGTCAGGGGGCTGAAGGAGCAGGGGATTATCCGGCATATTGGCATGAGCACCCATAATCCGGCGGTGGCGAAGATGGGAGCGCTGTGCGGTGAGATTGAGATGATTCTCTTCAGCATCAATCCGGCGTTTGATATGCTTCCCGCCAGCGAGAACATAGAGGATTATTTTAAGGAGCGGTACGAAGAGGAATTGGGCGGTATTGCGCCGGAGAGGGCAGAGCTGTACCGGATCTGCGAGCAGGAAGAGGTTGGCATTACCGTCATGAAGGGGTATGCCGGCGGCCGGCTGTTCTCGGCGGAGGCGTCTCCCTTCGGCGTGGCGCTGACACCGGTTCAGTGTCTCCACTATGCACTGACCAGACCCGCTGTGGCCAGCGTCATGGTGGGATACGATACCCCGGACCACGTGGCGGCCGCGGTGGCATACGAGAGCGCGTCAGAAGAAGAAAAAGATTACGCGACCGTGCTTGCAGGGGCGCCTCACCACGCATACGCCGGCCAGTGTACGTACTGCGGCCACTGTGCGCCGTGTCCGGCGTCCATCGATATCGCCATGGTAAATAAGCTTTACGATCTGGCGGTCATGCAGAATGAGGTCCCGGCCTCCCTGCGGGCACATTATAACGGACTGTCTGCGGGAGCGGCCAACTGCATTGGATGCGGAAGCTGTGAGACGCGGTGTCCCTTTGGCGTCCATGTGGTGGAACGGATGGAGCAGGCGAAAGCATTATTTTCCTGACGGCGGTTCCGCTGCCGGTTCACCATCCACACGGTTCATGCAGTCCAGCGAGTACATGCGTTTAAACTCCGTGGGGGTACATCCTTTCAGTTGTTTAAACATGCGGATGAAGGCCGAAAGGCTGGAAAAGCCCGACTGGAGTGCCACCTCCGTTACGGAGTATTCCGGATTGATCAGGAGCTGCTCCGCGTGGGAGATTCGTTTTTTGTTTAAGTAGCGGTAGAAGGAGGTATGTGTGAAATCCTTAAAAAGCCGGGTGAAGTGGTATTTGCTGAAGCCCGCGATCCCGGCGATGGTTTCCAGGGATAAGTCCTCCGTACAGTGCTCATTGATATAGTTGCAGACGTAAAGAAAGCGTTCCGCGTATTTGGCGGACTGGGGACCCAGCGTGCCCACGGAGGCAGACGGGGAGATGGCGTATCGTCCAAGAAGCCCCAGCAGCTCGATGAGCGCGCCATAAAGAAGCATATCGTAAAAGGACCGGGAGCCGGCGTATTCCTCTTCCATGAAGGAGAGGAGTTCGCCGGCCTTTCTGTACAGATCAGGCTCTCCCTTAGGCGTGATGGTGGTTACCGGCGCCAGCAGAGCGAGCATGGTCTCCAGGTTGGAAACCTCTCCTAAAAATGATAAATCTGCAAGATAGATGGTCCGGCTGCCCGTCTCCGGCGCGTAAAGCGCATGTATGGTGCCAGGACGGATGATGGCGATATCCCCCTCCTTTAGCTGGTAGATCTGGTCATCCACCACGATCCTATACCAGTTTTCCTTCGCATGTATGATTTCCATCGGAGTGTGCCAGTGATCCGGGAAATTTTCACAAATACTCATGTCACTGATTCGCATCCGGAGATTTTCACGAAATGTGACCGTCTCGAAGATGCCGTCAAGATGTTCAATCATTGGTAATCCCCTTTCGTTCCCTTTCCATGCTTCGCGTGTATCCAAAGCACTCTGAAAACAGCTTTCTGCCGATGTAATCCCGGTAGTGAAAACAGTTGTGACGGTAAAACTCATTCCAGTAGCTGATCATCCGGTCGTGGCTCAACAGAAACGAATTCATGTTAAGGCGGCAGAATGATTTCATCCGGTCTGTATTTTTCCCTGCCATTTCATGGTAGATCAGCTCCAGAATTTCAGCTACATACTCATCCGAGAGCTTTAAGATGTATGGAAAACACCAGTCAGGATAATCTTCCATAAGGATCGCCCTTACGTGCTTCTCCCGTATATAACCGTCAAAGCTTCTCGTAAATATGGCGTGACAGATCATTCTCTGCGTCCATGATAACCCGGAGCACAGGTCCTCATACGTATCGACATAATAGATTCGGTAAGGAAATGAAACCGTTTGTCTGTCGGGCAGCGTATAAGTGCAGGTCTTGCCCGTCTCTGTGATTGGAATATCATGGTACGTGTTTCTGGAAATACGTGACAGCACAATCGCTGCATCTTCATACAGCCGAGCTGGAAAACCATCTGTAAGCATAAGATTACCTCCCGGGGTTAAAAATTCCTCTGCAGGCAGCGGAGCATCAAACTTACATCGCCGCAAGGGGGTGAACCTTTGCCGCAGTCGCTGGATGGACATACAGGAATGGTCGTATGGCTCATTGCCTTCGCAAATAAAAATATGTCTGAAAGCGCAAACAGCAGTCAAAAGGCCATGACAGCAAATTGAAACAAAAAAAGTGCGCTGTTTTTCCTGCTATCATACCGCGATTATGGCAAAAATGCAATATAAAACAGCTGTATACCTCTATCTTTCGGTAAAGATGCTATTTTAAAGAAGCAACTATTGATATAGATGGCGCAATAATTGTAAAGTCAAAACTGTCATAATCTGCTATATTAAAGTCATCTTAAGTACATCATTGATTCAGGAGGTAATAAAATGAGAGAATATCATGTGGCGGTAACCGGCTGTGATTTTGAAGACGGCACAAAGGACCATCCGTTCCGAACCATATCGAAGGCTGCGTTACTCGCCATGCCGGGAGACCGTGTCATTGTCCATGAGGGAGAGTACCGGGAGTGGGTTAAACCAGCGCAGGGCGGAACCAGCAGTGTTTCAAGAATTACATACGAGGCAGCGGAAGGAGAACGCGTCGTAATCAAGGGTTCTGAGCAGATCACGTGCTGGGAGCCGGTGGAGGGCAGCGTCTGGAAAGCGGTACTTCCCAATTCCTTCTTTGGCACTTATAATCCGTATAAGGAGGTTCTGGGAGGAGACTGGTTTATCTATCCGAATGACAATTCCCTGCACACCGGGGACGTCTACCTAAATGGAAAATCCTTTTACGAAGCGAAGAGCCTGGAGGAAGTGAAAAATCCGTTTATCCGCACCGAGGGTGTGAATCCGCCATGGACCAGGCATCCGGAGCCGATTCTGCATCCGGAGGATACCATGTATCAGTGGTATGCCGAGACAGATCAGGAGACTACCGTGATCTATGCCAACTTCCAGGGCGTGAATCCTAACGAGGAACTGACAGAAATCAACGTGCGCAAATGTTGTTTCTATCCTGAGAAAACAGGATTAAACTATATCACGGTGCGCGGCTTCGAGATGGCCCAGGCGGCATGCCCGTGGACCCCGCCGACCGCAGATCAGCCAGGACTTCTGGGAACGAACTGGAGCAAGGGCTGGATCATTGAGAACAATAAGATTCACGATGCAAAATGCAGCGGAATCAGTATCGGAAAGGAAGCCTCCACCGGCCATAATCTCTGTACCAGGACCCACAGAAAGCCAGGATACCAGTATCAGATGGAAGCCGTATTCCGGGCAAGACAGATCGGATGGAGCAAGGAGACGATCGGTTCCCACGTAATCCGGAACAATGAGATTTATGACTGCGGACAGAATGGTATCGTGGGCCATATGGGCTGTGTCTTCAGCGAGATTGCCCATAACCATATTTATAATATCGCTGTAAAGCATGAATATTTCGGATATGAGATCGGAGGAATCAAGCTGCACGCCGCCATCGATGTACAGATTCATCACAACAACATACATAACTGCACGCTGGGAACGTGGCTGGACTGGCAGGCCCAGGGAACGAGAGTGAGCAAGAACTTATACTATGCCAACGACCGTGACCTCATGGTGGAAGTAACCCATGGCCCATATCTGGTGGACAACAATATCTTTGCATCCGATTATAATTTCGACAATATCGCCCAGGGCGGCGCCTACCTTCACAATCTCTGCTGCGGCACCATGCGCAGAGAGGACGTGCTGGACCGGTCCACTCCTTACCACTTCCCTCACACGACAGAGGTGGCGGGAACCACAGTGGTTTACAGCGGTGACGACAGGATCTATCAGAATGTATTTCTGGGAGGAGCCGTGACCTATACGGAGCAGTCCCTTCACGGAACCGAAGGCTATGACGGCCATACGAATTCACTGGAAGAGTATATCAGTGATGTCATCTCCCGTGGAAACGGTGATTTAGAGCAGTTCAAGCATGTAAAACAGCCGGTATACATCCGTGGAAACGCCTACTTAAAGGGGGCTAAGCCCTATGGACGGGAAGAAAATACGCACGTAAGCGATATGGATCCTGCCGTTCGGATTGTAGAGACTGACGGAAAAACGTATCTGGAGCTGAATGTGGAAAAGGAGATGCTGGAGATTCCGACAGAAATCTACAATTCCGAAAAACTGGGAATGCCGCGTATCACGGAGGCCGCGTATGAAAATCCGGACGGCACACCAATCGTATTCGATACCGACTATCTGGATCAGTCCAGGAACGGACAGCCTGCGGCAGGCCCGATTGAAGGCCTGAAGGAAGGAATGAACCGAATACTGGTTTGGGGATAATGGAAATACAGAATTAGGAGATACTGATAGAAGCAGAATTTTCAGGGGCGCAAAACGCCCCTGATTTTTTTCTGCGTCCTTTCACAAATATCTTTCACACAGACTTATTTTCAGACAAACAGCAGCCATATCCGATAAAATGCACATTTCCATCCATCTTTCTTAAGGATTCATTCCGTGTTTCCCAAGTATTTTGTGGTAATATTTACCTGTCGCAGATAAGAATATGAGAATCAGACCGGGAGGTGTTCTGTGAACAGAAAAAGAGTAATTACGGCAGTTGTGATTTTTGCGTTGCTGTGCGTCGGCGTAATATCGTGTGCGCCGGAGGCATTGGGCGTGACGGGGGGATCGAGTGCTGCGGAGACATCGTGTGCGGCAAATCCGTGTGAGAGCACTGGAGATCAGAAAAAGGCAGTGGATTCAGGAAATTCGGTTTCCAGAATCGTGGAGCTGCGTGAATATGAAGACAGCGGATGGCCGTATTTATATGATACCTACACCAATCATACCGATAAAACCATCTCGTCCAGACAGTACTGCATGCTGGCCTACGATAAAGAGGGACAGCCGCTGAAGCTTCAATGGTATATCATGGATTCCGGCGATAAACCGTCATATGACTGTTTGTACGATGATCATGACGAGATAATACCCGGAGCGGCCGCTGATTCCGGCTGGACGCTTTATGACGGAGAGAAGATGACAGGATGGCCGAAGATCGGAGACGGCGGACCAAACCGGGTGGCCTATGCGCTTTACTGCGACCGGAGGATAGTATTTTCGGATGGAGAGGTATGGGAAAATCCAGGATATGAGGACTGGCTTGAGAAGTATAAGGGAAAATCCGTGCCTGTCGAAGAACTCAAGAATTACTACCCATCGGTTCTTGCGGTTACGCTGCAGGATCAGGACGGTTAAACAATAATTCCCAACATGGAGGTTGACAATGAGTACATTCGCGTTAAAGATCACAGCCCTTATCCTTATGTTTCTTGACCACGCAGGACTCTATTTTGAAGGTGCGCCGATGTGGTTCCGTTGGGTGGGGAGAGCTTCCTACCCTCTGTTTTTATTCAGTATGGTCTGGGGATATCACTACACAAGAGACCGGAAAAAATACCTGCTTCGTTTATACCTGATGAGTATTTTTATGACCTTTTTTACTTACTTCATTAAAATCAGGTTTGATGCCTCCATTGACTATGGATACCATAATATTTTTCTGTCCATGTTTCTGGTGGGTGTTTTAATCAGCACCATTGAACTGTTTATGAAGGACAGAAAAAAGGGCGGTATCATGATCGGCATCATTTTTCTCGTCCAGGTCTTATTTTATATGATGCCCGGCTTCTTCCCCTTCCTTCACAGTCTCAGTGGAGATACGCTCACCGGTGTCATTCCCAATCTGGCGCTGAATGAGTATGGGCTTGAATTCATTGTCCTGGGCGTGCTGATGTATTTCCTGAAAGAGAAGAAGGATTTATTAACAGTCGTGTATCTGCTTTTCTGCATCGCCCAGTTCAGCGAGGAGATGCTGGCCGCAAGCACCGCCACACAGTGGATGATGGTGCTCGCCCTGCCGTTCATGCTCAGCTACAATAACCAGAAAGGCCCCGGATTAAAATACTTTTTCTATGTTTTCTATCCGGCACATACGTTTTTGCTGTTTTATCTTGCAAATTATGTCTTTGTAAAATAAATGTTATTCGAAGCGCTGTATCATTCATACCGGTATTAGTTTGCCTGTTTCGCAGATTCCGCCGCAGGAGCGGGAGAGGAGAACTGCTCCGTCAGCTTTTCGAGTAAGTCCCTGGCCTCATTTCCCTGTTCCAGTAAATCATCCACCTCGGGAGTTTCGATATTATGGATCAGGACATTCCGCGTCTTCCGGAGGGCGACGATCTTGTTGAGGCATTCCTTGTCGAGAATATCCAGCCGCTTTAAGGTATTGATATTAAAGGCGCCGCGCGTCTTCGGCGAGCTTTTGTATGATATACGGTTCAGGAAATGCTCCAGAGGCACCCACTGGTTAAAGAAGTAGGTGATGGAGTTGCCGGCCACCTCGTCGGCATCACCGGCGATGCGGAGTTCGCGGTAAATCTGGTACCGTTTTTCATTACCCGTAATGATCTGATCGATGATCTGCTGGGAGATGTTGCGGCGGTCCTTTTCGAACTTGACTGATTTTAAGACCGGTTCGATCTCTTTGACACCGTTCATCTTAAGCTTGCTTAAGAGCTTGAATAATAACTCGATATTTCCCATGCGGAGCTCGATGTCCTCACGGCGGAAATTATTGCTTAAGTAATTGTAGAGATAGGAAGCCAGCTCATACTGGCTGCCGAATGTGGCGTTTTTGCTCTGGACCCTTTCATTGCCGGCACTCTGCAGCCGCTCCAGGGCGATCTCTCCGGCGAGGACGAGTCCGTTCAGCTCATCGATGATAGCCAGCTCTTCTTCCGACAGGGTTCCCGAAAGAGGCTTGTAGACGAGATCGTGTTCGACCTCGGACCATGCATGCATCAAAACAGAAGCCACCTGAATCTCAATCCGTGCGGCGGCGTATTTCTGCTGTGACTTGTCTAAGGATTCTTCCTTCATATGAGCCCTGTAATGGTTGGCCCAATAGCCGGAAAAACGCTTGTTGTAGGTGGGCGGCTTGGACTGCTCCGGGAACTGCTTAGTCTCTATAATGGTAAACAGATCGGCGATCAGGCTGTTGGCCTTGTCGCGGTCTCCGGGGAAGTAGAGGGATACCCGGACTCCGGATAAATCGGCGATATCCTCGTAAATCTCCCTCATGTTTTTATAGGGAACCGGCCGCCGGCTGTTCCTCCTCAATACCTTGCTTTTTAATCTCACAGGATTCTTGGCTCTGGATGTCACCATGGCGCGGATACCGGCTGCCTGAAGCGCGGATTCCAGCTGCCTGGCTGCGATGTGCCCGGCCGTCTCGTAAAAGTTCAACTTTTTCTTATAATTTTCAATAAACTGGTTAATCAAATCCATACACATTCCTCATTGGTTTCTTGTTACATGTTTATTATATCGCAATAGGAAAAATGATACAACCAAAAAGCTTTAAAAGAATGTAAAGTTCTGCCGTCATATCCGGATCTGCCGCCGCGGACCGAAACGTGCAGACATCCTTGTATTTCCCCCAAATAAGAGGTATAATACATAGTAAATCAAACTGGGCGGAAGGGGGATATGCCTGTGTTTCTTTTATTTTTTGCAGTGTGGATGATTTTAAACGGTAAAGTGACGGCGGAAATCTGTATCTTTGGCGTTTTGATTTCAGCCGCACTTTTTTATTTTATGTGCCGCTACATGGAATACAGCCTGAAAAAGGAGCTGCTGCTGTTTCGTCTGGTCCCGCTGTTTATCCGTTATTTCGGAGTTCTCGTGAAGGAGATCGTAAAGGCCAACGTGTGCGTGTTAAAGATCATCCTGTCGCCGGAGCTTCAGCCGGAGCCGGCCTTCGTGTATTTTGACACGGATTTCAAGACGGGGCTGGCGCGGGTTCTGCTGGCCAATTCCATCACGCTGACACCGGGAACCATCACCGTATCCGTGGAGGACGACCGGTTCTGCGTGCACTGTCTGGATAAAGAACTGGCCGAGGGGATGGAGGCTTCTGTATTCGTAAAGCTGCTGAAGGAAATGGAGGACATGGAAGCAAAATGGACAAAATAGGACAGGCTTATGAGATGCTTTTAACCGGGGCAGCCCTGATTCTGGCAGTCCTGATGATCATCAGCATCATTCGTTCCGTTCTGGGGCCGAAGATATCGGACCGGATTATCGCAGTCAATATGACAGGAACCATGGTGATCATGGTCATCGCCATCCTTTCCGTTTACCTGGATGAAAACTATTTGGTGGATGTGAGCCTGATCTATGCCATGATCAGCTTTTTAGGCGTTGTCGTTCTCTGCAAGGTATACACGGGAGTCTATCTGCAGAAGAAGAACCGGAAAGCCGATTTAGGAGCGATCGAGGACAACATAGGCATACAGGCGGAAGAGGAGGACTCACTATGACGTGGCAGTGGATCAGATTCGCACTTTCGGCCGCCTGTCTCGTGACGGGCCTTGTTTTTATGATACTGGCCGTGTTTGGAGTAAACCGTTTTCACCGGGCGCTGAACCGGATGCATGCGGCGGCTATGGGAGACACGCTGGGGATTTTGTTCGTATTTGCGGGACTCATCCTGATTCGTGGATTTTCCATGGATTCTTTAAAATTATTCCTGGTTATCCTGTTTTTCTGGACTGCGGGTCCGGTATCCGGCCATATGATCAGCCGCCTGGAAGCCATGACCGACGAAAATCTCGGTGAGATTCTCGTGATCCGAAAGGGAAAAACCGATAAGAAACAGAAGGAGGAGGAAAAGGGCGATGAAACTCTTTGAAATCATTCTTTTAATCTGTCTGATCGTATGTGCGGTATCGGTTGCATTTACGAAGGATTTGCTGACATCCATCGTTATTTTCATGTCCTACAGCCTGATCATGTGTATCATATGGATTCTGCTTCAATCGCCCGACCTGGCTATTACCGAGGCGGCGGTGGGAGCGGGCGTGACCAGCATCCTCTTTTTCATTACGCTAAAGAAGATCAGAGCCATCCGAAAGGAGGACCGTGATGAGCAGGAAGAAGGATAATTACGAGAACAGCCTGTGGTTGAAATTCAAGAAATGGATCGACGGCGAGATGGACCTACTCGCAGACGGAATGGAGATCCGCGTTCCGGAGAAAGACTCAAAGGTACTTTCGCAGGCGGCGCAGTCTGCACAGGCGGAGCTTCCGGGATATGATCCGGCAAAGGCCGCCAGAATGCGCAAGAAGGAAGAACATGACCTCCTCCTGTTTCACCGGTTCTATCAGGTCATGTCGGTTCTCCTGTGCCTGACGATTATCTTTGTTCTGCTCTGGACGATCGCCTATCTGCCGGTCTTTGGTAATGCAGGAAATCCGGACAACAACGAGGTGTCCGCCCGGTACATAGAAAAGGGAGTGGAGGAGACCGGCGCGCTCAACTACGTCACCGGTATGATTCTGGATTACCGCGCCTTCGATACATTTGGAGAGTCGTGCGTGCTGTTTATCGCTTCCTGCTGTGTCCTGGCGCTGCTCCGGATCGATGCGGTGAGCCGTGACGCACAGACGCGCAAACGGCTCGATGAGGCCAATGACCGGCTCTTTGAACCGAAGAACGATATCATTTTACAGAAATGCGCCTGCGTGCTGGTCCCTTTTATCATGATCTTCGGCATCTACATCATTTTAAACGGCCATCTGTCGCCCGGAGGCGGGTTTTCCGGAGGCGCGGTACTGGGATCGGGTCTGATCCTTTATTTAAATGCCTTCGGCTTCGAGAAGACGGAACGCTTCTTCACAGAGAAAGTGTACCGCAGAATTACACTCTGCGCGCTGACATTTTACTGCGTGGCGAAAAGCTATTCTTTCTTTACCGGCGCAAACCATTTAGAGAGCGGAATCCCTCTTGGAACTCCCGGGGCCATCTTAAGCAGCGGGCTGATTCTGCCTCTCAACATCTGCGTGGGTCTGGTTGTGGCGTGCACCATGTACGCATTTTACACGCTGTTCCGAAAAGGAGGGATGTGACATGGCGGTCCATTTGCTGTTTAACATAGAAGAGACGGTGGCGGTGATTCTGTTCGGCGTGGGATTTACCATGCTGCTGCTGCATAAGAACTTAATCAAGAAGATTATGGGAATGAACATCATGGATACGGCGGTCTATCTATTCCTGGCGGCAAAGGGGTATATCCAGGGAAGAGCCGTTCCTATCGAGATGAACGGCATAAGAGAGGCGTCGGCTTACATCAATCCCGTACCCAGCGGCCTTGTCCTGACGGGCATCGTAGTATCGGTCAGTACGACGGCGCTGATGCTGGCGCTGACGATCCGCCTGTATGAGCGGTACGGTTCCCTGGATCTGGATGAGATTCTGACACAGGCGAAAGAGGAGGAAAAGACATGACTCTTGTTCAGAACTTTCCTTTTTTCTCTATCATCATCGCCATGTTTTCCGGTATTTTGTCGTGTGCCCTCTCTGGTAAAAAGGCCAGGAATTTAAGCCTGGCGGTTATTGCGGCTACGACGGTCATGTCGGCCGCCGTCCTTCGCTTCTGTATGGGGACGGGAGAGAGCTATACCTATATGATGGGTCATTTTCCGGCCCCCTGGGGAAATGAGATCAGGGCCGGCGTCTTAGAAGGCCTGACTGCCACCGTATTCGGCGTGGTCATGCTGCTGTCCGTCCTGGGAGGCATGGATCATACCGCGGAGGACGTGGAAGGGACAAAGCTGAACTTATTCTATGTAATGATCGATTTGATGCTCAGTTCGCTTCTGGCCCTTATCTATACGAACGATTTATTTACCGCCTATGTATTTGTGGAGATCAATACCATCGCAGGATGCGGCCTGATCATGATACGGCAGAAGGGCAGGAGCCTGTCGGCGGCGATCCGGTATATGATTATGAGCCAGCTGGGCTCGGGCCTGTTTTTAATCGGGCTCAGTATGCTTTACGATGTAACGGGCCATCTGCTGATGAGCCCGGCCAGGGCGGCAGTGGAGGCCATCGAGGCCGCGGGCAGCTATGAGATTCCCATGCTGGTAATTCTGGCGGTGATCAGCGTCGGACTGGCCATCAAGAGCGGACTGTATCCGTTTCATTACTGGATACCCGATACCTATGGCTATGCGACTCCGACGGCCAGCGCCATTCTGTCAGGACTCGTGTCCAAAGGGTATATTTTCCTGCTGATTAAGATATTCTACCGCGTGCTGGGAAGAGAAAATGTGGTGGCCAGCCGGATTGTCAACGTTCTGTTCGTTTTCGGCCTGGCCGGGATGCTTATGGGGTCCCTTCATGCGATTCTGGAAAAGGATACGAGGAGGATGATCGCCTATTCTTCCGTGGCTCAGATCGGCTATATTTACATGGGAATCGGCCTTGGAACGGAGGCCGGGATGGTGGCTGCGGTGTTCCACATGTTCACCCATTCGGCGACCAAGGCGCTGCTGTTTATCAGCGCGGTCGGGCTCTATGAGGTGTCCGGTAATAAAAAGGACTACAAGAGCCTGCGTGGAGCGGGATACCGGAACCCTCTGGCCGGAATCGGATTTTCCGTGGGAGCACTCTCCATGGTGGGATTTCCCATGCTGGCCGGCTTCATATCCAAGCTGCTGTTTGCCACGTCGGCACTCCAGAGTCCGAATAAGATGATTATCACGCTGATTGGTCTGGCCGTCAGCACGACGTTAAATGCCATCTACTTTCTGCGCCTCGTCATCACCCTGTACTCCAGAGAGGGAGACCGGGATGCCAGAGGAGCTGCAGAGCGGTCCGCAGTCAGCAAAAGTTCCTGGAAACTCAGGCTGGCCGTCCTGTGCTTCATCTTTCTGAATCTGATTCTGGGACTGAAATCCCAGCCGATCGTACAGGCGATTGCAGCCGGACTTTCAACGCTCGAATAAGCGTTACTCCATTAAGCTCGTAAATCCTCCGCCTTAAATATGAAAATTTAGAAAGGAGAGTCCACTCAAAGAGAAAATTATGCTGGCGTAAGTTTGTACCGAAGGCTATTTCGGGAATTTACGACTGTGGAGTGTAAAGGAACTTGTGAGTAAGTTTCCTTATGTTTTGAGTGGCAGAAACCTTATGTACCAAGAGATGGATCAAAACGTGATATTGCTGCTTCCGGTTCTCATTCCAATTGCGGCAGGAATCCTGCTTCTGACGGTGAAACGGCTCAGAAGCAGCCGGAAAGCGATGCTGTGCCTGGCCGTGGCTGCGCTGACGGTGGGAGCGCTGTGCGCCTTCGCTGCGGTGGCGTCGGGAGGCGGGCTTACGCTCTGGAAGCTGACTGACACCATAACCATTGAATTCCGGGTGGATGGGATCAGCAGGCTTTTTGCCGTGCTGACGGCGGTGGTCTGGCTTCTGGTAGGGATCTATTCCATAACCTATATGACCCATGAACGGGATGAACACCGGTTCTTCGGGTTTTACTTAATCGTCCTCGGAGTGCTGATTGGACTGGATTTTTCCGCCAATCTGGTGACCATGTACGTCTTTTACGAATTGATGACGCTGACATCGCTTCCCCTCGTTCTTCACGAGCTCACAAAGGATGCGGTTATGGCGGGACTCAAATACTTATTTTACTCTGTGGCGGGCGCTTTCCTGGCGCTGTTTGGGATCCTCTTTCTGGCCAGCTTCTCCGGTACACTGGCGTTTACTCCGGGAGGTGTACTGAGAGGTGTTTCCCTTGCCGGGAAGGAAGGAATCCTGCTGGCTGCGGTGTGCTGCATGCTGCTGGGCTTTGGAACGAAGGCCGGTATGTTTCCCATGCACGGATGGCTGCCTACAGCTCATCCGGTTGCTCCCGCGCCGGCCAGTGCCGTGCTGTCGGGCCTGATTACGAAATCGGGCGTACTGGCGGTAATCCGGGTGGTCTATTATATCGTCGGGCCGGAGCTTCTCCGCGGAACCTGGGTACAGACCATGTGGATTCTCCTGTCCCTGCTCACCGTATTTATGGGCTCCATGCTGGCTTATAAGGAACCGGTTTTAAAGAAACGGCTGGCGTATTCGACGGTCAGCCAGGTCTCCTATATTCTGTTCGGGCTGAGTCTTTTGGAGCCGACGGCATTTGTTGGGGCCTTATCCCATGTGGTGTTCCATTCCATGATCAAGAACGGACTCTTCCTGGCGGCCGGCGCCATCATATTTAAAACCGGATGGACCAGAGTGGAGGAAATGCGCGGTCTCGGCCGGGTGATGCCGGTGATGTTGGGCGGCTATACGGTTCTGTCTCTGGCACTGATCGGAATTCCGCCCTGCAGCGGCTTTGTGAGCAAATGGTATCTGGCGTGCGGGGCTCTGGCCTCCGGAACGGGAGTGTGGACGATCGCGGGACCGGCCGTGCTGCTGGTCAGTGCGCTGCTCACTGCCGGTTATCTGCTTCCTCTCACCATCCATGGGTTCTTCCCGGGGGAAGACTTTGATGAGAGTGAATTAAAGGCAAGAGGGCTTATAGGACGGGAACCGTCGCTCTGCATGATGGTACCGATACTGATATTTACGGCGGGGGCCCTGCTTTTCGGCTGCTTCCCGGGCCGGTTCCTGGCTATGCTGGAATCCATTGCCGCGGCCGTACTTTGACGGAGGAATGCGTATGAACGGAATCTTACTGGCGGTGCCGGCGCTCCTTCCGATCGTGGGAGGTACGGCGATTCTCGCCTCCGGATATGGGGCCGGGGATGAGAAAACATACAGACATCTGGAAATTGTCGTGGAAGGACTGGTGCTTTTAAACAGCCTGCTGGTGGCCCTGCTGATCGCCGGCAGAAGCGGCATGGATAATGGTCTGGTGCTCTTTAAACTCTACGGGAATCTGACGGTCCGGTTTAAGCTGGACCGCATGGGCTCGGTATTCGCGGGCCTGGTGGCGTTTCTGTGGCCTCTGGCAACGCTTTATTCATTTGAATATATGAGGCATGAAAAGAGGCGGGCCTCCTTTTTTGCCTATTATCTGATGACGTATGGGGTGACGATCGGAATTGCGTTCTCAGGCAACTTAGTTACCATGTATCTGTTTTATGAGCTGCTAACGCTGGTCACCTTCCCTCTGGTGCTCCATCCCATGACAAAGGAAGCCATGCGGGCGAGCCGCAAATACCTCTATTATTCCATCGGTGGAGCGGCGTTCGCCTTTATTGGCCTGATTTTCGTGCTGAAATATTCAGCCACGGGAACCACGGAATTTGTTCCGGGCGGCGTCCTGTCCCTGACTGCGGCTGAAGGCGACCGTGGAACGCTGCTGTTCGTCTATATCCTTGCGTTCTTCGGCTTTGGAGTCAAGGCGGCCGTATTTCCGTGCCACGGCTGGCTTCCGAAGGCCACCGTGGCGCCTACGCCGGTGACGGCCCTGCTGCACGCGGTGGCTGTGGTGAAATCCGGTGCATTTGCCATACTGCGATTCACTTATTTCAGCTATGGAACGGAATTCCTGAGGGGAAGCACGGCACAGTGGGTGGTCATGGCCGCAGCCATGGTGACGATTATCTTCGGCTCTACCATGGCAGTCAAGGAGATTCACTGGAAACGCCGTCTGGCGTATTCCACGATCAGCAACCTGTCGTATATTCTGCTGGGAGCGTCGATGATGAGTCCTCTGGGGCTGGCGGCCGCCTTAAGCCATATGGTCTTTCACGCATTTATGAAGATCTGTTCCTTCTTCTGCGCGGGAGCTGTGATGCATCAGACCGGAAAGACATACGTCTATGAAGTGGACGGCCTGGCGAAGAAGATGCCGTTGACGTTCGGCTGTCTGACTGTGGCTAGCCTTTCCCTCATGGGGATCCCTCTGTTTGCCGGTTTTATCAGCAAATGGAACATTGCGGAAGCGGCCTTCGCCTGCGGCAGTCTCGCTCTGGCAGGCGGCAGCAGAATGGGAATTCTCCCGTATCTGGGAACGGCTGTAATCCTTTATTCGGCCCTGATGACCGGTGTCTATATGCTTACTGTGCTGGTGCGGGCGTATTTTCCAAAGGCTGCGGCCGCCGCGGTAAAAGAGGAACCGTACACCGATCCCAACTGGATGATGATGGTGCCGCTTCTGATCTTCGCGGCCGCAGTGCTGGTGTTTGGCCTGTATTCCGGGCCTCTGATGGAGTTGCTTACGGCGATAGGAGGTGAGGCCGGATGAAGACCCTGTTTGATGTGGCGATACCCGGATTCTGTGAGATGGGACTGCATTTTAAGCTGGACGGCTTCCGTCTGGTCTATTCCTGTATCGCCGTATTGATGTGGGCCGCCAGCGGTGCATTTTCCCTGGAATACATGGCTCACTATGAGAAACGCCGGAAATACTACGTGTTTTTATGGGTGACATTTTTTGCCACCGTGGGAGTGTTTCTGTCTGCGGATTTGTATACCACCTTTATTTTCTTCGAAATCATGTCCTTTACTTCGTATGTCTGGGTGGCATTTGACGAGAAGAAGGAGAGCCTTAAGGCGGCGGAAACCTATCTGGCTGTGGCGGTAATTGGCGGCCTTGCCATGCTCATGGGGCTGTTCCTTCTCTATGACCTGATGGGGACTCTGGATATGGATCTGATCGGTCCGGCGGCGCGGGTAGCCCTGGAGACCGGCGGCGGTTACCTTTCGCCTGCCGCACAGCTTTATACTGCGGGGGGACTGCTTCTATTCGGTTTTGGAGCCAAGGCGGGCTGCTTTCCGCTCCATATCTGGCTTCCAAAGGCCCATCCGGTGGCTCCGGCACCGGCCAGCGCGCTGTTGTCTGGAATACTGACGAAGGCCGGCGTATTCGGAATCATTGTGATTACCGGGGGGCTGTTCTTTTCCGATGGAAACTGGGGGCTTCTCCTCACCGTGCTGGGGCTTGTGACCATGTTTCTGGGGGCGCTTCTGGCGCTGCTGTCTGTAAATTTAAAGAGGACGCTGGCGTGTTCGTCCATCTCTCAGATCGGATTCATTTTAACGGGAATCGGCATGGCAGTTCTTCTTTCCAGCGTGGGAGAAGAAAATGGTCTGGCGGTGCGGGGCACATTTTTACACATGGTCAACCATTCGCTGTTCAAACTGGTGCTCTTTCTCTGCGCCGGGGCGGTGTATATGAATCTGCATAAGCTGAATTTAAATGATATCCGCGGTTTCGGCAGGAAGAAGCCGGCGCTTGGCTTCAGTTTCCTCATGGGAAGCCTGGGAATCGGCGGAATCCCGCTGTGGAGCGGTTATGTGAGCAAGACGCTGCTCCATGAGAGCATGGTGGAGTATGCGAAAGCCGTGGGAGAGGGGGTCGCCGTTTTGGTGTATCCGGGAATGGCTTCTGCCTCCGCCGGAATGCCTGGCATCGTCACATCGCTTCTGCTGAATCCGGGAATCTGGAAAGCGGCGGAATGGGTGTTTCTTCTGACGGGAGGAATGACCGTGGCCTATATGCTGAAGCTGTTTATCGCACTATTTGTGGAAAAACATCCGACCGAGCAGGCGAAGTATGACGCGATGTCCACATCCTGCATGAACCCTCTCAGCCGTTTCGTGCTGGTGGGCTGTTCGGCGCTCATTCCACTTCTGGGCATGACACCGTATCTGACCATGGACCGGATCGCTGGTGCAGGCGAACCCTTTTTCCAGGGAGATGAGATGGTTCATTCCGTGGCTTATTTTTCTCTGGGAAATCTAAAGGGCGGAGTCATTTCCATCGGAATCGGCATTGTGCTCTATGCTGTCGTCGTACGTTTGCTATTGATGAAAAAGGACGAACGGGGCACAGCGATTTATGCAGACCGCCTGCCGTCCTGGCTTGATCTGGAGAATCTGGTCTACCGGCCGCTTCTTCTGCATGTTTTGCCTGGAATCTGCGGTACGGTATGCGCCTTGGTCGACCGGTATCTCATCTCCACGGTGGTGACTGTATTTCTGGCGGTATCCTCCGTAGTCTGCCGGGCCATGGATTCATTCGTCGACGGCCTGATTCTGCTTGCGAGAAAGACGACTCACCGACAGCTGCCGGGAACCGTAAAAATAAGGGAAAATGACAGACTCGCCTACATCCTTGGAGGTATGGCGGATGAAATAGCGGCATGGAAAGGCCGGCGGGGCAGGAACATCAAAACGAACCGTACGTCTGCAATTCCACGTTTTATAGAGGCGGAGGAGGAGCTGAAACGGACCGGAAAGCTGGTCGAAGAAAGCTTTTCCTTTGGCCTGATGCTGTTCTGTATCGGGCTTTGCCTGACACTGGGATATTTACTGGCAGTCTTCCTTATGGGATAGACTGCCTGGAACCGGAAGCCTCAAAATAGAATGTTCCCGCCGGCTTGGCTGAACCGCTTGTGCGGAGATTCAAAGCGGCGGGGATTTTTTGTGCAATAAAAAAGTGTTCCTGTTACACAAAAAGCCCTCCGGGCAGAAGGCGCACTTCGTGCTGAGGAGGTTTGGCTGCTGAAGCAGCCGCGCTCCGGCGCAAGAATTCGGATCACCGGGCTTTTGGAGGCAGAACAGCAGGAGAATGTCGGGCTGTGCGGGAAATGCTGGATGGGGTCTTTCGCAATTTTTGTGTTTATGGTATGATGAATGCTTAAATACGAAACACTGGAGATACAGGATGGAGGAAAAGGAAATTGATGATAGAGACAGAACGGCTTCAGTTGATTCCGCTGACACCGGATCAACTAAGGCTTTGGGTTACTGATATGGCAGAGCTGGAGTCGGAACTCGGTGTTGTCTATGATGCTGAGCCGATGGAAGGTATTTTCCTGAAAATTGTGGAAGGGCAGTGCGGGATAACCGAGAAGGATGAGGCGCATTACGTATACCACACCTTCTGGTTCCTGGTGCGCAGGGAAGACCGTGTGGTCGTAGGATCCGCAGATTTTAAAAACGTACCGGATCCGGAAGGCCTGGTGGAGATCGGTTACGGCCTGGGACTGAAATATGAGCACAAGGGTTATATGACGGAAGCGGTCGGAGCCATGTGCCGGTGGGCGCTGGAGCAGGAAGAGGTGCGCGCAGTGATCGCGGAGACCGAGCCGGACGGACTGGCCTCCATACGTGTACTGGGCAGATGCGGCTTTAAGAAGTGGAAGACAGAGGAAAATTTGTGGTGGAGGCTTGACGGATGAACATACAGATATTCGGAAAAAAGAAGTGTTTTGATACGAAGAAGGCAGAGCGGTATTTTAAGGAACGGAATATCCGCGTTCAGATGATCGATATGGCGGAAAAGGGCATGAGCAAAGGAGAGTTTACCAATGTAAAGCAGGCGGTTGGAGGCGTGGAAGCGCTGATCGACGAAAACTGCAAAGACAAGGATCTGCTGGCTCTCTTAAAGTATCTGTCACCTGAGGACCGGGAGGAAAAGCTTCTGCTGAATCCCCAGGTTATAAAGACTCCCGTGGTTCGGAATGGGAAAAAGGCGACTGTGGGATACCGGCCGGAGATATGGAAAGAATGGGACGAGTAGTCCGTTCTTCAGGTACGATACAAGGCGTATTTACGCCCTGGGAAAGTGAGGAAATGTATGACAGGTATGAACAGGCCCAGGACGGCCCTTATAGCCGCGGCTCTTGTGTGCGTTCTTGCGTCAGGCGGCTGCGCCTCCGGACACGCGGCACAGGAGAATGGAACAACAGGAGGACAGACGGCCCCGACTTCTGCGAAAAGCAGCCAGGAGGTGAATGCGGAGACAACCTCATCCGGCATTCAGGAAGAGACCTCTCAGTCAGACAAAGAGATGTCGGCAGAACCGGTGAATCATGTAAATGGCAGCAGCGAAAATGGTGCCGAGGAGGCTGAAAGCCGGACGTCACTGGACTCTCTGAAGCTGCAGGAAACCGTCTTAAAAGGGATGGTCTGGACTGCATCGGAGAAGCGGATGGTCTATAATACGGCTGATAATTCGTTTGCGTGGTGGTGTCTCTACGGCATCGCGGGGACCGGAGCAGCGCAGGGAGAGACGGAAGTTTCCGTGAAGACGGGAAAGCTGAAGGAGTATATGTCCGTCCTTTTTGAAGGAAAAACAGAGCTGCCTGCCATACCGGAATCCATGGCCGGATTTATCGTGCCCGACGAAAAGGATGACGCTGTCATATTTCACATAGAAGGAGCATTTGACGGCAGCTTTACTTTTTCGGAGCCGGAACCTGTCGATGAGAACCATGTGAAGATTACGGGAACTTGGAAGACAGAGGAAACAGATCCGCCGGCTATCCAGTTTTATCTGGTAAACAGAGCAGGGGACGATTATCCCTACACGGTCCAGTATATGGAGATGGAGGGATACGTCTGCAATGATATCCTGGAAGGAGACCGCGTCTTCGAGCCATAAAGACAGCAGTACCGCGGGCGGCAGTCTTCCGGCCGGGAGAGAGCCGCACACGTTTGCATTTTGAAAATAGAAAAAATCTATAGGTTTTTCAAAGAAATCTGCATTGTTATTCCGGTTCAGACTGCTATAATAACCGTAGACAATTTTAGAAGGAGGACATGACAATGGCAATTTTAGTTACTGGCGGAGCCGGATACATCGGAAGCCACACCTGCGTGGAGCTTTTAAAGGCGGGCTATGAGGTGGTAGTAGTGGATAATCTCTGTAATTCCTGTGAGGAATCCATGGAACGTGTACAGGAGATTACGGGAAAGACGCTTGCATTCTATGAGGCTGATCTGCTGGACAAAGCAGCGTTAAGCCGTATTTTTAAGGAGCAGAAGATCGACGCGGTGATCCATTTCGCAGGCCTTAAGGCGGTGGGAGAATCTGTTTACAAACCGCTGGAATACTATCACAACAATATTACCGGTACACTCGTGCTCTGTGATGTCATGCGCGAACATGGCGTAAAAAGCATTGTATTCAGTTCCTCCGCGACCGTATATGGCGATCCTGCATTTGTTCCGATCACGGAAGAGTGCCCGAAGGGAGAGATCACCAATCCATATGGCCGGACAAAGGGAATGCTGGAGCAGATTCTGACCGATTTACATACGGCAGATCCGGAGTGGAATGTCATGCTTCTGCGCTATTTCAATCCGATCGGAGCTCATGAATCGGGAAGAATCGGTGAGAACCCGAAGGGAATTCCGAACAATCTGCTTCCATATATCACCCAGGTTGCAGTCGGCAAGCTGGAATCTCTCGGAGTCTTTGGAAATGATTACGATACCCCGGATGGAACGTGTGTCAGGGATTATATTCACGTTGTGGATCTGGCGGATGGCCACGTCAAGGCGCTTAAGAAGATGGAAGGCGAAAAGGGCGGCGTATTGATCTACAACCTGGGAACCGGCTGCGGATACAGCGTTCTCGACGTTATTCATGCCTTTGAGGAAGCCAATGATTTAAAGGTTCCTTACGAGTTCAAGCCGAGGAGAGCGGGCGATGTACCTCAGTGCTACGCCGATCCGGCAAAGGCAGAACGCGAGCTGGGCTGGAAGGCGGAACGCGATTTAAAGGACATGTGCCGTGATTCCTGGAACTGGCAGAAGAATAATCCGGAAGGATATGCGGAATAAAAGGAAATACTGTGATGTTATGAAGTAATGGAAAAACAACCGCTTATGCGGTGTGGACGGCTCTCCGGCGCTGGAATTCAGGCGCCGGAGGAAGCCGTTTTTTTTGTTTTGTGTAACGGGATAGAAAGCGATACGAAGATAGAAAATAAAGACAAAAGAATAACATAGAGTACATATAAATAATGATTCGTACAAATGATCTGTATAACGCCGTTTCCCAAAATCTCCTGAGCCTGTTTAAATTATTGCCCGAACATATATTCGAAAATACTTGATATATTCTTTACAGTATGATAAAATAAAAGAAAAAGAACATATGTTCGAGGTGACCTATGCTGATTCAGGAAGATTTAAGTATACAGGAAAAACTGGAGATCCTTTCCGACGCTGCCAAATACGATGTGGCCTGCACCTCCAGCGGCGTTGACAGAAAAGGTAAGGCAGGGATGCTTGGCAACACGGTTGCAGCCGGACTCTGTCACAGCTTTGCGGGAGACGGAAGATGCATCTCCCTTTTGAAGATTCTCTTCACCAACCAGTGCATCTATGACTGCAAATATTGTATTAACCGCTGTTCCAATGACGTGGTAAGGACCGCATTTACACCGGACGAGGTCTGTACATTGACCATGGAGTTTTACAGGCGGAATTATATTGAGGGGCTGTTTTTGAGCTCCGGAATTTTATACAGCGCGGATTACACCATGGATTTGATTTACCAGACCTTAAAGAAGCTGAGAGAGGTATACCGCTTTAATGGATATATCCACGTAAAGGCAATTCCGGGGGCCGACCCGGTTTTAATTGAAAAAGTAGGATTTCTGGCAGACCGAATGAGCATAAACCTGGAGCTGCCGACCGCGGAAGGCTTAAAAAAGCTGGCTCCCGGAAAGAGCAGAAGCAAGATACTGACTCCCATGAGACAGATTCAGCGTGGCATAACCGCGAATAAGTTCGAACTGATGGAATATAAAAGGACGCCCTCCTTCGTGCCTGCGGGACAGAGTACACAGATGATCGTGGGCGCGACGCCGGAAAATGATTATCAGATGATGATGGTGGCGGAGGCGCTATACCAGAACTATGATTTAAAGCGGGTTTTCTATTCCGCCTTCGTCCCGGTCAACGAGGATTCCAGCCTTCCGGCGCTTCCGGGCGGACCGCCGCTTCTGCGGGAACACCGGCTCTATCAGGCGGACTGGCTCCTGCGGTTTTACGGCTTTAAGGCATCGGAGCTTTTGACAGAGGACCGGCCGAATTTCAATGTGTTTCTGGATCCCAAGTGTGACTGGGCGCTCCGCCATTTGGAACTGTTTCCGGTAGAGATCAACCGTGCCGATTACTATACGCTTTTGCGGGTACCGGGAATGGGAGTGAAATCCGTAAAACGAATCATTGCGGCCAGAAGGCAGGGCCTGCTGGACTTCGAATCCTTAAAGAAGATGGGGGTCGTACTGAAGAGAGCCATGTATTTTATTACGTGTTCCGGCCGGATGATGTATCCGACCAGGATGGATGAGGATTACATTACCAGCCACTTAGTCGGGGATGAGCGCCGTGCAGTATGGGATATCAGCCAGCAGGGGGCTTACCGCCAGCTGTCGCTGTTCGATGATATGAAGCTTAATATGGCCCCGGCCCCGGTGGACCGGTATTCAGTAGTAACAGGGAGTATGTGAGTGATATGACGGTTTATACGTGTAAAGATAGCTTTGAAGGGATTTTAACCGGTGTGTATGACGCATGGATGAGCCGGAAGGGCCATTCCAATGTGAGACTGGAGACGGCGGGCCAATACAGTACCATGGAACTGTTCTGTGATTACATTGACGTCATACCCGACGAGGAAAAGGTGGAAAAGGTGATCCGGTCGGTGCGGACCAGAATATCGGAAGCAGCGTATGAAGCCATCTACAAGGCCTCCTTGAGCCGGAACGGAGAGAAGGCGGATCATATCTACCGTTTCCTGATCCGGGGGTTCCAGAAGGGAGCAGGCATCACCCAGAGCCTCCAGCTGCCCGAGGTATTCCAGATATTCGATATGTGCCGGAATCTTGACAACGAGGCGCATCTGGAGACGGAGTTTCTGCGGTTTATCCAGATGGATGAGGACATGCTGGTCAGCCGGATCGGTCCGAAGAATGATGTGCTGGTCTTAATCGCCCCTCATTTTGCAGACCGCATGCCGGCGGAGAACTGGATTATCTACGACGAGAAAAGAAAGAAGGCCGCCCTTCATCAGGCCGGACGGCCGTGGTTTCTTATGGATCTGGATTCCAGAGAGTGGGAGGAAAAGCTTCATAAGGCGACAGAAGACGACGAATACCGGGAACTGTGGAAGGCATTAAGGAGGAGTATTACCATAAAAGAGCGGTGGAACCCGGTGTGCCAGAGGACTCATATGCCGCTGAGGTACAGGGCGTATATGCCGGAATTTGACCAGGGCTTAAAGGATCAGCGCTGATTACAGTCCGAAAGACCGGATGAAGTCTTTCACGAACTTTACATTTATGGTATACTTCTCCTATACGACAGAATGATTCTGTTCATGTTTCAGAGAGGAGTCACTAACATGATAAGACGAAGAGAGTTCAGAGTTCCTTCCAGCGATGGAAAATCAGGACTGCATACCGTTTTGTGGGAACCGGATGGAGAGGTGAGACAGCTTCTTTTGATTTCTCACGGAATGACGGAGCATATCCTTCGGTACGATCCATTTGCCCGCTTCCTGGCAGAACAGGGAATTGCGGTGATCGGCCATGATCATCTTGGCCATGGAGGAACGGTGCAGAATGGGCGGTATGGCTACTTTGCCGATAAGGCTGGCCATGTCTGTGTTATCAGGGATTTACATAGGACAGCCAGCCGCATCCGCGTCATGTACCCGGGGCGTCCGCTGTATATGCTGGGGCACAGCATGGGATCCTTCTTTCTCAGACGGTATCTTACACTGTATGGGGAAGAACTGGCAGGTGCGATCATTATGGGAACGGGAGATCAGGCGATGCCGATTGTGATCGCAGGCAAACTGATTGCCGCCTCCATCGGCCTGATCCGGGGAAAAGAGTATCAGAGCAAATGGATGCACCAGCTGGTTTTGGGGAATTACAACCGTTCTTTTATGCCGTCCAGAACAGACAATGACTGGCTCTCCAAGAACTGTGAATCTGTGGATCAATACTGCAGTGACCCGTTCTGTAATTTTAAGTTCACCGCTTCGGCGTACTGTGATTTCTTCAATATTATGCTGGATTTAAAGCTGCACCGCCAGGAGGAACGGATTCCCAGATCCCTGCCGCTCTTTATTCTGTCAGGGGCACAGGATCCGGTCGGTGAATTCGGGAGAGGCGTCAGACGTGTGTTCCGCAGATATAAGAAGATAGGCATGACGGATACCGAGATGATTCTCTACCCGGATGACCGCCATGAGCTGTTGAACGAGACGGATAAAGAAGCGGTCTGGCATGATATACTAAGCTGGATTACGTATCACGAGCTTTGACAGAGACTGGCAGGCAGGTTAAAAACTGCTTGCCAGACAATCTAAAATCCTGTATGATAAATACAGGTTCCAATTCAGGAACGTTCTATGAATCGATGCGGTTCTGCATCATTTTTCCAACAGAGAATGAAATAACAAAACGAAAAAACAAAACGAAAACACAGAATGAAGCACAAAATTAAGGTCAGGAAGGGAGAAAGTGTGTTCAGCAAAGTGCATAGTATTGGTATTTTAGGTGTCGAAGGGTACCCTGTCGTAGTGGAGGCGGATGTGAGCGAAGGTCTCCCCGGCTTTACTATGGTTGGTTATCTCTCGGGAGCGGTGAGGGAGGCGCAGGACCGGGTTCGGACCGCTCTGAAGAATTCCGGTTTCCGGCTCCCGGCAAGAAAGATTACGGTGAACCTGTCGCCTGCGGATATCAGGAAAGAGGGGACCGGATTCGACCTTCCCATCGCAGTCGCGGTTTTGGCGGCCACCGGACTGGTGGACCAGTCGATTCTGGATACCAGCGTCCTGGTGGGAGAACTGGGGCTGGATGGAAGAATCAAACCGGTCTCCGGGATTCTGTCGATTGCGGCTGCAGCCGGGAATGCGGGAAAGAAACGGTGTTTTCTCCCGATTCCCAATGTGAGCGAGGGACAGATCATCGGGAACATCGACATCATTGGCGTAGAGGACATCAGAGAACTGGCAGGTATGTTAAATGAGCCGGACCAGCTGTCACCGGCCATAAGACAGGAAAAAACGAGCTTTTCGGAGAAAGATGTTTACGATGTGGATTTCTCAGAGGTCAACGGTCAGTTCCTTCTCAAGCGGGCCACGGAGATCGCGGTGGCCGGCATGCATAACATCCTCTATATCGGTCCGGCCGGGACTGGAAAAACTATGGTGGCGAGACGAATTCCAACCATCATGCCGTCCCTGTCCCACGAGGAGAATGTAGAGATATCGAAGATATACAGCATCTGCGGCCTTCTTCATCAGGATCAGCCGCTGCTGTCCAGGCGGCCGTTTCGGAGTCCGCACCACACCATCAGTCCGCAGGCTTTGACCGGCGGAGGAAGAATTCCTAAACCCGGAGAGATTTCTCTGGCTTCCAGGGGCGTTCTGTTCCTGGATGAGTTACCCGAGTTTCAGAAAAACAGCATAGAGGTCTTAAGACAGCCGCTGGAGGAACGGAAGATTACGATCTCCAGATTGCACAGCGCTTACGAATTTCCTGCGGATTTTATGCTCGCTGCCGCTATGAATCCGTGTAAATGCGGCTATTATCCCGACCGGAGCCGGTGTACGTGTACGGAGCCGCAGATACAGCGCTACTTGAGCCGAATTTCAAAACCATTGCTGGACAGGATCGATATCTGCGCCGAGGCTGTGCCGATGAAGTATGAGGAACTGAAGGATAAGGGGAAGGGGGAACCCTCCGGTGCCATCCGGGAGAGGATCGAGGCAGCAAGGGTGATTCAGAGACAGCGTTTTGAGGGCAGCGGAATCTATTTTAACAGTGCCATGAACGGGGCGCAGATCGGAGATTTCTGCCGCCTGGGTCAGATTGAACAGGTATTTCTAAAGCGTATTTTTGAACACATGGGGCTTAGTGCCAGAGGATACGGAAAAATACTGAAAGTGGCCAGAACCATCGCGGATCTGGAAGGCAGCGGCGAAATAAAAAAAGAACATCTGGCGGAAGCAGCAGGGCTTCGCAGCCTGGAAGAAAAATACTGGGGAGGCAGTCATCATGATATCATATAAGGAACGTCAATATCTCTGCTGGTTTCTATCCGTGCCCGGAATCGGCGCGGTTACCGGCATGCGTCTTTTTAAACAGTTTAAAAGTTTTGAAGAGATATATAATATAGAAGGAAAAAAACTGGAAAATGCAGGATTGCTGAGGCCGAAGGAGGCTGCCGCGTTCGATGCGGAAAAGTGCCAACTGGACAGACGAAAAAGAGAACTGGAAGAATTGGAAAAGGAGGGAATCCGTCTGATTGCATTTTTGGATGAGAATTATCCAAAGCGACTGCTTAAGATACACGATTATCCGGTGGGACTCTTCGTCAGAGGAGAACTTCCGGATGAGGAGCGGTCGGCTGCTGCTGTAATCGGAGCAAGAAACTGCACCAATTACGGAAAGCAGGAAGCAGAATACATGGCGGCGGAGCTGGCGAAGGCCGGAGTGCAGATCATCAGCGGCCTTGCCTATGGCATCGACAGCGCAGGCCATAGGGGAGCGCTGAAGGCCGGCGGGAAGACATTTGGCGTATTGGGATGCGGGATCAAGATCTGTTATCCGCGGGAGAACTACGGGCTCTACGAACGCATGTGCCGCCAGGGCGGTGTTCTGTCGGAATGGATGCCGTGGGAGCAGCCGCAGCAGAAAAACTTTCCCATAAGGAACCGGATCATCAGCGGACTCTCCGATGTGATTCTTGTAATGGAGGCCAGACAGAAGAGCGGGTCTCTTATTACCGCAGGAATCGGACTGGAACAGGGAAAAGAAATTTTTGCGCTTCCGGGACGGATCTCAGATCCGCTGAGCGAGGGTTGTAACCGGCTGATTCAGGAGGGCGCAGGCGTTCTTTTAAGTCCGGAGGATGTGCTGGAATATTTCACTCTGAGGGATGGTAAAATATTAAGAGTTCATGAAAAAAATGAGAACGGGCTTGCCAAAAAAGAAAAAATGGTGTATAGTTGCCTCGATTTGCAACCGAAGGGGTTAGAAGAGATTGTGATCTTAAGCGGACTGTCTGTGAGTGAATGTATCGGCACACTTCTGGATCTGGAACTGGGCGGTTATGTGGTTCAGACATCCCATCAATATTATGGTAAGAGATTATAGGCGAGGAGTTTTGTATGGCGAATTGTTTAGTTATTGTGGAGTCACCCGCGAAGGTGAAAACGATTAAAAAATTTTTGGGAACGAGCTATGAGGTTGATGCTTCAAACGGTCATGTAAGAGACTTGCCTAAGAGTCAGCTGGGAATCAGCCCGGAACAGGATTTTGAACCAAAGTATATTACGATCCGGGGAAAAGGGGATATTCTTGCGAAGCTTCGCAAGGAAGTGAAAAAAGCAGATAAAATTTATCTCGCAACTGACCCTGACCGTGAGGGAGAAGCGATTTCCTGGCATCTGGTGAAGGCCTTAAAGCTGGATGAGCAGAAGGATAAGCAGGTATACAGGATCAGCTTCAATGAGATTACGAAAAACGCGGTGAAGGCCTCCTTGAAGGCGCCGAGGGAGATCGACATGGATCTCGTGGACGCGCAGCAGACGAGAAGAATTCTGGACCGTATGGTTGGATATATGATCAGCCCGATTCTCTGGGCAAAGGTAAAGCGTGGCTTAAGTGCAGGCCGTGTTCAGTCAGTGGCGCTTCGCATGATCTGTGACAGGGAAGAGGAGATTAACGCCTTTATTCCGGAAGAGTACTGGAACCTTGAGGCGGATTTAAAACAGCAGGGAAGCAAGAAGGCCCTGGCCGCCAAGTTCTATGGCAATAAAGAAGGAAAAATCACGATCCGCAATAAAGAAGAGCTGGATGGGATATTAAAGGATCTGGAAGGCAGCGACTACGTGGTGGATGAGGTGAAGAACGGGGAGCGGATCAAGAAGGCGCCGATTCCGTTTACGACCAGTACGCTTCAGCAGGAGGCTTCCAAGGTCTTAAACTTCTCTACACAGAAGACGATGCGTCTGGCCCAGCAGCTCTATGAAGGCGTGGAGGTGAAGGGACACGGAACAGTCGGTCTTATCACTTACCTGCGTACCGATTCTACCAGAATCGCAGAGGAGGCCGATACGGCGGCGAGGGCGTTTATCGAGGCGCAGTACGGAAGCAAATACGTGGCCAGCGGAGAACAGGCGAAGAAGAGCGGAGCCAAAATCCAGGATGCACACGAGGCGATCCGTCCCACCGATATCAGCCTGACACCGGTAATCGTCAAGGAATCGCTTCAGCGTGATTTATTCCGTCTGTACCAGCTGATCTGGAAACGCTTTGCGGCGAGCCGTATGCAGTCGGCTGTCTATGAGACGACATCCGTCAAGGTTGCGGCAGGAGATTACTACTTTACATTAGCAGCTTCGAAACTGGCTTTCGACGGATTCATGTCTGTTTACATTCAGGAGGACGAGAAGGAAGAGAGCAACGCCCTTCTTGGGAAGCTGGAGAAGGGAAGCGTTTTAACCCTTGAGAAGCTGGACAGCAGCCAGCACTTTACCCAGCCTCCGGCACATTTTACTGAGGCATCTCTGGTAAAGTCCATGGAAGAACAGGGAATCGGCCGTCCAAGTACGTACGCGCCGACGATCACGACGATCATTGCCAGACGCTATGTGGCAAAGGAAAATAAAAACCTTTATGTAACAGAGCTGGGGGAAGTTGTCAACAGCATGATGAAGCAGAGCTTTCCCAGCATTGTCGATATCACCTTTACCGCTAATCTGGAATTCCTTCTGGATAAGGTGGGAGACGGTTCCGTTCCGTGGAAGACCGTGGTGCGCAACTTCTATCCGGATTTAAAGGAAGCGGTTGACAAGGCGGAGGTGGAACTGGAGTCCGTGACCATCGCGGATGAGGTGACAGAGGAAATCTGTGAGATCTGCGGCCGGAACATGGTAATCAAATATGGCCCTCACGGTAAGTTCCTGGCGTGTCCCGGATTCCCGGAATGCAAGAATACAAAGCCGTATCTGGAGAAGATCGGCGTACCGTGTCCCAAGTGCGGAAAGGACGTCGTCATCAAGAAGACGAAGAAGGGCAGAATTTATTACGGATGCGAAGCCAATCCGGAGTGTGATTTCATGTCCTGGCAGAGACCTTCCACAGAGAAATGTCCGAAATGTGGCGCTTATATGGTCGAAAAAGGCAATAAACTGCTCTGTTCCAACGAACAGTGTGGTTACAGTACGAGCAAAAATACAAAATAGAATAATTATTAAGAAAATCGAAAATCTTCAAAAAATGATTGTTATTTTGCTGGAATAGTGTTAATATTTAAATATTAAAGGGGTATTTTGAGCTTTCCTACAAATTCTTAAGGAGGTTTTCGGTTATGAGTGTTCAATTGTTGGACAAAACTAGGAAAATTAACAAGTTATTGCATAACAACAACTCGCACAAAGTAGTATTTAACGATATCTGTGAAGTGCTCAGCGAGATATTAAATTCTAATATTCTCGTGATCAGTAAAAAGGGGAAGGTACTGGGTGTTGCGATCAGCTCTGATGTAGAAGAGATACAGGAACTGATTGCAGATCAGGTCGGCGGCTACGTGGACGGTATGCTGAATGAACGTCTGCTCGGTATTCTTTCCACTAAGGAAAATGTGAATCTCGAGACTCTCGGATTTACAGGCGACAATATCCGCAAGTACCAGGCCATTATCACTCCTATCGATATTGCGGGTGAGCGTCTGGGAACGCTGTTCATCTACAAGTCAGATGCTCAGTACGATATTGACGATATCATTCTGAGCGAATACGGAACGACGGTCGTAGGCCTCGAGATGATGCGGTCCGTAAATGAGGAGAACGCAGAGGAGACGAGAAAGGTTCAGATCGTAAAATCCGCGATCAGCACCTTATCCTTTTCAGAGTTGGAGGCAATCACTCATATTTTCGACGAACTTGACGGAAATGAGGGAATCCTGGTAGCCAGCAAGATCGCTGACCGCGTGGGAATTACCCGTTCTGTAATCGTCAACGCTCTTAGAAAGTTCGAGAGTGCAGGCGTTATCGAGTCCCGTTCTTCCGGTATGAAGGGAACCTACATCAAAGTTTTAAATGATGTGGTTTTCGACGAGCTGAAGGCGATCAAGGCCGGCAACGGCAAGTCGATGCAGGGACACAGAGAGATAAAAGAACCGTAAATCAGGACGGCGGCAAAAAGAAGCAGCGAAGAAAAACTGCTTCTTTTTTTTACGAAAGTATGAAAAAAATTGTCATTAAAAGTAAAAAATGACTTGCACAGGCATTAAAGATATGCTATACTAGCTAAGCTTACTAAAAAACACGTTTGCGGATTCTGGAGGAAGGTGCCGAAATATCGGTCTCCTTGGAAGCAAGAGAAGCAGACGGAAGAAAAACCAAATGGAGGTAATAACATGAGCGTTATTTCAATGAAACAGCTGTTGGAGGCTGGTGTACATTTCGGTCACCAGACAAGAAGATGGAACCCTAAGATGGCTCCGTACATCTACACAGAAAGAAACGGCATCTACATCATCGACTTACAGAAGTCTGTTGTAAAAGTAGACGAGGCTTACAAAGCCGTAGCCGACATCGCTGCAGAAGGCGGCAAGATCCTTTTCGTAGGAACCAAGAAGCAGGCTCAGGACGCGATCAGAACAGAAGCAGAGCGCTGCGGTATGTACTTTGTAAATGAGAGATGGCTGGGTGGAATGCTTACAAACTTCAAGACAATCCAGTCCAGAATTGGAAGATTAAAACAGATCGAGACCATGTCCGAAGACGGAACATTTGATGTTCTTCCTAAGAAGGAAGTTATTGCTCTCAAGAAAGAATGGGAGAAACTGGAGAAAAACCTCGGCGGAATTAAAGAAATGAAGAAGATTCCGGATGCTATCTTTGTTGTAGATCCTAAGAAAGAGAGAATCTGCGTTCAGGAAGCTCATACACTGGGAATTCCGTTAATCGGTATTGCTGATACGAACTGTGATCCGGAAGAACTCGATTTCGTGATTCCGGGTAATGACGATGCAATCAGAGCCGTTAAGCTGATCGTATCCAAGATGGCGGACGCAGTAATCGAGGCAAACCAGGGCGAGGCAACAGCTGAAGAAGCAGAAGCAGCTCAGGAAATGGAAGAGGCTGTAGAGGCTTAATTGTTCAGGCAGATGAATGCTTCGACCGGCTGTGATAAGCGGGTTGAAGCATTTTTCGATTTATGGGGCAGCGGGATCCGCGCTGCGGCAGCTACTGCCGCGGGTGAAAAGGAAGAAGTTCCCTATAGACCAGGAAGCTTAAACCTGTATAATATGAATAACGAAAAGAACATGGAGGGAAATCAAATGGCAGCAATTACGGCTGGAATGGTAAAAGAGTTAAGAGAAATGACCGGTGCAGGCATGATGGATTGTAAGAAAGCACTTGCGGCAACCGATGGAGATATGGAAAAGGCTGTAGAGTTTTTAAGAGAAAAAGGACTTGCAGCTGCATCTAAGAAGGCGGGAAGAATCGCAGCAGAAGGCCTTGTTAAGACCCTTGTAAGCGAAGATGGAAAGTCTGCAGCAATCGTTGAAGTAAACAGCGAGACAGACTTCGTAGCAAAGAACGCACAGTTCCAGGGCTATGTTGCCGATGTGGCAGCACAGGTGCTGGCCAGCAGCGCGCAGGATATGGATGCATTCATGGCGGAAGCATGGGCTAAGGATGCTTCCCTGACTGTAGCTCAGGAATTATCCAGCCAGATCGCAGTAATCGGCGAGAACATGAACATCAGAAGATTCGAGAAGATCACCACAGACGGTGTTGTAATCGACTATATCCACGGCGGCGGAAGAATCGGCGTATTACTGGAAGCTTCTGCTGAAGTTGTCAACGATGATGTAAAAGAGGCTTTAAAGAACGTTGCAATGCAGATTGCAGCTTTAACACCAAAGTATGTAAAGAGAGACGAGATTCCTCAGGAATTCGTTGAACATGAAACTGAGATTTTAAAGGTTCAGGCTAAGAACGAGAATCCGGATAAGCCGGACGCTATCATCGAGAAGATGATCGTTGGCCGTCTCAACAAGGAATTAAAAGAATTCTGTCTGTTAGACCAGGCTTACGTGAAGGATGGCGATTTAACTGTTGCTAAATACTTAGAGCAGGTTTCCAAAGAAGTTGGCGGAAAGATCGAACTGAAGAAATTCGTTCGTTTTGAAACCGGCGAAGGTCTTGAGAAAAAAGAAGAAGATTTTGCTGCTGAAGTTGCAAAACAGATGCAGTAATATATTCTGCCGAACGTATGTGAGGAGGACTTTCCAAGGAAAGAGGATTCAGGGGGGAATCCCATGGGCATCCATGGGATTTTTCTATAGAGACAGTGTCCGTTTAGCGTTGACAGATGTTTCCAAATTGGACGGACACTTCGCCCTTTTCCGGGTTCAGAGCAGGAGAGACTATTGATATTTCGCAGAACGCAGGGATGGAAGCCTGGAAGGCTTCCGTCCGGGCTGCGCGAAGGAAACCTTATACCAAAGGAGTTGACACAATGGCTAAATATATTTTTAAACGTATCATCATGGCGATTGTAACAATATTTGCGGTTGCATCTGTTACATTCTTCGTTATGAACATGGTACCCGGCGGCCCTTTCATGTCAGAGAAGGCCATAAGTCCGCAGGCACAGGCCGCATTGAATGAGAAATACGGTCTTGATAAGCCTCTAAGTGAGCAGTATGTTACATATATGAAAGATCTTCTTCACGGAAATCTCGGTTTAAGCGTAAAACAGCGCGGCCGTACCGTGAATATGATCATCGCATCGAAGTTCCCGGTGTCCGCAAGAGTCGGCGGCATCGCAATCTTAACGGCAGTGCTGGTGGGCGTTCCACTGGGGAGTATTGCCGCCTTTAAACGAGGGACGGTGGTGGATGACATCATAATCGTATTCAGTACGTGCGGAATTGCGATTCCCAGTTTCGTAATCTGTACGATCCTGATGTATGTCCTGAGTCTGAAGCTGGGGCTGCTGCCCACGTACGGACTGGCATCGTGGAAAAACTACATCATGCCGGTTATTGCGCTGGCACTGTATCCGTCGTCCTATATCGCACGTCTGATGCGTTCTTCCATGCTGGATGTTATGGGCCAGGACTACATGAGAACAGCACGCGCAAAGGGACTTTCTCAGATAATCAGTATTTTCAAACATGCGCTTCGTAACGCGATTCTTCCGGTTGTTACGTATTTGGGACCGCTTCTTGCCTATACGGTAACGGGAAGCTTCATTGTCGAGAAAATTTTCACAATTCCGGGCCTTGGCTCCGAGTTTATCGGTTCCATCACAGGACGTGACTATCCGCTGATCATGGGAACTACCATATTCCTTGCCTCATTGATGGTTGTTATGAACGTGATCGTAGACGTTGCCTACAAATTCATCGATCCACGTATTAATCTTAAATAGAAAGGAGAAAGAAGATGTCGAATAATAAATTATCATTACAGCTTAACGTAGACGACTTTCTCCCGGCAAGTGACGAGGAAAAAGAGAGTCTTACCGTCCTCCGCAAGAGCGTTGGCTTCTGGCAGGATGGAATACGTCGTTTAAAGAAGAATAAGATTGCCATGGTAAGCCTGGTAGTTATTGTTTTTGTATTCATTTTTTCATTCCTGGTACCACAGTTCTACCCATACAGCTATGAGCAGCAGATTCGTGGAAGCGAGAATCTGGCACCCATGCAGTATTCAGAAAAGGAACTGGAGGCGAAGGCGGCGGGAGAGAGCGTATTCCCACATGTGCTGGGAACGGATAACCTGGGACGTGACTACGCAGTCCGTGTCATGATGGGCAGCCGTGTCTCCCTTACCGTAGGACTTGTGGCCTCCGCTATCATCCTGTTGATTGGTTCCCTTTACGGTTCCGTCGCGGGCTTCTTCGGCGGCTGGGTCGATATGATTATGATGCGTATCGTCGATATGATCTATACGGTCCCCGATATTCTGATCATCGTTCTTTTATCGGTTGCATTTGACCAGCCCCTAAAGGCGTTGGCTCAAAAACCGGGATTTGAATGGATTCAGGTAATCGGTGTCAACCTGATCAGTATTTTCGTCGTGTTCGCCCTTCTTTACTGGGTTGGTATGGCCCGAATCGTTCGAAGCCAGATCCTCATTCTGAAGGAGCAGGAATACGTGACCGCGGCCAGGGCACTGGGGGCTTCCAATGGCCGTATCATTAGGAAGCACTTACTGACAAACTGTATCGGTACTCTGATTGTAACCACAACGCTGCAGATTCCGTCCTCGATCTTTACGGAAAGTTTCTTAAGCTTCTTAGGTCTTGGCGTTGCTGCGCCGATGCCTTCTCTGGGAAGCCTTGCCAGTGCTGCGTTAAATGGTCTGCAGTCTTATCCGCACCGTCTGTTCGCACCTGCGCTTGCGATTTCCGTCATCATTTTAAGCTTTAACTTACTGGGCGACGGTCTGCGTGACGCGTTTGACCCGAAACTCAAGGACTAAGGGAGGAGAGATACGATGAGCGAGTATTTGGTAAATATCAAAAATGAACGCCTTTCTTTCTTTACTCCTGCGGGTGAAGTAAAGGCATTAAATGATGTGTCTCTTCATTTAAAAGAAGGCGAAGTGCTGGGAATTGTCGGCGAATCCGGTTCCGGTAAATCCGTAACCGCATACAGTTTAATGGGAATTACCGCATATCCGGGCCGTCTGATCGGCGGTTCCCTGGAATTCAACGGTCATGAGATTGAAAAGATGTCAGAAAAGGAACTGAGGAAAGTGCGTGGAAATGAGATCTCCATTATTTTCCAGGACCCGATGACCAGCTTGAATCCGGTTTATTCCATCGGAAACCAGATCCGTGAGGTAATTATGCTTCATACGGATAAGAATAAACAGCAGGCGAATGAGAGAGCGAAGGAACTTCTGACTCTCGTTGGAATCAACGAGCCGGAGAAGCGTCTGAAACAGTATCCTCACGAGCTGTCCGGCGGTATGCGCCAGCGTGTGATGATTGCCATCGCCCTTGCCTGCGAACCGAAGCTTTTGATCGCAGATGAGCCGACCACGGCTCTGGATGTTACCATTCAGGCCCAGATTCTCGAGCTTATGATGGACTTAAAGGAAAAACTGGGCATGGCGATTATCATGATCACCCATGACTTGGGCGTTGTTGCCAACATGTGTGACAGAATCGCCGTTATGTATGCAGGCAAGGTTGTAGAATACGGCACGACAGATGATATCTTCTACCGTCCGTCCCACGAGTACACAAAGGGACTGATCCGGAGTATTCCGAAGCTGACGGAAAAAGAGCATAATAAGCTGGTACCTATCGAGGGAAGCCCTGTCGATATGCTGAATCCGCCTGCGGGATGTCCGTTTGCGCCGCGGTGCCGCGCCTGTATGAAGATCTGTTTAAGAGAGATGCCGCCGTATACAGATTTATCCGATATCCATTACAGTGCATGCTGGCTGATGCAGAAGCGAGAGTTTGACAAACAGCAGGATTCCAGGACACAGAAGGGGGATGCATGATGGAAGACAAGTATCTGGTAGAAGTAAAACACTTACAGCAGTATTTCCCGGTTGCAGGAAGTAAGCTTTTTGAAAAGAAGGTTGTAAAAGCGGTCGATAACGTTTCCTTCGGTATCCGAAGGGGAGAGACGCTCGGCCTGGTAGGCGAGTCCGGCTGTGGAAAGACGACAACCGGCCGTACCCTGCTTCGATTATATGAACCGACGGATGGAACGATTCTCTATGACGGCAAGGATATCACGCATGTGAATATGCTTCCTTACCGCCGTAAGATGCAGATCGTATTCCAGGATCCGTACGCGAGCCTTGACCCGCGTATGACGGTCGAGGATATCGTCGGCGAGGCCATCGACATCCATCGTCTGGCTGCCAACAAAAAGGACCGTCACGAGAGAATCTTATCCGTGCTTTCCACCGTTGGCTTAAACTCCGAGCATGCGAACCGTTATCCTCATGAGTTCTCAGGCGGACAGCGTCAGCGTGTCGGCATTGCGCGCGCCCTGGCGGTAAATCCGGAGTTCATTGTGTGTGATGAGCCTGTATCCGCACTGGATGTATCCATCCAGGCCCAGGTTGTTAACATGTTCGAGCAGCTTCAGGAAGAACTGGGACTGACCTATCTTTTCATTGCACATGATTTATCCATTGTAAAACATATATCAAACCGAATCGGAGTTATGTATCTGGGCAAGCTGGTGGAGCTGGCAGACAGCTATGAGCTGACGTTCCACAGTGTACATCCGTATACTAAGAGCCTGATCTCGGCGATTCCGATCGCTGATCCGGAGATCAGCAGAAAATCTAAGAGAATTGTTCTGGAAGGCGACGTGCCGAGCCCGGTTAATCCGCCGAGCGGCTGCCGTTTCCGTACCCGCTGTCCGTATGCAGACGAGCTCTGCGCAGCGGAAGAGCCGCAGTGGAAGGAAGTTTCCACTGGTCATTACGCGGCATGCCACCACTTAGACAAAGTAAATTAATTTCTAAGTTGCTATTCCTGGAGATTTGTGGTATGCTAAAAGACAAATCAGCACAGTAGTCAGGTAAAGTATTGCTGTGCTAATTTGAATAAATTCTTTAGAGGAGGAATTGATATGAAAAAAACAGCACTTGTATTGGCTGCTGTTATGGCATCCGGCATGATTCTTACTGCCTGCGGCGGCAACAAGACCGCTGATGCTCCAACAACAAAAGCTGCCGATACCACAACAACAGCTGCTGCCGCAGAGGGCGAGACTGCTGCACCGGCTGAAAACGGAGGAGCTGGCCTTGATCTTGCAGTTCAGATCGGACCTGATCCTGAGACAGTTGATCCGGCTTTAAACAGCGCGGTAGACGGTGGAAACATGATTCTTCATGCATTTGAGACTCTGTTGACCGTTGACTCTGACAACAAGATTGTACCTGGACAGGCGGAGTCTTTCGACGTTTCTGACGACGGACTTACCTACACCTTCCACCTTCGTGAAGGCTTAAAGTGGAGCGATGGTACACCTCTGACAGCGAATGATTTCGTTTACTCCTGGCAGAGACTGGCAGATCCGAACACCGCAGCACCTTACGCTCAGGATATGTTAGGCTATGTAAAGGGCTTCAAGGAAGCAAGTGACGGCAATTTAGAGGCACTGGGTGTTTCCGCACCTGATGACAATACATTTGTAGTAGAACTGGCTGTTCCATGTGTATACTTCTCCAAGCTGATTACACACGGCTCCATGGTTCCGGTTCAGAAGGCTACGATCGAAGCTAACGGCGATCAGTGGACCTTAACACCAGATACCTATATCTGTAATGGACCTTTAAAGATGATTGAATGGGTACCAGGTTCCCACATCACATTCGCTAAGAATGATAACTACTGGAACGCAGATAAGGTTACGCTTAATACATTAAAGTTCGTTCTTATGGAAGATTCCAATGCTTCTTACAGCGCATACCAGACAGGCGAGGTTTCCATGATCAAGGATGTTCCTACAGAAGAAATCCCTGCCTTAAGAGGCAACGAAGATTTTCATGTAGATCCAATCATGGGTACATACTACATCAGCTTCCAGACAGAGAAAGAACCGTTCAACAATCCTGATGTCCGTATGGCATTAAGCCTTGCAATCGACCGTGATTACGTTGCTAACACCGTTATGCAGGGAACATACTCCCCAGCTACCAACTTCGTTGGACCTGGCCTTTCTGACGCAGAAGACGGTTCCTCTTACGAAGATGTTACCCGCAAGAATAATGGCGGAGATTTCTTCAACATAGCCGATCATGATGCTGACATTGCGAAAGCAAAAGAATTACTTGCTAAAGCCGGATATCCGGACGGAGCTGGATTCCCGACGATTGAATACATGACCAACGATATAGCTTACCACAAACCACTGGCTGAGTACTTACAGAGCTGCTGGAAAGAAGCGCTTGGTATCAACATGGATATTAAGATTGTTGAGTGGTCTACATTTACACCTACCCGTCGTGCCGGCGATTTCCAGGTTGCACGTAACGGCTGGGTATATGACTACGATGATCCTTCCAACATGCTGAACTTAATGATCACCGGTGGCGGAAATAACGACGGTAAGTACAGCAATCCTGAAGTTGACAAGATGTTAAACGATGCCAACTCTACAGCCGATGTTGCTGAGCATTATGCAAAGCTGCATGAGGCAGAGAACATGATCCTTGCAGACGCAGCTATGGCGCCTGTCGCTTACTACAACGATTTCTGGTTACAGGATCCGAAGTTAAAAGGAACATGGCATTCTCCATACGGCTACTGGTTCTTCCAGTATGCGACAATGGATTAATTGTCTGACGTAAAAGAATTGTAACGGTCCCCGGAAGAGGTGAGAACTTCTTCCGGGGACTTTTTATGTAATAGGAAAGTGCTCTACCACCGGACTTTTTGTACTATGCGGGAGGCAATGGATGACAGGGCGTATTTCCTCATAAAAACTTTCTTGAGTTTCCGCAAATTGTAATTGAAAAATGAATATAGTAATCAAAGGTGCCA